>ERZ791737.1-NODE-1-length-615640-cov-99.319069_pt1 | contig 615640 bp, 442 predicted proteins | sample MGYA00510042_ERZ791737 | MGnify/ENA primary metagenome ERZ791737 (study PRJEB30046, sample SAMN00791965) | human gut metagenome | study: EMG produced TPA metagenomics assembly of the A metagenome-wide association study of gut microbiota in type 2...
TCAATGTACTATTGAAAATCAGCACATTACGCCATTCTCCAGTTCTGGAAGAACTAGAAGGGTGTAACTCCCTGATTTTCAATAAACAAATTAAAAAAATCACAGTTATGTTGAAACGACTAAAATCAGTCAGTATGATGCTGTTTCTAATGGGTGCCTCTACCGGAGCAGCATTTGCGATTACTAATCCCGGTGTGGCCGATGTGAAAATCACACAGCAGAATGGGGTATGTACAGGTGTGGTAAAAGATGCCACAGGTGAGACTATTATCGGAGCGTCCGTAGTAGTAAAAGGAACTACTAACGGCACAATCACCGGTCTTGACGGTGACTTCTCACTAAGTAATGTAAAGAAGGGAGATATTATTCAAGTTTCTTTTGTGGGATATATCACTCAGGAAATTGCCTGGGATGGAAAACCAATCAATATCACATTGAAAGATGATACCCAAACTTTGGATGAAGTGGTAGTAACTGCCCTCGGTATCAAACGTCAGTCCAGATCATTGGGTTACTCTACCACTCAGGTGGCAGGTGAAGAGTTTACTTTGGCCCGTGATCCCAACGTGGGTAACGCACTTTCCGGAAAGATTGCCGGTGTTAGTGTAGCAGGTAATGCTACCGGTTCAGGAGGTTCATCACGTGTTATTATCCGTGGTAATGCTTCTTTGACCGGAAACAACATGCCGCTTTATGTGGTGGATGGTGTTCCTTTTGATAATACAAACCAAGGTTCTGCCGGTCAATATGGCGGTATTGATATGGGTGACGGTTTGAATAATATCAATGCCGATGATATTGAAAACATTCAGGTATTGAAAGGCGCTGCTGCATCTGCACTTTACGGTTATCGCGGTGGTAACGGTGCTATCCTTATTACAACCAAAAGTGGTAAGAAGGGCAAAGGTATGAGTGTTGAAGTAAATAACAACTTGACATTCAATGCCATCTATGACCAGCGTGACTTCCAAAAAATATTCGGACAAGGTTCCGATGGAAAGCGTCCTATGGACAAGCAAGCGGCTATCGATTCTGATAGAAGCAACTGGGGTGAAGCCATGGATGGTGGAAATGCAGTTAACTTCTTGGGTCAGAATTACAAGTATTCATATATCGATAATTTCGATAACTTTTATCGCACAGGTGTTACCAACTCATCTTCTATCGCCATTTCCGGTTCTGACGAGAAAGTGACTTACCGTTTCGGTGTGACTAATAATATGGAAAAGAGTATTCTGCCTAACTCAAACAACCGCCAAGTGGGTATGAATATGAACACCACTTACGATATTCTCAAGAACTTGCATTTCAGTGTAAATGCCAACTATGTGTTCGAGAAATTTAAAGGCCGTTCCAATCTGTCTGATGCCAATGGTAATACCAATGCAGCGATTTTGTGGCATGCCAATTCATTCGATATCCGTTGGATGGAACGTGGCAGTGAAACAGCCGATTGGGGTACTACTGCCGATGGCAAAGAAATGCTTTCGGGAAACAGTGTTTACTTCAATAACCCTTACTGGTTGCAGTATCGCAAGACCAATGATGCCAGAAAGAACCGTCTGACCGGTGCCATGACTTTGAAGTGGGACATTCAAGACTGGTTGTACATACAGGGTGCAGTTCAGCGTGACGGTTACAACCTTGAGTTCAAGCAGGTTCAACCCATTGGCGCAGCTGCCGATCCTAATGGTTTCATGACTGAATATCAGAAGACCTATTATGAAATGAACTACAACTTCTTGCTCGGTTTTGACAAGACATTCAATGACTGGTCTGTAGGTGCCACCGTGGGTGGTAACAAGCAAATCAATACCATGAAGCAATATTACCCCACTAATGGTGGACGTCCTTTCGTGGTAGACGGTTTGTGGTCAGTAAACAACCTTGACCCCACAGATACACGTGCAGAAATAGGTTACTCACAGTATAAAGTAAACTCGCTTTATTTCACTGCCGACTTCGGATGGAAGAATCAGGTGTTCTTGAACGTAACAGGACGTAATGACTGGTTCTCTACCCTGTCACCGGACAATAACAGTTATTTCTATCCTTCTGTTACTGCATCATGGGTATTTACAGATACTTTCAAGACATCCGAATGGTTTACTTTTGGTAAAATCCGTGCTTCTTGGGCAATGGCATCCAACGGAACCAGTGCATATCAGAATATGATGACTTACAAAGTTCGTAATTATAAGATTAACGGTCAGCAGGTGGTTACCGTGAATAACAACACTTATCCTAATCCGGATTTGAAACCGGTAGAGATTACGGAAAAAGAAATCGGTTTGAACCTGTCATTCTTCCAAAGCCGTTTGAACTTCGATATGGCATACTATATAAAGGATACAAAGGATGATATTGCTCAGGTTTCTACTTCCAGTGCCAGTGGTTTCGGTTCTAGAATTATGAATGTGGGTAAGATACAGAATAAGGGATTTGAGTTCATGGTAGATGGTACTCCGATAAAGAATGCCAACTTTATGTGGAACACTACATTCAACTTTGCATTGAATGACTCAAAAGTAAAATTCCTGGGTGAAGGTGTAGAACGTCTGGCTATTGATGGTGCTACTTCTAACATCGGTTCTGTTGGTATCTATAATGTGGTTGGTTCATCTTATGGTGAAATCATCGGTTATAAATACAAACGTGACGACAAGGGCAACTTGCTGTTGAAAGACGGTATGCCGCAGAATAACGGTGAACAGGTAAGCCTTGGAAACGGTGTTTATAAGTATACCGGTGGATGGCATAATACCTTGAAATATAAGAATATCTCTTTGGCATTCTTGGTTGACTTCAAATTTGGCGCTAAATTGTTCTCGGGAACAAACTACATGGCATATAGTAATGGTATGCACAAAAATACATTGCAGGGACGTACCACAGAAGCTCCTAACCAAACTTATGTATTCCCGGGTATTGACGAAGCAACCGGTCAGCCTAACACAACGGCTGTAAGAGCTTACAGTTATTGGGGTAAAATTACAGATCAGAACATTGCAGAAGAATTTACTTATGATGCAAGTTTCGTGAAATTGCGCGAATTGTCTCTTAGCTATGAATTCCCTACAAGTGTCCTTTCTAAGTTGAAAGTAGTAAAGGGATTGCACGTATCATTAATCGCACGTAACCTTTGGACAATTATTAAGCATACCGACAACATTGATCCGGAAGCTGCATATAATAATGGTAACGGTCAAGGTCTTGAACTGAACGGTTATCCTTATACACGTAACATCGGTTTCAATGTTAATCTTAAATTCTAAACAAATAAGGACTTACTAATATGAAGAAATATATTAAAAATACATTTGCCGCACTGTCTTTGATGGCGGTGGCAACGAGTTGTGGTGACTTTGGCGATACTAATATCGACCCGGAGCACTTGAATGAAGGCAATGTGCCCTATGTAATGGTTTTCACCAATGCCCAACATCAGGCGTTAGGTTCTGACTGGGATGTTTGGCGTAACGGCTTGATCTATTTGTCTCAGTGGAATCAGCATATCGCTGCCGGCGGATGGTGGTGGAGCTATGGCATTAATGCTTATGAAAATAGTTATACTGCCTCTTACTGGGGATCGGTTTTAAGTGGCGGCGACCGTGGAGCTATCCGTGACATTCAGACTGTTATTGCTCAATGGAAGGATAATCCGGCTATGGAGCAGAATTATCAGATTGCCCGCATTGTCCGTTCATACATCTTCCATCGCCTGACTGACCTTCATGGGGATATTCCTTATAGCCAGGCCGGTCAACCCAAAGAGTTCTCTTATCCTAAATATGATAAGCAAGAAGATATTTATAATGATCTTTTAAAAGAATTAGATGAGGCTCAGGCTAACTTAGGCAGCGGAACAGCTTCTATGGGGGCGCAAGATCTTTATTATAATGGCGATGTGTCCAAATGGAAGAAGTTTGCCAACTCACTGATGTTGCGTGTTGCCATGCGTTTGACTAAAGTGAATGCAGCCAAAGCTCAGGAATATGCGGCAAAAGCATACAGCAATGGTGTTATAACTGAAACAGCTGATAACTGTCGTTTGAACCATGCCGGTGGCGTAACAACCAATGATTCCAGTGAACCTTACGCAAAGATTATCATACATGAGGATCCGGGAGTGGCTTATATCAACAAGACTTTTATTGATGCTTTGACATCAATGAATGATCCGCGTATTCCTTTGATTATGGCTGTTTATCCTGACACTTATGAAGCTAAGGATGTAGATCCTGCAGATCCTGCCCTCTCTGCACCGGAGAAACAAAAAGGTCTGATTGGTTTCTTTAGCATGGGACCTACTTCAAGTTATTCTATCAAGAAGTACTATCCTGAAGAATATACGGATGAGGTATTGTCGAATACAGCCAGTCCTAACTATTATAAAAAGACTCATTCACAGCCTAATCGTTCTACTTATGGGGATCCTACAGGACCTACATTTGTTTGTACGGCTGCACAAACTAACTTGTTGTTGGCAGAAGCAGCTTACCGTGGTTGGATTAACGGCAGTGCCGAAAGTTTCTATAATGCAGGTATTCGTTGTGCCATGGAGCAGTTCTCTCAATACCCCAGTGCGAATGCCAAAACCCTTTATAATACGTATTTGACAAGCAGTGCTGTCAATGATTATTTGACTGCTAATGCTTATAATTCATCAAAGGCTTTGGAACAAATCAATACACAGTATTGGATTACTTGCTTCTTTGATGAATACGAAACTTATGCAAACTGGCGTCGCTCCGGATATCCGGAATTGAAAGAAAGAGGTTCTGCTCATGATAATTGGAGCGACTTGGGTCAATATGGTCCTGATATCGTTCGTCGTTTCCCTTATCCGTCATCAGAACTTCAAATCAATTCTACCAATTATTTGGAGGCTTTGGGTAGAATGGGATTGACTAATGAAAATGATTTCAATAACACTCGTGTTTGGTGGGATGCTAAATAATAAGCATAGCCAATAGAATAGTGTAATATCTTGGTAAAGAAGACTGTCGGAGGTTCTTATGTGACTTTCGACAGTCTTTTTCATGAATATAAAATATGGATCGAGCCTATCTATTCACAAAGGGGATTATTATTGATAATGTATCTTTTTATTGTAGATAAACTTATTATGATTATAATAAATAAGCTATGAGTATGTATCTAAGAGGTATTGGCTTTTTCTCTGTCCGATGTTATCATTTATTTATTTAAAAGCAGTACTTATAGTAGAAATCAAGTAGAATATCTTTGTTCAAAACCGATTCAGATAGTTCAGAATAGAGGTTTATTGTTTTCTGTCGTTTTAATCTTGTCGTTGATAATCAATGTGTTATACTGTTTTACAGTTCTGGAAGAACTTACTCTACCAGACTTATTGAGTTTCAATCAACTTAAAAAAATCACAGTTATGTTAAAACGACTCAAATCAGTCAGTATGATGCTGTTCCTAATGGGTGCTTCCACCGGAGCAGCATTTGCGGTTACCAATCCCGGTGTAGCCGACGTGAAAATTACACAACAAAACGGGACATGTACCGGAATCGTCAAAGATGCTACAGGAGAAGGAGTGATCGGTGCATCTGTTGTGGTGAAAGGTACAACGAATGGTACAATCACCGGACTTGACGGGGACTTCTCGCTGAGCAATGTGAAAGAAGGAGATATTATTGTTATTTCTTTCGTGGGGTACGCCACACAGGAAATCAAATGGACGGGAAAACCGCTTGATATTCTTTTGAAAGACGATACTCAGTTACTGGGCGAAGTGGTAGTAACCGCTTTGGGTATGAAGCGTGAAGAAAAAGCATTGGGATATGCAGTAACCGAGGTTAAAGGTGATGCATTAAGAGCAGCCAATACAATTTCGCCGGTAGCAGCTTTACAAGGTAAAGTTGCAGGTGTGGAAATCAAGCAGTCAGACGGTGGTATCTTTGGTGCAACCAAAATCCAGATTCGCGGTGCTTCGACTTTGAATGGCAATAACCAACCTATCTATGTAGTAGATGGAGTTATCTTATCAAATGACATTTCTAGTGTTTCGGCATCTGAATATAGCGATGAAAGTAATACTAGAGCTAACGACTATGGTAACGAATTGAAAAACCTGAACCCTGATGACTTTGAAACTGTATCAGTATTGAAAGGTGCAGCTGCAACTGCTCTTTACGGTTCTCGCGGTTTGAATGGTGCTGTCGTTATCACAACCAAAGGCGGTAAAGGCGCAAAAGGATTTGGCGTTAGTGTATCTCAAACATTAGGTATAGACCATGCATTCAAGACTCCTGATATCCAAACAGAGTTTGGTCCGGGACGTATGCCGGGATGGGCTGATGACGATGGCAATGGTAGTATCTGGGATCCATATCAGTTTAAGACATCAAACGGAGAACACACTTACGTAGGAGTTCCCTCTTATGGTTATGGTCCGAGGTATGACGGTAGTCCAATCCGCAATTACGATGGTACAATGACTACTTACTCTCCACATAAAAATAATATGCTGGATATGTACCAGCTGGGATTCAACACCAATACCAATGTTACGGTCAGAGGTGCCACTGATAAAATGTCTTTCTACGCATCTGCATCTTACAAAAAGGCAAATTCAACCACTCCCAACAACACTTTTGAACGTTACTCTTTCTTATTGAAAGGCACCTATCAAATCAGTGATAGAGTAGACGTTGCAGGTTCTATGAACTTTGTAAATTCTAAACCTAGAAATGCTGCCAGAAACGTAGGTGAATATTTCGTGAACCCCAATATCGGTATGCTAGGTACTCATTTGGATACTAAATATTTTAGAGATAAATATTTGGGTGATCATGGTGGAGTAGCTTCTACTGCATATGGTGATTTATATGGACCGGTTCCGAGTAGTTATAAAAATTATTGGTTCGCAATTGACAATTTCGATACTTACCATAAGGAAACAGTTATTCGTCCGACATTGGAAATTAATGTGAAAATATTCGATTGGTTAAGATTCAAAGCTGATGCCAATATGAACTACTATTACGACCGTAGTGAAAAGAAACTACTAGGCCGTGGTTATGCTAATGATGATGATGGTATCAACTCTTCTAATTATGGCATGGCTCAGAGATCAAAAGAAGAATTCACCATAGGTGGAACTTTCACAGCAAACAAACAGATTAAGGACTTTTCTATCGGAGGTTTTGCACGCTTTGAATATTATAATAAATCTCAGGCAGACTGGTCAGTAGAAACCAATGGTGGTATGGTGGTACCCGGGCAATGGTTTGTTACCAACTCTAAACAAACTTCCAAATATTCAGCATCAATGAATCACACCAAACGCATGATGTCTGCTATTTTTGCCGTTAATATGGGATGGAAGAACCAACTTTATATGGATATTACCGGACGTAATGACTGGTCTTCTGCATTGGTTTATTCTACTGCCATGGGTAACCATTCTTATTTCTATCCGTCTATCTCGGGTTCATGGTTGATCAACGAAACGTTTAAGGATCAAATGCCTGCATGGATTTCCTTAGCTAAGTTGCGTGCATCATGGGCACAGGTAGGTAATGATACTGATCCTTATTACATTAACCAAACTTATGATTTCAAGACTTTGGAAAACCCACAAGGTGGTTCTAATGTATATGTCAATACTTTATTGGACGAAATTAAGAGTGCCAATTTGAAGCCGGAACGTAAAAATTCATGGGAAATTGGTTTGGATTTCCGCGTATTGAATAATCGCATCGCCCTCGACTTTACTTATTATAAGGAAAACACAACAGATCAGATTATGGCTATTGATCTTCCATCCATTTCAGGAGCAAAGAAACAGTTGATCAATGCCGGTAACATTCAGAACTCGGGTGTTGAAATCGCATTGAATACCATCCCTTTCAAAAATAAAGACTGGCAATGGGATTTAAACTTTACTTATACAAAGAACAGTAGTAAGATTGTTGAATTAAGTGATCTTTTAACTACTTCTTATTATAACTTGGTAGGTGACGTGAAAGGTGGTGATTACCACATTGGTTCTGTAGCACAAGTAGGAGGCGCTTATGGTGTTTTAATGTCTGATATAGCTCCGGCTTATAATGATAAAGGTGAAAAGCTGTTGACTTGGGATGATTCTTGGAGAGCTGCAACTGAAACTCCAAGTGGGACCGTGCAGGAAGTAGGTACATTGTCACCTGATTTCTTAGGATCTATTTCTACTACCTTATCTTATAAAAACTGGAGTTTGCATGTAGCAACAGATATGCGTTTTGGGGGAATGACTGCTATCTACTCTAACCTGTATGGTACTCAGGGCGGATGGCTGAAAAGTTCACTGAAAGGTCGTGAAGGGCATGGTGGTTTAACATGGACAAGCCAGTACGCAGAAAGCAGCGGTATTACTTACAAGGACGGTGTGATTCCTAGCGGTGTATTTAAAGAAGGTACTATAGCTACTTTTGTAGACGGTTCAAAACATGATGTAAGTGGAATGTCTTATGCACAGTTGATTTCCGAAGGTAAATTAGAACCTACACACGCCGGTGCATATAATATAAATCACACAGCATGGAACAATCCTTGGGGTAGTACTATAGATGATGTATGGTTCCACAAATTGAGTTATATTTCTTTGCGTGAGGTATCTTTATCATATCGTTTCCCACAAAATATTGCTCACAAGATTGGCGCACAAAATTTAAGTATGATGTTATCAGCACGTAACTTGGGCTACATTTACAATTCTTTGCCTAATAACATCAACCCTGAAAGTGGTCGTGGTAATGATGCCCGTGAATTCCGTATCCGTGGCTTCGAACCATATACTGCAAATTACATGATGACTATCAATGTGGACTTCTAAACTTGATTGTATTATTTAAATGAAAACGATTATGAAATATAAATATTTAGCAACAGCTGTCCTATTGTCCGGATTGACACTGTTCAGTTCTTGTAAAGATGAATTTTCCCAAATTAACACCAATCCGGGTGCAGTTTCTACTCCGAATGTGCGTTATTTGTTTGCGCAATGTATCACTACATTTCAACCTGCTGATTACTCTGCATGGTTCTATGGATATAAAGCAATGCCTTCATGGGCACAGATGAGTGTATTAAGTGGTGGTAATACCAGTAAGATGAATTTGAATGCATCTACTACCGGATGTGGCTATGCCATTCAAAATACACTTTTATATACCAATGAAATCAGATACCAAATAAGCCTGATGTCTGATGAGGATAAAAGTAAATATGAATACATTCAGTATTTATGTAACCCAATGTGTGTAATGCTTGGATTGGTAGATACAGATATGTATGGTTCACGTCAATATAGCGAAGCAATGGCTATACGCTATGGAGGCACCATGACTCCTAAATATGATACACAAGAAGAACTATTTGAACTTTGGTTGAAAGAATTGGATGAAACAATAAACTATATCAATGCTCATCCTAAAGGTAATATGCTAGGCAATCAAGACTTTATCTATAATGATGACTTGGGTAAATGGGCTAAGTTTGCAAACTCTTTGAAACTGAAGATTGCAGCACGTTTGTGGAATGTAAATAAAACACGTGCCCTACAAATAGTGAACGAAGCAGCTAAGAACCCGGCAGGTTTCGCTTCTGTTGCCGGCGTGGGAGGTGATGATTTCATTATCAATAAAGGTAAAACAGATAACAACTTTAACAATAGCCTTCCCGGAATGAATATAGGTCGTGATGCTGTTATTGAGTTTATGAAGAAGAATCGTGACCCTCGCTTGTTCAGTCTCTTCATGAAGAATGACTATAACTCACTTGTTATTCAAGCATTTTTCGATCAGAATCGTGAAAAATTTATTCCTTCATACATTATGGATCATGTTGATTATGAGGTAATAGATGGCAAGAAAACATTTACAGGCTGGAAAGCCCCGGGTGAACCATGGGTACGTTACTATGGAGTACCTTGCCAGAATGACATCAATGTGAAAGATGAATATGACGAATATTTTGACCATAAAGATGAAGCATTCTTTTTGTATAATGGTACAATAAAAGTACCTTATAGCCCTATTTCATCAACCAACACTTTCGCTATTAAGGGTAATTTCCAATATGAATTCCCTGACAAACCGGGTGCAACTCCTGTTAAGACCGATCAGCATGCTTGGTATGGCTTCTATTTCTCGGCAGGTGAAGTCAATCTGTTGTTGGCTGAGTTCAAATTATTAGGAGCAGATTTACCAAAGTCAGCTCAGGAATACATGACAGAAGGTGTGAGAGCATCCATGAAAGTGTACGATGCCGTAGCTGAAAAGAATGAGTTGCCTTACTATAAATCAGGTTATACTAACGATAAGTTTGACCAACCGATCAGCTTCAGCGATAACGACATCGAAGAATCGTTGAAACTGGATGCTTATCAATTGAATGGAACACAAACTGAAAACCTTGAAAAAGTATATATCCAGCAAATGATTCACTATATGATGTTACCTATGGATATGTTCTCAACAAGCCGTCGTTCAGGAGTACCTATGAAGAATAGTACGATTCTTCCTCGTGAGGATTTTGACCCGGCACTTGGTGACAGTTATATCATTCCAAGACGCTTCGCTGTTTCTGAGCCATTGCAGTCAGATCCTTTGTATCAGATAACTATTGATGCATATAAAGCACAAGGCTTTACATACAGTGGAGAAATGAAAGATGCTCCTGCAACTTTAGCTAAAGAGCGTGTATGGTACGATCAAAACGCCCCTGAATATGGAGCCGGACCGAAAATCAATTAATTAGTCAATATAAAGAGAAGAGGCAAAGAAAAATGCCTCTTTTCTTTTATTATACCTTTATATTTTATGAAAAGACTCATATACCTACTTATTCCGTTAGTATGTATGGTCAACATACATCTATCAATGGCTCAAAACCAGCAACGCATATATTTGTTTGAAAACTATACAGGCGGAACTGTACTATTAAAGAACAAAGCGCGCGTATCGGTTTCCTTAAACTATGATGCCGCTAATCAGAATATGATGTATATGGATGGCAGTAAAGAAATGATCTTGGATGAAGCGCAAGGAGTGGATACCGTATATATAGGAAAGCAAAAGTTTATTCCTAACAGCCAACATGGCTTCTTGGAAATGATAGGTTTAAAAAATGGCACCATATTCATCAATTGGAAATTAAAAAAGCTGTTGGTTGGTAAAAAAGGTGCATATGGACAAGTAATACAGGGAAATGTGGAAGTGATGGATGTAAATGTTATAAAACAGCAGGCAGGCGCTGTTCGAAGAGAGGATAATGTAGTAGATGTATATACTCAACTGAATGAAAATGAATATTATCTGCTCCGTAACGGTAAGTTTGTGAAATGTAAAAATGAGAAGTCCTTACTGAAATTATTCCCTGGAAAAGAAGAATTGATAAAGAAGTATATAAGCAAGCATCAATCAAGTTTCAACAATACCCATAGCATTATAGAACTTCTAGACTACTGTATGGGGATAACAAACTAAGTAATTTTCTTGCTCCTCGATTCAATTCATTAATATTAATAGCTTTAAACAAGAGGTTGTGTCAGCATTTTGGCACAACCTTATTTTATATAAAAGTTCGCTCTATATTTATTATATTTCTGTCAAACCAATCCTTTCAACCATATAGCCAGAAAGCGGTCATATACGATATATCCTTGCGTCTCTTTCAACACAAACTCCTTATCTTTCAATCCTTTCAATGCTACATTAATACTACTTGCACCCTTTAAATTATATTTTTTAATAAATCCAGAAGCATTTATTTCACTGACAGTTCCTTCTTTTGCTATCGCTTTCAACAATTGTATTTGATTGGAAGTCAAGAAATCAAAGTAGGTTTGGTAAGTATATTCTTCTTCTCGGATAATATCTTGAACAAGTGCATGTAACAAATCAACAGTAGGTACTTGTTGTGGCAATGAGAACAGTCTGTTCAGTAAATATTGCACATACCATGTATGTCCATTCACTGTTTGATATACTTCTTCAAAGATAGTTTCCGGCAATTCTTTTCCTCCTTCCCCAAATAGTTTTCTGGCAAAATCAAAATAGAGAACAGAAGGAATGGAAGTGAGAAAAAGTTTCTGTGTAGACTGATAGAAAGGTCTTTTAACGGAAAAGAAAATGGACTCCATCATGTGCTTTTTGCGGCCTGAAAAGATGAAATGTATTGTGGGGGTAAATTGAATATAAGATCGTAACAAACCTTCTACTCCTTTTTCCGGATATTCCATAATTTGCTGAAATTCATCAATAGCGATATAACATTCTTTTCCGGATTGATTGAGATAGGAAAAAATCTCTTTCAAAGTTTCTTCAGAGCGTTCCGGTACAAAGTCCAGAGTGACCGAAGGCATTCCGGTTATCTCATCTGCGCTTATGACCGGACGACAACTCTTGAAGAAAGAAAACAATGATTTCAAGGTAGTTTGCGAAAAGGAATCTAGTTTACCTAATACAGTACGCCCGAATAAAGATACAAACTCCTGCAAATTCTGAGTAGAAAATATATCCAAATAAAAGCAAACCGCGGACTTGTCATTATCTTGAATATAATGAAATGCATTCTTTATCAGTCCTGTTTTTCCCATGCGGCGAGGACTGATCAAGGTCATATTCCTACCATTTTTCAATGCAGAAATCAGATCTTCTGTTTCTTTTTCCCGGTCACAGAAATATTCTGGACCTTGATAACCAGTGATTAAAAAAGGATTAGCAGGTTTATTTTTCATTGCGTTATTTGCGTTACATAAAACATGTAACGCAAATAACGCAATAAAGTTTGAGAGTAACAAATAAAATAAATAATTTGATCTCAGATAGATGCAGCAGTTTATTGAAACAGGCTTTTTTTATTATCCCATAGATACATAAAATAAATTACTTTCAAACAAAGAACAAGGCGACAAACAGCATTAAGAAGCAAGAAAATATAGCTAAATTGTTAAATCACGCAGGTTATAATAAAATAATTTCGTTTAAACCCTTGATTATATTAAATATATTATATATTTGCGGCGTTAATCTTAGTTTAATTTAAAAAGCAGTTATCTTAAACTGATAGATTTTCTTGATTTTCAATAAACACTTTAAAAATCACAGCTATGTTAAAACGACTAAAGTCAGTCAGTATGATGCTGTTCCTAATGAGTGCCTCTACCGGAGCAGCTTACGCGGTTTCCAACCCTGGAGTAACCGATGTGAAAATCACACAACAAAGCGGAACATGTACCGGCATTGTAAAAGACGGTACAGGCGAAACTGTCATTGGTGCATCTGTGGTAGTGAAAGGCACTACCAATGGTACTATTACCGACTTCGATGGTAACTTTACTCTGAGCGACGTTAAGAATGGGGATATTATCCAAATCTCATTTGTAGGATATAAAACCCAAGAAATTAAGTACACAGGACAACCCCTCAATGTAATTCTGCAAGATGATACGGAAGTATTGGACGAAGTTGTGGTGGTAGGTTATGGTGGTTCGCAGAAACGTGCTGCATTGACAACTGCAATTTCCAAAATGGACAATCAGGTATTGAAGAATGCAGCCTACAGTAATGCCGGACAATCTTTGCAGGGTTCTGTAACCGGTCTTCGCGTTGTCAATACTACCGGTCAGCCGGGTAGTTCCCCCGACATCATTCTGCGCGGTGGTGCTACTATTACAGGTGAAAAGAGTTCTGCTCTTATTGTTGTAGACGGAATCGTGCGCAACAGCATGGCAGACATCAACCCTTCTGACATTGAATCTATCCAGGTGCTGAAAGATGCCGCTTCAACTGCTATCTATGGTGCACGTGCCAATGGTGGTGTTATTTTGGTTGAAACCAAGCGCGGCAAAGAAGGCAAAGTGGACGTTAACTATAAGTTTAAGATAGGTATGAACTTCTCCCGTAAAGGTTATGATTACCTGAATGCCGGAGATTATCTGTATTATACACGTTTGGGATTCAAAAATGCCAATCAAGCTGCTGCCGGTTATGGTGGCAGTTGGAACCCCGATACCCAGAACGGTTGCGGAACAACAAAGAATAACTATGATGTACGCTATCTGGAAGGAAACGAAAACCTTGTCAATGAAGGATGGCTCACGATGACCGATCCATATTCCGGCAAACAATTGGTTTACAAAGACTATTCCGGTCAGATGGAAGATGCCACATTCAACAATTCCGCAATGACTCAAGATCATTATTTAAGTATCAATGGAGGTAATGATAAAGCAACTTTCTCTACCAGCCTGGGATATTACAATGAAGATGGCCAAATCGTAGGAACCGGATATAAACGCTTTAGCGGTGCTCTCAACGGATCCTATAAATTATTCCCATTCCTTACTGTAAAGGGAGGTGCTACCTATACATGGTCTACTCAGCCCGAACTATGGATTGGTACTTATGAGTTCTTCTACAGAACCCGTGGTATGCGTCCCACTTGGAATCCTTGGAATGAAGATGGTAGCCCCAATTCGGCAGATTCAAACATTTCAGATGGTAATCCTGCATACTTCAGAGATAAATTGCTAAGTTCTAATGGTACCCGTAAATCAACATACAATTTAGGGTTTACATTGGACATTCTCCCCAAAAAACTAGTATTGAATGGAAATGCAGCATTGTATCATTATGATTACCAAAAAGAGAAGTTCAATAAAGCATATCAACTGGAGAACCAATCGGAAAATACAACCCGTGAAGCATCCATCAAAGAACAACGCTACACGCAAGAACAATTTAATTCGACCCTGACCTATACGGATACTTTTGCAGAAAAGCATAATCTGGAAGTAATGTTAGGCGGTGAATATTTCAACTACAGCCAATTTGATTTGGAAGCTGTGACTCAAAATTCACCTACTGATGATATTCCGACGTTGAACGCCGGTTCTACCCGCACTAAAACTACAACTTCGAAGACTGCCTATCGCATTCTTTCCGGCTTTGGACGTTTGAACTATAACTACAATATGAAGTATCTTTTGTCTATGGTATTCCGTTATGACGGTATCTCCCGTTTGAAAGATAATCGCTGGGGCTTCTTCCCGGGTGTTTCTTTAGGATGGAATGTGATGGAAGAAGAATTTTGGAAAGATTCAAAACTTTCTGATATATTCTCTAACCTGAAACCTCGTGTGAGCTATGGTGTTAATGGTAATGTAAACGGTCTGGGCAATTATGAAGTTTATGGTACATATGCTTTGACCGGCAATACATATGGTGGTGAAACCGGTATTTACAACAAGGAATTGGTAAACACCCAGTTGCGTTGGGAACAGAGCCAAACATTTGAAGCCGGTTTGGATATGGGCTTCTTTAATAATCGTTTAAGCTTTATCCTTGACTATTATAGTCGTACAACCAAAGACTTGTTGACAGATTTGGCCTTGCCTGGTTATACAGGATTTGACAAAATCAGAACCAATCTCGGCTCATTGCGCAACACCGGTTTTGAAATGGAAGTACGCGCTAATATCATCAAAAGCAAAGACTTTTCATGGGATCTTACAGCCAACTTATCTACTGTAGCCAATAAAATTGTGAAATTACCGGAAAATGGCGTTGCCAAGAATCGTGTAGGTGGTGATCAGGTATACGATCCGAAAAAAGGTGAATTAGTATGGGTAGGCGGACGCCAGGAAGGCGGTAAATTAGGTGAATTGATAGCTTATAAACAAAACCATATTTTCCGTGATTGGGACGACGTAAAACAAAATGCCAATATGCGTATTGATAATGTTGCCAATCTATATGGACCGGGGTTAGCAGACCAAATCAATCCCGCGACTAAAAAGACTTATAGAGAGTCAGATGGTTGGAAGCCTATCGAACCGGGTGACGTTTGTTGGGAAGATATGGATGGTAACCAAGTGATTGATTCACATGACCGCTATGTAGTAGGTAACATATTCCCGAACATTACCGGTGGTTTCTCTACAACACTTAACTACAAAGGCATTTCTCTGTATGCACGTTTCGACTATGCTCTAGGACACACACTGTACAATGACTTGAAAGCCCGCACATTAGGACAATATCAGGGAACATGGAACATCATTACAGATGTGAAGAATATGTGGACAGAAGAAAATCCGAATACGGATCTATCAAAATATTATTTTGGCGACCAAGTAATAAAGAAGAACATTACTCGTTCTAATAATGGTAGTACAGCTGCCAATAATAATAACTCAAACTATTATGAAAAGGCAGACTATCTGGCATTGCGTGAATTGACATTGAGCTATAATTTACCCAAGGCATGGACCAGCAAATGTTTCATTCAAGACGCTTCTGTCTATGTAACAGGTCAGAACTTATTCTACATCACCGGATATGAAGGAACTTCTCCGGAACCGGCTGTAAGTACCACATACGGTCAAGGTATCGATAACGGACGTTATCCTACTCCTAGAACAGTATTGTTTGGTTTATCATTAACATTCTAATTTTTAAGACATTGAAGATTATGAAAAAGTTTTTAGCATATATCATGGTTGGTGCAGCACTAACCGTTACCGGATGCGATTCTTTGGATTTGTCCCCCGACAGCAGCATCACGGATAGTAACTACTGGCAGAGTGATGCACAGTTCTCTGCTTTCAACATAGGATTGCATTCACAATTCCGCGAAAGAAGTTACAAATTCTTTCTATTGGGCGAACCTCGTGCCGATTATTATAAAGGGGAAACAGCTTTCGGTAGTGCCACACAAGGCAATGAACTCATGTGGCAGAATAACCTGAGTGCAATTAACCCGGGAGTCAGCAATTTTGCCGATCTGTATGGTCTTATTAATCAAGTGAATCTTATGATTAATAAAGGCGAGCAGAATACTACGCTGGATGCCAAGACCCGCAATTTCTATTTAGGACAAGCCTACGGCATGCGTGCTTACCTTTATCTCCACTTGTTGCGTTCATGGGGAAATGTCATTATTTGGACAGATTATACAGAAGGGTCATCACTGGACTTCAGTAATCTGAACAAATCAGCATCTCCGGCAGCAGATGTCATGCAATTAATCATTGACGATGTCACTGCATCCGAGGCAGCATTTGGAAGCAATTACAGTTTCAAAGGTGGCAACCAACGTTACTTTTGGTCAAAAGCCGCTACCATGATGGTGAAAGCCGAAGCATATATGTGGAGAGGCAAGCACATGGGAGGTGGAAATGCAGACTATACCACTGCCAAGAATGCCTTGATGGATATTCAAGCAAGTGGCAAGTTCAGCCTGCTGGAAAACTATACTGACGTATTCGCTTTTGACAATAAGAATAATGCAGAAATTATTTTTGCCATCCGCAATTCACGTGAGGACAGCTTTGTTATGTGGAAAGATAACAACTTTACCAACAATATGTTACCACAACAAAATCTTCTTTTCAGTTATGCAGATGAAAACGGAACCCCTATCAGTGAGTTAGGTGACAAAGTGCAGATAAACGGCGTATGCAGATATGCTATCAACCCTGATCTTTATTCAAAAGGATTCCATGATGCTGATACACGCAAACGTGGTACATTGCAGGCTGCCTTTGAAAAGAATGCCGATACCGGCGAGTTGACTTATGCAGGTGCATATCCTTGCAAGTACTTAGGTACATTACTGGCAGGTGCTGCCATTCGTTCCATGTACGATGATTATCCCATTTATCGCTATGCAGACTGTCTGTTGTTGTTGGCTCAAGCCAAAGCATTTTTAGGAGAAGATCCTGCTACGGAAATCAATGCAGTGCGTGAGCGTGCTTATGGTAAAGAATACTTTAAAGCAAACTACGCTACCCTGGCTTATCCTAATGATAATGACCCCGAATTGTACACTAACAATTCAATGCAGAAACCGGATAATGCAGGTGCTATGGAAGCCGTATTGAAAGAACGTATGCGTGAATTTATGGTAGAAGGCAAACGTTGGTACGACCTCCGCTTGGCAGGTGATGAATATGTACTTGCCCACACCACAGCAAATGAAGCGCGCTTATTATGGCCGATCGACGAAAATACATTGAATAAGAATAAAGCTGATGACAAGACCGGTCAACCGGGATTAGTTCAAACTCCAGGGTATAAGTGATGACTAAAGAGTAGAAAGATTGAATTACTCGTCAGATCTTATTCTGTACGAATGATAACTGTGAAAAGAGCGAGAATGCACCGTGAGGTACATTCTCGCTTACTTTTGCTATTAATAAACTGGTAAATTTTGAATGCTTTCTTAGTCCTAAAACACACCGAAGAAGTTTTTGTTTATTCTTCCATCTTAAAACTTTTCAAAATCTTTTCAGCATTAGCTTCCTCCCCTTCAGAATAGAGAATGGAAATATAAAAGCCACTCCCCGCAGCCTTGGTCATCAGACAAGCATAGAAGCAATGATCCGCCTCACAGATTCCGGTCAAATAAGAACCATAGAATTGTGGCAACTCAAATGCTTTTACTGCCGACTGGTCTTTTACTCCATCATCATTAGCATAATCCTTTAGGACACCACTTAGTTCCTCCTTTGTCATACCATCAGAATCCAAAGATTGGATCGTGATGTAGAACTTACTGTTGTTCAAGAGGAAAGTTTCTTCTGTATCCTCTTCCACCAGGATTCCTTTGGGAGCTTCGAAAGTCAATCCGTAGGCAGTCCATGTGATAGGGGCAAGAGCTTGAGCATTTACTGATAGGTATGCCAAGCACAGAAATGCAAGAAATAGAAGCTTTTTCATTTTTAGTTTTCGGATATGTTGATGAATAAATGTGTCGAAATATAAATAGAACGATCATTTCACCGTAGGGGCGGATTGAATCCGCCCGTATACATAAAGCAAACTGTTTTCGGGCAGATTCAATCTGCCCCTACAGCAAAATGATAGCTATTTTTATTTTAACCACCTCCCATTGGAAAGCCTGCTACATACATAGCCGGTTATTTATCCTTTTCGCGTATTTCCACACGACGAATCTTTCCACTGATCGTTTTCGGAAGTTCTTCCACAAATTCTATTACACGCGGATACTTATAAGGAGCAGTCACACGCTTCACGTGGTCTTGCAGTTCCTTTATCAATTCAGGCCCTTCCTTGCCTTTATAACTTGCAGCAAGAACGATGGTTGCCTTTACCACCTGACCACGAATTTCATCGGGTACACCGGTAATGGCACACTCCACTACAGCCGGATGGGTCATCAATGCGCTTTCTACCTCGAACGGGCCGATGCGGTAACCGGAACTCTTGATTACATCATCTGCACGGCCTACGAACCAGAAATATCCATCCTCATCACGCCAAGCTACGTCACCTGTGTAATAAATACCATCATGCCAAGCTTCATCCGTCAAGTTTTTATCACGGTAATATTCTTTAAACAATCCTAAAGGTTTACCCTTATCCGTGCGGATCACAATTTGCCCTTGTTCACCATCTTCTGCCGAACGTCCGTCCGGAGTCAACAAGTCAATATCATATTGCGGATTGGGTACTCCCATACTACCGGGTTTCGGGTCCATCCAAGGGAAAGTTGCCAAAGTCAGCGTAGTTTCGGTCTGACCGAAACCTTCCATCAGACGGATGCCTGTCAATTCCTTGAAAGTTTCATAAACAGAGAAATTTAATGCCTCGCCAGCCGTGGTGCAATATTCCAATGAAGAAAGATCGAATTGAGAGAAATCTTCACGGATCAAGAAGCGGTAAATGGTGGGAGGGGCACACAAGGAAGTGATATGATAATCCTGAATCTTCTTCAGTATTTCATAAGGAGTGAACTTCTCGTGGTCATAAACAAAAATATTTGCTCCTGCAATCATCTGTCCGTACAGTTTTCCCCACACGGCTTTTCCCCAACCGGTATCGGCAATAGTGAGGTGCAGGCTGTCCTTGTGCAGGTTGTGCCAGTAGCTTGCCGTTACAATGTGGCCCAAAGGATACGTAAAATCATGCGCCACCATCTTCGGTTCGCCTGTGGTGCCCGAAGTGAAATACATTAATGAAATATCATCATTCGTATTGGGATGCTCGGGCTTTACAAAGGGGGCAGCATTCTCAATGCCTTTATGGAAATCCTCGAAACCTTCCGGTATCTCCGGTCCTACGCTGACTAGCTTCTCAACAGAAGGAGAATCGGGCATTGCATCTATAATATGTTTAGTGATTACGTCCTCGCCTGCCGCTACAATCATCTTTATATCAGCAGCCTTGCAACGATACACAATGTCTTTCTTTGTCAGCAGATGAGTAGCCGGAATAACCACTGCGCCCAGTTTATGCAGAGCAATAATGGAATACCAAAACTCATAACGGCGCTTCAACACAAGCATCACCATATCTCCGTGCCCGATGCCCAGGCTTTGGAAATAAGAAGCCGTCATGTCAGTGTATTTCTTCAGTTCCGCATAAGTGTACTGATGGTGTTCACCTTTGTCATTCGTCCACAACAATGCGTTCTTATCAGGTTCCTCAGCCGCCCATGCATCTACTATATCATAACCGAAATTAAAGTTTTCGGGGACTTTTATCTTCAAATTCTTTATAAAATCCTCTTGCGAGGTAAAGCTATTCTGCTCAAGAAATTTTTCTACCATAACTCTTACAAATTACATAATTACTGCCAGGAATTTCACGGTTTTGCCATCCAATGCCTTCATGCCGTGAGGAATGGAAGAATCAAAATAAAGGCTGTCTCCCGGATTCAAGATCAGTTCTTTTCCGTTCATGTTCAGCAACATGCGACCTTCTATCACCAGATTGAATTCTTGCCCTTCGTGCGAATTGAAGTAAATCGGGGTATCTTCAGGCTTGGGTTCAACGGTAACTATAAACGGATCAACCTTGCGCCCGCGGAAGCCCGATGCCAAGGACTGGTACTTATAAACTTTAGTGCGTTCAACGGACACACCTGCGCCGCAACGGGTCAGGAAATAAGAACTCATTTTGGGTTCTTCACCAAACATCAGCACGTCCAGTGCAATGCCATATTTGCGGGCAATCTTTTGCAAAGCGCTGACAGAAATATCTTTCTCACCGCTTTCCATACCCAAATATTCGTCCACGGAGAGTTGGCAGCTTTCGGCCACTTCTTCGGGAGTCAGCTCCAACACGTCTCTTAATCCCTGGAGACGTTCAGCAATTTGTTTTATCTGGTCACTCATAATCTTAAGATTTTATGCTTCAAAGATAGTGAAGATTTGAGAAATCCCAGCAAACTTTTAAAAAGTTTCGGTGAAAACTATCTAAAGGACACAAAAGCTGCACAAAGTAACTTATAATGAGCAAAGAATAAGCATTTATATGGCAGAAGGCGTTCCGGATAGTTTCAAATGAAAGTATTAAGGAGAGGGAGGCATTTTTCTAATGAAGCTCTAATGATTTTCTAATACCACTCTAATAAAACTCTAACGAAGAGTTCAGAGAGCGCTCCCTACCTTTGCAGCGTAAAAAGATGAAGGAGTCAATAACCAGTAAAAAGAAAGAATTATGTTGTGGAAGAAAAAAAAATGTCAGCCCAGGTCAGACTTCAATACTGAGAAAGTATTTCTGGCAGCATCACAACCATTAGAATCGGTATACTCTTATTTTCAGACACTAGAGATCGGGCTGACTGAAAAACAAGTGGAGAAACGCCAAAGCCTTTATGGTAAGAATGAAATTGTACACGAACAGAAGAAAAATCCTATTGCGACATTCGTCAAAGCATTTATCAACCCGTTTATCGGCGTACTGACGGTATTGGTAATTATTTCTTTTGTACTTGACGTCCTGCTGGCATCACCCGGAGAACAGGAATGGACTTCTATTATCATCGTCACCACCATGATTGTATTCAGTGCCATCCTTCGGTTCTTTCAGGAATGGAAAGCGAATGCATCCAGCGAAGCATTGCTAAAGATGGTTACAAATACCTGTTGCGTGAAGCGTGCAGGCAATACAGAATATGAAATAAGCATTGACGAACTGGTTCCCGGAGACATAGTGATGCTTGCCGCAGGCGACATGATACCTGCCGACATCCGCATCATTGAAGCTAAAGACCTGTTTGTCAGCCAGTCCACACTGACAGGAGAATCAGATGCAGTGGAGAAGCATCCGCAGGTAATAGGAGGAAAATATAGAAAAGGAAGCGTGGTGGAACTGGATAACATATGCTACATGGGATCAAATGTAATCAGCGGCTCCGCCAAAGGAATAGCCTTTGCCACAGGAAATAATACTTACTTGGGAACTATCGCCAAGAGCATTGTGGGACATCGTGCTGCAACGGCATTCGATAAAGGTATCAGCAAAGTAAGCTTCCTGCTCATCCGGTTTATGCTGATTATGGTTCCCTTCGTATTCTTTGTAAACGGATTGACAAAAGGCAACTGGCTGGATGCCTTCATTTTTGCCATTTCCATTGCCGTAGGATTAACTCCCGAAATGCTTCCCATGATTGTCACAGCCAACCTTTCCAAAGGGGCACTAGCCATGTCGAAGAAGAAAACCATTGTAAAAGACTTGAACGCCATTCAGAACTTTGGCGCCATGAATATTCTTTGCACGGACAAGACCGGAACGCTGACTTGCGACCAGATTGTCCTGGAACGTCATATCAATGCAGACGGAAGTGAGGACAAGGAAAGGAGGATTCTGCGCCACGCCTATTTCAATAGTTTTTTTCAGACCGGATTGAAGAATTTGATGGATAGGGCGATCTTGTCTCATGTAAAAGAGCTGTCTTTGGAGTATCTGAAAGATGATTACAAGAAGGTGGATGAAATTCCATTCGACTTCACCCGCCGCCGGATGTCCGTTGTGGTAGAAGACCAACAAGGCAAACGGCAAATCATAACAAAGGGCGCGGTAGAAGAAATGTTGGAAATCTGCTCCCATGCCGAGTTTAAAGGCAAGGTACATCCGCTCACCGAAGATCTGAAAGCGCAAGCCAAGCGTATCAGCGAGGAAATGAACCATCAAGGAATGCGCGTATTGGCATTAGCTCACAAAAGTTTTCTGGAAAAGGAGAATAATTTTGCCATAGAAGATGAACGGGAGATGGTGTTGATCGGTTATTTGGCTTTCCTTGATCCGCCTAAGCAGTCGGCGGCAGAAGCGATCAAGCAACTGCATGAGTATGGAGTGGAAGTAAAAGTGTTGTCGGGAGATAATGATGCGGTGGTAAAAACGATTGCGCGGCAGGTGGGCATTGATACGGGGACGGCTATTACAGGCACGGAACTTGCCCGGATGAATGAAGAAGAAAAGATGGAAGCGGTACAGAAAGCAACCGTTTTCTCCAAACTCACGCCGATGCAGAAAGTAGATATTATTAGGCTGCTGCAAAGTCAGGATAACACGGTGGGATTCTTGGGAGACGGAATTAATGATGCTGCCGCCCTGCGTCAGTCGGACATTGGAATTTCTGTAGATTCGGCGGTGGATATTGCCAAGGAAAGTGCGGATATTATTCTGCTTGAAAAGGATTTGATGGTACTGGAAGACGGGGTGTTGGAAGGCAGGAAAACTTTTGGGAACATTAATAAATATATTAAGATGACTGCCAGTTCCAACTTTGGAAATATGTTTAGTGTGTTGGCTGCCAGTGCTTTTCTGCCTTTCCTGCCCATGTTGCCTATACATTTGCTGATACAGAACTTGCTGTATGATGTTTCGCAGACTACGATTCCGTTTGACCGCATGGATGCGGAGTATTTGAGAAAACCGCGCAAATGGGATGCTTCCGATCTGAGCCGATTTATGATTTATATCGGGCCGATTAGTTCTATCTTTGATATCACGACGTATTTGGTGATGTGGTATGTATTTAGTGCCAATGCTCCGGAACATCAGTCGTTGTTTCAGTCGGGTTGGTTTATTGAGGGATTGTTGTCGCAGACGTTAATTGTGCACATGATTCGTACGCGGAAGATTCCGTTTATTCAGAGTCGTGCTTCTTGGCCGGTGATGACTTTGACGTTTTTGATTATGGGTGTGGGGATTTGTATTCCGTTTACGTCTTTCGGGGCTTCGATTGGATTGCAGACGTTGCCGATGGAGTATTTTTGGTGGCTTATTGGTACGCTGCTCTGTTATTGCACGCTGACGCAGTTGGTGAAGGTGTGGTATATTAAGAAATTTACACGGTGGCTATAAAGTGAAGTAGATATGGTGACTGGGAGCGTTGTTTTATTTATAATTTATGCATTGGCCTGTTATTGCATTATGAAGATGGAAAATAAGGGGCGGTGGAGGCGCAAAAGGAAATAGTTGCGTTTCAAAAATTAATTTAGGATGGGATGGAAATGACTAGCATTGCGTCCACCGTAGGGGCAGATTGAATCTGCCCAATAACATCCCCAATGGTGTATCTGTGGATGTATTCGGGCGGATTCAATCCGCCCCTACGGTGGATATTTACCTTAAACTATTGATTCATAACTATCTAAATATGTACCAACTTCACCACATAAGTCGTCCCCTCCCCTTGCTGGGAATGCACCTCAATAGTTCCTTGATGAAGCATGATGATTTTCTTCGTCAATGCCATTCCTATCCCGTGTCCCTGAGTAAATCCCTTATTTTCACCTCTATAAAAAGGAGTGAACAAGTTCATTTTATCTTCATCGGATATACCAATCCCATTGTCCGAGAAACGAATGATGGAATGCTCCTCCCAAAAAGAAATCTGCACCATGGAAGTCTTCCCGGCAGAGAACTTGCAATTATTCTCCATCAGATTCACAAAAGCAGTAGTAAGCAAATAATTATTCCCCATCACCGTAATCACCGAATCATCTTCCGCCTCCTGCTCAAAGATCAATTCCACCTTGTATGACGGATTGGCGCGAATCACCAATGCACGCGCATCCAGCAATAATTCGTCTAGGCGGACTTCCTCCATCTTGATCTGTTCCGGCAGATAATCAGTCTTTGCCAGGTTAAGAAGCCCCTCAATCAGCTTTACCACCCGATGGGAATCATTTAATGCATTGTTGATAGCTGTTTCATACTCTGAAAGCGTGCGTTCTTTCAGCACAGCTAATTCCAACTCCGCTATCAATGCCGCCATGGGCGTACGCAACTCATGCGATACATTACTGACAAACATCTTTTGTGCCTTGAACGCTTCTTCTAATCTATTTAGCATTTGATTGAAAGCAATGCTCAGTTCCCCCAGTTCATCATGCTCGTTTCCTACGGGAAGCCTCTTGGATATTTGTACGGCAGTGATACTTTCCGCTTCTTTTACGATATTGGATACAGGCGTCAATGCACTTCGCGCAAGCAGGTAGCCCACCACGGTGAGAATGGTAAGCCCTATGATGGAAAGAATAATCAGCACATCTTCCAGCGCCTTTTGATTCTCGTAACCATATCCGTCATAGGCAGCGGCTGTCACTATGTAATCTTTGCCTTGAAAATTATAAAGCATGCCGATAGCTTGAAATTCGCCTTCATAAAACTCGATGGATTGCTCCTTCAAGATGCGTTGAATCATCTCCGGAGTTTCTTTTACGATGTCGTTACGGTAAGCATCATGATAAAGGATTTCAAAAGAAGGCGTATAGACCGCTACCTCTACTTCATTGATAAATGCCTTGTTGTTGAGGTAAATGGACTGCATGGTTTTGGCGTCCACCTGGTTCTTTAGGAAAAGATGCGCTTTGGTGACGCCCTCCTGCTTCAAGTCGCGGAAGAAAGTTTCGCTCCGGTTATGTTCCACAAACAAATAGATGGTGAGCATGAACAGCAGGAAAATTACTGCCGTGACACAGGTATAACGCAGGGTCAGTTTGGTTCTTATTTTCATGGCTTGTCCGTAAAGATGAAACCCATGCCTGCACGGGTGTGGATGAGTTTGGTGTCATAGTCGCGGTCTATCTTTTTCCTCAGATAGTTGATGTATACGTCTATAAAATTGGTTCCCGTGTCAAAATGCGTGCTCCACACCTTGTCGGCTATCTCTATTCGGGTCAACACGCGCTCGGCGTTCTCTGCCATGTACACTAGCAGGTCGTATTCCTTGGGAGAGAGTTTGATTTTGTTTCCGTTGCGATATACGTCCTTGCTTTTCAGGTTAATGTGTAAATCGGAGTATGACAATTCTTCAATGAGTGGTTTCATTTCCCTTACTGCCCGTTTCAGCAGGACATTGATGCGGGCGTTCAGTTCTCTGAAGTCAAATGGCTTCACCATGTAATCATCGGCTCCTGCGTCAAAGCCTTCCAGTTTATCGTCGGTAGATCCTAAGGCGGTGAGCATCAGAATGGGAATGGCGGGATTGATCTTTCGTATTTCTTTGCTCAGTTCGAAGCCGTCCATCTTGGGCAAAACTATATCTGAGATAACTAAATCAAATTCATCACTTTTAAAGAGCCGCAGGCCCATAGCGCCGTCAAAGGCTGCTATTACTTGGTAACCCGATTCTTCCAATCCTCTCTTTAATAGTTCCGCTACTCTTTGTTCATCCTCAATAATTAATATCTTGTGCATAAGGTTCTTTTTATGGGGTTATAGGAACAAAGTTAGCTGATCCTTCTTATTTCTATATATAATAAGGTATAATTTAACAGTTTAATGCAAATTGAATAGGGATAATTGCCTATTGCCGGAATTGATTTTACTGATTTAGGATATTGTTGCGCAGCTTCCCCCTTTTGAAGCGACTCTTTCTACACAAGTGTTTCAATATTTTCAATAACGTTTTAATTCACTGTAGGGGCGGGGTTTGCCCGCCCGAAAATGATTTACTTTATGCATTCGGGCGGATTCAATCCGCCCCTACGGTAAGTGTTAATGAGATGTGTGGAAAGAGTAGCTTCAAAAGGGGGAGGCTGCACCATAGTGCCCCAAATTAATTACATTTATAGGCATAATTGCCAATCGTCTTAGTCTTTATTGAATATATTTGGCTTGTATTACTAAAATTCGTTCAAAAAAAATTGCCATAGTCGTAACTTTCTGTAAATTTGTCTTCTGTTAACGTGATAACTTTATTGGGGGTATTTTTTAACTGTTTTTGTGTCCGTTTATGTCCAATGAAGTCCATCTAATCTATTAGTCGAAGTATATTACCTATGAAAAAAAGACCGGAAAAAGAAATGAGTTACATAAAGAGGCTTTTATCCCTATGCGTATTGGGATTATTCTTTATTCTGACCAGTCATGCCGTGCCCGATTATACCCTCCGTAAATATAAGGTGGAAAACGGAGTGAGCCACAACACAGCTTATTGCGCCCTGCAAGATAGCTGCGGATTAATCTGGATAGGCACGGGCAATGGTTTGAACTGCTATGATGGGAACTCATTCCGGGTTTACTTCATACAACATTCCATGATAAACAGCAACCGCATCCTCTCCCTGGCCGAACTGAATGCACGCACATTGCTGGTGGGCACAAACAGTGGCATCTGCCTGTACGACAAGCAGAAAGACGGGCTTGAACCCTTGCCCCTGGTTACGGAATACGGAGTTTCCATCAGTTGTGAAGTCAATCGGATTGTGAAGGACAAGGAAGGGAAAATCTGGATCGCCACACTGGGACAAGGGTTCTTCATTTGGGACCCGAAGACCAATCAAGTGACACAAAACAGTTCCTACAGCTCTTTTATTGTCGATATGTGCATAGCCGATGATGTGGTGTACATCGCCACGCTGCAAAACGGATGGATCACAACGGATTTAAACGGAAACTGCAACTATACCCAGATGGTTGCCAAGACGGAAAGCAATACGATGTCCGATATATCAAGTTTGTTTGTGGACGAGGGCATGGTGTGGATAGGAAACACCGGCGGCGATATATTCTCTTATCAAGCGGCAGATGGGAAATTGCTAAACCATTTTTATCTTTCCACCAAACGCCAGGAAGCCATACTCTGCTTCCAAAAGATGGAAAACGGCCGCTTATTGATAGGTAGCAGTGATGGCGCCTATATACTCCATCCGCAAGAAGGGAAATTTGAATCGGCGGACTATTTAACGGGAGAGAATATAGGGAACAGCCATTTCAACGCTATCCTTCAGGACAATGAGAAAGGGTTGTGGCTACTGACGGAGCAGGACGGCATCAATTATCTGGCGTGGCACACCCATCACTTTGAACGCTTCACCTACGAGCCACGCGAGGATGCAGGAAAAGGAGAAAGCATCATTGGTCCGCTATGCGAGGACGGAATGGGCGGAGTTTGGGTAGGCACGCGCTACGGACTGTGGAAACTGAACAATAATGAATACACATTGAAGCATATACCCGTCACTACAGACAAGGCATTGCAAATAGAGGTAACCGCCCTGTTACAATCCAAAGGGAAGCTGTGGATAGGAACAAACAGCAACGGATTGGCTGTAATGGACATCGCCTCGCAAAAAGTGCAATGGTACCGGCATTCGCAACAGCAATCTAACACCATAGGCAGTGATGCCATACTGACGGTGTATCAAACGCTGGGCGGCGACATATATATAGGTACGAAACGGGGACTTTCGCGCTATATTCCCCAAACCGATGACTTCCTCACCGTAACCACCATCGGAATGATGACCGAAGTTTCTGATTTACATGAAGATACTTACGGATACCTGTGGGTGGCAACCAGCAATAGCGGAGTTTTCCGTTGCCACATCACCAGTGGGGAATGGAAGCATTTCCAAGCCTCATCCGATGGCAAAGGACTGCCCATTAATTCCGTCATTTCGCTATTGGAAGGACGCGACGGGAAAATGTGGTTTGCCACCGACGGCGGAGGGCTTTGTTACTATGACCGGAAGACAGATAGTTTTTCTCAGTTGGAAATAGAAGGCAAGTCCCCTATTCCCAATGTAATTCATGCCATTCAGGAAGATAATCAGGGAGATTTGTGGCTATCAAGTTACTGGGGGCTGATGCGCATCAATACGTCTACGTTGCAGATCTCGGTTTACACGGTTTCAGACGGTTTGCAGAGTAATCAGTTTTGCCAGCGCTCTTCCCTGTTCACACAGCAGGGATGGCTGTTCTTTGGCAGCATCAATGGGCTGAGTGCGTGTCGTCCGGAACAATTTTGGCAAAATCAGTATATTCCTCCCGTTATCATTTCCGATATTAATTTCCCTTATATCAACGATGCCAATGTGGCACAGGCTTTAAAAGGTTCAGGAGGCCCGCTTATCCAGCAAAGGCAGATTGTGCTACCGTGGAATAACAATAGCTTCGGCATTTCCTTTGCGGCGCTCAGTTACAGTGATCCTTCACGCAACCAGTATAAATACATCTTGCACGGGATAGACCGCGAATGGATTAAGCAAACAGAACATACCACTGCCCATTATACCGATTTGCCTCCCGGCAAATACGAGTTTGAAGTGAAAGGCTCCAATAATAATGGTATATGGAATGAACAGAGCCATCATTTTACCATTATCATCACACCTCCCTGGTGGTTATCGGGCTGGGCATATGCGGCTTATTTCTGTCTATGTGCCTTGCTAGTTTATCTGTCGGCATGGAAGTGGAACCAATGGGTAAAGCAAAAATATCAGAACCGGATGGAACAGTTCCGCGTGATGCAGGAAAAAGAAACCTACCGTTCCAAAGTGGGGTTCTTTATTAACTTGGTGCACGAAATCCGTACACCGCTTAGCTTGATACGCCTCCCCCTGGAACAGTTATTGGAACAACCCGACCTGAAGGAGCAGGAAGAAAAGACTTACCTCAACACCATACGTTACAATGTGGACTATCTGCTGGGCGTGACGAATGAATTGCTCGATTTCCAAAAGATGGAAAACGAGGGAGTGAACTTTAACCTGCATAAATGCGACATCACCCAACTGGTGCGCAACATAGCGGAACAATTCTCAGAGAACCTTCATTTAAAAGGAAAAGAACTGGAGATTCTTCTTCCCGAAGAAGGGTTACAGGCAGTAACCGATGCCGGCAAAGTAAGTAAGGTAATTGTGAACTTCCTGAGCAATGCGATGAAGTATGCGCGGCAACATATCTGCATAAAATTGGTTTATGATAAGGAGATGTTCCACCTATCGGTCAGCGATGACGGTCCGGGCATAGTGCCGGAGGAACGTTCCCGTATCTTTACCGCATTTTATCAGATTAATAACGAGCATCAGATGCCGGGAACGGGAATCGGGCTTGCTTTCTCCAGGACTTTGGCAGAAGGGCTGAATGGTAAATTAGAGTTGACGGAAAGTGAATGGGGTGGCTCCTGCTTTACCATCTCCTTGCCCATCGGGGAATTAAACACCTCATCGGAAATGGTTTCGCTGATGGATAATAATGAAAGTATTCCCGAAAATGCAGAGTTGAACGGCCGCAAGTTCACCATATTGCTGGTGGAGGACAACCAGGACTTATTGAACATGACTTCTTCCATGCTTAACAAATGGTTCATCGTTTTAAAAGCGGAAAATGGTCAAGAAGCACTGGAAGCCTTACGGAAGAACACGGTAGATATAATTATTAGTGACGTAATGATGCCGGTAATGGATGGAATAGAATTGTCCCGTCAAGTGAAATCGAATATAGAATGGTCGCACATACCTATTATATTGTTGACCGCCAAGACCAGTCTGGAAGCCAAAACAGCGGGTATAGAGTGCGGGGCGGATGTTTATATAGAAAAGCCTTTCACCATCCGGCAACTGAAAGCGCAAATAGAGAACTTGTTGCAATTGCGATTGGCTTATCACAAGGTAATGCAGAACCTAAATATCAGCACCAGTGCAAAGAGTGCCCCGGAACAGGGAAATACGATCTTATCCCAGCGCGATTATGAATTAATCAGCCAGATAAAGACGATCATCGAACAGCAAATGGCAGAACCGGACTTTTCCATTGATACATTGGCGGATGCATTGAACATGAGCCGTTCCAATTTCTATCGCAAGATAAAGGCACTGTCGGGTATGCCTCCCAATGATTACTTGAAAGTGGTCCGTCTGAATCGTGCCGCCGAATTGTTGCGGCAGGGGTATAGGGCGACAGAAGTTTCCGAGTTAGTGGGATTTGGTTCGGCTTCCTATTTCACGAAGTGTTTCAAGGAGCATTTCGGGGTGTTGCCTAAAGACTTTGTTTCTTAAAAAAGAAGGAATAAAAAAAAGAGGCTTAAAAGTTAGTTTGGCAATAGTCTTGCCATTAACTTTCAGGTCTCTTTCTCTATTTCTAAATTATATTCGATGAAACTATCCTAAAAAACAACCCTCTTACCTTATATCCCTCAACCTATTTCTTTACTAAAACTAAACAAAGACATAAAAATCCACTACTAATAGTTCATTTTCACAGTTTGGATAAGATTGATATTCATCTTATTCTTTTGGTTTCTTTTGCATTGCAAAGAAAAGGGATTCTTCTTAAATGAGTCGGGAAATACTATTCAAATAATGCGAATAACTAGCCATATTGGAGTGAAGGATGGAATGTATAAGCGTTATTCTTATCGAATAAAAGATTATACCTATTGCAGAAATGAAAGTGTAGATTAGTCGAAGGTATTCCCATCCCCTCTTGAGCTACTCTTTCTACGCATCTCGTTAACATCCACCGTAGGGGCGGATTGAATCCGCCCGAACCAACGGTCACGACCTTGGGAGTAATGCATAAAGTAAATCGTTTTCGGGCAGATTCAATCTGCCCCTACGGTGGATGAAAGCGTTACTGAAAATATTAACGGAGATGTGTAGAAAGAGTAGCTCTTGAGAGGGGATGAGAATACCTTCGACTAATCTATATCTTGTAATCCGGAACTTTTCAATAGATGACCAATTGTAAATACATTGAGATAATCTTTGATGCAATCCCCCTCCGCCTTCAACTAGTAATTCCTATTCAAGAAATAGCAAAATCTGTTCACCTACCCCTGTTTGTATAGCAGTCCATAGAAAAGAACAGCTTTTACTTTTTATTGAATATCTATTTTCACCTCCTTTGTTACAGACCGATTACTTTTGTCCTTGTCCTCAAATGGACAAACTCAAAAAATGGATATGCTAACTTTAAAACAATCACAAGCCTATGCAGAAAGAATAGAATCATCAACTGGTCCTACTGTAAAAGAGTTCTCTTGTCACAGCATGTGTACTTTCACAAAGAGGTCTCTAAAACCTAATTTTATACTAATCAATTAAATCTATTAATTATGAGTGAAAACATTAAAAACGCATTGCCTAAAGCAATGATTTTGATCGCTTTTCTATGTTGCAGCTTATCAATGATGGCCCAGGGAAAAAGCGTAACGGGAACCGTTACCGACCCAAATGGCGAAGCTATCATTGGAGCCAGCGTACTGGTAAAGGGAAGTACTAACGGTACAATTACCGACTTTGAGGGAAACTTTACGTTGCAAAACGTAAACGACAATGCAGTATTGCAGATTTCGTATATAGGATATGTTACTCAAGATATCCCCGTAAAAGGAAAGAATACAGTGAGAGTGATCTTGAAAGAAGACACCGAAACACTGGATGAAGTTGTAGTAGTGGGATATGGTACTCAGAAGAAAGTGACCCTGACGGGTGCCGTTTCCGCAGTTAAGTCCGACGACATCATTGCCACCAAGAACGAGAATGCCCAGAATATGCTGACCGGTAAGGTAGCCGGTCTACGTGTGGTTCAGAAAAGTGCCGAACCGGGTGCATTCAACAATAACTTCGACATCCGCGGTATGGGCGCTCCATTGATCATTATCGACGGCATTCCCCGCGACAACCTCAGCCGCATCGACCCCAACGACATCGAAAGCCTTTCCGTTTTGAAAGATGCATCGGCTGCCATCTATGGTGTGCGTGCAGCAAACGGTGTGGTATTGATTACTACCAAGTCCGGTAAATCTGAAAAGACCGAATTGAATTATTCCGGTAACATCGGTTGGCAGATGCCAAGCGGTCTGCCTCATGTAGTAGATGCAGTGGACTGGATGACTTTATGGAACGAAAAGAAAATGAAGAATGTAGACGGCGGTTCCCTTCGTTTCAGCGACGATGATTTCGCACCTTACTTGAACGGAACAAAGAAATCTACCGACTGGTATGACGCCGTTATCCGCAAGACAGCTCCCCAAACACAGCACAACATCAGTGCTACCGGAGGTAACGAAAAGACTCATTTCTATATGAGTGCAGGTTATCAGGGACAGGAAGGTATCTTTAAGAGTGGCGACTTTGACTATGAACGTTTCAACTTGCGCTCAAACATCACTACCCAACTTACTAAATACTTAAAGGTGGACCTGAACGTAACCGGAATTATGGACAAACAAGAACGTCCGTGGGAAAGCGCCGATATGATAATCCGTTCTTTGTGGCGCTCAGCCCCTATCCAGTCCATTTATGCCAATGACAACCCCGAATACCTGCAACAAGGTTTGGTAGACGGTAGTAACCCGGTTGCCATGATGAACAAAGACATTACAGGTTATAACCAATGGAACAGAAAATGGTTCCAGTCTTCTGTTTCCGCCACTTATGATGTTCCCGGAGTAAAAGGATTATCTGCCAAAGCAGTATTCAGCTATGACTTCAATATGGAAGACAATAAGAAGTACCAGAAGTCATACAACCAATACAACTATCAGGAAGTGGACAACACCTATCGTCCCAACGTAAGAAACAACCCCAGCAAACTGACTCGTGAATATTACAGAAAAGAATCATTGCTGTATCAGTTCTCTTTGAACTATACCAATACCTTCAACCAGGCGCACAATGTTAATGCATTGATCTTGTGGGAAGGTTCTAAAAGAACCGGTGACAACTTCTACGCATTGCGCGAACTGGGCTTGGATTTAGACCAGTTGTTTGCAGGTAACACTACCAATCAGGTGGGTTATATGAATACCGATGGCGGTGCCTTGTATGACAAAGCAAACTTAGGTTTGGTAGGTAAATTCGGTTACGATTACAAATCAAAATACCTGGCTGAGTTCAGCTTCCGTTACGATGGTTCTTCCATGTTTATGTCCGGCGAGCAATGGGGCTTCTTCCCTGCCGCTTCAGTGGGCTGGCGTTTCTCTGAAGAAAACTTTTGGAAAGATTCCAAGCTTTCTTTCATCACCAATGCCAAGCTGCGTGCCTCTTATGGCAAGATGGGTGATGACAGCGCATCCAGCTATCAGTTTATTACCGGTTACTACTACCCTGCCGGCGGCGAAAATAACAAACTTCCCGGCGGACACGTATTCGACGGTACTTATGTAAACTCTGCCAGCAATAAAGGTATTGCCAACCGCAACATCACTTGGTATATCGCAAAAACGTTCGATGTAGGTATTGACTTGGAAGGTTGGAACGGATTAATAGGTCTGTCGGCCGATTACTTCAGACGTTCCAGAAGCGGTCTGTTGGCAACCCGCACAGGCAGTTTGCCTTCGGAAGTGGGTGCCGACCTTCCACAAGAAAACCTGAACAGCGACCTGACACAAGGTATAGAGTTGGAATTGAACCACAGAAACCATATCGGCGAGTTCTCATACACCGCCAAAGGTATCTTTGCCATGACCCGCATCAAGAAAAAACACGTTGAAAGAGCACGTTCCGGTAACTCCTACGAAAACTGGAGAAACAATGAGAACAATCGCTACCAAGGTATCTGGTGGGGCTACGGAGACAACGGACGCTATACTTCTTATGAAGACATAGCCAACAGTGACATTTACGTAGGCCGCGACAGATTGCCGGGCGACTATATCTATGTAGACTGGGACGGCGACGGACAAATAACCGACCACGACCGTTACCCTATTGCCATGCGTGGTGATGGCCCGCTGATCAACTTCAGCTTGGACTTAGGCGCACAATACAAAGGATTCGATCTGAACGTCCTTTTCCAAGGTGCAGCCAAAGTATATTGTGCTTACGGCGAACAGCTTCGCGAACCGTTGTGGGGTAGCGATTACTCCAATGCCATGACCCAGTTTATGGACCGCTGGCATCCGGTTGATCCCAAAGCAGATCCATACGATCCCAATACACAATGGGTATCCGGCCACTATGCTTACACGAGTTCATTGCCCGAATTCGATTCATTCTTCAGCATCCACAATGCCGCTTACCTGCGTATGAAAAGCATCGAACTGGGTTACACCTTGCCCGAAAAATGGACTGCCAAAGTAGGTATCCGTAATATGCGAGTTTATGTAAACGGTTACAACCTGCTCACCTTCACCGGTTTGAAGGACGTAGACCCCGAACATACAAATGATGGTGAAGGATATAATTATCCTTTGAATAAGACTGTATCTGTTGGTGTTAACATTAAATTCTAAGAACATGATTAAGAAATATATATTTGCATTCGCATTGGCATCCTTCTCGTTAAGTTCTTGCCTTGACTTGGATGTTGCTCCCATGAACATTGTGCAGGATAAAGACATCTTTACTTCCGAAAATGGCGTATTAAGCTATATGGCACGTATCTACAGCCAACTTCCGGTAGAAGATTTCCGTTACTCGGGAGCCCGTGGATTCAACCACTTCTGGATTATCGACCCTGTGCCCATGCTTACCGGCGAAGCAATCGGCCGTGACTGGTGTAGCGCCCATTCGGAAGATTTCGATTATTATGCCGATGATGCCAATCCAACCGGCAACGGTTATAAGCTGATTCGCGACATCAACTATTTCCTTGAAACTTTGCCTTCTTATGAAAGCTATTTCTCTACGGAGCAAGTGAATACATGGAAAGGGGAAGCCCTGTTTGCCCGTGGTTTTGCTTACTTTGCTTTGGCAAAACGCTATGGCGGTGTACCTCTGGTAAATACAGTATTAAAGTATCCCGAACAGAGCATTGACGATTTGAAAATTCCCCGTTCCTCGGAAGAAGCCGTTTACAATCAAGTATATCAAGACTTGACCGATGCCTTCAACCTGTTGCCGGAGAAAGCTCAACGCGGACGCGCTACCCGCTATGCCGCTGCCGCACTCAACTCGCGCGCCATGCTGTTTGCAGGTTCTATCGCCAAATTCAATAAGAACTCCAACCTGGTGGACCAAGACGGTAACCGCCTTGTCGGTATCGATGCCAGCAAAGCAAAAGATTTCTATCAGAAAAGCTATGATGAAGCCAAGAAAGTGGAAGGCCACCACAGCCTGTACATGAAGAACTGGAAAGAAGGCGACAAAGAAGCGCAATACCAAAACTTTGTGAACGCATTCTTTGATGAAAGCAGCGAAGAAAACATCTTCGTGAAAGAATATGCTTATCCTAACTCCGTGCACGGATATGACGCTTACTGCGTTCCCCGCCAGGCAATGGGAGCCAACGGTTATGCCACTTTGGTAAACCCCACACTGGACTTTGTTGAAATGTTCGACGGACTGCCCAAAGATGCTAACGGACATCTGCAAAACTTCGATGAGAAGGGACATTATAAGATGTATGACAAAACCATGGACTTGTTTGCCAACGCCGAGCCCCGCCTGCGTGCAACCGTAATCCTGCCGGGTGACGACTTCAAAGGAGAATCCATCTCCATCTATCGCGGTATCTATACCAAGGCAGATGCAGCCAACGGAATCTCTCACATCATTCCCGACGGTGCTACCGAGAAATACGAGAACATTCCCGAATGCAAAGATTACATCGTCAGTTCTCCCAACCCGGACAACCAGACCGTTTATACTTTGCCCGACGGAACCAGGATGAATGCAGCCGGATTAAGCGGCCCTTTCGCTTCGGATGCCGGTGCAGGAGCCATGTCAGGTTTCTCCGTTCGCAAATGGTTGAATCCCGATATGCCTAAATCAGCCGTATTGGAAAACAACTCTACCCAGACCTGGATCGAGATACGTTATGCCGAAGTCTTGTTGAACCGTGCCGAAGCCGCTTACGAACTAGCCGAACTGGGAGCAGGAGCCAACTACAAGGAAGACGCATACCAATGCATCAACCAGATCAGACACCGTGCAGGCGCCGACTTGCTGGCTTCTTCTGCCGAACTGAACGATTTCTCTATCATCCAGCGTGAAAGAAGAAAAGAATTGGCATTCGAGAACAAGACTTGGTGGGACTTGAAGCGTTGGAGAGTGATTGAAAAAGAACAGCAATCCACCCTGTGGAGAATCCTGATGCCTTTCTATGCAGCACACGCCGGCAAGTACTTCTTCGACGTAAGAACCGATGAAGACAACAGCCACCGCTTTACTTTCGATACCCGTTGGTATTACAAGAACTTCCCGAACAGTTCTATCGAAAAGAATCCGTTGTTGTTGCAAAACCCTGGTTATTAATTACTAAAACGAAACAATTATGAAAAAGATAACATATTACTTATCATGCCTTGTATTGCTGCTGATGGCAAATGCATGTGTGGATGTCGATAACTATGACGCACCGGCAGAAACCATCGTGGGCAGAATCATCGACAAGAAGAACCAAAAGCCGATGCAGACTGAAGTGGGAGACGGCGGCGTGCGCCTGAAACTATTGGAAATGAGTTGGAGCGATAACCCCACTCCTTATTATACTACCGTGAAACAGGATGGAACGTACCAGAATACCAAGATATTCAAAGGCAACTACATCATTGAAGCCTTGGGCGCTTTCGTTCCTACTTATATCGTCGGTTCCGATGGCAAAGTGGTAAAAGACGAGCGTTGGAAAGGCGACATCAAAGGTACGGTGAACATTGATTTTGAGATAGAACCGTTCCTCAATGTGGAATGGGTAGGCGAACCGACAGCCAATGCCGACGGAACAGTTTCAGCAAGCGTAAAGATTACCAGAGGTACGGACAATGCGGACTATCAAAAGAATCTGGCGGATGTTTATCTGTTCATCAATTCTTCCAGCCCGTATGTAGGTGATAATAATAAGGATTCCCGTTACTCTGTTCGCCTGGACGATAGCATTATGAATGATTGCCTAGGCCAAACAGTAACGCTTACTACTCCTAAGTTGCCGGGAAACCGCAAGTATTATGTTCGCGTAGGTGCACGTATCGACCATGAAATAGATGGTAGAAAACGCTACAACTACAATGAACCGAAAGGGGTGATGGTAAACTAAGAAGTACCATCTTATCAATAAATTCATCAACCGTAGGGGCGGAATGCTTCCGCCCGAATACATAAAGCGAACTATTTTCGGGCGGATTCAATCCGCCCCTACGGCTAACAACAACAAATATTACCATGAGAAACAAAGTTCTGATTTTTATCGTTTTATCCTCGTTGTGCTCCATCTTCACCACCGTGACCGGACAAACAGCGAGCAAGGAAAAGCCCTACACCGGCAAAGACGCAACCATTGCCATAGACGCCTTCCATCAGACATTCTACAATCCCGAAATGAAACTCTACGCCATCTCCTCCGACGGAAAAGGCAGAGCAGCCATCTGGGTGCAGGCCATCTACTGGGACATGATAATGAACGCATACAAACGCACCAAAGCACCCAAATACCGCAAACTGATAGACGAAATCTACCAGGGAGGCTACGAACAATACGACAAATATAACTGGAACAACAAAATAGAATGGTTCATCTACGACGACATGATGTGGTGGATCATCTCACTGGCACGCGCCTACGAAACCACCGGCGATCCCAAATACCTTGCCGACGCCTCAGCCGGATTCTACCACGTATGGAAAGAATCCCATGACCCCCAGCGCGGCGGACTGTGGTGGAGCTTTGCCCACGACGCAAAGATGGCATGCATCAACTACCCCACCATCGTGGGAAGCATGACCCTATACAACATCACCAAGAAAGAAGACTACCTGGAAAAAGCAAAAGACACCTACGCATGGTCGCGCAACGTATTCTTCGACAAGAAGGACGGACGCGTAGCCGACAATATGCACTACCATTTCCAGCGCCAAAACGGAATGGATATAGACTGGACTACCCAACTCTATAACCAGGGAACATTTATCGGCTCCGCCGTAATGCTCTACAAAGCAACCCAAGACAAGGCATATTTGGACGACGCCCTCCTCGCCACCGAATACGTACGCCAGCACATGTGCGACGAGAACGGCATGCTGGAATTTAAGAACGGCGTGGAACAGGGAATCTATGCCGCCATCTTCGCCCAATACGTCATCCGCCTGATTGAAGACTGCAACCAACCCCAATACCTGGACTGGCTGCGCAACAACATCAACACTGCCTGGCAAAACAGGGACAAGGCACGCAACATTACCTTCAAAGATGCCGCCCGCCCCTGCCCCACCGGAGTGATGGAAAGCTATGACGCCAGCGCCTGTCCGGCACTGATGCAAGTAATACCCGCTAAATAAGAAAACCGTAAAAGAATCCAGATAATGAAAACAAGCAGAATATTATTCACCTTTGCCCTGTCCGCCTGCTTCTGCAACCTCTCTGCACAGAAACAGCAGGAAGCAAAGACAATCTTCCAGACCTCCGAGCCGTGGAAGACGGAAACCGACATCCGCGCCGACGGCGTAATGGTGTATGGCACGGTGGACAAACCCGGAGTCACCTTTGAAGAACGTATGCAGTCATGGAAAGAACGCGGCTACAAAGTGCAGTTCATGACCGGAGTTGCCTGGGGAGACTACGCCGACTACTTCCTGGGTTGGTGGGACAAGAGCAAAGAACACATGAAAGAAGGACAACGTGACCGCGACGGACGCGAAATAGGCCACGGCTACCTCACCCCCTACATCGTCCCCACCGAAAGTTTCATCCGCTACATGCAGGAAACCCAGATAAAACGCGTCATAGATGCCGGAATCACTTCCATCTACCTGGAAGAACCCGAGTTCTGGGCACACGCCGGATACAGCGATGCCTTCCGCAACGAATGGCAAAAATACTATAACTTCCCGTGGCGCGCCCAGCACGACTCGCCCGAAAATACCTATCTGTCCAACAAGCTGAAGTACCACCTGTACTACAATGCCTTGGATAAAATCTTCACCTACGCCAAGGAATACGGCAAGTCCAAAGGCCTGGAAGTGAAGTGCTACGTCCCCACCCACTCCCTGGTGAACTATACTTCGTGGCAGATTGTCAGCCCCGAAGCCAGCCTCGCCTCACTGGACTGTGTAGACGGCTACATAGCACAAGTATGGACAGGAACCGCCCGCGAACCGGTCTTCTACAACGGCGTAAAGAAAGAACGCGTCTTCGAGAACGCCTTCCTGGAATACGGCTGCATGAAGTCAATGACCGACCCGCTGAACCGCGAAATGTATTTCCTGACCGACCCCATCGAGGACCGCGCCAAGGACTGGACCGATTATAAAATAAACTATCAGGCAACCTTCGCCGCCCAACTGATGTACCCCATGGTAGACACCTACGAGGTAATGCCTTGGCCGGACCGCATCTATCAGGGACTTTACCGCATTGCCGGGACCGACCAGCGGGAACGCATCCCCCGTTCCTACTCCACCCAGATGCAGGTGATGATCAACACCCTGAACGACATCAAGACATCTCCCAAACAAATAAACGGCACCAAGGGAATAGGCGTACTGATGGCAAACTCCATGATGTTCCAGCGCTTCCCCACCCATGCCGGATATGATGACCCTCAATTCTCCAGCTTCTACGGACAGACCTTGCCGTTGCTGAAAAGGGGCATCCCGGTGGACATTGTACACATGGAGAACACCCCCTTTGCACAAACATTCAAGGACCTGAAAGTGCTGGTGATGTCCTACTCCAACATGAAACCGCTGGATGCCAAGTATCACGGCTACATAGCAGACTGGGTAAAGAACGGCGGCGCACTGATCTATTGCGGTGAGGACATCGACCCCTACCAGACCGTACTGGAATGGTGGAACACCAACGGCAACCAATACAATGCCCCTTCCGAACACCTGTTCGAGCAAATGGGCATGGAACGCAAACCGTCTGCCGGAACCTATGCCTATGGCAAAGGAACGGTAACCGTTATCCGCGAAGATCCGAAGCAGTTTGTATTGAAAACCAACAACGATATAAACTATTTTGAAACCGTAGAGAAGGCTTATAAGAAGGTAACGAAGAAAGCGGTAGAAACGAAAAACAACTTTGTGGTAGAGCGTGGCCCGTACACCATTGCAGCCGTATTGGACGAAAGTGTATCGCATGAACCTCTCCATCTGAAAGGAATGTTTATCGACCTCTTTGACAAAGACCTGCCCGTGATGACCGAAAAGGTGATCAATCCGGGTGAACAGGGCTATCTGTATAATATAAAGAATGTAGCCGCCGGCACAAAAGCCAAAGTACTGTGTGGCGCATCCCGCATATATGATGAGAAAGTGGGAGCACGCTCCTACTCATTCGTAGCCAAGAGTCCGCTGAATACAACAAATGTTTCGCGCATCCTATTGCCGAAAGCGCCTGTAACGGTGCAGGTTAATGGAACGAATGTGCAGAATATACAGGAGTTGTGGGATCAGCAGTCAAAGACTCTCCGCCTCGGGTTTGAGAATAACCCGGATGGAGTTAGTGTAAACATACAGTGGTGATACCTGTTTTGAACGTTCAAGTTTGCTTAGTCACGGCTGTGGTTAAGGCTAATCACAGGTGTGACTAAGTTTAATCACGGCTGTGACTAATGTTAATCACAGCCGTGGCGAAGCAAACTTGAAAGGACAAGAAAGGTATCTTGACCGGTTGTTGATGATATATCACCGTAGGGGCAGGGTTTGCCTGCCCGTATACACAAAGCAAACTGTCATCGGGCGGGCAAACCCCGCCCCTACAGGAAACGCCAACCAAAGTTAACGCCAACCAAGGTGAACACCAACCGTAGGGGCAGATTGAATCTGCCCGATAACAGTTCGCTTTGTGTATACGGGCGGATTCAATCCGCCCCTACAGTGGAGGGCAACCCAGTGAATGGCAACCCAGTGAATGACAACCCAGTAAATGACAACCCAATGGAGGGCAACTCAGTAAATAACAGCCCAGTGGAGGATAACCCAGTGAATATCAACCCAATGTATAGCAACAACAACGCACCGAAATACAAGAAACATAAATAAAAGAACAAAAACAAGATCGAATCATGAAACATTCCTTATCAACCCTTTTATTGGGAGCCGCAGCCCTATTATCCGGCTGCGCATCCGCCCCCAAGACAGAGCACATCAAGAATGACCTCCGGGTATCCGCCTACCCGCTGGTCACCATCGACCCTTACACCAGCGCATGGTCCTTTACCGACCACCTGTATGACGCCCCGGTGAAACACTGGACAGGCAAAGATTTCTCCCTCATCGGCGTAGCCCGCGTAGACGGACAAGCCTACCGCTTCATGGGCGACGAAGAACTGGAACTGCTCCCCGTAGTAAAGACCTCGGAACAAGGAAACTGGATAGGCAAGTACACCACCGTGAAACCTGCCGCCGGATGGGAAAAAGCAGGCTTCAATGAAACCGGATGGAAAGAAGGCCCCGCCGCCTTCGGCACACGCGAGAACGAGCACACCGCCAAGACCCAATGGAGCGAGGAATTCATCTGGGTGCGCCGCCACGCCGACCTGGACGAAGACCTGCAAGGCAAAAACATCTATCTGGAATACTCGCATGACGATGATGTAATGATCTACATCAACGGCATCAAAGTAGTAGACACAGGCAACGCCTGCAAAAAGCACCAACTGGTGAAACTATCCGATGAAGTAGTGGCTACCCTAAAGAAAGGCGAAAACCTGATAGCCGCCTACTGCCACAACCGCGGAGCCAACGGCTTGCTGGACTTCGGCTTACTGGCAGAACAGGACGACACCCGCTTCTTTACCCAAACCGCCACACAGAAGTCAGTAGACGTGCAGGCAATGAACACCATCTATCAATTCACCTGCGGCCCGGTAGACCTGAACCTTACCTTCACCGCACCCATGTTTATGGATGATCTGGACTTATTGTCACGCCCCGTGAACTACATGACTTACCAAGTAACCGCCAACGACGGCAAGGAGCACAACGTGCAACTCTACTTTGAAGCCGCTCCGCAATGGGCGCTCGATCTGCCTCATCAGGAATCAGTAAGCGACACCTTTACCAAAGGAGAACTGACCTATGCCAAAACAGGCAGCTACAACCAGCACGTGCTGAACAAACAAGGCGACGACGTGCGCATAGACTGGGGCTACTTCTACATGGCAGCCAATAAGGAGAATACTTCCTCCATAGCCGGAAACGGCATAGAACTGCGCAAGAGCTTCCTGGACGGAAAGACAGAAGCCTCTAAGACCAAGGGCTATGACAAGCTGGTACTGGTAACCGACCTGGGCGGAACCAAGAACGCCAACGGCCACGTGTTGCTGGGTTATGACGACTTATTCTCTGTGCAATACTTTGGCGAGAACCTGCGCCCGTACTGGAACCGCAAGAACAATGAAACGATCTTCTCTCAATTTGAGAAAGCCGAAAAGGAATACTCTGCATTGATGCAGAAGTCAGCCGAATTTGACGTTCAACTGATGAAGGATGCCACCCGCGTAGGCGGACGCGAGTATGCCGAACTATGTGCCGCCGCCTATCGCCAATGCCTTGCCGCCCACAAACTGATGGAAGCCCCCAACGGCGAACTGTTCTATCCTTCCAAGGAAAACTTCAGCAACGGTTCCATCGGCACGGTAGACTTGTCTTATCCTTCCGCTCCTATCTTCTTGATCTATAACCCGGATCTGGCAAAAGGCCTGATCAACCACATCTTCTTCTACAGCGAAAGCGGAAAATGGACGAAACCTTTTGCTGCCCATGACATAGGTACATACCCATTGGCAAACGGACAGACTTACGGAGGCGATATGCCGGTAGAAGAATCGGGCAATATCCTCATCATGGCTGCTGCCATTGCCGCCGTGGAAGGTAACGCAGACTATGCCGCCCAGCACTGGGAAACGCTGACTACATGGACCAACTACCTGACAGAGCACGGACTTGATCCCGAAAACCAACTTTGCACCGACGACTTTGCCGGACACTTTGCCCACAACACCAACTTGTCTGTCAAAGCCATCCTGGGCATCGCCTCTTATGCTTACCTGGCAGATATGATGGGCAAGAAAGACATTGCAGCAGAATACAAACAGAAGGCCAAAGACATGGCCGTGGAATGGGAAAAGATGGCAAACGACGGCGACCACTACCGCCTCACCTTTGACAAGCCGGGCACTTGGAGCCAGAAGTACAACCTGATATGGAACAAGCTGCTGAAGATGGGCATCTTCCCCGACAGCATTGCCCAAAAGGAAATAGCTTACTACCTGACCAAGCAGAACAAATACGGCTTGCCGCTGGATAACCGCGAAACTTACACCAAGACCGACTGGATTATGTGGACGGCAACCTTGGCAAACGATAAGGAAACATTCCAAAAGTTCATCGCCCCGATTCACTTGTTCGTGAATGAAACGACAGACCGCGTGCCTATGTCCGACTGGGTATTTACCGATACTCCCAAGCAGAGAGGCTTCCAGGCACGCTCGGTAGTAGGCGGTTACTACATCAAGATGTTAGAAGAAAAACTGAATAAATAAGAAACTCAATACCATGAAGAAACTAGCATTAATCGCTACTTGCTTACTTAGCACATGGGCAATGACTGTAAATGCTGTGACCGAACCAGTGGATTATGTCAATCCACTGGTGGGCTCACAGTCCAAACATTCCTTGTCCACCGGTAACACGTATCCTGCCATCGCCCTGCCTTGGGGGATGAACTTCTGGACAGCACAGACAGGAACCATGGGCGACGGATGGGCATACACTTATGATGCCGACAAGATCCGTGGCTTCAAGCAAACCCACCAACCCAGCCCGTGGATTAACGACTACGGACAGTTCTCCATCATGCCTGTGACCGGCAAGACGGTGTTTGACCAAGACGAACGCGCCAGTTGGTTTTCGCACAAGGCGGAAGTGGTGAAACCTTACTATTACAAGGTGTACTTGGCAGACCATGATGTGGTGACGGAACTGGCGCCCACCAGCCGTGCGGCACTGTTCCGCTTTACTTTCCCCGAGAACAAGGAATCTTATGTAGTGGTCGATGCTTTCGACAACGGCTCTTACATAAAGGTAATTCCCGAAGAAAACAAGATTATAGGTTACACCACCAAGAACAACGGCGGAGTACCCGAAAACTTTAAGAACTACTTTGTTGTAGTCTTTGACAAACCTTTCACTTATAAGGCTACCGCTACCAACGGCAAGATAAAAACCGGGAAGCTGGAAAGCAAAGATAACCATGTGGGAAGCATCATCGGCTTCTCTACCCGCCGGGGTGAACAGGTTCATGCCCGTGTCGCCTCGTCTTTTATCAGCTTTGAGCAGGCGGAACAGAACCTGAAAGAGCTGGGCAGCCGTTCCCTAGAAGAAGTAGCTGCCGACGGTCGCCGCGAATGGAACGACATCTTGGGACGCATCGAAGTGGAAGATACGAACAAGGATAAGTTACGTACTTTCTACTCTTGCCTTTACCGTTCCGTGTTATTCCCCCGCAGCTTCTACGAGCTGGATGCACAGGGAAATGCGGTGCACTACAGCCCTTACAATGGTGAGGTGTTGCCGGGATATATGTTTACCGATACCGGCTTTTGGGATACTTTCCGTTGCCTGTTCCCCTTCCTGAACCTGATGTATCCGTCTATGAACGAGAAGATGCAGGAGGGATTGGTGAATGCGTACAAGGAAAGCGGCTTCCTGCCCGAATGGGCCAGCCCCGGACACCGTGGTTGCATGGTGGGAAACAATTCCGCTTCCATCGTAGCCGATGCTTACCTGAAAGGATTGCGCGGATATGATGTGGAAACATTGTGGGAAGCCGTGAACAAGGATGCCAACAGTGTGCATCCGCAGGTTCCCTCTACCGGACGTTTGGGCTATGAATATTACAACAAGCTGGGCTATGTTCCTTACAATGTAGGCATTAATGAAAGCGCCGCACGCACACTGGAATATGCTTTTGATGACTGGAGCATCTATAAATTAGGTCAGGCTTTGGGCAAATCTAAAAAAGAATTAGCTATATTTGCCAAGCGGGCGCTGAACTATAAGAACCTGTTCGACCCCGAACACAAACTGATGCGTGGCAAGAACGAGGATGGCAACTTCCAGTCTCCGTTCAATCCGTTGAAGTGGGGCGACGCCTTTACGGAAGGAAATAGCTGGCACTACACTTGGTCGGTATTCCATGATCCGCAAGGGTTGATAGACCTGATGGGCGGCAAGGCTGCTTTTAACGAGATGATGGATTCGGTGTTTATCCTTCCGCCGGTATTCGATGAAAGTTATTATGGCAGCGTGATTCATGAAATCCGCGAAATGCAGATTATGAACATGGGTAACTATGCACACGGCAACCAGCCCATTCAGCACATGATTTACCTGTATAACTATTCGGGCGAACCATGGAAAGCACAATACTGGATTCGTGAAGTGATGGACCGTATGTACAATGCCAATCCCGACGGATATTGTGGTGACGAGGACAACGGACAGACTTCGGCATGGTATGTATTCTCGGCTATGGGATTCTATCCGGTTTGCCCGGGAACGGATGAATATGTATTGGGTACTCCTTACTTCAAGCAAATGAAACTGAACCTGGAGAACGGCAATACCATCACCATCAACGCCCCGGAGAACAGTGACGGGAACCGTTACATAGACGCACTGACCGTGAACGGCAACCGGCGCACGCAGAATTATTTGAATCACAGTGAACTGTTGAAGGGGGCCGTCATCGACATAAAGATGGCAAAGCAACCCAATACACAACGCGGAGTCAACGCAAGTGACTTCCCGTACTCATTCTCAAACGAATTGAAAAAATAAAAGACCATGAAAAGACAAACCATCATCACAGCCTGTGCCCTGGCGGCGGCTTTGCTGGCAGCGCCTTCCGCTTTTGCCACCTCGCTGCACGAAAGCGGGTATGCCGTATGCGCCCCAGACGCCATCCAAAAGGATAACCGCCCGGCTCCATCCCAGCGTTTATTCCGTTCCAAGGCTGTAGAAGCGCAAATCAAACGGATGCAGCAACTGCTGAAGAATGAGAAACTGGCTTGGATGTTTACCAACTGTTTCCCCAATACGCTGGACACTACCGTGCATTTCCGCACGGACAAGAAGGATGGCAAGCCCGATACCTTTGTCTACACCGGAGATATTCATGCCATGTGGCTGCGCGACTCGGGTGCACAGGTATGGCCTTACGTGCAACTGGCGAATGAAGATGCCGAACTGAAAACCATGCTGGCGGGAGTTATCAACCGCCAGTTCAAACTGATCAATGTAGACCCGTTTGCCAATGCATTCAATGACGGCCCTATCCCCGACGGGCATTGGAAAACCGACCTTACCGACATGAACGATGAAGTGCATGAACGCAAATGGGAAATAGATTCATTATGTTATCCCTTGCGACTGGCCTATCATTACTGGAAAACCACAGGAGATGCAAGCATCTTTGATGCGGAATGGTTGAAAGCCATTCAGAATATACTGAAGACTTTCCGCGACCAGCAACGCCGGGACGGACGGGGTTCGTACCACTTTCAGCGCGTAACCGAGCGTGCACTGGATACCATGACCAATGACGGTTGGGGAAACCCCGTGAAACCGGTGGGACTGATTGCTTCTTCTTTCCGCCCTTCGGATGATGCAACCACGTTCCAGTTCCTGGTTCCTTCCAACTTCTTTGCCGTTTCTTCCTTGCGCAAGGCTGCTGAAATCCTTACGGCGGTAAACAAGCGTCAGGACCTGGCAAAAGAATGTACGGATCTGGCACAGGAAGTGGAAACCGCATTGAAGAAATATGCCACTTACCAGCATCCCAAGTATGGAACGATCTATGCTTTCGAGGTAGACGGGTTTGGCAATCATATGTTGATGGACGACGCCAATGTGCCCAGCCTCATCGCCATGCCCTATCTGGGAGATGTGGATGTAAACGATCCTGTTTATCAGAATACCCGCCGCTTTGTATGGAGCGAGGATAATCCTTATTTCTTTAAAGGCAAAGCCGGAGAAGGAATAGGCGGGCCGCACATCGGTTATGATATGATATGGCCCATGAGCATTATGATGAAGGCTTTCACCAGCCAGAATGACGATGAGATAAAGACTTGCATCAAGATGCTGATGGATACGGAAGCAGGGACAGGCTTTATGCACGAGTCCTTCCACAAAGATAATCCTGAGAAGTTTACCCGCGAATGGTTTGCATGGCAGAACACTTTGTTTGGCGAACTGATTCTGAAATTGGTGAACGAAGGAAAGACAGACCTGTTGAACAGTATCCAATAATCATCATGAACAAGAGAAAAGCTAAATTGTCCGGTGCCGTTATCATATCGGCACTGGCATTGGCTTCTTGTGTTTCATCGGGCGGGCATTTGCAGGCCGAAGCAGTAAAACGTCCCAACACACAGGAGAGCAATACGAACTATACATCGAACCGTGCGCCGTTGCAACCGCTGCACTTCATCAAACTTCCGGTGGGAAGCGTGCAACCCAAAGGCTGGGTGCGCCGCTATCTGGAACTGCAACGCGACGGGCTCACCGGACACTTGGGAGAAATAAGCGCATGGCTGGAAAAGGACAACAATGCATGGCTCACCAACGGTGGCGACCACGGCTGGGAAGAAGTTCCTTACTGGCTGAAAGGTTATGGAGACCTGGCTTATATACTGAATGATCCGAGAATGATAGCCGAAACGGAAACATGGATAGAAGGCGCACTTGCCAGCCGGCAACCCGACGGGTACTTTGGTCCCGTGAATATGCGAAACGGCAAACGGGAGCTGTGGGCGCAAATGATTATGCTGTGGTGCTTGCAGTCCTACTATGAATACTCGCAGGACGAACGGGTGATAAACCTGATGACCAACTACTTTAAATGGCAGTTGACCGTTCCCGACGACCAGTTCCTGGAAGATTACTGGGAAAACAGCCGTGGTGGTGACAACCTGCTGAGCGTCTACTGGCTATACAACCACACGGGAGATCAATTCCTGCTGGAACTGGCCGAGAAGATCCATCGCAACACAGCGGACTGGACACAACCCAGTTCCCTGCCCAACTGGCACAATGTGAACATTGCCCAGTGCTTCCGCGAACCCGCTACTTACTATATGCTGACGGGCGATTCCGCCATGCTGAAAGCATCTTATAATGTCCACAACCTTATCCGCCGCACCTTCGGGCAAGTACCGGGCGGCATGTTTGGCGCCGACGAGAATGCCCGCATGGGATACATCGACCCGCGCCAGGGAGTGGAAACCTGCGGAATGGTGGAGCAAATGGCTTCGGATGAAATTATGCTGTCCATGACGGGCGATCCCTTCTGGGCGGAGCATTGCGAGGACGTGGCTTTCAACAGTTATCCGGCTGCCGTGATGCCGGACTTCAAGGCATTGCGCTACATCACCAGTCCCAACCATACCATCAGCGACTCCAAGAATCATCGTCCGGACATTGACAATCAAGGTCCTTTCCTTTCGATGAATCCTTTCAGCAGCCGTTGCTGCCAGCATAACCATGCACAAGGCTGGCCTTATTATGCCGAGCATCTGGTAATGGCAACCGCAGACAATGGTCTGGCAACGGTGCTTTATGCCGCCAATGAAACAACGGCAAAGGTAGCCGATAACCAACAAGTGACACTGAAAGAGGAAACGCACTATCCGTTTGACGAGAAAGTAACACTTACGCTAGAGACGAAAAAGCCTGTCAACTTCCCGCTTTATCTGCGTATTCCTTCGTGGACGGATGGAAAAGCAACGGTCACCGTGAACGGACAAACGGTTGCCGCTCCTATGATGGAAGGCGCGCACTATGTGTGCCTGCAACGCGAATGGCAATCGGGGGATCGGGTGGAACTTACCTTGCCTATGTCTTTGAGTATGCGCACTTGGCAGGTAAATAAAAACAGTGTCAGCATAGACTATGGCCCGCTTACTCTTTCCCTGAAAATAAAGGAACATTATGTAGAGCGTGACAGTCGTGAAACGGCTATCGGGGATTCCCGTTGGCAGGAGGGTGCGGATGCTACCCAATGGCCTACTACGGAGATCTATGCGGATAGTCCCTGGAACTATGCATTGGTATTGCCGGATGCTTCATCATTAAAGCAATGGAAAGTAGAACGCAAGGCATGGCCGGCCGATGATTTCCCGTTCACCAGTGAATCCGTTCCTTTTGAGATAAAAGCCAAAGGACGTCGTGTTTCTTCTTGGCAGCCTAGTGAAACAGGGTTGTGTGGGGTATTGCCCGATGAAGATGCGGTCACAGGAGAATGTGAAGACATTACGCTGATCCCTATGGGGGCAGCACGGTTACGTATTTCTGCATTTCCACATACGGATCATTAATAGTAAATGACTCAAAAGTAAATCAGCCTATCTGTTCAGAATAACGAATGGATAGGCTGATATCCATTCCCTCCCCTCTTATATCATTCATAGAACAGAACAAGCATTCAGCAAACTCATCATGAGCTACTAAAAACTTTTTTTATTTCCGCCGGTTATTTGCCCTATATTTGCAATTATAGCATGTATAAATCAATTTATCTCTTAGAGTGGCAATGTTATTACATAAGCGGTATTTCAATCATATGGGGGGGTATCTCTCTCATTAAATTCATTTTTGGTTCTCAACATGAAAAAAACAAACGTTATTATTTGTTTGTCATTTTTATATCCGTTAACTTTGTATGATAACGCAGGTATATCATGATTCTATATTGCCCGTTTCCATTTAAATAAAAGCTGAAAAGCATTCTATATAAACAGTATTAATTAAAATCTAAATAGTCATGAGAAGAAAAATCGCTATTACTCTCCTCTGTGCAGGGACGGCACTACTGCTGGCAGCTTGTGGAGCTAAAGACGACAGTAACACCGACCATCCCGACCAAGGGCAGATTACCCTTACCACAGACTGGACGGAACGTACTGCCGGAATAGACATTCCGACAAACTACACGGTGACGGTTGGCGAATACTCGGCCACCGTAAGCAATGCCACCAACACGCTTGATCACCTATTTGACCCGGATACTTATCACCTCCGCGTTTACAACACGCCGGAGCATATTTCCATCAACGAAGCCACGGTTACCGTTGCCCAAGCATCGGGCAATGTGGATGGTGTAGGGCAATTCGTGCAGGAAATGCCGGGCTGGTTGTTCACCTCCACGCAGGATGCCGCAATAGAGGCAGATACTGACTATGAATTGACTGCCGCCATGCAGCAACAAATACGCCAACTGACGCTCTTTATCGAGCCGACGGGAGGAACGACCGATAGGATAGAACGTATCGAGGGTCATCTGTCCGGGGCTGCCTCAATGATGAACATGGACGACGGCACCCACGGCACACCACTGAATGTGGCGCTATCCTTCGCTAAGGTTGCCGACGGCGCCAACGCCGGGAAATGGACGGCCACCGTGCGGCTGCTTGGCGTAGCAGGCACCGGACAGAAGTTACACGCTCAAATCTTCTTCGAGGACGATACCCCGAAACCGGTGTCGCTCACTGATGCCGACGGCAACGAGGGCTGCGACTTGACCGAAGCGCTTGCCGACTTCAACAAGGACAAGAAAACCCCACTTGCCTTGGGCGGCAAGATAGTGGAAACCCCAACAAGCACGGGATTTACCGCAACCTTTACCGACTGGACACCCGTCAAGGGCGGTTCTGTGGTGGCCAACTAAGCCGTACGAGAGAGAACAATATCAATCGACAACAATAAATAATAGACAGATATGAGAACAAAAAGGATGATTACACACAGAGGATGGCAGCGTTTTCTTGCAACCCTGCCTTTACGCCTTCTGCTGCTCGCGGCGCTTCCGGCCCTTATGCTGACTGCGTGCAGCACTGACGACCTCGCCCCGGACAACACCTCCGGCGCCACCACTTCCGCAGACGAAGAAGGGAAGATAATATTCGACATCAGCATTGCCCCGCCCGACGACGACGGGCTGCAGACCCGCGTAGCGACCGGCACCAACTTCAAGAGTGAATGGGAAGAAGGCGACGAGGTAGGCGTTTTTTCCGTTTTAGCCAATCCGGCCTCCACTAACGATATTATTCCCAGGCCGGGCCATCTCAGAAACGTGAAGCTGACCTATACAAAAGAAAAAGGATGGGTGGGCGATATCTATTGGCCGCCCTTTGCTGCCACTACTCGAGATACTGCTGTAGTTTTCTTCGCGTACTACCCCTATGATGCGGCGGCAACCGACCCCACCAACATCGCTTTCGCGGTGAAAACCGATCAAAGCAACAAGACCGACGGGAAACCAAACTACAACCTTTCCGATCTGCTATATGGGGAGAGTACACGTTATTACAAAAGAGTCAATAAGCCAACAGTCAAGCTGAACTTCGTCCACGCACTATCCTTAGTGCAGGTGAACGTACCCGTGGAAACAACGCTGAAGGGCAGCGGACCGAACGACGAGCTGGAGGTGAGCCTAATAGCGCGACCGAAGGTGAAGTTAAACATGCACACAGTCGGAGCCATAAATCTCAAAGCGTTGCTTGCCAACAACGACAACGACCCGGTAGCCATCCGGATGCAGCGCGTGGAAGACCCTACCAATACAACGAGCTACACCTACCGTGCGCTTATCCCGGTACAGAAATTCGCCAAGGGTAGCCGCATTTTCCGGCTAAACCACGAGGGACGGCAGCTCTTTATCGATGCGCCGCTGAAGGATGATGTTTCATTGGAGTGGAAAATGGTGGCAAAATTCACCCGCACGATGCCTCTCTCCGCCCTGCAAACGGTACGCATCCCGGCGGGAAGGTTCCAGATGGGTAGCCCGGAGGGTGAGGCTGATCGCGAAAATAACGAGACGCAACACTGGGTAAATCTGTCGAAAGGCTTCCGGATGTGTCAGTACGAGATTACCTGCGCCCAATTCGCGGAGTTTCTGAATGCCGTGGGAGTCGAGCATTTAAGTACTTCATATATGGGTGATAATTATACACAAGCTAAGTATAAAGATAAACTCTTGCTATCTGTCGGTGAAACTTATAATTATACAGTGCAGTGGATTAAAGGAAAATGGGCAGCCCCATCCGGTGCAGAAAATTTCCCCGTCAACTATGTTTCATGGTATGGAGCAGACGAATACGCCCGCTGGGTGGGTGGCTCGCTCCCCACCGAGGCGCAATGGGAATACGCCTGCCGCGCCGGGACGGAAACGCCCTGGTCGTTCGGCGACGATGCTTCAAAAATTGGCGAATACGCTTGGTACATTTTGAATTCAAATAATATTTATCACGATGTCGGCACGAAGATGCCCAACAAGTGGGAATTATACGATATGCACGGTAATGTAGGTGAATGGTGTCTGGACTACGCGACGGGTAACACACCTGCGGGCTATGGTTCCGATGATGCTACTGACCCGGTAAATAACGACCCGACGAATTATCATATTCTACGTGGTGGCTACCATAGTAGTGCTGCGGAATATTGTCGTTCCGCCAGACGCATAGGGCAAGAAGTCGATGTCCCTGGAGCAAATTGCGGTTTCCGCGTCATCTTCCCCGATAAATAAGTAATAATCCCTAAAAAACGAAACGATATGACAACCATATTAGCATTCAAACAGACCGCCCGACGCGCCACGCGCGTTGCCCTCGCCCTCATAGCGGGTGCGGCACTGCTGTGCTCCTGCACCCAAGAGGACGCACCGGATGACGGCGACCGCATCCCCGTCACTTTCAGCGCCGACATCGAGTCGGCGGCTGTTAACCGTACTGTCGGCGGTGGTGACACATGGACATCTTCCGACCACATCGGCATCATCATGACTAAGGAAGGCACCAATATCTATACCAGCGGCGGCAATGGCATTCTGGCCGACAACATTGAGTACGTTATCGGCAACATCGGTACGGACAGGGGCCGATCCACCGCCACCTTCACCCCCGCCAGCGGGAATCCGACATACTACCCCCATACGGGCAAAGTGGACTTCTACGCCTATTATCCTCACACCGCGAAGGGCAATAACGGCGAAAAGTTGAACAATGATTATAATTACACAATAGACCTCAAGGACCAAAGCAATCCGGCGACCATCGATCTGCTCTATGCCGACAAGAAGAGCGTCACCCACAGCCGCACTCCCATCGAACTTTCTTTCAGACATGTATTCGCTAAAGTCACCCTTAACGTCAAGGCAGGCGACGGCGTAGCCGCTGCCGACATTGCCGCGTTGAAGTCTGAGGACGTGAAAATGCAATTCCCCAATACGGGATCGGTAGAAGTGCAACTTTGGAATCAAGGTGAAACAAAGACCAGTAAACCGGCAGTATTCCCACAAGTGCCTGCCTACAAGGAGAGCACCGCCTCTGATGAAGCCGATGCCACTTTCTCGGTTATCGTCTGTCCCAATAATGACGAGAAAACCCCCGTCAGGTTTACCATTGGCGATAAGACGTACATGGTTACCCTTGATCCCACAGTTCCCACGGGGCATTGGCAATCCGGGAATAACTATGTTTATCCGGTAATCGTCAAGCGGACGGGCATCGAGGTAGGCGAATTCTCTATCATTAATTGGGACGGAGAGGACGACAAAGGCTCGGGTACGACGGAAAAGTCAGATGTGGTATATATCCATGCGGGTACGTTCCTCATGGGTTCCTCGGACGGCTCGAACATCGGCGACACCGACGGTAGCGGGCTGAACACCACCCCGGCTGAGACGAATCGAGACCAGGGAGAAGTACAACATAAGGTAACCCTGACGAAAGGTTTCTATATGTCAAAATATCAGATAACGAACGCGCAGTTTGCCGCCTTCCTCAATGCCATCGGCGTGACCCAGGACGGGAAGTGTCCCGCCAAAGACAGCTACTCCGCTGCACAGCATCCCGGGCAGGTGCTGGTGACGGATTGTAACGAGCCATACAATGGCGAAACATACCCGTGGGGCGTAGAGTGGAACAACAGTCAATGGGTACCGAAGAAGGGCTACTCCGACTATCCCGCCATCTACGTGACCTGGTATGGCGCCGACGAGTATGCCCATTGGCAGGGCGGCTCGCTGCCCACCGAGGCGCAGTGGGAATACGCCTGCCGAGCCGGAAGCACGACTGCCTACACGGGCGGGAACGACGTGGCTAATGGATTGGGCGATTACGGCTGGTACGCGAGTAATTCACAAAAGAAGACACACCCTGTCGGCACGAAGCTGCCCAACGCTTGGGGTCTGTATGACATGCACGGTAATGTCTGGGAGTGGTGTCTCGATGGCTGGACCAAATTTTATAGCCCTGACCCGGTCGAAGACCCCCTTATTCCAACTACCGAGATTGGCACCCGCATGATGCGCGGGGGAGCGAACGGTGCATACGAAGGATACTGCCGTTCTGCCAGCCACAATAGCAAATCCCCCGGCGACGGCGGTATTCTGGACGGTTTTCGCATCGTCTTTAACGAGTAAGCCTACAGCACGAGAAACAGAAACAAGAGATCCGAAATAAACAATTTAATGAATTAAATAAAGAAAGAAAATAAATATGAAAACTCCAAAGACCTTATCATCAGTAGCCATTGCCTTTGCCACAGTGTTGGCGTTGGCATCATGTAACCAGAGTGACGACATCACGCCGGACGGCCCGCAGGCTGTACAATTCACCGCCGGCATTGGCGAACAAACAGTAGCTACCCCGCAAAACCGTGCGGCGGGCACCGAGTGGCACGTAGGTGACGCCATCGGCATCTTCATGGTGAAGAACAAGGAAACGGCTATTGCCTCGACATATGCCGGCAACAAGAGGTTCACCACCGAAAGGGGCAATCTCTTTCTACCCGAATCGGGCCATGAGATCTATTATCCGCTGGACGCGGACAACCATGTGGACTTCTATGCCTACTATCCTTACACCACCACGGAAGGGCTTAATATAGACAGCAAGATTGACGTCAGCACCGCCGACCAGTCCAAACAGCGAGAATTCGATATGATGTGGGCTATGGCCAACAACAACGGGCAAGGTTACAACAAGAACGCCCATGATAACGTCCCACTTGTGTTCGCCCATTGTCTCGCCCGCATCACAATGAATTGTAAGTTTGATCCCAGCTCGGGTATCATTGTTTTCGACGAAGCAGCAAAAGTCACAATCAAAGGCATGAACACCGCCACCATCTTTGCCGTGAAAGACGGAACCATCGGCACAGCAACGACAGAGGCTGACATTGTTGCCCGCAAATCCGCTACCACCAGCGGCTACGCTGGTACCTTCGATGCCATCATCGTCCCTGCCAAGTATGCTGCCAAGTCTGTGACGGTGGAGTTTTATGTCAATAGTGAAATTTACACCTGGATAATGGACGCCACGGAATTTGAGCCCGGAAACGACTATGTCTATGATGTAATTATCACCCGCACCGGCGTAAGAGCTACGGGAAGCATCAATCCGTGGAATACAATAACTGAAGGCACGGTGTGGGCAGAATAGAGCTACCGTGAATATTCCTCTCTCTCGTTTCTCTTCCACTTATTCGGGTGGAAGGGAAACCGGGTGGAGGACCTACATCTTAAAACTCACTACAGATTGAGATAATCGTGCAGTAGATTGTCTACCACTTAGCAAAGAATATTTTAGGATTGATATTCAGAGATACCCATCCCCAATCTTGCCAGCTCTTATGATAACCGCCTTTTACAGCATCCATCCTTCCTGTTCCCAGCATGAAAGAATATCCGGCAGAGAACTTCACATCTTTCATTATAGACCAATCTACCTGAGTATCAATTTCAGAGCCTAAACTTTTATCCAGCTTTTCCTTGCCAACCATCGGATCTTTTGCTGCACTGAAGTAATGGTAATTTGCCTGCAAAGCAACCTTGGGAGATGCTTTGAATGCAGCACCGATGCGATTGTCCCACAAACCGGGAGACGAGATGCCGTTCTTCCAGGCAGAAGCATAGAAATAATCCATTGCTCCATAGAATTTATGATGAGTTCCATACAGGGGATCAAATGCTTTGTTCTTATCGCCTTTACCATCATTGCCACTCAGATAATCGCTACCGATAGTTATCGTCCAAGCCTTATCGACCTTATAGGCGGCAACCACACTCCACATATAGGCAGAGGTGCTTTGCGATTCCATGGTTGCCGGATTCGGTTTGCTCTTTCCCGATTGATAATAGAATGCTCCGGTCAGGTTCCAGTTTCCGGGATTATAGGTGAGGTAAGTACCCATGGTCTGCATATAGCGGGTCTTTGCCTTTTCCACGCTGCCTGCTTCCCAACCCAGGTTCATAAACAGCAATGATGCGCCGAAAGGAGTTTTCTTTGCCTGGTAGTGATACCACAAGGTTTGCATACTTTTATAAGGTTGCGCAATGGCGGCATTATAGTAAGTGCCTCCATTGGTCTTTTCATCATTTTGGTTGAATGCCAAGATCAAGTGAAGTTGGTTCCGGGCATTTTGGTAACCCAGTTTCAAAGCGTCATGGTAACGACCTGCCACATTCCAGTCCAGTCCGCCAAGGATGCGCTCGTCATCATAAGAAAGTGTTTGGCGTCCCAGTTGGGCGAAGAAACCGTCTTGGGATTCCAGTTTTGCCCAAGCCTCGTTCATAATGAATCGCCCGTTTTTGTCTATTTGGGGGTCTTGTCCCCATACGCCGACGTGCTGCATAGAAACTTTCATGCTCAAACCTGTACGTTTGTACTCCATGGAAAGGCGGGCACGGTTGTTGATAAAGGAAGCGGCGGAAGCTCCTTCGTCGCGAGGTGTCAAGGCTCCGTTACGATACTCTGCACGCGGACGGATCTGGGCAGACATGGAAAACTCATTTTCTTTATTGTCATCCTGCGCATAGGTCAGGGCGGGGAACAGGCAGAAGCCTGCAAGGAATAAGCTAAAGTGTTTCATCGTTCTATTGTTTTTAAATTAGGTCGTTATTATTTACCTGTAGGGGCAGATTGAATCTGCCCGAAAACAATTTGCTTTATGCATACGGGCGGATTCAATCCGCCCCTACAGTGGATAATTAGATAGTTACATTCGTGTTTTGACACCCAGCCCAAACGGGTTATGGTTATCCTATATTATAAGTATGCACACTCACTCCCTGGGCAGACGGCAGATAATTAATGCCATACCAACACATTTGGAGCAAGACAAAAGACACCAACAGAATAATCAAAGACTTTCGATAAGCCGATGGCCTATCCAAACGGAAGTGAATATAGACCAGATAGCCGAACCAAGTGGCAGCCGCCCAAGTCTCCTTGGGGTCCCACGCCCAGTAATGCCCCCATGCCTCCTTTGCCCAAACGGCTCCGAACAGCATTCCCAGGGTCATAAAAGCCAAACCTACATAGACCAGATTATCACATAAATCGAGTTCCTGCCTGTCGGGAGCTTTCTTTTTCAGCCAAAGCAGATACACCGCCATAACAGCCGCCGCACCCAGCATGGCATAAGCAAACATATATACAATAACATGAGGGGCAAACCAAGGACTTTGCAATGCCGGCATCAAGGTCTTGTTATGTATCTCGGGTTTAAACAGGTTAATACAAATAAAGACCAGGGACAAGATAAAGCTGAAACTCAAAATCCATTTATACTTCCAACGGGTATAAGTGATGAGCCCTGCCAACGGCAAGAAAAAAGAGTACCATAAACGCGTCTCACCCATAGTACGCATAGGCGGACGTTCCAACGAAATCCACATTGCCACAATAAAGCTAAAGAATACAGCCAGTCCCAGCAATGTAAATCCATAGACCCATGCCGCACGTCTCTCCTTCCAGGCAGCACCTGCACCGATTCCCCAACAAAGCAAAGCAACTATGGCAAAAAACACAAAATAATCCCAACTCATACGCGTTCCTCCTTTCTTCTTCTCCCCGGTTGTGCAGTGGTGAACAGGCCTACTGCTCCTAATATCATCATACCAATACCTATATATACATAAGGCAACCAAGGGTCACGCACCAGTTCAAAGACGCTGACGTTGCTCCATCGCCCTTTTGTTTCATCATAACTCAACTGATATATTTTCCAGCCATCCAGTTCAAAAGGCTTGTTTACTTCTATCGTGCCTTCTTTCTGCAAACCGCTTTCCGTGTATAACACGACATCGGATGCAAAACGCTGAGGTTCACGTTCCGGCATCACCAGGCTGATGCGATCATTCAGTCGTAATGCTTTGTAAGGGAACATAAAGCTGCCGCAACTTACCCATCCTTCTTTCTGCTCGTTGGTTTTAGGATTGAAGGCTTTCAAGTAGACGGCATAGGTAGATCCCATGGAAAGGAAAGCTGTAAATTTCAACGTATCTTCCGTTGCCACAGAGGCAGCTTCGGGAATGGATTGGGAGATGGTCAGTTTCCAGTCCAACAACTCCCCTTCCTGTACTCCTTCCTCCAGTAAGAGATGACCGGGTGCACCTTCGGGCAATGCCTTGCCGGTTTCATTATCTATCATCATTAGCTTGGGGGGATATTCGTCGATGGTAAAGTCCTTCAATTCGATGGCTAAGGGAAGTTCGATGATTTGCTGGGTGGTTTCATCCTGTGCGCGCCATTCGGCATTACCTAGGGAGGTGGTCATACGCAAGCGTTGCATATCTGCATTGCCCAGTGTGGCAGCAACCAGTGCTACGAATAAACCGATATGATTGAGCAGAAAAGGGATTCTGCGCCAACGGAACGGGAAGCCTGCGCGAAGGATGGTCAGTCCCAATACCAAGGTCATCCAGATATAGAGTAATACGAAGGGCCAGGAAGAAAGCATTTGGGAGAATCCCAATAATCCTTCCAGACCATTCAGGGGGTGATGGGATGGGATTTGCTTAATCAATCCCATCAGTACGGTCATTCCTACTACCCAGCACAGGGAAGAAACCGCTGCCGGATAATGGCTGAGCCAACTGAAAAGATATACTTTCTTACGGAAAGCATGCATCACGCCCAACAAGACCAGAAAGGATAATAAAACAATGACATTGATGGGGAAAGCTACCCAGTCCCACTCTATCTTGCCTACGGTGGCTTGTAGCAGGAAACCGGTTATAAGTAAACCGGTTCCTATCATGAAGCCCTCTCTATATTTCCATGGTTTATTCCACATATTCAGTTTTGTTTATTCAGTAGGATGGGGTCAAAAGTAATTTTTGTTATCCTTTTGCTGTAGGGGCGGATTGAATCCGCCCGATAACAGTTTGCTCTATGTATACGGGCGGATTCAATCCGCCCCTACAGCTAATGATTTGAAGCTACCTTTGAATTTTGGCACAATCCCCATACGCCGCCACAAATCTACAAACAATTTATAACTTCGCCATACGTCCGTTAGCTTTTGCCTTTTCCAGCCAGCCCGGAACCGCTTCTTTCAGGAATTTATCCTTCGCCGCTTTCTCGGCAGGAATATCCAGCCCAATGTATTCTTGCGCCTTTTCCTTGGTAGAAAGATCCGGCATAGGAACATTATCGGTATATCCGTGAACAGCCAATACCTTAGATATAGCCAAACGAGCCTGCAAAGCCTTATCCAAGCCATGTCCCAGGATACGCTGAATTTCTTGCGGCGCATGGAAAGCACCACCATGGGAAGCCACACCGAAATCCCATCTCCATTGTGCCTGACGGATCAGCTTCAATGCTTCTTCCATCTGCTTATCAGTAGCTCCCTTATCCCATGCAAACTTAGCCTCGATATGGGCTTTTGCCAACTCCTGTTCCAGTCTGCCACGTATTTCATTCGCTTTGCGCTGACGCTCGTAGACATTATTACGCAAAGTTTCTTCACTCTCGCGGTGGCAAGTCTGGCAAGTACGGTCAATCATTGCCAACGGGCTTTGGATATGATGGTCACTGAACTTCATGCCGCCTTCACTCTTGTAAGGCATATGGCAATCGGCGCACGACACACCGCGCTGTGCATGGATACCCATCTGGGAAATCTCATAATCGGGATGCTGTGCTTTCAAGATACGTGCACGGCTCAACTTATGTGTATAATCTGCAAAGTCAGCCTCATCATAATATTCTTCCATAGCCTCCACCGTGAAACCTTTGTCCCAAGGGAAAGTCAGGTATTTGCCATCTCCCTTGAAGTAATATTCCACATGGCACTGTGCACATACCAAGGAACGCATTTCCTGCGGAGTCGCTTTGGTAATGTCCTTGCCCTGACGCTGGAAAGCCTCAATCAATGCCGGGCGGCTGATATGAAGATTCATATGCTCCGGTTCGTGGCAATCGGCACAGCCGATAGGATTCACGATTTCACTGCCGAATGCAGCCCATTTGTTATTATAGAAAGAATCAACTCCGATAGCTTCCATCATGCGGGGAACATCGGGGCTTTTACAAGTCCAGCAGGTAGAGGGCTGAGGTCCCTCGGTGTCACTCATCGGAGCACCGGTGCGAAGGCTTGCCGTAATATCCTCGATGGCGTGCATATGTCCACGGGGAGTGGAGTAGTCCTTAGAAAAGGCATATCCTGCCCACAGAATCACCATTTCGGGACGCTTTTCCAACACATCCACCGCTATGTTTCCATTGAACTCACTCTCAAAATCGGTCTTTGCCGTTTCAGTCCAAGTCTGGTACTCACGCGGATAATTCTCTCCAAAGATAGGATTACGGGCTTCAATGCCTGTTATCTCCACCTTTTTATTATTAAAGACACTTGCCAGTTCCGCCCTGCGTTCCATAAGTGACGAAACGACCAGTCCCAACACAAAAACAACGACCATTGAGCCACCGAACAACAGCCATCCTTGCCAAGATTTTAATTTCTTTTCCATTGTATGTTTTCCTTTGATTATTATTTCTTTTTCATTCTTTGCAACCATTCGGGTACGGGTGATGCCGGATAAGGCACTAAGGCAGCAGGAGTAGCCGATAAGCTGTTAGACCCGCCATGCGGCACATCGCGATGACAGTCCCAACAAGCTTTTCCCTCTCCCACTTGCGCCATCATATAGTTTATCTTTCCGGTCTTTACAAATTCCGTATTCAGCTGCGTGTGGCAACGGATGCAATTATTCATAATCACATTCGCACTTTCGTCATTCGCCTGTATCACCTGCGGCTCGCTATGCGTAAGGAAAGCAGCCACATGGCGCATACCGTCCATTCCTTTAAAAGTCCATTTCTTCACCGGATTCTCATGCGGCACATGGCAATCATTGCAAGTGGCATTCCTGCTGTGCGAACTGTGGAACCACGTAGCATAATAAGGCGCCATGATATGGCAATTGACGCAAGCCGCCGGGTCGTCACCCAGATAGGTATGGGCGCGTAGCAAATAAAGGAACAAGCCTCCACCTCCTACTACAATTCCGCACAGGACAACGGTAAACACCTTCCACTTGCGGGAAGGGAGAAGTTTATTGATGAGTGTCGATATCTTCATAGTGTTCAATTTTTCACAAAAATAAAGAGTTCGCCTCACTAAAAGTGTAATCATGATTACAACTAGAGATATTATTGAAAAAATCTTTTGCAGATAAAATAAATGTTGATTTATTCCGCTATCTTTGTTCGCAGATACCTAATGCTAGCATGGAAAAAATTGTTTGTACCGAAGAACATAAAGAACTAATATTCCAAATCCCCCTGTTCCGGGATTTGCCGCAAAATGTAAAGTCAACCTTACTGGACCGGTTGGACTATCAGGTATTTCATGTCGAAAAGAAAGACGAGATAGCAAGGCAAGGCACGCCGTGCAAACGCCTGTATGTGTTGCTGAAAGGCAAACTGAGGGCTGATATTATTGACGGTTCGGGCAATGAGGTGATGATAGAGTATATCATTGCTCCGCGCGCTTTTGCCACTCCGCATTTATTTAATACGGTAGATAATCGGTTGCCGGTTACCTTTACCGCTTTAGAGGAAAGCGTATTGTTCACAGCCTCCAAAGAATCCACGTTCAAGTTGATTAGTGAAGAACCGAGCATTTTGCGCAGTTTCCTGTGCATCACCGGGAATTGCAATAAATGTACCGTATCCCGATTAAACGTACTGGCACATAAGAATGTACGCGACAGGTTTGTAGCTTATCTATTTGAGCATAAACGCCCCGGCTCCTCCTTGGTACAGGTGGTGCACAACCAAGTGCAACTGGCAGAGTATCTGAATGTGACGCGTCCCGCCCTGTCAAAGGAAATAAATAAGATGGTAAAGGAAGGCATGATAAAGGTAGAAGGAAAAACCGTGGAACTACTGAGAGGGAATTACCCGGAAACTTATCTATTATAAAAAAACAAATCCGGCAAAGTTTGTTTGCCGGAATACGTTTTCATTGTTATTTGTTTTTCTTTTCAGCTTTAGAGCAGCATTTCTTGGCATCTGCCTTCTTGCATTCTTTCTTAGCACACTTGCAATCCTTGCATTCAGCTTTCTTGCACTCTGCATTCTTGCAAGTTGCTTTGTCACACTTCTTCTGGCACTGCTCTGTCTTTGTGCATTTCTTTGTCTTCGTATCTTGCGCGTTAGCAGTCGAGAAAGTTGCCATTGCAGCAATGAAAGCTGCACACATCATAAGTTTTTTCATTCCAATTTGTTTTTAGGTTAATACTACTTTGTAATCTTTACAGTGGCAAAGAAAGTCTTTTGCAATGGAAGTTGTTTCTGTCGTTTTGCTTTTATAACATAAAGATTGTAAAAAGAAAACAGGCGCTTACTTGCTTGATTTTAAAAATAAATAGTATTTTTGCCACAAGAGATAAAATACGATATGGGGAATGTTATGAATCTATCTATGAAAATAGCTTTGGCAGGAATGCTCTTTTTCTGCCAAACAATAGCGGGACAGACTAATCCTTATAAGATAGACGATCAACTGTATGCTTACTACCAGCGTTGCAATCAAGTAATCAAAGCCCCGAAAGTAATGTTGATGGCTGATACGCTCTTTCAGATGGCAACCGGGAAAGGAGACGTCAAAGCACAATGCCTCGCCAAAAACCTGAAAGCCGACTATTATTACTACACCAATAATATAGACTCACTGCTGACCGAAAAAGAAAAGGTAGCCAACTTTGCACGTAAAACTCCCTATAAACAATATGTATTCGGGGCATGGAACCGCATCATAATCTACTATCTGCGCCATAGAGAATATGATAGTGCCATACAGGAACTAAAGAAATATCAGGATGAAGCTATCCGATTGAATAATTCTTATGGTATCGGACAAAGTTATATCCTGATGGGTGATGTTTATTTCCAGCAAAAGATGAACAATATAGCCATCAAGCAATATAGGCAGGCTGCCGATTTCTATCAATCAAACGGAAAGGAAAATGAACTTTATTATCCATATTATACCATCAGTGCTTGCTATACGAATATAAGACAGTATGAGGAAGCCGAAGAATATGCCTTGAAATCCTTAACACTGGCTCCTAATGAGCAGGCTAAAGTAAGTTCTTACCTGGGATTGCTACGCATTTATATCAAAACAAATAATCTCAAGAAAGCGGAAGAAGTAAAGAATATCTTAGTGGAATACAATTCCAGAGATATGATAAAAGGAGGAAGTAAGCAAAATTATTATATCGTCCTAGGCACTTATTACTGTGAAACCCAAAATTTCCCCCAAGCCATACTATACAGTGATTCTATCATTGACAGGCAATCAAGGACAGACCTGAAAAGTGCAATTTATGCCAAGTGCGGAGATTTTGAGAAAGCATATACTTTTCGACTGGAAAATAGCATCTTGTATGACTCTTTAACCGAAGCAAACAATGCAGAAATACTGGCTTCCTACAACGCCCGTTTCAATAATCAGAAACTGGAACTGGAAAAAAACCGCCTCTCCCTGCTAAATACAGAAATGCGCCTGAAACAGTTGCAAGACCGGGAACGAATGATCCTGATAGAAAAGGAAAGAACGGATATCGAGCTAAAGAACCGTGACCTGCAACTGGAACAGCAACGCACCGCCAACCAACTGGAAAAGACCGAAAGCCAGAAACAACGCTTGGAGCTAATGCACAAACAGGAAGAACTGGAACGAGTAGAAATAGAAGCAGAAGCAAACGAGCGCAAAACCATAGGTACAATCTGCATATTGGCATTAATAACCGGATTCTCCATCTTCTATGCCTTTACCCGCAGACAAAATGCCATACGATTACAAGTAGAGAAAGATGCAGCCGAAGAAGCGCGCCGCCAAGCAGAAAAAGCAGATAGGTTAAAGTCCGCTTTCCTGCAAAACCTGAGCCATGAGATTCGTACTCCGCTGAATGCAATCGTAGGATTCAATGATTTACTGAATGGCGGTGCAGTGGAGTTTAGCCCGGAGGAACGGCAAGAGTTTCTGAACCACTTACATACGAATACCGATCTATTGCTCACTTTGGTCAATGATGTTTTAGACCTTAGCAAGTTGGAAAGTGGCAATTATAACATTTCCCTGACAAATGTTTCTCTGCCGGAACTTTGCCAATCTACCTTAGCAGGAATTGCCCATCGCGTTGCAGAAGGAGTAAAACTGGAATTAAAGCAACCGGAGACGGCAACTATAATTACTACCGATGCCCAACGCTTGCAACAGATACTGACCAATCTTTTGGTGAATGCCTGCAAATATACTCCGGAAGGCAGTATCACCTTGGCATACGAGATAGAAAATGATAAAATCATCTTCTCCGTTACAGATACCGGGTGCGGTATTAACGAAGAGAAAGCGGAACAGATCTTCCAACGCTTTGAGAAACTGGATAGTTTCAAACCGGGTTTCGGACTGGGACTGAGCATTTGTCGCAGCCTGACCCAATTATTGGGAGGTAAGATTTATCTGGATACAAAGTATGCCGGAGGGGCAAGGTTTGTTGTGGAGTTCCCGTTATAAATGCTTTCATCCACCGTAGGGGCAGATTGAATCTGCCCGAAAACGATTTACTTTATGCATTACTCCCAAGGTCGTGACCGCTGGTTCGGGCGGATTCAATCCGCCCCTACGGGATATGTTAACAGATGTGTAGAAAGAGTAGCTCTCAAGAGGGGATGAAGTTACTATTGCTTTTTAGCTCTCATTGTTTCTACAAAGTCCCGAATAAGAGGAAACATATCTTCCGCAGTATCTACCTCATAGCAAATGGTTTCCATGGGGCACCAACCTGTCTTTGTACGGTTCTGAATACGAGGTACTACCTGCACGCAGTCTACCGGGATGCCTGCCCGACGCAATACCGTCAAGGCAGGTTCACTAATAAGATCCGTATAAATCTGCTGCACACCGCCCAATACCATTAAAGCGGCGGCAGCTTTTCCAATTACTTTATCTGCTATTTGCGCCCCTTTCAAGAAAGCCGGGTCTTGATTCAGCAAATCATATAAATCCGCCACTCCACGCTGGGTGAAGGTGCGGATCTCCTCGTTCCGAATCACACAGGAATATCCGCCTTCATGCAATAGTTTGATTATTTCTTCCATTTTCTATTCTTTCTATATTTAATTACACCACACGATGCATCTCATGCCCTTCCACATAGATAGCACTAAACGGACGCGACGGGCATAGATTCTCGCATGCTCCACAACCTATGCAACGTTCCGTATTCACTACCGGTATTTTCAAGGATGCCTCATCATTGGCATCTTTAGGCACCATCTGAATGGCTCCCGTAGGACAGTGACGGGCACAGTTTCCGCAACTTACATTATCCGCATTCACAATGCAATTCTGGGCAATCCATACTGCATGACCGATCTGAGTTGCCAATTTCTCCGCAAGATCAGTCAGATGGATAGCATCCGTAGGACATACCTCGGCACATTTCGCACATTCGGGACGGCAGTATCCACGCTCATAAGACATCTCCGGTTGCATCAAAGTTTTCAGTTCATTAGAGGGACGAAGTACCTGATTGGGACATGCCGACACACATAACTGGCACGCCGTGCAATGCTGTGCAAAGTGCCGCCTGCTTAAAGCTCCGGCAGGAAGAATAGGAACAGCGCGATTGGGAATCTTCTTATCAACAATGGTAGCCAAACCACCATCTACTTTCTTCTCTTGCGCTTTCAATAAAGTACCGGCAGCAAACAAGGCTGAAACAGTAAGGAAACTACGGCGTGTATTATCCACATTTCCGGAAGCGCCCGCAGCCTGCCGGGGTTGGGAAGAAGCCGCCTTTACAGTAGTATCTTGTTTTTTCAAAAGCATCTGTCCGGGCACATACCTGATAGCCCCCTGACGGCATTTACCAATACAATCCATGCAAGTCACACAACGGGAATAATCTATTTCATGTGCCTTTGCATTAATGCAGGAAGACTTGCAGTTACGGGCACAAAGTCCGCAACCATTGCATTTGGAAGTATCAATGACAGGCTTGAAATAAGAATACCGGGACAAGAATCCCAGCACCGTGCCCACCGGACAAACGGTATTGCAATATGTTCTTCCGCTACGCCATGCCAATACAAACAATATCACAACAGTTCCCACAGCAATAGCAAGAGTAGAAACACCTTTCATCCAAACATCCACCGAATAAAACGCATAACTGTCAGCTTGCTCGGCATAATGGGCAAACAGATTATTCCCCCACTGATAAACAGGAGCAAACAAAGTGGAAGCAATACGCCCATAGGAACTATAAGGAGCCAGCAAATTTGCCAACGGCGTCAGTCCTGCAACAAGAGCAACCACAAAAACAGCCAGCATCCCATATCTGAGCCACGAAAGCGCCGGTGAGTAACGGAAACGGTTCTTCTTTACCTTTCCCGAAATCTTGGAAATAATATCTTGAAACACCCCCAACGGGCAAATAACCGAACAATAAATACGTCCGAAAACCAAAGTCAACAAGACGAGAGCTATCACCACACCCACATTCAAAGCCAGCAATGCGGGCAGGAATTGTATTTTTGCCATCCATCCGAACCAACTGTGCAATGTCCCCGTAAAGTCGAGAAACAGCAGAGTGATCATAGTAAAGAACAGAATAGCAGCAATTATTCTTATTTTACGTAACATAAAGCATTAGTTATTATCGTACTCAATGAATTTCTATTATAAAGTCCCTTGCTTTAATTGTTCCACATACTCATCTATGCGAACCAACTGTTTCGGAATGTCAATGCTCTGGGGACAGTGAGGATTACATTGCCCGCATCCGGTGCAATGGCTTGCCTGACGAAGTTTGGGCACGCTGCGGTCATACCCGACAAGGAAAGCGCGCCGCGCCTCACTGTAATTCTTGTCCTGACTGCTTTTGGGAACATTTCCCTCATTCACACATTTATTATAATGTACCAATATAGCCGGAATATCCAATCCGTAAGGGCAAGGCATACAATACTTGCAGTCATTGCACGGTATGGTAGGGAACTTCAGCATCAACTGCGCCGTTTCTTCCAGGAAATCTTTTTCTTCATCGGTCAGCGGTTCCAGCGGGGAGTAAGTACGGAGATTATCTTGCAGATGCTCCATATAGGTCATGCCACTCAGCACACACAGCACATCGGGATAAGAGCCTGCAAATCGGAATGCCCAGGAAGCCACACTGTTTTCAGGGCGGCGCTGTTTCAGGCGTGCCACCAAGTGGTCATTCAGCTTGGACAAGCGACCACCCAGCAAAGGTTCCATAATGACAACAGGAATATTGCGTTTCTCCAGCTCTGCATACAAATACTCCGCATTCACATTCCTGCCCGATGCGTGACGCCAATCGGCATAGTTCATCTGTATCTGCACAAAATCCCATTTCACATCCAGCGACAACAGATAATCAAACACGTCTGTATATCCATGGAACGACCACCCCAGGTTACGGATACGTCCCGCTTCCCGTTCTTTCAGCAAAAAGTCCAGGACGCCGTTATCAATATAGCGGTCGTTGAAAGTCTTTATTCCCTCTCCCCCACCGATGGAGTGAAGCAGATAATAATCCAGATAATCGGTCTGCAATTCTTTCAGCGACTGATGGTACATCTTGATGGAATTTTCGCGGGTATAATTCTGGAAGTTCGACATCTTAGTCGCGATCAACAGTTTCTCACGGGGATGGCGTTTCAAAGCCACGCCGGTAGCCCTTTCCGAAAAGCCCTGGCAATACACCGGAGATGTGTCGAAATAGTTCACCCCATGGGCAATGGCATAATCTACCAATTCATTGACCGCATCCTGGTCTATCACATTCCCGTCGGCATCGGGAGCCGGTTTCAGCGGCCAGCGCATACAACCATATCCCAACAAAGAGACTTTGTCTCCTGTGGGCGATGTGCGATAAGTCATTTTGTCCGTAGGAACTTCCCCCAATGCCGCCGCTTCCGAAGAAGCAGGCTTGCCATCCGAAGAACATCCATACAATGCCGCCGTAGATGCAGCAGCACTTACGCCTACAATTTTCAGGAAATCCCTCCGATTCATTTCCCTGTTTTTGTTCTCATCCATAACCTTATTATACTTAACCTTGTATTTATTGTTTTTCATTTTCCAGCCATCGCTATGGCTTGATTATCAGTTGATACAAAGTTATTAGAATCTCGCTATTTTTTGTCACAGACTATAAAGAATTTAACCTATTTTGTAGTCTTGTTCCTCACAGCCAATGCTTTCCTCTCTCTCTTTGTTTCACTGACGATACAAAGTTAACTTATTTGACCTGACTTTCAATTACACAAATTACGGTTCTTGTTACCCTGATTACTGTTTTTAAAGACTTTTGCAACTCACAATTTTAATCTATTCTGATTTGATACTCTTCACAGGATTCTCATTGGCAATCTTCCAAGTCCTGCTAAGGACACAACCGATGATGATGCCCAGCACCAAGATGGCTACCAATATGTAATAAGGTATGACGGAATCTATCGTTGTGGCAAACTGTTCCATCCACAGGCCGCCCACATACCAGGCACCCCATGTGCCTATCACCACGGCAGGCAGGGAAATCCACAAAATATTTCCGGTCATCATCTCCAATATGGTAGAAGCCTCGGCGCCGTTCACCTTGCGAATGGCTATCTCTTTGCTGCGGCGTTGAAGTTCATCATTGACATATCCTATCAGACCCATCAGCGTAATAAAGAGGATAGTGAGGGCAGCCAGCAGCGTGGCATTACGAAACACACGGACTGCATTATAATCGTTTTTCATGCTTTGCTCCAATCCGAAGAATTCGACGGTCTGGTCGGGGAAGGCTTCGGCAGCCTCACGGTTCAGTTTCTGAAGATTCTCGCCAAAAGGCTCTTTCAGACGGATATAAATAAGATTACCCAAATCGTGTGGATGATGGTGCAGAATAAAAGGTTTCTGTTCCTCATAGAACCCCTCAATATTGAAATCTTTCAGCACACCCACTACTTTGACGGTTCCTTCTTCCGTCCTTACATTCCGGCCCAGCACATCCTTTCCCCAGCGCATACGGCGTACAAATTCCTCATTGACAGCCACTTCGCCGGATTCACGCGGCACACGCCCTTGCAAGACGGACATTCCCATAAAGACAACGTAGTTTTCTATGGCATAGTCGTAACGGCTGGAAAAGAGATCGACACCCGCCTCATCCGGTATCATTTCCCCACTATAACCGTTGGAAGGATAACTCTCTGCCGAGGTCAATGCTTCCACATAAGGAAGCCCTTCATAGAAATGGCGGGCGGCAAGGCTTGCTTCGGGTCCCCTAGCGTTATTGACACCGATGGCTACTCGCTGGGGATTGTATCCGGAGTCTTTATTGATGACATAGTGATATTGCAGCATCACCACACACATCAATCCACCTATAAAGGCGACTCCTGCAAACTGGATAAACAGCAACGGACGCTTCCAACCTTTTTTCCCTTCGGTATAACGGCGGAATACTTGAGTGACAGGTATCCGCGAGAAGATGTGTCCCGGCAATACGCCTCCGATAAGGAACAGCACCAGCGTCACACCCAACGGTACCCAGATGCGTTCCGCCGCAAACAACACTTCCAGTTTGGCAGATGCCGTATCTTCTACAAACTCACTGAAATTAAGCATCAAGAAACCCATCAGCAACAAAGCTATCAGAATGACAATAGCGGTTTCCCACATAAACATGCCAAACACTGTACCTGACCCCGCTCCGCTACATTTGTGCACTCCAATGGATTTGGCACGGCGGCTCAGTGAAGAAATGGAGATCAGTACATAGTTTAGTGCCGTGATAAACAGGATGGCTATACCTAGAATAAGCATGATATTGCGCATCCGTTTCACCGCGTCATAACCACGGTAAGTATCACGAATGGGCTTTGCAATTACGGTTATCCCAAACTTTGCATCCCTGGGAGCATGTTGCTGCACCACCACATCAATGCGTTTGTTTAGTTCATCCAAATCAATATCGCGTTTCAGACGGATGTATTCTTTCCAACTGTCACCACCGTTCCACGAATAATTTCCCCAACCGCGGCTCCATACGGTAGGCAGTGAAATGACAGCTTCCGGACGCATGGTGCAATTGTCGGGCAAAGTGGTATATACCCCTTTTACCGTCAGATCTATTTCTTTATTATAACTGATAACTTTCCCTACAGGATTTTCACCACCAAACATCTTGTCAGCCAGACGTTTGCTCAGGAAGACAACATCTTTCTGCACCAAATCGCTCAGCGGATTGCCCTTCAACACTTCAATACCCATCGTTTGGAAAAAGAGGGAATCTGCCACAACTTTGGGTTCATTAAAACGGGCATTGCCATTATAGAGGGGAGCTGATACCATCCATTGTCCGGTACTGGCAGCAGATTCTATAACATCCGGCATCGCCTCCAACACTCCGCCTGCCACTTTACCGACAATCCGTTCAGCCGGCGGCATGTCTTCACCGTTCACCGTCCATACATTCCAAAGCTGGTAAAGATGTTCATTTTCCTGAAAGCAAGTATCAAAACTCTGCTCATAAACCACACGAGAAAAAAGCAGGATGCTCATGGTCAGCCCCAAGCCCAGCGAAATGATTTTAATAACATTGGAGCCGCGTCCGTGTATCAGTGTTTGAATGACGTAATAAAGTTGTTTCATATTTCGTTTTTCTTAATTATTCTATCTCAAGCTACAAAGATACTAAAACCATGCCAAACGCGTAACATACTGATTTACAGCAAACTTATAACAACTTATTATTTACCTTCTGTCTAATAATCATACATCATTGTCTAATAATTAGACAGACTGGAAAAACAAAATGATAGTTCTACTATTCAATTCCCTTGGAATCCGCCTTATTTTACTATCTTTGCAACATCACCCATATAAAACTATTTATTATGAAACACATTCTTCTGGCAGCTTGTGCAGTTGCCATACTAAGCGGTTGCGGTTCGCAGGGAAAGCAGGCGGACGCTACCGGAAATCCATTCCTTACGGAATACACCACCCCCTTCCAGGTTCCTCCTTTTGACAAGATCAAGATGGAACACTACAAACCCGCCTTTCTGCAAGGCATGGAAGAACAGCAGAAAGAGATTGATGCTATAGTAAACAATCCCGAACCCGCCACTTTCCAAAACACCATTGCCGCACTGGATCAAAGTGGGGCATTACTCCGCAAAGTGCGCACCGTATTCTCCGGACTAAAGAGCGCCAACACCAACGACGAGATGGATGCACTGAGCCGCGAACTCTCTCCGTTGCAATCCAAGCATAGCGATGACATCAAGTTGAACGAGAAACTTTTCGCCCGCATCAAAGCCGTGTATGAAAATCCCGGCGAGCTGGACAAAGAGCAAAAGAAGTTGCTGGAAGAAACCTATAAAGACTTTGTGCGCGGAGGCGCCAACCTGGATGCCGAAAGCCAAAAGAAGCTGCGTGAACTGAATAGTGAAATCTCCATGCTCCAACTTACCTTCGGGCAGAATATGCAAAAGGAAACCAATGCCTTCCAACTGATTGTGGAGAAAGAAGAAGACTTGGCAGGACTGCCCGAAAACCTGATTGCCGGTGCTGCCGAAACAGCCAAAGAGGCAGGCATGGAAGGCAAATGGATCTTCACCCTGCATAACCCCAGCGTAATGCCTTTCCTGCAATATGCCGACAACCGCGACCTGCGCGAAAAGATATTCAAAGGATACATAAACAGGGGAAATAACGGCAATGCCCATGACAACAACGAAGTGGTGCGCAAACTAATCAAGGCGCGTCTGGAAAAAGCCCGACTGATGGGTTACGAAAACTACGCTTCCTTTACCCTGGAAGAACGTATGGCAAAAACGCCCGATGCCGTATATAAATTGTTGAACCAGATATGGACTCCCGCCCTGGCAAAAGCCAAAGAAGAACTGGCAGACATCAACGCCGAAATAAAGAAAGACGGAAAAACATTCACTGCCGAAGGTTGGGACTGGCGCTATTACGCAGACCGTGCCAAGAAAGCAAAATTCGATTTGGATGAAAACCAGGTACGTCCTTACCTGAAACTGGAAAATGTGCGCGACGGCGTATTCTATGTTGCCAACAGACTCTATGGCATCACCTTCACCCAGTTAGATAATCTTCCCCTCCCTCACCCCGATGCACAGGCATTTGAGTGCAAGGACAAAGACGGCTCACACCTGGGCGTGCTCTACATGGACTTCTTCCCGCGCGCCAGCAAGAAAGGCGGCGCATGGTGCGGCACTTACCGTTCACAGACTTACAAGGACGGCAAGAAGGTGGCTCCCGTAGTTACCATCGTGTGCAACTTCACCAAACCGGCAGCCGGACAACCCGCTTTGCTCAGTGCAGATGAAGCCAATACGTTGTTCCACGAATTTGGACACGCATTGCACAATCTGTTTAAGGACGTACATTATTATGGCGTGGCAAGTGTTCCTCGCGACTTTGTGGAACTGCCGTCACAGATAGATGAACACTGGGCATTTGAACCGGAAGTATTGAATGTATATGCCAAACATTACCAGACCGGTGAAGTGATCCCCACCGAATTGGTTGAGAGAATGGATAAGAGCGGCAAATACGGACAAGGTTTCGTCACTACCGAATATCTGGCCGCTTCCCTGCTGGATATGGACTATCATGTATTGAAAGAAGTTCCCGATGATATGAATGTTATGCAGTTTGAGGCAGAAACATTGGGAAAACGCGGATTGCTGAAACAGATTCCTTCGCGTTACCGCACTACCTATTTCAACCACACCATGGGTGGAGGTTACACAGCCGGTTATTACAGCTACATCTGGGCAGAGGTGCTGGATTGTGATGCCTACGAGGCATACAAGGAAACCGGTGATATATTCAACCAGGAAGTAGCAGGTAAGTTCCGCAAATATATCCTCACTCCCGGCAGCATTGATGATGCAATGGATATGTATGTTAACTTCCGTGGCAAAGAGCCCGGCATTGATCCGTTGTTGGAAAACAGAGGATTGAAGTAAGTAATATCCTTATCAGGATATCAAAGGGTCTAATAGATAATATGACACCGCGAAAATCTTTTTTCACGGTGTCATATTGTTTTTTCGCGGTGTCAAAAAGGCATTAACACACTGCCTTATTCTTTATCAAATCCTATTGTTTTCATTAACTCATTATACTCTTTCTCCTCCCGGCACAAAGGTTTATACCATGTATATCTCAGGATAATCGTAGTTGCAATGAGTATAGCCACGGAAATCACCAGCCCGAAGTTGCCACGCACCACCAGGTACATAGGAACAATAGTCAGGCAGCATTGCCACACAATACCGATGGCTACATTGAACGCATCCCGCTTGAAATTCTTGTTCCGCGTCACCTGCGGATAACGCGCTATCGCCTTCCCGGCCACCGGTTTCCACCAGCCCCACGGACGCACACGGATATAGAAACGAATCAATGTTTCATCATCCGTGGGAGGAGCCGAATACGTTCCGGCAATACATCCTATCAGGGAAATGCCAAACAATACCGGGAAGAAATAAAGCATCCACGCATCGGGAACCGTGAACTTCATCACAATAGCGGCCACCACTCCGGCGGTCATTCCCCAGAAATAGCCTTCGCCATTGAATCTCCACCAGTGCCATTTCAATACATTGGCAGCAATATATCCGCCGAACAAAGCTCCTACGATCCATTGGAATATCTCATTGATGTCTTTCAGGAAGAATCCCATCACCGTACTGATAATCACTACCAGCACAGAAATCAAATAACTGGCACGGATCTGTGTCTTGACAGAAGCTTTCGGATTGATATATTTCAGATAAATATCATTCACCACATACGCCGGGGCCGCATTGACCGTAGATGCAAAAGTAGACATGAATGCCGACAGCAAACCGGCCAGCAGCAATCCTGCCAAACCCACAGGCACATACTTCGTAATAAGATGAGGGAGAATCGTTTCAAAATCCGTATTCGTAGCCGTGAGCTGAGTCAATCCGCCATCTACTTTAAAGAAATAAATAGCCAGCAAAGCAAACCCCATAATCATCAGGTAACGGGGAATCAGCAGGATAACCGGCACGGAACCACTCATCAAAGCCGCTTCCTTGGGAGATTTGCACGAAAGGATTTTCTGCATGTCATAGTTGGGAGCAGGCCCTGCCATGCTCATAAAGATTCCTTTCAGCAAGGCCATCATCACAAAGATACCAATCAGGCTGTAAGGTTCATTCGCCATACGCTCGGTGAGCAAAGTCATTTTCTCGCTCCAATCAATATCCAGCGTCCAGCCAAAGAAAGGGGAATCCCAGCCCTGCGGAACAAATGACTGAATCATTTCGGGAGTCACCATGTTCATACCGATCACTGCTATAACGACACCCGCTATGGTCATGATAAGGAATTGCACCACATCCGTCCACACGATACTGAGCATACCGCCCAGCATGACATAAAACGTAGCAATGGCAGTAAAGAAGATGCCATAGAAATGGGGTACATACTGCAAAGGAATATCAAACGGCACATAAGGAGACACCGCACTCCACGGAAAGAAAATCTCCATGAATTTGCCGATGCCGATAAAGCCGTAACTCAGGAAACCGAGTACGCTCAACAAGGCAAATATGATAACGATGGTGTGCGACAGTGTAGCTCCCTTTCCTTTTCCGAAGCGGGTCTTTATCCATTCGGCCCCCGTAAGCACATTGCTCCGGCGAAGCCATATGGATAGATAAACCATCAGGAAAATCTGGTTGAATACGGGCCACAGCCAGGGAATCCACAGACTCTTGAAGCCATAGGCAAAAGCCCAATAGACCATCAGCATGGTTCCGGTTATATCAAACATGCCCGAAGCATTGGACAGCCCCAGCATATAGAAAGGGAGCGATTTGCCCCCTAAGAAATAAGAATCCATATTCTTTGCAGCTCTTTTCTTCAAGAAAAGCCCGATAGCCACAATGATCATCAGGTAAGCGCAAATAATAAGAATATCTATGCTATGTAATTTCATAGTTTATCGTTTGGGTATTTATTTAAAGACCTGCATCATGGGACGGCCTATCCATACCTGAGGCTGCTTCAAGCCAAAGATATAAGCGATGGTGGAAGCACAGTCAAACTGCATCATGCTTTCTTCAAAAGCTCCGCCTTTCTTTATATTCTTTCCGGCAATGATGAATGGAGTTTCCATTTCCTGCATGGTCTTTCCACCGTGTCCCTTGTTGATGCCACCGTGGTCGGCTGTAATGATAATAATACTTTTGTCATAGATGCCGGCGGCTTTTATGGCATCCACTATTTGTCCGATGTATCCATCCAGTTCTTTCAGTTTTGCATAATAGGCGGGAGTATCGTGTCCGTCGGCATGGCCCACGTGGTCGGGATTGTCAAAACAGATGGTTACCAGGTTCGGCTTCTTTTCTGTGATGTATTTGCATGACATTTCGCAAAGTCCGGTGGGGTACTTGTTATAATCAGGAGCTTGGGCATGATAATTCAATGCCAAAGTATCTACCAGGTATTTAATGCCGTCCCATTCATACAACGCACCTATTTCGGCTTTGGGGTCGGCTTTGCGCAGTTCATTGAATACGGTTGGGAAAATGCCATGTTCATTCAGCACGCGCGAAGGAAGTTCGGGAGTCTTTGATCCCCACTCGGTATATCCGTGCAGTTCGGGACCGGCACCCATAAACATAGATGCCCAGTTCACGGCACTTGATGAAGGCAATACACTCCGTTTTTTCAATGTATAGCATCCGGCATCCATCAATGCCTTTACATTCGGCATGTCCGCCTTTTCCACGCTGTATGCACCCCAGCCGTCAAGACCGATCAGGAATACATGTTCGGCTTTCCATTTTCCGGCAAAGCAAAAATTAGTCACTGTAAAGAAAGCTATCAGAATAGCGAGAATACGATGTTTTTTCATAATATTATGTCTTTAGTTATATGTTATTTTAATGTTACACTTACCGGGTAATGATCGGATACTCCTTCCACCGGAGACACCTCGGCAAGAATGCAACGTTCCATCAACGAAGGCGACAGCAAAATATAATCCAATCTTTCACGCAATAAAGGTAAGCGTTTATCTTCTATTTTCCAATTATAAAGGTAAGCAGATGGAAAACTCATACGTGCACTTGCCGGATGCACCAGCCTTCCGATAGCATCTTCCATGCCCGCAGCCAGAAAAGTTGAGATTACGGAGAAGTCAAAACGTCCGTTCCGCAAGTTGCGATATTCACGTTGGGAAGCATCCCAGCCCTGCATATTCTTTAATAACATATCATGCCCGGCTATCTCGTCGGCATCCAGTGGAGAGTGCGCATTCAAATCTCCCGCCACAAAATAATCCTTTAATCCTTTTTCTTTTATATAGCTTACTATCCGGTTTGCTTCTTTTAGGCGATACTTCCATTCGAAAGGACTCAGATGAGTAGCGATCACATCTATACCCTGTGTCTGCACATGCATCATACCATGCCAAAATCCTTCCAGTTGTTTCGATATAATGCTTATCGGTTGTTTTGAAAATACTCCTACAGGATAACCTTCTTCTTTAAGAAGGGCGGTATGTGGATACCCACATACCTGCCCCAACGTTACCAAATCCTTTTCCTTAAAATCAACCAGCTCTGTTAAAACGACTATATCGGCCGACTGCCCTTTTGTCCAATCAACGAAAAGGGCACGTCGTGTTGTGTCTTTCTCAAATCCGTTCCATATATTATAGGAAATGATTTTCAGCCGTTTCGCATTCTGTCCCTGCAAAGCGGAGGGACAAAGCGAAACCAGAAACATTATAATTAACCCTAAAACTTTATTCATCTTTTCAAAAAGGCCAGGTTCTTATCAATCAATTCATTAATCGCAGCTACCGATGCAGCCGAGCGCAACCCGTCGGCAGGGGTATGCAGGCAGTAGTCTGTCAATATATCAATGGTAGATGTGGCTACATGCATACGTGTGTCACTGGAAGCATAGTAAATATACACGGTGCCGTCTTCATCGGCAATCCATCCATTGGAAAACAATACGTTTGAAACGTCCCCAATCCTTTCTTCTCCCAAAGGGGCAAGGAGGTAACCTCCCGGTTCGGCTATCAGGCGGCACGGTTCGTCCAGCGCCGTCATATACAGATAGAGCACATACCGCAATCCGGCAGCGCAGGCGCGCACCCCATGTGCCAAGTGCAACCAGCCCTTCGGCGTTTTAATAGGATGAGGTCCTTCCCCGTTCTTCACCTCTTTAATGGTGTGATAGTAACGGCGATTGATGATGATTTCTTCCTTTACTTCCGCATGGGTTATATCTTCTATCAGCGCCCAACCTATTCCTCCTCCGTTTCCCGCATTTATGAAATCATCTTGCGGACGGGTGTAAAGGGCATATTTACCATCGACAAATTCCGGATGCAGTACCACATTCCGTTGCTGATGGTCTGATTTTAAATCGGGCAGACGTTCCCAATTCACCAAATCTTTGGTTCGCACAATGCCCGCCTTTGCCACAGCAGAGGACAGATCGCCTGCCGGTGCCGCATCATCATGTCTTTCGCTACAGAATATGCCGTATATCCAGCCGTCTTGGTGGGCGGTAAGCCGCATATCATATACATTGGTTTCTGCCGGATTCAAATCGGGCAATGCCACAGGACGCTCCCAAAAGCGGAAGTTGTCTATTCCGTTCGGACTTTCGGCAATGGCAAAAAATGATTTGCGGTCTACGCCTTCTACACGGACTACCATCAGGTATTTGCCGTTCCATTTGATGGCTCCCGAATTCATGGTTGCATTAAAGCCGATACGCTCCAGGCAATAAGGATTGGTTTCGGGGTTGAAGTCGTAACGCCATTCCAAAGGGATGTGGTTACGGGTAAGTACCGGATGGATGTAGCGGCGGATGATGCCGTTTGTTTCTTCCAACATTTCGTTAGGATGTTGCAACAACACTTCATGTTGTTGACGCAATGCTATTAATTGCTCTTCAAAGCATTCGTTCATATTTTGTTACCTTAAATCGTTATCATCAATTAATCTTTTACAACTAAAGCGGCAGTATTTCCAGACTTGAGTCAATAGTATTTCATATATGACATACTCTATATGATTTAGTTTCCTTATGGAGAAATATATTTACATATTATCCGGATAAAGCGACATACGATAGACACGTTGGAAAATTACATCTTCCAATTCTAATTCAAATATCACTTTCTGCGTTTTGGGGTCTACTTCTGTTACCCGTGCACCATAATTACCATTACTAAGTATGTTCATCATTCCCGGACAAACCAACCGATTACCTGTTTGTTCCAAGTATTGCACGCCGGAACGAGCGGGAGTGAAATATGCAGAACCACGTTCCTTTCCGTATTGCCAAACTTGGCGCACAGTACGGTTTACTTCGTCCACCTCGTATTCCACGCCACAAGTATAAATGGCATTTCTGTCCGTAAAGTCAAGTTTGAAGTTCCGTCCATATCCATTATTGAAATAGAAGATATGTCCATTAGGCAACGAGACAGCTGAATGACATCCCCAAGGCCATTCAAAATCATCACAATTCTTTGTTCCATCTATCACTTCGGGGTCAGTAATAGGAGTCCCGTCAGCATGAAGAGGATTCAACAGCAACTTCAGGTATCTGTCCCGCCAATACCCATGAGCTGAAATAATCCATTCAATACCTCCGGCTTTATTAAACTTGAATATGCCTTGATAACGGGCTGTAGCCAGATAGTCATCGCCCCACTCCACAACACCATTATTATGTGCCCAATTGGTTGCACTCTGTCCGAAAGGATCTGATGTTACACTGTAATCGGTCATGCCATAGCGAGCTGAATCCAACATATTCACTAAATCCCATTCTTTTAGCACTTCCCCTTTTTCCGGATCCATCATAATTATAAAATCATTGACCCTCACATCTTCTCCAGTTGCAATCTTAGCTGAAGTCTTACTAACCGTAGCCAATATATGTCCTTTTTTATCTTGCGATATAGCATGATGTACAGTATATCCCCTTTCCAACATATCCCAATTATGAATAGTATTTCCCAATATATCCACCTCCACCATTCGATGATGATTCCCGTCACCGGTCATATAGTGACCATTTTGCATCCGTATCAGTCCGCATCCAATGCCAATGTAGCGATGTTCATCGGACTTTTCCCAATCGATAAGCCAACGAATCTCCCCATCGGCATCTATCATATAAGGTATGGATGTGTCCGTTTCGTCCTGTCCCGGAGAATTTACCAAATTCATTCCAGGTTCCATCCGTTCATAATCGGCAACCATCACTCTGATATCTTTAGGCAAACGTCTGTTTTTCAACACTTCTGTATGAATGTTCAAGTTAGAACGGGCACGCTCATTTCCTTGCAGGTCTGTATAAACCAAAGTGACTTGATTATCATAATTCGGATAAAGTCCCAAGACCGGAATAGTTTGTTTCAGCCCCACCTCTTTAAAAGTATATTCAATATCAGGCGTATGTTTTCCCGGTTTACTATGTACAATGAGTTTGATACGTCCCAACACAGGCAATTTCACCACCACATTAGCCGACAATGGATTACAACCGGAAGGATTGACTGTAGAACTCAATATCAAATTATCAATCGAAGTACCTAAGGCAGGTATGACATAAGTGCTTCCATTGATAAACGTCAAAGTTGATTTCCAGTTTTCCATATCCATGTCCACACTTTGTACCAGCTCCGCCGGAAGGGTTACTCTATTGGTTTCAAACATAAAAACATACTGATTGTCCTCCTTGGAAACAGACTTCAACAAATCATTTTCTTTCATTTGATTTTGTATATCCTGCATCGCTTGGGTACAATCCTGATTTTCATCGCTACATGACAAAAGCATCCATGTCATAACTAGCAAAGAGCATAAGTAAAGTCCAATCTTTTCCATACGGTTTTTGTTATTTAAGAGAGGGAGAAACCGACATCTTGATGAGATAGTCTCTCCCCCATTCATTCCAGCTGCCTTAAGGCATTATTATCTCCATTCCGGCTTTTGCTCCAAATTCAAATTGGCATCCACTTCTGACTGAGGTATCGGGAAATACAAGAATTTAGCCTCAAAATGGTCAAATCCTTGTGTATCCGAAACGCGGTCTGTCAGTTCATATCCCACCAATACCTTATCACCATTTTCATCTTCTTCATAAAGCAATTTATAATGTTCAGAATCGGTTTTGCGTTCATGCATAATAGCTCCCAACTTAACAGGATCATTTCCGTACCAACGAACCATATCATCCCAACGTATATTCTCTCCGGCAAATTCCAACAATTTCTGTTTCTGAAGTTCTGCCATGATAGCTTCTTTTCCACTCAAGGCCTTTTCGGGCAAACCAGCACGCACACGAATACGATTAATATCCTTCATAGCTCCACTTTCATCATTGGTTTCCAAACAGGCTTCCGCATGAAGCAACAACACTTCCGCAAAACGCATGATACGTAAGTTATTAATACGACCTGGATTATTAGAATACATCGTACATCCGGTAGGACACCACCAAACCGCAAACTTCTTCATCAAGAAACGTCCCTTAACTCCATCAATAGTTGGATAAGCAGGTGCATATCCTTGCTTGGCAATACCATACTTACCATCTCCTTCGGGAAGGGCAGTCCACCTAAACATATCATCGAATTCTACTTTATCACCATAGAATTTTTCATCCGGCTTCACATCACCAAAATCAGAGTACTTGAAGAAACAAGTAGTGTACATACGCTTGTCCCATTTGGAATCTGAGCCAGCCGGACGCGGTTCAGACACAAATTCTTTCATCAAATATGGAGAAGGCTGCATTTTATACCATCCTCCACCGATGTTTTCCCCTTTCAAGGTCGGACCAAAATAATGAGCCAAGTTATTCCCCATAAATGAATCATCGCTGGTACCATTTCCCCAAGAGTCACCCGGATTACCTTTGGCATCGTAATTGATTTCCCAAATAGATTCGGCATTGAATTCCGTATCATCACGGAAGTTATCCTCGTACTTCTGAGTCAAATCGTAACCATAACCGGTCATGATGGATTCAAGTTCAGTTTTAGCAGCCTGATAATCCCCTTTCCAAATATAAGCCTTACCCAACATGGCAATAGCCGCACCTTGAGTTACCCGACCATTTTCATCACTCGGACGAAGTTTGGGCAAACGCTGTTTTGCCTCCTTAAAGTCAGAAATAGCTTGTTCAAGTACATCATCCCCACTAGACAACCCATGAGTTTCCGGATCGGCATCTTGTGGAAGTGTACGAATTACCGCATCACGATAATCGGTACGCAGACGGAAATACCAGAATCCACGCAGGAAATAGGCCTCGCCTATCATCTGTTCACGTTTTGTCTGATCCATTTCAACATTTGGTGCACGATATATGAATTCATTCGCCATCTGAATGCCTTCATAAATGTTTCCCCAACTCAAATCTTTAGTATTTGTTGTATTGACAAACGACAAATATTCCCAAATGTACGGTTCTTCACCACGAGTAGGATATAAATCATCACCACGCATCTGAAGGTGCATGATACCTTCCAGCCCACCATAATACCCACTGGTCATACGGCGGAAAGGGTTATAAACTGCAGACAGTCCTTTCATAACATTCGACTCGGATGTCCAAAAGGTGGCAGGAGTCTGATGATTAGGATCAATCTCATTCAGAAAATCATCACTACAAGATGAGAGCAACATCGGGGTCAAAGCCAATGCGGCTATATATTTTATAAAATTCTTTTTCATTTTCTGTAATATTAGTTTTTCCTGATTAGAAATTCACTTGTAAACCAAATGTAATGGTACGTGCCATTGGATAACGGCCGTCGTCACAACCACGGGTCATCACACCCGAACCTCCTGATGTGCCTGCGCCATCGGCATCCACCATACCCAAATCAGGAGTATATCCTTTATAATCGGTAATGGTAAAGAGATTTTCCATAGCTGTGTAAAGGCGTACATTCTGCAAACCAGCTTTAGATACCCATACTTTAGGAAGCGTATAACCTAATTCCAAAGTTTTCAAGCGCAAGAATGAACCATTTTCCAACCAACGGTCAGTATAACCCCAGTTAGTGCCATTAGGATCACTGGTACCAAATAGACAACGGGGGATGTTAGTATGATTGTTTTCTGTCCAACTATTCATACGCTCAGCATATTGGTTTCCGGTTCCCTCATTGTAAACCGTGGTGTAATATTGAGCATTATATATTTTATTGCCAAAGTTTCCATCAAAGAACATATTCAAATCCAATCCTTTCCATTCAGCGCCCAAGTTTACACCCAAGTTTACTTTCGGGAAAGCAGAACCTACATCCTGACGGTCATTATTATCAATCTTACCATCTTTATTATAATCCACGAAGCGCAAATCACCCGGTTGTGCATTAGGCTGAATCTTGTTACCATCCTTATCTACATACGCATCAATTTCTTGCTGACTTTGGAATACTCCATCGGTCTTTATCAAATTGAAATAACCTATGGGATGACCGGTCTTGGCATAAGTGATCGTTCCTTTAGCATGAGGATTGAATCCCTGCCATTCATCACGGCTTCCGTTTACTTTCGTCAGCTCATTTTTAATAAAGGTAGCATTGACACCTACATGATAATACAAATCGCCTACATTATTACGGTGATTCAGCGAGATTTCAAATCCTTTGTTTTCCACTGTACCTGCATTGACAGTAGGATTACCGCTCAAACCAAAACTTAAAGACTGTGGCATAGATAACAGCATATCTTCTGTCTTCTGAACAAAATAATCGGCACTGACACTGAACTTATTATTCAGAAAAGCAAAATCCAAACCGATGTTCAATGTCTTGGTCTTTTCCCAAGTAACATTTACCGGAGATGTCCATTCCTTACCGGTAATAGCACCTTCCCACAGTCCTGTCCCCATTATGTTGTTCATCCCTTTATAAACAACAGACTGGGTAGCATAATTGCCAATGCCACTTAAATTACCCAACACACCATAGCTGGCACGCACTTTCAATTCGTTCATAACCGGCTTGATATTTTCAAAGAAATCCTCATTCATCACATTCCAACCCAAAGATGCAGAAGGGAATGTACCCCAACGGTTACCATCGGCAAATTTGGAAGAGCCGTCCCGGCGAATAGAAGCTGACAACATATATCGATCAGCATACGAATACATCACACGGCCAAACATAGAAATCATAGTATTGGCCCAAGCACTGCCCGATGTACTTTGTGAAGAAACCGAACCGGCATCAATTACTGAAAATCCTTCAGGAAAATCCTTACGTCCCGCACCAAAACCACGGGCGTTGTTACGCTGTGCAGAATAGCCCACCAAGGCCGATACAGTATGCTTTCCAAACGTATTATCATAATTAATGGTATTTTCCACCAACCAGTCATTTTCCCAATTTGTACTTTCGGACAAGTCGGCTTGATCCTTTTGCGAAGTAGAACTAAAATAGTAAGGAGAACAATATGAATAATTACGTCTTGTATATTTATTAATACCTACATTAAATTTGTACTTCAATCCTTTCAAACCTAAATCCACTTCCGCATAACCATTCAACAGGATATCGATACCGTGTTTCTGATAATCGTTAGCTTCTGTCCATCCTACCGGATTGTCACCTCTAGTCCATTCCGGTGCAACGCCCCATCCACCATTCTCATCATAAGCATTCCACATAGGCACTGCAGTCAAAGCAGCGGTATAGGACACGTCTTCGTATTTCTTTTTGTAGAACTTCATCATGACCGTAGACCCCATACGCAGATGATTATTAAAGAAAGAGAATGTGTTTTTGGAACGGATATTCCATGCTTCGTAACCGGTAGTATTCACGATACCATCCTGATTAAGATAACTTCCCGACACATTGTAAGTAGAAGTTTTGTTACCACCAGACACATTCAAGCTAACTTTACTCACCATAGCCGATTTATAAAGTTCTTTCTGCCAGTCCGTGCCTCTTCCTCCGTTCCAGTTCAGCAGTCCTTCAGCTGAACTAAAACCGGTAGCTTTTGCCAAGTCGCGAAGCTGGTTACCATCCATTACATCAATATATTTGGCAACCATCTGCACACCGGTATAGGCATCAACCGATACACGAGTCGGAGTTTCTATACGTCCGCCCTTGGTAGTAACCAATACCACGCCATTAGCAGCACGCGAACCATAGATCGCAGCAGCAGAAGCATCCTTCAATACTTCGATAGATTGGATGTCGGCAGGATCTACCATATTAATGTCACCATACACACCATCAATCACATAAAGTGGACTAGTGGCACTCAACGAACTGATACCACGGACATTGATGTTCAAGCCTTCACCCGGTTGACCATTGGCTGCCGATACTGTAACACCGGCAATTCGTCCCTGCAAAGCAGCCGAAGCACTACGTGCCACACTAGCCTGCAATTCTTTTCCTGACACAGAAGCAACTGCACCGGTCAAGTGGCTCTTTTTTACAGTACCGTAACCGATAACTACAACTTCATCCAGCAATTCTCCTTCTTGCAGTTTCACATTAATAACACTACGGCTATCAATCTTAACTGTCTGTTCTTGATAACCTACATAAGAGAATTTTAGAGATTGGCCAGAACTTGCCTGAATACTGTATTTACCATCAAAATCGGTAATTACACCATTCGTAGTCCCAACCACTACCACTGCCGCACCAATCAACGGATTGTTATCGGCATCCGTCACTGTACCTGTAACGGTCATTTGCTGCGCATACGCGCATATACCAAATATGCACAGCATTAAAGTTAATGTAATTTGTTTCATAAAATGTATTAGAATTTAATTAAATAATACTCTCCATTTTTTTAATATTGGAACCATTAAAAATAAATTATTTGTAGCTTTAAAACATAACATCAATTTCTATTTTGCTCCGCATGAGTAGAGAACAAGAAATTATACAAAGAACATTCCTGTTCATATCCATTATAATAAAAATGGATATTAGTTACATGATATAATGAAGGCTTCATTTGCGGTATATTTATATCGATTCTTTCATCCATAAATGAAGAAGGCAATTCAAAATATGCCGTAATACTTCCATTAGCAAGAATAGGTACAGATATAAGAGCTCCTTTATCCAAATCTTTTAAAGTAATAGGAATTTTCACAGTAGAGTTACCTAAAGATATGCTCATAAGGCTTGGTTGAAAAACAATATTATTTTCACCATTATTCTTAATTATACATCGAAGATAAAAATGATCACTTACTAAATAATGCCCTGTACTCATCATTAAATAGCGGTCTGCATTCTCATAAGGCCCTTCTAAAGCTGTAGCAACATAATTAGGATTGACTCTCAAGGTAGAAGCTGTTACAGAACAAGCTGTTGCCCCATTTATATTGACCAACTCATCATCATAACTTGTACAACCGACAAACGCTAACGAAAAAATAATTAATAGAAATAAAGTTCTCATTGTTCTCATAATATTTTTATTTTTAAGGTTAACTTTTATGTTGCAAAAGTGACGATTTCCTCAACTATAAACAAATACAATCCAAGCATTAGGTGATGAAATCTTATCAATATGGAGAAGAAGTGTTATTTAACAAAGGAAGCAGATTTAATTCTGATTAGTAGTGATTCATCGATTGCCTAATAAGAGGGTGTATTGCCCGAACCTTGGTGTAAAAACGCAATAGCCTTCATCACCCATCGCAGCCTACTGTGTTGACCATCGCAACCGACTTCATGAAACAACATTGCAACAAGAATATAAATCGAACGTTTAAAGAGCTATTATATATATTATTAGTGTATATCTTTACCCCAATTACTCCTTCACTCATTAGGTAGGTATATTCTTACAGATATTATTTCCGCAGATCTATGAAATTAGCTTATTTATGAAATCAACTTAGCTTCACAAAAAAAAGCCTTATCAACCATATAACAAAGGAGAGACCGCCAAGAAGTTATTATCGGCAATCTCTCCCTTTATATTTTAATATCACTATTTTAACTCGGTCAACCCAATGTGGATAAATACCTCATTCGAAAAAACAATTAATTATTGCACAATACCAGTATAAGAAACCACACTCCTAGCCGGCAAGGTTAGCAAATAACCGTTTTCTGTAGGTTGAACAGCCTCAACAGCTTCCCATTTACGAGTAGCATCTGTCACGTAACCTTGCAAATTACCAATGATTTGGGCACCATCTAATGCCAACAAAATAGTAACTTCATTATCGGAAGGGTTTATAGCAACGGCTGTATATGACTTATCATATTTATATCCTGAAACCATATAACCCAATTCCGAATTATATTGTGCAGAAATACGTTTACTACCTACAGGAATATAACGAGAAAAATTACCGAACACTTCACAACGTTTAGTCACTTCATAATTTACACGGTTCTTTTCAATATTAATCAACCCTTCAGTAGTTCCACCATCGGGTAATGCACCAGCCCACCATACGATAGCGCCAACATTAGCTTCACACAAATAACGATGGAATTTCTTTGCCCATTTTAAACCACTTGTCATACCTGCATCATATTTTTCTTCAGGATCACTAATCTCAGTCAACCATACAGGAACGCCTTTCGACTCAGCCTTATCAAAAGGTTCGATACTCGGGTCTTTTTTTGTTACAGGGTCTATATATCCATGTCCGGCAGCAATAATTGGGAAATTTGTTATACGGTAATTGAGGTTCAGAATATCACGCACATAGTTCTTACTACCCATTACGAACCCTAAAATTGCCGACCACTGAGCATTTTCTCCGAATATAATCTTTGTACCGGGATGTGTTTGCTTTAACTTCGGACCTAAATTATTCACAATAAACGGACCAAGAGTTGTAGTCCCAGGCAACCAAAGACAAGAACTCCAATCAGCAGCATATTCAGGTTCGTTAGCTGGAGAAATAGCATAAACAGGAAGTCCAATGCTTTCATAAGCATCACAAAAATCTGATAAATAATTAGCAAATTCTTGATAAGAGCTACGTTTTAATGAACCTTTTGAAGTGCTTCCATTACTTTTCATACGAGCAGGAGCCGACCATGTTGAAAAGATCAACTTATCTACATTATACTCTTGCTTAGCTTTTTTGGCAATCCACAACTGACCGTTTCTCTGCGCAATAGCTTCAGCATCTTCATTACCTTGGGCGCTAAAATCAGTATCAAAAAACGGATCATCAAGAGATAAGTCTATATCAGCATCAATATTAAAAGTTGATTCGTCATAATGAGGAAAGACCTCGCCTCGCAAGATACTCAATCGTAATCCATCTTGACCGAATAAGACATCCATCACTTCATTGCGTTTGCGGTGAGCATACAAATAATCCGACCACCCGGCTTGCGCTACTCCAAAGCCATCAATAGTTTGTTCCTCAGTATTCCATTGAAGGACAACATCTGCACCGGATGCACTCCTGGAAAGTACGGTACCTTGCCCCATTGGGATAACTTCATTACTATCCGTACAAGACAACAGGCTTGACATGGAAGCCATAACAGCAAATAAAAAACCAAACTTTTTCATTTAATCAGATTTTAAGAGTTAGAAATAGGTTTATTTTACACGATAAAGATAGGTCATTTTAATAATATGGGACAAATACTATCTAATCACAAACCAATGAATTTCAATCAATCATGGCAAAACCGGATAAACGGCATCAGACACTCGCGAACAAGTATCAAGCCCTTCCACAGTAACTTCATCTAAAAAGAACCAGGAAGGATGACCTGCACCAAAATGCCAACCGGGGCACACTTTCTGGTTCTCAATCTCAACCTTTATATAACGCGCCTCCACTGGCATATCAACCGAACATTTCGCACTATGATACAATGTTCTCGGATTACGTTCTTCGGCTATACAATGTTCGCCAAAAGGAAAGTATGTATTGTCATCTACTGAATAGAAATAAGTCACCCTTTTAGGAAATAATGACCATTGACCTACTTGATGAATAAAATCACAACTAATAGAGCTCACTTTCTTTATCTCCTTCATGTCCATAATAAAAATACCATCATCTCCTTCCCAGCCTATCCAACCAGGTTCTTTCGATGAATCGCCTGCCAGATATTCATCAGTCAAAGCTTTTTCGGCCGTTGAACGAAAACGCTCGGCAGGAGGATTAATCCAAGTTATATCGGCTCCTTTCGCCAAGTTCTTATTACGACCGGGGAAATAACGTTCTGCATACAGACGACAATAATCTTGTGGGGTATTATAACGTTCATTCAACGCAGGTACATGAAAATAAGAAGTACGTTTGTCGAATAAATTCAATTTTGCCCTCAGTTCTTCCACCGTATATTTTTTCTCGATACGTGCCATCTCCAAATCTGAATATTGCAAAGGAAGGCGTGCCATATGCACCCGATTTATTAATTCTTCATCACCTGCAACAGCAGCCTCAGCCTGATCAAACAATTCATTATAACGCTTACGGCAAGTCTCATTCAACATTCCGTCCTTATGAGAAACCGGGGTATCATAAATCCATAAGTCAGCTTTACTACCTAACAACGCACCTTCCAACAGTTTCTCATATTGATAAATAAAAGGAGAAGCAGCACCATAATAACCATCCATAAAACTACGCATCAAAGAGTCTGCATTCAACTCAGGATTCCACATTAATTTGCTCACCATATAAGTACGCATTTCAGAAAAGTCACCACCTAAAGAACCAGCAACCTGAGAAAAATGCATAGTGGCATGGTTCTTCTTGAACAACTGAATATTCTTTTGAAGAACAGGGAAATTAGGGAAAGGAACTAAATAATTATCAAAGTTGATTCCATAATCCCAAACAAAAAGGTTATCACTTATTTGTGCCCAGCCTTCTAAAGCCTCCACAAATTTTCGTCCGGAAACATTATCCGTTAAAGGTACTTCCCGACGGCAATCAATATTGCATAACATGATATTGACATTAGGCAATGGCTTTATATGTTTAGGAGGCTGCATGGTATATTGATAAGCCAAGGTGGAGAACTCCTTATCAGGAAAACGCTTTGCCAGTTTATTGATAAAATGTATCAGACTACCGGTTGGCCCTCCTTCTTGCTCGTCAAGTGCACGACAGGAAGGACAAGTGCAATAAGTATCATTCCCATCATTCTGACTAACAGAAATCATCTTTACCCCAGGATTTGCTTTAAAAATAGAATCGACCCGATGGATTACAATCTCAAATACATCGGGATTGGTCAGGCACAACTGACTGGCACTCCCCGGACGGCGAACACCGTTTATTAATGAATAATATTCAGGATGGGATTTTCCATACTCCGATACCGGTAATAATTTACTAAAAGTATGTACCCAATAGCCACTAACAAAAGCATCTTGGGGATCTTCCAACCGGAACCATAATTTATAAACAGGATCTTTGTGAAGCGCATAATTCTGGCTCTGCCTATAACGGAAAGCCGGATTTTCGACACAATTTAATTGAGGAACGGTCAACGTAGAAGTTTTTGATAAGGTATAAGCATTAGCAGCATAATAGGATACTCCAAAATACTTTTCAAGCAAAGTCACCACTCCATAGATACTCCCTTTGTCCCCTCCACTGCTAATGAACAACTTTCCTTTATCCGTAACAAGACGAAAACCGTCTTCTGTAAGTCCGTCTGTGTTACCTTTTCCTATCACAATATCACCGGTGCGCGGACTTGAGGCAATAACTATAGGCAAACGGGCATCAGTAATACGTTGTACAAAATCTTGCAACAACTGGGCAGCACGTTGATCAATAGGATTATTTTCCGCCAAGATACGTGCTACCGGCTTACCTTCTTTGACAAGCTGAACCTGAGCCTCAAGCCCTGTACAAAAGAATAGTAATAATGAAATAAAACAAAGGTTTTTCCAACTCTTCTCCATAACTGTTTTATTTAAATTAGAAATTCAGATACTTAAGATTATGATTTGGCAAAATCGCTATACACTCCATCTCTATCAACCAAGCAGAACGACATACATGCGCATGCACATAATGCACAGGTACGCCGGGCATCTTTCCTCCTAATAGAGAACGCACTACCGGATAGTCCGAGAAGTCACGCAAATAAACTATCGCTTGTGCCATATCGGCGGAAGTGGCTCCGCCTTCCTCTAACAATTTCTCTACATTCTCCCACATACGCATGGTCTGCCGTGCCACATTCCCCACGTGGACCACCTTGCCATTACAATCAATACTAGCTGTTCCACTAATATAAATCTGCTTGCGATCACCATATTCCACGCAAACACCTCTTTCAAAAGCGACTCCGTAAATATGAGTGGGGCTTAAATGAGTGGGAGCATAAAGGTATTTTATCTGCTCCTTCCTCAACCCTTGCACAGCATAGGCATCCATCGAAACCTTTACCTCTGCAGATGATTGCCGCCCCTGAATGCCGGTACTGGTAATATAATGTGTCTGCGGAGTCAATCCCCAACCATCGAAACAATCATTGCGCGCCTTCACTACTCCGGCATAGTTAGTGTCAATATCATGCACAAAAAGCCAGGTGCGCAAACAATGTTGCGCCACATTCATAGAGTGCCTTTCCAGTTCTTGCTGATAGTTCCCGAACAAATGAGACATTTGCTCCTCCGAGTCCCCTTTGGGAGTATATTGGTTAGCCCACCAATGATGAACATAGGCATCATTCACTTTACCCCGTTGCAGATAAAGCCATACTGCCACTTTACTGCCATCCAATGGTGGTTGTTGCACAATGGACAAAGCATCTTCCCCATTACTTTCCATAGCCTGCAAGGCCTCGCACTGATTTGCCGCATCACTCAGGAAATAACGTTTCAGCACCACACGGCTCCCGGTTATCTTTTCTTCCTGTAAGAACAAATGGACTGCCGCCGCCAATTCCTCCAACTGACGGGGATATATTAAGAAAGTATCAGTAACATGAGCACAAGCATGTATCTCCTCCACTCCGTCTTCCTGACAAAAGAAAGAAGCCTCTATACAAACATAATGCTGTGGATAGTCATATTTCCGGGTTTTCATATGATCAGATTCTAATGGTTATGCCGCAAATAACGTAATTTAGTTTGAAAAGGACAAGGGAGAAAGATGAAGTTGACAGGAAAGTATTAGCAGTTGATAATATAATATTAACCTGCTTTTTCCCTTTTGCCTACCTTTGTTTTTATAAAACAAAGAAGCAATGAAAAACACAAACCGATATACTTTAGGGATCATGCTGGCAGGAGGAATACTCTGTTTCGCATTCTTTTTCCGATTTTATCCATACCACCTTTTACACCGCGAGCAGATGTTGCTGTTCATCTATTCGGCGGAGCAAATTGCCGATTACTTGAAACAACCCGCCGCATTATCATGTCTGGGTGGTGATTTTCTGACACAGTTCTTTCATTATAATGGTATAGGAGCTGCTATCGTGGCAATACTGATGATATTATTGGGAATACTCACCTATATCACTTGCCGCAAATGGACACGTGGCTGGATAGCCGCAACGATTGCCACATTGGTATTCGTGTGGGAAAGCCTTCGGTTTTGCGACATCAACTACCCGCTTTCCGGAACAGTTTCATTACTTGGAGGAATCTCCCTGTTTCTGCTGGCCGACAAGCTAAAAGAGAAATGGAGTTTTACCATCGGAAGCCTTTGCGGCATTATACTCAGTTATTGGCTGTTGGGGTACGGAATGCTGGTGTTTGCATTACTCACTCTGCTATCCGCCCTCACTCGGAAAAGGAATTATGCAAACGCTTGCCTGATTGTAATTTCAGCAATATCACTGCCACCGATAGCAGCCAATCATTACTTAATGATGCCTGCACAGGCGTATGCCTATCCGGCTACTAACTGGTGGGGAATGCCCGACTTTAAAAACGAGCGAATACTGGGACTGAACACCGAAGACTATTTTGGGAACTGGGAGAAAGTTAACGAACTGGCTCACGACGGTGCACAAGGCAGCAGCATATCCGTGTGCAACAATCTGGCAAATGCCATGCAAGGCAAACTGACGGAAAGGCTGATGAATTATTATCAACCCGCCGCACTGGGATTGTTTATGCCCATCAGTGAAGAATCAACCTACCTCTCCACACAACTGGCGGCTGAGGTATGGTTCCAATTAGGAGATATGACCATGGCTGAACATGCAGCCATTTTAAGTATGATATTTTCCCCACGGAATAAAAGTGCACGCATGGTGCAACGGCTGGCAGAAATCAACCTGATAAACGGTGATGAGGCCGCCGCCCGAAAATACCTCTACCTTCTTTCAAAGACACTGGCCTACAGGCAATGGGCAAAGGAACGCACACCCGGACATGAAAGTAACGAAATAAAAGAATGGCTGAAACAAAAACGTTCTTTCCTGCCCCAGAAAGATACTGTGCGTATGTCCTCCACCGATATAGTAAAGTCTCTCCACCTGTTGCTTGATACAAATCCGGCCAACCTGATGGCGCGTGACTATCTGCTCTGTTTCCATTTGCTGATGAAGGATCTTCCGTCTTTTATAAAGGATTATCACCAATATTATCATGGAACGCCTAATCGTCTTTATGCCGAAGCACTGTTAATTAACTTCTATCAAAAACACGCCACAGGCAATGAAATCAAAGAAACAGGGATGAATCCCGCCATCATACAGGAATTTAACGAATACAATTATCTGTATAAACAGTATGAAGGCAATCCTTCTGCATTGGAAAACAAATTCAGAAATACCTATTGGTTCTATTATCAATATACACAATTTCAATAAAAAGAACTATGAATAAATATCTTAACCCTTATATTCTCTTTGTCCTCTTTGTTGCAGGAATGGCAGCTTGTACTCCAAGACCTGAACATGTAACAGCCACCATGGGCAATGCCCCGATATATCCCGATTATACGGATGTAACTATACCTTATAATATAGCTCCTCTCAATTTTATGATAGAAGAAGCTGACGGTTTACAGGTTATTGTACGCGGAGAAACGGACAGCCTGGTGGTATCAGGCACAAACAAGGCTTGTTTTCCCATAACCCAATGGAAAAAGCTGCTACAAAGAGAGAAAGGGAATAAATTAAGCGTAAAAGTGATAGCAAGAATGGATGGCAAATGGCTGGACTATCCCACTTTTACATGGCAAGTCGTTCCCGAACCGCTGGATAGCTATATGAGTTATCGCTTGATAGAACCGGGTTATGAGGTATGGAACAAACTACAAATATGCGAAAGGAATCTGGAAAACTTTGACGAGAAAGTGATAGCTGATAATAATCTAACCGGAGGCAACTGCATGAACTGCCACACTTACGGCAAACAAAATGGTAACCTCTCCATGTTTCATTTGCGTGGCAAAGGTGGCGGCACTATCTTGAATCGCTACGGCAAACTACGCAAACTGGTTCTGAAAAATGATTCTATGATTTCAGCAGCAGTCTATGGGGATTTCCACCCATCGGGACGCTATGCCGTGTTTTCTTCCAACATTATTATTCCGGCATTCCATGCACAAGGAAACAAAAGACTGGAAGTGTATGATACCCAATCCAATCTTGCTATTGCCGATTTCGATAAAAACCGTATGATCCTGTCTCCATTAACCAACAATCCGAAAGTATTGGAAACATTCCCTACTTTCTCTCCGGACGGGAAATGGATTTATTTCTGTTCGGCTCCCCAAGTGGCATTGCCGGATAGCATCAAGCAACTGCATTACTCCTTGTGCCGCATTGGTTTTAATCCCGAAAGCGGGATATGGGGAGAGAAAGTAGATACACTTTGGAATGCTCGCGAAGAACAAGGTTCGGCCTGTTTTCCCAAAGCATCTCCCGACGGCAAATATTTGTTATTTACCCGGGCGGATTATGGGACTTTTCCTATCTGGCATCAAGAAACGGATTTATATATGCTGCATTTAACTACAGGAAGGGTAGATACATTGGCGAAAGTCAATTCCAATCGCTCGGATACATACCACAGCTGGGCATCCAACAGCCATTGGTTTGTCTTTGCCAGCAAACGGGGAGACGGACAATACGGAAAACCTTACTTTGCCTATGTAGACCAGGATGAAAAGGCACACAAACCTTTTGTTCTTCCACAAAAAGATCCGGAACACTATGTACAGACCTTCAAATCATATAATATTCCGGAGCTTTCAACCAGCCCATTGCCTTTTGATGCGCTTGCCATCAAGCAGATTTATCAGAAAGCGGAAGCTGAGACATTTAAATAAAAGTATTAGCGATTGACGATATAATATTAACCCATTACCTCCTTTTTTCCCTACCTTTGCAATATAAAAAGAATATTATGAAGAAGCATTGGATATACACCAGTTCAATAATTATCTTGCTCGCCGCAGTCGCTTACGGGTGTAGCAACACCCGCCAAACAATAGAATATCGCGGAATATGCATAGATGATGCGAATGGCGAACAAGGATTATACAATCCGGGACGAGGTTTCCGACTGGAAGTGGCAGTAGATGTAAAGGAACAAAAAGAAAATCCGACAGAAGAACTGATTCACTTATCCGGCAAATATGCTGCGGATAGCGTTTCCTTGGCACAAAGTTATTTCTACCTTACTTATTTAGTAGGTCAGGAACTGACACCGGAGCACTTCCAAACCATGCAACAATACTTTGACGAACTACAAAAACAGGGTAAGAAAGCAGTACTGCGCTTTGCCTACGAAAAAGATTTTGCAGGAAGGGCACCCATTGGCCCCACTCTGGAACAAGCCTTATCGCATTTGGAGCAATTAAAACCTTTTCTGGAAAAGAATAAAGATTTGATTTTGGTAGTGCAGGCAGGAGTAATAGGTGCATGGGGAGAATGGCACAGTTCTGTTCATGGACTGGAAAATTCTAAAGAAGCCATGATTGCCGTGTTAGAGAAATTACTGGCAGTCATTCCCCAAGACAAGCAAGTTCAGGTACGCGTCCCGGATTTCAAGAATCTGCTAAAAGACAAACCCGAACTCTACAAAAGACTTTCTTTCCATGACGATTTTATCGTTATCCGCCCGGACAAATGGGACGGAGACATGCACGAAGGCACTGCCAACTTCAACCAGATAGTCAACGAATCACCTTACTTGGTAGTGGATGGAGAACTGCCTTGGGGATTTTGGAGTGTAGGTGCTGACCCGGACAGTCCTTCTGCCGGTTGGATTATTGATGGTATGCAGGTAGCCAGACGTTTGTTCTTGCAACATTTCACCTCATTGAGTATTATACACAATTACAAAGAGCAACATGCAAACCGGAGGTTTGATGAGAATAATCCGCCGGAATATTCGATGGTGGTATGGAAGAAAACCTTCATAAACGAAGATACATTAAGAAAATACCGGATGCCTGCATCCAACGGCTATTTCACCAAGAAGAATGGCGAACAGGTAGAAAGAAATGTATTTGATTACATAAGGGATCACTTGGGATACCGCATAGAATTACAAAAGCTGGATATACCTGCCAAGCTCCATTCAGGAAAAGAAAACCTACTGAAACTAGAACTTGTGAACAGAGGATTTGCCACTGTATTCGGCAAACATCCTGTATATTATGTATTAATAGATCCGGAAGGAAATGTGACCGAACTCCCCATAGAAGCAAACCCGGAAGACTGGCAACCTTTCCAACCCGGTGACAGTACCCATACTCCGCTTTTGCATACGGTGGAAGGAAACATTTCATTATCTGACGAATACCCCCCAGGAACTTATAAACTTGGTTTATGGATTCCCGACGGAGGAAAAGATTTGAAATATAATGCCCGGTATGCCATCCGTTGCGCAAATGGAAATACAACATGGTGGTTATCCGGAGATAACCAATACGGAGTGAATTTGCTAACTTCCATTGAGGTAGAATAAGACGTTCTAAACGATCGTCTTATTCTTGCGATATATCATACTCTCTCAAAGAAATAAGTACCAATAGACAATCAAAGCTTTTTTATGTCCTCTATAGACAAGCCAGAAGCCTGAGCTATAGTATCTATGGGCAAACCAAGAGCTTTCAGATTACGAGCCATCGATTTTCTCTCTTCTTCACGCCCCTTTTCCAATCCTTCTTTCAATCCTTCCTGACGTCCTTCTTTCAACCCTTCCTGATGGCCTTCTTTCAACCCTTCTTCACGTCCTTCCTGACGTCCTTCTTCACGCCCTTCTTCACGTCCTTCCATTTTAGCTGTCCCCAACACATCATTTTGTATCATTATTGTATCCACATGACGGTCATAAGCAGCTCGTTCAGCAGGTTCCATATTATAATAAATCAACTTTTTGCGTGCTTCCGCCAGTCCCGGAGCTTGGGTATCGGGACGAATACAGCCGGTCTTAAGATAATCTATCCATTCCTCCAATGGAGTTATAGCTACTTTATTAAACTCATTCACCCGGATAAGAAAATATTCCGGAAATATTTCAGAGGGAAGTTTGCGAACAATAGCATCCTTCTCCTTTGTAGTCACCTGAAGATAGTCGTTAGTATGTACACCTACAAAAGTATTTTGCCCATGATAGAGATAATCATTCCCTTGACCAATGTCGAAGTAAAGAATACTGATGGAATATATTTTCTTCACATCCGAATAAAGACTACCCAATTCGATATGCTCCGTTATGGCTTTAGCCACACCATAAAGGATACGTTCCAAGTAATAAAGTTCACGGGTATTCTGTATTTCGACTATGATTATTTCATCCTTACTATTACGTGCCTTAATATCTACCCGATTAAATTTATCGTCTTCGCACTGCTGGTTACTCTCGCTCTCCAATATTTCTACGATGCGAATTTCCTCACCAAGAAGCACGGTAAGGAAACCTTCCAGCACACCAAAGTTAGCTTTATTCCTCAGCAAACGCTTGGCAGCCCAATCAAAACGGATATACTTGTCTCTCTGTTCCATAAACAAAACTGATTTGTTACAAAGATACGAAAAGTTATTTTCTTTTCTGATATTTATCTGGAATTTCCTGCCCCTATGGTTTTAAAAGATTTCCCAATAAAAAATTAAACTATCGTCTTATTCTTCCGATAATTATCACGAAACTCACTGGGCGTAACCCCCTTCTTCTTTTTAAAAATACGATTGAAGTTAGAAAGATTATTGAACCCGCAGTCATAACCTATTTCGGCAATAGACTGAGAGGAGTCAATGAGTGCGCGTGCAGCAGCTCCCAAACGAATGTCCGTCAGGAAATCAATAAAACTTTTTGAGGTATGTTGCTTGATAAAGCGGCAGAAAGAAGCCTCACTCATATTGACCAAATCCGCCACAGTTGACAGACGAATCGTTTCGGCATAATGCTGGCTCAGATAGTCCATCACTTTGTTGAGTTTCTTATTGCCTCCACCTTTTTCTTCCGTCGTTGCAACAAATTGGCGGCTGGATAATTCGCGCATCCCCTTATCAACAGACAACTCATGAAGAATAATCAATAGCTTTACCAATGAATAGAAACTATCATTCTCACAAGTCAACGTTTTCAATAAAGGTCGGACTTTCGCCATCGTTTCACGGCTGAATACCACTCCTTTCTCTGCATGACGGAAAAGTTGCTGAATGCTAATCATCTGGTTCTTATTCAAGAAAGCCTCCGTCAACAAATCCGAATGAAATTGAATCGTGATCTCATGAATCGTTTGCGACTTGTTATTATGGTCCATCCAGGCATGTTCCAGTTTGGGATTAGTGATCAGCACCAATTCCTCCTCATCTATTTCTTCTATGGAATCGCCTACAATGCGTTGCGCACCCTTCGCATTCTCAATATAATTAAGTTCACACTCCGGATGTATATGGATGGGAAAGTTGAAGTTAGATTTCTGTCTTTCAATTAAAATAAAGCAATCTTTATCGGACAAAGGGGATACTTCCTTAAATAACTCTGCGTTTATCATTTTCATTCACATTAGATTTGTTAAGGCTTACAAAGATAATAGGAAAAAGCAAAAACGCACAAGGATTTCCAAAAAACATTCGTAATGATACGCTTACTACATTACTAACATCAAAGGCATGACATTACTAATGTCTGCCCCATAACATTAGTAATGTGAGACCCGTAACATTAGTAATGTTTCGGCTGCATCATCTGTATCTTTCTTACTGCTCTATTCCTCTTCGTCGCCTTCCAACGGCACAATATAAGTAGACATCAAGGAATTGAATGCCTCTTGAAATTTATCCCAATCCTTGGGACGGACATAACCTATCAACGCATAACTGCCCGGACCACCCGGATTACTGAGCCATGCTGCAAGTTCCGTACCTTCATCATTCTTTGATTGTATCAACTCTATTCCCTTAAATCCATCCGGATATTGAAATAATTTTTTCGTATTTTTCTTCATAGCAATAATTTTTCTACAAAAGAACAACTTATATTTTTATATTAATAATTTTTTCGACAAAAAGATTCTTGTTTCTTGAAAATAGCAGGGACAACCTCGTGCAGAAAAGGGAAACTTAATGTTCCTGACCATTCAAACTAATTTTTCGTATAGGCACATTAATCAAAATGAATATTCGCATTGGATTGCCGCTGTACAGTAACCGTCGGGACACTGTACAGTAACTGCCGAGATGCACTAGTGCATCTCACCATCTCCTCTAGTGCGCACTACCACCTTCTCCTTTTACCCTGTCAATTATTCCAAAAAGAAATACTATCTTTGCCGCACATATCAGGAGACAACTGCCCCCGAAAAAGAAAAGAAATGGAATACAACAGAACCTATCACATCAATCGGGGCGAATACCTGAGCGATGCATTGCTACATGCAGGAATAAAATTTATCCCTACCAACTGTGTTATCAACAAATGTCTGCCCGGCATAGGAGCCACGCACTTTGAACTGACTTCTCCCCGGCGGTCTATCATCATAGAACCGAATGTTCCCGTTATTGAGAGCAAAGCCAAGAAACACGAACACTGCCTGGCAGTAATGCAAGGAGTGACCACAGAAAAAGTAGCACACTTTCTGGAAGAAAATCGCAAACGGAATTACAAACTGCTGACCACTCCCGAAAGTTTCCCCAAAATAAAAGAAGCCATGAAGCAACTGGATATAGATATGTATGCCGAATGCTTCCTGCTGTTTGACGAGTGCGAGAAAATAATACAGGATGTCAACTTTCGCGACAGCATTATCCTGCCTATGGATGATTTCTTCCGCTTTCGCTACAAAGCGCTGATCTCAGCAACCCCGATTATAGCCAATGACCACCGCTTCGACGATTTTTATAAGGTATTGATTCAGCCGGACTATGATTTCCAACTGAAACTGAATGTAATCAGTACCAATAATATCACGCAAGCACTCTCCGAATGCGTGCAAAGCAAACGGGAAAAGATCTGTATCTTTTGCAACAGTATCGATTCCATCAACTCCTTCTTCCGCCTGATACCCGAATTGCAGAACAGTTGTACTTATTGCAGTAAAGACGGCATGGAGAAACTATTCCTGGGACGCCGACGCGAGAAATCAATATTTATCAACGAGTTAAAGCGATATAATTTCTTTACATCCCGATTTTTCTCGGCAGTAGATATTGACTGCGAACCGCCTCACGTCATTCTTATTTCGGACGTATGCGGTGCTTCGCAATCCGTTATCGATCCCAAGACAGAGGCCATCCAGATAGCGGGACGTTTCCGAAAAGGAATCAGAAGCCTCACCCATATCACAGGCATAGATCCCGAACTGGAATACCAAAGCCGGGAAGAAATAGACAACTGGCTGAATGGCGCCGAGGAAATATACCGCCAATGGAATAAGTTACTGGAAGCCTCTACCAACGACGGAAAACGTACCTTGCTGCGCGAAGCGATAGCGGACAACAGCTACACCCGTTTTCTGAATGATGCCAAGCAACCCGAACCGTTCATTATAGCCAATTACTACGAAGAACAATCTGTGAAGCAACTTTATACGGATGTGCGATTATTATTGAACGCATACCAGCAGACAAAGTATTTCAAAGTGACACATACCGAAAAGACGTATGACGTAAGTGACAAGGAACGCCTTGCCATCCAGCGTATCATTTCCCGAAAAGACCGGTATGAATGGTTACTCCATAAATTCGAATCCCTGGAACATCTGAAGAAGAATGCGGACAAGAAAATACAGCAAAGGTATCTGCAACTCATTACCAGCCTGTTGGCTTCGGAAGGGGATCATAACCTTTATATATGCTACAACCGGTTTGGAGCAGACCGTGTGCGGGAATTGGGATTGAAAGACAAGGCTATCCGCGACTCCCTGGGCACGGTGCATTCCTCCGTTGCCAAACACAGCAATAAAGCCAAAGCCATGTTTGCCCGGCAGTTTGAGGTAGGAAAGGAATATACCCCGACCGAGATAAAAAGTACGATAGGAAAAATATATAAGGAACTGAATATATTCAACGGACGCGGAATGACTGCCAAAGAAGTGGAGAGATTCGCTAAAGTAGAGGAATGCAGGCGGCACAATAACCGAACTTTCAAGATCATTGAGCTTTTGTAAAAAACATGCTGAAAAAAGCGCGTCAAATTTGCAAAGAACAAAAGGAGAAGTCATGTTACAACTTTTCAAGAATCGCCGTTCTGAGGCTTTTGAGAAAACAAAGAAAGAGGTAAATTACTGATAATGAGCGCTGCGTCAAATTTGTAATTTACCCCTTAAAAAACAAATACACTATTTACCGTAAGTCTCTACCAAAAACTCATCCAAATAAGCACCACGCATATTCGTCTTATAGAACTTACCTTCCTTGTCCAGCAATAGGCAGGTAGGTACACCGAAGATGTTATACTTCTCTTTCACAGCACCTTCCAGTCCGTCGGGGTTGCGAAGTTGTGTCCACACCATTCCTTCTTCCTTCATTGCTTTCTGCCAATCGGCTTCCTTGGCATCTACGGAAATACTGATGATTTCGAAGTCCTTATACTTATTATGTACCTTCACCAAATGAGGTATTTCACCACGGCAAGGACCGCACCAGCTAGCCCAGAACTCCAACATCACATATTTATCTTTGGGAACCAAAGAAGAAAGCATCACTCTTTCCCCTTTCGCGTTCAGCAATTCCACATCAATGTAGGGCTCACCTATGGCCAGTTTACGAGTGGTAGCCGCTACTGTTTTCAATTCCTCCAATTGCTTGGTACCCGCCCACGGACCTTCCAATATGCCCAGCAATTCATCTATCTCGGCAGAACTGGGGGTAGCGGTATATCCATTAATGATATAAGAAGCCTGATCAAAAGCAACCACAGAAGAAGGATTCTCGCGGATAAACTTCCAAGTGGCATCTTTCACCTGCTTGGCAAAAGGCGCTTCGGCTTTCACTATTTCAATGCCACGCTCCGTTGCATCCTTACCATCCATTTCGGGGATAATATACTCTTTGGAATATTGCTCGCCCAGTTTGTTCAACTCTTTGGAAGGTTCACTGATAGAGGCATTTAGTTTCTCTGACATATCTTGGGCCACAGAACCTTTAATGACCGGTTTGCCCCTACGTGCCGGATTATAGTAGTAAGCAGGCAGAGTAGCTACATCACCCTCGAAAGTAATATCACTATTCTCCAAGTAGAAATTGACTCTAAACATTTTATTCCGATAGTCAGGTTCTTCGGCGTTCGGTTCATTGGTATCAATAATGAGGGAATACAAAGCCGGAGCATCCACTTTTCCTTGCAAAGTGAACTTACCGTCCTTTACTATTGCACTGTCCAACTTCAAGGGAGGAACGACTTGTTCGTCGGCCAACATCACGCGGGCACCTTCGGCGTCACCTTGCAATGTACCTTGAATGGTGTAACCTTCTGTCTTCTTTTCCTGGCAGCCCATCAGGCACAATGCACAAAGCATAAATAAGAATACTTTTTTCATAATTGTTTTATTTAGATTGATATTCGGGATTCTGTACTAACAACTTATTACCGGCTATTGCCGCTCTGGGAATCGGAAGAAGAAGCTGGTTGAATGCAGGTAGCTTCGCTTTCTCAGCTTCTGTCCAGCTTTCAAATCCACCTTCGCGGTGATAGCGCACCAAGTCAAACCATTCTTCTCCGTTTTCAATATTGAGTTCCATCAGTTTGTTCTTCAACACCATGCCCAGCACATCGCCATCGGTTATATTGTCCACATAGTCTTCGGCATAACCTGAGCGGTCGCACAACGGACGCATCAACTCACGGGCTGCATCATAATGCCCCAAGCGGACTTCGGCTTCCGCCTTTATATAGTAAACTTCCGGCAGACGCATAAAATAATAGGAATTAAGGTCTCTATAGCCATCCAAATTGGGATATTTGTTCGTTTTATTTATGTTGGAAACACCTACATAGGTGGCTTCATAACGGGGATCTTTCTCTCCATTAGGACCAAATGGTTGTCCCAGAATAGTCAATAACCGTCCCGGTTGCGTGTTGTTCCAGTTAGAACTTACCAATTCGGAAGATGCCTGACTCACATTGGGGGCAAACAGCATTTCCGGAGAATTAAACTGAGAGATAAACACAGAAAGGAAATCTCCTTCCAATCCATATCCGCTACCTTCGGCCTCGTCAATGACCTGCCCTGCCCACTCGGCAGCATTTTCATAGTCCCCCTTAGTCAGATAAACACGCGCCATTAAAGCTTTGGCAAATAAGGCACTGGTGAGGCAATGCGTATCCTGATAAGCCGGAGCATTGAGGGAAGCAAATTCCAGATCGTCCTGAATCAGTTTATAGCAATCCGAAACTTTGGAACGGGCTTTAGGTTCATTGCTACGCACCGGATCTTCATAAAGGACAATGCCGTACTCCGAATTGGTATTATAATACTCACCAAACAGGCGCAACAAGTGGATATTCATCAGTGCACGCAGGCAACGGGCTTCACCCAGCATTTCATTTTTACGCGCTTCCGGCAAATCGGAAGGATTGCTCTTATTCAAATTGGCGATAAATGAATTTGCTGAGTTTATCACATAGTAATAGCCTCTGTACACATTCTGGGCACCTACATTATCTACCGTAATAGCCGTTTCATTTTTGCTGTTTCCCAAGAATTCCCTACCGCCGGATACGTTGGCATTATTGAATGTACCTGCCCATACGCACATACAGGTGCGGAAAATACAAACATCAAAACTGCGCAAACTGCCATAGACTCCATTCAAGGCTATTTGGGCAGTGCCGGCATCAATAATTGCAGTTTCGTCATCCACCACGTGTTCCGGCTTTATTTCATCGATGCTCCCCAGCAGGTCGCAAGACTGAATAGTACCTGCAACAAACAACAGGGAAAGAACTTTATATATTAGCTTCATCATTTGTTTCTATTTTAAGAGGTAATTAAAATTGTACTTTCAGCCCCAAAGAGAAGGTGCGGCTCATGGGATAAGGGTCGGTGGAAGAACTCATTTGAGTCACTACCGTTCCTATGGCTTCCGGGTCCAGACCGGGCCAGTCGGTAATGGTAAACAAGTTGGTTACCGTAGCAAACACGGATGCATTCTTCACTCCCCATTTCGTGGTAAGGGCCTGGGGCAGATTATAAGAAAGCGTTATGTTTTTCATACGCAGGTAAGAGGTCTTGAACACATAGCGGTCACTGGCAGTATAGTTATAACTGTTATATCCCATAAATACCAGTTGTGCATAGTGCGCATCCCTGTTGTCGGGACTCCATGTGTTGCCATAGAGTTCGCGCAACACGCTCTGTCCCAATGATCCTGTCATATCACCCAACAAGTTACTATAAAGAGCTTCGCCTCCACATTGGTACTGGAACAGGAAAGAGAGGGACAGATCCTTATAAGTCAACGTATTGAGCCATCCTCCAAAACATTTCGGTTCCGGGTTGGCTATCACTACACGGTCATAGGTATCTATCATGCCGTTGCCATCGGTATCTTCCATAATATAGTCTCCCACTCCGGTATTGCTTTGATAGATTCCCGTAGGAGACTTCGCATCCAGCGCTTCCAGTTCGCTCAAGTCCTGGCAGATTCCTTTTACTTTGTATCCTTTCAAGGTTCCGGCAGGCATTCCTTCTATGTATGCATCTTGCATATAGGTACTGATGCTGGCACCGTTCAGACGCTTTATTTTGTTACGGTTGGCGGCTATATTGAAGTTGGTATTCCATCTGAAATCCTTGTTGCGGATAATGTCTCCTCCGATATTAAATTCCACGCCATTATTGGTCATATCAATGATATTGTCATAATAATTGGTAAATCCCGATTCCAAGATGTGGGGAGCCGGAGTCAGAGCGCCATCTGTATAGCGATGGTATACATCCAAGCTACCTGTGAGGCGGTTATTGAAGAAACTAAAGTCAAGACCCGCATTGTATTCGGTAGTCATTTCCCAACGCACACCGGTATTGGGCAGCAAATCCTGCAAAGTAATGCTAGAGTTACCCATATACTTATCCGACCCTAAAAAGAATTGCTTGTAAGAGAAATCGGCTACATTGGTAGAACCTGTCTTACCCCAGCTAAGGCGTAATTTCAAATCATCAATCTGGTTTATTCCTTTCAGAAACTTTTCATTGTTTATTCTCCAACCCAGCGACACGGCAGGGAACACTCCCCACTGATTGGCAGGAGCAAACTTGGAAGAAGCATCGGCACGAAGGCTGGCTTCTACCAGGTAACGGCTGTCGTAGTCATAAGTGGCACGCCCGTAAACCGAGTTCAACCCGCTGCGCGAATAAGAATCGGAATACAGCAGTACCAAGCTGGCAGATCCCGGATTGTTCAACACTTCATCGTTGGGGAAGCCTTGATACATATTACTATTAGAGTTCATCCAGTAACGGTCGCCGCCATAACCCGCCATCACGGTGATGGCATGCTTGTCTATATTCAGATTATAGTCGGCACGGAAGTTGATGGAAGTGGTTGTCACCCGGCTATCATAGGTAGATAAAGAGGAAGGAGTCATTTCCACCAGTCCGAAATCGGGCATTTCTGTCTTCAACTGCGTCTTTGTGGGATTAAAGTAACTGCTCTTGAAAGCATAGCGGGAGATATTGATGTCCGCACGCAACTTCAACCCTTTCAACGGAGTGAATTCTGCATAAGCATTTCCCAGGAACTGGTCGTTTACATATTCTGCTTTACGCTGCAACTGGGCTACGGGGTTGGCGTCATAAATATAAACTCCGCCTCCGCCATAATTTGCTGCGGATACATCAAGCCAGTTGAAGTTACCATTATCATCGCGCACTGCCACATCCGGACGTGCCTGCCAAGTACCGCTGGTCTCTCCCATAAACGCTTCCTGCGAACCGCTCTTACGATTGGAATAGGAATAGTTCAAGGTGGCTCCCATGGATATGTATTTGTTTATCTCGGTATCCAGTGACAAACGGCCTCCGTAACGCTCCAACTTGTCATTCAGCAATAGTCCTTCTTGGTTTAGTCCGTTGAAAGAGAATGAATAATTGGTTTTCTCGGAACCTCCGCGTACAGCTACATTATACTGGTGGGTGGCGGCATTTTTATTTCTCACCTCCTGCGCCCAGTCCGTATTGGCTTTTCCATACAGAGAGTCATCGGGACCATCATAGGACAGGGATATAGGATTATAATAGTCGTCGTATTGCACACCCACTTTGCCATACATTTGCATGATGTCTGTGTAATACATTGCATCGGACATACCCATATTTGCCGCATTCACCGTATTCTTCAGAATCGTATTCTGCAAAGACTTGAACTCGGAAGTGTTCAATGGATCATAGTTCTTTACGGGATTGCCCACAGAGAAAGTATAGCCTGCCTCAACGCTTACTTTTTCGCCTTTCCGCCCCCCTTTGGTCTTGACGATAATAACGCCGTTTGCACCACGCGATCCATAAATGGCTGTGGCAGCGGCATCTTTCAATACATCAATGCTTTCTATATCACTGGGAGCAATATTCATTAAAGGATTCAAAGAGTTGCTTTCCATAAACATGGGGACTCCGTCTATAACATACAGGGGCATATTGTTATCTTGTCCGGTCACCATATTGGGATAGGGAGAGGTAATACCACGCACACTGATCTTTATTGCCGCGCCCGGCTCGCCGCTGGTTGTGGTAGCCAGCACACCTTTAATAGTACCTGCCAACATATTATCCATAGTGACCGAGGTGGCGGAAAGCCGCTCCATCTCTTTCTTGTCCATAGAGGCGATGGAGCTGGTGAGGCTCTTTTTATTCTTGCTGCCGTAACCAATTACAACGACGTCATCCAAGGCGATGTCGTCCGACTCCAATACTACATTGTGAATGGCGGCACCGGTATAGGTATATACCTGCGTCTTCATGCCCACAAACGAATAGATGATTCTTTGCCCTTTCTTGTCGGGGAGTTTGAAATGATAGTGACCGTCAATATCCGTCACTGTTCCATACGTAGTGCCTTCCAATAAAACTGAAACTCCCGGAAGTTCTATTCCGTCTTTGTCGGTCACTTTTCCTTCTAAAACGGCCTCTTTATTCTGCTCTATAGAATACACAGAAACCCCATTTGTTTTGTCCACCTCACCGTATGCTACGGCTGCCTTTGAGAAAGAAAGGCAAGCAAACAGAATAAATGCAACACAATAATTCCATTTTCTCATATAAGCTGGTTTAAAATTTCTATTCCCCTATTCTGAATCTGGATATTCAGGTATTTTAATATTCAATGAAACAATACAAATATATGAATTATACTACAAAGTTCCGTCGTTTTTACGCAATTAATATTGAATTAAAACAATTTGATAGCCATTTTGTTCATTTTATAAGGAAGAAAGATTAGAAAACGATCAAAATAACACAGGGAGAGGAAGTTTAAGAAAGGACAAAAAAGGATAAGACACCGCAAAAAACTTTTTTCGCGGTGTCTTATCCTTTTTTCGCGGTGTCTAATTACCCATAAGACACCGTGATATTTCAGTTTACTTCAGGCAAGCCTTCATGGCATTAATCACGGCAGAAGTGAAACCGTCGTGATCTAATTCATTAATGCCTTTGATAGTCATTCCGCCGGGAGTGCATACCTTATCTATTTCCACACTGGGATGGGTATCGTTATTCAGAATCAGCGAAGCCGCACCTTTTACGGACTGAGCCACCATCTTCTGTGCATTTTTAGGATAGATGCCCAACTCGATGCCTGCCTGCATAGCAGCCTGGATGTATTTCAAAACATAAGCAATGCCGCAAGAAGTCAACGCAGTAGTTGCCGCCATCTGGCTTTCGGGTATCAGCATCGCCATTCCCAACTCATTGAAAATATCCAGCATCAGTTGTTCCTGTTCCTTGCTGGCGTTAAGGCTGGAAATCAGTGTCATACTTTCCAATTGGGAAATAGCTGTGTTGGGAATCACACGGAAAACAGTCTGTTCCGGACCCACGCTCTTTACGATCTGTTCAAAGGTAACGCCTCCGGCAATAGATACCAACACTTGTTGCGGTTTCAAATGAACGACGCTCAACACTTGGTCTACCAACCACGGTTTCACTGCCAGTATCACGATGTCGGCTTCCTTAATTGCTTCCGGATTCTCTGTTGTCACATGAATATCCGGGTAATCAGCCTTCAAAGTTTCCAAACTTCCACTGAACGGATCAGCTACCGTTACATCACTCGCCGGGATAATTGTGCCTTGGGCAAGGCCGCGAGCAATGGCTCCTCCCATATTTCCTGCACCGATAATTGCTACTTTCATATTATTAAAAGATTTAGTCTGTAGTAGGTACAAAGATAAACGGAAAAAGTGAAAATACCGACCGATAAGGATGGTATTTTCACTTTCATATATAAAAACAAATTCTTTTAAATCAAAAGAGTTTCTTGAAGCGTGCCAAGAACTCATCAGCCTCTGCCATAGTAAGGCAAAGCGGAGGCAACAGACGGATCACATTGGTTCCGCTGACACCTGTAAATACTTTCTGCTCAAACAGTAAACGCTGACGCAATTCCTTAACCGGTTCTTCAAATTCCATACCGATCATCAAACCTTCGCCACGCACTTCTTTTATTTGCGGGAACTTCTTCAGTTCTGCCAGTAGATATGCACCTACTTTCGCTGCATTCTCTACCAGATTCTCCTTTTTCATCACGTCCAGAACCGCAATAGCAGCCGAGCAAGCCAAGTGGTTGCCGCCAAACGTAGTACCCAGTTGCCCATACACCGGTTTGAATTTGGGATTGATCAACACACCTCCCATCGGGAAGCCGTTGCCTATTCCTTTCGCCATAGTAATCACGTCCGGACGGATACCTGCATGTTGATGGGCAAAGAACTTGCCGCTACGTCCGTAGCCCGACTGGATTTCATCCAAAATCAGGACAGCATCAGCTTCCTCGCAGGCCTTGCTCAGTTCCTGCATAAATTTTGCATCAGGAATCTGAATGCCTCCTACTCCCTGAATACCTTCTATGATTACTGCACATACATCGCCTTTTGCCAGTTCCGCTTTGGCAGCTTCTATGTCGTTCAAAGGTAAATAAGTAACGTGACCGTTATCATTGATCGGAGCGATGATCTTCGGGTTATTGGTAACCTCCACTGCCAGTGAGGTACGACCGTGGAACGCTTTGCAGAAAGAAAGCACTCGTTTGCGGCCATTATAGAAAGAGGCCAGTTTCAGAGCGTTTTCATTGGCTTCAGCACCACTGTTGATAAGAAACAGTTGATAGTCATCGTAACCTGAAATTTCACCCAATCGGTCTGCCACTTCCTGCTGCAACTTGTTGATCACTGAGTTGGAATAGAATCCCAACTGTGCTACCTGGTTGCTTATCATCTCTACATAATGCGGATGCGCATGACCGATAGAGATAACCGCATGACCGCCATACAGGTCGAGGTACTCCGTACCTTTCTCATCCCATACATGGCAACCTTTTCCTTTGACAATGTTGATGTCAAAAAGGGGATATACATCGAATAACTTCATAATTCTTCTTTTTTAGAATGCAGACGGTTTAAGGCGTAAGCCTACGGTTTCTTCCAGATTGAACATGAGGTTCATGTTGTGGACAGCCTGTCCGCTGGCACCTTTCAACAAGTTGTCAATGCAGGAGATGACCAGCAACTTATCGCCGTGTTTCTCCAAATGAATCAAGCACTTGTTGGTGTTTACCACCTGCTTTAAGTCTATATTCTTGTCTACGATATGAACAAAGGAATCTTCGGCATAGTAGTCTTCATACATCTTTACCAGTTCTTCCAGTTCCACCTTGCACTTGATAACCAAAGTGGCAAAGATGCCGCGCGGAAAATCACCACGGTAAGGGATGAAATCTATTTCCGCATCAAAACTGTTCTGCAACTGCTTCAATGACTGCTTTATTTCGGGCACATGCTGGTGTGAGAATGGTTTATAAATACTCATATTATTGTTACGCCAGCTAAAGTGACTAGTTGCTCCCGGCTTCACTCCTGCTCCTGTGCTTCCAGTAATGGCATTCACCATCACATCCTCATTCAGCAACAGATGCTTTGCCAACGGCAACAATCCCAACTGGATGCAAGTGGCGAAACAACCCGGATTTGCCACGTGCTTGCTCTTGCAGATGGCACGGCGGTTCAGTTCCGGCAGACCATAAATAAAGTCATGCTCGTCGCTCTTGATACGATAATCCATGCTGAGGTCGATGATCTTCAAATCTTCGGGCACATTGTGGCTATCCATAAATTTCTTCGTATCGCCATGGGCAGTGCAGAAGAACAATACATCAATCTCATCCAAAGGAAGCGCATCGGTAAATACCAAGTCGGTTTCACCATACAGTCCTTCGTGTACGTCGGTAATCTTATTGCCGGCGTTACTGCTACTATTTATGAATTTTATGTCTACATCGGGGTGATTGATCAGCAGACGGATCAATTCGCCTGCCGTGTAACCTGCCCCACCGATAATTCCTACTTTAATCATATTTATTAAATTGAGAATTAAAAATTGAGAATTAAGAAATAGGAACTGGCATCCATCTTTCATTTCTCAATTTTTAATTTTTAATTTTTAATTTAATCAGATTTCTTCGTCCTTGTGGTTAGTATAGTAAACACGCAATGGTGTGGAAGTTACTTTGATAAAGCCTTTGGCATCTTCTGCCGTCCAGCCTTTCTGCATTTCACCGTATTCGCCGAATTTAGTCTTTACCAAATCATCCTTAGACTCAACACCCACTGTAGAGAATGAAAGCGGACGGAGTTCCAAAATAGCCGTACCGTTTACATTACGCTGAGATTCCTGCAACATGGCCTCAATGTCTCGCATTACCGGTTCCAGGTACTGGCTTTCGTGCAAGAACATGCCATACCAGTTGGCAACCTGGTCTTTCCAGTACTGCTGCCATTTGCTCAATGTATATTTTTCGAGGAACTTGTGTGCACCGATAATCAGCATAGGAGCAGCAGCTTCAAAGCCTACACGACCCTTGATGCCGATAATGGTATCGCCTACATGCATATCACGTCCGATGCCGTATGCTGCACCGATTTCTTCTACTTTCTGAATAGCCTTGATAGGATCATCAAACTTTTCATCATTGACAGCCTTCAACTCACCTTTTTCAAAAGTAAGGCGGAGTTGTTCGCTACCTTCCTTGGTTACTTGTTTCAAGTAAGCCGATTCGGGCAATCCTTGTGCAGAGTCCAGAATTTCACCGCCACAGATGGAAGTTCCCCAGATACCTACATTATAAGAATATTTCAGTTTGGTGAAGTCTGCTGCAAAGCCATGTTCGTTCAGGTAATCTATTTCCTGCTGACGGCTCAATGCCATATCACGGGTAAGCGTAATGATTTCAACTCCCGGAGCCAATACCAGGAAAGTCATATCAAAACGCACTTGGTCGTTACCTGCACCGGTGGAACCGTGTGCAATGGCATCCGCACCTATTTCATTGGCATAACGAGCGATAGCCAATCCCTGGAAGATACGTTCCGAACTAACAGAAATAGGATAAGTACCGTTACGAAGAACGTTACCGAATACCATATATTTCAAGCTCTTTTCATAGTATTCCTGAGTCACGTCCAGTGTTACATATTTCACTGCACCCAGTTTGTAAGCGTTTTCTTCGTTCTGCTTCAGTTGTTCTTCGCTGAAACCACCGGTGTTTGCACATGCTGCATACACTTCATACCCTTTTTCTTTAGCCAGATACATTACAGTGAATGAGGTATCAAGACCACCACTGAATGCAACTACTACTTTTTTCTTCTTTTCTTCCATAATGGTATTATTTTAATTGAGAATTAAAAATTGAGAATTGAGAAATAAATGCACTGAGGCGCAGCTATCTTCTATTTTTTAATTTTTAATTCCTAATTCTTAATTTATTAAATTGTATCATCTTCATGCAAAGCCGGATCGTAGAGCATTGCCGTGCAAATACAGAACTTGCGGTTCTTTGCCACCAATATATCATGATTGGTACACCCTGCGCAACCCTTCCAGAAAGATTCATCATCCGTCAACTCATTAAAAGTAACGGGGACATATCCCAGTTCGGTATTCATCTTCATCACTGCCGCGCCACTGGTCAAGCTGAATATCTTCGCCTTGGGCCATCGCAAGCGTGCCAAGCGGAATGAAGCCGCCTTTATGCGCTTTGCCAGTCCCAACCCGCGATAATCGGGATGTACTATCAAACCCGAAGTGGCCACATACTGCTTGTTTCCCCATGACTCAATGTAGGTAAACCCTGCAAATTCATCTCCACACAAAGCGATTATTGCTTTTCCTTCTTTCATTTTTGTTGCCACATATTCATGTGTGCGTTCTGCGATGCCCGTTCCGCGTACCTTAGCTGCTTCCCTGATGGTATCTAGAATCTTATCTACGTAAACTTCATGTGAGGCATCAGCTACCATCACATCAACTTGTTTAGCATCCATTTCCTTCTTCTATCTAATATTATTTTATGATATATTCGGTATAATCAGCGAAAGCGCATTCCTCACTCCCGCCCTGGTGCAGCCTTCACGAATAACAAGCATAATCGTATCATCTCCTGCAATCGTACCTAATATTTCGTCAAAGTTCCTGTTATCAATATCATAAGCCAGGCTGCTTGCATATCCGGGACGGGTCTTGATTACTGCCAGATTGGAGGAAAACTCAATGGATATAAATCCGGTATGCATCAACAGTTCGCTTGCCGAATGCTGTTCGGTCATACGTTTGTACATTGTATTATTAGGCAATACATATACATAATTTCCATTCATACTGGCCGCCTTCGCCACCTTCAACTGTTTCAAGTCGCGTGACAAAGTCGCTTGCGTCAATTGGAATCCTTCTTTTGACAATTCCTGCAATAATTCTTCCTGACTACCTATCTCTTTGCTCGAAATAATAATTTTAATGGCATCAAGTCTACTATTCTTGCTCTTCATACTGCATAATTATTCTGATTCGGCTGCAAAATTACGCATTATATTGGAATATAGATACAAAAAACCGAATATTTTTATGCATATATGCAAAAAAAGGGGTAAATGCGGCTATCTTTATACACAGATGAAACAGGCTCCACTCAATAAGGATAAGTAAAAGTCACGGTAGGCCCGCCCTTTGCCAGTGCATCCACCTTATAATAACCTCCAAAATAATGGATAAAATGAGCATTGATTTCATTACGGATCATTGCCGTCTTATTCTCGAAACGCTCTCTTGCCAACGGGGTGTTTACAACCGAAACCTGTAGCTGCGATTTCTCTTTCAACCGCTTCACAGTCATAGTCACATGATAAAACTCCGTATCCATAGTAGAAACTACCAGGCTATTCAATAATAACAAGAAGCGTGCCCTGTCCGTATGAATCTCCTGTTCGTCGATTTCTGTCCGTAACTCCACTTGCGTGCAATTTTGCTCGGTAACTTTTCCCATTGCTATCGCCTCGTGGCAAAGACTGATAAACTCACACTTCTCTGTAGTATATTTTATCTTACCTGATTCCAAACGTGATAATTCCAGGATATTATTCACATACTCCAAAAGTTGGGCGGCATTCTCCTGAATAATTTTATTATAAACACTCTTGCTTTCATCATCCAGATTATCGGCATCTGCCAGAATCTCGGCAAAACCGACAACCGCATTCAGCGGAGTACGAATATCGTGACTGATTTCCAGCTTCAAACGTTCCTTTGCCTGATTGTCCGCATTGGACAAGGCAGCAGCCTCAGCCGCCGCTTTTTCTGCCTGCGCTATCTTCCGGGACAGATATTTGGTATAGACATAGAATAAAAGCATCATTACCAACAGCACGGCAAGGATAATAGCCCCACGCATATAATTGGTATTGGCAATCTTCTGCTTCTCCAGCAACAGTTCATCTATATGATAAATCTCTTTCACCTGCTTCAACTGGTTCACCGAAAATGTATAATTCAAGGAATCCTGCTTATGGAGCAAGTATTTCAGGTTATCAATACCCGCATCCCAGTCGCCCTTATCCCGCAAAAGCAATGATTTATAATAGGTAAGTACTTCAAAAGTAGCCACATGATTCTGTTCTACATAAGGCGCCACGCTATCTGTCAAAGCAATGCCCTTATCATACTCTCCGGTACGGCCAAAAATTTGCAATTCCATCAACTTCACATTCAGCCAATAAACGGAATCGACGGCAGAAGTGAACAAGGCTTTTGCCTTTTCTACATAAGCAGTTGCCTTGGGGAAGTCCTTCACATTCATATAATAACGTACATACTTTGTCTGGCAATCCACCATCACATCCCGCCAGTTATCAGCCGTCTTGGGATCTTTGGCAATGGCACCGTTCAGCAATCCGTCCATCCGTTTCAGGTACATGAGCAATAAATCACCTTTCCTCATATCGCCATATCTGCTGACCAAGCGGGACAAAATATCAATGTGCAAGCTCAATTTTGTCTGACGGTTGCACAAACGATAACCTTTCAAGAGAACCTCCAATGATTCTTCTTCGCGTTTGGACACCGAATATGCACAGCCTAAGCTGTTATAAGCCGCCACCATTCCATTATTACTATTACGTTCTTCGGATTCTTTCAAGACTTCCTTTGCCGTATATTCCGCCTTTTCTATCAACTGTTTGGAAGAATAAACACGGCTGACGGCAGCTTTCTGTTCCAGATAATAATCATACTTCCCTATCCGGGGAGCCAGTTCCTTCAACTTATCCACCCAGTAAACCAAGCTATCCAAGTCATGCTTCTTATCGTAACAGGTAGCCAGATAGTATGCTCCCATATTCTCATAAAAAACATTTTTCTGTTTCACCGCCTCATCATAAAGGAAAGTGGCGAAATAGATATTACAGGGGGGATACTGATGGTGATAGGCAATATCCAACAGCCGTGACAGGCGGGAAGTATCCGCAGGCATTTGCTCCACCTCTTTCAATATACTATCCCGAAAAGCAATAGCCCCCTCCTCTTTCTGCGCCAAGGCAAAAAGACAGGAGAAAGTACAAAGCAGATATGTCAAGACTATAAATTTCTTCATTCTATCTATTATAATAAGGTGGACTTATACTTAAAAGGATGGGTAAAGCAAAACCTTGCCCCCTGCGTATATGTTTCGTCAATCCAAATCTTACCGCCTACATATTTCACAATCAACTGGCAGATGGAAAGTCCCAATCCGGTGCCTTGTACAAACTCATCCAGCTTTTCAAAACGCTCGAATATCTTTTTCTGCTTTTCCAGCGGAATGCCGCAACCGGTGTCCGTCACCGAGAACAAAGCCGTTTGTTCATCCGATTGCTCCAGTTTCAGCACGATGGAACCTTCCTTCGTAAACTTGGTGGCATTCACCAACAAATTAATGAGTACCTGCCGTAAACGTGAATCATCCGTTTCCAGCACCAGTGAAGGCAATTCCGTATCAAACCGCAACTCCACATCCAGTTTATAAGAGGCCCTGATGGTTTCAACCACGTCATTGCATACCTTCACAGCATCATATTCTTTTATGTTAAACTGGATATTATCTTCTTCAAAGTCCGATAAATCGAGTATATCATTGATCAGTTTAAGCAACTGCTGGGAATTGACCCGGATAATATCCGATGCCTCCTTACGGCCTTCTTCGTCCATTCCCATGTCTTCTTCCGAGGCCAGCACGGTGGAGAAACCGACAATCGCATTCAGCGGAGTACGCACCTCATGACTCATATTAGACAAGAACAGGTTCTTCTTACGAATGGCATTCTCAGCTTTCAGCCTCATCTCCTCCTGCCTCTTTTTAGATTCCCTCAGACGGAAGATCTTCTTCCACCCAAAGAAAGTGAGGCACAACAAAACAAGTCCGCAAACCACCACCCCCACCGCGAAATAACGGATGGACAGATTACGGTTCTGCTCATTCTGATATGCCAACTGGTCTGCCTGGAAACGTGTGCGAAGCTCGTCAATCTCTTTGGGATAACTCTCTTTAAACACAGCATGGATATAAGAATAAATATCCGAGTACAAATTAAAGGCCTCCCGCTTCTTGTCCATCTTTGCCAAGAGATCCGCTTTGTTGTGCATCACATCCACATACAATCCGCTGTTTCTTTTGGGGCGCTGGGTTTGGGAGAAACGGTCAAAAGCATCCAATGCTTTCTCATAGTCACCTTTTAAAGTATAATAAGAGGATTCAGTCACCAAAAGATGCTGGATAACTCCCTCCGGCAACTGGGGGAACAGCTTCCATGCCTGTTGCAAATACTGATACGCCTCATCTACCGCCCCCGTCTGAAGGCAATAATACGCATTATAATTCAACAACACTCCTTGTTCCGTGGGAGAAGCCTTTGCCGACGAATACTTATTAAACCGTTGGAGATATCCGTTTGCTTCTTCAAACTCTTTCAGGTGCAGGCAGTTATCAATAAGTTTCACCAGAATAATCTTGGTCAGCACCTTGTTATCCGTAGGATCTTTTAGCAAGGTCAAAGACTCCTTCAATGCATTGTTAGACTCCTCCAACCTGTCCATATAGCTATACACATCGCCCATGGCATTCAATGACAATGCCAGTCCGTATGAATCTCCCAAAGCTTTCGCCTTGGAATACATTAAATCGCTATGGGCAATTGCCACACGACTTTCTCCCCGAAGGATGCGGGAATGAATCATGATTCTTTTTAATTCAAAATAATCGGTATAATCACCGGTAGCTTCCAGCTCGGCAACCAAGCTGTCGCCATAAACCGCCAGACTGTCTTCTTCCGAATAATGAAGGTAGCCGAAAGAATCGCGGAAGGATTGAATGATTTCTTTTTGCTGAGTGAATTTGCGGGAAGCAGACGTATTGTTTCCTAAAGCCGGTGTCTGGCTGCTTATCACCATACACAGTACGCCCCAAATTACATATAGTATCATTTTCCCCATTCTAGATATACTTATTACTTCGCCCAACGGGGGACGAAGATATTGATATTCTAGCATTTTGCCAAGTTTCTTTAAAAAAAAGTGAAGATAATATGTTTTACGGCAGGTACAACCAAATCGAACAGTTATAATATCAAAATAACAAGGCGGGCTTTGCCAAAATAGATTATTTTTGCAACACTATTAATTCCTTAAAATCAAAAACAGAAACATGGAACACACTTATTTCTTTGCGGTAGACCTGGGAGCCACCAGCGGACGTACCATCCTGGGCTGCCTGGGAGAAGGCAAAATGGAGTTGAAAGAACTGACCCGTTTCCCCAATCATATTATAGAAACCGGAGGACATTGTTACTGGGACATTTATGCACTGTACAATGAAATCATCAAAGGGCTGAAAGTAGTAGCAAAAGAAAATATCAAAATCCAATCCATCGGTATCGATACCTGGGGAGTAGATTTTGTATTCGTAGGCAAGGACGGTGAACTGCTGCGCAATCCTTATTGCTACCGCGACCCGCACACCGTAGGCGCACCCGAAGAATATTTCACCCACATCCCCCGTGAACGCGTATATGACATTACCGGCATCCAGATTATGAACTTCAACTCCCTGTTCCAGTTATCCACCCTGCACCGCAATCATTGCTCGGCACTGGAAGCGGCGGACAAGATTCTGTTCATGCCCGATGCATTGGGCTATATGCTCACGGGTAAGATGGTAACGGAATATACCATCGCATCTACTTCGCAGATGTTGAACCCGCGCACCAAGCGCTTTGAAAAGGAGTTGCTGGATGTAGTGGGAGTAAAAGAAGAACAATTCGGACGCTTCGTCTTCCCGGGAGAACAGATCGGAGTGCTGACCGAAGATATACAAAAGATTACAGGCCTGGGGGCTATCCCCGTCATCTCCGTTGCCGGACATGACACTGCTTCTGCCGTAGCTGCCGTACCGGCACAGAATGAGAAGTTTGCTTATCTGAGTTCCGGCACATGGAGCCTGATGGGTATCGAAGTGAAAGATGCCATTATTAATAAGGAAAGCTTTGAGCAGAACTTCACCAACGAAGGCGGCGTAGAAGGTACCACCCGATTCCTGAAGAATATCTGTGGAATGTGGCTGTTGGAGCGTTGCCGCAAAGAATGGGATGCTACCCATAACTACTCTTATGCCGAGTTGATAGATGCCGCATTGGCAGTTCCCGCATTCCGTAGCGTTATCAATCCGGATGCTCCGTGCTTTGCCAATCCGGTATCCATGATTCAGGCCATTGCACACTATTGCAAGGAAACGAATCAGCCTGTGCCCGAAAGTTACGGGGAGATTACCCGTTGCATCTTTGACAGCCTTGCCTTGCGTTACAAGCAGATATTCGGAGTGTTGCAACAGATGGCTCCGTTCCCTATCGAGAAACTTCACATCATAGGTGGAGGTTCGCGCAATAATCTGCTGAATCAGTTTACTTGCAATGCAGTAGGCGTGCCCGTGGTGGCAGGGCCCAGTGAGGGAACGGCTATCGGTAACATTATGTTGCAGGCAAAAGCCGGTGGACTGGTAAACGATATTGCCGCCATGCGCCGGCTTATCAGTACTTCCATTGAAACGGTTGCTTTCGAGCCTCAGCAGGCTGAGGAATGGGAAGAAGCCTATAAAAAGTATTTAGCCCATTACAGGGAAGACATTTGATCGTCATTATAATATAGATAGTTTCACACCGGGAAACAAACTGTTTCATGCTTTGAAACAAAGTGTTTCAAGCAGTGGAACAAAGTGTTTCATACTGTTGAAACATTAGTTTCGTACTGTTGAAACTCCAGTACCAATAGCATGGTACTCCAGTACTGACAGCATGATACTCCGGTACCCACAGCATGGTACCGGGTGAAACAAGCATTAAAGATTCATTATATAAAGGTTAGTATAAATTTATTCATTAAACAAAGTAATATCATGAAAGAAGAATTGATTAAGAAAGCGTATGAGATTGCAAAAGAGCGCTATGCCGCTGTAGGTATTGATACCGAAAAGGTAATGGAAACCATGCAAAACTTCCATCTGTCACTGCACTGCTGGCAAGCAGATGATGTAGCAGGCTTCGAAGTACAGGCAGGTTCATTGACCGGTGGCATCCAGGCCACAGGTAATTATCCCGGCAAAGCCCGCAACATAGACGAACTGCGCGCCGACATCTTGAAAGCCGCTTCTTACATCCCCGGTACCCACCGTCTGAACCTGCACGAAATCTATGGTGACTTCCAAGGCAAAGTGGTAGACCGCGACCAAGTGGAACCCGAACATTTCAAAAGCTGGATAGAATGGGGTAAAGAAAACAATATGAAGCTGGACTTCAACTCTACTTCTTTCTCTCATCCCAAAAGTGGCGACCTGTCATTGTCTAATCCCGACGAAGGTATCCGTAACTTCTGGATTGAACACACCAAGCGTTGCCGTGCCGTAGCCGAAGAAATGGGTAAAGCACAGGGCGATCCCTGTATTATGAACCTGTGGGTGCACGATGGCAGCAAGGACATCACCGTAAACCGCATGAAGTATCGCGCTCTGCTGAAAGACTCTCTGGATCAGATCTTTGCTACAGAATATAAGAACATGAAGGACTGCATCGAATCAAAAGTATTCGGTATCGGACTGGAAAGCTACACAGTAGGTTCCAACGACTTCTACATCGGCTATGGCTCTAAGAATAACAAGATGATTACATTGGATACCGGTCACTTCCACCCCACGGAAAGTGTAGCGGACAAGGTTTCTTCCCTGTTGCTGTTCGTTCCCGAATTGATGTTGCACGTAAGCCGTCCGGTACGTTGGGACTCAGACCATGTAACCATTATGGATGATCCTACCCTGGAACTGTTCAGCGAAATTGTTCGTTGCAATGCTTTGGATCGCGTACACTATGGTCTGGACTATTTTGATGCTTCCATCAATCGTATCGGTGCATACGTTATCGGTAGCCGCGCTGCACAGAAATGTATGGTACGTGCATTGCTGGAACCTATTGCCAAACTGCGCGAATACGAAGCAAACGGACAGGGATTCCAACGTCTGGCCCTGCTGGAAGAAGCCAAAGGATTGCCTTGGAATGCAGTATGGGATATGTTCTGCCTGAAGAACAATGTACCCGTAGGCGAAGAATTCATTGCAGAAGTAGAAAAGTACGAAGCAGAGGTAACTTCTAAACGCTAACCGGCAACATCATCCACTGTAGGGGCGGGGTTCGCCCGCCCGGAAACATAGCGTAGCTGTATGCATCCAGGCAGGCAAACCCTGCCCCTACGGTGGACGACAACAAACAAACAAAGAAAAAACAATGGAAATTATTATCGGATTAATAATCATCGCCATCGGAAGTTTCTGCCAATCCAGCTCCTACGTCCCCATTAAAAAGGTAAAGGAATGGAGTTGGGAAAGTTTCTGGCTGATACAAGGTGTATTCGCCTGGCTGGTATTCCCTTTGTTGGGAGCATTACTGGGCGTCCCCCAAGGCAGCAGCCTGTTTGACCTTTGGGGAGCAGGAGGTGCTCCGATGAGCATCTTTTATGGTGTATTATGGGGAGTAGGCGGATTGACTTTCGGCCTTTCCATGCGCTACCTGGGCGTAGCTTTGGGACAAAGCATCGCACTCGGCACCTGTGCCGGCTTCGGAACTCTGTTCCCAGCCATCTTTGCCGGAACAAACCTGTTTGAAGGCAACGGACTGATCCTGTTACTGGGTGTATGCATCACCTTGTCGGGTATAGCCATCATCGGCTACGCCGGAAGCCTCCGCGCCAAGAACATGAGCGAAGAAGAAAAACGCGCCGCCGTAAAAGATTTCGCTTTGACCAAAGGATTGCTGGTAGCCCTGCTGGCAGGTGTAATGAGCGCTTGCTTCGCCTTGGGTCTGGATGCCGGAACTCCTATCAAAGAAGCTGCATTGGCAGGCGGAGTAGAAGGACTCTATGCAGGACTTCCCGTTATCTTCCTGGTGACACTGGGCGGATTCGTGACCAATGCCGTGTACTGTCTGCAACAAAACGTAGCCAACAAGACCATGGGCGATTATGCCAAAGGCAACGTATGGGGCAACAACCTGATATTCTGTGCCTTGGCAGGCGTATTGTGGTATATGCAGTTCTTCGGACTGGAAATGGGAAAGAGCTTCCTCACCGAAAGTCCCGTGTTACTGGCTTTCTCATGGTGCATCCTGATGGCTCTGAACGTGACCTTCAGCAACGTATGGGGCATTTTGTTGAAAGAATGGAAAGGGGTATCTACTAAAACGATAGCCGTTTTGATAACCGGACTGGTAGTTCTGATCTTTTCTCTCATATTTCCCAATTTATTTTAAAAGAATTACTATATTTGTGGTCAAAGGCTGTGTCAAAACAAAAATTGGCTATCATTTTGCTGTAGGGGCAGATTGAATCTGCCCGATAATAGTTCGCTTTGTGCATTTGGGCGGATTCAATCCGCCCCTACAACAAAATGATAGTTGCTTCGGAGTTTTGACACAGCCCCCGAATGACAAAACCGGATGAATAATCTAATAAAACAAAGATATGAAATCAATCTTAGACAACCGCCCCGAACTGGCTCGCGAAGTAAATAAAGTGGCTGAAGTAGCCGGATACCTGTGGCAAAAAGGATGGGCCGAACGTAACGGAGGCAACATCACCGTAAACATCACCGAATATGTAGACGATGAAATCCGCCAAATGCCCGCCATCAGCGAAGTAAAACAAATCGGCGTAACATTGCCTTACCTGAAAGGCTGCTACTTCTATTGCAAAGGAACCAACCTGCGTATGCGCGACTTGGCACGTTGGCCGATGGAAAACGGTTCTATCATCCGCATCCTGGATGATTGCGCAAGTTATGTAATCATTGCCGACAAACCGGTTCAACCCACTTCGGAAGTTCCTTCCCACCTCAGTGTACACAATGACCTGATCAGTAAAGGTTCTCCTTACAAAGCATCGGTACACACCCACCCCATTGAACTGATCGCCTTGTCTCACAACAAGAAATTCATGGAAAAGGATGTTGCCACCAACTTGCTTTGGAGTATGATTCCCGAAACAAAGGCATTCTGTCCGCGCGGATTGGGTATGATTCCTTATGAATTGCCCAGCTCGGTAGCATTGGCAGAAGCTACGATCAAGGAATTGTCGGATTATGACGTAGTGATGTGGGAAAAGCATGGTGTATTTGCCGTAGACAAAGACGTGATGGCTGCATTCGATCAGATTGATGTGTTGAACAAATCAGCATTGATCTATATCGCTGCCAAGAATATGGGCTTTGAACCCGACGGCATGAGCCAGGAACAGATGAAGGAAATGAGCGTGGCTTTTAATTTACCTAAATAATTAAGACTTAGAGCTACGGACCAGCAGCATTTCCACTCCACCGTAGGGGCAGGGTTTGCCTGCCCGAATACACAAAGTGAACTGTTTCCGGGCGGGCAAACCCCGCCCCTACAGCAGAAGGATAGCAAAAAACACTTTTTCAGTGCTCTTGTTGGAACCCGCCCCTACGGTGAGATGACTTGATGAACGAAGAAACATCAAGTCATCTTTCTTTTTATCCCCTCCCAATATCCTATTTGCCTGAAAATTAATGCATAATTCCTGCCTTCAAGAAGATATTCTTCCTATATTTGCAACAAAATCTAAATCTCATTCAGAAAATGACACGCTACTTGAAGAATATGGAGAAAGAGATCATTATCAGTAACAAATTGACGGAAATCTCAAGAGTCAGTCAATTCGTTGAAGAAATAGGAATGTCATTAAGACTCCCGTCTGAGTTGACAATGAGCATCAACCTAGCCATAGAGGAAGTGATTGACAACATCATTAAACACGGCTACCCCGAAGGACAATCCAGCGAAATAATCCTCAGAGTAAGCTTCGCTCCCGAAGAACTTACTTTCCTGATCATAGACGAAGGAGTCCCTTTCAATATGGATATGCATAAAGAACACGAAAATTCCATTGCACTGGAACAACAACTGACCGAAGGATTAGGCCTTTACCTCATCCGCCGCACCATGGATACAGTGTCCTACACCACCATCGCTTCACAAAACTACTTGGCACTGACCAAGAAAATAAGCAATACATTCCAGCCGGAAGTAACCATGAAACTTAACAAATGCAAGATTGAAGATATTACGATCCTTGCCATCGAAGGAAGACTGGATACAGTCAATGCCCACAAATTTCAAGCAGCCGTGCAAGAACTGCTTCAAGAACCTGTGCTGAACGTGATCATAAACTGTGAAGGAATGAATTACATCAGCAGTTCCGGTCTGCGAGGCCTCATCTTGCTGCAAAAGAATATGGCTAAACGCTCGGGTAACCTGATACTGGAAGCCATGAAGCCCGAAATACGAAAGATATTTGAATTGACCGGGTGTGCTACCTTGTTTACCATACGATAGAAATGAAGCAAGCACACTATTTATATATTATACTGATTGTCTTTTTATTTTCTGTAACAGGAAGGGCACAATCCCTCGTCTTGACTCCCAAATGGACGGCGCAAGCACAGTTTGCAGGCTACTATGTGGCAGACCGGATGGGGTTTTACAAGGACGAAGAACTGGATGTGCACATTGAACACCCCTCTACCTCCGAAAGTTCATTCTCCCTATTGCAAAGCGGTAAGTCGCAAGTGGTCGTAATGAACCTCTCTTTTGCCCTGACCACCTGCGCGGATGGAGCACAACTGGTGAATATCATGCAAACTTCACAGGAAAACAGCCTGATACTGGTCAGCCATTCACCGTTGCATGGAGCCGCCTCCCTGCAAGGGAAAAAGATAGCTATATGGAACCATCTGAGCGAAGACCTGTTGGGACGGATTGCCGGTCACAACAACCTGAATATAGAATGGATACGCTTCAACAGCGGAGTGAACCTGTTTCTATCCAAAGCCGTAGACATCTGCCTGGTAGGAAGTTACAATGAATTTCCCCAGCTGGAAGAATGCGGAATGCAGATGGATTCTACGCATATATTCCGCCTTGCCGCCCACGGTTACAATGTGCCCGAAGACGGATTGTATGTAACCAAAGACTTCTACAACCGGCATCCCGACTTAATAAAGAAGCTGGTACGTGCCAGCATCAAAGGTTGGGAATGGGCCAGTGAGCATAGAGAAAAGACACTGGATATTGTCATGGACATTGTCCGCCAAAACAATATAGGCACCAACCGCTACCATCAGCGAAAAATGCTGGAAGAAATTCTCCGCCTGCAAATAGACCAAAGCAAAGGAGAACGAACCTACCATCTGAGTCGGGAAGGTTTTGATTGTGCTGTACGTAACCTGCTGAATGATGCGGAGAAAGAAAAGATTCCGTATCATGAGTTTGTCAAATAATAAAGAATAATCGTATGGTACGCCCATTCTTTCACTCATTTGCCACCCGGTTGAGCATTTATGTGCTCTCGTTCACTCTTATTGTGTTCACCGTTGTCATGGTTTCTTATTATTCTTATAGCGAAAAGAAACTCACCGAATATGCCGTGGACTATACCCACGGACAATTAACAACGGTTGCCACACAGATCAATAGCTTGCTGCAAAGGGTAGAGACTACACTCACCCAATCGACATGGATTGTTGAGAAAGAGCTTGCACAGCCGGATTCACTTTGCCACATCATTAGCTCCATAGTGGAAAATGAGGAATTGATTGTGGGTAGCGGCATTGCTTTCGAGCCCTATTACTATATGGAGAAAGGAAAATACTTCATGCTGTATGCTTCCCGTGAAGGAGAGCAAATCAGCACCCAAGTGCTGGGAAGCCAACAATATGACTATCCATGCATGGACTGGTACTTGATTCCTAAACTGAAAAAACAAAATTATTGGAGCGAACCTTACTATGACAAAGGAGGCGGCAATGAGATTATGAGTACGTACTCCATGCCTCTATATAATAAGGAAGGAGAAGTATATGCTATCTTCACCGCCAACATCTCCCTCTCGCACTTCACGGATATGGTGGGAAAACTAAAACTTTACGCTTCCAGTTATACTTACTTGGTGAGCCGTTACGGCAGCTTCCTCACGCACGTCAAGCGGGAAAAGATTCTGAATGAAACCATCTTCTCAGAAGGCTTTGAGGACAAGATTCCCCAGCAGGAATTTATAGGCCACGAAATGCTTGCCGGGCATACGGGAACTTTACGCTTTAACAATAAGGGGGTGGACTCATACGCATTCTATACCAGCATCCCCAACAATGGATGGTCTGTATGTACCGTTTATCCCAGCGAAGTGATTTTGAGTGACTTGCACGAAACGGCAATCATCATTACTTGCTTGTCCCTGGCAAGCATCATCATCCTGTTCTTCCTTATTAATTTCATAATCTACCGGCAAGCGCGTCCGCTTAAAGAGTTTTCGAAGTCGGCACGCGCCATCGCTACGGGGCAGTTTGATATTGAGTTGCCCGAGATCACCTCCCAGGATGAAATTAAAGACTTGCATGATTCCCTGGTCTATATGCAGCACTCGCTATCCACTTACGTGGAAGAATTGCGCCACACCACTGCCGCCAAAGAACGGATAGAAAGCGAGCTCTCCATTGCACGGGAGATACAGATGGGGATGATCCCTAAAATATTCCCTCCTTTTCCCGAGCGAAAAGATGTGGATTTGCAAGCAGTGCTATATCCTGCAAAAGAAGTAGGCGGAGATCTTTACGACTTCTTTATTGAAGATGAAATGCTTTATTTCATTATCGGTGATGTTTCGGGCAAGGGAGTTCCCGCCTCTTTGTTCATGGCAATCACCCGTAGCCTGTTTCGCACACTTTCATCCAAAGTGCTCTCACCGGCGGCTATCTTGTCGTCCATGAACAGTTCGATCTCCGAAACCAATGAATCCGCGATGTTTGTCACTTTAATAGTCGGCATACTCGATCTGCACACGGGGAAATTAAAGCTGTGCAATGCCGGGCATAATGCTCCTGTTTTAGTAAAACCGGATGGAAGTGCTTCCTTCCTGGAACTAAAGAACAACCTGTTTGCCGGCATAGTGGCAGATTATGAATTTACCAATGAGGAATTTATCTTGGAAAAAGGAAGTAAATTATTCCTTTATACCGATGGCGTGACCGAAGCAGAGAATGAATACCAGGAACTATATAGCGATGAACGCTTGCTGAATATAGTACAGGAAAACAGTAGGCAGAATGTGCGCCAACTGGTAGATACCGTTACAGATTCCATAAAGGCATACGCCGGAAAAGCCGAGCAAAGCGATGATTTGACTGTACTTGTGATACATTATGAACCAACTAACATCCCTTAAATCAGTAAAGATATGACCATAGAGAAAGAACTAAAAATAGTCAATGATATAGAAGAACTTTCTTATCTTGCCGAATTTGTAGAAGAAATCTGCGAAAGCCTGTCGTTGTCTCCGGAAACGACCATGAATATCAATCTGGCTTTGGAGGAAGCGGTAGTCAATGTAATTATGTATGCATATCCTCCATTAGAGGAACATAACATTTTATTAAAAGCGACTCTTACGGACCAGCAACTCATTTTCTTGCTGACAGACAACGGTCTTTCCTTCGATCCCACCCAAATGGAGGATGCCGACATCACATCTTCCATTGAAGAACGGCCGATTGGCGGACTGGGTATTTTCCTGATCCGCAGCATTATGAATGAAGTTTCTTATCAGCGATTGGATGGGCAGAACCAACTGACCATGAAGAAGAATATAGAAAAATAAATTGGGGTGTATCAAAACTCCAAAGCAGCTATTATATGGTTCACCGTAGGGGCGGATTGAATCCGCCCAAATGCACAAAGCAAACTATTATCGGGCAGATTCAATCTGCCCCTACAACTAAACGATAGCAAATTGTAGTTTTGACACAGACTCAATAGTTTATGCCTGTTTGTTCCAACGCTTCAAAGAAGGAAAGAACTCTCTCATTCCCGCAATAGCTTGTTCTTTAGTAAACTTTACTTCCGAATCTTTATTAAATTCATCGACGAATGCAGCACAATGCTGGATCATTTCTTCCATAGTGCATTCCTGAGCAAAATGCCCATCAGTATAGCAATAGCAGCAATAATCCTCGTTCAAAGTACCATCTGCATTCTTTCCATGCTGGGCATCCTCTTTCATGGGCATCCCACAACTCTGACAAAACTTATCTTCCATAAAAATCAAGTTATTAATTTATATTCTTTAATTCCCGGCATCCGTTTCTATTTCTATCGAATCCCTACTTTGCAAATATAAGGAAAAAATACAGATTAGGAAATTCCACCTTATTTATTTCATAAAGATGTATGGGGAACTCCAACAAGATGTATTGATTGTTTTAACAAACTCCCTTGATTGTTTCAGGAAGTTATTTTAAAGAGCTCCTTTCTCCTTTTCCCTCGTTCTAATTTCCCCTTTCATTTCTTCCCTGAACTTCTCTACTTCCTCGGTGTGAAATTGACAATTACATTGTTCTTGTTCTGTTTCCTGCTTCATTATCTTATGCAGGAAAACAGCCTTTCCACTATATGCAGTACAGAATTTACAGAGATGCAAATGAACTTTAAGCTGCCATCTCTCCAACGGAGATAAAGGGACGTGTAATCTCTTTTCTATCAAGAATGTTGCCTTCTTGCACGATAGGACAAATATGTGTATAAAGTCTTTCAGCATTACCTTATCTATTATTATTAAACCAATGTATATCAATGCATTCTCTCAGTTGAAGACGGCTGCGTTGCAGTATCTTCCAATAATTGTTCGCCGTAAGATTCAGCTCTTTGCAAATCTCCACAGCTTTCCGCCCCTGCAAATAACATTGCCTTACCGCCATATGCCATTGCTCGGGCAAACGCTCCATACATTTATCAAAGGTGAGGCAAAAGTTCTCATCGTTGAGCAAAGCACCCGGCGAACGTTCCTCTTGTTCCCAAGAATTCAACACATCGGTTTCTTTCCACTCGCCATGTTTATCAAAAACAGATTCAAAGTTAAGCGGAACGCCTCCTTCACTGTAACGCTTCTTATAAACATCGGCTACCTTGTGGTGCAGGATGCTTGTTAACCAAGTAAGAGGAGAACTTTTTCCTTGAAAGGATTCCCTGCCTTTATAAGCGGAAAGGAAGACTTCCTGAACCACATCTTTAGCGTCTTCTTTATCGGATAGCAGGTAATAGGCGCGGTCCAACAAGGCTTTAGAGTAATCATCTATCCATTTTTCCAGCTCGAAAGCAGGTCGAGGAGTATCGGTTTGTTGCATACTATTTTATTTAAATGTTGCAATATAAGTATTCAGGGTGCAGCGCATTGACCCACACCCTGAATATCTTCTTTTGCGAAGATACTGTTTTATTTATTTAATGGTTACTTTTACCACCTTATTTGTGGCAGGAACAGGAAACATATTATCTACTTTCATTATGGGCTGGTCTTCCATTTCCGGCATTCCGGTAAAGAGGCCTTGTGCATTTCCGGCTCCGGGGTATTGGTTGACTGCCGTGCCATCATCAAAAAGCCCGGTTTGTGCGGTGACATCACCCGTGAAAGTTGCCGGAATAACTGCATCATTGGCATAGAACCAGTCATTGGAGTAACCAAACATGGTGGCATAAGCAATGTGGTCATTTTCGGTTGCTTCAAATTGTACTTCCGCTTCTTCATTGGGGGCTATGGGGGCATTGCCTGCTATATATACCTTCTTTACATTCGGCATTTTCTCCAAAGAAGCTTTCAAGACGGAACCGTCACCCATCTGTGCCAGATTCTTTAATCCCATTCCGGCATCTTTCTTGCCCAATTCATAAATAGGATTTACATCACCGGTGTAAACCACAACCACAGCAGGAGATATACCTGTGATAATACCCGTATTGGCAGAAATCTTTTTATTCAAAGGCTCATTATCTCCCATCTGTGCGATAGCGGTGATCTCTGCATTTGACTTTTTACCTGCTTCATAGAAAGGCATCTCATTCAGTAACTTTCCGCCGAAAACGTTGGATATAGCCCAGACGCCCGGTGAAAAAGGAGTTTCATGCATGCTACTACCTCCCGAGGTATTGGTGATAGTCAGTTTGAATTCGGAAGAACCGGCAGTGTAGCCCAGTTCCAGTTTCATCAGTTTGGAAGCATCCACTTCGGGGACCATCATTATATTGGCATTTTCCTTTTCATCGGTCATTCCTACTTTTGTACCGTTATCCCATAATTTTATCTGCGAGGATACGTCTCCTGTCATGGCTACACCTTTGTCGTCATAAAGTTTGATGCCGGGATTTTCGGGAGCAAAAAACCAATCTTTGGATGCCCCATACATCGTGGCAAACATCAATGCTTGTCCTTTACCTGCGTGGAATGTAAAACTGATACTTTGACCCGGTAACACTACGGGGGCATTTACTTCCTCGTTTCCCATTCCTACAAATGTTCCGCTCTCTACAAAGTCTTTCGGTTCCAATACATTTTGGAAAGAGATTGTTGAAGTTGTGGTTGGTACCATCATTTCTTCTTCATCATCATTACTACAGGAAACCAAGGCTGTGGAAACCAATGCGATTGCTGCTACTGCAAATAGATACTTTTTCATTTTCGTTATTTATTTAATTGTTAATACTATAAGTCGTGTTATTTCTTTTCCAAAAGGGGAAGATAATCAGCATATCCTTCTTCTTTCATCTTCATTTTGGGGATAAATCTCAGAGATGCGCTGTTGATGCAGTAGCGCAATCCGCCTTTATCTGCCGGACCATCATTGAATACGTGTCCCAAGTGTGCGTTTCCTGTTTTGCTACGTATTTCTATCCGTCTCATTCCGTGAGAGTTGTCTGCCTTTTCCATGACCAGGCTTTTATCTATCGGTTTCGAGAAGCTGGGCCATCCGCAACCGGAATCAAATTTGTCTGTAGAGATGAATAAGGGTTCTCCGGTAGTGATGTCCACATAAATACCTTCGCGTTTTTCATTCCAATATTCATTTTTAAATGCTCTTTCCGTAGCATTCTTTTGGGTTACTGCATACTGCTCGGCAGTCAGTTTGGAACGCAGTGTCATATCATCCGGCTTTTGGTACTTCATTTCGGGCATAGACATAGTTTCATCAGTGGCTTTCTTCCTATTTGCTTTTCGGGCAAAGTCGAATAAATCCGGGCTAATGTGGCAATAACCATTCGGGTGCTTGCCTAGATAATCCTGATGATAGTCTTCGGCCTCATAGAAATTACTTAACGGCTTTACTTCGACAACAATCGGTTTTAAATACTTTTTAGCCAAGGTTGCTACAGTTTCTTTTATCATAGGCAGATCAGCAGCATTCGTATAATATATTCCGGTACGATATTGCGAGCCGCGGTCGTTACCTTGTTTATTGAGACTTGTCGGGTCTATGGTTTTAAAGTATAATTTGATTAATAACTTTAAATCGACTTGTTGCGGATTATAGTTTACCTTGACAGTTTCGGCAAACCCGGTATTGTCCTTGCAAACCTGCTCATAAGTGGGGTTCTTGATGCTCATTTTTCCATTGGCATACCCCACTTGGGTAGCAGTAACGCCATTGATTTGTTTCATAAAATGTTCTGTTCCCCAGAAACATCCTCCGGCAAAATAGATTTCACTTTCAGTATTCATCTTTGTCATTTTAGAAGGTTGGTTACTCATTGGCTTTTGTGCGGTTGCTATTCCGCTTGCCAACAACAATGTGATAATTACAATTAGATTCTTCATATGTTCTTTCGTTTTTAATTTAAATAAAGGGATAAGTTCCTGCTTTTGGTCATAGAATCAGGACTTTACTAGTTTATAGGGTGAGGGAGTAAGATACATAAATCCCAATCCCAACATCGGAATATCCTTCAGTATCATAAAGTTAGTGGTTAATACTCCATCCACCACATTCCACATGCCGGGAGTAGTGAACAGAAAACTGAATGTTATAAGAAATGTCGCTATCAAACAAAGACCGGCAAATGGTCTTAACACATCATACTTCAAGCTAAAAAGCAACAGCAATCCTGTGATAATCTCAATGACTCCAAAAAGATTGGAAACCTGCTGCACATCCATCACATTATATAACCAGAATAACAGGAAATGGTTTTCTACCAAAGGCTTGATACCGGCGGCTTCGGTGGGAGTGAATTTAAAGAAGCCGATCCATAACATAATCACAACAATGCCTAAAAGCGAGATGTAATATCCTATACGTGAAAGTGGAGGTAATGCGTTAGTAATGCAATTAATAATTGATTTCATATTCATTTTTATTGGGGTTTATAATCTATTGATTTTACTTCTTTTGATTAGTTAGTCAGCCGGTCTTCAAAATACTGACAAGAAAAGAATAGTTTTTTTCTACTTTTGAGAGGATATGCTGATAACATACTGATTATCTATTAGATAGAAAACAAAAAAAGTTTCATGGCATTCCTTAACAGGACATAATCCGATAAGGATTTGATAACTTTGAGAAGTGGAAATAGCACAATAGATGAAACAGCTTATACAAGTTGCCCCGGATAAATAAAGAATTTAGCAAATGAAATCACATTCTTTGAAGGATAGACTAAGGCTATCCCACCATTTTTGATATAAACAGAAGATTTATCAATGGCAAATAATCTTTCAAATGTACTCTCAACAATTTTAAAGCTTGCTGAATACGATAATCTATAGTTTTGGGAGAAACATCCAGTATCTCTGCTATATCCTTATAACTCATCCCTTTAAAACGATGCATGACAAACGCTGCCCGGTAAGATGCCGGTAATGAACTTACAGCTTCTTCAATCCTTTTTGTCAGTTCAGCTATCTGATAATAGTTTATATCTTCCGGAAGTTCTTGATACTTGGTATAAAACATCGCTTCGGCACGATTCACAACTTCTTTTTTAGTTATCAAATTCAGCGCCCTATGATAAGTCATCTTAAAAAGGTATTGATTCAAAGAAGATTCAATCACTAATTCTTCGCGCTTCTCCCACATCCAAAGCATTATTTCCTGAACGATTTCTTCTGCATCTTCCAAATCGACAAACCGATGCGCATAAGCACATAACATGGGATAGTATTTTCTAAACAGACAGTCAAAAGCCTTTTGCTCTCCCTCCTGGAGAGCTTTTAATAAAGCCATATCCTCAATGTTCCTGTCTGTTTTCATCACATTTATTTGAAGTTATATACTGCAAAGATAAGTTTTTAAGACGTTATTCCATGATTAAAATCACTTTTTCGAAAAAAAAATCATTTTTTGTTTAGGAATCTTTTTCCGGCTCTTGTCTTAATTATAAATGAGCCCGAAAATGACAAAAGAAGATAATAAATATAACGATATAGAGAATCTGCTGCCTCGTTTCTGCGAGGGAATGACAACAGAGGAAGAATCATTATTGGTAGAAGAATGGATAAAGGAGGATGAAGCCAATCTAAAGATTATAGATCAAACTCATGCACTTTATCTGGCTGCCGACACATTGCATGTGATGCAAAGCGTCAATACAGAAAAAGCATTGAAAAAGGTAAAAGGCAAAGTAAACAGGAAGAAAATCTCCGGGTGGGAATGGACACAACGAGTAGCTGCGGTGATGTCCATCCCACTTTTAATTGGTATTTTGTTGATGTATATGAGCAAAGATGAGCATAAAGAAATAGCACAGATGCTTGAAATAAAGACAAATCCGGGAATGACAACTTCCGTTGTGTTGCCTGATAGCACCGTTGTGCATCTGAATTCAGAATCTTCCCTGCGCTATCCATCTTCATTTAATGGAGACAGCCGCAGTGTGGAACTGGTTGGAGAAGCTTTTTTTGACGTAACCAAAGATGTAAACAAACGCTTTATCATTTCCACATTGAATCATTCCCAAATAGAAGTATATGGAACCAGTTTCAATGTAGAAGCCTATGCAAAGGATAATCAGGTATCCGCAACCTTAGTCAATGGAAAAATAGGTTTCCTTTTTGAGGATAAGGCAGGAATCACAAAGAAAATAAACCTGAGTCCTAATCATAAACTTGTATATACTCCCACAACAGGAGAGGCCAATGTATATGAAACTTCGTGTGAAACGGAGATTGCCTGGAAAGAAGGTAAGATTGTTTTCAATAACACATCCATGAAAGACATACTCCACATGCTGGGTAAAAGATATAATGTGGAATTTGTAGTAAAGAACAAGAACTTAAAAGAATATGCTTTTACAGGTTCCTTTACCACCCAACGATTGGAACGTATCCTGGAATTCTTTAAAATCTCATCTAAAATTAATTGGCGTTATTTGGATAGTAAGGAAATTACGGATGAAAAGCAAAGAATAGAAATATATTAGATACCCTTATGTTAAACCTTAGAATAATATTATGAAACAGAAACGTGCACCTTAAAACAAAAAAACATGCGAAGATGTTGGCTCAACTTCGCATGAAAAAATGAGATCTTTTTTAACGCTTGTTTGGCGACAAGCTAAGATAACTTTTTTATTAACCTCAGTCTTTACAAAATTATGCAAAATCCTTTTAGCATCCAATTATTTTGGATGATAAAGTCGTTATGGCTATCCTTTAACAAAATCCCGTTGTTTATGAGACTATGTGTTTTATTTCTAGCCTGCTCATTGAGCTTGACTTATGCAGCAGACACGTATGCGCAAAAGACAAAAATAAGTATTGATGCCAGCAATCAAACAGTTGAAACAGTATTAAAGCAGATTAAGGCGAAAACAGGCTTTGATTTCTTTTTCAACAATAAACACGTGGACTTGAACCGCCGCGTATCCGTATCCGCTAATCAAGGAAATGTGTTTGAAGTGCTGGAGAAAGTTTTTGCCGGTACCAATGTTACTTATTCGGTCCTTGACAAGAAAATCATTCTTTCTACAGAAGGACAAAATGCTGTTCAACAAACTCAGGTAAAAGTAACCGGTAAAGTGCTTGACGCAAACGGCGAACCTATTATCGGAGCTACTGTACTGGAAAAAGGTACAACTAATGGTATTGTTACAGATATGGACGGTAACTTTACACTCTCTGTCAGCTCGGATAAAGCGGAAATTGAAATCTCTTATATCGGATATAAGACTCAAACACTGAGACCGCAAGCCGGAAAACTGCTCACCATCAAACTGAATGAAGATACTGAAGTATTGGATGAAGTAGTGGTGGTAGGCTATGGTACAATGAAGAAAAAGGACTTGACCGGTGCAGTTGCTTCTGTGAAAATGGATGACGCTCCCGTGGGGACTGTTTCTACTATCAGCCACGCTTTGGCAGGTAAAGCAGCCGGTCTGCAAGTAAATATGGTCAGTGCACAACCCGGTAGTGGTTCCAACTTCCGTATCCGTGGTGCCGCTTCTGTAAAAGCCGGTAATGATCCCTTGGTTATTATCGACGGATTCCCGGTAAGCCCCACAGATCCTGAAAAGATGAAGACCGGTAAATATGATGCAGGTAGTTCAGATAATATTCTTGCTTCTATCAACCCTAATGATATTGAATCCATTGAGGTATTAAAAGATGCAAGTTCTACAGCTATTTATGGAGCACGCGCAGGTAATGGTGTGATTATCATCACTACCAAGAAAGGCAAAACCGGTGCTCCTAAAGTAACTTATTCGGGAACAGCCACAGTACAAACTTTAGCCGGTGATTATGATATGTTGAGCGCTAAAGACTTTATGCTACAGTCCAACCGATATGCCAAAGAAGAATGGATGAGATCAAATGGCATCGGAGTATATGGCGGCAAGAGCGAAGGTGAAGCGTCATCAGCCTACAAACCTTATTATACAGATGCCCAAATCAATGCACCTGCCAATAACACTGACTGGTTTGATGAAATCACCCGCACAGGCTTCCAGACTCAGCACAATGTTTCTGTAACCGGTGGTACCGATATGACAAAATATTTGGTATCAGGTAACTTCTTCAAACAGAATGGTGTAGTGAAGACTAATGATATGGAACGCTATACCGGACGTATCAACCTGGAACAGAAAGTAAGCCAATACGTCAATATTGGTGTTAACATGACTTTGTCCAGAAATCAAACGAATAATGTTCCTTTGGGTTCAGGACAGAATGAGAACGCAAGTATCATGGTTGCAGCAGCTCAATTCAACCCGCTATTGCCTATCAGAGATGAGAATGGCGATTATATATTGAACTCACAAGCTGCTTTCTTGCCCAACCCGGTATCACTATTGGAAATTACCGATAAAACGGTCAAAGAAAGATTATTGGCTACTGCCTTTGTTGAAGTTAAACCCATTCAGGATTTAACACTGAAAGCTAACTTCGGTATAGACCGCAACTATCAGAAACGCAGTGTCTATATGCCGAAAACAACACTGTATGGCCAGAAGAAAGGTGGCCAGGCAGATATTGCCCAATATGACAAGTCAGACTATTTGATGGAACTTACCGCTAACTATACCAAGAGACTGGGAGATCATAATTTCAATGCCTTGGTAGGTTACTCATTCCAACGCTTTACAGATGAATCTTTATCGGGTGGCAATAGCCAGTTCCTTATTGATGGATTCTTATATAATAACTTGGGAGCAGGTTCTTACCCCAAACCGTCTGTAGGTTCTTCTGCTTCTAAAGATGAAATGGCTTCTTTCTTCGGTCGTATAAACTATTCATACAAAGACCGTTACTTATTGACAGCAACAATGCGTGCCGATGGTGCTTCCAACTTTGCCAAGAACAACCGCTGGGGTTACTTCCCTTCAGTTGCTTTGGGATGGAGATTTACAGAAGAAGAATTTGTGAAACCGTTGACCTCTGTACTTTCTAACGGTAAACTCCGCGTAAGCTACGGACAAACCGGTAACTCTAACATCGGTAACCGTGCAATCAGCTATTACAAAACAGGTAATAACAATGAATTCGGAGGTACCGAATCCGTAGGTGTATACCTGAGCCAAATGGGTAATCCTAATTTGAAATGGGAAACAACCACAGAATGGAACATCGGTGTTGACCTGGGCTTCTTCAATAACCGCGTGAATGTAACTGCCGAGTATTTCCATAAAATTGTTTCAGACCTGTTGAGCGAACGTTCTTTGCTTACCTTCAATGAAGCTGAAAAGATTGCAGCAAATATTGGCAAGACCCAGAGCCAAGGTTTTGAATTGACTATCAATACTACCAACTTCAGCTCTAAGAACTTTAGCTGGAATACCGACTTCACTTTCTCATTCTACCGGGATAAATGGAATACCCGCGACGATAGCTGGAAACCTGCCGCTTATTCACAATATAACGCACCGATCCGCTATAAATACGGTTATCTGTCCGATGGTTTGATTCAAGCCGGAGAAAGTGTAGCTTGGATGCCGGGCGCATTGCCGGGACAGGTGAAGATTAAAGATATAGACGGGTATGTATATAATGAAGACGGTTCCATTAAGGTAGACAAGCATGGCATTCCTTTGAAATCCGGAAAACCTGATGGTAAGCTGGATGATGCCGACAAGGTAATTTATGGCAGTGAAGACCCGGGTTACCTGCTAGGTTTGAACAATACTTTCCGCTATAAAAACTTTGATTTCAATATCTATTTCTACGGACAATTCAATGTATTGAATACCGGTTCTTATAAAGATCTATGGTTGACCGGTTCGGATGGTATGACAGGTATTGTAAATATGTACCGTGGTTACAATATGCCTACCAGCGCCGCAGATGTATGGACACATGATAATCAGTCAGCTTCCCGTCCGGGATATTTCCAAGACAAGAGTACTTGGGGAATCGGTGACTACTATTTACAGAAAAGCTGGTTTGTACGTTGCCGCAACATCACTGTGGGCTACACCATTCCGATGAAGAAGATACTGTCCAATATCCGTGTCTATGCAGACATCAACAATCCGTTTACCATCACTCCGTATGATGGACTCGACCTTGAAACCGACAACTCCGTTTGGGCTTATCCTAATGTGAGAAGCTTCAGTTTGGGATTGGATATTACATTTTGATAACCTATAAAGATAAGAATGAAATGAAAAAGATATTGTCAATATTTTCTATAGCACTAGTTGCAGCTGCATTCTGTCCTTCCTGCACCAATTTGGAATCAGAAATGTATGATGTAATTAACCCGGGAATTTTCCCCACTAACGAAGAAGATGCAAAGTCACTGGTTACTTCTGCTGCCTATGCCCCTTTCCGTTCTGACTGGTATAGCGGATTATATGCCTCTTCACAGGGAGGTATCCATGTCATAAGTGATATGACTACCGATATTGGAGACTGCCAATGGAATGATGCCGTATGGCCGGATATGATTCAAATGAATTTCACCGCCAATTCCGGCGGTCTGACCACAACATATAAGACTTATATCCGCGATATAAGTAAAATGACACTGACCATGGACCGCATTGCCAACGTGCCGATGAACGAAAGTACAAAGGCTCAATTAAACGGCGAACTACATTGCGGCCGCGGATGGTTAGCCTACATCTTATATGATATGTACGGCCCTATCCAAATTGCTTCTTTGGACTTGCTGAATAACCCGTTGGCTGATGAAGTTGCTCCCCGTGTTTCACAAGAAGAAATGGTGAAGTTTATAGAAGACGATTTGCATGCCGCCATTGCCGTTCTGCCGGCTACCTACTCGGTAAGCAATAAAAATTACGGCCGTTTCACTAAAGGATTGGCTTATACCGTACTGATGAAACTGTATATCCATGAAAAGAATTGGGCAAAGGCTATAGAATGTGGACGCGAACTGATGAAAGCCGAATACGGATATAAATTGATGGATAATTACAAAGATATCTTCACACTGGAAAATGAAGGCAATGCCGAAACAATCTGGGCATGCGTATGCAGCCGCAGTGTAAATCAGCAGATGTGGCTGGCACATGTTCTCTCCAGTGAATATCCTACTCACAATCCCAATATTCAGAAATGGGGTGGTTACCGTGTTCTTTGGGATTTCTATCGCACATTTGATCCGGCGGACAAACGTCTGGAAGTATTAGTAGGTGACTTTGTAGACGAAGATGGCAAGCGCTATAACGAACAGAATCCCGGTTCTGTATTGGTAAAAGGTGCAATGCCTGTGAAATATGGGGAAGATCCTGATGCAACAGGTGAAGAAAGCCAGATTGACTGGATTGTATATCGCTATGCAGACGTACTGACTTTATTGTCCGAAGCTATTACCCGTCAAAACAATGCAGTGACCCAAGAAGCTGTAGAGTTGCTGAATATGGTACATACACGTGCCGGATTGCCCGCTTATACTACTGCCGATTTTGCAGGAGTTGATGATCTGCTGGAAGCTCTATTGACAGAACGCGGTCATGAATTATGGTTTGAAGGAGTTCGCCGCTCGGATTTGATTCGTTATGGAAGGTATATCGAATATGCCCGCAAATACAAGAAATCGCCGACAGCTCAGGATTATATGAACCTGATGCCTTTACCCCAAAGCGTTATTGATGAAAGTAAAGGAAAGATTATTCAGAATCCCGGATACTAATTAAAACCAAGAGGGTGTGCCAATTTACTAATCTACTAATAATCTTGACACACCCTCTTTTTTATTTATACCCAAGAACCTTTTGCACCTAATTCAAAATCATTATGAAACAGCGTTTGTTAGCCTTAGACGTACTCCGTGGATTAACCATAGGAGGCATGATTCTAGTGAATAGCCCCGGAACATGGAGTTATGTCTATCCACCTCTACTACATTCTCGCTGGAATGGCCTGACACTGGCAGATGTTATCTTTCCATTGTTTATGTTCATGATGGGAATGTCCATGTATATTTCACTTAAAAAGTTTTCTTTCAGCCTGCATCGGGAACTATTCCTTAAAATCATCCGCCGCACTTTCCTTATATTCATTATCGGCACAGGCATTTATGCCACCTCTACTTTTCTAGAGGCATTAAGGGAAGCATCCCTCCAGCCGGAATTAATGGAAAATCCGTGGCAAGCGGCGTTTTCATCCCTGGCTCATGTACGTATTCTAGGAGTTCTACAAAGGTTGGCATTATGTTATGGCATAGGCTCTTTACTGGTTACTACCATCCGGCATCGCTATATTCCTTATCTGATAGCAGCCTTATTAATAGGATATTATGTGATTCTGCTGGCAGGAAACGGCTTTGTATATGGTCCCGAAAATATTCTCTCCCATGCAGACAAGCTGGTTTTAGGAACCTCACATATGTATAATGACCGGGGAATAGACCCGGAAGGCGTACTCAGCACCATTCCATCCATTGCGCAAGTCCTGATAGGTTTCTGCTTTGGAAAAATCTGTATGGAAACGCCTGATATGAAAGATAAATTGAACCGTTTATTCCTTTATGGAAGTATTTGCCTTATCCTGGGATTTTTGTTGCAAGACATCTGCCCGCTGAACAAGAAGGTGTGGTCTCCTACTTTCGTAATGGTCACTTGCGGATTTTCCGTTCTCCTGTTATCCATCTTGCTGTGGTATATTGATGTGACCAAGAGATACCGGAAGACACAGGCTTTTGAAATATTTGGGGTAAATCCGCTGTTTTGCTATGTACTTAGCGAGATATTGTATATATTAGCTGACAACTTACCTCTGAAAGAACAGAATATGCACGACATCATTTACGCCGGTCTCTCCGGGTGGCTGGGCGATAATGCCTTCACCTCTTTTGTGTATGCATTTCTTTTTGTAGGAGTAGTGTGGCTGGTTGGAGCCTTTTTATATAAAAAGAGAATCTATATCAAGATATAAAGATTATTATAAGAACAGATTACTGAAACGATATCATGAAAAAAAGTTGTTTAATTATAGGAACCTTGTTATGGGGAATGAGTGCGTTTGCACAAACTACAATATGGAAACGTAGCGGATGGGAATGCCGCATTTCCGATAAAGGAACGTTGGAACAGATTATATTCAAAGGCAGCCAGCGAAATGACACCATTCCCTTTTTCCGCGAAAAAGGAAATGCAGGCCCCAGTTTCTATGCCAATTTGGGGAAAGAAGATATTAACGCAGAATGGATTCCCGACGGATACCGTTCCTATCGGGCAACCATAGAGGATGTGGAATGCCGCCTCACCTACAAAGAATGGAAAGGCCAGCCCGCTATGGAAATAACCTTGGAAAATAAAGGGCACGTACCCTTCCAACCTATAAAAGCAGGTTTAAAATTGGGAATAGATACCTATATGGACAAATACCCCGATTGGTTCGGCAAGTATTTCCCTACCCTGATGATGAATGAGAAAACCCACTTCTATGGTTATCTCCAAACTCCGTCAGGGCATACGTTGGGGATTGTTTCACCACAGCCCGTAGCTTCGTGGAGTGTGGACTACAACTTGGGTTACCAAGACCCCGCTCCCCACTGGTTTATGGGTCACCGCATCGAATCGCTGAATCTTGATTTGATGAATACCCTCCCCCTTCCCGCCCATTGTCCACAAGACCTGTGGAGGCTGAAACAAGGAGAGTCAAAGACATGGACGATTGCATTTATTGACATCAAGACTCCGGGAGAGTTTGAAGGAACCATTCACAAAGTAGCAAACGTACCTATGATCCGTATGAATCAAACGGCTTTTCAGCCCAAGGAAACCGCTGTATTCGAAGTACTTGCCACTTCTCCGGTCATTGAAGTCATTAATGATAAAGGCGAACAACAACCGGTCACCATAAAAGGGAAATCCGGAAACATAAAGGAAGTATCGTGCCTGCTTCCCGCCACAGGACTTTATACGGTAAAGGTCACAGACGGGGGCAAGCAATCGGAAGGGGTACTTTCCGCCCGCGCCTCTTGGGAGTGGACTATGGAACAAGCCCGGACAGGAGCCTTAAAATATCATCAGAAAGCAACTTCACACATTGAAAGCTGGTATGGTTTCCATTCCTCTTTTATCGCTGCCAAATATTTTCCTGAAAAGAAACAGGACGAGGCTTTACGCAGCCGTTTCGATTATCTGTTCGGGCTTCTGCACGACCAGGCAAAGATGATACCGTTGTATCATGCTTCACGCATCCAGAATACATCCGGCACCATAGGTTTGCTTGTCGATAAATATGAAGCATACCATGATATAGAAGATCTTAAAAAAGCATCCCGATTGGCTGATTGGTTGACGAACACCTGGCAACGCAAAGACGGAGCATACGTCAATCATAACACCGTATATACCAGTGTGATATACGTTGCAAAGAGCATGCTGGAACTTACTTTGGCAGAACGTGAACTAGGCAAACAGGATGCCACATGGAAAGAAGCGGCCGATCGCCACTATGCTTCCGCCAAGCGTGCCATAGATCAACTGGTAGCCTCACAAGGAGACTTTGAAACAGAAGGCGAATTGACTTTTGAAGACGGCATGATTTCCTGCTCTGCCCTCCAGATAGGAATGCTGGCTTTGATGCAGCCGGATGAAAAGGAGCGCAAGCATTACACGGATGCCATGTTGCAAATACTGAACAGCCATGATTGCCTCACCCAACTACGTGTCCCCGATGCCCGCCGCCGTGGAGGAACCATGCGCTACTGGGAAGCCCAATATGACGTGCAGATGCTTCCCAATATGTTCAACTCTCCCCACGGATGGAGTGGTTGGCGCGCATACGCCACTTATTATGCTTATTTACTAACTGGCGAAGAACGCTGGTTGAAAGAAACGTATAATGCCATGGGAGCTTTCTCCAACCTGATTGATTATCGCACCGGCGACTTGCGTTGGGCATTCGTTGTCGATCCCTATCTGAAAGTGAAACAGGCATGCAGTGCAGACACCCATGTCACTGCCGACTCCCTGAGTTTCGGCAACCCGCACCCCGAATTGTATGATACCCGCGAGTTTGTAATCGGTGAGCAATACGTCAACATGATTAGTGACTGGCAGACCGTAAATACACAAGATAATGATGTGCACGAACTCTTTAAATGCATCGGCGAGGCTATGTTGACCAACGCTTTTATTGTAGAACGCGCCAATGGCGAAATAATAGGTTATAATTGCCACGTTACCCGCCAAGGCAACAAACTGACGGTGAAAGCAGACGAGAAACAAATCACCCACTTACACTGCAACTTGAAGAAACCCTATACCGTGTCATTCAACGGCAAGACCCACGAACTGGCTCCCAATTATCTGGGCTGGGCTTTCGGAAAAGATATTTATTTATCATCCAACCAATCATATTAACCTACTAAATAATAGACATGAAAACAATCTCTCTCATCTGCATGCTTTGCCTCACGATGCTCGTCCATGCCGCCTCCCCCGTACAGGGCTTGCTGGAACGCATTGACAAAGGCGCTTCGCGAAAGTTTATCATCGAACAAGTCAAGTCACCCACCGATTTCTTCGAGCTGGATCAGAAAGGCGACAAAGTAGTAATCCGCGGAAACAACTCCGTAAGTATAGCCACCGGACTGAACTGGTATTTGAAATATTACGCCGGCATCCAACTGTCTTGGAACGGAATGACGGCACGGCTGCCGGATACCCTTCCTGCCGTTCCCCAAAAAGTGCGCCACGAAACAGATCTCACTTATCGTTATGACTTCAATTATTGCACCTATTCCTATACCATGGCCTTTTGGGACTGGGAGCGCTGGGAACAGGAGATAGATTGGATGGCCTTGCATGGCATCAACCTGCCTTTGGCAATGATAGGAACCGATGTGGTGTGGCACAATGTACTGGCTAAACTGGGATATACCAAGGAAGAAATTAATGAATTCATTGCCGGTCCTGCTTTTCAGGGATGGTGGCTGATGAACAACTTGGAAGGTTGGGGCGGTCCCAATCCTGACAGTTGGTACAAACAAAGAGAAGTATTACAAAAGAAGATACTGAAACGTATGCGCGAATATGGCATCCATCCCGTATTGCCGGGATATTCGGGCATGGTTCCCCACAACGCCAAAGAGCACCTGGGACTGAATGTATCCGATCCCGGATTATGGTGCGGCTACCGCCGTCCTGCTTTCTTGCAGCCCACCGATCCCCGCTTTGGAGAAATAGCCGACCTTTATTATAAAGAAATGACCCGCCTTTACGGCAAAGCGGACTTTTATAGCATGGATCCCTTCCACGAAGGAGGAAATGTAGCGGGAGTGGACTTGAATGCTGCCGGACAAGCCATTTGGGCAGCCATGAAAAAGGCGAATCCCAAAGCGGTATGGGTAGCCCAAGCATGGCAAGCCAATCCCCGGCAAAAGATGATTGAGAACCTGCCTGCCGGAGATTTAATCGTTCTGGATCTCTTTGCCGAAAGCCGTCCCCAATGGGGTGATCCCTCATCTACATGGTATCGCAAAGAAGGTTTTGGCAAGCACGACTGGCTTTATTGCATGCTGCTGAACTATGGCGGAAACGTAGGTCTGCATGGAAAGATGAAACACGTCATTGACGAATTTTATAAAGCAAAAACCAGTCCTTTCGGCAAAACATTGAAAGGTGTAGGTATGACCATGGAAGGTTCTGAAAACAATCCGGTGATGTTCGAACTCCTGTGTGAGCTTCCTTGGCGTCCGGCACTGTTCGATAAGGATGAGTGGTTGAAAGACTATACCGTAGCCCGCTATGGCAAAGCCGATGCAGCCGTTCAGGAGGCTTGGCTATTATTAAGCAATACCATTTATAATTGTCCGGCCGAGAATACGCAGCAAGGCACTCATGAATCCGTATTCTGCGCCCGTCCGGGATACCATGTTTATGAGGTATCCAGTTGGAGTGAAATGAAGAAATACTATGAACCCGAGGACATTATCCGTGCTGCCGGCATCATGCTCTCGGCTGCCGATCGCTTTAAAGGGAACAATAATTTTGAATATGATTTGATTGATATTGTTCGTCAGGCTGTAGCCGAAAAAGGCCGCTTGGTTTATCCTATTCTGACAGATGCTTACAAGGCAGGTGAAAAGGAGTTATTCGCTTCCGCTTCCCAACGCTTCCTTGAATTGATCTTATTGCAAGACCGCCTGCTGGCTACCCGTCCCGAGTTTAAAGTAGGCAGATGGATAGAGAGTGCACGCCGCTTAGGTACGACTCCCCAAGAAAAGGACTTGTATGAATGGAATGCCCGTGTGCAAATCACCACCTGGGGCAACCGCACGGCAGCCGATAATGGCGGACTGCGCGACTACGCCCATAAAGAATGGAACGGACTGTTGCGTGACTTCTACTACAACCGCTGGAAGGTATGGATAGACCAACAGGTAGCCCAGTTAAACGGAGCTCCCGTAAAGGAAATAGATTTCTATGCCATTGAGGAACCATGGACACTGCAAACGAATCCTTACTCTGCACAAACGGAAGGTGATGCCATAGCAGTTGCCAAAGAGGTGTTTGCGGAGATTACGAAGTAACAAGACATCTATTCTAGCTGAAGCGGTGTCAAAGCTAGAATAGTCTATCATTTCGCTGTAGGGGCGGAGTTTGCCCCATAGCCGTCAAGCTAAGTTTTATATGGTTAAGACATCGCGCAGCCTCCCCCTTTTTGAAGGGGGCAAGGGGGATGTTCTCTTTGGAATGATGGTGTATCGTACTACAGAAAGAACCGTGCCAAGGAGAACATCCCCCTTAGATCCCCCTTAAAAAGGGGGAGGCTGGCGCAATGGTTTAACCATGTTTTCCTTAGCTTGACGGCTATGAGGAAAACTCTGTCCCTACTGGTGAACGATCTGAATACAAACACTCAATCTTCATTTTTCAATATAATTTTTCTTCCTATTCTACCCTCACGGTCTCACTTTCCCCGCTAACGCCCTGTAACAGGGAGCAAACGAGTGGTGGTGGCAAAAATAAAGCGAAGACAGTTACCCTCACGGTCTCACCATGCATCTCCATAGTATGTTTTCCGTTCCTCATCCGTTTGCAATACCATTCACTACCTGACAAAATACGATTCACAACCTGACAACTTTGCTTAGTCACAGCCGTGACTAAGTCTAAGCACAACTGTGACAAACTCTAATCACAGCCGTGACTATGGTTAGTCACGGCTGTGACGAAGCAAAGTTATCAGGTAGTGAACAGGAACATCACTGTATGATGAATGAACAACCAATGTCCATGCAAATATCTTCTGCCCGATGCAAATATTCACTCACCAACCCCATTTTATGGCATTCATACGAGGTAGAAAGCCTTAAAATGCAGGAATTCTCAACAAATTGATTTATATTGCAGAGAGCACTTATTACGCTGTAAATAAGATAGATAGTATAGTTATGCCACTTTTCTACGAGTGAGATCGTGAGGGTAAAGAAAACATTTCATTTTTGCCACCACCACCCATTTGCCCCCTATTACAGGGCGTCAGCAGAGAAAGTGAGACCGTGAGGGTAATATACGATAGAAAACCACATTGTTTTATCTGAACTAACAATAGCCTCTTGTCGGAATTAAACAGGAAGTGTCATCGCGCAGGCTCCTTCATAGCAGAATCCACGTCAATATATAGCTATTTAATCATTGCCTCATACTCTTTAATCCGATCCTCACAACAACGCTTAGTCAGTTCTCCCAGCAATTTGACTTTTGGCAACAATGCTTCAATATCTTCCCGGGTGACTATGAACTCCATGCTATATCGGGATTGAATATAAGAATCGATTAATAATTGGGATAGACGTTTTTCTTCTTCCGTATCCCGTGGAAAAGCAGCTGCAATATCCAGATAAAAAGCTTTTGCCTTACCGGACAGACTATCCAAATTATGTTCTTTAGAGGTATAAAGAGTACAAGTTAAAATAACACCCAAATAGTAGTTCTCACAAGCCTGATGCAATAAAAAAGAAGCCTTTTTATAGAGTTCCTGACTAAAATAAAAATTAGCCCCTAAAAGAAATTCATTAGCACTGGAATATTTATCGTCAAAATATTCTTGCGCCATATCTCTGATTTCCTTATAATTAAGTTTCCTACGACGAGCTAATTTATAGTTGCCGCTATCATAAAGCATCACCCCATCTTTCTTGATGTCCGTATAAAAGTATCTGCCTCTATCAATAGCCCTATTCAAATCCTGAATACTTTCATTAATGAACTGAATGCTAGGAGAAACAGCAAGATTTTTATATTGATAAAAACGGTCGCTCGCCTTATGCAAGATATGACCAATTATATAACCAGGATACCCACGCTTGGTCACCACCAAAATATCATAATCGCTCATAAAACAAGTCCGTACCCCATACTCCACCCGCTGGTCATAATCCACATAAGTATTACGCGCATAACTCCCGTAGAGAATTATCATCTCACAATCAGGAAGCTCTTCAAGCACATAGCGGACAATGCTCTTCAGCTCTTCCTGCTTCTTCTTTGGAAGATAAGCTATGGATTTTTTCATTTCTATTTTCTTTTTCTACGAAGGTATTCATTTGGATAGCTTCTCTTTATGTCTTCTTCCATGCTACTCTATTTCTTTAATCCGTTCCACTTGCTTATTCAGGAAATAATCAGCATAAGGAAAATAGTCTCCTGTTTCATAAAAGGCAATCAGTCCCTTCCTGTAATTCAGTATATCGGCATCTTTTGAAGAATAGACAGGGATAATATCAGCATTCATCAATGCAATACTTTCCATCATTCGCGAGGTACGTTTATTGCCATCAATGAAAGGTTGCAACCTGGCAATGTTACAATGAAGATAAACAGCCCGTTCCAACGGATTTACATACAGTTCCTGCTGATAAAGTATTTCATTCAATTTAGCCCGGATGTCGCGTAAATCCTTTGGCGGAATATATGCTGTGCCACTGATGCGAACAGCCCTTGTCCTTAGAGAGCCCGATTCTTCATCGGAAACCAAGCCCGTAGATATAGATTGATATACCCTGAATAAAGTACGTTCATCAATCATTTCCTGATTCTTCCCTTTATTGATATACTCCAATTCGGAAATGAAAATATTATATAGGTTCTTCAGCATCTTGGCATCCTCATACTTTTTTTCGGAAGTAATTCCATCTTTGAGTAATACCTCTGTTTCCACATAAGTATAAGTATTGCCTTCAATCTTACCTGAGTAGTAACACCACACCACTGCCAAATCTTTTATTTCATTAGAGTGCAAGTCCGATAGCTTTGCTAAAGGATGGTTCAAAATAAATTGCGCTTTTTCTTGCTGTTCTTTATTAAATATCTGCTCCATAATCATAAAACATTTGTAATCACAAAGATAAGAAATAAAATTTAGCTCTAATAATAATAGAAACAAACATTCTTATTAACCTTATTAATATTAGCAAGTTATTTGAGGAGCAGTTCAATCCAACCCACCTAGCACTTCTTGCATCGCAAACAGCATGTACAAGGGTAAATTTACCAGATTTCCATTCTGCTCATACGGCAATAAACTAGTACGGAACAAATATTTAGGATGATACTTTTCACCGTAACTTTTCAAACTTTTTGCATGGACATTATTTCCTGCTTTCGTTTCTAACGGATAAGCATCCAGCCCATCCGAAAAGATAAAATCAACTTCTGCCATAGCACCCGAAGACCAATAATAAGAAGCATTTAATTGAGGGAACAAAGACAGTTCCTGTAACACAAACTGTTCTGTCAACGCTCCTTTAAATTCTTCAAAAATACGACAGGCTTCCAAAATTACTTTGGGAGATAATCCACTCATTACCCGCAATAAACCTACATCAAGCAGATAAACCTTGAAAGATTGCAAATCCTCATAGGCTTTCAAAGGCAAATCGGGCTTTGAGAGCCTATAGACACGGCGAATCAGACCGGTATCCGAGAGCCACATCAATGTATCCTCATATTCACGGGCGCGTGCCCCTTCGCGTACCAAGCCATAAATAAACTTTTTATTTTCTTTTGCCAACTGTGAAGGAATGCTTTGCCATACATATCTGATTTTTGCAATCAAGGTGGATGGAGCATGTTTGGAAAAGTCATCTTCATAAGCACTTAATAATTGCTTCTGCACCTCTTCCACTTCAAAATAATCACGTACATCCAACCAGCGTTGCACAGCGGCAGGCATTCCTCCGATCACAAAATAACTTTTTAGATAGTCTTGCAGTTTCTCGGCAAAGGGAGCAACCTCTAAATTACCTTTTAATATATAGTCAACCAACATATCCTCACCATTCGCCATCAGAAACTCCTGAAAGGATAAAGGCTGCAAAGTCAAGAACTCCACTTTTCCAACCGGAAATGAGGTTCCTTGATGCAATGCCACTCCTAAAAGGGAACCTGCACAACAAATGGCATACTCCGGGGCTTCCTCGGCAAAATATTTCAGAGAAGTAAGCGCACGGGGTACTTCCTGCACTTCATCAAAGATTATCAAAGTTTTCTCCGGCTGTATCACTTTTCCATGGAATACCGATAGTTGTTCTATGATACGCTGAGGACTGATTGAGCCTTCAAATATTTGGTTAATAGGTTGACTGCGCTCAAAGTTGATATAACAGACTTCATCAAAATGCTCTGCGCCAAACTCTTTAAGCAACCATGTTTTACCAACCTGGCGCGCTCCTTGAAGAATTAAAGGCTTTCGTCCTGCCTTATTTTTCCATTTTAATAAGTCTTTTATCAATAACCTTTTCATCGTTTTTTCCTTTTTATGCAAATCTACTCATAATCAACTTATTCCGCAAGCAAAATCACATTTTTCGAAGGATAGATAGACACTTTTATCACATTTTCAAAAGGAGCAAACCTAACTTTCATCACATTTTCAAAAGGACAATCATGTCTATTCATCACATTTTCCTAATGACTAACTATGAAATCGCCCTTCTACACACAGTCTTCTGTCATTGATACCCCTTATTCTGCACCAACCGTTTATTCATATCCAATACATTTCCCGGAATAGGAAACACCGTGGTATATCCGTTCCCTTCGTTCCGCAACTGAGGCCGGTTGCTATATGCACGGGTAAACATTCCGAAGCGGATAAGATCCTGCCTACGCCATCCTTCCCAAGCAAACTCCATCAGCCTCTCATCCAATAAAGTTTCCAGTATTGCCGGGCGCGCAGCCGCACCTACCCTATTCCGCACCTGTGCCAATTCCGCATCCCCATTTTCCCCGTTGCGGACTTTAGCCTCACTTTTCATCAACAATACATCTGCATAACGAAACAATACAATATCATTCTCCATTAGTTTGCCGTCTTTTGTTGCATTGGTATCTATGGCATATTTCTTCATTCTTGCTCCCGCCGTCTTTTCATAAGGCGTATCGGATATATCCACCGCTACCTCCCACGGATGATACTCCAGTATCGTTCCATCATCCAGCCGGATCACGTTTCCTTTCAAGTCATAAACCACCCCTGCAAAGTAACATTTATCAAAACGAGGATCAACCTCCTCCGTATCATAGCCAAAGACACGCAATGCATCTATGGTGGCACTGGAACCATTCTCCCCACTCAGCCCGTAGGCCTTGGCATGATTATAATGACGGGAACGGAATAAGTATTGCATCTGATTGGTGTATAAAGTCTTATTCATCGGAATAGTAAAGATATTCTCTACCGAAGGCTCATTAAACACAGCAAAGTTTGTCTCATACTGCCCTTCCAGCCGATACCCCATTGCAGTGATACGGTCACAATAAACAACTACTGTCTGCCAAGCATTGACCTGCCGACCGTCTAGCGTAAAATAAATATCCCTGCCATCGGGACGCACCCCGTCCGTCCAGTCATTATCCGTATAGACTTCAGCGTTCAAAGCCAACTTTGCAAGCAGGAAATAAACCACCGGACGGGTGATACGTCCATAATAATCTCCCGACTGGTTGCTATGGTTCTCAGTAAGCAGCGGCGCCACCTCCTGCAACTCCCTGACTATAAAATCAAAGACATCTTTCCGTTCACTCTGCACCACATCTTTCATACTTGGAGAAGAAGAAAGCACCAACGGCACACGCCCGAACAAGTCCATCAGATAATAATAATACATGGCACGCATAGCACGTACCTCTGCCAGGTAGGCAGGAAGTTCCGGATAACTGTGCGTTTCCTGAAACTTCTGAATCTGTTCTATGGATTCATTGCTCAGCATGACTACTTTATAAAGATACTCCCATGTAGCCTGAATGGCATCATTATTCACTCCCCATTGATGGAGGTAGAGCCCTTGCCAGAATCCGCCATCATACCAGTCGCCGCCACGGGTAGGCATAATGGCCTCATCGGTAGTGAAAGTATTCAAGTCATACACCCCGCGTCCTGTCCCTTGCAGTCCCTGGCTATCAGAGAAGCCACCTATATTATTATAGAGTGATGCCACTGCATTCAGATATAAATCGGGCAAGGTACGATAAGCATTTCCCGAATCTATCCCATCGCGGGGATCTTCTTTCAGAAAGCCATCACACGCAGAAAACAGCGGAAAGCAACATACCGCTATCCATATATATAGAATCCGATACTTTTTCATGATACTTCTCTTTAGAAATTAATACTCAATCCTAGCGTATAAGTCCGCGCCAACGGATAATTCCGCTTATCGTCCAGTCCCAGTGTGTTATTCACCGTAGAACTGTTTATCATGGGCGAAACACCCGAATACCCCGTAATGGTAGCCAAATTATTCACCGTAAGAGTGAGGCGCAAACTCTGAATATACTTCTTCACGCCCCGTAGAGGCACATTCCAACCTGCCGTAATGTAGTCAAAATTGATATAATCTCCCCGTTCCAGCCAATAATCGGTTGCCGTCTGGTCTTTGATATTCGTTTGGGGAGCAGCCTTCATTACATTATAATCGGGGAAGATACGCATATTCATATAGGTGAGCGAGGTGCCATTGTATATCTTGTGACCGAAAGCACCATTTATCTGCACCGAAAGATCGAAATCCTTATAACGGAAACTAATGTTGGAACCGACAATGGCTTTCGGCACCGCCTGTCCTGCTATATAGCGGTCTTCACCATCTTCCAGACTCACGCCTCCTCCGTTCAAATCGGCAATGCCATATCTATAACCGTCCGTTCCATCCGGAACTAGTCCGGTACTCTTGGGAAGATAAAACACGCCAAGCGGCTGTCCTACAATCTGATATACAATATGGTTATAACCTCCGTGAAAACCTGCTCCGTCCAGGCTGGCAAGGCTCTTGTATTCGGGCGCACCGATATATTCCCCGTTATACATACCTCCTAAAGAGAGTAGTTTATTTTGCTGGAAAGATACATTGGCATTGATATTCAGTTCCATATCTTTAGTTTTCAGAGGCGTTACTCCCACGGCAATCTCTACTCCGCAGTTCCGCATCGAGCCGATATTGGCAACCAACGTGTTATAAGCAAAAGGCGGCACACTGACATTGTACATATAAAGCATATCAGTGGTCTTGGAGCGATAATAATTGACTGAGAATAATAACCGGTTAGCGAATAAAGCCAAGTCGAGTCCAGCATTGAAGTTATGCTTCACCTCCCATTTCAAATCGGGATTCACATTGCGCAAAGTCCCCAAGGAAACCACTTGCGAGCTTCCCACCGGCACCACTCCGTTGGGACGCGCCAGCCGGAGGGTAGTATAAGAATCAATCCCACTCTGATTTCCCGCCAAGCCATAACCGATACGGATCTTCAGATTGTTCACCTGCGGGAATTGTTTCATAAAATCCTCTTGGGTGACATTCCAAGCTGCCGAAACCGAAGGAAAAAATCCCCATTTGTGGTTACTGCCAAATTTGGAAGAAGCATCTGCACGTGCATTCAGCGTCAAGACATAACGATCTGCATACGTGTAGTTCACACGCCCCATAAAAGAGACCAACCGGGTACGTTCATAATAGGAATTTGTTCCCTCCCAAGGACGCAAAGCGCCTGCCTGCAAATTATCGTACCCAAACAAATCGGAACTGAAATTGGTAACCGTCGTATAAAAACCGGTAAACTTCTCCTCCTGCACTTCTGCCAAAGCCAGCATATCTATAAAGTGGTGCTTCAAATGCTTCTGATAGGTCAGCATCCCGTTTCCTACCAGCGACTCCGACTTTCGCAAACCACGGTAGGCTTGTCCGTGTGCCCATACACTGATAGGCAGGTATTGAGAGTTCTCCACCGTATTATAAGTATAGGAACCAAAAAGCTGCAACTTCAAATCAGGAGTAAAGTTCACCTTCAACTTGGCATACGTGCTGATATGTGAAGCGGATTCCTTGTCCTTTACCTCCATCCATGCCAAAGGATTGGTGATCTGGCTTGCATTGGTCACTCCATCCCAAGAACCGTCTGCATTTTTATGATTAGGATAGGTAGGATTGAAAGTTGCCGCCGAGTAAAAGGTCTTTTGTTCATCCACCAGGTTACGGTTATTCTGCACCGAGCCGAACATACCGACATCACACTGGATAAATCCATCAAATAAACTTTGAGTCATGTTCATATTGGAAGTGAAATTAGTCAACTTCTCGTTGACTATCACCCCTTCCCTGCTCATCAGTCCCAATGATACGCGATAACTGGATTCCTCCCTTCCGCCGTAAAAGGCAACATGATGGTCTTGCTGGAATCCCGTCTGCTGTATTTCTTTCTGGAAATCAGTGTTATTCCCCAGATCTACAATCGATATTCCCCGCTCCTGCACTACATGGCGATACTCGTCCGCCGACAGCATTTTGACGTTTTTATAAACCGAAGCTATGCCAAAGCTACCATTATAGGCCACCCGCGTTTTTCCTTTTACTCCTTTCTTGGTAGTAATCTCAATAACACCCGATGCGCCACGCGAACCATATTGTGCAGTTTCCGATGCATCTTTCAGGATAGTAAAGCTCTCAATGTCTGTGGGATAGATAGAAGTAAGCATCGTTATATCCCCAAACACCCCATCAACAATAATCAACGGATCATTGCCGCTGGTCAGGGAAGTGGTGCCACGCAGACGCACGGCATCCAGCGCCGCCGTACCATTGGCAGCCCTTTGCATAGTCAATCCCGGCACCTTACCATAAATAGCTTCCAGTGGATTAGTTACCTGATCCACTTTTAATTGTTTTCCCGTGATTTTCTCTACCAGAGAAGATACGTTCTTCCGGTGTCCTACGGTATATCCGATGGTAACCAATGAATCCGGAAGTTCATCCGGCACCTCCTGGGCACACACATAAACAGGCATCCACAAGGCAAAAAGGCTGCATAAGACGATTAATTTGTGACATTGTTTCATTGTCTTGTTTGTTAGAAAGGTTAACACTTCTACCTATATAACAAACGAAACAGAAAAATTCCTTTCAAAATAACCGGCAAAAGCCCGGTAAAGCCTCGTTTACGCTTTATTTATCTATAAAGCAAGCACCAAGTTCGTCATCTATTTCCAATATTTTTCCACCATATTCACCCTTATAGATACTGATCCCAAATTTGTCGCCCAGGTTCTTCCTTAATAATGTACGAAAGAAATTAGCTTCCATTTCTGTATCTGCAACTACATGGTGTATGCCGTTCTTTCCAAATTTGAACTCCACAAAAGGAATATCAGCCGTCCTTTCCTCTAATATATAGCGGGTTAATTCAAACGACGCATGTGGACGGACACCGGCTTTCTCAGCATAAGCAATAGCGCCGAAAATCAAATTATGTGCATCTGTATAGTCTACTTTTACCACATTCTCAGATTGGCTGATCTGTTCCATCATCTCCTTAAAGTCCCATTCGGGCTGGCTGAACTGGTAATAAGACATAACAACTCCACGGCAATAAGTATCTACGATATAGTGTCCATACGTATAATTCCCCTGTGGATGCTGACGTGCTACAATCACATTGGCACAGCCTACCTTTTCCCAGTCTCCGCTTCTATAACAAGCGACTATAGGAAGTGACCTCACTTTTTCTCTGATATAACCTTCAGGTGATAGTATCTGTGGCTTCGCCTGCGTTTTCTTTTTATTAGCCATATAATAGTTTTTTAGCTGTTTGCAATAAAAGTGTTATTTCAAGGGGTAAACTTAAACAGACTTTACCACATATGCAATAATATTCCATAAAAAAATAATTGTAAAGGAAGATTCGTACCATGAATCATCGTACTAATCTTCCTTTGTCAACATCAATTAAACCCGTTTAAAGCTATTCATTCCTCGAATTCTTTCAATTCTGCCAAGCCTTGTTCAATGGATTTTATCCTGGCGTTATGTTTCTTCAGTTGGATAAGACTAAAGACTAACCCAACCGACAGACAAACAATGAAAGTTGTCAGTGCATACACATTAGTATATATATTTTCTATGATCAGAAATACGATCAGAAAAGCAAAAGCTAAGATAGCTCCCCACACTCTCCCATACCAACGATACTGTTTATACTTCAGAATCAGTCGGCTCAATTCATTTAACCGGGCCGCTTCCAAATTAAATTTCGACAAACAATAGACTATCAGTACCTGAAATGCAATGGCAGAACACAATAACACTTCTCCCATGATAAAAGACGGCCATTTGAGAAAGTCACCCAAAAACATATTACCCGGAAATATGATAAGCCCGATAATCAAAGTTGTTATCAATCCTGCCAGCTCAGAGCTATATACTTTCTCATAAGCCGATTGAGTCCGCGTAGTGATCATTTCTTTAATGATCCGTTGATTCAATATTTCATTCTGTGCCAGGCGTTCGTTCAACACGTTCCAACCTGCTTTCATTTCTTCTAAATCCATACTATCATTCATTTTAGCGATTAGACATTTCTTTCAATTTCTCTTTAATCCGACTGAGCTTTACGGCCACATTGTTCTTAGTGATTCCCATTATATCAGCGATTTCCTGATAACTGCGTTCTTCCAACCAAAGCAAAATCAGCGCGCGTTCCAATTTCCCCAGTTTATTTATCATTCGATAAAGCTCATGGAGCTGCGAAGTCTTTTCTTCCTCATCGGCAAAGGCATATTCCAAATCGACAGTTATCGGTACCACCTGCGGTCTGGAATTGGATTTGCGGAAAAAGGAAATGCAGGTATTCAGGGCAATCCGATAAATCCATGTGGATGCCTTACACTCGCCCCGGAAGCGGGAAAAGGATTTCCATAGATTGATTACCACCTCCTGATACAAGTCACTTAAGTTATCTGCACTTGTAGCATAAATATAGCAGACCTTATAAATTACCTGCCTATACTCTTCTACAAAAGCGATGAACTGTTTTTCTAATTCCTGTGTGTCCATATTCAACTCTTTCTTTTTACTTCATCAGTCGCAAGTAAATGAAAATAATTACATTCCGAAAGAATTAAATGGTTTTAGTATCTTATATTTTTTTCAGAACATGGAACTGTCTTTTTCGCTATCTTTGGCAAAAGGCAAAATCACTAAACCTATGGAGAGATGAAAGCAAATAAATTATTCATTTTGGCAGGCTTGATTGTGTTAGGGAGCATAACCAGTCCCGCAACGGCGCAATCCAAAAAGGAAAAGAAGCAGAAGACCGAACAGGCTGTCCGCCGGGCTATTGATGTGAAGGATTATAAAATTAACGTGAACCAGGTTACACCGATGAAAGGAGGAAGCAAACACCTTACTTCCAATTATTCGGTAGAGGTGAGGAATGATTCCATCTACTCTTACTTGCCCTACTTTGGAGTGGCATACAATATTCCGTATGGCGGTGGAAAAGGATTGAACTTTAATGCTCCTATATCAGAATACACTACTGAGTATAGCAAGAAAGGGAATGCAAAAATCACTCTCAAGTTACGCAATGATGAAGATAACTACATCTATAATATTACCGTTTATCCTAATGGGATGAGCGACATACAGGTTACTCCCACCAACCGGCAATCGATTTCTTTTTCGGGAGAAATGGACATAAAGAAGAAAGAATAATAAACATAAGAGAAGGGTGTCAAAACAAAAATTGGCTATCATTTTGCTGTAGGGGCAGATTGAATCTGCCCGATAATAGTTTGCTTTGTGCATACGGGCGGATTCAATCCGCCCCTACGGTGAACTATTTGATAGTTGCTTTAGAGTTTTGACACATCCCCTTCATTTAAAATCACAACTATTATTTCCTTAATTGACTAAAGAACTCCTCAATCGCTTCTTTATTAACAAATACCCCTTTCGATCCGGCTACTTCTACTGTGTCCATTAAGAGTGCCAGACCTTTATATCCATTCTCATCTTTCGCCAAGACTTCCTGCTGATAATAATCAGCAGTCTGATGTAACTCGCTATCTTCGGGTAATTTCTCAAACTTACCGAGATAATAATTGCCATCAAAGAAATTATGAGTTGACTCCGTTAAATTGAACCGGCTGGATTCAGGCGTATAAAAGACATTTTCACTAATAAAAGTACTATCCGGATAGCCACCCCACGAATCTGAAGTGATCATGGTACGGTCTATATCCATTACCGGTTTACGGTTTACATGGATGATATTGCGCGTTATATGGCTGTCTTTCACAGGGCCTGCCAAATGAATAGCCGGTGAGAACATTCCGGCACGCGTCGGTTTGGGGCGTACACCATCTCCTATACTGATGTTATAACGAACCATAGTTCCTAGGTTTCCTGCATTGAAAGATTGATCGGCACCACCATCATTGCAAACCAGTACCAACCCGCCATAATTATCGTGACTGTAATTATATTGAATAACAGTTCCCGTACAATTCCAGTCCGAATCAAATCCCTGTGCATCCCAAGGTGCTTTGTGATCGCTTACTTCATTAAATTGTACTAAGGTATTGTCACAGCTCCAAGGCCAGATGCCGGCAGCAGCTTCTGTTTCGGGCAACACATCCGGACAATTACGCATCACATTATATTCTATCAATGTACTATCGCAACCAATAGGCACAATACCGTCACCCGGTACTTCTTCTATCAAGTTGCCGCGTATCACGGTGTGCTTGCTGGGATGCCAATTCTGGCGGCTGCTATACCCCGCCCAAATCATGGCATTACGGGTGCAGCGCAATATGTGGCAATTCTCTATCGTTAACCCATCGAAAACTGAAACTTTTTCTTTACCACCATTTACTATATAGATGCCACACCCGCCGCCTTTTTCCTTCACCAATGATCCGTTTACATCGCGTACCGTCACATTATTGACTACGATATGACGGGAAACCCCATAATCGGTACTTTCCACTTTCAATCCTGAACGGTAAGGAAGTGGTTCCTTGCCTGTATTCACTATTTCCAGATTCTGAAATGTCACATAGTCCGAATTATAGATACGTGCCGCATACATGGAAGTATCATATCCCACAATGCAAGGCTTTTGCTCTCCTTCCCCGTAAGCATCTACATAGATGCGGTTCTCCGGTGTGCCCTGCCCCGATACTTCCAATTCACCGGTAAAGATCTCGCCCCGTTTCAGCAAGACTTTTTCTCCCGGTTGCAGTTTCACATCCTCCAGGTTGGCAAAAGTTTTCCATGCCTTATCCGGTGATAAGCCGGAGTTTGCATCATCGCCTGTCGTAGCATCCAGATAATAACAAGCAGGATCTCCTCCCGAGCAGCCGAGCAACAGGAAGGAAAATAAAAGAAAGATAATCGTATTCTTCATTCTGTGTTTTATTTTAAGAGGATTTCTTTGTCATCCAACCAATATGTATGGATGACAAAGATAACCTATTATTTATAAAGCTCTTACTTCCATAAATCGTGTTGTACCAACTTTTTATTAGTATCCAACTCAGATGTAGGCAATGGCCATACATAGTCTCTTTCGCCATTGAACTTACGGGCTTCATAAGCCAGTTTGTAAACAGTACGTTCTTTTTCAATATTGGCTACTGCCTTGTCCAGTTCCTTCCAGCGATAAAGATCAAATAGTCTCAATCCTTCAAACGCCAGTTCCACACGGCGCTCATGCTTGATAACTTCCAGCAGTTCATCTTTAGAAAGAGTAGTACCTTCCACTTCTTCCACAGTAGGCATATTTACATCGGCACGCTGCCTTACCTGATTGACCAAAGCAGTCACATCACTATATACATAGCCGCCTTTCTGTACCATTGCCTCAGCTAAAGAGAGCAAAACTTCAGCATAGCGTACTACATAAAAGTCCTGTCCGTTGTCCCAAGAGTTAGCCGTATCTGTAGGATCAAAATATTTATAAACATACACTGTAGACAGGGAAGCGGCGGCTCCACCATATACATTGCTATAAGGATTGGAAGCCGAAGCATCTATCCCTCCCCTACCATTCCACAGCATGCCGGGAACAAATAAAGTGGCATACAGACGTGGGTCACGATCGGCAAAGTGAGCCGGATTCGGTTTACCCACATCCAGTCCTCCATCAGCTGTCAATTCAGCAATCTTGGTATCGGTAGTCGGTTTACCATCTTTACAGTAGTAGGCATCTGCCAAATCAATAGTACCATTCATTGCTTCCAGCGGAGTATTCCAATGCGCATTAAAAGCTGCTCCCTCACCCACACCGGGACCTTCATAACGGACAGCAAAAATTATTTCAGAAGATGTTTCTCCGCTTTGAGTAAACAACTTGGCATAGCTGGGGTCCAGCGAATATCCCAAACCTTGCACCTGCTTGTAGGCTGATATCGCTTCATCCCATTTTTCGTTATACAAAGCTGCACGCCCCAGCAAAGAAAGAGCTGCTCCTTTCGTTATACGTCCACGTGCAGATGCTTCCGTAGGAAGAACTTCGGCCGCATCTTTCAAATCTGTAAGAATATTGCTCACAATAGTAGCACGATCAGTCTTTTCGCATTCAGCCTGGTCAATGGTCAAAGGAGCTGTCAGGAAAGGAACATCCTGATAAGTCATCGTCAGATTAATGTACATCAGCGCACGGATGGTTTTGGCCTCAGCCAAGTAAATAGCTTTCTGGCTGGCATCCATATCCACTCTGTCTATATTGGCAATCAGCACATTGCAGCGACTGATCACTTCATAACAATCTTTCCAATAACTGCCTATAACAGAAGAACTGGGAGTATGGATACCCATAGCCATATCATAGCCTTCCATCCAACCACTCCAATTGAAGTGACCTCCATTATCTGATATACAGTCCATATACAACGGGCCCAGAGAATATTGGTCGGAGTTATAGAGTTGATTGCTTTGCAAAGCATCATAGCAAGATGCCAATGCCATCAGTGCATCATCCGGTGTCTGCCAAAAGGTGTTGGACGAAGATTCTGTCAATGAGTCCCTCTGCAAAAAGCTGTCAGAACAAGAAGTCAGCAAAGCCCCTGACAATAGAGCCAGCCCTATAAATTTATTAATTGATTTCATAGTCGTTGCTTTTAAAATTTAACGTTAACACCAAATGAATAAGTTCTCGTATTAGGATGCACATCGTTACGGGCATCTGTACTCAACTTTTCAGGATCATAGTCGTCCAGTGGAGTAAAGGTGAGCAAGTTAGTGCCTGCCAAGTACAGTCTTACACTCTGCACACCCAGTTTGGTCAGGAATTCTTTTTGTCTGAATGTATAACCTACCTCCAGATTCTTCAAGCGAAGATAATCACCTTTAGTCAACCAGAATGAAGAATAGTTATTATTGATAGTACCACCCAAACGCGGCATGCTACCATTCGGATTGCTTTCCGACCATCTGTCCAACCAACGACTGGTCTTGTTACCGCCATTAGAGATGGTTGTTTCATCCCAGTTATAACGATATACACCAGCAATTCCCTGCCAGAAAGTATTCACATCAAAATCTTTATAAGAGAATCCAAAATTGAAAGAATATTGCAATTTCGGGAATGGGTTACCAATAATTGTACGGTCGGCATCATTGATGTTACCATTATTATCTATATCCTCATACATGATGTCACCTAATTGCGGCTCTTGATTGTTTTGCAGAATCTTCTGACCGTTTGCATTTACTCGATCCAAATCGGCCTGAGTGCGATAGATACCGATAGCTTTCAATCCATAATAAGAGCCAATGGCCTCGCCCTCACGATTGATGGTATTGTTACTAATATCTTCCACACCTTTCATATCGGTAATTTCATTCTTCACACCCGAAAGTGAGAAACCTGCCTGCCATGCCCAGTCATCCTGCTGGTCGAAGTAATTGGCTGCTAATTCCCAACCACGGTTGCGAACCTTTCCTGCATTCTGATAAGGAGCTGCCAGAGAACCCAAGAAAATACCCGGCATAGCCAATTTCATAAGAATATCTGAAGTATTCTTCTCATACCAGTCGAAAGTTACATTAATCTTTCCACCCCAGAAAGCAGCATCCAGACCGAAGTCGGTAATGGTAGTTGTTTCCCATTTGATGTTTTCATTAGGAATCTTAGAGGTCTTCATACCGATTTGTTTGTTATCGCCGAAGTAATAGCTTCCGCTAGCCGCCAAAGTTGCTGCATAGGCATAGTTACCGATTTCCTGATTACCCAATTTACCCCAACTGCCACGCAATTTCAAAGAATGAAGGAACTTCACATTTTCCATAAACTTCTCGTTAGTCATAATCCATGCACCCGAGAATGAAGGGAAAGTTGCATAGCGATGTGCCTTAGGCATACGTGAAGAACCATCATGGCGAATATTCATCTCTACCAAATAACGACCTGCATAGTTGTAATTCAAGCGTCCGAAGAATGATTGCAAAGAGCTTTCTTCTGCTGATCCGGTTACATGATCGTTCATTGTACCTCCGTCCATTTCATAAATATTATCGGTGGCAAATCCTTGTTTGGATGCTTCGTTCTTGTCCCAACGGGTAGCCTGAATGGAGTGACCTGCCAACAAATTGACTGTGTGCTTTCCTATAGAGAAGTCGTAGGTCAGGATGTTTTCATTAATATAGGTAGTTTCCAGATAATGATAGTCCGTCAGGCTATTAGTACCTACTGTAGTCAATGCATTGCCCTCAGCATCATATCTGATGGTATTCTTCGGATTGAAAGTAGTTACGTCATTCATATAGTATTTATATGCCAGACTGGAACGGAACTTCAATCCTTTATATAAGTCGATTTCACCGAAGAACTTGCCGTCAAAACGATAATGCTTGTTATCCTTGTATCCGGTATTCAAGGCTTCAACGGGATTTTTAAATACTGACTGGGAGAAGTTGGGGTTGCCATCCAGGAATCCATAATGTCCGTTGGCATAACGTACAGGGACAGTAGGACGGGTGAACCAAGTAAGATAACGCATCAAACCTCCATTATCCGTATTTGTTACGTTAGTAGAGGGTTCGTCAATGCTCTGACGGCTACCGGACAAATTCAATCCCAGTTTTACAATACCGAGTTGTGCATCCAGGTTAGAACGGAAATTGAAACGTTGATTCGCTGTTTCGCGCAAGATACCATCCTGCTGGAAATACTGAGTAGAGATCATATAATGCACAGCTTTGCTACCACCATTTACAGACAAATGGTGCTGGTGCATGGCTGCCGTACGGAACATTTCATCGGCCCAGTTGGTATTGGCAAAATGATCGGGATCCGAACCGTCCTGTAACTTTTGCAACATATCATCCGTATAGGCTTTGGAAGGCCAACATTCATTATACATCTTCGCCCATTCGTAAGAATTTACATAGTCGGGCAATACAGTAGCTTCCTGCAAGGCAATACTACCGGAATAAGTAATGGTAGGTTTTTGTTCGCCACCCCGCTTGGTAGTAACCAAAATTACACCATTGGCAGCACGCACACCATAGATAGAAGCCGAAGCGGCATCTTTCAGAACAGAAACACTTTCAATATCATCGGCAGGTATTTCTGAAATCTGGCTTACCGAACTTTCCACACCGTCTATCAAGACCATCGGGTCATTGTGTTCAAAGGTTCCCACGCCACGAATACGAATCTGAGGACTGTCATGTCCTGCCTGGGCACCATTGTTGGTCAGCATTACGCCCGGCAAACGTCCCTGAAGCATATTGGCCGTATTGGCTACCGGCATGGAAGCCACATCTTTAAAGTTAACGGCGGCAACAGACCCTGTCAAATTCTCTTTCTTCTGTACACCGTAACCCACGACCACTACTTCGTCTATCATTTCCGTATCTTCTTTCAGATTTACGTTCAAAACCATATTATCTCTCGAAATACGAAACTCCTGGTTGGAATATCCAATGAAAGAAATAATGATGGTAGAATTAGGAGTTACCGAGAGGTTGAAATTACCGTCTAAATCTGTGACCGTTCCATTGGTAGTGCCTTTCTCTACCAAACTGGCACCAATAACCGGTTCGCCTGTGGCATCTTTTACAACTCCGGAAACTTTAAACTTGTCTGCTTGGAGACTTGAGGCGCTTACATTCATCGTTTGGATGAAGAAGCAGAAACACAGAAGCAGACTTAGAGTCCACCATGCTCTGGTTTCGGTGAGCGTTTTCATGTTCATAAGACTTTTAATTAAGGTATAACAAATAAAAATAATTCGTTTTATTTGCCAGCAAAAGTAAGATGAACAAGAGAGAAAGAGGGGGAATTATTACCGAAAAAGGGCTGTTTATTCGCTATAGAGCCTATTTTCGGTAATAATCAGCCATCATACTTCATCATATACTCCGTAGGAGAAAGTCCGAACTTTTTCTTGAAGCAAGAGCTGAAATATTTAGGATCATTGAAGCCTACGGCATACGCCAGATCAGCAATGCGGATTTTCTTTTTCTCGTCTATCAGCCGGCAAGCTGCCTGCAAGCGCACATTGCTGATAAATGCCGAGGGGGTCAGTCCGGTCAATAGTTTCAATTTATCCGCCAGTGTGGTACGTGCCATCCCCATCTCCGCCATAAATTGTGCATGTTCAAAATCGCAATCACCAAGATGGGCATTCACGCAATCCACCGCTTTCTGAATAAAGGCCTCATCCATGGAAGTATAATTCAATTCCTTGGCTTCAAAAACCAATTGTTTACGGAAGTCCACTCCCATGCGTTTCCGTTTCTTCAGCAGATTATCTATTTTAGCCAATAATACCGACAAACGGAGTGGTTTACAGATATAACCGTCCGCACCGGACTCATAACCATCTATCCTGTCTTCATCACTGGTTTTGGCTGTTAACAAGATTAATGGGATATGACAGGTTTCAAACTTAGTTTTCACTTCACGGCACAGTGCCATACCGTCCATTTCGGGCATCATCACATCAGAAACAATCAAATCCACTTCTTCCTGCTCTAATACCCGGAGCGCGTCTTTCCCATTACGGGCTTGCAATATATTGTATTTGCCTTGCAACAGGCGCACCATCAAAGCCAACAGGTCATCATTATCTTCCACCAATAAAATAAGTGGCATATCCGGAACACTTTCCTCTGTCATCTTGTCGGAAGGGGATTCTTCCGCCTTTTCATCAACAGAAAGGATATTATAATCCACTGTTTCCGTTCCTTCATCTATTTCCTCCGCTTCAAATGCCGAATAGAGAACAGGAAGTTCCACAATAAAAGTATTTCCCTGTTCTTTATCACTAACCACCCTGATCGTACCATGATGCAACACCACCAGGTCTTTGGTCAACGATAAACCGATTCCTGTACCTATGGTATGGAACTTACGGTATTCACCTTCATAGAACCGCTCAAACAGATGGGCCAGCCTTTCCTTGGGAATGACTTCTCCGGGATTATTCACACTAAAAGTAAAAAGCCCCTTTTCCTCATCATATTCCTGGCGCACCGTTATGGTTCCTCCCTCCTGAGTATATTTGGCAGCATTGGAAAGTAAATTATACATGATCTTATCCAACTTATCCACATCAAAGTATCCCGAATACTCATTGTCCGCCTGTTCAAACCGGATAGCAAGTTTCTGTTTCTTCACCAAAGGAGCAAAAGCAGTTACTGACTTTTTCAGGAACCGACTGATATTACCATAAGACACTTTCAGACGGATCTTTCCATTCTCCACTTTACGAAATTCAAGAATCTGTTGAATCAGACGTATTAACCGCACAGTATTATCGGCTATCACTCCACTCACTTGGGAGTCGGAAGCCTGTTCTTGTTTCAGTTCATCCACCGCTGCCGAGATGATAGAAAGCGGAGTCAATAATTCATGTGTAATATTGGTAAAGAACTGTAGTTTGGCATGATTCACTTCCTCCATTTTCTGCCGTTCTATCTTTCCCATCTCAATGGCTTGTTTCATGCGGATACGATTTCTCACCACCCTGTACACATACCATGACAAAGAGAAAAGCAAAAATGCATAAATGCAATAAGCCCACCAGGAACGCCAGGGAGGAGGAAGAATCGTCACCTTCAGTTGCCGCACCTCCGGAGACCAGATTCCATTTTGGTCAGCCCCTTTTACATAGAAGGTATATGTACCGGCAGGTAGATTATTGTAGTAAGCAAACCGACGACTGGCATCTGCTGAAATCCAGTTCTTATCATATCCTTTCAGCTTATACAAATAACGGTTCAATTCCGGATTGATATAGTTCAGAATAGAAAAATCAATGCTGAAGTTGTTTTCCCGATAAGATAATACGATAGCCTGAGTATAATCAATAGCCCTATTCGCCGCTATATTTTTTTGTTCCTGATGGGATAAGTGACGCAAAGAAACATTGTGTATCTTTATATCCGTAATGACCACGGAAGAGTTAACCGGATGATGTGTCTGCTTATCCGGATAAAAACCATTCAGCCCACGGAAACCTCCAAAAATCAATTCCCCGTCTTTTCCTTTAAAACAAGAATTACGGTTGAATATATTATCCTGTAATCCGTCTTCTACCGTGTAAGTCTGTACTGCCGGAGCTTTCCCGTCCAAAGGCATATCAATGTGATACATTTCCGAATTGGTAGTAAGCCATAAAGTCTTATCATTATCCTCCAGCATGCTGAATACTACATCTCCATTCAGGAAGTAGTCGTTCATTACCGACACAAAGCGATCTTCTTTCCGGTCATACAAATCCAGCCCGTTGCCGTTTGTACCTGCCCAAACTCGATTGTAGCTATCTACACATACGCACATCGTGCCAATAGTAGACAGCGAACCATCTTCCGGAGTATAGAATTTTATCTTATATTCTTTATCAGAGGTATCTATTCTCCATATCCCCTTGTTACTGGTAGCAACCCAAATAAAACCATCCTTATCCTCTGCTATTTTAAAGATGGAAACTTGGGGTATCGCCTGATTGGTATGTGGAATAAGCTCATTCAGAGAATACAATTTATCATTGGTATCCAAAACAAATATACCGGAACGGGTGCCAATCCATAAATTGCCTTTTGAATCTTCAAACAATGAATAAATACACATCTCCTCCATAGTAGGATTGGCACTTACATCCAAGACCCGTGCCTTACCGGTTTGTTCATTATAAAGCCATATCCAGTCATCCCAAGTGGCAAAACAAAGTTCACCTGTCTTTTTACGATAAATAATATCATTGACCGTCGAGGTATATTTCATATTCTTCAATACGGGATGTTCCGTATATGGAATAATCTCCTGTTTTTCCTTATCATAATACACTAACCCGAATCCCATAATGCCCATCCATAATTTTCCATTGTCCTCCTGATATATGCTGCGGACTGAGCTGGTAGGGCAATACTTTCGCAAACAATCCAAAGGATCGTAATTGAAACGGGACTTTCCGGTGTGTACCGTGCAGACTCCCCCGCCCAGCATACCGATCCACATCAGCCCGTCGTCACTGCATATCAAGGCATTTACCTCATTAAAAGGCAAGTCATATTGTTGGTTACCGGGCATGAAATTAGTAAAGGTTCCACCATTCTTTTCATCCTCCAGAATAGAAACTCCGCTACGCGAACCCACCCACAACTTCTTTGACGTTTTATCCTGAGCGATGGCATAAATTATATCATCCAGTAAAGAAAGGTCATCTCCCTCCCTATGGGTAAAACTTTGAAAAGAGAAATGTTCCGGATCATAAGGGTTAATCAGCTTCACCAAACCATAACGCCAAGTTCCTACCCATATATTTTCCGCTTCATCTTGAAATATAACATGTGATGAGTTAGCCGGATTTATTCCCGAATAAGTATAAAAATGATCTTCCTGAGGGTTGTAATGCAACAACCCCTGATTCCACGTACCTATCCAGATATGTCCCAGATGATCTTCCAACATGGATTTTACATCTACATTCTGCACCAAGTCAAAAGTACGGCTACCGGCTTTTCTCAAGAAAAGCCCCTTACTGCCTCCTACCCACAAGTCTCCGTTACGGGCACAAACAATGGCCTCTATATTAGCAACTTGAATAATGGGACTTACTATTTTTTCTATTTCATCTGTAGGTTTATGCAGAACGTAAAGCCCATTGTGCGTACCGATCCACAAATTATTCTCATTATCTTCAGTCACCATGTTTACAAAGCTATCAATAGAATGCCCGCGGTTTATCCCATTGGGCTTGTACATCACGATGGAATAACCATCATAACGCAATAAGCCGTTATAAGTCGAGATCCAGATATACCCGTCACGGTCCTGATAGAATTTGCGCACCTCATTTGTCGGGAAATTGACAGAAGTAGTAATAGGCTTAAAATGAAATACATTCTTCTTATTGCCAGCCAATAGCAATATAGGAAAGGAAAGAAGACATATCAATAACATTAAGTGTTTATCATAACAACGCATACAATGACGTTTTGATTGTATTTAAGAATTTAGACTGCAATATTCGCAAAAAAATGTAATACAAACAAATATTATTAAGAATACTTCCTTCCCGGAATCACAAAATAAACCTGTTCATTGTGCCGGGCATTCATGCTTTTCTTCTTTTTGCAAAGCAAAAGAAGCGCATTATATCGCAAAAAATAGTATATTTGCCAACAAGTGTGACCTAACTAAAAATAGAAAAACATGCATTACAACGACCAAGGCGCTGACTTTAAATATTTAATCGTCAATGAACGGGACAAGCGTTTCGGCTTGTCGGTGACCACTGTCGGATTTCAGGCTATAAAAGCCGGAAGTGTTTATCCGCCACGCAACCACCCGGATGCTTACTATTTTACAGCCCAGAAAGGACGTATCCTGCATGAATACCAGTTGGTGTACATCACTAAGGGACGGGGAACTTTCGCCAGCGACAGCACTCCATCCACGGACATATCCAAGGGACAAATATTGTTTCTATTCCCCGGACAATGGCACACCTATGCCCCATTGCAAAAAACGGGATGGAACGAGTATTACATTGGCTTTGAAGGGCCCATCATTGACAATTTGGTAAAGAACAGCTTCATTTCAAAAGAAAACCAGATTCTGGATATCGGCATTAATGAAGAATTGGCTACGCTTTTTGCCCGTGCATTGGAAGTAGCGGAAGCAGACAAGACAGCGGCACAACAATATCTGTCCGGCATTGTTCTGCATATCATGGGAGCCGTGCTTGCCATTTCGCAGAACAAACGCTATGAAGTGGACAATGCGGCGCAAAAGATAGAAAGCGCCAAAATCATTATGCACGAAAATGTATATAAGGATATAGATCCCGAAGAACTTGCTATGAAACTGGGCATCAGTTATTCCTGGTTCCGCAAGGTATTCAAAGAATATACGGGCTATGCTCCTGCCAAGTATTTTCAGGAATTGAAGCTGCGCAAGGCAAAGCAACTGTTAATTGAAAGTTCCATGTCCGTAAAAGAGATTTGCTATGAGTTGAATTACACTTCTACCGAGCATTTTTTCTCTGTATTCAAGAAAAGAACCAATTTCACCCCCACCGAATATCGCAACTTCGGACGGGGAGTGAAAGAAAAAGAGAATGAAAACGAATAAACAAAAGATGAAAAGATTTACCATAAACATGGCTGCTGTGGCGGCCTTTTCCATTATAATTGCTTCGCCGGCATTGGTGAGCAGCAGTTGTGCTACTCCGAAAGCGGAACAGGAAGATACAACGATTGTACGAGAAGATCCGGGAATAACGGCATTGAAATACAGTAGTCCAGAAGTACCTGCCAACATTGAGTTCTGCGGAAAAGTGATTGATCTGACCCGCTTTGACCGTCATGAACGGATGGACCGTGAGCTACTGGCATTCACCTATATGCACAGCACTTCCTTACAAATGTTGAAAAAGGCAAACCGATATTTCCCCATCGTAGAACCTATATTGAAAGAGAATGACATCCCCGATGATTTCAAATACCTGATGGTGATAGAAAGCAATATGAACCCCACTGCCCGTTCTTCTGCCGGAGCCGCCGGACTATGGCAATTCATGCAAGGCACCGGACGGGACTATGGGCTGGAAGTAAACAGCAACATAGATGAGCGTTACCATATAGAAAAAGCAACCCATGCCGCTTGCCGCTACTTGAAAGATGCTTATGCCAAATATCACGACTGGGTGGCTGTTGCCGCTTCCTACAATGCAGGCCAGGCACGCATTGCCAGCCAGTTGGCAAAGCAGGATGTGGACGATTCACTGGACTTGCAGTTGGTAGAGGAAACAGCCCGTTATGTATATCGCATCCTTGCTGCCAAGCAAATGTTCAGCAATCCTGCCGCATTCGGTTTCCGTTTGCGGGCATCCGATCTGTATCCGCCTATTCCCTATACGGAAGTAACAGTAACCAAAAACATTAACGACCTGGCACGGTTTGCACGCAGCAAAGGCATCACGCTGGCTATACTGAAGAATATGAATCCTTGGTTGCGAGAAACTTCCCTGTCCAATCATAGCGGATGGACTTATGTACTAAAGATCCCTACAAAAGAAGGAATGACGTACCATCCGCAGGCAACCGTGCCTCATGATAAGCGTTGGGTAGTGGACTAATCAATTTATTATGGAATCCCCTTTCAACCGGGCTCCGCAATATTTGCAATAAGCCGCATTCTCCTCATGCCCGTCCCTGCCACAGTGCGGGCATTTCATGGCATCCCTGCGCTTGTGTTCCCTGATCATGGAGGCGGAAACAATACCTGTGGGTACTGCTATGATGGTATAACCCATCAGCATGACCACTGCCGAAAGGAAACGCCCCAAGGGGGTCTCAGGGGTAATATCGCCATAGCCCACGGTGGTCATGGTCACTATCGCCCAATAAATGCTATTCGGAATATTGTTGAAGGCGGTATCAGGGCGCTGCCCTTCAATCATGTACATCAACGTGCCGATGGAAGTAACCAGAATAAGCACAAACAGGAAAAAGACAATGATCTTCCTGCTGCTATACACCAATGAGTGTAGCAACAGGTTGCCCTCATCCAGATAGTTGAAAAGCTTGAATACACGGAACACGCGGATCAACCGGAAAGTGCGGATTACCAGCAGATAACGCGCCGTCCCGAAAAACCATCCTATATATAAAGGTAGAGTAGCCAGCAAATCAATAATGCCGAAGAAGCTCAAAGCATACTTACGCGGCCGGGGAGAGCAATAAAGCCTCAACACATATTCCAGCGTAAAGAAGAAAGTGAAAACATACTCGGACATCCGTAGGTAAGGGCCGATAATAGGGTCCCAACTCCGGATGCTTTCAGCAATCACCACCAAGATGCTTAGTACTATAAATCCAATCAACGCCACATCGAATAATTTTCCCATCGGTGTGTCGCTTTCGAAAATAATCACATAAATCTTATGCTTTAGTTTCTTATTATGCAGTAAACCCTGCCATTTAGCCCAAATATGTTTTAGAAATGCCATAATTTTTGAGGATAGATACAAATCATTCACAATTATAACAAATATTGCCCGATTTATAGCCTATTGCCAAACATTATTTTCACTATATTTGCACAAAACCAATTAATAATAGCATGAAAAAACAACTTATGACAGGCCTGTTCACAGTCCTTGCCCTCACGGCAGGCGCACAGACCTTCCAGGAATGGCGCAATCCGGAAATCAATGCCGTGAACCGCGCACCAATGCACACTAACTACTTCGCTTTTGAAAATGCAGACGCAGCCCGAAAAGCTGTGAAAGAACAATCTGCAAACTACATGACACTGAACGGTACATGGAAATTCAACTGGGTGAAAGATGCCGACTCCCGCCCTACCGATTTTTGGAAAACCGGTTTCAATGACAAAGGCTGGGACGACCTGCAAGTGCCCGCCGTATGGGAACTGAACGGATATGGCGACCCGATATATGTAAACGTGGGCTACGCATGGCGCAACCAGTTCAAGAACAATCCTCCCGAAGTGCCGACAGAAAACAACCATGTAGGCTCTTATCGCCGCGAAATCACAGTTCCCGCTTCATGGAACGGAAAGGACATTATCGCCCACTTCGGTTCCGTTACTTCCAATATGTATTTATGGGTAAACGGACGCTTTGTAGGCTATAGTGAAGACAGCAAACTGGAAGCAGAATTTGACCTGACTCCGTATCTGAAACCCGGACAAAAGAACTTGATTGCATTCCAAGTATTCCGTTGGTGTGACGGTACGTATCTGGAAGACCAGGACTTCTTCCGTTTCAGCGGCGTAGGACGTGATTGTTTCCTGTATGCCCGCAACAAGAAACGTATTCAGGACATCCGCGTCACTCCGGACCTGGATGCAGCTTATCAAAACGGTAGCCTGGCTATCAACCTGCAATTGAAAGGCAGCGGCAAAGTAGACCTGGAACTGGTAGACGCCCAAGGTAAGCAAGTAGCAACCGCTACAGCCACTAAACCGAGCTTAGTAACCATGAACGTGGAAAACCCGAAAAAGTGGAGTGCCGAAACTCCTTATTTATATACGCTGCGTGCCAGTATGCAAGGCAGCAACGAAGTGATCCCCGTAAAAGTAGGTTTCCGCAAGATTGAACTGAAAGGCGATCAGATTTTGGTTAATGGAAAGGCAGTGCTCTTTAAAGGTGCAGACCGCCACGAACTGGATCCGGACGGAGGTTATGTAGTATCTCCCGAACGCATGATACAGGATATTCAGATCATGAAACAGTTCAATATCAATGCTGTACGCACCTGCCACTACCCCGACAACAACCTGTGGTATGACTTGTGCGACCAATATGGTATTTATGTGGTAGCCGAAGCAAACGTAGAGTCTCACGGAATGGGATACGGCGACCAAACTCTGGCAAAGAATCCGAAATACAAACTGGCTCACATGGAACGCAATCAGCGCAATGTACAACGCGGTTTCAACCATCCCAGCATCATCTTCTGGTCACTGGGTAACGAAGCGGGTGACGGTCCTAACTTTGAGCAATGTTATAAATGGATCAAGGCAGAAGATCCCAGCCGTGCTTGCCAGTATGAGCAAGCCCGCCAGCAAGACCATACCGACATTTTCTGTCCGATGTACTATGGCTATGAAGGTATGGAGAAATACGGCCAGCGCACCGATGCCACCAAACCGCTTATCCAATGTGAATATGCCCACGCTATGGGTAACTCCGAAGGTGGTTTCAAAGAATACTGGGACATCATCCGCAAGTATCCCAACCTGCAAGGTGGTTTCATTTGGGACTTTGTAGACCAGTCTGTCCGCTGGAAAGGAAAAGACGGCGTTCAAATCTACGCATACGGTGGTGACTTCAACCGCTTCGATGCCTCAGATAATAACTTCTGTGACAATGGGCTTATCAGCCCGGACCGTGTTCCCAATCCGCATATGTATGAAGTGGGACATTTCTATCAGAACATCTGGACTACTCCTGCCGACTTGAGCAAAGGCGAAGTGAACGTGTACAATGAGAACTTCTTCCGCGACCTCTCCGCTTACTATCTGGAATGGGAAATGCTGGCAAACGGAAAAGCAGTACGCACCGGCCGCATAGACGATTTGAAGGTTGCTCCGCAGGAAACTGCCAAAGTTGCGCTGAATATCGGCAAGACTTGTACTTGCAAGGAATGGTTGCTGAACGTGACTTATAAACTAAAGAACCGTGAAGGCTTATTGCCCGCAGGCCATGCAGTAGCCAAGAATCAGTTGGTACTGAATGCCTACAAGGCTCCTGCCATGGATCTGAAGAACGCAGAGACAACCAATGTTGCCACCGTAGTTCCGCAAATCATAGACAACCAATATCATTACCTGATTGTAAAAGGCAATAACTTTGTAGCCGAATTTGGCAAACAGAATGGTTTCCTGAGCAAATATGCAGTAAACGGACTGGAAATGCTGAAAGAAGGTGCCGCCCTTACTCCTAACTTCTGGCGTGCTCCGACTGACAATGATTACGGTGCAGGCCTGCAAAACAGATATGCAGCATGGAAGAACCCTGAATTGAAACTGGTTTCCCTGACTTCAAAGACCGAAAACGACCAAGTAGTAGTCAATGCCGAATATGACATGAAGGATGTTTCTGCCAAGTTGTACCTCACGTATGTTATCAACAACGCAGGCGCTATCAAGGTTACTCAGAAAATGACGGCTGATAAGAATGCAAAAGTATCTCCGATGTTCCGCTTCGGTATGCAAATGCAGATGCCTAAGAGTTTTGAGGCGATAGAATATTATGGCCGCGGTCCGGTAGAAAACTACAGTGACCGTAACCATTGCACAGACTTGGGCATTTATCGCCAGAGTGTGGATGAACAATTCTACTCGTACATCCGTCCGCAGGAAACCGGAACGAAGACTGACATCCGTTGGTGGAAACAGTTGAATGCAGGTGGCAACGGACTGAAAGTGGTAGGTGATGCACCGTTCTCTGCATCGGCTCTGCATTATACTATTTGTTCTTTGGATGATGGTGCGCAAAAAGATCAACGCCACTCACCCGAAGTAAAGAAGGCAGATCTTACCAACCTGTGCATTGACAAGGCACAAATGGGACTGGGCTGTGTTAATAGCTGGGGAGCAATGCCTTTGCCACAATATATGTTGCCTTATGGAGATTATGAGTTTACATTCATTCTTACTCCGGTGAAACATAGTGTGGAGGTAGAATAAGAGGGAAATTAAGTCACCCTTAGCTAACATCCACTGTAGGGGCAGAATATTTTCTGCCCGATAACATAAAGAGTATATCAAAACTCTAAAGCAAGTCCACCGTAGGGGCGGATTGAATCCGCCCGAATGCACAAAGCAAACTGTTATCGGGCGGATTCAATCCGCCCCTACAGTGGATGAAAACATTCAGCACAGACATCAAACAAAAAAAGTTCTTTCTCACCGTACCCGATTCCCCTCTCCGGTTGTATTACTCATAAAGACCCAATAAACAAAAACAAAATGAAACAGAACAACTACCGGAAAGCAGGCTGGGTAATCATACTAATTATAGCTATCGCCCTCCCCCTCCATGCACAAACCACCAAACGGTTCTCTATCGAATTGAACGACCGACCGTTACCCACCGCATTAAAACTCGTAGAAAAAGAAGGAGGAAAGAATATCATCTTCTCCTACAACGAAACGGAAAGCTACCGGGTAACAGCCTCCATCCGGCAAAAGACCGAAACGGAAGCCATCAACATCCTTCTGAACAGCACCCCCTTCATCTGCAAAGAACGCGAAGAATACTTTGTCATACAGAAAAAAGGAAAAGAAGCCCGCACCTCCGAAATACGCGGACGAGTAGTAAACGAAAAGAACGAACCCCTTGCCTACTCCAACGTATTATTGCTGGCTGCCAATGACTCCACTTTTGTAAACGGATGTGTCAGCCGCACGGACGGCAGTTTCCTGATTATAGCGGAAAAAGGCGGCACACCCTATATATTAAAAGCCTCCTACATAGGATACAAGACAGAAGTGCAAACCTGCCACCCCAACTCCATACTCCGTCTGACTCCCGACACACAACTGATGCAAGAAGTAACCGTCACCGCCCGGCGTCCACTGATAGAAGTCGGTCCCAACGGATTAAAAGCCAATGTAACAGGCACCTCACTTGCCAAAATGGGATCGGCCGCCGAAATGCTATCCCATCTCCCTTTTGTGACCACTGGCAATGGCGGTTATAGCGTACTGGGATGCGGTTCCCCCGTGATATACATTAATAGCCGGAAAGTGCGTGATGCAGCAGAACTAGACCGCCTCCGCGCCAATGAAATAATATCCGCGGAAGTCATTACCACTCCCGGAGCAGAATATGCCTCAAGCGTAGCCGCCGTCATCCGCCTCCGCACTATCCGCCAGCGAGGGCAAGGCTTGAGCGGCAACTTCAACACAACTTATTCACAAGGACATTCTGCCAACGCCAATGAATACATGGCATTGAATTACCGCACCGGCGGACTGGACATCTTTGTAAAAGGATACATGGCACAACAAAATTCGTATGGAGAAACCACAAACATGAATCGCATAGAAGGTTCTGCCGTGTGGGAAACCAATAAAAGCGACGTGCAAATCAATAAGAACCAACGTTTCTCCGGCGAACTGGGATTCAACTATGAACCGAATGAACACCACTCTTTCGGTATGCGCTATATGCCCGAAACCAGAATAGGAAATGCAGACAGAAACTCATACGGTCAAACCATCACTACCCGTAACGGCGAAGAAGCCGACCGGGTAAACTTTACAACGTCAGAACAGACACATACGGGTTGGGATCAGGCAGTAAACGCCTATTATGTGGGCGAAGTGGGTAAATGGAATATTGATTTCAACGCCGATTATCTATTCAAGCGCTCGCATTCCGATCAAAATGCCATTAATAATGACGATGCCCCCGTGCTATCAAACAGCCGTATGCGCAGCTACCTCTATGCAGCCAAGCTGGTGGCAAGCACCCCCTTATGGAAAGGGCATTTCTCATTCGGTACGGAAGAAACTTTCACCAACCGCCATGACCTGTTCACCCAAAACGGTTTCTCCGCCGATGCCGATGACAACATCAAACAATCCGTATATGCCGTATTTGCCGATTACTCAAGATCCATTCACCATTGGAAACTGAATGCAGGAATACGTTATGAGCACCAACAGACAGATTATTATGAAAAAGGAATAAGGAAAGACGCGCAAAGCCCTTCCTATAATGATATTATCCCCGTATTGGCAGCCAGTTGGTCACACAACGGCAAGAGTTTCAGCCTCTCTTACCGGATGAAGAAAAACAATCCCGACTATAGTTTGTTGACCAACTCCATCAGCTATCGCAGTAAATACGAGTATTCTCAAGGTAACCCATTGCTGGAAGCGCAAAAGACACATAGATTCTCAGCCAGCGCCTCTTGGAATTGGATATATGTCTCAACCTATTTCAGCCGCATTCTCAATATGCCCGTCAATATGATTATGCCATACAACGAAGATACACATCCGGGCGTACTACTGTTTACCGCACTGACCATTCCTACGACCAATAATTACGGTATCAGCATCAACGCCTCTCCCAAACTGGGTTATTGGGAACCGCAGCTCAATGTAAACATGGCTTTTCTGGATATGAATGCGGAAAAGATAGGCATCACCAGACACCGGAATCAGCCGCGATTCTATTTTAACCTGGATAATAATTTCAACCTTCCCAAAGGTTGGTTCTTCAATATAGAAGGATACCTCTCAACTGCTGCCCGGCAAGGATCTTTTGTAACGCGCACCGAGGGACAACTCAATGCGCGTCTCTCTAAATCCTTCTTGCAGGAATCGCTGACAGTGGCACTCACAGCCAATGACATTCTTAGGACAGGATATTTCCATTTCGATTTATACGGCATAGACGCTTATATGGAAAACCGTATTTACCGGGACTTCCAGCGTGTGGGCATCCAAGTTTCCTACAAGTTCAATGCCACCAAGAGCAAATATAGAGGAACCGGAGCCGGACAGAGTGAAAAGAACCGATTGTAACGCCGGAGGGAAGAAAGAATTTTCCGTACCTTTGTCCGCGGAAGGCAAAGAAATATGAATATTCTGTTTAGGAAAAGATATAATAAAGAAGCACACTTTGAACAACTGTTCATGGAGATGTACCCGCGCCTCGTCCGCTATGCCACTACCTTGATGGGCGATGCGGACGAGGCAAAAGACATAGTAAGTGAAACGATGGAACAAGCTTGGAAAGAGTTCGACAAACTGGAAACGGACACCCGCAGCGCATGGATGTATGCCGCCGTCCGCAATGGTTGCCTCAACCGCCTGAAACACTTGAACGTGGAGCAACAGCATATCAACTCCCTTATTGAGGCTACGCGGACGGATATGAGCAACAACTATCGGGAACACGAAGCACTGCTGCAACAAGCAGAATGTATAGCCCGCAGCTTGCCCGAACCGACTTGTACCATTCTAAGACTTTGTTATTGGGAGAAGAAAACTTATCAGCAGGTAGCGGGTGAGTTGGGCATCAGTCCCGACACCGTGAAGAAACATATATCAAAAGCATTGCGCACCCTGCGCGAAGCAATGCTGCAAAAGGAGGAGATATAATGGAAAACGAAAAGAACAACCGGCAGGCAAACAGCCGCAGCAACAAGATGGAAACCACCGATACGAATGACCATAGACTGGAAAGTCTTTTTGGTGAAGCATTGGGAGACACTGCTACCCGGGATGAAACACAAGCGGCATGGCAGGCATTTACACTCCGCCGTCGTGCAGCCGGACGCCGACTCATTTATGGTTCGGTAGCCGCCATTGCTGCCGCCGTCACTTTTATTTTATTCCTTTGGCCGCTACATACCGGCGAGCCTTTGCAGGAAGTAGAAGTCTTCACCTCCATAGAAGCCTCCCAAGAAATAACCTTCAGTGAGGCGGGAGAAAGAATGATTGTCACCACTCCCCCCGCCACTACCACCACCTTACAGCTAAGTGACGGTACAAAAGTATTACTGAGCGCAAACAGCCGCTTGGAGTATTTGAAAGACTTTTCGGACACACTTCGCAGCGTATCACTGGTGGGAGAAGCCCGTTTTGAGGTTGCCAAAGATGCCGCCCGCCCGTTCATTGTCAACACCGAGCAGGTACAAACACGGGTACTGGGTACGACATTCTACATAAAGGCTTACCGCAACTACCGCCCTAATATCACTTTATACGAAGGGCGGGTGCACGTCAACAGTACCGACTTGAAACAGAACCAAAACATGAATCCCGGGGAACAGGTTTCCATGGACAAGGCAGGCAAGCTCCTCTTGACCAAGGTGGATACCGGGAAGCAAATGGATCTGAGCGAGAATGTATTCTCTTTTGATAACTCGGACTTAATGCAAGCCATGCAGGAAATAGGGAACTGGTATAATATCAGTGTAGTCTTCCGTTCACGCCCGTTACTGGATGAACGCATCTACTTTCACATAAACAGGCAACTTCCGGTCCATGCCGTGCTGGATGCGCTGAATGATTTGAATATTGCGCATTTCTCGGTGAAAGATAATAAGATTGTGGTTTCGGCACATCCGTAATTACTCCCAATATCCTCGTGTAAAATCAGGAATCTCCACCGGTACACTGCCCTGCCGCACAGACTGTTCGCTCAGTTCCGTTATGCAAGACCATTCGGCTGCATCATATACATCTTGATCCAGCGGCAGACCATTCCTCAAACAATGAATGAGCCGGTAGTCCATGATATAATTCATTTCATTCGGCATATTCTTCCGGCGGGCCTCTTCACCGATGGAAGCCGTAAAAGGATGTTTGTAACACTCCATTACCTTTTCAAACGCTTCTCCCGCTAGAGGTTCTTTCCCGTAATCATCCAGCAAAAGACAGGGAACAGGATACTTCTGCATAAAGCCCTTTGTGCCGCAAATAGTTTGATGGCGGCTATACGGACGCGGAGTTGTCACATCATACTGCAATAAAATGGTTTTCCCTTTCACCGTATGAATCAGCGTAGTATTTACATCCCCCATCTCATACACCTGTCCGGCTTCCTGCGAGTGCCTGCCGAACACCTGTCCGGCATAAGCAGACAAACCGGCCTGGCGGGACGACATGGACACCAAATACTCCATCCGGTCTCCCCGATGAATATTCATCCATTGGCAGACAGGACCCAAACCATGCGTAGGATATGGATTTCCGGTATGTTGCTGACTATAGAGCTTCATCCAGTTATTGTGATAGCCACCCGCCGTTTCATCAGCAAAATAATGCTTGCGGAGATCGTGGATATAGGCCCCCTCGGCATGGGTGATTTCTCCCAACACTCCTTGCTGCACCATGTTCAACGTAGTCAGGGCAAAAGCATCATAACAACAATTCTCCAACATCATGCAATGGCGGCGAGTCGCTTCGGCTGTATCTACCAGTCGCCAGCAATCGGCAACACTCATGGCGGCAGGGACTTCCAGTGCCACATGGCGCCCTTGCTGCATGGCATAAACGGCAATATCGGTATGCGTCAGCCAATCCGTACAAATATAAATAAGGTCTATCTCTTTACATTCGCACATCTTGCGCCACATCCCTTCCTCCGAATAGTTCTCGGCTTGGGGACGGCCGAATTCATTCAATATATGTTCTGCCCGTTCTACATTTTCTCTCCGTAGATCGCAAAGCGCTTTCACCTCAATACCTTCCAGGTGCATATATCTTTCAAGCGCCAGAATACCCCTCTTACCCAATCCGATAAAACCGATTCGGACGATGGGTATAGGAGGGCAGGTTAAGTTTAATACGTTTGGCAGTTTCATAAATTGCTGTATTTATGGGACAAAGATAAAGAGAAAAATCGAGAGGCAGGGAAGTGTTTCTAAATAATTTGCCGGTAGATCGGTTTTCCTGTTTCGGAACATAAGTTGTTTTGATTGCCAACCTAAGCCTTTTTGTCCTTAAGACTAAGGCTTTTATTACTATTACCTACTACAGTCTTCAACAGCCGGCTGTACAGCCCACTATAGGCGGCTATACAGCCCGTTATGGGCGGCTATACGGCCCACTGTAGGAGACTGTAGTAAGTAATAGTACAAAAACGGTTAGTCATTAGGAAGAAAAGACTTAGCTAAAGGGAAGAAATTGCTTATGGACCGTTCCATAATTGGATGGAGTCTGCTAAAAGAGCTACTCTTTTTACACATCTTTTTAACATATCATTTTCCGTAGGGGCAGATCCATGTGTCTGCCCGAGAACAGTTCACTTTATGCTTTCGGGCGGACACACGGGTCCGCCCCTACGAGTTGGATGAAAGCGTTACTGAAAATGTTAACGGAGATGTATAGAAAGAGTAGCTCTCAAGAGGGGATGGAGTTACTACAGACTTACATCGAAGCACGCGCTTAAATAATAGAAGTACGTTTCGTAAATTCTATGATTTCAGGGATATAACCAAACGCCAACCCTGTCACCGTATCGGCACAACCATAATAAACGGCTACCCTTCCGGTTGCAGGATCATGCAAAGCCGCGCATGGGAAACATACATTGGGCACATCACCCATACACTCATATGGAGTTTGCGGTGTCAATAAGTAAGGGCCGGAACGGAACTTCACTTTCCAAGGTTCATCCAAGTCCAGCAAAGCAGAACCGAATGCATATACATACCCGTTGCAGGAACGAAGCACACCGTGGTAGAACAGTAACCAACCTTCACTGGTCTCAATAGGAATAGGACCGGCTCCAATCTTCAGACACTGCCATGCACTCACCTCAAACGGAGCAGGAGACATGACGTGACGATGACGTCCCCAAAACTCCAAGTCGGGAGATTCGCTATAATAAATATCTCCGAAAGGCGTATGGCCATTGTCACTGGGACGGCTCAACATGGCAAAGTTGCCATTGATCTTGCGGGGAAACAACACTCCATTGCGGTTGAAAGGCAGGAAAGCATTCTCTACCTGATGGAATGTCTTGAAATCTGTAGTCCATGCCACACCGATAGTAGGCTGACCTTTGTAGCCGTTGCACCAAGTCACATAGTAACGGTCGTCTATAAAGCAAACACGCGGATCGTAACCATATACCCACTCTCCTATTTCGGGAATATCACACTGGAACTGCAATTTCTCAGGGTTAATGTCCCAATGAACGGCATCCTTGCTGAATCCCACATGGAGCGCCATACGGCGGTTCGTATCGTCGCAACGGAACACTCCTGCATAGCCTTCGCCAAACGGAACCACTGCACTATTGAATATACTGTTGGATGTAGGCAACAAATCACGCGGTATAATCGGATTGGCGCTACATCTCCACATTACGTTTTTGCAACCTTCGGGACGTTCTTCCCAAGGCATACCGGGCAACGGATTGCCCACAATCTTTAAGTCACTCATATCTATTTATTTATTGTTAGGTTTTCATTTACTTACTGTCCTCGTGCGTAAACGGCACAAACCAGGTCATGAGGAACGCCGGAATGGTAGCCACCAGCACAAAGATGAAAAAGACTTTATAGCCCAATGCATCACTGACGTAGCCCGACATCATGCCGGGAACCATTACACCCAGGTTCATAATGCCCGATGCAAAAGCATAATGCGCCATCTGGTGCGGACCGGCAGCTACTTGCTGCATCATAAACAAGGTCAATCCCACAAAGCCGAAGCCGTATCCAAAGTATTCCAGTACAATGGCGCCACCGATAAGCGGTGCACTCTGAGGCTGGAAAACGGCAAGCAAGGTATAGGCCATAAAAGGAAGATTGAACACGCAACACAATGAGAACAAGGTCTTTTTCAGCCCACGGGCGGAAATGTAATAACCACCCAGCAATGAACCCAGTACGAAAGCTGCCGCCCCGAAGGTTCCATAATATATTCCGATCTGCTGCTCCGTCAGTCCCAAGCCTCCCACATCGCGTCCGGCTTTCAGGAACAAAGGTACGATTTTCATCACAAACCCTTCGGCAAAACGATATAAAATGATGAAGCAGATATAGTAAAGAATATGTTTCTTAGTAAAGAAGTTGCGGATCACACTCCACAGTTCGGTCATGCTCTCCGAGAAAGACGTTACGGAACGGGCATGTTTGCCGGAGGGCAACATACGGGTGTGATAAAGTCCGAGTGAAAACATGACTACTCCCAAGACGATCATGATAACAGTCCATGAGTAAAGCACGGCATCCTCTGCCGGGCCGTCATAGGCATCTTTCAACGCACCTGCCAGATAGACCAGTACCCCTGTACCTATAATCTTGGCTACATTGTAGAAAGCGCCCTGCCAACCGATGTATTTTGCCTGTTCCTGTGCATTGAGTTCATCCATGTAGACTCCGTCGCAAGCCACATCGTGGGTGGCACCGCTGAATGCAACGACGGCGAACAGGGCGATAGTGACGGCAAAGAAAGAAGGGAGATGGAGGGAGAGGGCTATCAGTCCGAAAGTGATTCCCGATACCATTTGGGTGAGGACTACGAAGAATTTCTTGGTACGATACATTTCAAGCAAGGGACTCCAAAGGGGTTTCAGTGTCCAGGGAAGCATGATGAGGGAAGTCCAGAAGGCGATCTTTGCGTCGCTTACTCCCAGGCCTTTGTACATCAGGACGGCTACCATGTTGAGGACTACGAAAGGAAGTCCCATGCCGAAGTAGGCGGTGGGGACCCAAAGGACAGGGTTACGTTTTTTAGTTGTAGTTGGTGTTTCGCTTGTTTTCATTTATTTCGGTTTTAGGGTTATAATTATCAAGATTAGTTTTCACAAAGGTGTGTCGAAACTAAAAGACGGCTGCCATTTAGCCGTAGGGGCAGATTGAATCTGCCCGATAACAGTTTGCTTTGTGCATACGGGCGGATTCAATCCGCCCCTACGGTGAACAATTTGATCGTTGCTTTAGAGTCTTGATACACCGCCGTAGGAGATTACTCAGCCACAGGCACAAAGCTCACCGCCTGTCCGCCACCCTTTGCCATTACTACGGATAGGGTATCGGCTGCTGCTACTTCTTTCTCCGTTATCTGATAAGAAGTGGGATTCGTTTTCCAATCGGCATCTTCTCCATCGGCATAAATCACGGCATGATATTTCTTATCTTTCTCCAAGAAATTCAAGGGGATAGTGAGCGTACGTGCTTCCTCATTCGTGCTGGCTCCCAGGAAATAGTTATCTTTGGCTTTCCGCACCACAGCAATAAATTCTCCCGGCTCGCCCTGCAAAGCCTGTGACCAGTCGCAATCCGCATCAAAGTCACGGAAGAACTGAAAGGCAGGATGGCCTTCATAGTTCTCAATCATGTCCGAAGCCATTTGCAACGGTGAGTAGATTATCACCCAGTTGGCTATCTGCTTGGCCAATGTAGTGTTTACGCGGCTGTTGCCTTTGTCCAGATCATTCCATTTCTTGCGGCGGGGGGAGTTGCGGGTCTTCTCATAAAGGATATCGAAAGTACCCGGCGTATAGTCCATCGGGCCACCCAGCAGACGGGTGAACGGCAATAACTCATGATGACTGGGGGGATTTCCTTCGCTCCATCCGTTCCACTCCATGCCGCGTGCACCTTCGCGCGTCATCATATTGGGATACGTGCGGCGGATGCCGGTATCTTTTATCGGTTCGTGCGCATCAATGGTAGTGTGATAACGGGCAGCCGTCTGCACCACCTTGCGATAATGGCGTACATTGAACTGACCATGATGGTTGTGTCCACCCGGCAGGCCTCCGGCGTAACCGGTCTTCACGCTGTGTATTCCTAAATCGGCATACCATTTGTAAGCATCGTCCAGTTGACGTTCATAGTTAAAGATATTACCTCCCGTTTCGTGGTGACCGATGATTTCTACTCCTTTTTCCTTGGCATAGCGTGCCACTTCCTTCATGTCAAAGTCGGCGTATGGCTTGGTATAGTCAAAGTTCTGCATGCCTCCCCAGCTTTCCCATCCTTCGTTCCAGCCTTCAAACATCACGGCTTCTATATGATTGGCGGCAGCAAAATCAATATATCGTTTGGCGTTGGCGGTTGTTGCACCGTGACGTTCATCCATCGTCCACGTTTCAACGCCCAAATGCATTCCCCACCAAATACCTACATATTTCATCGGGCGTACCCAGCTCAAGTCTCCTTCCAAAGCGCAAGGTTCATTCAAGTTCAGGATCAGTCCCGAATTGATCAGTCCTACTGCTGTAGGGGCTATCTGGATGCTGCGCCACGGGGTAGTGAATGTTCCTCCGGCAAAACGGGCTTTCACGCCATCGGGCCAAGGGGCAAGGTCTGATTTAAAGCTGCAACCTTCGGTATGTTTCAAGGTCATTTCCGGAAAGTCGGTCAGAGCCGCTTCGTGAATGCTGGCATATACCCCATTCTCCGTTTTGAAAGTCATAGGAGTGTTGGCATTGTCCACTTTGCTGATGGGCAGGGTGCGATATAGCAATTCGTAGGTTTCAAAGCTGGCGGGAATAGACCACGATGTTCCGTCCTGCGCCAAGTTGAAAGCGGTAAGTTCATCCATTACGAAAACGCTATCCACTTGCGGCACTTGGTATTCGTAACGAAAGCCTAAGCCATCATCGAATACGCGGAAGCGAAGGGTCAGCAAGGTATTTGCGGGATCTTTCAGCTGCACTGCCATTTCATTATAATGGTTGCGGATGGATTTGTTCTCTCCCCACGGTTGTGTCCAGGTTTCGTCTGCTGAGGTGAACTCGGTGTTCTCTATCTTAAAACCTTTGGAAAGGTTTACTCCGTCCCGGCCTTCAAAGCCCATAACGGAGGGGGTGATAAAAGCTGACCCGCCTACGGTAACACCGTAGGTCATGTCCCCTCCCTCGGAGAGATTAAATACTAGTTTGATATTGCCATCCGGCGATGTTATTTCTGTGGGATGATGGGTGCATCCACACAACACGGCTAACAAGAATAATACACAATAACTGTATGTCTTCATAATATTAAATTGATTAATGATACAAATATAAAACAATTAAGTAAGGTATTGCACTTATCGGAAGATGAAATTTATTTCAAAAGTAAGATAGAATATTTGAAAGGCTTGCATATCCATTATGTTAGTGCAGCAAAATAAGGATATAAGAAAGCCGCCGATATTATCATGATGATATACCGACGGCAAAACTAATTAATAATGAAAGAAATGGAAATCAGAATTCTAAGTCAGCCAACTGCGGATTATGATCGGACAGTAAGGCTTCCGGCACTTCAGCCGGTATATCACAACTCTTTACATTAATCTGAGGAGTAACAAATATAAAATCTATCTTTTCACAATCTTCTGCCGGAATACGGGCAAAGTCATGGAAAGTATAGTTCACGCCTGTTACGCTTCCGGCTATCTTATAAGCATCCTTCATCACAAACTCATTGGTAGTGATGGTTTTATAAGCATCACTTTGATCGTTCACATTAAAGTCTCCTGTAACAATGGCAGGACGGTCACCCACTATTTCCTTTATCTTCCTGATGATAAGCAAAGCGCTCTGACGACGAGCTTCCTCACCTATATGGTCAAAGTGAGTATTGACAGCCATAAATATCTTTCCTGTAGCCTTTTCTTTGAACTTTGCCCAAGTGGCAATGCGTACACATACGGCATCCCAGCCCATCATTCCCACACTGTCAGGATTCTCGGCAAGCCAAAAAGTATTGGAGTCAAGAACCTCATATTTATCCATGCGATAGAACAGCGGTGCATACTCACCTGCTTCTTTACCATCATCGCGCCCCACTCCGATACCCTCATACTCAGGCAACCCTGCACGAAGGTCAAGAAACTGGTTATGCAAGACTTCCTGCATACCGACTATATCCACTTGATTCTCCTTGATAAACCGGCAAACACGATCTTTGCGGTATTGCCAATTGTTCAGACTGTCCTGCGGATTGTCATAGCGGATGTTGAAGGTGGCCCAACGAACATCCGTTTTCTGCTCTTTTGCACAGCCGCCCAAAAAAAGGACGGCTGCCAATAAAAATAAGATTTGCTTCATTTTGTTTCTTTTATATGTTTTCCAGAATACAAAGATAGCATTTTCTAACGGAAGTTGTTCGGAGTATGCCACTCGCCGCTATCATTCATCGTGTCCGCTACATCCCACCATAGACGAGTACCTTGATTCACACCTGCCGGTTTCTTTGGATTGCGAGCTTCACTGTTGGGATAGTTGATACGCTTGATCAGTTTACCCGAAGCGACTTCCCCGTTAGAGTTATTTCCATTAATCGGAGTCAACAAATAACGTGGATAATCAGTACGGCGGACTTCTGCCCATCCTTCATTTCCATTCGGGAATACAGCAATCCACTTTTGGGTGATGATCTGTTCCAGTTGTTCTTCTTTGCTTCCACCGGTGAATGCTTTGACACCACTCAGGTGATTAATGTATTCATTAGCCTTGTCAGCATCAATTCCATAGTAGTCCATGGAAGCCTTAACACCTGCCTTGTACAGACTTTCGGCAGTTTCACTGACCAGTGACGGCCAGCGTAATGCAGCTTCCGCTTTCAGGAACAAACTTTCCGAATAACCCATCCATACTATTTCACGAGCCTGATTCCACCAATAATCTTTGTTCATGGCATCTGATGACAAGATACAACGGTTAGCAGAATAAACATTGAGGTAAGAACCGCCTACATTTGTTTCACCATTCATCACACCATTGAAGTCTCTTTTCAGATTCTCGGTGGGGAGAGGATTAGTGGTCAATGAATCAAACGGAGTGGGACGGAACCACAAAATCTCGCAACGAGGATCAAGGTAACAGTCGGCAGAATTGGTGTTGAAAGAAGTTTTACCATCAGCCGTAGCAGTTTCTTTCAAAGCCTGATTCTTGTAAGCCCATTCCATCTCTTTCGCCAACACGGCATTACCCGTCCAACTGAATAACAGGGCATAGATATTTTCGTTACCGCCCGAAATGTATTGCCGTTTCGGTGTCTGCTTCATGTTGTCGTCTTGACTTTGCATCAAACCTGCCTCATCTTCCAAAGCAGCTTTTGCCTGTGCCTGAGCCAATGCCGGATCAACGTTTGAAACGCGCAAAGCCAAGCGCAAACGCAATGTGTTGGCAAAACGACGCCATTTGTCCACATCACCTTTATAACACTTATCATTATCTCCCAAGTCATATTGGCTGGTTGCAGGAACATTTGCTTTACGCAAGTTTGTAGTGGCCTGATCCAGCAATTGGAAGATAATGCCATAAACCTCTTTTTGCGGTGTATAAGTTACATTCTCTTCGGGAGGCATGGCTCCTTTTACATAATAATCTACCGGTATATCTCCGTAAGTATCAGTCTGCATAGATAGCAGGAAAGCATAATAAATGCGGGTGATATAGAAAGCCGTATGATAATATTCTTTGTTACAGAAATGGAATGTCTTTATCAACTGGCTGTATTCAGAGGCACTACGGTCATCGTAGAAATGTTTCCAACGATTGGCCGACCATCCGTCCGTATAAGAATAGGTAGGTGCCTGATTTACAAAGCTGCCCACATTGACACCCCAATAACCGGCATAGACATCATGTGTCAGATTGGTTGTTACTTGGTAATCGTTATAGGGACCTTCGTAAGAAAAATTAGCAAAGATACTTCCTATAGCACCTTCCATACCTTTCAAACTAGCCAAAGCATTCTCAGTTAAAGTATAGTCGATGTCTATTCCATCAGCCGATACATTTTCCACAGTCGGATCATAAATCGGCGCATAAGGATTTGTATTCAATTCCTCAAAATCATGACATCCTGCCAAAGCCAACAGTGAGCATAAGGCTACGGATTTATATAATTTGATTTTCATAATCAGTTTTTCCTTTTAATTAATTAGAAACCTAGGTTGATAGAAACGCCGAAAGTACGTGTAACGGGCAGTGATGCATAGTCGATGGCTTGTGAGAACATCGTAGTGTCATAACCGCCTTCGGGGCTTGTACCCGGAGTATGTTTCAGCAGATAGCACAGGTTACGTGCCACAAATGAAACATTCAATGAGTTGATCGGAGTCTTCTTCAGCATGGAAGAGGGGAACGAATAACCCAGTGACAATTCTTTCAGCTTGATGAACGAAGCATCATAAAGGAAGTCTTCGGCTTGCAATGCGCCATAATAATCTGAGGCGGAAACTTGTTTCGTGTTAACCGCACCCGATTCGGTCACGCCGGGGAATACCATCTTGTAATTATTTTCTTCACCACGATTCTCGGTACGTTTGGACAAACCATTTCCGGTAGCCAGCATCTCAGAATAAGAGAAGATGTCACCGCCAAACTTCATATCAAACAGTGCAGAGAGGGTAATCCCTTTATAAGTAAAGGTGGGAGATACAGACATGGTCAGCTTAGGCTGAATGTTACCAATCGGCTTGTTTATATATTCCGATTCATCTGTTACAGTCATAGGCAAGCCATTATCACCTACGATAATATCACCGTTCTCATTACGTTTGTAAAGTGAAGTGGCGTAAATCTCGCCCAACTTGTGTCCGGCGCGTGTACCTACTTTTACAGGGAAGTTTCCATCACCGTTGAAGAACATATAGTTAACATTAGATGACGGATCAAGTTCTTTCACTTTGGATACGTTGTGTGCCATGTTTACATTTAAATCAAAAGTAAAGTCTTTGCTTTCCACAATAGTAGAGTATAACATCAATTCCACGCCCTGGTTGGTAACCATACCTGCATTCACCCATTGTCCGCCACTCCATGGAGCAGCTGCGGGCACTTTCATAATCTGATTCTTGGTCTTGCTGTAATAGTAAGTAAAGTCAAAGCCCAAGCGGTTGTTCAGGAACTTCATATCCAAACCGGCTTCATAAGATGTAGCAATTTCGGGCTTCAACTGGTCGTTCATCTTCACATTGTCTTTGGTGGGGGTGAGGACACCATTGTCAAATTTGAAAGAGTAAGTATTATACAGCTGATAAGGGCTTGTATCCTTACCTACCTGTGCGGCAGACAGACGTACTTTGGCAAAGGTCACCCAGCTAGGCAAGGGCTTTTCGATAGAACGCATAAAGTCTGATAACACAAAACTGAGGTTGGCAGAAGGATAGAAGAATGAATTGTTTTGCTTGGGAAGAGTAGACGACCAGTCGTTACGTGCAGTCAAGTCCAGTGACAGGTATTCTTTCCATGCCATCTGTACAGAGCCGAACACTGAGTTCATGGCGCGTTTGTAACCGTTTTCATTACCGGTTCTCAGCAAGTTGGCTACATTCAGCATCCAGTTTCCTTTGTCTATCATGTTACCCACTCCTACTCCTAAAGTTTCAGAACGCTGGTACATGAAGTTAGCGCCTGCATTAAAGCCCAAGCGGAAATTATCGGTCAGTTGACGGTCACCCATCAAGATAAACTCGGCATTCGATTCGAAGAAGTTTTCTTCGCTGCGATCCATTACATCGTTGGTAATCATGGAAGTATTGGTTTCACCGTTGATACCGTCACCTGCGTTAGTGCTCTCCACCCGTGTGCGATAATAGTCGAATGCATATTTGGCTGAGAGATGCAACCAGTCGGTAAAGTTGATCTTCATGCCGTAGTATCCGAAAGCACGCCAACGTTCATCCGAGTTCTGGCGTTGGTGCATTACATAATATGGGTTACGGGTGCTTGCAGTAGGGCCTGTCCAGTTTACATGTACATGAGATGCATCCGAATATTGCTTCAAGTCGTCCAAACGTACATTATTAGGAATCTTCATCAACTGGGCAATTGCACCATAATCACCATACAACGGGCGATTTTCGGCTTTTGTACGCGAGAGGGAGATCTTTCCGTCCATAGAGAACCATTTGTTCAGTTCAGATCCTGCATTCAGGTCGGCATTCACACGACTCAGGCTTTCGGTAGGGAATACACCGTCATTACCGGAATAGCCGAAAGATGTACGGAAGTGCGATTTCTCCGTACCGTTACTGATAGCCACATTGTGGGTATGCGAAAAGCCGGTATCAAAGTAATCTTTCAACTTGTTGCCATAGTTAGAATAAGCATAAGTTTCTCCGTTCCAGCCTTCCTTCATGCTTCCGTCTAAAACAGGGCCCCAACTTCCACTGTCGGCTTTGTCATACACGGCTGTATTGGCATCTTTTGTATCAATATGGCCTTGTCCGTAACGGCGTTGCATATCCAGCGTCTCACCGATTACCGTCCAAGTGAAGTTACCGCTATAGCGGACTCCGAAACCATCTTTCTTAGTACCTTTCTTGGTAGTGATCAGGATAACACCGTTACCGGCACGTGAACCATAGAGGGCTGCCGCATTCGGGCCTTTCAATACTGAGATGCTTTCAATATCATCCGGATTGATGTCCATGGAAGCACTACCACGGTCAACTCCGCCATAACGGGAAGCATCCGAAGTGCCGTTATCACTGAACGGAACACCGTCTACCACCCACAACGGCTGGTTGTTGTCTGTCAATGAGGAGTTACCACGAATAGTGATTTTCGTAGAACCGCCCAGGCCTGTAGCCGAGGTATTCATCTGAAGACCTGCCACTTTACCTTGCAAAGCACTGGTTACAGACGGGTCGCCTGTCTTATTTAATTGGTCGCTCTTTAATTCCTGAACAGCATAACCCAACATTTTCTTTTCACGCTTGATACCCAAAGCGGTTACTACCACTTCACCTATTTGCTGGGTATCTTCTTGCATGGTTACGTCCAAGACACTCTTAGCATCGGGCTTCAGAGTTGCCGAACGGTAACCAATGTACGAGAATACCACTTCCCCATTAGCAGGAACGGACAATGAATAGTTTCCATCAAAGTCGGTGATAGTACCGGCTGTAGGGTTTCCTTTCACCTGAACATTTACACCGATCAGTGCTTCGCCTGCTGCATCTACTACTGTTCCGGTGATGGTACGTTCCTGTCCTGATTGCTGAGGAGTTTGAGTGGTTTCGGGCGCTGACAGATAGACAATATTATCTTCTATCTTGTAAGTGATTCCTTTGTCTTTCAATGCGGCATCCAGTACGGACTGCAAGGAACCGTTCTTCACATCAATGGCATTTACCGGTGTTTCGGCCAGCTTGTCGTCATAGAAGAACTGATAGTTAGACTGTGATTTAATGTTCTTGATTACTGCTCCAAGAGTGGTCTTGGGGGTAGAAAGAACGATTTGTGCGCGTGTCCATTGGATGGGTGCGGCTACAAACAAAAGAATCAAAAGCGCCCTGAGTAATTTGGGCTTTCTCATTAATTGATTGCCTTTCATGATTTATTAAATTAGTTAACACTGACTTGTTTTATCTCCAGTGAAGGGAATTATCATCCCTTTTCAAGAGTAAAAACAGGTGGTGGAAAGAAAACACTTACTCAATTTCGTGCTTTTTTTCTAAATATCAAGAAAAAGTAAGAGGAAAAGCAAAAAGGAATAAGAGAGAATGCGATATCACAAGAAAGATTCTATAAAAAAAATGTTTCCATTCACGTAATTTGTCTTCTAAAATATTTTCTTTAAATTTGCCCTATTATTTTTAGATCGTACACAATATTCCAGTTGAGTACTCTTTAAAAAAAATCGCACGGGATAAATAACAATCAAAATGAAAGGGATAAAATGAAAGAAATGATTAAGAAGGCGTTGCCTACTGATTTATGGCCTTCTATTCGTAAACGAATGATTATATTCAAGCATGCACGGGTAGGAAGGATATGCAGGACTATGATAGACAATTACTACGATGACAAGATGGTGAAATACCAGCTTGTTGCTAAACAACAAGATCTAAATTCTGATGTTATCTGGCAATATTGGGGACAAGGATTTCACACTGAAAATTTACCTGAGATAGTCCGTTTGTGCATGGACTCAGTAGAGAAATATAAAGGCAAGCATAAAATCATAAGAATTTCAGATGATAACATATCCGATTATATAGATCTACCCGACTTTGTAATAAGAAAAAAGAACGATTTCCCAAGAGCCATTTTCTCAGATCTGCTACGGGTGTCACTATTAAAAGCCTATGGTGGAGTTTGGTTGGATGCCACGATTCTACTTACAGGTCAGCTTCCCGAAAGGTATTTTAAAAGTGACTTTTTTATGTTTCAACGTGACGATAAAGAGGTGAACAAAGATTATTGGGAAAAGTCTTACGCATATTATTGGGGATGGTACCCGGGCTTTAAGGTAAGAGTTCTGAATAGTGTTATATTTGCCAAAAAAGGCAGTGAAGTAATGAGTTTTCTTTCCAACGTTTTGCTTCATCTCTGGGAAAAGAAGACAAAAGTTCCCGACTATTTTTTCTTCCAAATATTATTTCATGAATTAATCAATAAATACCCGGATCTTAATTGCCCTATTGAGAGTGATTGTCCCCCTCACTATATTCAACAAATGTTATCAGAAGAATCGCCGTTGGATTCGTTTAAAGAGGTAAGTACAAAATATGGCATCCACAAACTAACTTATAAAGATAATGGAAAGGAATTTGCAAGTAAATTAAGAAAAATGCAAGAGCTACAAGATTAAATGAAACAGACCTGCAATAGTATATAAAAACAGCCTCCCCTAGTTATTCTAAAGGAGGCTGAGTTTTAGCTATGTGGAACTATTATTTCACAATCTCATCTTTTGAAAATGAATAAGGCAAATCACTTTCTTGTGTTCCACGTTGCATATTGGGACGGGCGGACATCTTGTAATTTATAGTGCCCCCTTGTAACATATCACCATGTTTCAGATAATTCTTGGTATATACATTTCCATTGAAAAGCATTTCATCCACATATCTGTTGGCATCGCTATTATCCGGTGCATTGATAACCAAATCCTTTCCATTCTCGAAATGCAAAGTTGCCTTCTTGAACAACGGAGCACCCAGAATGTACTCATCCGTACCCGGACATACAGGGTAGAAACCTAGTGCCGAGAATACATACCATGCAGAAGTCTGACCGTTGTCCTCGTCACCACAATATCCGTCAGGTCCCGGAGTGTACATGCGGTTCATTACCTCGCGCAACCAATATTGTGCTTTCCACGGCTGACCGGCATAGTCATACATATAAATCATGTGCTGAATGGGCTGGTTGCCATGTGCATAGTTACCCATATTCATTACCGTCATTTCGCGGATTTCGTGAATTACCTGTCCGTAGTAACTATCATCGAATACAGGGGGAACTGCAAATACAGAGTCCAACATAGTAACAAACATATCCTTGCCGCCCATCAGGTCAATCAATCCCTGAGGATCATGGAATACCGACCATGAATAGTGCCAGCTATTTCCTTCGGTAAAGTCGCCTCCCCATTTCAATGGTGAGAAGTTAGGAGCAAACTTGCCATCCTGTTGCTTGCCACGCATCAATTTACTTTCTGCATCAAACAAGTTCTTATAGTTCATAGCACGTTTTTCAAAGAGCTTGATTTCTTTCTTTGGGCGCTTCAATTCTTTTGCCAGTTGCAGGATGCACCAGTCATCATATGCATATTCCAAGGTGCGGGCAGCATTCTCGTTTATCTTCACATCACAAGGCACATAACCCAGTTTGTTGTAGTATTCATATCCCAAACGTCCGGTAGAAGAAACCTCCGGATGCACTGCTTCCGTGCCGTGAATCAAACCTTTATACAGCGTTTCCACATCTTCTACACGCACACCTTTCATATAGGCATCTACCAAAATAGAAGCTGAGTTATTGCCCACCATGCAACCACGGTGACCGGGGCTTGCCCATTCGGGGAAGAAACCGCTTTCCTTATAGGTATTAACCAAACCCTCCTGAATTTCCTTGTTTACAGACGGATACATCAGGTTGAGGAACGGGAACAAGCAACGGAAAGTATCCCAGAAACCGGTATCGGTGTACATGTATCCGGGCAATGTTTCACCATTGTAAGGGCTATAGTGAATAGGTTCTCCATTCGCATCCAGTTCATAGAATTTACGTGGGAAAAGCAATGAACGATAGAGGCAAGAATAGAATGTGCGATATTGATCCAGTGTTCCGCCTTCTACTTCTATTTTGCCCAAAACATTATTCCAGGCATCTTTGCCTTTCTGTGTCAGCGTTTCAAAGCTATCACCACCCAGTTCCTTCAAGTTCTGCACAGCCTGTTCAGGGCTGATGAAAGAAGAAGCAACACGTGCATGAACGATTTCACCTTTCTTGGTTTTAAAGCCGATCACGGCTCCGGTGTGAAAATTGGTTTGTTCCAATGCACCCTCTTTCAGGGTAACGGGCACACTTCCATCCGGTTTCTCAGGCTGAACATCATTAGAGAAAGTAGCCTTATAAGTAAACGATTTGTCAAATTCAATCACAAAATAGTTTTTGAAATTGGCAGGAACGCCACCGCTGTTGCGGGTGGTGTAACCGATGATCTTATTTTCTTCGGGAATCACCTTGATGAATGAACCGCGGTCAAAGGCATCAACTACTACATACGAATCATTTTCGGGGAAAGTGAAACGGAACATAGCGGCACGTTCTGTGGGAACCATTTCGGTTACTACATCATGCTCTGCCAGATACACCTTATAATAATAAGGTTTTGCTATCTCTGCCTTGTGAGAGAACCAGCTGGCACGCTTGTTTTCTTCAAACTCCGGTTTGCCTGTGACGGGCATGATGGAGAACTGTCCATAGTCATTGATCCACGGGCTGGGCTGATGCGTCTGCTTAAAGCCACGGATCTTGTTGGCTGTGTAGACGTATTGCCATCCGTCACCCATCTTTCCGGTCTGGGGAGTCCAGAAGTTCATACCCCAAGGCCGTGCTATGGCAGGATAGGTATTCCCTGTGGAAAGTTCAAAAGTAGACTGCGTACCTACTAACGGACTTACATAGTCTGCATAGTCTTTTGCTTGCGCAAATAGCGTGAGGCATAGAGCTACGGCTGATAGAAATAGTTTTTTCATGATACTGTTATTTGGGTTAAATTATTATTACCGTTATTACTTTAGATAGAGGGTTCTTTCAATGTATGAGTCAAAGCTATTCTCATCCCCTCTTGAGAGGGGTAGGGGTGTGTGAATGGCATCAACTTATGTATTCGTGAATGTAATCTAACACACCCCCTACCCCCTCTCAAGAGGGGATGAAGTTACATTTGACTGATGTTTTCTCACTTCTGAGCCTTTCCCCATTCAGTTGGAACAGGACTCATCGTTACTTCCATCGTTCCTCCGCGTACAATGTCATTATGAGTGAAGAAAGGAACATCCAGCGGTTTTCCGTTCAACTTCACTGATTCAATATATTTGTTCTCTTTCGAGTTATTGACGGTACGGATAACGAAAGTCTTACGGTCAGGCAGATTAATCGTTACCTCATCAAATAACGGACGACCGATGGAATAAACCGGCTTACCCGGACATACCTGATAGAATCCCATTGAGTTCAGAATATACCATGCAGACATCTGACCGCAATCTTCATTACCCGACAGCCCATCGGGAGCATTGAAATACTGGCCATACAATACGCTGTCTGCCAATTCCTGTGTGCGCCAGGGGCGGTCTACATAGTTATACATATGGATAATATGATGGCTGGGCTCATTGCCATGCGCATACTGTCCTATCAACCCGGTAATGTCTGCCGAAGTAACGTCTCCTTCCAGTTCGGAAGGCGCATTGAACAAAGAATCCAACTTTCCTACAAAAGCCTCTTCTCCCCCCATCAGTTTCACCAGTCCCGGAATATCATGAGGAACGAACCAAGTCCATTGCCATGCAGTTCCTTCGCAATAGTCATCACTGCGATGGTTGGAGGCACGCGGATTAAAAGGAGTACGCCATTCACCTTTGCTATCCAGTCCGCGCATAAAGCGGGTTTCCGGATCAAAATAGAACTCGTAAGCATCAGCAAAACGGGCATATTTTTCTTTTGTCTCGGTATCGCCCAGGCTATCTGCCAGTACAGAAATACACCAATCATCGTATGCATATTCCAATGCTTTTGCCACAGATTCATTTTCGCGGTCGCAAGGGATATAGCCAAGGGTATTTTTATAATAACGCGCTTTAGGCATTACATAAGGAATCAGCCATGCGGGAGCTACAATGCCGGTAGTATCATACTCAGCGGCACGCAAACAGGCCTTATACGCTTCCTGCACATCAAAATCACGATAACCTTTCACATATGCGTCGGTGATAAGTGATGCAGCATGATAACCAATCATCGTTCCCGTATAATTTGCAGCACAATCCCATTTGGGGAAAATACCGCCTTCCTGGTGTTTCTTGATCAGGGAACGGATATAAGTTTCATTGGTATGCGGATCGATGATAGTGAGCAACGGGTGCAATGCACGGAAAGTATCCCAAATAGAGAAGATGGTATAAACCGGGTGGTTCACATCCGTAGAATGCACTTTCAGATCCATGCCCAGATAGCGTCCATCTACATCGGTAAACAGGTTAGGGCTGAGGAATGCATGATACATGGCTGTGTAGAAAATGGTGCGTTGGTTTTCATCCGTTGTTTGCACATCAATCTTTGACAGGCACTCATTCCATTTCTTTTTAGCCTCGGCACGCACTCCGTCAAAGTTCCAGCCGGGCATTTCCGCCTGCAAGTTCTTGTATGCGCCATCGCCGTCAACAGAAGAAATGGAGAATTTAGCCAGAACTTGTTCATCCTTAGCCGTTTCAAAATGGAGCAACATTTTGCATACAGGTATTTCCTTGCCATTCTCTGTTATAGTATCCGTGTAAAGCGTATGGGTAAACGGTTTTGAGAACACAGCATAGAAATAAAGGTCTTGCTGATATGCCCAATATGCACTGCGCTTGTATCCGCGCAACACCGTATCATTGACCGCTTCTATTTCCATTCGCTGATTGATTTGCTGCTGGATGTTATAATCCATATCCAGAATAAAACCCGCTTCTTTACTTTCGGGGAAGGTATAACGGTGCATTGCGGCACGCTCTGTAGCTGTTAGTTCAGCTTTCACTCCGTATGTATCCAGGAACACAGAGTAGTATCCGGGCTCCGCCTGCTCCTTCTCATGCGAGAATGCCGAAGCGAAAGGACGCTTCTGGCTTTCCGTACCCAGGAACTCAGTACGTTGTTCGCCCACGGTAGGCATCAACAGGAAGTCGCCAAAGTCGGCACATCCGGTGCCACTCAGGCGGGTATGTGCAAAGCCGTTGATGGTAGAATCGTCATAATAATATCCCGAACAGGAGTCCCAACCATCAATACGCGTATCAGGCCCCGGCTGTATCATGCCATGCGGAACCATTGCCCCCGGATGGGTATGTCCGTGCCCACCTGTCCCTATAAAAGGGTTGACATAAAGGGTATAATCATTCACTTCAAGATTGTCCTGGGTACATGCGTTGAGACACAATAACCCTACCAGACAGTTGCTTAAGAGCATGTTGAATTTCATAGTTCTTTCTTTTTAAATATTATTTGGTTACCGATGAAATAAATATATTATTGTCATCTACTTTCTTATAACTAAAAGGAATAGAGTTGCGCAAAGAGTTCAAAACGGACTCTATACTGTCTTTCTTCTTCAATACTCCGGAATAGGTCTTGGTACTATCCACATCCGGCGACAAGATAATCTTTACGCCATAAAACCGTTCCAAGGCCGACGCTATCTGGAATATGGATGACTTCTCAAACGGAATCAAGTCATTGTGCCACACTATTTCCATTTTGGCATCAACCTGCTTCACCTGCATCTTGCCTGTAACTCTATTCAAGACAGCCTTCTGCCCCGGCGATAAGGTTATCATACCTTTATCCTGTTTGTCCTTCACCTCTACTTCACCCTCTATCAATGTAGTTTCGGCAATGCTATTGTCCGGACGGCACTTGATATTGAAGGATGTTCCCAAGACTTTCACATCCATTGCCCGGCTCTTTACCGTAAAAGGTTTCTCGTGGTTACGCGCCACTTCAAAATAAGCCTCTCCTTCCAGATATACATGCCTTTCTTTTCCTTCAAAGTTCCGGGGATACTTCAGGATGGAAGATTGATTGAGCCACACCTTTGTTCCATCCGGCAACAACATCTCGCGCACTTGTCCGTGAGCCGCCGATGCCATAACCAGTTCTTCGCTCTTTTCCTGAGATAAATAATAGGCAAAGCCTGCCGCCATCAGTAACACCGCCGCTATGGCAGCCGCATAGCGCAATGTACTCCTCAGTTTGAATACCTTTTGTGTCTTTTGTTTCTCCTGTTCCAATCTCTTACCCAACCTGCGCTCGGCCTTTGCTACCAAGTCTTCCGTATCTACGGGGAACTTACCCAACTGGTAGACTTCCTCCATGCGAAACAGTTCTTTGGCATTCCTGTCAGACTCTTTCATCCATTCATTAATAAGAACGAAATCCTCCTCCGAGCATCGGTTTTCCAAATACCTAATGATAATATCTTCGTTAAGTTTACTCATCTTCTTTCCCTATTCATATAGAAAACAGTTCAACTCATAAAAACACTTAGCAGTTCTGCCGAAAATATGACTGAAGACAGCAACAAATGGCTGAGACGTTCACGCAGGAACTTCAAAGCCTTGTACATATGTGCCTCCACGGTACGCAAGGAAATATTCAGTGCATCGGCTATTTCCTTATTCTTCATATCATGAAGATAACTCAGTTTAAAGACCTCCTTACATTTATCAGGCAATTCATTGATGGCATCAAAAATTTCCCGACGCAACTCCTGATTCTCTATTTTCTTAATCACCTCTGCATGGTCCGGCTGGTAGAACTGCAATTTCCGTTCATAGATTTCGGTCATTGCCGCACTATAGTTATTCTCTATAGCCTGATGCTTCAGCAGATTGATAGCCTTGGTATATACAGAACGATAGAGGAAAGCCAGTATCTGCTCTCCGATGACTATCGAGTCCCTACGCCGCCACAACTCCACAAAGACATCTTGCACTACATCTTCCGCCTCTTCGGTTCCTACCAGACGGGTTGCATAGAACAGTAGCTTGGGATAGCATTGACGAAAGACGGCCTTATAGGTCGCATCAAGTTCCTCGTTCATGTATGATTCCAATCAAATAGATTATCTATACCATATTTTACCGGGCTCCGGTCCCATTTCAAATTCCACGGTAGCCCCTTCCATAATTTGCTTGTGAGTGACGAAACTCTTATCATAGGGCTGACCGTTCACCTTTACAGACTGAATATAAATATTCTCACGGCTTACACCGGGAGCCAGCACTGTGAAAGTCTTTCCATTATCCAGACGCATATGCATTTCGGGGAACAACGGAGTACCTATTTCATATTCGCCACTGACAGGATTCACCGGATAGAAGCCCATAGCGCTAAACACGTACCATGCCGACATTTGTCCGCAATCTTCGTTTCCACACAGTCCGGCAGGAGCATTGAAATAAAGATCATGCATCACTTGTGCCGCATATTTCTGGGTTTTCCAAGGTTGACGTACCTTATTATATAGATAAATCACATGATGGCTAGGCTCATTGCCATGCGCATATTGTCCTATCATACCGGTACTGAAAAGAGGCAGGTCTTTATTGCTTGCCGGAATATAGGTGAACATACTATCCAGCTTTTCTGCAAAACGGTCTTTGCCGCCTGCCAAAGTTATCAAGCCCTTAATATCCTGCTGAACAGACCAGAAATAGTGCCAGCCATTGCTTTCACAAATATGAGCCGTATAATCATCCGGACTGAAATTCTGAATGAATATGCCTTTATCATCTATGGGCTGCATAAAGCCCGACGCAGGATTATACACATTCTTATAATTCTGAGAACGCTTGTAAAATTCATCTGCCAACTGAGTCTTGCCCATCTTCTGAGCCATCTGGGCGATGCAGTAATCATCAAATGCATACTCCAAAGTTTTGGATAAGGACCAGTTTTCGGCATTATACTCGTCGTTCATATTATAAGGTATATATCCCAACTTCTTGTATGCCCCGATACCCCGGTAATTATCCAGATTGGCAGTAGCCACACAAGCCTCCAATGCTTTTTCAGCATCAAAATTACCAATTCCTTTCAGGTAAGCATCTACAATGACCGGCACTGCATGATAGCCAATCATCATATCGGTTTCACTTCCCCAGAAGTTCCATACCGGCAAGCGACCATTCTGTTCATAGAAAGCGATGAAAGACTTCACCATATCATTGACACGTTCCGGTTCCGTATAAGTGAGCAACGGATGTGCAGCACGGAAAGTATCCCATAACGAGAAAGTTCCATAATTCACCCAACCGTCCGTTTGGTGAATCTTCTTGTCCGGCCCATAGTACGAACCATCCACATCGCTATAAATAGTAGGGGCAATCATGGTGTGATACAAAGCTGTGTAAAAGTTCACCTTGTCATCCCGGTTATCTCCTGTTATCTCTATCTTGCCCAACTGACGATTCCAGTTATCTTTTGCTTCGGCAAGATATTTGTCAAAATCATTGTGAGAAGCCTCAGCAGCCAGATTCTTGGCAGCGCCTTCCATGCTTACGCCTGAAAGGGCAGTACTCAGAACAATCTGTTCACCCTCCGTAGTGTCAAAATTGAAACGGGCAATGTAAGCAGTACCCACTCTTTTCCCTTTCAACTGAATAGCAGTGGTATCTATATCTACCGATGCAAACGGTTTGGAGAAACGAGTACGGAAATATACATGCTGGTCGCGCGCCCAACCATCAGAGAAACGATACCCCTGAATGGTGCATGAGTCTACGATCTCAATATAAGAATCATTGGTAAAGTCCCAGTTCATGGCTTTCTTCAAGTTCAGGAAGATAGCCGATTCACCTTTTGGAAAAGTATAACGCTGGATGCCGCAACGCTCTGTGGCAGTGAGTTCCACATTAATATTATAGTCTTTCAGCAACACACGGTAATAGCCAGCCGAAGCCTCTTCATCTGCATGCGAGAATTTTGAATAGATGCCTAGCGGAGCCTCTGCCTCCTGATAAGGCAAGGTAACAGGCATGAAAGAAATATCATATAAATCTCCGGCTCCCGTACCCGAAAGATGGGTATGGCTGAATCCGGCAATGGTGCTGTCGGGGTAAAAGTAACCGGAAATGCGATCCCAACCCGGCAAACCATTATCGGGACTAAGTTGTACCATTCCGAAAGGTGCTTGTGCCCCCGGATAAGTATTTCCGGTAAAGTCTGTACCAATAAACGGATTTACCAATTGAGTATAATCAGTTGCAGGCTGTGTCTGCTTATTAGATACGCATGATCCAAATAGGGCCAAAATAATTAATAGTGAAAGAATAGGTGTCTTCATATACGCATGAGGTTTTTCATTATTACTTCGTTACAAAAATACACATTATAGTAATATGAACAACCTTTTGACAAAAAACACTTAGCTTTTATTCGTTATTTTTTCGCATTCAGATAATAAAGCAAGGTTTCTTTCATCTTTTTATCCGAAGTCACAATCAAAAATTCAGAGCCGTTTTTATCATACAGAAAGCAATAATTCCGATAAATGGAGATACCCCTCATATCTTCCCAAGGAATGGTGCGCTTTAATTCGGGCTTATCATAAATGAGACCTTCCGGAGTCATCTCTATCCATGTCTGCCCTTTGATGCTCCGTTTATATATCTTATTCAGACGCATAGGGAGCATAATCAAAATATAGATCAGACATAAAAACCAGATTAACAACGGGCTGAAAAGGCTTTGTTCTTCGGGTACAATATAATGCCCGGTGCACAACGCAATACAAATATAAATGACGAACAACAACGAAAAGCTGAAATGGTGAATATCCCACAATTTATAGAAAGCATATCTTTTCAGGCTTATATCATAATCGCAAACCACAATTCCGGGATCGCGGGCCAGCGTGCTTTTAGGGATTCTGTATATATGCAATAACTGAATACCGCGCTTCACCCCATAGCCAAACAGTAATACCAATACACCCAGGTTTATCACCACCCACCACCATAACTGTTCATTGGCAAGTGCAGGTTGTCCGGTGAGCAACATAGAAGCTAAAGTAATACCTGCCACCAACAACAGTATGCTACAAACTATCGTCAAGATCCATCCTTTTGTTTTCATGATTCCTATTCTTTTTTATTCCGTGAGGTGACAAAGATAGAAGATTATGGCTACATAACAAATACAGAAGTAACCTATTATTAATCATAGACCATAGAATACATAAAATCGTCCGAAGTAACAGGGATTTAGTTGCCCCAAACAAGATTCATTAAATTTAAAGTGCGGTTTTGATAGGAACTTAGAAGTTTTTTCGTATGTTTGTCGCAATCTTTAATGAAAAACACATTTTTATCAATGAAAAAGAGCGATATTCTGTTCCTTTTGTTTGTGGTAGCTCTGTTTCTGCCATTTTTTGTCAGTGATGCCATCTATGAATGGTATAAGTCTTTTAATGCCGCACACGGCATGGTGATGAGCTTTATAAAGTTTGGCATTTTATCGACCTTGGGTGAAATGATCGGGCTACGCATCAGCACGGGAGTGTATTACAACAGGACTTTCGGTATCATTCCGCGAATGGTGGTGTGGGGACTGTTGGGAATGGGTATCAATATGGCTATGATTATCTTTTCTAAGGGAACTCCCATGTTTTTGGAATATATGGGAATGGGACACGCTTCCACCTTGATGAACGGAGATTTTTGTTTTGCCAAATTCCTTGTAGCATTGGCTATTTCCGTGGCAATGAATTCTATTTTTGCTCCGGTGTTTATGACACTGCATAAGATTACAGATACGCATATCGGTAATTGCGGAGGCTCTGTCAAGGCGCTTGTCACTCCTATCCCTATGACACGCATATTTACCGGACTGAATTGGGCGGTGCTATGGAGTTTTGTATTCAAGAAAACGATTCCTTTGTTCTGGTATCCGGCACATACCATTACCTTTTTGCTTCCGCCGGATATGAGGGTTTTGTTTGCCGCTTTCCTTGGCATTGTGCTGGGAGTGTTGCTGGCTGTTGCGGCTAGAAAGAAATAAAATAGGTAACAACCGCCGTATCTTTCCAATACTTTCTCTACCTTTGCAAGATAAGTATGTCTGACCAATTATAATATGGAACAACAACAATCGTCTTATAAAGAAAGAGAACGTATAGACCTTCGTGAGCCCCGGCGTTTCAAGGTAACCATCTTCAATGATGACTTTACTACAATGGAATTTGTAGTAAAGATACTAACTGCCGTCTTTTTTAAATCAATGACAGAAGCAGAAGCGCTAATGATGCAGGTGCACAAAAGCGAATCGGCGGTAGTAGGTATCTATACCTACGACATTGCCCAATCGAAAGTACAGAAAGCCACCCGCATGGCCCGGAATGAAGGTTTCCCCCTCCGCCTCACCGTAACACCGGAGGAAGAATAAAAATAAAGGAAAGAAATATGGATATACAAAATACCGAATCAGTAAACTACGCATTCGCCTCCGCACAAACCCAAGCAATACACTATCGGCACGAATTTATTATGCCCGAACACTTGCTAAGTGCATTGCTGGAGCAAGTCCCATTCAAGAATGCACTGGCAGAATGTTTCTGTGATGAGGAAGAACTTGCCCTTACCGTTTCTCATTATCTGGAAGAAGAAGTAGAGTGCGTTCCGCAAGGCATAGAATATGAACCGGAAGTATCAGCACAGCTTAACGAGCTGCTGCAACATGCCTTTTTAGTTATCAACTATTCCAGTGCCGAAGAAATGGATGTTCCACATTTGGTACAAGGAATGCTTCATTTGGAAGATTCATGGGCATGCCATCTGCTGAAAGCTGCTTTGGGCGAGGAAATGCCGGATTTTCTCAGTGCGCTTATCTCGCACTATGAGGATATGAATCAGGAGGAAGAAGACGAACAAACGTCCGGACAAGAGAAAAGCGAGCCTTGGCGCAACTACGTAACTTGCCTCAACGAGAACCTGCAAGATCATAATCCGCTGATAGGCCGGGATGCAGAGTTGGAACGAACCATTCAAGTGCTCTGCCGCAAAGAGAAAAACAATCCGCTGCATGTGGGTGAACCGGGCGTGGGCAAAACCTCGCTGGCATACGGTCTGGCTGCCCGCATTGAAGCAGGCAACGTGCCCGAGCGCCTTCTGAATAGCCGCATCTATGAACTGGATTTAGGCAACCTGATTGCCGGTACACAATATCGCGGAGAATTTGAGAAACGGTTAAAAACCATTATGGAAGGTGTGCGCAGTGAAGGACATGCCATTGTTTACATTGACGAGATACACAACCTGGTAGGTGCAGGCCGGACGGGAGATGGTTCAATGGATGCCTCCAACTTGCTTAAACCTTATCTGGAAAGCGGAGAGATCCGGTTTATCGGCTCCACCACTTATGAGGAGTTTAACCGCTACTTTTCGCGCAGCAAAGGAATGGTGCGACGCTTCCAGCAAATTGACATACCGGAACCAAGCATAGACGAAACCATACATATAGTGGAAGGACTGAAAGAAAAATATGAAACTTTTCATGGAGTGACTTATGAAGACGGAGTGATACCATACGCCGTAACAGCCAGCGCACGGTATATCAGTGACCGTTTTCTGCCCGATAAAGCTATCGACCTGGTGGACGAAGCAGGTGCCTACCGCGAAACCCATCCCACAAACTCTGAAAAGCAAACAGTAGATAAAGCATTGATTACCGATGTATTGGCACGTATCTGTAAAGTGGATGTGCTTGCCATGAAAGAAGAGGATAATGCCTCACTGGAAACCTTGCATGAACGTATCAGTGCAAAAATATATGGTCAGGAAGAAGCTGTACGCCAGGTAGTGGAAGCCGTGCAGATGTCTAAAGCCGGACTGCTGGATGAAAACAAACCATTGGCAAGCCTGCTCTTTGTAGGTCCAACCGGAGTAGGAAAGACAGAAGTAGCCAAAGTCTTGGCTTCCGAACTGGGCATCGCCCTGCAACGTTTCGACATGAGCGAATATACGGAAAAACATACGGTAGCCAAACTGATCGGTTCACCTGCCGGATATGTAGGCTATGAAGACGGCGGACTGCTGACCGATGCTATCCGCAAGACTCCCAACTGTGTATTGCTGCTGGATGAAATAGAAAAAGCGCATCCCGATGTCTTTAACATTTTGCTGCAAGTTATGGACTACGCCGTACTGACAGACAACAAAGGACGTAAAGCGGATTTTCGCCATGTGGTACTGATTATGACTTCCAATGCCGGTGCGCAGTTTGCACGACAAGCCTCCATAGGTTTCGGCAGCCGGGTAACTGCCGGTGAAACGATGTTGAAACAGGTGAAGAAAACATTTAAGCCCGAATTTATCAACCGATTGTCCGCAGCAGTCGTTTTCCATGATATGGATTATGGAATGGCTTCTCTCATTCTGGATAAAAAACTGGGCGAACTGAGAAACAAACTGGCTGCACGCCATGTAGAAATGGAATTAAGTGCGGAAGCACACGACCGGTTACTGAAACTGGGCTTTACCCAAGAATATGGCGCAAGGGAAATGGACAGGGTAATAGCCTCGCACCTGAAACCGTTGTTGATGCGCGAAATACTATTCGGAACATTGAAGACCGGTGGAAAAGTACAGGTGCAGGTAGCCAAAGAGCAACTGGAACTGCAATTCATTAAAGAATAAGGCGAATACTGACTATGGTTTTTCAACTAACTAAAAGACTTGTTTTCCCCGATCCTCGTCATGGCGATCCGGACGGGCTACTGGCAGTAGGTGGAGATCTTTCCATAGACCGCCTTCTCCTTGCTTACTCCAACGGCATATTCCCTTGGTACGCCTTTCGGGAGAAGCAAATACAATGGTGGTGTCCGCTAAAACGCTTTGTGATTTTCCCAAGCGAAATCCACATTTCCCACTCCATGCGCACACTGATGAATAAAGGCCGGTACAATGCTAGTTTCAACCGGGAATTTCCCGAAGTGATACGGAAATGCAGCGACCTGCGGGTGGAGCAGGAAGGTGCATGGCTTGGCGAAGATATGATAAAAGCCTATACCCATCTGCACGAACAAGGTTTTGCTGCCAGTGTGGAGGTATGGGATGGAGAAGACTTGGTTGGTGGGCTCTACGGAGTAACTTTAGGCCGTTGTTTCTTTGGTGAAAGTATGTTTTCATTAGTCCCCAGCGCTTCTAAATTGGCACTGATTCATTTGGCACAAACCTTTCAGGCGCTTGGGGGTACATTGATAGATTGCCAGTTTGAAACACCCCATTTAAAGTCAATGGGTGGAAAGTATATTGATTATGAAGAATATATGGGACATGTACAAGAGCCTTTCGGACCTTTATAGATACCGTACTTATATCTAAATTATCGGCAAGTTCTTAATTCAAAATCCGTTCTTATGCTTCATATTTTGCCGATATCGGCAAGTTATGAAGTATAAGATTAGTAGGAAAAAAAGATTTTGTACTTATTGATTAGGCAATTATCTTTCTTTTTCCTACATTTGCCCCATCACTCTAAAAACAACACGATTGTTCAACTCATGAAACACCAACTCTGTATATAGCTACACTCCACGAATAGCACCTTCAACTACAGCTATTCGGCTATTTTGACGGGTCTTATCCAGATTCGTCACAGAGATTAACACCTATATTTTTAATGTATGAGGCTGTGTCAAAACAAAAATTGGCTATCATTTTGTTGTAGGGGCAGATTGAATCTGCCCGATTATAGTTTACTTTGCGCATTCGGGCGGATTCAATCCGCCCCTACGGTGAATAAATTGATAGTTGCTTCGGAGTTATGACACACCCCCATCTATATCATATTGAACAATGAATTATACATATAAACAAATCTGGCTCATCAACTTTCCGGTAATGATGAGCGTATTAATGGAGCAATTAATCAATATTACCGATGCCATCTTCCTAGGCCATGTGGGCGAAGTAGAACTTGGAGCATCTGCATTGGCAGGCATTTATTATTTAGCAGTCTATATGCTTGGCTTCGGATTCAGTATCGGATTGCAAGTAATGATTGCCCGAAGAAACGGAGAGAAGAATTATGCAGAAACGGGACGGACATTCTTCCAAGGATTGTTCTTCCTGTCGGGACTGTCCATAGTGCTTTGCTTATCATTGCATGCCCTCTCTCCTTTCATTCTAAGACAGTTGATAACTTCTCAGGAAATCTATCAGGCAGTGACACATTATCTAAATTGGCGCAGTTTCGGACTTCTATTTTCCTTCCCGTTTCTGGCTTTCCGTTCTTTCTTTGTTGGAATTACAAAGACCAAGGCATTGTCTTGGGCAGCGATTACAGCCGTCTGCATCAATATTCCATTCAATTATTTATTAATATTTACTTTCAACTTAGGAATATCAGGAGCAGCCATAGCTTCATCACTGGCAGAGCTGGGTTCTCTCCTGCTTCTTCTTTTGTATATGTGGAGAAAAGTAGACAAGAAGCAATATGGATTACAAATAATATATGACGGTCAATTACTTAAAAGATTATTTTACCTATCGGTATGGAGCATGCTTCATTCCTTTATCAGCATGGCGCCATGGTTCCTGTTTTTCGTAGCTATTGAACATTTAGGAAAGATGGAACTGGCGGTTTCCAATATTACCCGCAGTGTCTCTACCCTGTTCTTTGTTATCGTAAGTTCTTTAGGAGCTACCAATGGTTCCTTGGTCAGTAATCTGATTGGAGCCGGACAACGCAAAGAGGTCTTTCCCATCTGTTGCAAAATAATCAAAATGGGATATGCCATCGGTTTTCCATTAGTAGGGTTAGCACTGATAAGCAAGTTCCGGATTATAGGTTTCTATACCAATAACGAATTATTAGTTCAACAAACGGTTGCCCCTTTCATCGTAATGCTATTCAATTATGTATTTGCCGTACCGGGATATGTGTATATCAGTGCCGTCACGGGAATAGGAAAAACAAAAATTGCATTTATATTCCAAACGATTACGATAATAGTATATTTAGCCTACCTATATTGGTTAAGCAATGGCGTACATGCCCCTTTGGCAGCATATATGACAACCGAATACTTGTTCGTTATCATGCTAGGAATTCAATCTGTTATCTATTTAAAGAAGAAGCATTTTTAACAGCATACATGAATCATATACCGCCACGGCAAAGGCAACGGTTCGCCAAGTATAAATAGTTATCCACAGCTATATGAACATTGAGTAATTTTCTCTACATTTGCATTCTCACTAAAAGAAAACAATGTATGAATATTCTCGATGTAGCCCAGCGAAACCAAAAGAAAGCGTGGAAAATTATAGAAGCTACCAACATCATCCCGATTTGGGAAGGTGTTGGTGCAAAAATAAATCTGGTCGGTTCCCTGAGTACAGGATTACTGATGAAGCATAGAGATATTGATTTCCATATCTATTCATCCCCCCTTAACTTAGCCGATAGTTTCCAAGCAATGGCAAGGCTGGCAGAAAACACATCTATCAAGAAGATAGAATGTGCCAACCTGCTACACACCATCGAGGAATGCGTAGAATGGCATGCCTGGTATCAGGATGATGAAAATGAGCTATGGCAAATTGATATGATTCATATCAAAGGAGGCTCCCGATATGACGGATATTTTGAAAAAGTAGCCGAGCGAATCTCGGCAGTGATGACCGGAGAAATGCGGGAAGCCATATTGAGATTGAAGTATGAAACACCCGAGGACGAGAAAATAATCGGAGTAGAATATTACCATGCAGTCATCGGAGGAGGAGTGCGAAACTACGCAGAGTTTGAAGAATGGAGAAAACAGCATCCGGTTACGGGAGTTGTAGAATGGATGCCTTAATCCAATATGAACATAACTGCAAATGTATCAAGAATACTTGCCTGACGCATGTCTTTCGCATCTGATAGAAGTCTATTGGGTAGCCGATGGCAGGGTGGAACATCCTGTGCAACAACGGATTCTTCCGGATGGTTGCGTAGATATTGTCTTTGATTTCGGCTATAAGAATACCAGCGGGAAGCTCCAAACTGGACTCCCCAAGCTAGTCGGCACAATGACCTCCTTGATCGAATTCACCTATCATCCCGGACAGATACAAATGATGGGTATTCGTTTTGCCCCGGGCGGAATTACAGCATTTACCACAATACCTATTTTTGAAATTACCAACCAAGATATAGACCTTCCACTTTCCGAAACTCTATTTGACAACAGTTTCTATGAACAGCTACCGGATATGGATTGTATGCAAAAGCGGATTACCTATATCAATCAATATTTTCTAAAGCATTTGCATAAACTATATATTCCGGACAAACAAATAAAACATGCGGTTTCTCTTATACAAAACAGCTATGGACAATTATCCGTCAAACGACTTGCAGAAGAATCCTGTCTGGGTGAACGTCATTTTGAACGCAGATTTAAAACAGCAATAGGCGTATCCCCCAAAACATTCAGCAATGTAATACGTTTCCAGTCCACCCTGCGTTATCTGGAAACCCATCCCCAAGAAAGCCTGTTCTCTGCATCCATAGCATGCGGCTATCACGACCTGTCACACATGAACAAAGAGTTTCGCCGCTTGGGAAATATTTCTCCGTCAGAACTATAAAGTCGTTTTTTTACAAGGATGCTTTAGGGATCAGAACCTATCTTTGCAAATAAAACAAAGAATAACTATAAATAAAAAAGAGATACCATGAAATTCAATGATCTATCAATTACATTTCACACCGACAAGATAAAAGAGTGTGTTGATTTTTACAGTAAATACTTTCAAGCCAAAGTAGTCTTTGATGCCGACTGGTATGTATCAATCCGCATGGAAAGCGACCATCCTATGTTTCTTTCATTTCAAGGATGTTACGGAGAAATGAAGCGAAACACCTTTGCCGGAGGAATTACCCTTAATCTGATGGTGGAGGACGTGGATGCCTGCTACAAACAGATTCAACAGACCGAAGTTCCGCTTGTAGAAGAAATAGCCGACCATGAATGGGGCGACCGTGCATTCAGCCTGTATGATCCTATAGGCAATCTGCTGTATATCTACTCCGTACGACCGCTACACGAGAAATATAAAAATGCTGTAAAAGAATAACAAAAACCTATTGCTATTAGCACACAATAAAAAAAATGCCTATCTTGGACAACCCTATCCGAAATAGGCATTCTATTTTTGTAATACTAAACAACTAAAAGCGAACCCGTATGCTAGAACTACCCGAAGTGCTTACACTAAGCAAACAGATTAATGACACCCTGTGTGGAAAAACAATCACACAAGTATTTAATGCTACCAAGCCGCATAAATTCACATTTTATAATAGTGACCCGTTGGAATACGGCAAATTACTCATCGGAAAAACGATTCTTTCTTCTCAGGGATACGGCATGTTTGTCGATTTCCTGCTATCGGATAATATTACAATGAATATAGGCGACGGAGTTAGTGCCCGCTATTATCATCCGGAGGAAAAGATTCCTGCCAATTACCAACTATTGCTCACTTTTGATGATGACTCATTCCTTGTTTTTACCGTTGCCATGTATGGCTTTATCAATGTTTACGCCAACAACATCATCGACAACAAATATTACCAAATAAGTAAGGAAAGTATCTGCCCATTAAGTGAAGAATATACTATAAACCGGTTTGAGCAACTATTCGCCGATGCTAAAAAGACATTGACAGCCAAAGCATTACTGGCCACCGAGCAACGGATTCCAGGTGTAGGCAATGGAGTTACCCAGGACATCCTGTTCAATGCACAAGTACATCCCAAACAAAAAGTTCTGGCAATGCCGGATGCAAAGAAACAAGCCCTGTTCAATTCCCTAAAAGAAACCTTGATGAATATGACCCTTGCAGGCGGACGAGATACTCAAACCGATCTTTATGGTAACAATGGTGGTTACCAAACGATTCTATCTGCCAAGACATGGAAGAATCCTTGTCCCCGTTGCGGCAGCAGAATAGTAAAAGAAGCATATTTGGGCGGCTCGGTTTACTACTGTCCGGAATGCCAAGTTTGGACTCAGGCGTGATTTTTGCTCAAGACTCAAGTTTGCACAACAGAGTTTTTATTTTCTACTACCACTACTACCACGCTTATCCCTCAAACCCCGATAAATAAGACGTTTGTGCAGGTGGTGGTAGTAGAATGAAAGGAGAGGTAAAAACAGGTACTACCACCACTAATTTACACTTTATCCTATATAAAGTTGCAAGTTCTGCAAGAAAATAGTAACTTTGATCATTGATATGCAGCATATGGCCTAATGATTAAAGCTATCCCATATACTGTTTATGTCATCACCTTATACTGTTTCAACCAGTTTCAAATAGTCGGAACTACAGTTTCACCCTATTGGAACTACAGTTTCACACCGTTGAAACCAAAGTTGCATCCTGTTGGAACTAAAGTTTCAACCTTTTGAAACTCATTGAAACTCCTTATCTTTGTAATGTGCTATTCCACTCTATTCCCTTCAACATCTATAAAGAAAGTATTATGTACTGGTTTAGTTAACAACTTCGCTTGTTATACCTAAGTTAGTTTACTCAATGTATTTCAAGACCTAAATAAGTTTACTTATTCCATATATTATTCTTATATACGTTGTGACATACTAAAAAAACTGAATTGGATAAGAAAAGGGGAATAAATAAGGCAAACAATTTTTATTGACTCTCTTTTTGTATTAATTTTGTACATACGAATACTAAAAGGATACGATTGAGATGAAAAATATATATATTGTTTTTATAACCAGCCTGTTTCTTGTTTTCTTCGCACCCGGTATATGCTGCTGTGCGGAGTCCTTTGCAGACGTCCCCTCCCTGCCCGACAGCCTCATTACCGATGACAATGTTTATGATTACACCTTCTCCGACTTTGACAAAGCGGAACGTATCATGCAGGAATTGCGGAAACGAAAGAAACTGCCGGATTTTAAACTTGACGTAACGGAAGGCGACCTCTACTTCAACACAGGACAATACTACCGGGCGCTGAAATTCTATAAACGTGCCTTGGATAATGATTCCGTGCGACTGGATGACAACCGCACGATGGAACAGATTCATCGCATGATTTCTTGCTATGACTGCCTGCACAATGAAAACAAGAAAGCGCAGTATGTGGATATGCTGATGAAGAAAGCGGAACAATGCGGCAATAAAGAAATGCAGTCCGTAGCCATGTTCAATATGGGGAAGATGCTTTATTATCAAGGAAATAAGGATAAAGGATACGAGTATATGCAACGTGCAGCCTACCTGATGGAGCAGACGGACTATAAATATAAGTACGATAACCTGCGCTATAATTACAACACCTTGCTCACCTTTCAGGAACTGGACCGACGGAACGAGGAAGCGCTCCGCACGCTTGAAGCCCTGCAAAAAGTGGTGACAGAACAGACCGGCAGCGAAACCCCGATAGAAGGACTGAGCGAGAAAGAGAAAAAAGCAATGTTCGCCCATTACGCAGTAGTTCTTTTCAGACTGGGACACACGCGGGAAGCGGAAGACTATTACAATAAATTTCTCTCTACCGCCCAAGAATATGACCGGGATAATTACCTGATTATGCCTTACCTGTTCGACCGCCGGATGTATGACAAGGTGATAGCTATGAACTCCGCCCGTGAAAAGAAACTTTCGGTACAAGGTGACACAGTGACCTACCACATGACCACCATCAAGAGATCCTTGGGACAGGCATATGAGGAAAAAGGCGATTACCGCACAGCCGCACGCTATTTTCGCGAACTGGCCGTGCTGCGCGACAGTATCAAGAACCGTGAACAAAAGAGTGCGGCACTGGAACTCGCCACACTCTATGAAACGCACGAAAAGGACATGATCATCCAGCAACAGGATTCCGACGCCCGCATCCGCAACCTTTGGTTGGTACTGGTGGCAAGCATAGCTGCCTTGCTGATAATCATCCTATTTTTCGGCATCCGCTACTACCGGAAGATGAGGTTTAAGAACAGTGCCTTGGTGAAGAATATCAATGACCTGCTGCATTACAAGGAAGAACTCTATCAAGTAAAAAATACCAATTTCGCATTGCAGGAGAAAGTCCGTGCATTAACTGATAACTTGAAATCCCTACAAGCACCGCAGGAAGAACCGCCTCTTGACATAGCAATAGCAGAAGAAATGGCAACGGATGAGATGGAGCCGGAATCAGAAACGAGTGCCGAAACGGATGCCGAAACCTGCGATGAGCGTTACGGCAAAGAATTGTATGAACAGATGGAGCATCTCATCATCAGCGAACAACTCTACCTCGACTCGTCATTCAGCGTTGACAAGGCAAGAAAACTGATCGAAATCCCCCGTAACCGATTCTCATCATTCATGATACGATATGCGGGAGAGCGTTTCCCTAAATACCTGAACAAATTGCGACTGTATCATGCCGCCCGTTTGTTGCAAGAAAACCCTGACTACAGCGTAGAAATTGTGGCGCGTGAAAGCGGCATTCCTGCCCTTCGTTCCTTCCATCGGCTCTTTTTAGAGGAGTTCGGTGTCACTCCAACGGAATACCGCAAGAAGAGTAAGGGTGCTGATAATAAGCCTTTTACATAATCGGTGCAAAATTGGCACATCAAGATGCAAAATTGGCACATCAAATCTTTTGTGTTTTCACAACCTTTCTTTAGCTTTGGACCGCAAAATAATAAATCAACGCGTTCCAATGAAAACAAGCTGCATTGACATATTTAACAATTATTACTTGCATGTTAGAAATCATTTTCTAACGCACAATACAGACGCTTCTTATAATAAAAAACATGAAATAAACAAGCTCCCCTACTTTGTTTATTTCTACTATTATTATATCCCTTTTTCTATTCATTTTTACCTGTATCCCGGTGTCAGTCCGTACCGGGCAAATTATGAAATATGATTTTAATTATGAAATTGGCGATACCTGCCCGGTATTGCCTCCCCTGGTTGTGCCGTCACCGGGAGCATTTAACCGACTGCACATTACATGGGTATGAAAATTCACCTGATACAAAGAAGAACGAAATATTTATGGATAAAAAAAACATTCGCAAAGAGAAACGCGCAAACCAAAAAATAAAATTGACCGGAATCTACAGGTCATTTACCTTTGCACATACCGCCCTGCTATTGGCAATATGCGCGAAGGATGAATAGTACAACACCCTGCACCCAAGAGACGAGGTAAACCACTTGAGTAACATATATAATAACAAAAACAGTATAAATATGAATAAGATTATCAGCATGCTTCTGCTAGCATTCTTTTTTACGCTTTGCAGTTGCAACCGTGAAGACCTGGACGATATCCGGGCGGCACAGAGCGAGATGGAAGCCCGTCTGTCGGCCCTCGAAGCCTGGCAGAAGACAGTGAATACCGACATCCTGCATCTACAGACGGTGGTTTCCTCCCTAGAGGCTAACGACTATGTACTGTCCGTCACCACTCTTTCCGATGGTTCGGGCTATGTCATCAACTTCTCCAAGAGTGGTGCAGTTACCATCAAGCACGGGGCTAAAGGCGAAACCGGAGATAAAGGGGACAAGGGAGATACCGGCGACAAGGGTGATAAAGGTGATACCGGCTCTGCTCCTGTTGTGAGTGTGTCGCAGGACAGCGACGGTGTTTTCTACTGGACGCTAGATGGTGAATGGCTGACCGATGCCGAAGGGCATAAGCTCCGCGTCACGGGCGAGGACGGCAAGGACGGTGCCTCCGGTACGGCGGGCAAAGACGCCATCGCTCCCCAAGTCCGTATCAACAGCACAAGCAATGAATGGGAAATCTCTACCGACGGTGGAAACACTTGGACAAGTACAGGTGTACCGGCTACGGGTGACACCGGTGCTACCGGTCCTGCGGGCGCTACCGGTGACTCTTGGATAAGTGGCATCAGCTACAGCAGTGATGGCGAGAACTGGAGCGATACTTCCTCCTCGGACAGCAAGTATGTGAAGTTCACCCTGACCAAGGGCGGCGGTGAACTTGTATTCCCCACACAGGCATGGGCGAAGGCGGTGGAAACACAGCTTGCAACACTTACCGGACAGATACAGGCATTCAGCAACCTAATAAGTGGCAAGCGCTTTATCACGAAGATTGAAGAAGTAAGCGAAAGCGGTGGCAGCGGTCGGAAAGGTCAGAAGATTACCTACGTCGTGGCCAAAGCTGACGGCAGCACGGACAAAGAATATACTTTCATCGTTTATGACGGTGAGAAGGGTGCTGACGGCACTACTCCCGCAGCTCCCGTTATCGGCGTGACTAAAGAGGGCGATAATTACTACTGGACTGTTAACGGCGAAAAGCTGACTGATGCCAGCGGCAAACCCATTCAGGCCAATGGTCAGGACGGCAAAGACGGTGCTGCGGGTGCACCCGGGACTAATGCCCCAGCCCCCCAGCTACAATTAGGCAGCGCTCTTAGTGGCGTATCAACAGACGCTGCGGGGAACCGTATCGAAGACAGTTCCTATTACTTGAGTGTTAACGGTAGTGAACCTTGGTATAAAGTGAGTGGTCCTAAGGGTGACACCGGCGTTCAAGGTCCGACAGGCGAAAAGGGCGACCCGGGCGATTCCTTCTTCCAAAACGTGGAGGGTAAGGACGCCAGTGGCAACCTACTGGATGTCATTACCTTTACCCTGGCAAGCAAAGACGGAAATGGGAATAACCTTACCTTTGAGGTGCTTCGCTACAAGGCCTTCTTTATTGGCGATGACAACAATGACGGCAACACCACATACCTTCTGGATGGTCTCGAGACCGAAATTCCTTTAACCCTTCCCAGTGATTATACACCGGAGAACTATCCTGCACTTGTGGGCCAGCTGCTGATGACGGGTGACGATACTTCCATAGTTACCACCCGCAGTTCCAACGGTGACCCGTGGAAGGTGGAGATGAAACTTGAAAAGAGCAACGATGGTACATATACTGCCAAGGCCATAGTAACCGTTCCTAGTTCTACTACAACGGAAGGCGATACCCGCTTGCTTCGCATCAGTCTTATCACCAAGAATGGCGGTGAAACTACCGCTGCCCGTGTCTTAAAATTCTCATTAATGGGTGGTTATTACTACAGCGATGGCACTTATTCTCGCCTAACGTCTCAACCGGGCAGTAGCGCTGTTCCCATTGGTGTCATCTTCTATTTGGGTGATGTGGCGAAGGACGACGAGCAATTAAAGAAGGTAATAGGCGATACTTCCACAGGAATTCACGGTTTGGTGGTTGCTTTGAAGGATGCCCCGAACGGCACAGACGAAACTAATAAAATCGCTTGGGGACCTGCTGGTGCATCAATAGGAAACAATAATATGGGTGATGATTACATCAGCATTTCTGCTACTAGACCTACAGATGGAGGAGAGGCTGCGAGAAACAGCACGGCCAATAAAATGCTGGGATATAACAATACACTGATTATCAGAAACTACAACAAAAATAACAGTGCACCAGTTACCGCCCTCACCGCAATCGACAATAACATAGGTGATGGAAAGACTTATCCAACCCCTCCCGCAAATACTAGCGGCTGGTATCTTCCCTCTATCAGGGAACTTTGCACCCTGCGCCACGGGGAGTCAGCTCTCATTACGGGTACCGGTAACCGACCGGAAGGAAGTGTAGATAATTATCTTCCCGTAAACGCCGCCTTGAAAAAGTTGAATGAGACGATATCAGGCTCTGCCAGTGAATTTCAGTCAACGTATAATGAAGCACGGTACTTCTCCTCGTCGGAGTGGTGGGCTAATAGTAATGATGCCATACTAGGCGTAGATTTCAGTAGGAAAGGTAATGTGTCGGGTCTAGGGAAAACCGGGAAGCACTATATACGCCCCATCCTTGCTTTTTAAGGGTGCCATAAGTTCGTAATCGTTTGTATAATCGTGTGTGACGACACCAAAGATGGAGACAGATCCTCCGTTATCTGCTTGCAGGAGCCAGGTAGCAAACCGTAATATACTGCTTTGTTCAAGAGGCAAGGCAGTGAACGATACTTTAAAAGCCTCAGTCCTCGTCATTACATCTTATAAATACTCCTTGATAAGCCTAATGCTTGTCAGGGAGTATTTCTATGCCCTTGCTTTATGAAAAATGTTTCAATCCTTTGTACTACCTTCTTAAAGAACGATTCGGGGGGGGGATATCTCATATTATTCTTCGAACAGTTTATCCAAAAAGCGTCTGCCTTGCGAGTAAAAGCACTGATAATAAATCTTTTACATAATCGGTGCAAAATTGGCACATCAAGATGCAATATTGGCACATCAAATCTTTTGTATTGTCACAACCTTTCTTTAGCTTTGAGGCATACAAACAATTTTAAAATAACTGATTATGCCATTCTGGAAAAAAGTATTTAATAAGAAAGACGCGGTTTACTATCCCCAAGCCATCGTGCAGGGCAAACCGGTAGAAACGGAAGTTATCGCCCGAGACCTGGCGAGAATCTCCACAGTCAGCAACTCCGATGTCCAAGCCGTATTGGGCGACCTCGCAGGCGTAATGCACACCCGCATGGCACAAGGCAAAAGCGTCCATATCAAGGGCTTGGGCTACTTCCGCTATGTGCTGAACACGCAGGGTGTGAAAGACCTCGAGGACTTCAACTTCGACAAGCAGGTGAAAGCTGTCCGCATCGAGTTCATCCCCGAACGCAGCAAACTGAGCAACGGCATGTACACCCGTGCCCTCGTGGATAGCGACGCACTGGAATGGATTGAGCTCTCGCCCGACACCGAAGATACAATCCCCGGCGGCCCCGACAACGATGGCGATTGGTAAAACCCGCTGGGATAACCCCGGCGCAAACCTGATTAGAACAGTTCCGGTTTCCGCAAGGCAGCACTTCCCGGAAACCATCCCCTCAAGCAAAACCATGCGGCGCAAACCGCAGGCCATTAGAACCTTGCAGATTTAACATCTTAAAAACATGTACTGTTATGATTAGAAAAGCATTCAAAGTAGGTGACACTATCACCATCCGCCGTACCTCACACGCCGGTACGGGTTATCGCTACGCACTGGTCCGCCTCAGTGGAGGAGTTGCCTTGATAGACGAAAACATAGAATCCGAAACCGAAGGCAAGCCCGGCAGCATGGCCGTGCAGTCCTTTACTTTCCAGTTCCTGCACCCGGGACAGGCCGAAATACAATTTGCCTATTACCGTGACGTAAAGGAAGTACTCTATGAAGATGTGTTCCCCTACACCGTAGTCACTGCCGAAGCTGCCGCAGCCGATGCCCTGAAAGTGGGTGGATGGGGCGAATACGAACCGCTGACCGAGGAGGAAAAAACAATCTTCCAAACCTGCATGACGCTGAAAGGCGTGGACTACATCCCCTTGCTGGTAGCTAAGCAACTGGTGGCAGGATACAACTATTGCTACTTCTGCATGACCCGCAGCGTCACTCTCGAACCCAAGTTCGGCTTTGCCAAAGTAACCATCTATGCCCCGGTGAAAGGCGAACCAATGCTGGAAAGTATTGTGGAATTTTGATGCAACTCACCGGCGGCTTCCCAAGCCGCCGGTAAGGCAACTTTAAATATAAGATAGCATGAAGAATAAAACGAAAATCAAAGAAGTCTATCTGAATGAATACAGCAGGGGCTTTGCCGAATTGAAGGACAACTGCTGGAATTACAGCATCATCGCCCGCAACCCCGATGCGGACGTATTCACCAACGAATACTATGCCGGATACATTCAGGGAAAACTCCAAGGAGAGGAAGCCATCAAGGCAGCCCGCAACAATACGTGGAACAACACCTATCTGTGTGACACCTCAGAGCCAAATAGTAAATTCCCTAAAAACTTCGATCCATCGAAAGAAGAATTGAGTGAAGCAGGAAAATATTTGCATAATAACTATATCGCTCTTCTCAACTGGATAAAAGAGAATGAGGAAAAAGAGGAAGTTGCCCGTCATATCAAAAGACTGGTGATGCGTATGCGTGGTATATATGAAGGTGCTATTACACAAAGTAACACTCCGAAAGATATATTCCCCCTTAGTTTGAGTACCGATTGCACGGAGTTCAAGCTGGCATACGGAGATGCTCCGCTCACCTTTGGCGACATTTATTTCATTAATGCCCAGTCCGACTTGTTCGATGCTCTTGCATCTTCTTCCAAAGAAGCCTGTCGCGGCCTGCACAAGCCCGACCACTGCTCTGCCTTCGTGAAACGCACCGCAGACGGTGATATCTACTGGACGCACAATACTTGGGCAGGTTTCCTCTGCCAGTCCCACACCATCAGTTACGCTATTGGCGGTAAATCCGGCGATGAGTTTGTCACGCAGAATTCCTATTGTCCGGGACAGTTCGGCAGCAACATGGACTTCGGTTTCAACGGCCATGGCATCTGTTTCAACGAAACCACCCATCGTTATGGTTATACGGAAGTAAAAAAGGAGGGCATCTGGATATGCTGGCGTGCCGCTGCTGCCGAGATGTTTGCCAAAAGCATCGACGACTTCTACCGCCATCTCACCATCGACAATACAGGCACTTACCAGAACGGCTATATGCTAATAGACGTAAACACCAACGAAACGGCACTGATTGAAATGAGCTACCAGCGTTTCGTGCTGTTCCGTTCCGACGGAAAGGAATTAAAAGTGATAGACTCTATCTTGGGTGAAGATACGGACGGCATGAGTTATGACCAACATCTGATTAGTCCTGATTACATCCTCGGTGTCAATTACCCCATATCCAAAAATGTTGCCTACGACCTCAAGTCGACGGACAACCGCCCCATGCGGCGCATACAGTTCTTCAACCAGATAGAACAAGTGAAGGATATGGAAACAGCGAAAGACCTGATTACCTATGTGGACAACGAGAATCCGCTTTCCATCTATGGTCGTTGGGATTTGGGCAAAGGCATTACAGAATATCCCAAGACCATACCGGACGGAGCTGTGGATGCTAAAGTCTATTCCGCAAACAAAGTGAAGGAATTGTTGAAAGATCTCAATTATGTTCCGAATGCGAGAGGAGGCAAAACAGCTTTCTGGATGCTCTACGGCACCCCGCAGATCGACGGCAAACCGTTCATCTGGTCAGAATCACAATGGGCGGAATATAAGAAAGGGCAGGACAAGGATATGGTTCCCGACAGGCTAGAAGGGGGCTGGAATGAGACTAAACTCTTTATGGACTGATAAATATCAACTATTGACAAGGAGAAACACAGTTTGAATTGTCCCGGTTTCCATAGGGTAATCTTATGGAAACCTTCTTTTTAAGCAAGAATGGGGGTAGAATTCCATTGTTTCCAAAATATAAGCGCTATGAAAAATAAAAACATATCATTGATATTTCAGCTAATCCTGCTGTCCGTCATAACTCCCACTATAGTATGGGGGCAGGCTGATTCGGCACGTGTCAGTGCCTATTTCGAACAGATAAGGCAAGATGAAAACCGTCTCCGCCAATTCTTTGCAGAAATGCCCAAAGGAGGTGACTTGCACAACCATATGACCGGTTCCGTATATGCGGAAACCTATTTTGACCTTGCTACGCAAGACAGCCTGTGGGTGGACATGGCAGACGGACACCTCTACATGCCCAAAGACAGTGCAAAAGGAAAAGAAATGGTGCGGCTCACCCCGAACATGCCCAATCTGCATAATATCCGCATGATGCTAATAGACAAATGGTCTATCCGAAATTTTGATCCGGGCAAGTTCTCATTGGGTGCCGATGAATATTTCTTCGGTACCTTCGGACTATTCAACGCTGTGGCAGGACGTCACAATGTGGAACTGATGCGTGAATTACGGAAACGGGCAGACAGGGAAAAGGTGCAATATCTGGAAGTAATGCTCACCTCTCCCGGTATCAACCGTGCACTGATAGACAACCTTTGCGGCAGTGGCTTTTTCAACAAATACAATGAGCAGCTGGAGAACGCCATCCGCCGGGAACCGGAAAAAACGGAGAAAATCTTATCCGGAATCTTCAAGGAGTGGAATAATGCTTCGGGAATGAATAGCTGGGTGAACAAATATGTAGCCTACATTGACAGCATAGACCGGGAAAGTACGCTTCCTTCGGGATATGCCAATGCTCCGGTATGCTTTTACCAAGGATATGCCAGCCGCAATTCGGACCCTTTGGTTGTTTTTGCCCAACTCTATGTCTCATTCAAAGGATGTCTGCAAAAAGGAAGCAAACTGGTGGGAGTGAATATAGTGTCGGCAGAAAATGGGGAAACCTCAATGGAAGACTATACCGCCCATATGAAAATGTTTCGTTATCTGAACAAGGTGCTGGGAGGCAAGGTGAACACTTCCCTGCATGCAGGAGAACTGACTTTGGGACTGGTAAAACCGGAGAACATGAACAGTCACATCCGTGAAGCAGTCTTTGTAGCCGGCGCAAAACGTATCGGACATGGGGTTGATGTCGCCTTTGAATCAAATAGCACTTCACTGCTGGACGAGATGAGGAAAAGGCAAGTGGTCATAGAAATAAACCTGACCAGCAATGAGTTTATTCTGGGTGTAAAAAACGATGCGCATCCCTTCATGCTCTATCGCCAGGCAGGAGTACCTATTGTCATTTCTACAGACGATCCCGGCATATTGCGCACAAACCTGACACAGCAATATGTGCTGCTCACCCTACGCTATGGCATCGGATACTACGAGATTAAACAACTGGTACGCAATAGCATACGGTTTGGCTTTATGCCCGACGTTCAGAAACGGATGCTTTTGAATAAGCTGGAAAACAGTTTCGCTACTTTTGAACAAAACTGGAGTAAAAACATCAAAACCATTCAAAACTGGAAAAGTAAGTAGGGAATGAAACTTTATTATTTGCCCGCAAAACACCGAAACTCAATACATTAAACAGCATTTCATTTGCTTCTTTACCTTTTAAAAGAGGGGGATAAAAAACGAATCCCTGAAATACATTGTATTTCAGGGATTTGCTGCATTTCTTAGAGTCTTGTTAGTGGTATCACCAGGAATCGAACCGGGGACACAAGGATTTTCAGTCCTTTGCTCTACCAACTGAGCTATGATACCGTTATTTCTCTTTTGCGATGGCAAAGGTAGGCATATTTTTTGAACCTGCAAAATTTTCGCAAATTTTCTGCAAAAAACTTTTGCGATTAAAATATTTGCTTTACCTTTGCACTCGCAAAACAAAAGCGGAATGTAGCGCAGTTGGTAGCGCACTACGTTCGGGACGTAGGGGTCGGGCGTTCGAGTCGCCTCATTCCGACTTTAAGCAAGTAAAGCCACTGATATTCAGTGGCTTTATTCTTTTTAAAGAACTATACCGGGACAAATACGAGACATCAAAATCCTTAAAACCACATACCAATTCATCATTACCCAATGGAAAGAGTCTCATATTTTCTCAGAATCCTATCTGCAACATCGCCCAAATCTCATTTACCGCAGCACTCCTCTCATAATTAAAATGCACATAGTTCAGCATAACACGAGTCTTTGCCGTGATATGATAAGCCCCTCCCACCGTATAGATCATTTCAGAATCAGACACCGCCGTATCCGCCTCATAACGTTCCAGTTTGGTAACCAAAGCCAATCGGGAAGGGATAGCAAACCAATCTCCTAAAGCATAGAATCCCCGGCGGTTAACCGTATCATCCTCTCCCCATAAATACTCCCCACGACAAGTCAATCGCTTATTCTGATAACACGCACTCAGTGCCACACGGTTTCGCTTGATATTTGTATTATAATTCGTTTCCACACCATCAGGACCTACACCGGTATAATTATAATTCAGTTTCCCCACATAAGCAGAAGTACCCACCTTTAGCCCTTTAATGGGCTGGAATGTAAGCCATCCCGCAAAATCCTTCGCATCATTATTATCTTTCATGCTGAGTCCGGAACCATTATACACTCCCAACCGATATTCCATAAAATAATCGTCAAACGAGGTCTTGAATAGCTCTCCGCCAACTTGCAAACCAATATCACGACCTCCCTGATTACCACAAATATCCCCATTGAAACCCGCCAAACGCTCAATGACACGACTGAAATTTACCGTTTCATAAACCGAAGGAGACATCTGATTCTCTAAAGTGAAACAGGTCTTCATCTGCCCCACCTTGACCTGGAAGAAAGAATAAGGTTTATAACAAGCGTATAATTCCAATAACTGCGAGGTAAACAACTCATATTGGACCATCCACGACAACTGATCCGTGACATCACCGGACAGAATCAGCATTCCCAACCGTCCAAAGAACTGATTGTCCGCCTGCCTCACATTCAAGTCCTTCTTGTCAGTATAACTATACCCGAACTGCCCGTAAGCAGTCAATTTCACATGTTTACTCAGGAAACCATTCACTTGCCCCAAAACCGGCTGTTCTTCTTTCTTTTCTTGCGAATGCACCATCTGCGGCAAAACAAAGAACAGCATCAAAATTACAAATAATAAGCGTGTGTTTTTCATCTTATGCTTTCATTAATCAAGGATATATAACATCCTGAAAGTTAACAAGTCGCTAAGATATGCAAAAAGTTTAATTTTCGCCCATTATTCAGTTCTTTTATCTACAGAAACGCATACTTTCATACAAAATGAATATTCATTCATATATCCTTCGCCAACAAACACGAAAAGAGAGCTCCTCCATTTTCATGAAACAGCCCTCCTTTACCTAATCTTTACTAATCCTCACCTTAAAACTTATATGCGGCCTTACGCAATTCTTTCACAGAGTTGAATGGTTTGTTAGGTTTCAAATAACGCCCCATGAACTTATAAATGTCCAAACGAATTTTACTCGATTCATAAGTATCCAATCTATCAAAACTATGGGCGCCAGGAGCACGCTCAAATATCTTATACTCAAATTTCTTACCCTCCGCTTTCAATGCCCGTATCATTGATTCTACCTCAACTACATTCACATCATCATCACTGGTATTGGTATAAATCAATAACGGATCTTTCAGCTTCTCAGCATTCCATACCGGAGAACGACGCTTATACTCTGCTATATTATCTTTGGCAGTCTTTCCTATATGGTTATCGGCAGAGAATATTTTCCGATAACTATCACTGGCATATCCCATACGCATAATCACATCTGACACCGGTACACCGGCAAAGCCACATTTATACTTCCCGGGATAGTTGAACAGATTCATCAAAGTAATCATGCCTCCATGACTCCAGCCCATGATGCCAACGCGGCTACCGTCCACAATATCAAAGTTATCCACCATATAATTGCGACTGATATACACATCTTCATTTTCCAATCCACCATAATCTATATTGTTATAGCTTCCCGATCCATAACCGGTACTACCCCTATAATCTGCCGCCACCACAATATACTCCTGGGCAATCAGTTCACGAATGATATGTGCATAATAGGTATCCATGTCAGCGTGCACTCCACTATGTGGAAACACGATCAACGGATATTTCTTATTCTCATTCACACTCTTAGGGACAAAGATATAAGCCCTGAATTTAATCTCATTGCCTGCACTCATCGAAGTGGGATTAGACTCCTTCCAACGCGGAGGGCCGCACAGTATAACCTTATCCACATGTGCAATATCTCCTACCTTTTCATACCATAACACATCATCAATCTTTTTCATTAACTGATCAAACTGATGAACGGACAACTGAGCCTGCACCAATCCCGGCATAGCCCACAGACAGCACACAAGTGCCACAAATACAATTATTTTGTTTTTCATAAGAATATATTTAAAATGATATAGAATAATCAATTCTTGGGATAACCCGGATTCTGTTCCATCTCAGGACTAAAGATAAACTGATCTTCCGGAATCGGAAGTACACACTTATAGAAGTCCCAGTCTACTTCCTCCTCCACATTGGGGAGATGATACCCGCCTTTACGGATTATCGTCTTGCCGTTGCGCAACAAGTCAAAGAAACGATGTCCCTCACCTACCAATTCCTTGCTTCGTTCATCCAGGACACGGTCCAAAGTATAATCGGTCATCGTTACTTCATTGTCAGGATTACCACGCTTTACAATCTCATTTAAATAAGCAAGCCCTTGGGTCGCCGCATTACCTCCAAGTTTGCAGCCCGCCTCTGCCGCAATCAGATAAACTTCCGATAAACGGAGAACCACATAGTTACTTTCCAATGGTGCGGTTTTCAGATCAGTTCCTCTCCATTTATACAGCCACCACACCGGCTTGCCGGCATATTTATTCTCCTCCAATAGCTGTCCACGTACATCTCCCGGATCGGACAACATCTGATCGGCAAACTTCTGGGTGACAAAAGCTTTCTGATAGCCATACCAACTCAATAAGTACCCCCAGGAATCACGTCCCGGAGTATCGTCTACACTATTAGCGATTTCAAACAATGACTCCGAACCGAACTTTGCATCTATGGACCAGGCATCAACATATTTACTGTGAGGATAAAGTTGATACGCTCCCGAACCGGTTGCATCCTTTATTAATTGATCTGCCATATCAAACGCCTTCTGATTGTCATTATGATACAAATAAATGCGAGCCAGCAAAGCACGTGCAGCATAGGCATTCATCCGCCCGTTATTTTTTTCTTCCGACATCAAAGGAATAGCTTCTTCCAAAGTATTAATTATGTATTCATAGGCTTGCGCTACCGTAGCACGAGGAGGATTTTCATAAGTTCCGATCAGATGATCAATCAGCGGTGCACCTAGTGACGCACCATTGTCTTTCGGATAAGGATAACCGAAACAACGGGTCAAATCAAACTGGCATAAAGCGATAACCGCCATTGTTTCCCCTTTCAATGCATTCAATGTTTTTGTATCACCTTCCTGTATTTTGCCATCTGCAATAGCATTCAGAATATTCCATGCCTCCCGCAGAATAAAAAAAGGTCTTCCCCACAGTGATCCGGCATTTAAACTGTTAGGACGATGATTAAACATATAGCAAGTATTGCAAACCCCGCTTTCCTCAGAACTCTGCATATCATCACCCTTCATATCTCCATAGGCAAATATGGCAGCGCCATAATATCCGGAGGTTGACATTAAATCATATAATCCATTCACCGAATTATCGACATCTGTTACTGTTTGAAAGGCCATTGAAGTAGGTATTTTATTGCTGGGAGTAGCATCAAAGAAATCACTGCAACCTGTAACAAGCAGCGAAGCCAGTCCTAAAATATAAACTATTTTTCTCATAATGATTCTGTTTTAAAATAACTGACGATTAAAATTTAAGTTCCAATCCAAAGGCATAAGTCTTCAAAGGAGGAGTATAGAATCCTACCACTCCACTCATTTCCGGATCGTATTGATCATAAGCTGCCCATGTGAGCAAATTCGAACCGGAAAAATAGATACGTGCCTGGTTCACTCCTAATTTCTGGAGCCATGATTTAGGAGCGTTTATTCCTAAAATCACACTTTTCAGACGGATATGGTCTGTGGAATGAATAGCACGTGAAGAATTATAATTACCTCCTTTTCTATTTCCATACACAAAGCGGGGAACATCTGTAATATCTCCCGGTTTCTGCCAACGACGGCGCTGCTCCACACTCTTATTACTGGTACATGAGTAACCGTCATCTTGCAGAATGTACGATGCATTATCATAAGAGTATCCGCCAAAACTATATGATAGGTTAAACGACAAATCAACAAACTTATATGTCAATGTATTCATGAAACCTCCCGAAATAGTCGGCGTAATATCTTTCAAAGGAATAGGATTCGCCAAGCTGGGGTCTGTCACAATATTTTTTGTATAATTCCCATTTTCATCCGTTTTGTTATCATAATACTGAGCAGCTCCGGTTTCAGGATCAACACCTACATATTCACGCAGATAAATCGTATTGAAAGGATAACCTTCCTTACGCACATATCTATCTGCTGTAAACCAAGGTAAATCCGCCAATTTTAAGATCTTATTTTCATTATGGCTCAAGTTGAAAGCTGTATTCCAACTAAAATCTTCGGTCTTGATATTATTAGAACGAATTTCCAATTCCACACCGGTATTGCGCATCTTCCCGACATTCATCAACAAAGAAGAGAATCCGCTGATTGTATTCAATTGTTTGCTCATCAGCAAGTCCTTCGTTGTACGTGTGTACCAATCCAAAGAGATATTCACCCGGCTAGCCAAACCAATGTCCAACCCCAAATTGAGTGCATAGTTCTTTTCCCATGTAAGTTCTTCATTTCCCAGCGTACTTTCCCAGGGAGAAGGCTTGCCATTATAAAAAGCTCCCGTGGTATAAGTACTCTGATAACCATAATAAGTGCCCGGAAGATTTCCGTTTACGCCATAGGAAGCACGGATTTTCAAGTCGCTCAATACCGACTTCAATGATTGCATAAACTTTTCCTGAGAAAGCCTCCAAGAACCGGAGAAAGACCAGAAGTTACCCCAACGAGTTTCGGGTGACAAACGTGATGAACCATCCCGGCGAAAGCTGAAACTGGCATAATACTTATCACCATATCCATAGTTCACACTGGCTACATAGGACATCAATGCATCTTCTTGCAACAATTGATTGGCATCTATCGGATCAGCCGCATTGCCCAATGAAGTATTAATATCCTGCCCATAAGTCTTTTTGGCAGCATACAAATCTTCATAATTATATTTCATGACTTCAAAGGCAGCAACCGCACTAACCGAATGTTTTCCGAAAGTCTTAGAGTAAGACAGATTATTCTGCGAAGTATAACGAATACGGTCGGTCATCTGCATACGTCCGCGACCTTGATAGGTAGCCCCGTCACGTCCTTCAGGAGACTGGAAGAAAAAATCCTTTGTCAACGAATAATCTACCGTAAACACACTGGAAACCTTCAGATTATCCCAAATATTATAAGCTATTTTGGCTGTTCCCATTGTACGCGCTGTCCGTGCATAATAATCATTTACGGAAGCCTCCAAAAGCGGATTGTAACCATTATTTTCCCGGAAACCGCTGGCATACGTTCCATCTTCATTATAAATAGGTGTTGAAGGAGTCAAATTCACTTTCGATGCATAAATGGCACTGCCATAAAATTTTCCTTCTGGTATATGCACATTCTTAGTCCAGGAAAAAGTTGCGCTCATCCCAAACTCCACCCTTTTATATTTATTGTTTGCATCCACACGTCCGGTAAAACGCTCCATTTCCGAATTGATTGATACTCCTGTCTGCTTGGTGTAGCCTAATGAGCCGATAAAATTAGAATTCTGATTGCCTCCACTTGCTGACAAGTTGTAATCTTGCTGATAACCTTTTTTAAACAACGCACCTTCCCAATCAGAATATCCCTGAGGTAACCGCTTGGCATACTGGTCTATATTAGCATCTGCATATTGTTGTGCCTCTACCTCACTTAATCCTTTATCCAACTGAAGGTTTACCAATCCCTCATGAATCAGTTCACGCCTTTCCTCACCTCCCATCAAAGGACGATAAGTATAAGCAAAATCAGTTACGCCATATTTTGCCGAAAGGTTTACACGCAGTTTACCTTCTTTTCCTTTTTTAGTAGTAATCAGCACAACTCCGTTTGCTCCTTTTGCACCATACAAAGAAGCAGAAGCAGCATCTTTCAGTACTGTTATATTCTCAATATCCGCCGGATTCAAAGTTTCGATGACACCCATCCCCCCGGCATCAGACATACTTGTGAAGTTACTTAAATCATAAGATGCAATGGGTACACCATCCAGCACATACAGAGGTTCCGTAGATGCATTCATAGAGGCTACGCCACGCACCTGCAAAGTGGTCTTAGCACCGGGTTGAGAAGAAGTACCCGCTACTACACTGATACCCGGCATATTCGATTCAATCATCTGCGCCACCGAAATCACAGGTAGAGCTTCCAGCTTTTCCGTATTCAAGACCGAAGCTGATCCTGTATAAGTCGCTTTCTTGAAATCACCATATCCTGTAACTACCACTTCATCCAGAGTATTAGCATCCTCTTTCAAAACGATGCTGAAACTTCCCTTTCCTTTTGTCGGAATATTCAGTGTCAAGTATCCGATATAACTCACTGTAAGAGAAGCATCGTCTGCCACGTCCAGCGAAAACTTACCGTCAAAATCCGTTATCACTCCATTGGTACTCATGCCTTTCTCAACCACATTAGCACCAATCAGAGGCTCCCCCGTTACATCCTTCACGACTCCGGTCACTCGTTTCTTCTTGGAAGCGGACGGTGTTGCCGCTTTCTTCTCTACAAAATAAATTTTATTGTTCCTGATTTCAAAAGTAATATTAGTTCCCGAAAAAAGCCTTGCCAATGCTTCTTTCAGTGCAACCTCCTTCAGTTGCATCGTTACTCTGCGATTCACATCTACCAGTTGATCACTGAATACCAATCCCATGCCGGTCTGGCTCTTGATAGATGCCAACACTTTTTCAACTCTTTCATTCTTAAAATCTAAAGTGACTTTTTGGGACCATGCCGAAATAGTGAAGCCAAATAATAGGATTCCTATCAGCCACAATGTCTTCATTTTGGTTCTTGCTTGCATTTTAAATAGTATTTTGAGGTTGAAACAAAAAGAATTTCTTATATAGGCTAACACACTACCTTTAAGAAGGTATGAGTCCATTCCCCATTTTTTCTAAAAAAAATAGATGCAAGTATATTCTACTTACATCTATTCTTTATCACTTATCATAATGGGAAGCGGTCTGTCACTCTTTTGAAATAACTTCGAATACACCTTCTTCCACCTGCCTGAAATCAATATTTGAAACAGCCTCCAAATCATTCAGCACATCAGTGACATTCACTTTACCTGTAGACAAAGTGAACTTATTTTTCAGTACAACAGAATCCTTCACTATAAAACGAACATCATAATGTCTTTCCATCACCTTTATAATCTCACTCAACGGAGTAAGATAGAAATTCAGACTATTAGACCGCCATGCCGAAATTTGTCCCATATCCTCCGGTCTGGAGATCAAGCATTTGCCTGATTGCCGGTTATATTCTGCACTTTCCCCCGGAAGCAAGACATACTCCTTCGATCTGGAATCCCTAAACAGAATTCCACCCTCCTCCAAAGTCACCCAAACATTCGATTCCGTAGGATAAGATTTTACGTTGAATTTTGTACCGGTAACCCTCACTCCCACTCCTTGCAGGTCTACTGTAAAAGGACGTTTTCCATCTTTGGCGATCACAAAGTAAGCTTCTCCCCAAAGTTCTACACTTCTGCCAAACAGTCCGAATTGCTTGGGATACCTCAAACGGGAATCTGAATTTAATTGCACAATGGAACCATCCTGCAAAATTACCCTTACCTGCTCACCACACGGGACTGTTATTTCAGCATATTCTGTTTCAGAAAAGATTCCTGTTCTGTTCGCAAGAAATAATAAAGAAGCGCTGAGGAAAATAAATGGCAACACCACAGCAGCAACCATTACCCACCTGCGATGAGTACGCATCGCTTTGGACTCATACTTTATTTGTTCCATAAAGCGTGACCTCATCTTTTCCTCCGGTACAGAATGAGGTAAAACATCTTGAAACTTGCCTTCCGATACAGCCTGCGCTTCGCGATCCAAACGATGGGAAAGGTATTTACTGCCTTCATCCGTCGCAAACCAATCGGCAACTTTTCCAGCCTCTTCCGGTAAAGCTTCGTTCTCAAGGACTTTATCTATTATCGAATCATCTATCTTCATATTGCATGTTTTACGTATATAAATAATAACACTCCATTCAAATAAAAGTATGAGTCCATTTCAATCTATTAAATGAATCCATACAAACGAGAATAATACAATCAAGGATTCAAGTTCCTGACGAAGCATCTTTATGGCTTGCGTATAGTGTGATTTTACGGTAGGTACGGAAATCCTCATTTTATCTGCTATTTCCTGATTGGAAAGACCATATTCTATTTTCAACAAACATATTTTCTGTTTCTGAGGGGGGAGCTTGCCAATGGCAACATAGAGAGACTTCTTAAATTCATTATCTTCAAATTGGGAAAGAAACCCATCATCCGTATCATTCATTTGCTGCGATATTTCATAATATTTTTCGAAAACAACACTACGATGCCTCAACTCATTCAAAATATAATTCTTTAGGATAGTAAACAGTAAACTACGAACGCCCGACTCAAAACTGAATGTTCCACGCTGCTCCCACAATTTCATAAAGACATATTGAACCGCATCCTCAGCCTCTTCTCCGGATTTCAGAAACCGATAGGCCAAGGTATATAATAGCCGGTTATACCGATCAAAAACAGTGGCAAAAGCATACTCCTTGCCACAACGAAGATCGTTGTATAATTTCTGATCAAAATCCAGGTATTGATTCATTGTCATATGCTTTCCTTAGCTTATCAAAGGCAACTCAAAAACAAAGATAACATATTTATGTATATACTTCATAAAAGAAATAAAAATAAAATCAGGCATTAAGTAGCATGTGTCTTCACTTACTCATCTCAAGCAAACATAATTGACTGAATAATTCTATTACAATCCCACCCAACAAAAGTTTTTTATTCAATAAAAAATTCCCTAAGTATGCATTGATATAACATACTACTATTCAACAAATTAGCTTTAGCTGCTGTACAATAGAGCTAATAATTTGTATAATAGTAGCATCACATTGTATGCTATTTCTAATACTTTGAACAATACATTCCAAGCCGTTTGAACAAGATCGATACATTTGCCATCACAATGTTAAACCTATAAAACAAGAATATGAAAAAGACTTTATTATGTCTGATGATGGCATGGGGAAGCCTGGCTTTTGCCGAGAACTACACAGTCAACTCCCCGGATTCCCGTATCACCGTTAATGTGGAAACAGGAACAAATACTACTTACTCCGTTACCTTTAATGGTAAAGTGATTCTGACCCCATCTCCTATTTCCATGACCTTCGACAATGGAACCGTGATCGGAAGAAATATGGAAGTGAAGAATGTGGAGCGCTTTACGCAAAACAAAGTATTGAAACCGGTAGTGCGCCAAAAAAGCGAACAGATCATTGACCATTATAATGAAATGGTGCTGAGTGCAGACAACTACAAACTATATTTTCGTGTATATGATGACGGATTAGCTTATCGCTTCCACACTGATTTTCCCGACTCTCTGAAAGTGCTGAACGAAGAAGTGACTTACTGCTTCCCCGAGGATTATAACACCTTGTTCCCCGAAGAACGCAGCATGCTTTCCGCACAGCAACCGTTGTTCAAGCCGATGAAACTGTCCGAAATAGGTACAGACCATTTTTGCAGTACACCTATATTAATAAAGGTAGATGACAATGCCCGCATTTTTATCAGCGAATCCGATTTGGAAAGTTATCCAGGCATGTTCCTCCGCAAACAGGGAAAACAGGAATTGGCAGGAAAGTTTGCCGCATATTCTTTGGAAGAGAAGGCAAATGACGACCGTCAGCTTTTCCCTACCAAACGTGCCGACTATATTGCCCGTGTAAACGGTACAAGAAACTATCCCTGGCGCGCCATGATTGTAGCCGAAAACGATGCCAACCTCATTACCAATCAACTGATATACAAACTGGCTCCCGAAGCCGAAGGAGATTTCTCATGGGTACGTCCGGGAAAGATTGCATGGGATTGGTATAATGCGCTGATTCTTACCGGTGTGGACTTTAAATGTGGCATCAACAATGACACCTATAAATATTATATCGATTTCGCTTCCAAATACGGCATTGAATATGTGGTGATTGACGATGGATGGTCTGAAGCATGGGATGTAACGAAAGTCGTTCCCGAAATCAATATGGAAGAATTGGTGGCATACGGAAAGAAGAAGAATGTGGATCTGATCCTGTGGGTATCCTGGGCACCTTTCCGCGAAAAGATAGATGAAGCTTTTGATAAGTTCAACGAATGGGGCATCAAAGGGATCAAGATGGACTTTATGAACCGAGACGACCAGACGATGGTGGATTTCTACTATGAAGTAGCACGCAAGGCAATAGACCATAAAATGTTGGTAGACTTTCACGGAGCTTACAAGCCGACCGGATGGCTGCGTACCTTCCCCAATGTGCTGACTTCGGAAGGTGTTGCGGGATTGGAAAATCATAAGTGGGGCAGCTTTGTCACCCCGAAGCATAATGTCACACTGCCCTTTACCCGTATGGTGGCAGGCCCGATGGACTATACCCCCGGTGCGATGGTCAATCTGCATGAAAAAGATCATAAGATCAACTTCAATCTTCCTGCTTCTGTAGGTACTCGTTGCCACCAGCTGGGCATGTATGTGGTTTATGAAAGCCCATTACAGATGTTAGCAGATTCTCCCTCCAATTATTATCGCGAACCGGAATGTATGGAATTTCTATCTCAAGTTCCCGTGGTATGGGATGAAACCCGTGTACTGAAAGCCTCGGTAGGCGAGTACATAGTAGTGGCCCGTCGCAGTGGCGATACCTGGTTTATCGGCGGCATGGCCGGTGAAAAGGGGCAGAAGTTTGAAATAGACCTTGATTTCATTAAAGGAAACAAGACATTGACTTGTTGGGAAGACGGTGTGAATGTGAACCTGAACGCCAATGACTTTGCACGCCGCAGCCGTAAGGTGAAACAAAGGGACAAACTTACCATCAAGATATACGATGGCGGTGGTTATGTGGCAATTATTAAATAACAGTTTTGTTAAACTTAATATCTATAATCTAAATGAACACTTTAAATTCTAATTCAAAAAGTAAGCATATCCTGTTGGTGGGAATGCTTAGTTTGGGAGCTATGACAGCTTTTGCTACTCCATCCTTGAGTGGTGAAATAATAGCTTCGTATTCTGTTTCTCAACAGAATCAGACAGTGAAAGGAGTGGTGGTTGACAAAAGTACCGGGGAACCGATAATCGGAGCCAATGTTGTTGTCAAAGGAACTACGAATGGAGTAATTACAGATTTTGACGGTAACTATATGTTGGAAGCTCCTGTAGGTTCTATTTTGGTTATTTCATACATCGGTTATCAGCCAATAGAAGTAAAAGCAACTGCGGGCACCCAACAAATCCAGTTGGGCGAGGATACTCAAGCATTGGAAGAAGTAGTAGTAGTGGGATATGGTGTGCAGAAAAAAGCAACTGTTACCGGATCTGTATCTACCGTAAAAGGTAGTGACTTGAAAACAACAGGCACAGCCAACATAACCAATACATTTGCCGGTAAATTACCGGGAGTCATTGCAACCAACCGTTCCGGTGAACCGGGTAATGACTATTCGGATATTTTGATTCGCGGTAAGGGTTCTTTGAATGATAATTCCCCCTTAATTGTTATTGATGGAGTTGCCAACCGTGGTGGTCTGGAACGAATTAACCCAAATGATATTGAGTCTATTAACGTATTGAAAGATGCTTCAGCTGCGATTTACGGTGCACAGGCAGCAAACGGAGTAATTCTTGTGACAACCAAACGTGGTACATCGGACAAACCAACCATTACTTACAACGGATCATTCACTTTGTCACAGAATACTCGAACCCCAGACTTAATGAATGCTTACCAAAATATGACTTGGACAGATGAAATCCGTAAAGGGAATGGACAGGCTCCTCTGTATGAAAATATAAAGGGAGGTTATCTGGATGGTACTATTAACCGTGACCAATACGGAGATACAGACTGGATGGATGTAGTGTTCCGTGGTGCTGCACCTCAAACACGCCATTCCCTAAGTATCAGCGGCGGTTCGGAAAAAACAAAATTCTATGTATCAGGTGACTACTCTTATCAAGAACCCAACTATAGAAACACTGCCTTAGATTTTCAAACCGGACAAGTCCGTTCCAATATTGATGCCCAAATTACAAACAATTTAAAAATAGGTGTAGATCTGGCAGCCCGCAGAGAAAAGCGCAATAACTCGGTAATCTCTACCGAAGATATTTTTTGGGAAGCATTTATGGCATATCCATGGTTATATGACTATTATCCTAATGGCTTACCGGGTCCGGGCTTGTCAAACGGTAATAACCTTGCCATTTTGGTAGCAGGAAAAGAAACCGGCTATAATAGAGTGAATGACACATTTGTTGATTCCAAATTCTCTTTTGATCTGAAATTACCTTGGATTACAGACGGGCTTTCATTATCAGGTTATGCCGCATTTGACTATCATGCACGTGAACAGAAACAATTATGGGATGTATGGGATACCTATAATTACAATGCCGACAGTGGAGAATACATTAAGAAAACTACCAATATGAATGGTAATAACATCAGTCTGCGCCAAGACCATGATGATAATGTGACCAAGACATTTCATTTGAAATTGGATTACCAACGGACATTTGATGATCACCGAATAGGAGCATTCGTAGCCTATGAGCAAAGTAAATATGAAGGCGAAAACTTTTATGGTTGGCGTGGATATTACCTGAGTAACAGACCGGACTATCTGGATTTCGGTGCGGATAAGGAGAAAACAAACGGGGGTAGAGGTTATGTCACTGCCCGGCAAAACTTTTTCGGACGTTTGAACTATGCATACAAAGACCGCTATATGTTTGAATTTACCATACGTCATGATGGTTCCATGAATTTTGCTTCCAACAAGCGCTGGGGCACTTTCCCGGGCCTATCTGTTGGTTGGCGTTTGAGTGAGGAAGATTTTATCAAGAATAACTTTTCATTTATCAATGACTTAAAGTTGCGTGCTTCTTGGGGAAAATTAGGAAATGACAGAGTGGATGCTTTTCAGTATATCAGCACTTACAATATGCAGAATGGTGCAATCTTGGGTGAAACTCCCAATATTAATAAAGGATTTGTACCGGGACGCATTGGTAACCCCAATATTACTTGGGAAAAGGTGGACTCTAAAAATATAGCACTGGATGGTAATCTTTGGAACAGTCTACTAGGATTTACCGTAGAATATTTCTATCAGAACCGTACCGATATCTTAACTCCGAAACAAGCTTCTATCCCTTCTTATACCGGTCTGGTATTACCTGACCAGAATATTGGTGAAGTAAGTAATCAAGGAGTGGAATTGATGTTGAGCCACAGAAACCGTGTAAGCGATTTCAACTATTATGTTTCGGGTAACTTTACTTTTACCAAGAATAAGATTAAATTCTTTGATGAAGCCGCCAATACTCCCGAATGGCAGAGAAGAACCGGACATTCCATTGATTCATGGCTAATGTACAAGACAGACGGCATTTATCAGACATGGGACGAAGTGAATGGTACTCCGCACCTGGCTAATGCGCAACCGGGTGACATTAAATATGTGGATATAGATGGAGACAATGCTATTACTGACAATGACCGAATCCGTAGTAAGTATGGCAATGTTCCACAGATTGTTTACGGTTTGAACATGGGCATAGGATGGAAAGGACTGGAATTCAGTATGCTATGGACAGGACAAGCCAGAGCAGAACAAATGATTGTACCTTACTCTTATAATCTGGATAAGGAATTCTATAATAATCGTTGGATTTCAGCAGAAGAAACGCCCAATGCCAAGTATCCAAGAGCATTTGACAAAGATGATTACGAAAATACCAGATGGAGTGACTTTTGGCTCTATGATGCTTCATTTATTCGTCTGAAGAATGTAGAACTGGCTTATACATTCCCTAAATCATTTGTAGAAAAGCTGAAGATTCAGAACCTGCGTCTGGTATTGACCGGAACAAATTTGTTGACTTTTGACAAGGTCAAGATACAAGATCCGGAATCTGATGCTACCTCTACAGGACAGAAATATCCTCAAGCACGTACCTATACATTCGGAGTTAATGTCAGTTTCTAATTAGTAACCTTTAAGTTTAAGAATAAATATGAAAACAACAATATTGAAAAGTACATGTTTCGCCCTTCTTCTAGGTGGTATGTTCTCTTGCGATGTATTGGACATAGAGCCATTGGATTCATACACAGAAGATGGTATTTTTACGGATGCCAATCTTACAGAATCCTATGTAACGATGAACTACACAAAACCACGTAACGGCTGGAGCCGTAGCTCACTGAGATTTGTATGCGATGAATCAATGGAAAACTTTAATTGGGCAAGTGCATGGACAATTAATACCGGTGGCATGACCCCAGACCAAATTGGCGGACTGGATATTTGGTCGGACTATTATACCAATATCAAGAATTGCAACATCTTTTTTAGTAATATGGACAAAGTGGAAACCATAGATGAGCCTAAACGAAGCTGGTTGATAGGCGAAGCTACTTTTTTCAGAGCCTACTACTATATGGAGCTTGTGAATAATTACGGTGGCGTACCCTTAATTACCCGCTTATTTGACTTGGAAGATCCTGAAATGATGGTGGCACGCAACAGTTATGAAGAGTGTGTAGACTTCATCGTTACAGAGTTCCAAAAAGCAGCAGATTTGTTACCGGAAGAATTCACAGGTGCTAACTTCGGCCGTGCAACCAAAGGAGCGGCACTGGCTATGAAAGCGCGTATGTTATTGTATGCTGCCAGCCCCCTGTGGAATACAGCAAATGACAAAACGAAATGGGAAGCTGCCGCCAAAGCAGCAGAAGCGGTTATCGCTTTAAATTATTCATTGGATCCTGATTATCAAGGGCTATTCCAAAATCCCAAAAGTCCGGAAATCATATTCCAGCGTCTGTATAACACAGAGTTTGGTCATTGGTATGATTGGTATAACAGTACCAACGGTTGGGGAGGTTACTCATGTACAGCCGTGTTACAGGAAATGGTAGACAGCTATGAACTGGAAGACGGTACCATGCCCACTCCGGCTTTGTATGCTTCGGCAACCTCCGACCCTTGGGCCGGTCGTGATCCTCGTTTTTATGCTTCCGTGGTATGTGACGGACAATCATTCAGAGGCACTGAAACTGAATTTTGGGTGAACAGTGATGGTAAAACAGGTGGTTTGGACAGTGAATTTGGTAAAGATGCCTGGAACTATTCCAAGACACATTATATTATTCGTAAGTTTATGGATGAAAGTCTGGTAAATAGCTGGTCGGATAAAGGAAAACAGCCTTGGATATATTGTCGCTTGGCAGAAATATACCTGAACTATGCAGAAGCAATGTATCATTGCGGCAAAGAAGATGTAGCGCGTGAATACGTAAACTATATCCGTCAAAGAGCACGGGGCGGCAAAAAGGACATTTTGCCTGATGTAACCGAAAGTGGAGAAGCTCTTTTAGCTAAGATCCAACATGAGCGCAAGGTGGAATTAGCATTTGAAGAACACCGCTTCTATGATGTTCGTCGTTGGAAAATTGCAGAAAAGACAGACAAAGGTGCTTTTCATGGAATCAACATCACCAAGCAAGCAGATGGAACCAAGAAATATGAGTTATTCGAAATCCAACAACGCGATTTCGTCACTCCTGCTAATTATCTGCTTCCTATTCCACGTTATGAAATTCAAAAGAATGATTTACTGGAACAGAATCCAGGTTATAATAAATAGGTAGAAGTATAATTATATGACGAATTTCGGGAACATACGCTTGTGTTCCCGGAATTTTACTTTATTTTGTGAATCTAGCAAAGAATGAACTTATGTATAATATGAAAGCAACTTTTTTAGCGATTTGGATGCTACTATCCACATATTCCGTCACAGCTTGGGCTGATGGGCATCCCCGTTGGCAGATGTTACCGGATGGCAGTATTGAATGGGTAACAAATAAGCAGCTTCCGCACAATGACCACATTGAAATGAGTGGCAAGCAAGTTTCCGTAGTTTTGCGTTATGGCGTGAATGAAAGCGGTGCATTTGTATTGAATAAAAGTATGATATGGCCGTTACTGCGTACCATTCCCAACAATACCCATGCCAGCCTTATGAGACGGTTCGATTGGAATCCTTTAGATGTAATTACCCTAAATGGCCGGACAATGACAGGTGAAAAGGTTAATAAGATCCGTTTAAAAGGAATGCTTACAGTAGAAAGTTCGTATGACAACGGCTGGTATGGACAGTACAAGTTGATACGTGAATATTTACCGTCTACAGAACTTCCTGCATTGGTAGAAAACTACACTTTAATCAATACCGGCAAAAGCCCTATATCCATAGAGATTCCTGTAATGGAAAACAAACTATCTACAGACCCGCAAAAAGGAGTAGAAGGCTCTTATCGCATTGAGATGACAACCGACAAGAATGGATATTTCACAATAGCATCAGGAGATACTTTATCTTTCAGCGCCTCTATTGTAGGCTACCGTCCAGGACAACCTACACTGGCAATAGATGGCCAACAGGAAAAGCAAAAGCGACTGGCATTGGTAGATGCATGGATGAATCGTTTGGTATTGGAAACCCCCGACCCCATCATAGACCGTATGTTCGCCTTTTCTAAGATCCGAGCCTGCGAAAGCATCTATGCCACACAAGGCGGTCCCATGCACGGCCCCGGCGGCGAATCCTACTATGCCGCCATTTGGGCAAATGACCAGGCAGAATATATCAATCCTTATTTCCCTTTCACCGGATATGAATATGGCAACTCTTCGGCTTTAAACTCATTCAAGCATTTCGCCCGTTTCATGAATAAAGAATGGAAGCCGATTCCCAGTTCCATTGTGGCAGAGGGATTGGATATATGGAACGGGGCAGGCGATAGAGGCGATGCAGCCATGATTGCTTACGGTGCTTCGCGCTATGCACTGGCCCGTGGCAACCGCGAAGAAGCGCAAGAACTGTGGCCGCTCATCACCTGGTGTCTGGAATATTGCCGCCGGAATCTGAATGAAGGGGGAGTAGTTGCCTCGGATGCCGATGAACTGGAAAACCGCTTTCCTGCCGGAAAAGCGAATCTGTGCACTTCCTCTCTTTATTATGACGCCTTGAATTCTGCTGCTTATCTGGCAAAAGAACTGGGCAATGGATTTACAGGAGTCTACCTGAAGCAGGCAGCCGAGTTGCGCAAGAATATAGAAAGCTATTTTGGCTCAACAGTGGAAGGCTTCGACACGTATGCTTACTATGAAGGCAATGATATTCTCCGTTCTTGGATCTGTATTCCTTTGACGGTGGGGATTGATGAACGTGCAGAGGCCACTATCAACGCCTTGTTCTCGCCACGCTTGTGGACGGAAAACGGACTATTGACACAGGCAGGAAGTGAAACTTTCTGGGACCGCTCTACACTGTATGCCCTGAGGGGAGTATACGCCGTAGGCGAAACGGAAAAAGCAACAGAATACCTGCACCGTTATTCCACCACCCGGTTGTTGGGCGACCATGTGCCCTATGCCATTGAAGCTTGGCCCGAAGGCGGCCAGCGCCATCTTTCTGCCGAAAGCGGTTTGTATGGACGCATCATCACAGAAGGGATGTTCGGCATCCGCCCCACCGGTCTGAAAAGTTTCACCATTACACCCCGTTTACCACAGGAATGGGATCAGATGGCACTGAGAAAGATCTGTGCATTTAACTCTCAGTTTGATATCGAAATAAAACGTTTATCCACAGACAAACTTCAAGTGAAGGTAATTGACCATAATACAACCCGGAAATATACAATGAAAGCAGGAAGTAAGCTTTCTATCAAACTTAAATAACCCATGATGAAAAAAATAATATTATCAACTCTAATCCCCTTGTGTATAGCCGGTTGCAGTTCTTCTTCAGAAAAGAAGAGTGTACAACCATTGAAATCGGAACAAACTTCTATTTTTACTTCTTCGGATAAAAATCTGGAGAATGCATACAATTGGGCAAAGAAAATGGCATTATCATATGCTCATGACGGTAACGACCCTGTAGGCTGCTGGTATGAAGCCGCCTTACCCCAACGCGAAGCATTCTGTATGCGCGATGTCTCCCACCAGTCAGTGGGCGCCCATATTCTGGGCTTGGCAAAGCACAACAAGAATATGTTTACACGCTTTGCCGAGAACATCTCCGAAGGAAAAGACTGGTGCACGTATTGGGAAATCAATCGCTATAACAAACCGGCACCTGCCGACTACACCAACGACACCGAATTTTGGTATAACCTGAATGCCAACTTTGATGTGATGCAGGCTTGCATGAAGATGTATGAATGGACAGGTGACACAGACTACCTCACCGATTCATGTTTCACCTATTTCTATGACAAGTCTGTCAATGAATATGTGCAACGCTGGAAACTGGAACCGGAGAATATCATGAACCGTCCACGCTTCATGAACCAACCCGAAGACTTCAATCCCAATAACAATTTCCATACCTGCCGCGGACTCCCTTCGTATGTGGAAAACTTCCGCGGACTGACCGTGGGAGTTGATTTACTGGCAACCATGTATGCAGGGTTTAACGCATACGCCCGTATAGCTATGCTGAACGGCAACCTGCAAAAAGCACAAGACGCCCAAGGGAAAGCAAAGGCCTATCAAGCCATACTGGAAAACCAATGGTGGAGCGAAGAAAACTCATACTATCACACATTTTGGACAGAAGACCGTACATTCCATCGCGGTGAAGGAGTCCCTTTTATTTTATGGTTTAATGCCACAGACAATCCGGAACATATCCGTGCCAGCGTCAGTGATATTCTGCAAAAAGAATGGAATGTGGAAAACATGTCAGCATTCCCCATGCTTTTCTATCGCTTGGGATACTTTGATGAGGCTTATCGTTTCCTGGTGGATTTACCCCAAATGAACCGTTCAGAATACCCTGAAGTATCATATGGCATTGTAGAAGGCACCGTGTGTGGCACCATGGGCATCCTGGCTTCTGCCCAATGCAGCAGCGTAACCACCTGTTCCCGCCTGCCCGAAGGAGTACAAGAGGCCGAAGTAAAAAACGTCCCGGTATTCGATGGCTATATCACCGTAAGACACCAAGGCAGGCAGCTTACCGAAATAGAGAATAACACTCCCAACGGACTGACTTGGGAAGCGGCATTTATTGGAGAGTATCCCCACATACGGGTTGGCGACCAAATACATTCTACCGTTATATCACAAGATATTTATGGACATAGCATTTCCACGTGCACAGTTGCACTGCCTGCCGGCAGCAGCATGAGTGCCCAAGTAATAACTGCCCTAAATTAACAAACCAATGAAGAAAGTAAAGACCTTATTTCTATGTTGCCTGCTAGCTATAACCGCACAGGCGCAGAAGCAGTTCCACCTGACTTCTCCCGATGGGAAACTGAGTACCACCATCACCATAGGTAGCAAACTCACCTATGATATAAAATGCAACGGACAGCAGATATTGGCCAACTCTCCACTATCCATGACACTGGACGACGGAACCGTGTGGGGCGACAACGCCCGGCTGACGGGTAGCTCACAGAAAGAAGTAGATCAAATGATCGATTCTCCTTTCTATCGCAGCAACCGGTTGCGCGATTACTATCGCAGCCTGACGCTGAACTTTAAAAAAGGTTGGAGCGTAGAGTTTCGCGCCTACAATCAAGGCATAGCCTATCGCTATATCAGCCAGCAACGGAAGCCGTATAACATTGTCCAAGAGGAAGTTGATTTCCGGTTTCCGCAGGACAATGACGCCATCGTGCCTTACGTTGTTCCCCGCAGCAATGACCTATTCTATAGTGCATTCGAAAACACTTATACCACCGCCCGTCTTTCCCGGTTGGACAAGGAGAAGTTGATGTTTCTTCCCTTGGTAGTGGATGCAGGCAATGGAATCAAAGTTTGTATCACTGAATCCGATCTGGAAAACTATCCGGGACTCTACTTGTCCGGCGCCAAAGGTAACAACAGCCTAACCGGCGTACATGCCCCCTACCCCAAAAAGAAAGAGCAAGGCGGGCACAACAATCTGCAAATGATAGTGAAGGAACGGGAACCCTTTATTGCAAAAGTAGATGGAGCGCGCTCTTTTCCTTGGCGTATGGCCATTGTAACCACGAATGACAAGGAACTGGCCGAATGCAACCTCACCTATTTGCTAGGTTCTTCTTCACGCCTCGATGATATTTCATGGATCAAGCCCGGCAAAGTTGCCTGGGAATGGTGGGGAGACTGGAACATGGACGGAGTAGACTTTGTAACCGGAGTAAACAATGACACCTACAAAGCATATATCGACTTTGCCGCTACCCATGGTCTGGAATATGTAATACTGGACGAAGGTTGGGCCGTAAACTTGCAGGCAGACCTGATGCAAGTAGTCAAAGAACTCGACTTGAAAGAGTTAATAGCCTATGCTGCCTCCAAAAATGTAGACATCATTTTATGGGCGGGCTACTATGCCTTTGACCGGGACATGGAAAACATATGCCGCCACTACGCACAAATGGGCGTAAAAGGCTTCAAGGTAGACTTTATGGACCGGGACGACCAGGAAATGGTAGCCTTCAACTATCGCGCCGCCAAGACCTGTGCCAAGTATAAATTGCTCCTTGATCTACATGGCATGTATAAGCCCTCCGGACTGAACCGCACCTACCCCAATGTATTGAACTTTGAGGGAGTGCATGGACTGGAAAACATGAAATGGAGTCCCGCAAGTGTAGACCAAGTGAAGTATGACGTAATGCTTCCTTTCATCCGCCAGGTAGCCGGTCCCATGGATTACACACAAGGAGCGATGAGGAACGCAGTGAAAGGCAGTTACTATCCTTGCAACTCGGAACCCATGAGCCAAGGCACCCGTTGCCGGCAGTTGGCCCTGTATGTCACCTTGGAATCGCCCTTGAACATGCTATGCGACACCCCAAGCAACTATGCACGCGAGGCGGAATGCACAGACTTTATAGCAAAGATTCCAACTGTATGGGATGAAACACGCATACTGGATGCCCAAATGGGAGAATATATTGTTACAGCCCGCCGCAAAGGGGAAACCTGGTACGTTGGAGGCATAACCGACTGGACAGCAAGAAACCTTGAAATAGACTGTTCATTCCTTGGTGACAGGGACTATACCGGGCAGATATTCAAAGATGGCATCAACGCACACCGCACCGGCAGGGACTATAAACACGAATCGGTTCGCTTGAATAAGCAAAGCCTGCTCAAACTGCACTTAGCTCCGGGCGGTGGATTTGCAATCAGAATACAATAATTCCTTTGTTTCTTATCCCCATGGCTAAAATAAATGTGAGGTGAAGGCAGTATATATCTTCATCTCACATTTATTTTAAGGAGCGGATTAAATTATTTTCCGGCAACACAACTTAACTCATAAGAAAACATTATTTTTGCGAATACCATAAAGAGAGGGGTCTAGCTATGAATAAACTTATTTCACTATTTACTATTCTCTTTGCCATCTGTTTGGCCGCCAACAGCCAAACCAGGAACGTAACACACTACACCATCAGTGAGGGCTTGGCCAATAATGCCGTATACAGCATATCACAAGACCTGAAAGGTCGAATGTGGTTTGGAACGATCGATGGAGTACATAGCTTTGACGGAAATAAAATTCGGGTATGGAGAGATGAGCAAATCCGTTCCTTAGGATCCAGCATTTATACAATAAAAGAGGACGGCAAGCAACAACTATGGATAGGCAGCGATCAAGGACTAGCCTTATTCAACCTCCGGACGGAACGCTTCTCCACACTGGAGGCACAAACCGCCTCGGGAGTCAAAATAAAAACCCCTGTCAGCCACATCATGGTTGATAAAAAGAAAACAGTATGGATAGGCACAGTGGGGCAAGGCATTTTTCATTATGACCCGCACACCAATGAACTGTTCCAGTATACCGGCCTTGGAAAAATAAATTCGGACTACATAGCTTACATCATGGAAGACAGTTCAGGCATCATTTGGGTAGCCACGATGAATGCCGGGATCAGCAGGCTCATTGCATCAGAAGACTTATTTCAACCGGCTGCCACCAATGGAATAAATAACACGATCACTCTTTTTGAAGATTCCCGAAAGAATATTTGGGTAGGCAGTAGTGGCAATGGACTATATCTGCTAGACAAAGACGAAGAAATACTGATACAGAAGCTGAAAGCAATAGATCCTAAACGCGTATTCCAGGTACGCAGCATTGCAGAATGGTTACCGGGAGAATTATTGATTGCTTCTGATGAAGGACTGACCAAGTACAACACAGTGACAGGAGAAGAAACTACCCTGCGTTCCGGTCAACAGGCATACGGACTAAATGACAATTACCTGCATACTTTATTCATTGACCGTGAACAAGCTCTCTGGATAGGCACTTATTTTGGAGGAGTAAACTATATCCCTCCCACAGGGAATGATTTCAAACATTATTATAAAGGAAACAGCCAATTAAATGCCAAAATTATAAGTGTTTTTGCGCAAGCAGATCATAACAACCTATGGCTTGGAACAGATGACGCCGGCTTCTTTTATTGGAATCGCCAAAAACAGACCTTCAAAGCATACCAGCCTCAGCATACTCCTCACAGCCCCACTTATCATAATATCCATGCCCTGCTGCAAGACGGTGACAAGCTATACATCGGAATGTACATGGGAGGACTGGATATTTTAGACCTGAAAACCGGAATCTTTAAAAATCATAAGTTTGGTTATTCAGCCCGATCTTTATATTCATCGGGCATATATGCCCTTTACAAAGACTCCCGGCAACACATATGGGTGGGAACCACCTTGGGACTGAACAAATACATCCCCGGGACGGATGACTTTGAACGAATTTATGAAGTACACCCTGCTGATATATCCTACATCATGGAGGACAAAAAAGGCTATTTATGGGTTTGTTCCCTCAACCAGGGAGTCTATCGCCTGAACCAGGAAACGCAGAAATGGGAGCATTTCTCCATAGATTCCGATGAAAGAAATAAACCGGGAAACATTCCTTCAAACAAGATTATCACGGCTTGCCTGGATGTAGGAGGAACCTTGTGGTTCGGGACAGACGGACATGGACTATTAAGATATGATTATGAAAACAATACTTTTACGCGAGCTGCATTGCCGGAAAACATACGCGTGATTCATAAAATAATCTCTGAGAAAAACGAGCTATGGCTGACCACCAGCAACGGAATGTACTGTTATCAACCTAAGAACGGAAATATCAAGACTTACAATAAATTTGACGGGTTACAAGAAAATCAATTTTTACCAAACTCAGGCATACAACTGCCGGATGGCACTATTTTCGTAGGAGGCATTAATGGCTTCAATGAGTTTCAACCGGAAAAGATAACGCATAGCACACAGGCGTCTACCGTTATTTTGGCCGATTTCCAACTGTTCAACAGACCGGTGAAAGTGGGAGAAGAAGACTCCCCCCTCTCCACCTCCATCACTTATGCAGACCGGTTGGTGTTAAAACATCATCATTCCATTTTCAGTTTGTCCGTAGCTACCTTAAGTTATACCAATCCCACTAAAAGCCAATATAAATACAAGTTGGATGGATTCGAACAAAATTGGACAGAAACAGACCATGCGCCCCGCGTCACCTATACCAATCTCCCTTCCGGCAATTACACGTTCCGGGTCAGTTCCTCCAATGGTGACGGAGTATGGAATGAGAATGCAATCACCTTGCCCATCCGTATTCTTCCCCCGTGGTGGAGTTCTACACTTTTCATCATGTTATACATCTGCCTCGGCATCAGCATTTTGATTTATTTCTATTACTACATGAATAGAAAGCAGCACAAAAAGCTAGCCATGCTGGCCATTGAAAAGGACAGGGAAATCTATCAAAGCAAAATTGAGTTTTTCACTCACATGATCCATGAAATCAGAACACCGCTCACTTTGATATTGGCCCCGCTGGAAAACATAATGAAGTCTACGGGCAGCATAGGTGAAGCCATGCCGCAACTTCAGGTCATAGAACGTAACGGAAAACGGTTACTCACGCTAGTCAACCAACTGATGGATTTCCGCAAAGTAGAATCGGGAGGCATGAATATAACACTGGCAGAGACAGATGTAAAGGCCATCCTGTCCGGCATTTACCAACGGTTTTCACTCTCTGCCCAGCTAAAGCATATAGAGGTGGACCTGAATATGCCGGAGGGTGCATGCTATGCAAAGATAGACCAAGAAGCCTTTACAAAAACAGTAAGCAACCTGCTTTCCAATGCATTGAAATTTACCAGTTCGCATATATGGATTGACCTGAGCATTACCGGCGAACAGCAATTGGAATTGAGAATAAAAGATAATGGGCAAGGAATTGCCTTGGAGGAACAGCAAAAGATATTTACTCCTTTCTACCAAATTCGCGGAAACAGGCCCAGCGACAACATAGGTACAGGCGTAGGCTTGCTACTGGTAAAGAAGCTGGTGGACTTGATGCACGGCAAACTGAAGTTGGAAAGTGAACCGGGAGTCGGTTCTACGTTTATCATCTGGTTTGAGCAGAGCAAGCAGGGCGAAACCTTGCAGAAAGAAGAACCGGTGGTGTCCACAGTGTTACAGCCGGAAGCCGCAATGGACAGCAACGATCAAAGTACGCATCACATCCTTGTGGTAGATGACAACCAGGATCTGCTGGAATACCTGCAAATACTCTTAACTCCCCATTATAAGGTAACTTGCGCCGGGAATGGCAAGGAAGCCCTTGAATTATTGACCGGATATTTACCGGACTTGGTCATTAGCGACGTTATGATGCCCGTAATGGATGGCATGGAATTGTGCAAAAGAATCAAACAGACCCTCCGGACAAGCCATATACCCGTTATTCTGCTCACAGCCAAAGTAGAAACCGACGATTATGTGGAAGGACTGGGCAACGGGGCCGACCTGTATGTTGCCAAGCCATTCTCCTCCGATGTCATAAAAGCACAGATACACAGCCTGTTGGTGAACAGAGAAAAGGTAAAAGGAAACTTCAGAGCCGAACCGATGATTCATTTGGAATCAGTGGCAAACTCGCAGCTTGATAAAACATTCCTGGACAAAATTTCCCAAATCATAGAGGAAAGAATGACCGACTCCGATTTCAGCGTGGATGTTTTAGCACAGGAAGCAGGAATATCACGTACAGGCTTGTTTACCAAAATCAAGGCTATATCCGGCATGACTCCTAACGACTTCATTCGCATTATCCGACTGAAAAAGGCAGCAGAACTGCTCTCGCAAAAAGATATACAGATAGGTGAGGCGTGTTTCCAGGTGGGCTTTTCGTCAGCTTCTTACTTTGCCAAGTGTTTCCAAGCCCAATTTGGAGTTGCGCCCACAGAGTTCAAGCGTATGAGAACCGGGAAGTGATAAAACAGGCAACCGGTTTTCTTTATCAAACGCAAGTGACATGCATCTTTACCTTCTCATCCCAACCAAACATATACACACCTGCCCGGGCTGCACTCCCCTCGCGCAATTTCAAGACCTTTACCAGTGAATTTCCACTTTTCTTGTCCGTCTTTCAATATCAATTACTGCCGATGCCTTCCTGGTCAATTCCGATCCCAAGTGCCCGCGCACCTTCTCCGGCAATCCGGCGGTGTGGACAAAACAAAAATCGGCTATCATTATGCTGTAGGGGCAGATTCAATCCGCCCCCACGGTGAACAAATAGATTTGGGGGAAGATATATATAAATATATACCTCCCCCAACCTTGTCAATAAAAACTAAATCATTCGGCTACAATTTCAATGACACGACTATGAAGCTGCTGACCAGTAAACAGGTTCAATCCTACGTTCATCAAGTATTCACCTGAAAAGACTTCACCATTCCCCTGCAAAGAAGATTTGGCTCCCGGCATCATATTGGTTTCTTGCACCCGATACATTTTGTTCGCATCCAATCCCTGCAAACGTACCGGCAAGGTCTTTTCGGCATAACGGGGATGGATGTCGAAAGCAAATACCACCGCTTTAGACTGATCCTTGCCCACATACATGGTAGAGGTATGATTGCTGCCATAAGGAGATACCAAACGATACTGGTCACCTTCCAGCACAACCGGCTTCAAGCGGTTATAATTCTGTACAGCAGCACGGCAATAAACCTCATCGTTCTTACTCATGTCTGTCAACTTTATATCAAATCCCAGTTTACCCATCATAGCCACATCGGTACGGAATTTCACACTGGTATTTTTATTCCAGGTGGTAACGTGTGCACACATGGTCTTAGAGGGGAAGATCTGCGAGAATCCCCATTGGATGAATAGGCGTTCAATAGGATCGGTGTTGTCACTGGGCCAGAACTCTGTGAAATATTTCAATGCCTCATAGTCCGAACGGCCTCCGCCACCGGAGCAAAGCATCATGGGGAGGTGAGGATATTTTGCATTGACACGTTCCAATACATTGTACAAACCACGTACATAGTCAATGTACAGGTGAGACTGCTTGTCTTTCAGGTAAGCAGAGTAGATATTGGTAATGGGGCTGTTGCAATCCCACTTAAAGAAAGCGATTTCAGGATATTTAGTCATCAGATTGTCTACAATTCCGAATACATAATCCTGTACTTTAGGGTTGCTCAGGTCCAGTACCATCTGGTTACGGAAATAATATTCGTCACGGTTGGGCAAGTGGATTACCCAGTCTTTATGCTTTTCATAAAGTTCACTTTTGGGGTTCACCATTTCGGGTTCAATCCACAGACCGAACTTGATGCCCTTCTTCTTGGCAGCTTCCGTCAGGTGACCGATACCGTTAGGAAGTTTGTCGGCAGTTTCTTCCCAGTCTCCCAAACCTTGATGGTCGCTGCTGCGGGGATATTTGTTGGCAAACCAACCATCGTCCAGCAAGAACATATCTACGCCCAATTCTACGGCATCATCCATTAATTTCACCAATTTGGCTTCATCAAAGTTGAAATAAGTAGCTTCCCAGTTGTTAAGCAAAGTCATACGGGTCTGGTCGCCATCTTTTACCTGGTACTTGCGTGCCCAGTCATGGAAATTGCGGCTTGCCTGTCCCTTGCCATTAAAGCTGTAAGTGAAATAGAAATCGGGAGTGCGGAAGATTTCATTCGGCTTCAAGGTATATTCCGAAGAATAGGGGTTGATACCCGAGATGACACGAAGTTCATTCTGATTGTCTACCTCGAATACAAAACTGAAGTTACCGGTCCAGCCCAATGTGCCCACCAAGACTTCTCCCTGGTTTTCTTCTGCTTTTCCATCCAATGAAAGTTGGAAGAAAGGTGAGCAGAACATATTGGCACGTGTGCCCAGTTTGGTATCAATGGTTTTCTTTCCAAACTCCAAAGGTTGTTCCTTCATGTGCACTTCACTTGCCCAGTCGCCCGAGAACTCGGTCAGGAAATATTTGTCGCGGTTCAGGTGAAGCATAGAAGAAGCATATTTGTGCAACTCTACCGGTTTCTTTTCCTGATGGCTGATTTCTGTAAAGGTCTTTATCAGGTTTTCCTTCTGATAGGCTACATAATGCAGTTTTACGGTTACAGGGTATTTGTCGTCCTGCAGGGTGATTACCACTTCGTCCACTCCGGGTTTCACCTGGTTTTGGGTATGAGAGACATACTTTAATAATAAGGAAGGGTTACCATCATTGTGTATCACATGGATGGCGGGTTCAAAGTAGTCTTCCATGCCGTGTGTGATATATGCCTCGGTGCCTTGCGGCAGATGTGCAATATCTGAATTATGATTCAGCTTTTTTCCTAAGTAGCTTTGATATAAACGTCCGTTATCATTTACCCGGTAAATGAGATCTACATCGGCTGTACTGATTTTAATAACCGGCTTGTCTGCCGCTTTCATCGTAAATGATATGCATAAAAAACATATCAAGAAGAATAGTTTTTCTTTCATGGTATTATCTATCGATTAAAATTATAATGCAAAAGTAGGGAAAGAAACATATAAACTACGCTTCAAACTTGCCATAAAATAAGAAAATTGAAGCATTTCTTTATTTTTTATCCTATTTTACCAATTATCCGTACGGAAAAGGACGGCCGGAAGTCCGTTTATTCCATATAAATTGCAGTCGGGATTGTCTGCCCAACCATAGCGTATGGCCAAAGGAACAGTCACCTGCGGAGACGAAACCACAATCTTTTCGCCTTGGACAACTGCCGTTGCAGGATGGAACACATGGTCGGGTCCTGCAATGGTAAAGCCTTTCAGTTTTCCTTCTTTTATCAGGAATCCTTCATTGGCATATTTAAAGCACACTTCCACACGGGATCCCTTGATGGAATAGTCCTGGAATACCGGGCCGGAGAAGGAAACATTCTTTCCATAACTCTGCGCCAAAGCAATCAAAGCAAGGCGGCGTCCCACTTCCTGTTTATTCTTGGGATGAATGTCATTCGCCAAACCTATATCAATAATCGTAGCCATGGCAGTAGATTCAAGGTTCAAAGCCTTGGACTGCGCTTCACGCAATGCTGCCCATTCAGAATCCGGCTGCACCTCCTTCGATTCCAAGAAGTTAGCCAACTGTACAAAGTAGAAAGGAAAATCATTCTTCCACTGCTGCCTCCAGTCGGCTATCATGGCAGGGAACAAGTCGCCATATTGCGCAGCACGTCCCACATTCGCTTCCCCTTGATACCAAATTACTCCTTTAATGGGGAAACTGATCCATGGGTTAACCATGGCATTGAATAATACAGTAGGATAGCTAGAACTCTGAGTGGGTGAAACCGGTGCGGGTGTAAACCCTTTCAAAGAAAGTCCGATGCCATATTTCCAGTTACCTGCCAAGCTGATCCGCTTTCCGCCCGATTCCGCATAGAGTTCTTCCGGCTGTCCATGAATACCGCCTTCTCCGCCAAAGTCGAAGACACGAATCGTAAGAACGGCTTCACCTGCTTTTACCAGTTCCGCCGGAATGACATAAGTGCGGGGAGTCATGTATCCCGACCCTCTGGCTACTTCCACACCATTGAAGTAGGTAATATCTTCATCATCAATCATGCCCAGTCTCAGTGTCAAAGGCTTGCCTGCCCATTCTGCGGGAATATCCAAAGTGTGACGGAACCAGACGATACCATCAAAGTCTTTCAATCCTTTTCCTTCCCAATAGCCGGGCAGGTCCATGGTTTGCCAGCCTTCTTCGGCAAAAGCCGGGGCTGCCCAAGAAGGTTTGTCGCCAGACATTCCTTTGTCTGTCTTTGCTACCAGCGATTCCCATTGAGCACGCTTTTCTCCATAAGCCTGTTCCATGCGGGCACGGTCAAAGTCGGCCTGCTTCAACATGGCAGCTTCTTCACTGAAGCCTAAAACTTTCTTCAGAGTCTCATAACTGGTCCATGCCTCTGCGGGTGTTCCTCCCCATGTGCAGTCAATCACTCCTATGGGAACATTCAGTTCTTTCCACAAAGCGCGGGCATAGAAATAAGCTACCGAGGAAAACTCGGGAACCGTAGCAAAGGAACATTCCTGCCAGCCGCCCATGGTGGACTCCACATCGTCCAACGGGGCAACCGAGATATTCTTCTTTACCTGAAACAGGCGGATGGAAGGATAATCGGCGGCAGCTATCTCTTGTTCATAGTTCATCACCTTTCCCCAACCGGCAACGGGCATTTCCATATTAGACTGACCGGAGCAGAACCATACTTCGCCTACCAATACATTCTGTAATTGCAGTTTCTTTCCGTCATTGAAAGTCAGCGTGTAGGGACCTCCGGCAGCAGGGGTAGGTACAGACAGGCTCCAAGCGCCGTCTTTTTCTACACGTGTCTGGTATATTTCATCACTCCAACCTGTAGTTATCTTTAGAGTTTTACCGGCTGCCGCTTTTCCATGAAAAGTGACTTGGGTATTCTGTTGAAGAATCATATTGTCTGTAAAATAAGCAGGCAATACCACCTTGGCATGAATCACGGTGCACGCCAGGCAGAATAAAGAGAGCATTATTTGTCTTTTCATATCCATCGTTTTATCTATTATTATAAGGTGTAACCAACAGTTTATAAGAGCCGCCCTGCAACAAAGCCTCATCAAATGTGATATGGATATTCTTCGTTTCACCGGGCATTAAAGTAAAATAATTATCATTCATTATGGCAGGAAGAATACGTTCTCCATCCACAGTGCGCACAGCCTGCACATGTATGGCAAAAGCCACACTTTTAGCTGATTTAGGCAGAGTAACGGCAGCTTGAATTTCCGCCTGTCCACCCTTGCTCACCAGTTTGGAAGATACCTTTAAATCCGCTTTCGGCAACGTATTCAAAGCTGTAAAGTCCAAACGGTCGTTTCCGCGCCAGTAGTTGTTTTCAGAAACCACCTTTCCTGCTTTGTCCTTCAAGGTGAGGCGGATAAAGTGCACGTCGCTCAAACCTTCACTGGGCTGTGTACCACCCAGGACATCGAAACTCCATAAGGAATAACCGAACCACCAGCCCAGTTCCGTACCAAACATACGCACATAGCGGGCGTCCACTTCGGGGAACGTAATTTCATCTATGCCACCACGGCCTTCGTTCGTTTTATAAACTTCCTTCCAAGTTTTGGCATCATCAGATACCTGTATCTTGTAGCCCTTTCCAAAAGAGGCTTCCCAGTTCAAGCGCACGCCGCCTACCGGTTTCACGCTCCCCAGGTCTACATAAATCCATTCATTTTCTGCTTTTACAGCAGCCCAGCGGGTATCTTCCTTGCCATCCGTTGCATCGGCAGGTTGTCCATACGAGGTGCTGGAGGCATAAGTAGGCCGGTTCAATGACAGATTCTCACGGTTCTTGTTGAAATCAATCGTAAAGCATTGCACGGTAGAACTGCTCGGTGAATGAACTGTTGCCCGTTTGGTATAAGCCGCTACGGGCTTGCCATCCATATTATAGACTTTTACTTCGGCAATCATTCCTTCCATATCGCGGGCAGTGGTATTGGCTATCTTCACGCCATCAGTTACAGGATTCCAAAGAATATGTACCGGTTCACAAGCCGATTTGGCACCCCAGAAAGCGCCGGTCAGGTCGTAATAATAATCATAAGTCTGCCAAACCATAGACGGATATGCCGATTGCCCCATCCAAGTCATGATGCCTGATGCGTCTTCCCACATACGGTCCAGCCAACCTTCGTACATGGCTTTGTTTGATTCGATATTGACGAGCTGGGCTTTCCGGCAATAGTCCTCGATGCCTTCGGGACTGCCATAGCTCTTGTTGATGGTAGCATTGTAACGCTCCGGAGCCGCATTGAAAGCATTCTGTCCGAAATAGTGCTTGTTCCACATTTCATCCTGCGGCCACCAGTTTTCCCGGGGCATGAACTTCTTGAAGCTCTCAAAGGTAGGCACGACTGCTGTACCTATTTCCGAACGGAAACCCCATCCGCGTGCCGGGTCACCTTCCAGCCCGTCGGGATATTCCGTAAAGTAGAAACGGGGTTCGAATGCTCCCCACGGCCCACTGCCGGTCAGTCCCTGTGCATGAGAGTTCGCCTGGAAGTAACGGTCGCCGCCATCAAAGGTCTTGACATTCTCTGCCATCCACCCTTCCAGGGGAGGTTGGGGATTGGATTCATTGTCGCCACACCACACGGCAATGCTGGGATGGTTGCGGACACGCTTTATTTTCTCCATCATGTTGTTATTGAATACATTGAGGTCGTAAGGAAGATTGGCATTAGAGTTAATCCAAAAATCATCCCACACCATGATGCCATACTTGTCGCAAGCCTCATAGAATTCTTCATCGGTGACCGAGCCGAGCCAGTTACGGATCATATTGAAGTTCATTTCCTTGTGCAGACGAACCTTTGTATCATACTCCGCACCCCGGCAACGGAGCATATACTCGGACATTCCCCAGTTAGCTCCTTTGATGAAAGCAGGTACGCCGTTGATGTAGATATGGAACGTATTTCCTTCCTTGTCGTAGGTATATTTCTTGATACCGAAAGAGACATCTTTCGTTTCGGAAACTTTCCCCTCTACCAGCACTTCAAACTTACAGTTGTAAAGGTTGGGTTCACCATAACCATTCGGCCACCACAAACGGGGCTGGTTGATGCAAAGCTGGGGGAAGTAACGCTTGTCGAACTTTACCTGCTCGGTGGTATTGGCGTTCAAATCCAATTCTTTTTCAAAAGTGACATCTCCCGGGGTAATGGTTCCACGCACGCATACTTTTGCCTTTTCCGCCGAGTTGTTCTTTACTTCCAAGACTACACTTAAGTCTGCGCGGGCACGGGTAGGCAGGTCGGTACGTACCCACGGATCCATCAGCGTTGCTTTTCCGGTGTTGGTTAGGAATACTTTGTCCGTAATGCCGCTATTCAGTCCCGGCACGTAAGGCATCCAGTCCCATCCACCACTCGAAAGATAAGTGGGACTGCCTTGGTTTGCCAAGGGCGTATCGGGCATATGTACCAATACGGCCAGTACATTTTCCTTGTCACGATTAGCAATCTTTGTCACATCAAAACGACCACGATGCATAAAGCCATCCAGCTTTCCCAGTGACACTCCATTCAAATAAATCTCTGCACAACGGTTTACGCCATTGAAGTTCAGCCAAATCAACTCTTTAGTAAAATCAGCCGGAACACGGAAGGTAGTGCGATACCAGAAACTACGGTCATACTTATTGCGGTCTACCTGATGAATGTTATCGCCGAAATTCGGATCTTTTTCCAGTCCTGCCACCACGTACGAGTTGAAAGCCGTTCCGGGAACGACCGCATCCACCCATGCCGAGGCGTTATATCCAATCTCGCACAATGCGGAAGCGCCCTGACTGACTTCAGCCTGAGGTTTCAGTTTCCAACCCGTTTGCGGATTATCGCTATGCAAATATACAAGCTGTGCAGACAAACTCTGCACAGCTCCTATAAAAGCCAATAAGACTAATACTTTTTTGCTATTTTTCATCTTACATTATTATCATTACCATCCTACAGGTTGGCTAATGTTAGGATTAGAAGTCACCTCATTCTGAGATAAAGGCCATGAATTAAATTTCGGGAAAGTACAATTTCTTTCTTCTATCTTAACGAATGCTTTTGAAGTAGGATTCCATGCTCCATAGATGGGCCCGCGCATTACTTCATTACCTATATCCCAACGACGGATATCATCATATCGTTTCGATTCAAAAGCAAATTCCACACGACGCTCACGGCGATACAGTTCACGAACCTTTTCCTCAGAATTATATACCGATTTATCCATATCAGGCATTCCGGCACGTCTACGGATCATATTAATATACTTCTCAACATCAGGATCATTCCATTTTCCGGTTTCAACCAAGCATTCCACATAGTCAAGCAACACTTCCGCATAACGGTAAATTACAAAGTCAAGGTTACCCTGCCCACTGTTACCGAAGTCATTGGAAGTCATGAACTTTTTCATCATATAACCGCTCTGGATACCTTCTGTTCTACCTATATAGCTTCCATCATCCGGATTGAACGGATCAAATATTCTATCTGCAAATCCGGTATTCTCTCCCGGTGTGAATATGCTCATGTGGAAACGCGGATCACGTTTTTCACTGACAGGGTCCTTCTCCAGCTTCTCTCTTTCCGCTGCCGGCAGGTCTGCCAAAGTTCTTCCGTCTGCCAATTCGTATTCATCAACCAATGATTTCAATATATTCATCACACCCTGTCCGCTAAACTGGCTGGACATACAACGGAAAAACAAGTTATCCGAGCCACCGCTTTTCCACAAGATTCGTTCCTTATTCTGTTTTCCGGTATAGGTAAACAGGTCACGATAGTTCTTGCCCGGTTCATCATCACCCGAAGGAGAGTAATATAGTTCAAACTTGCCACTGTCAATCAACGCCTTTGCTGCCTTCATTGCTTCTTCATAATGCTTGAATTGCAAATTCACATCCATCTTCAGGGTGTAGGCAGTTGCCAAAGACATTCTATCGGCACGCATATTCTCATCATCCCAAATGAAAGGCAAAGCACCTGACTCAATCACTTCATCCAATTCTCTGTTGATATTTGCCAGGCATTCCTCAACAGGAGTACGCGACAAATAAATTTCAGACGGTTCCAATACACTTTCAACATAAGGAATACCATCGTTCCTGCCATACCACTTCAGCAAACGGATATGCAGCCATGCTCTCCACACCTTTGCCTCGGCCTTCATGCGGGCACGCTCCGACTCTACTGTAAAGAAAGCCCTGTCAACATTCTCAAGGAATCGGTTGCAACGCCGTATCCTTATATAACAATGGTTCCAAGTGTTGAACTGGTATTCCCATTGCCCCGGCGCGTTACTATCCGAAGGAGGAAGCAGCGAACCGTTTCCTAATTGCTGGATGCGTACATCAAAGTTTCCTGAGAAGTATGCATTGTCTGTTGCTCCATCCTGAAAAACCATTCCTATTTCATCGCCGCCCCAAGCACCCTTAATCCAGAGCTTGCATGAGCCTAAAGCATTCTCACACTCTTGCTGGGTATGCCAGAAATTCTCATCGGTTGTTCCGGTTTCATTATCTCTCGTCAAGAAGTCCGTACAGCTACAAGACATTCCGAGTAATCCTGCCAGGAACATTCCTTTTAAACCAAAATTATTATATCGTTTCATATTCTTTGTATTTAAAATGTGATTAGAAGTTTAAGCTAGCACCTACCGAATAAGTCTTTACCAAAGGATAAGACCCTTTCTGTCCCCGTGCTTCCGGGTCAACCAAGTCCTGTTTAGCAAAAGTAAACGGATTTTGGGCATTCAGATAGAGACGAATGCTTGACACTCCTATTTTCTTTAGTGACATCTGATCAAATGTATACCCCACCTGTATATACTTCACGCGGCAATAGCTTGCATCAAAATGCCAAAAGTCTGAAGTGTGATGGTTATTGCCATAACTGGAGCTCGGGGCCAGGCGCGGATAACTTGCGTTTGTGTTCTCCGGTGTCCAGTAATCCAATTGTGCCTTCATGGGAGTAGATCCGTCACCGGTCATGTTCAAGCCGTAGGCATAAGGGCCGCTATAATAAGCATCCACACCGGTTACCCCTTGGAACAGCACTTCAAAACTCCATTTCTTATAGTTCAAAGAGAGGTTGGCGAAGTAGTTCAATTTGGGTTGGTCATTGCCACGGATCACGCGGTCGTCCGTAGTTATCTTTCCATCGGGTTTGCCATCTTCTCCTGATACATCCAGATACTTAATATCACCCGGTTGCTGTCCGTCGAATATCACGACTCCTTCTTTGGGTTGCCATTTACCGTTTTCATCTTTTACGAAATCGCTTTCCTGCAACAAGCCATCGGTAGGATATACATAGTAACTATTCAGTGCATAACCAATCTGATTGATTGTGGTTCCATTGTCATAAGGCGCTCCAAACAGATCCAAAATCTTATTCTTGTTCTGTGACAAGCCTGCATGGATGTTGAATCCGAAATCTTTGTACTGCTTGTCATAAGTTGCACTAAACTCCCAACCTCTGTTGCGCACTTCTCCCGAATTGATTTCAGAAGAATAAATGCCGCCTACTGCGGGAATCGGAGGAGTAATAATCATATCGGAAGTTATCTTGTTATACCAATCGAAAGTAAGGCTCAGGTCTTTAAACAAACGTACATCGGCACCGATATTAAACATTTTTACAGTTTCCCATGTGATATTGGGATTACCGAATGAAGTTTCCTCACCGTTGCCCGAATTAATCAAAGTCTGGTATTTGTATAAACCGATATTCTGGTTACCCAGCAAACCATAAGATGCTCTCAGTTTGAACTCGTTCACTTGATCTTTCAATTTCTTCATAAAGTTTTCTTCATGAATATTCCATCCGGCTGCAATAGAAGGGAATGTACCGAATTTATGTCCGTCCGCAAAACGTGAAGAACCGTCACGGCGTATCGTTCCTTCCAACAGATAACGGCGGTCGTACGTATAATTGGCTTTGGCAAACATAGAAATCATTGCCCAGGTGTCCCAACTGTTACTGTGGTTCAACTCCTGATTGTATCCACCGATTGCAAAGAGGCGGTGAGCATTTTTCTCATACGTATACTCCAAAGTTCCACCTAAATAATAATAGGTATCATGGTCTCTATAGTCCGAGTAATTAGCTCCCCATGTGGCAAGCAGCACACCCGTATCATAATCAAAGAAGTTATAAACATCACGTTTGCTTTTTCCTCCACGGCTGCTGATACGATAAGAATACTGTCCTTTTGCAATCAGGTTCGGAATAATTTCCCAACGGGGAGAAATATTAATGCTTATATTATCTTCATAATCTGTGCGAATACCGCCATGATCGACAAATGCGGCAGGGTTTGCCATATTCGTCCTTGCACCATAACATATTATTCCGTCCTTAGCCGGATAACTGGCAACGATATTAGGAGGAGTCTGATACATGTGGTCAAACAAGGAAACATTGGCATCATCAGTCTTGGGCTGCTTGCGATTGGTGCGATAAGCATTAAAGTCCATGTTCACCGACAGGTTTTCCAGCAAGCTGACTGTAGTATTGGCACGGATGTTCAATCGGTCTGAGTTTGTATTCTTTGTCAAACCTTCATTCTGCAAGTAATTTACGTTCAATGAGAAACGAGCCAGATTACTACCTCCCGACACGGCTACAGAATGACTCTGAATGGTACCTGTACCAAACAGATAATCGGCCCAGTTCGTACTGGGATATTTATAAGGATCAGTACCCGCCAGCGTCTTTTCGATAACTGTCTGATCAAAGATGGGATCACCGCCTATGTTCTGCTGAGCCATATTTCCCATTGTCATATACTCGGCAGCATTGACAAATTCAGGCAAATAAGTTGCTTTCTGAATACCAAAGTATCCATCATAGGAAACATTAATCTTTCCTACAACACCGCGTTTGGTTTTTACGACAATAACCCCATTTGCCGCACGCGCTCCATAGATAGCCGCCGCAGCAGCATCCTTCAAAATCGTCACACTCTCAATGGTAGCGGGGTCCAACTGGTTCATGTCCATCGGGATACCGTCCACCAATACCAACGGATCATTACCCGAATGCAAAGAAGATATACCGCGAATTTTGATGGAAGCGCCATCACCACCCGGCATACCTGAGCCCTGGGTTACAGTAAGTCCCGTCACACCGCCTTGCAAAGATTGGGAAATAGAAGTAATAGGTTTTGAACTGAGATTCTTGGTAACATCCAATGCAGACACTGATGATATGGTATTCAACTTCTTTTCTTCGGAAAAACCGGTAACAACCACTTCACCCAAGACTTCCGTATCTTCCTTCAGAGATATATTCAAATTACCAATAGCACGCGACACCACATACTCATATGATGTAAAGCCCAGGCAAGAGAAAATAAGTACATCTCCTTTCTTTGCCTTAATAGAGAAATAACCATTAGAATCGGTTACAGTACCCAATGTAGTCCCTTTAATCATGATACTACCTCCAATCATAGGAAGGGGAGGCTCTGTGTTTTCCATAACCTGACCTTGAATGGTCAGCGAACGTTCGTCCGCATTCATATCATTGACAATGTATGAATCCGGCTGATAAGTTACAGCACTTATCGGCATTACTGGTAATAAACCTGCAAAAGCACAAAGCAAAGACTGCTTCCAATACTTTTGTTTACGTGTTTTCATGTTCATCATTTTATTTGTGATTTTTATACAGTTAGAATCTCTATGTAAATTCACTCACTGATTGTATATCAATTTAAGGTTTACCTTCAATATCGAAAAACTCTCCATTGAAAGATGCTCAAAAATAGACAATCCCCTAAAGTCAATTAGTATACAAATGCAGCAATAAACAGGTCTTTTGCTTCAATGCCGCATTTATAGCCCATAAATCCGCTTTTCTTTTATTTTTTGCATCATTTCTTTCAATTACTTTTCAGCCACTTTAAAGCGAAACAAAGTATGATGTTCATAAACTTCTCCCGGGCGTAACAGGCACGAAGGGAAATCGGGATGCGAAGGAGTGTCGGGATAAAACTGAGTTTCCAAACACACAGCCGTATCAGGCTTTTCGTAATACCCGGCAGTGTATAGCATGACTCCGGGCAGATCGGTTTGAACAATCAGCTTCCGCCCCGTTTGCGAATCATACAAAACAGCCGCCTGCACCCTCTCAGCAGACAACTCATCTTTTAATATATAATAATGGTTGTATCCCTTGTTCCAGCGTAACTGTTCATTGTCCTCATAGAGATCTTTCCCTATCTGTTTCGGAACAGTGAAATCAAAAGGAGTACCTTCCACTCTTATCCTCTTTCCTGTGGGAATAAATTCGGAGGTGGTATCCAATAGGCGGTGAGAAGGAATCTGCAACCAATGTTCCGTTATCTTCTTGTCCGTTCCGCTTAAATTAAAATAAGCATGATTGGTCATATTAATATAAGTAGCACAATCCGTTTCTGCCCTATGACGGGCCAACAGCTCATTTTGCTCATTGAAACGATACTCTGCCAGGATGCAGACATTGCCCGGATAGCCTCCCTCTCCATCGGGTGAATCCAGACGGAAACGGACTCCATCCGGCAATTCTTCCCATTGCCATAACTTTTGATGGGAACCGGAATAACCGCCATGATTGGTATTCGGTCCGTCATTGGTTTCCAAATGGCAGGTCTTTCCATTAATGACCAATGAAGCGCGGGCTATACGGTTGGCAAATCTCCCTACGGTAGCCCCCATATAATAAGTATCATCCAAATAATCGGAGAGTTCTTCATATCCCACCAGTACATTGGCCAACGCCCCGTTCGCATCCGGTACGGAGGCCGTAATCCATCGGGCTCCCCAATTGGTAAATTCCACGGTTGCTCCAAAAGAGTTCTCTACCGTCAACCTTATCACTGGTTCTCCTGCCCGTGTATGCGTCTCTATTTTATGTGTTACTTTCATCCTAAGTCTATTTTCTGCATTGTTTCATACTCCCTATAATTCACTCACCTGCCGTTCACCTCCTTCACCCACTCCTGTAATCCCTGCCAGTAGGGCGATAGAGGGTGAAGGGCAGTACTAAAATTCCTCATTCACCCCATTCACCTGTCTGGTTCTACCATCCGATACTCCGGCTTCATGTTTCACTCCCTACATCAGTAGACACTTTCTCTTTTGTCTTCCTGAAATACTAGACACAAACGTCAGTTGATGCAGTACTATACTGTGAGTATTGCAGTACCATACTGTGGGTACTGGAGTACTATGCTGTGAGTACTGGAGTATTCTACTATGAGTACTGGAACATTGACCGCTATTCCGTCCGGCTTCATCGGTATGCCGTACGGGTGGAGAAGGTGAAGGGGGTGAAGGGGCTGACCTCTGATTGCCCTTCACCCTCAAAAGCCCATGAATAAAGGATTTGCCGAGAAGTGAATAGGGTGAACCCTTATAAGCCATTATAAAGTGGGGTGCCTGCGTTTAATAAAAAGCACCGGGTAGAAAAATGTTAGTTTCCTTTCCCGGTGCTTTAAAGAAATTATACGGATAGACACTTATTATTTGATAGTAGTACTATATCCCGGATTTTGATCTTCAGGTGAGAAAGCCTCATTCGTTTTAATTTCTGTCTCCGGAATAGGATAACGGACATTAAAGGCTTGAATAGTGCCCGATTCTTTGGCCCAACGATTACGAGCTTTTACCAACTCTACAAATTTACCGGTACGAATCAAGTCCATACGACGCCAACCTTCAAAGCAGAGTTCACGAAAACGCTCATCCATAATCTTCTCACGGAATTCTTCCTTGCTCATCCCTGTATTCCATTTTTTATCAGCAGGAAGTTCCCCTCCAAAAGCACGAGTACGAATTTTATTATTAACTTCATTCACAGCCTCTGCTGTTTGTCCCAGTTCATTCAAACATTCTGCATGCATCAAAATCACATCCGCAAAGCGAAGCATTGGAAATGTCTTTCCTGATTCCCACATATTGTTAATGCCCAAACCTGACCAAATATCAGTGCGGTAATCCTCAAACTTCTTGATATGAGGTTCCAATTCATCTGTAGTACCCGTCCATGAGGTCTTAGATAAATTGGGAGTTATCGTATAATAGACAGTCGGATCGTCATTATCTGCTCCGTCAGGTTTGTACTTATTGGTCTTATAAGTAAAATCATAACGAAGAGCTTCTTCTTTGCGCAAATCTCCATCTTCCCAAATGCCGCCTTCTTCTACTGTTTTATAAGCAAACGGAGTAGGAACCAAGAAATCATAGCCGGAGAAATAACACCCTTGACTAAACCAAGTGTCACAAGCACGTGAACCACAATCAAACTCCCACATGTTTCTATCATTTGTCCGGGGAGAAAACTGCAACTCAAAAATTGATTCTACCGTGTTAGGATTATCATAACGCCAAAGGTCTGCATAGCTGGACACTAATGAGTATTTGCCATCCATAACCTTTTTCAAAGCCTCATCTGCTTTAGCGAAATCACGGAATCCTGTTTCTTCGGGAGCAGACATATAGGCTTTTGCCAACATAGTATAGGCAGCCCCGCGGGTAGCACGCTGAGGATCACTCGTATAGCTTACCGGCAAAGACTCTGCCGCAGTCATAAAATCCTGAATAATATATTCCCAAACCAAAGCCAATGGTTTTCTACCTAAACCAAGTTCTTCTGTACGATTCATATCAATTACAGGAATCTCTCCCCAATACATACTCATTTCATACATCACCAAACCACGGATGAAACATGCCTCGCCCATCAACTGTTTAGCACGTTCAGGATCCTCCTTCGTCATTCCCAAAGCTTTTATGGCTTTGGCAGCCGGAGTAATCAACGCCCAACGGCTATCCCAAATAGCTTGTACTTGTTTGGAAGACGGATTTAACTGGCCATTGTATTTGTCCATTCCTGCCTGGTCGCCCTCCGTATTAAGCTGAAAGTTACCTTGTTGCGTTTCATCATTGCCCAAATTCTGCATCAATCCATTACGCCCGGCTCTACAACCACGGTAACTTTTATACAAGCCGAGTACCAGAGGTTCTACATTATCAATTTTCTCGAATACCTGTTCTTCTGTCAGATTTCCGGTAGGCTCCACGTTTAAGAAATCGGAACAAGAAGAAGTGCTGAATGCAAAGGACAAGGCCAATGCAAAAGTCACTATATTGTTACTTCTTTTTTTCATCGTTGTTTTTCTTTTAAAATTAAACATTAGAATGCAAGGTTAATACCAAATGTGTACATACGTGTAGGAGGATACCAGTCACCCGTTTCCGGATCATACCCCTTGTAATCTGTCAAACAGAACACATTAGAAGCAGTAGCATAAACACGCAAGTTGCTCAATTTCATTTTTTCAATCAATTTTGCCGGGAAAGTATATGACAATGAAAGAGAAGACAAACGTAGGAAAGAAGCTTTCTGCACACTATAATCCATTGAACTTGCACTATAATGTGCATAGTCCCCACCCGTGATAACACGCGGAAACTTAGCATCTGTATTTTCGGGAGTCCAACGATCCAGTAAATCGATAGAAGCAGTGCTACTACCTACGCTATTAATCAAACTTTCATAATAAGGACTGAGTTTCTTCGCTCCATAAGAGTAATTGAACACGGCATTCAATGCGATACCTTTCCATGTGAAGTCTGTAGAGAAACCACCATAAAATTTAGGGTCTGTGGAACCGATAACTACACGGTCTTTATCGTCAATTTTTCCATCTTCATACGCATCCAAAGGATAAAGATCACCCGGATTTACATTTTGGCCATTCCAGTCAATCTTATTCAAGCGCTCCATATCCACTGCCTGCGCAATGCCACCAGTTCTCAAAATATAAATTGTATTACGAGATTCACCTAAGAAAAGGTTTCCTTCTTTCTCTATGTGACGATCATTATCCATTTTATACATCACATCTGTATTTCCATACAATTTAGTAACTTTATTCTTGTCCATAGACAGCGTTCCGGCAAAGTTCCATTCAAAATCTTTTGTTTTCAATATATTGGCATTTAAAGAAAACTCAAGACCCTTATTCTCTATAGCGCCAATGTTTTCAATCGCATTAGTGAATCCGGTTGTACCCGGTAAATCATGCTTCATCAACAAGTCCTTGTTTTTAATCAAGAAAGCGTCTACTGTAAAACGAATGCGATTATTCAAGAAAGCCATATCTACACCCACGTTCCACTGTTTCTGTTTTTCCCAACTAATATCCGGAGTACCACGGCGTCCGTCCGATTGGAACGAACTGGTATAACCAGTATCCTTATTACCCGAATTGGCTATTTTGTATAGAGACAAGTAAGCAAAGTCATCAATATTCTGATTACCAACAACACCAAATCCCACACGCAACTTTAATTGATCGAAGATATTTTGCTCTTTCATAAAGTCTTCTTCTGTAATATTCCAAGCAGCAGATACTGATGGGAAAATACCCCATTGATTACCTTTAGCAAACTTAGAAGAACCATCATAACGGGCAGTAGCTGTCAACAAGTACTTACCCGCATAGCTATAATTGGCACGTGCGATATATGAAAGCAAAGTCTGTTCACTCCAAGCCGTAGACAAGCCACGCTGGTCTTCCTTCCAGCCTGAACCCAAAGAATGATAGCCAAAAAGATTTGACTTGAATCCTTGAGCCGATGCATTGATATAATTCATTGTAGTGCGAGTTGCACTTGTACCTAGTAATGCATTGATTTTATGCTTTCCAAAAACGGCATCATAAGCTAATGTATTATCCCATTGCCATACGGTACGAGTATCGCGATCATCTTTCGCCTCTCCGTCAGTGCCATAACGCTCTGATTCATAAATATCGTTTGGAGTATATTTATTTTTCTGCTTCTGTGCATAATCAATAGAAAAAGTAGAACGGAAATTCCAGCCTTCAGCCGGGTTGATATTTACATAGGTAGAACTCATCAAACGATTGTACACCAAGTCTTCCTGAATACGTAGTGAACGCAACGGATTGAAATTATTTTGGTCTTTTATACCTTGCCAATTCAGAGTCGGAAGATCATCACTATCTGATATGGCCAACATTGGGTTAGCGCCACGTGCACGATTCATAACTCCATCATCCACTAATGAATTTTCAGTACGGGTAAATGATGTGTTCGTTCCTACCTTTAACCAACTCTTTATTTGCTGGTCGGCATTAATACGGCCTGTATATTTTTGTTGATCTGTATTCTTTATCAAACCCTTATTATCAGAATAACCGAAGCTAATGTAATAAGAGCCCTTGTCTGTGGCATTAGACATACTTACCACATGGTTTTGCTGCACACCTGTACGGCTGATGGCATCCAACCAATCATAATTGGAATTGTTCTTATAAGCCTCAAATTCATAATCGGCAAATACCTGATTTGAGCCCATCACCACATTATTAATATAAGCATTAACATCACCGTCAGGATTCGCCTGCTGATAACCATTCACATAAGCCTCCTTACGAAGTTCAAATAATTGTTTGGTATCCATAGTCTTCGGAGTATTGGCATAAGTTTGGAAACCAATCCAACCATCATAAGTCACTTTGCCTTCCCCTTTCTTACCTTTCTTGGTAGTGATAACAACGACACCATTAGAACCACGAGAACCGTAAAGAGCAGTAGCGGAAGCATCTTTCAAAACTTCAATGGAAGCTACATCATTCAGGTTCACAGCATTAAATCCTGAGTAAGAATTATCCATTACCATACCATCAACCACATAGATAGGGTCTGTAGAACCATTGATGGTATTGATACCACGAATTTTAATAGAAGCATCGTCACTCGGCTTTGCACCTTGCGAGATAAACACACCGGCTACACGTCCCTGCAATGCCTGGTTCACATTAGTTACCGGTTTCTCCTGCAACACTTTAGAACTGACACTGGAAACGGCACCAGTCAAATCACTTTTCTTCATGGAAGTACCTACAATCACCACTTCGTCCAAAGTTTCGGTATCTTCTTTCATCACTACAGTGATAGGCTGGCTGCCCGTCACCTTTACATCCTGCCCCACATAGCCGATATAAGAAATATGCAGCACATCTCCTTTTTGAACTTGCAAAGTAAACTTACCATCAAAATCCGTGATAGTACCATTGGTAGTACCTTTCACCGTTACACTGGCACCGATTACCGGCTCGGATGCCGCATCCATTACCTTTCCGGCAACTGATATGTTCTGCGCCAACAAATTACAGCAGCAAAACATCATCAGGAGGACTAAATTAATAAGCCTGATTCTTTTCATAATTACTAAATTAAGTATGATTTAAAGTTTATATTTGGTTATTATTCTTCTATTCTGAAGATAGCTACATCCAAGGCAGGAACCGTGACCTCCAAGTTTGTCTGAGCCGTGCTTTCTGCTCCACTCCACAATTCCTTCAACTTGTATTCCTTGGCTGCATCCAGTCCCAGACGTTCCAAGGCAACTGTCATCTTCAATTCTTCTTCCGCGTAGTTGAAGACTGCATAATAAGCCTTGCCGTCTTTATCTATACGTATGAACTGGTTCTCTGATTTCTCACCGTTCCCATCTACCGGACGGAAAGATTCCCCATTGGCAACGGCATTGATCTCGGCATTGGTCATGTAGGCCATTGCCTTCTCTTTCACCTCTTTCGGTCCGCCCTTGCTGAAATCATCTCCGGCGATGAAAAGACCTGTTATGACTCCCGAAGTAACACGGGCTCTGTTTTCGCCGTCTGTCGCTTCACGCAATACAATGTGGTCGGGGTCATTGAACTGATAGACTTTATCCTGCCACCAACCATAAGAGAGGGCATTCAGTGTATATTCAGTATCTTTCATCTTATTCCAGGCATCACAGGCTATTCTTCGTGACTGTGCATACTGAGCAGGGAAAACCGGAGAGATAGAAAGGTTGATATACATATCACCGAAATACTTGTCCAGCAATTTCATGCCATAGTTATACCCTTGGATACCGGTTTGTATTTCCGGATTATACCACTTGTCAGCCTCCATAGCCCCATGGGTCATAAAGTCCATCTTCACATATTCAAAACCTGCCCGATGGAACAGTTCGGAAGTGCTTTTCATCATCGCCTCAACAGCCGGATGAGTAGGGTCAACGGCATATGCACCGTCCAGTTCCTGAGGCTGCCCGTTAGCATAGAGGTAAACATCCTTATACTTACAGCCCGGAATCTCCTTTATTTCACGTTCCGGATTCTTTCCCCAGTCCGTAAACGGAGTCCAATAGACACCGGCTACTTGCCCGTTGGCCTTGCATCTGTCTACAAAGTCTTTCAATTCTTCTTCCGAAAAACTGTTCCAGCCGGAATCCAGCCCGATGTAAACCAGATTATCCGCATTCACAAAATGATTGTTCTGCAAATTCTGCTTGTAATAGTCCGATACCTCCAAAGCCTTGGGATAAGTAAGATTGAACTGCAATGCTCCCCAGCTGTTCCAACCAAAAGGAACAGCCTTTCCCCAAGCTTTGGGAGGGGCAATCACAGCGTTTGCACGGGCATAGTCTTCCAAGCCTTCGCGCCAATCCTCAAAAAAGCCCAATAGTACTTTCGGTGATTTCACTTTTGTACCTTTCAAAGCACCATGAGGTTTGGAATCGCGTGTAGTCTTATCGGCAGCACCGCCATAGCATACTAATGAACCTACATTATATATATTACCTTTACCTATTGTTATACCTGTTTTCCAATTATCATGTTCCACCGAACCGACTACGATTCCTTTTCTATCTTCATTGTTGAATACAGCAGTGACCTCGTAACTGGTCAGATCAGTGAACGTAAGCGGATGAGACTGGTATCTGATCCAGCAATCATTATCAAAGGGGATGAAAAGAGTACGGTTGTTCTCTCCTTTTTCCAGTATTTCCGGCATCCGGTCCACATTGACCGGTGCCATGTAGTTGGAAGCGATTTCAGAAACACCTTCCAGTGTAAAGTCACTCAGCACATAATCCTTGTCCGAATAAACATAGAAAGACTGAACCAACACCGGCAAACCATTGCCCGTATAGGTCACCTTATAGAGATAGCCTTCACCAAAAGCATCTTCGATTTTCTCGGTGGAAACGGTATGTTTTTGATAATCACGAGTGGAAACGAGACTGTCCGAAAGCTTGTATGAGGCATACAAATTGTCATAAACAAGTTTTGAACCTTTGGTTATGTCTATGCCGTTCGCCTCCGTGTCATAAGCCAAAGACCATTCACCGGCATTCAGTGTTTTTTCAGCACATCCCGATAAGATACATCCGGAAACCGCCCATGCAGAAACGCAAAAGAGCAGTGATTTTAAAGTAGACCTGTTGTTCTTCATCATATTATTAGTTTGTCAAGAATGTAATTCTATTTAAGGTTTGCCCTTTCCTGCGGAAATTTCCTCAGCCTGAGCATGGACAAAAATAGACATATCCCGACACCCCGTTCCTATACAAACGAAGCAATAAATAGGATTTTTGCAGCAATGACGCATTTGCAGAAACCGAATCCGCAAATGCGTCATTTTTTGCAGCATTTCTTTTAATTACAAATTCTCAGTCAGATCTATTTTAACCTTATCCTTAGCTGCTTGATTCTGTTTCTCAAATTCTTTTGGCGTCATGCCGAATTGTTTCAAAAACAATTTGCTAAAGTAAGATGAAGAATTGATTCCCACCATATAACAGATATCTCCGATACGATATTTCCCTTCCTGAATCAATTCTGCCGCTTTCTTTAAACGGATCAGCCTGATGAAATCAATCGGTGAAAGATTAAACAATATCTTGATTTTCCGCAACAGGCTGGAACGACTCATGCACAGAATATCAGCCATTCGTTCCACATTAAAGTTCTCGTCTGCTATATTATCCTGAATCACACTGATTACTTTATTCATAAATTCTTCATCCGCTTTGTTCATCTGCATATTCTGAACGGGGAAGAAAGGACGTTTGGAAAATGCTTCGCGTTCTTTTCTGCGGTTACTCAGTAAAGACAGGATTTGAGTCTTCAGGTAATTAAAGGAGAAAGGTTTCTCGACGTATGCTTCCGCACCAATCTTCAAGCCATTAATTTTGCTTTCCAGGTCATTCTTTGCTGTCAGGAAAATAACCGGGATATGGCACAAGTCTATATCCGCCTTCATCGCCTTGCACAATTCATAACCGTTCATTACCGGCATCATAATATCGCTGATGACCAGATCAATATGATTATTTCGCAAGGTGTCTAATGCTTCTTGTCCATTATAAGCTGTTTCCACTGCAAAGAATCCCTCCAGACGCTCTACAATGAAGGACATCATGCTTTCGTTGTCTTCTACCAACAACAAAGTATATCCTTTCGTATTTTCTGTTTCCAACGACGTTTCCTCATCCAGTACCTCTATATTTTGCTCCACTACTTTCTCTATCTGCTGCTTTATTCCCTCTTTATTCAAAGGAATGGTAAGCACAAACGCATTTTCCGGCTGTTCGGAATCCAAATAAAGACAACCTTTATGCAGAGTGGCCAATGAGCGTGCCAATGGTAAGCCAATCCCCACTCCCATCCGAGATTGATCCTTTCTCTTTTCCATCTGATAGAACGGCTCAAAAATCTGCTGGCTGGACGATTGGGGTATCTTTTCTCCATCGCTAATAACCCGAACTGTAAAAGTCTCCTCATCTCGCAAAAGCTCTACCAAGATGGTATGACGGGCATATTTCAAAGCATTATTCAGCAGATTGCTCAGGATTTTTGTTATTGCCTCTCTATCTATAGCAGCTATAATCCGTTCCTCGGGGATATTCTGCAACAATTCTTTCTTCTTTTGCTGGATAGTGGGTTCAAAGCGGGAAATCGTCTCATTCAGCAAAGCGGTTACGTCCACTGCCTCAAATTTCATCTCAAACTTACTGGCACCGATCTTCTGGAAATCAAGCAACTGTCCCGTCAGATCAAGCAAACGTTTCGTATTTTGCCCTATCACCGTCAGATTCTTGTTCAGCTTCTGATCCTTGATATCCATTTCCTCAATGGCTTCCAAAGGCCCGTTTATAAGTGTCAACGGTGTGCGGACTTCATGAGCAATCTCGGTAAAGAAACTGACTTTTGATTCATAAAGCTCCTTCTCTTTCTCTACTTCGAACAGTTTCTGCTTTTCTTCCATTTCTCTCTCCTTCCGTCTTTTGTACCAGAAGAACCAACAAAGGACGATGCAGATCCCCAAAATAACATATAAGACATATGCCCAAACCGATAACCACCAGGGAGGAAGAATGACAATAGACAAAGAGCGCGTGGCATAAGGGCCATCCTTTGCACTATTGGTAGCCCTGACCTGCAATGTGTAGTTGCCCGGCGGCAACTTTGCATAAGAAATATTCTGATTGCTTGCCGCTCTGATCCAATCTTTATCCAATGGAGTCAATTTGTAATAGTATTGATTGGACTCCGTAGTCGAATAACTCAGCAAGGCAACATCGAAACTAATATTTGACTGATCATAGGGCAATACAATCTTATCTGTATGCTCTATACATTTCTCTAGCGGAGAGTCAGGAGTATGAACCGTTATTTCCCGATTATAAATACTAAATTTTGATATATACACAGGAGGCAGAAAATTGATTTTCTCCGAAGAATTAGGATCAAAAGCTATGAGACCATCAATACCTCCAAAATAGAACTTGCCATCATCGCCTTTCAATGCTGATTTATAATTAAACTGGTTCCCCAGTAAACCATCTTTTGTGGTATATACCCTGATATCCTTTGTTTCAGGATTGAATCGCACCAAGCCCCTGTTGGTTCCAAACCATAGATTAGCCTGGTCATCTTCCAATATTTTATAGGCTACATCATCCGGCAGCCCATCTTTTATGGAGAAAGTAGAAAAGTTATCTGTAGAAGGATTGTAACGGCATATGCCACCACGGTCTGTCGAAATCCAAATTCGTCCTTTACTGTCCTGCATGATAGAACTTACCGAGTTAGAGCTCAGCGTATTCTCCTTCCCTTCTTCGTAAAAGTATTTTGTAAATGTACCTTTTTGGGGATCATGTTTCCATAAACCGCTTCCCATTGAGGCAAACCACATTACTCCGTCCCTGTCCTGAAAGGTATCAAAGATCCAGTCATATCCCACTTCCTCCACTTTACTAAAGTGGAAACTTCCGGGAGCCGCCTTGTACAATCCCCAACCTGTACCAATCCAGCTATAACCTTTATCATCTATAAAGAAAGAGTAAACACTTCCTTCTCCAATATTCAAACTCTCATAACCATAATGTTTCACCTTCTTCCCGGGCAATTGAATTACATCCAATCCTTGTTTGAACAGTCCGCAAAATACCTGATCTCCTTTAGCAAACATAGAAAGTGTAACCAACCGATTACCTGCATCTTTGCCCTCCAACTTCAATCGGTCTACTTTTCCTGTTGCTGTATTTAAGACTTCAACTCCATTATCTTCCGTCCCAATCCATATATTACCGTCACAGCCGGCAACAATTTCTCTGATCCGCTTTGTACTCAATGAATTTCCATCGCTACCCGGTACAAATTTATCGAACAACAAATCGTGGTGTTGTAAATAGTCCACGCCACCAAACATTGTTCCCAACCAGGTTCCCCCTTCACGATCCCTGTAAATGCTGTAAATGATCTTATCAGACAAGCTGAAAGGACGCATTAAGTCTTGCTGCAAATGCACAATTCTATCTTCCTTCTCATTCACAATAAACAGCCCTTCATGTGTTCCCAGCCAAAGTTCATCGTCAAAACATGCCACAGTTCGTACATATGTATGGGCGGCTTCCGGCAAATCAATCTTTATCAATTGGTCAGTAACCGGATTATATTTCATCAACTCACCTTCATGTATAGCCATCGCAATCCAATCACCATAATTACAAATGGCATTAATGTTTTTTCCTTTTAAGGAATTGCCAAATTTATCGACACAATATTGTTCAAACTTATCCGAAGCCGGATTGTATCGGAAAAGACCTACTCCCCATGTACCTACCCAGACATCTCCATCAGGGCGTACCAAAATACAATCAGGCGCTTCTGTCTTAAAATGCTCCTTGTTTGTTACTTCATATAAATAAAGTTTTTCATTTTTATAACGAAACACACCTTGGTCCGGAATAACAATCCAAATATTGCCTACAGAATCAGATACAATATTAGATACCCAGTTATTCATGTCTACCCCATCCTCTGTTTTTTGATTCATAACTTTGAATATATCAGAGGCAGGATCATATTGATAGACTCCTTTGTCCGTACCAACCCATAGTTGGCGTTCTTTATCCTCAAATAAAGCAGAGATATTATGATTCCCCGTACCCGCTACATAATCATCGCAATTCATTTGTACAATAGATGTTCCATCAAAACGATTCAAACCATTCTTCGTACCGAACCACATAAATCCATAGCTATCTTGCAAGATAGCTTTTACATTACTTTGTGAAAGCCCGTTCTCACCGGAAATATGGGAGAAATAATAGTTTGAGAAACCTCGATCCACCGCTTGCGATGTAAAGATGATACACAAATAAGATAAAAAAAGCAAGGTCTTTTTCATAGCATACCGAAATTTAAGTCAAAGATAAAAGAAAAAAAAGAATAAATAGTATAAAGCAACGAGGATTTAGGGCCTTACGAGATAGAAGATATTACTTAGGATATGGTTCATATTGCTTTTTAATGAAGGCCTCCCCTATAGAAAAAATATCGACCTGTGGTTTCACACCGGGAAACGCTTCATAAGACACCGCGATATTTTATTATCTCGGTGTCTTATGAAGTTTTCCCGGTGTCTTATTTATCTTCTGAAAGTATCAAGGAATCGTCCTAATTATATTACAATAATTCTAACAAATCTCCATGATTCATATCCACCGTTATCAATCCTTTGGCATCAGGATTGGCAACTGCTTCTTTTCCATTCAGCATCACCTTATAGTTCTTTCCTTGAGGAAGTTTCACTTTAAAAGTCTGATTGGCAGTAGCTTTTATCGATGCCTTGTTAATAACAGCATTAGTCCAGTCAGCAGCTACTTCGCCACCTCCCTTTATGCACAGGCCTTTGAAGCTACCGTCTTTCCACTCCTGAGGCAGACAAGGCAGGAACTCCACATAGCCTTCGTGGTTCTGCACCAGCATTTCCGCCATACCGGCTGTCCCGGCAGGGTTTCCATCAAATGAATAAATATCACCATCCGCGCCTGCAATGCCACCCGGCGATACAGTCATCAGGTTCTCACGTGACAGTTTTCCTTGTAATAATTGCACACTCTTATAGGCTTCCTGTGCATCTTTCAAACGGGCATAGAAACAAATCATATTGGCACGGCTCCATTCGGTGTCTTCCCAATTCTCGGCCGACAAACGGTTTTCAATCGTCTTGCGGGCTCCCTCTGCCAGTTCGGGAGTTTGCTCTAATGTAATCTGGGAGAAAGGATACAAGGCCAGCAGATGGGAAGTGTGCCGATGGTTGGGATGTGCTTCTTCATAATCTTCAAACCATTCGCGGATGGCGCCATTGGCACGCAAGCGGATAGGAGGAAGTTTATCGAGAGCAGCCTGCAAACTATCACGGAAAGATTTGTCAACATCCAGAATATCAGCCGACTGAATACAAGATGAAAGTATTTCATAAGCTAGTTCTCGATCAGTCGTGGGCATCATGGAAGCGCAATGCTCACTGCCCTGATTACGGAATCCGTTTTCAGGCGAAATACTAGGTCCGGTCATCAAATAACCGGTTGAAGGGTCTTCGGCCATATAATCCAATAGAAACTCTGCATTTCCTTTTAATAAAGGATAAGCGATTTCAGCCAAATATTTTTTATCCTGGGTATATTCATATTGCATCCATAAATGTGTAGCGATCCATGAACCGGCCGTAGGGAACAATCCCCAATAAATGCTGCCGGAAGGGGCTGTGTATCCCCATACATTCGCAGTGGTATGGGCGGTCCAGCCTTTGCATCCATATACCACGTGCGCAGTTTTCGCGCCGTGACGAGCCAAATCTTTGATATAAGTAAACAAGGGAGCGTTGCACTCTGCCAAATTACCTACATTGGCTGCCCAATAATTCTGCTGGGTATTGATATCCAAATGATAATCATTCGTCCAGCCCATATTGCAAGCCTTGTTGTCATTAAAGAAACCCTGCAAAGCGATAGGCAATGGAGAATTTTCGCGGGAAGTAGCTATGGTAAGATAACGGCCATACTGGAAAAACAGAGCATCCAGCCCGGTATCGGTCTTTCCTTCTCTGACTTGTTGCCAACGAACATCCGTAGGAACCGTCCGATTCGTATCTTTTCCGAACTGAATGGCTACACGATCAAATAAAGTGGCATAATCCTGTATATGAGCCTGTTTCAAATCAGCATATGATTTAGCCTCAGCACTTTTCACACTGGCTGCGCACATCTTTTTATAATCAGGGTTCTTATAATCCGTGCGTACATCTACTATCAATGTCACTGCATCAGCATCTTTTACGCTGACACCTTCTTTATCCATCTTTACATCTCCATTATCGGCAAGCACAGCTATTCTTCCTTCAAAGCTTACACCGCCCTGTCCATGCATCGGGAAATCAACTTTTCCGGTAAAGATCAATTGGTTGCCTTCCACAGAAGGTTCAGCCTGACGCATCAAATCCAAGGCTATATTCATTGTAACAGCCTTTTGTTTATCAGCCGTCAATCGGAAGACAAGCACGCTATCGGGATTGGTAGCAAAATATCCCCGCTTATAGTTTACACCTCCGGCACGGAAAGACACACTGCTGATAGCCTCATCCAAACTTAATGAACGGCGATAATCCGTAATTTCCCCCTGTGGATAAGTAAATTGCAGTTTCAAATCGCCTATGGGAAGATGAGTACCGAAAGAGGTTTGGTTACCACTCAGGTTCTCCCCGGCTATACGATTCCCTTCTGATAAGTTTCCTTCAAAGAACAACTTTCTCAGATTGTCCAACTTGGTACGTCCAAACGGTTTGTCCTGATTCTCATTGTACTGTCCCGACCATAGGGTAGATTCATTCAACGCCAATGTTTCTTCTTCTACCCCGCCATAGGTCATTGCCCCTAAACGACCATTACCTATAGGTAAGGATTCCATCCATACTTTTGCCGGTTGTGCATACCACAATTCTGTAATTTCGTCGGCACTAGTTGCGCTTTGACAACCCGCAAGCGCCAAAGCCATTGCTGCTAAATAAGTCTTGAAATGTTTCATATTTTTCATGGTTTAATAATTTCTTTCAATCAAAGGTTGGTGGTACGTTGATAGAAGCGATTTCCTCCAATCTTGGCATTTTCGCACTGATCTAGCGTAACGGCAGATCCCTGTTTACTTATATCCGGTAAACCTATCAGGTTTCCGGTTACCGTTATCCCGTCAGTAAAACGCGCTTTTATCATTGACTCACCTTTTAGCTGGAAATGATTATCCGTCACCGATATATTACGATGTACTGCACCCGCATACACGTTATTTTCGGGTGCAACATGAATCACCGGCTCTCCACACTCTATAAATTTATTTCTACGTATAGTCACATCCGTTACTGGCCCCGACTCATACCAACTTCGGGCATCATCGGCTATCAACACGGCACTCATCTGCATACGAAAGAAAACATTATCTTCGATAAGGACTTTCCTACGGGTAGAAACCAATATACCACGTGTCGGTATTCTGGAGAAATAATTATTACGGATAACCACTTCAGGCGTCCAAGTCAAATTCTCGACAGATACTAATTCCGTCTTTCTCACTGCTTCGGGAAGCGGACGGCTGACTTCTATAATCACTTGGCGATCACCTACACGAGTCACCTTTTTTACCTTTGCCTCCACTATCGGCAAAAGTGTATTGGAATTGATAAAAGCGACTTCATCCCCGGGAAAGAAAGCCTTCAGTCCAAAGGTTTGATGATGCATGAAACCAAGCTTTATTTTTGTATCCGAAAGATACTCCAATACTTGTAAATGAGTGCCATGCACATTGATGGGATCATCGTGTGCACCGGTAAAGCGACAATTCTGTACTGACACCTTTCCTTTACATCCCGAAACCTGCAAGAAATCGGCAAAACCGGTATTTGTTCTGCCACTGCTCAGTTCGGGTTCGAAAAACACCTGTTCAAATGCCAGGTTTTCACTATACTGACTGACAATACCGAAGTTTCCGGCATAATACACATGAACATTCTCCAAACGAATATCACGACTATACTGTATTAAGCCACACACTTCATCACGAATCGCATCCCGCATCTGGAAAACCCATCCCGGTGCTATATCCGGTTTCTCACGGTAATTCATCCAAAGCAACCCCTGTTGCACTTCTACCGTGCTTTCCAATCCTTCCAATGGAAACCAAGTTCGCCAAGTTATATCCTTTCCACAATCATAGGCTTGTGCTATTCCTTCTGAGAAAGACCAACCCTTACCATACCACACCAACTTCCCGTTTTCTATTTTATAGTGGGAAGTGGGGTGCACTTTGGCCAGTATATGGTGCTTTCCCTGTTCCACAACTTCAAACTCCGTTTGAGTCGGATTGACAAAGTCCAACTGAAAGTTCTTTAATATGACGTTGCGGCAGGAATCTATAATGAAAGAAGTCATTTCACCATCCATCAGCAGAAGCGAACCGCTACCATCAATCGTCAGATTTTCCAAGTCTTTCAATAGTAGGGCGATATGCTTAACCTGATCCGGATCTTCTTTCTCGGATGCTGTATTGGAAATGAGATAGCGACGGTGAATTGATTCATCACGTCCGAAGATATATCGTCCCAATTGTAGCTGAATGACAGTAGGGCGTCCCTTCTCCGCAGCAGCTTCTTCCAGTGCTTTGGCAATGACAGTATTGCAATACCCTTCATCGGGGGGAGCAACATGAATTGTTTTCCCCTTTATGGAAACACTCCCGGTAAGCAGTAGCATAAATATCCAAAAATAAAGATGCTTCATACGATTGATTTAAAGTTTTGTTCTGAGGCAAAAGTAGACAATACTCCCCCTAAAGGCAGAGATATTCTCGCCATTTTTATGCTCTTTTGCTTCAAAAGAAGCTCAAAAACAAGTATTATTCAACGTTTGGGAGTCTTGCCAAGGATAAACTCCAAAACTCCACCATTTATTATTTCTTCATGAGTGATCCACAGACGATTCAACACCTTTCCATTGAGAGAAACAGATTGGATATATACATTCTCGGGAGAGTTATTATGAGCTATTATTGTAAAGGTTTTACCTTTATAATATCGTTTATCCAATGCTATGGTTACTTTATTAAAGACAGGACTTGTCAGCTCATACCGGTTATTGCCCGGACAAATGGGATGAAATCCCATAGCGGTAAGTATATACCAGGCAGACATCTGCCCCACATCCTCGTTTCCGCACAATCCGTTTACCGTATCATCGTACGCATTCCGGCAAATCCGGCGAGTCCAGTATTGGGTGAGCCACGGACGTGAAGTATAATTCAGCATGAAAGGTACCTGATGATCGGGTTCATTGGGATGGTTATAATAATCTCCCCACATAAAGCGTTCATCCGCCCCTTCAAAGAATGCCACCAATTCCCGTTCAAAATAATCTTTCCCCATTAAAGCAATCAGTCCTTCCACATCATGAGGAACAAACCATCCCTGCTGGTAATTATTGCTTTCTATACATCCCTGCCAATGCACATTACGTCCTTTCCACGGCATCCATCCGCCATCTGCCGAACGGGCACGAAACCATTTCACACTGTCACACCATACTTGATGATAGGACTGGGATTTCCGTTCAAACTCTTCCGCCTCTTTTTCTTTTCCCATAGAGCGCAATAAAACCCCGACACACCAATCCGTATAAGCATACTCCAATGTTTTCGAAAGATCATCCGGCGTATAACCTTGCTCGTTATTACCAAATGTGCGGACTGTATTCAATGAATATTCTAAGGCTTTCCGGGTATCATAGTTCCATATTCCTTTATTATAGGCATCCGTCACTACCGAAACAGCCGGATTGCCCACCATACAACCCGAATAGGCATTCAGGAACTCCCAACGTGGGAAATACTTCTTTCCACTTAGTTCTGCCAATTGAATCAATGAATTTATTTCATCATCCACCAGCCGGGGATTGATAATGGTCTGTAAAGGGAATTGGCTTCGAAATACATCCCAACCGCTAAATATGGTGCGATAAACAAATCCGTCCGCCTGATGCACTTTGCCATCGGCTCCGGGATAAGCACCGTCCACATCCGAGAAACAACGCGGATCTATCATTGTGTGATACAACGATGTATAGAAGATAATCTTATCCTTTTCATTCCCTTCTACCTGTACCCCTGCAAGAGCCTCATCCCATTGCCTGCGGGCACGCCGGCGCACTCCGTCAAAATCCCAATCGGGAATGTCGCTTTGCAGATTCTTCCGTGCGCCCTCCATGCTGACAAATGAAATGCCGCACTTCAGCAATGTCTGTTCGCCTTCACGGGTGGGAAACTCTGTATAAAAACCCAAATGTTTTCCTTGTGTTATTTTCTGTTGGGGGATGATGCGGGCATTCTTTATATATTCATGATAAGCCGGATCGTCATTAGAGGCATTCTTGCGTTCTACTCCATCGGGAATCTCCGCACTCCACACTCCAAAGTCTTTCAATGGGCGGTCAAAGTAGCAATAGAAATAAGCCGTATAGTTGCCTTGTCCTGCACCGTCTCCCCATCCACCGCCATCAGGAGTGCATTTCATCCAACCTTTAATGGTATAATTATCCACTACTTCCACATATTGTTCGGTAGAAGTACCTCCGATGCGGCGTGCCAAGTCTATTTGTATGCGGGAAATATCCGATTGCGGATAAGTAAAGCGAATCATCCCAGAGCGAGACGCTGCCGCCAGTTCCACCTTTATCTGGTAATCATCCAACATTACAGAATAGCCATCGGCCTTCGCCACTTCACGCTCATGAGAGTAGCGGGAACGATAACCGTTTTCCGGCTCATCTTCCGTTCCTTTAAATGTATGCAGTTTACCCGTAGTAGGCATGACCAGGAAATTTCCCAGATCTCCATACCAGCCAATGCCGCTCATGTGGGTAAAACTAAATCCTTCTATGGTATGATGATGCCATGAATAACCGGGACCGTTGTCTCCACCTGTTTTTGTATCGGGACTCAGTTGCACCAGTCCGAAAGGGGTACACACACCGGGAAATGTTTTTCCCAATCCATGACCGGAGCCTGCTATTTCATCGGCAGTTGTCGCCCCGACAATCGGATTCACATAATCTACAGGAGCTTTCTGAGCCCAACCATTTATACCATTCAAACTGATGAACAATAAGAATACAGCTACCGGTCTTTTCATAACACATTCCAGCTAAAGGAGAATAAGACATTCATTATTTCTGCGGTGAAGCACTCATTACAAACTCCAGAGTTCCGCCATTCATTATATCCTGATGGGTAATATAATTCTTGGTATATTTCTTTCCATTCAGTTTCATGGAGCGAATATAAATCTCATTCCCTTTTTTACGCGGAGCTTTCACGGTAAAAGTCTTTCCATCGGGCAAATTCATCACGGCCTTTTCCAGCATAGGCGTACCGATAACGTACTCCCCGCTTACCGGATTAACCGGATAAAAGCCTAGTGCGCCAAACACATACCATGCCGACATCTCACCGCAATCGTCATTGCCGGCATAGCCCGAAGAAGAATCGTTATACAATTCATTCATGATATGCGCCACATATTTCTGTGTTTTCCAAGGTTCGCCCGCACAAGCATACAAATAAGCCACATGATGGCTCGGTTCATTGCCATGCGCATATTGTCCCACAAAGCCGGAAGCATTATCATTCAATTCACCACTTTGATGATTGATGGTGAAGAATGTATCCAGTTTCGCCGTAAAGGCTTTATTGCCCCCTGTCAGCGAAATCAAATCGGGTATATTTTGTGGTACATACCAAAAGTATTGCCAAGCATTCCCCTCTGTGAAAGGATAACCGCCGTTGGCTCCATATTTATAAGGATCAAACGGTTCTATCCATTCTCCTTTATCATTTTTGGGCTGAAAGAATCGGGTTTCAGGATTAAACAGGTTCCTATAGAAAGCAGAACGCTTCATAAAGTGATTATAATCCTCTTGTTTCCCCAATTTCTTTGCCAGTTGGGCTACGCACCAGTCGTCAAAAGCCTGTTCCAAAGTGATAGATACAGATTGAGTCTGTATATTCTCGGGCATATAACCATATTTCTCCCATACGTCAAAAGGAGAATTGGGATGAGAAGTCATAGAACTATTGCGGACGGCTTCATACGCTTTTTCTTCATCTACTCCTGCAATACCTTTCAATACGGCATCTACAATCACCGGAATAGAATGATTGCCAATCATGCAATAGTTATCTTGTCCCCATAGTTGCCAAATGGGCAGGTAACCGTAGTAATCATACTGGCGAATCATGCTCTTTACAAAATCGGGAGTGCGGCCTGCATGCATCAGCGTATAAAGAGGATGAGCACCCCTGAACGTATCCCAAAGGGAGAATGTGGAATAATGTACCTCATTACCAGCAACTTTGCGCGTCGTATAATCGGCTGCCATATATTCACCGTTTACATCACTCATTGTATTGGGTTGTATCATGGTGTGGTACAAAGCTGTATAGAATATTGTTTTCTGTAAGTCCGTACCTTGCACATCAATCTTTTCCAGCTCCTTTTCCCAACTGTTTTCGGCGGCAGCAGCAATGCTGTCAAAGTCCCATCCGGGAACTTCCCCGGACATATTCAGGCGGGCATTATCTATGGAAACCGGAGACAAAGCTACTTTACAGGTCAATTCCCTATCCTGTTGCAGATCGAAAGCAAACAATCCGCGAAGTTCCGTACCATTGATAACCGGAGTATTTTCATGCTTCCTACCTCCGTCATGCAATTCAGAGTATTGTATCGGTTTAGAAAATTCCATGTGGAAATAGATTTTCCTCAGTTTCGCCCATCCGGTTATGATACGGTAACCTTCCACTACAGTGGGAGATACCAGGCGGATTTGTGACTGAATGATGCGGCGGTTCCAACTTCCTTTATTTGCCGAATGATCCAGATCCAACCATAATTTTGCTTCCTTGCCCTGGGGATAGGTATAACGATGCACCCCCACATGCACAGAAGCTGTCAGTTCCGCCTGAATGCCTTCATCAGCCAATAAAACCTGATAATAGCCCGGACGTGCCTGTTCCTGCTGATGGGCAAAGGTCGATTTTGTCTTATCGCTCACCGTAGGAAACATTAATATATCTATAAAATCGGAAGCCCCCGTTCCACTTAAACGCGTATGACTGAAGCCATAGATAGTAGAGTCATTATAATCGTATCCCGAAGCCTGTGCCCAATCGGGAACTTCGCGAGTATCGGGACTCAACTGAACCATACCGAAAGGCACCGTAGCACCCGGATAATTATTTCCAGAAAGACTGGACTCGACAGCACCCGTCCCTATAAACGGATTCACCCAGCGGGTCAGATTTTGTGCACTAATGAAATTTGCAGTAAGAATAAAGGTTGCCAATAAATAAACTAGTCTCCTCATAATAGATTTAAAGTTTTGTTTGCTGGCAAAGTTAGGTTATTCATGCTCCAAAAACAGGTGCAATTTCGTCTATTTTATGCTCATTTGCTTCAAATCCGCTTCTTATCCCTTACCAGAACGGTTCCGGTCCGCCCCCATCCAAGTCCATTTATGCCAAATGCTTTCCAACGGACCTTGCTTGTGCTTCCTCAACCACCACTTGCAGAACTGAACCTGCAACAGGAAAAGAATGAAACCGATAATTAAACTCAACGTATATCCACAATACGGAGCCAGATAAAGTCCGAACGGAAAATAAATGATTGCTCCGGCAATAGACTGGCTTATATAATTAGTAAGACTCATTTTTCCATAAAAACGAAGATTAGAAACGAACTTTTGAAAACCGGCCTTCTGATAAAGCAAGACAAAAGAAGCTACCAACACTACCGTAAAGGCAAATTTCTGCCACATATCAAAAGCAGTTCCGGCGGTTTGCTGAATGATATTGCTATCACTTGCCATAATCAACTCTTTTAACTGGAAAAGAGGTGCAAAAGCAATGGCAGAGATAATGAGCGCTTTCACCCAGAAACGAGTATTATTTTCAGAAGTGACAAACAACTGTTTGCGGCCAATGTATAATCCCATCAGGAATAGACCGGCAGTCTGCCAAAAGCGACCGGCTCCCAATGCCCAATACAAGCTGGCTTTCTGCCCCAAAGTAATGTTCCTCCATATAAATTCTCCAAAGTTTCCTTCCTTGGTATAAGCCGCCACTTCATCATACATGGCACCTACGCCCAAATCGGGCAGGGTGTGCGATGAGTCGAACAGACTGACTATATAATGATACCACTCAACAGGTTGCAAAAGAAACAAAATAGCAGTAGTAAGAATAGCGCAATCACTCCACTTGCGAACAAGGAAAAGCACAATGCCCACTACCACAAACAGCAACAGCACATCTCCCGCAGGGAAAAAAGCAGCATTCAATGTGGCAAACACCGCCAGCAATACCAGACGCCAAAGAAAGCGATAACCAAAATCCTTCCCTTTCCGCTGCTGGTTGGCAGACTGTATATAGAAAGTGAATCCAAAGAGGAGAGCAAAAATGGCATACGCCTTTCCGGCGAACAAAGAGAAAGTGGTATTAAAAACTCCGTCATTCAAAATAGCCAACCACCCCGGCTGATCTGTAGGATAAACCGGAAAAATAAAGTGTTCCAAATTGTGTACTAAAAGAATTGCCATCACTGCAAATCCTCGCAAGGCATCTACCACTTCGATGCGTGGCAACTTTCCTGTTAATTGTTTTTCCATGAATAAAGTTATTGTTGTTTGTTTAAAATTCGTTTGACCAAGCGATTCGCCGGCTTCTCAAAATAATAATAAGAAAGCAGGCTCAGTCCTATTGTTACTGCAAAGATAAGCGGAATACTGATACACAAGCTGATGTGCCAATCATAAGTTTTCGCCAATTCTACGTATGCAAAGATTATCCATAAGTGAATCAGATAGAAACTATAACTGATGTCGCCGCCAATGACCAGATATTTATTGGACAAAATGCGGGAAATGAAACCTTTCTGCAAAGAAAATATTAAGAGGACTAATGAAATAGGAAGCCAATAATAACAAGAATAACGATACACCTTGGGCACTAAATCTGCCGAATACATATAGAACAACAGAAAGACGCACAATGCACCTACTTCCAACAAAGACGCTGTGGTAAAAGACAGTTTCTTGGAACGACACCAATCATAGACCTGATAAAGCAACATACCTACCAGAAAATCAGGGAAACGAGCTAAGGGATTGACATACCAATAACCGCGGATATTCGCCTCATCCGTCAGCGACATCAAAACAGGCACTGCCACGGCACACACCAGCAAAGCCCCTATCAATCTTTGTTTTTTATGGAAGAACAATGCCAAGAACGGAAATAAGAAGTAGAATAATTGTTCGCATCCTAAACTCCACGAAGGACTGTCGAAATAAAAAAAGTAATCCATCTGAGGGATAAAAGGATGTAGAAGCAATAGTGCAGGAATAAAATGTTTCAATCCCTCCTCCCAACCCATAGGGGTCAATAAGTTACCTACTAAAGCCACTCCCAACAAAGTCAAGACGTGCAATGGATAGATGCGGGCAATACGTGCCACCCAGAATTGGCGTTTCGACACTTTCCGTTCTTCCATCCTCTTTTGATAATTATAGGCGATAATAAAACCACTCAATATAAAAAAGAAGCTTACTCCCACAAAGCCTTCTTTAAAGACATGAGTGGAGAAGCCGGAATCAACTACATAACAATGCGCTCCAAAGACCATCAGCGCAAAGAAAAACCGTAGAGAAGTCAATGTATTAATCATAGTACCGTCTTTTGCATCAATCAGCGGCAAAGATACTGTTCTTTCTTGAACTATTTACTCACTAGATTAAATTCATCTTAATATTCTTCCTAAATGGTAACTGAAATACTATTTGGTCTACAAAATCCCCACTTTGGTCTACAAAAACCAAACACCATCTTTTTCCTGCATACTTTTGTCCATCATTAAAATGCAAAAAGAAAAATGAACTACAAAAAATTATCACAAGGAAACACGAAAAGAACAACAGCCTATCTATTCATGATATGCCTGTGCTTCTCTATCTCTGCCCAAAACCTGACACAGAATATCAGGGGTACAGTAACCGACAAAGCATCCGGCACTCCCATTGCCTATGCAACCGTCCAAGTAGAAGACGCCCCCGACAAAGGAACCGTAACAGATGACCAGGGTAACTTTACACTCAAAAATGTTCCTTTAGGACGCCACAACATAAAAGCAAACTTCGTAGGTTATGAGCCCAGTATCTTTCGGGAGATATTGGTATCTTCCGCCAAAGAGATATTTCTTGAAATAACCATGACCGAAAACACACAAGAACTAAACGAAATAGTGATACGCCCGCAAATGAATAAAGAACAGGCACTCAATAAAATGGCACTGAGCGGAGCACGTATGTTCAGCGTGGAAGAAGCCTCGCGCTATGCCGGAGGTATGGACGACCCGGCACGACTGGTCAGTTCCTTTGCCGGAATATCATCAGGAGTATCCAATAACGGCATTTCCATTCATGGGAATGCTCCCCACCTGCTGCAATGGCGACTGGAAGACATAGAAATTCCCAACCCGAACCACTATGCAGACATCGCCACACTGGGCGGCGGAATACTTTCCTCATTAAGCAATCACGTACTGGGTAACTCCGATTTCTTCACCGGCGCTTTTCCGGCAGAATATGGTAACGCCGTATCCGGAGTCTTTGATATGCGCCTCAGGAACGGTAATAACCAAAAAGTAGAGAATACCATCCAGGCAGGAATATTGGGCATTGATGTAGCCTCAGAGGGACCTTTGAGCAAAAAACACAATTCATCTTATATTATCAACTACCGATATTCGGCTACCGGATTACTGGATCATCTTGGAATGGTAGATTTAGGAGGAGCTTTCGACTATCAGGATTTAAATTTTAAACTGAACTTTCCCACCCGCAGAGCAGGAACATTCTCTATTTGGGGAACCAGCCTGATAGATAAATATGGTAGTGACAGAGAAGAAAACATAGACAAATGGGAATATTTAAGTGACAGGGAGGAATCAAAAACAGACCAGTATATGGCAGCAGGCGGCATCAGCCATCGCTATCCCGTAGGTGAAAAAGGTTTCCTTAAAACGACCTTGGCTACCACTTTTTTCAAGAGCACGGCATCTATAGATGTGTTTGACGAAGCAAAGGCTTCCACTCCTTATCTGGATATGTACAGGAAAAATACAAACTTGGTATTTACTTCTTCTTACAACCATAAGTTCAGTGCCAAGTTTACCAACAAGACAGGAATTACCTTTACGCAGATGTTCTATGATACCCAAATGAACCTCTCCCCGTTTGTCAACCAACCGATGAATGTTATCTCAATGGGAAATGGTAATACCAGCCTCTTGTCTGCATACACCAGCAACTCCGTGGGAATAGGCAACCAAGTAACTCTCAGCCTTGGGCTGAATGCACAAATGTTGACTCTGAACAACCACTGGACATTGGAACCACGCGTAGGTATGAAGTGGCAAACCTCACCCAAGGTGTCTTTTGCATTGGCATACGGTCTGAACAGCCGCATGGAAAAAATGGATGTATATTTCACCAAAACCCCACAAACCGGAGAAGAATTGGTAAACAAAGACCTGGACTTTACAAAGGCACACCATTTTATGCTCACTTTTGATTACAAGCTTTCCAATGATATGATACTGAAAATAGAACCTTATTTCCAAACACTGTTTGATGTACCGGTAAGGGCTAACGACTCTTATTCCGTCCTCAACCGGGATGAATTTTATGTGGAAGACGCATTGGTAAACAAGGGCAAAGGAACCAATCTAGGAATAGATATTACCTTGGAGCGCTACCTTAACAGAGGATTTTACTATATGTTCACCGGCTCTCTTTTCAACTCCCGTTACTGCGGAGGCGACCAAGTGTGGCACAATACCAAATTCAACAGGAATTACATTCTTAACCTTTTGGGAGGAAAGGAATGGATGGTGGGACGCAATAAACAAAATATACTCAGCGTAAATGCCAAACTGACTGTTCAGGGAGGAGACAGATACTCCCCCATAGATGTGGCAGCAACCATGGAACACCCCGATAAAGAGGTGCAATATGATGAAACCAAAGCATACAGCAAACAATATTCTCCGATGTTACTGACTAATTTCTCCGTCAGCTATAAGATAAACAAGAAGAAAAGCACACACGAGATTGCCGTCAAGCTGCTGAATGCTACCGGATTCAAAGAGCATTATGGGCATGAATACAATATAAAGACAGGTAAAATAGAAGAAAGCACAAATGTTACTTCATTACCAAATATTTACTATAAAATTGAATTTTAAAAGATAAAAGCATTACTTTTGAACACATTATTTAAAGAAACGATATGACTGACTTTGATAAAATAAATACATCTCCCCTCTTACGCAAACTATTAATCGAGCCCGAATATAGGATGCTAAGACATGCTTCATTTATCTTTATTCTGGCAGTCATATCTCTCAATCAGACTTTTATAACGATGAAAGAGTACGTAGAGATATTAGGACCTAAAATATTTTTGCAATTCTTTTTTCTGTTCGTCACTTATATCATCGTCTGTTATTTTAATCTTTTTATATTGCTTCCTAAGTTTCTGCTAAAGAAGCAGTATATAAAATATTCATTTTATTTGATCCTCATTACCGGCATGCTGACTATTTCCCAAACACTGGAGGAGCGTGCCATGCTTGCCAGCATTAACCGGGTAAATGTATTTTATACTCCACCCATGATATATATCAATACGCTGTCTGCATTCTCATTAGTCATTTTATGCATTTCGGGTGGGGGCATGACGATAGTGCTGAAAGAATGGATGATAAACGACCAAAAGGTGAGGCAACTGGAAAAGCTGCACATACAGTCGGAAGTAGAACAGTTGAAAGAACAAGTAAATCCACATTTACTGTTCAACATCCTGAACCGTACAGGAGGATTAGCAAAATATCAGAGTCAGGAAGCCTCAGATATGCTGATTCGTTTAAGCCAGTTACTCAGATACCAACTATACGATTGTAACAGAGAAAAAGTATTGCTGAGTGCCGAGATAAAATTCCTGAACGACTATCTCACATTGGAAAAAATGTATTCCGGTTCTTTTGATTTCACAATACAATCCGAGAAAAGCTGTTCACTGATTCTCGTGTCTCCCCTTCTGTTCATTTCTTTTGTCCAGTCTGCGGTCATTAGAATTTACGAACTGAATAAGCAATCTTCCATTCATGCAAGATTCAAATCCGATGATGACTATGTACTGTTCACGTGCAGCAGTGACTTGGAGAATATCTTTGCCCATGTAGATTTCTCAAAAATCGGCAAGCGTCTCGAGCTCTTGTACAAACGCCATTATTCCCTGACAATAACAGGTAATGAAGTTACATTAATACTAGACATATAGACCTATGATGCACACTGATAAAAATATAGTCGCTGATTTTCTTTTGAAACCGCGTTTCAGAATTTACAGGCATCTATTGTTACAATTAGTATTGATAACAATGACTTTTAATATCTCTCTGGATGGCGGAGCAGAAATAGCCCAAGATACTACTTCGGCTATTGCCTGGTTCAGTTATTATCTACTACTTAACAGTATTATTTACTTTAATCTTTATGTATTATCCCCACTCTATCTGGAAAAAGAGAAATATCAAAAATATCTGATGGGAGTTGTGCTACTCATCATTGTCACCCTATTGGGAATAGTGGCCTTACAAGCCATTTTATACGACTCTAGGGAACTTAAAGAGTTGCATGACGTGTCCCTGGTTCTATTAAACCTGCTATCCTCCATTTTCTCCGTGGGACTGATGATTGCGGGAACATCCACCTTATTATTATTGCGCCACTGGATAGGCTATAACCAACGCATTGACGAACTGGAATCTACCACCCTGCAATCGGAGTTGCAACATTTAAAGAGGCAGATCAACCCGCATTTCCTTTTCAATATGCTGAACAATGCCAATGTATTGCTCAAGAAGAGTCCCGAAGAGGCCTCCCAACTCTTGTTCAAACTGGAAGACTTGCTACGTTACCAAATTAATGACAGTTCAAGAGATAAGGTATTGCTAAGTTCGGATATTCACTTTCTAAATGATTTTCTGAATTTGGAAAAGATAAGACGGGATAAATTTGAGTATGTTATTTCCAAGGAAGGAAATATAGACCATGTAGCCCTGCCTCCCCTTTTGTTTATCCCGTTTGTGGAGAATGCCGTGAAGCATAACCCCGATAGCGAGCACGAATCTTATGTACATCTTGTTTTCAAAGTATGGAAAGATGAACTGGTATTTCAATGCATAAACTCCAAACCCATAAAACTGCACAATGAAACAAAAAGCAAAGCCGGAGGCTTGGGGCTGAAAAACATCAGGCGCCGTCTGGAATTATTATATCCCGACCGGCATACCTTGGAGATAGAAGAAAATGAAAATATTTACAAAGTAAACTTACGATTGACATTATGAATTGCATCATAGTAGACGATGAACCCTTGGCACGGGAAGCCATTGAGTTATTGACCAAAGATATATCTTCTTTAAATCTGACAGGCACGTTCAACAATGCCGCCTCAGCAGCCCAATTTATGGATCAAAATGTAGTCGATTTGATCTTTCTGGACATACAAATGCCGGGCATCAACGGAATAGAATTTGCCAAGATGATCTCTAAAAGGACTCTTATCATTTTCACCACAGCCTACTCGGAATATGCGCTGGACAGTTACGAAGTGGATGCCATAGATTATCTGATAAAGCCCGTAGACCCGGAACGCTTTAAAAAGGCAGTAACCAAGGCGCTTTCCTATCACTCCCTCTTACTGCAAGAGGATAAAGAAAACATAGAAACTGCCGCCGATGAGTATTTCTTTGTGAAATCCGAAAGGAAGTATTTCAAAGTAAACTTTGAAGATATACTTTTTGTAGAGGGACTGAAAGATTACGTTATCCTGCAACTGAACGAGCAGCGCATCATTACACGCATGAACCTGAAAGCCATCTATGACTTGCTCCCTAAAAGCATATTCCTAAGAGTAAACAAATCTTATATAGTAAACACCACTCAGATAGAAGCATTTGATAACAATGACATCTTTATAAAGAATTATGAAATAGCCATAGGAAACAGTTATCGGGACAGCTTCTTTGAAGAGTTTGTGACGCGTAAACGGAAAAGGAATTAACACAAACAGCAACAGTATGTAAAATTTAACAATTTACTTAAACACCTAAACTATTATTTTCCTACATTTGTTACTTATGAAACTTTAAATACGAAAAGATATGAAAGCAAACCCTGTATTTAGTTTGTACATCCCCACCAAATTAATCTTTGGCTGCGGAGAAATCAAGAAATTATCAAGTGAGAAACTGCCGGGCAAGAAGGCATTAGTCGTCATTTCCTCCGGAACTTCCATGAGAAAATACGGATATCTGGAAAGAGCCCTTGCCCAATTGAGATTAAACAATGTAGAAACCGTAGTTTACGATAAAATCCTTCCCAATCCCATCAAGGAGCACGTAATGGAAGCAGCAGCCATCTGCCGCGCAAAAAAATGTGACTTTGTGGTAGGACTGGGCGGCGGCAGTTCCATCGACTCTGCAAAGAGCATTGCCGTAATGGCTTGCAACGATGGCGATTACTGGGACTATGTATCCGGCGGCAGCGGCAAAGGACGCCCCGTCACCAAAGTTCTTCCCATCATTGCCATCCCCACCACTGCCGGAACAGGAACGGAGATGGACCCGTGGACAGTAATCACCCACGAAACAGCACAGGAGAAAATAGGTTTCGGTTGCCAGCTCACCTTCCCCACTCTCTCTATCGTAGACCCGGAATTGATGGTTTCCATCCCGCCACATCTCACTGCTTATCAAGGATTTGACGCATTCTTCCATGCTGCCGAAGGCTTTATAGCAAACTGCGCCACACCCATCAGTGACCTTTATGCATTGGAAGCCATCCGATTAATCTTTAAATACCTGCCTGTAGCCGTAGCCGACGGCAACAACCTGAAAGCTCGTGCCAAAGTAGCATGGGCAAGCACATTGGCCGGCATGGTGGAAGCAACCTCCAGTTGCACTTCCGAACATTCATTGGAACACGCCATGAGCGCTTATTATCCACAGTTGCCCCACGGAGCAGGACTGATTTCTATCTCCGAAGCCTATTTCGAAACCTTCCGCCACGACTGTACCAAGCGATATATGAAGATGGCCGAAGTAATGTTGCAGAAAAAGAGTTGCCGCCCATCCGAATTTATTGATGCTTTGGTAACTTTGCAAAAAGAATGCGGCGTGCGTCCTATTAAATTGAGTGGATTTGGTATCCAGCCCGAAGATTTTCCCAAGTTCCTGCAAAATGCACGGGATACGATGGGAGGACTGTTTACGCTCGATCCGCGTCCCATTACAGATGAAGAGATCTTGAATATATTCGAGAAGTCTTATAAATAATTATAAACCTATCCACTGTAGGGGCAGATTGAATCTGCCCGATTACATTCTGAAAAATGTATTTGTGTATGCATTCGGGCGGATTCAATCCGCCCCTACGGTGGATGTTATTCTTTATTTAAAGAAGTAATATTTTTACTTTCCGGAAAGTTCTTCCAAAGTCTTTCCCTCGTACTTGCAAATAGCCTCTTTATATTCTTCAGCAATAGCCTTAGGCTCTTTTGTTGCCAGATCATAACCCACCATCACCGTCTTACACTCACATTTCACCTCGTGAGTATCCGTAGTGACCGCGCGCTGCAACAACGTAAAACTCTTATTGCCCAAGTGCACTACTGCCGTCTCTATCACCAAATTATCCGAAAAGAAAACCGGCATAAAGAAATTGGCATTGATATTAGCCACCACGATGGCCAGTTTACTCCAATCAGCACTACCCAATACATCTTTTATATAAGTAGTCTTTGCCAAATCATACAAAGAAAAGTAAACAGAATTATTCACATGACCAAACTGGTCTACATCACTAAAGCGTATTTGTACAGGCATTCTATGCCTTATATTCATATCGTCACTCATTATATAGCTTATTAAAATCGCAGCAAATATAACACTTTTCCCAATATAATAGCCTCAGAATGAGAGATTATTCTTACTTTTGCTTCCCAAAGTAATGAATATGTAACTTAATAACAATATAAACATGGACAAGAAGTATAGCAAAGAGACCTTATGCGTACAAGCAGGATGGACTCCGAAAAAAGGCGAACCGCGCGTATTGCCTATTTACCAAAGTACAACATTTAAATATGACACCAGCGAGCAAATGGCGCGTTTGTTTGACCTGGAAGACGCAGGATATTTCTACACACGCCTGCAAAACCCCACCAACGATGCTGTTGCCGCAAAGATTGCCGCACTGGAAGGCGGCGTGGGCGCTATGTTGACTTCATCCGGTCAGGCAGCCAACTTCTATGCCATCTTTAATATCTGCCAGGCAGGTGACCACTTTGTATGCTCGTCAACCATCTACGGAGGTACGTTCAACCTGTTTGGCGTTACCTTGAAAAAACTGGGCATCGACTGTACTTTCATTGATGCCAACGCATCCGAAGAAGAAATAGACAAGGCTTTCCGCCCCAACACCAAAGCGCTGTTCGGCGAAACCATCTCCAATCCCAGCATCGACGTACTGGACATTGAAAAATTCGCACGCATCGCCCACAAGCATGGTGTACCTTTGATTGTGGACAATACATTTGCCACCCCCATCAACTGCCGCCCGTTTGAATGGGGAGCAGACATCGTAACCCACTCCACTACAAAATATATGGACGGACACGCTACCAGCGTAGGCGGCGCCATAGTGGACAGCGGCAACTTTGACTGGGAAGCCCATGCCGATAAATTCCCCGGATTGACCCAGCCCGATGAATCCTACCACGGACTGACCTACACCAAAGCATTCGGCAAAATGGCTTACATGACCAAAGCCACCGCACAGTTGATGCGCGACCTTGGTTCCATACAGTCCCCGCAAAACTCTTTCTTGCTGAACTTAGGCTTGGAGACCCTGCACCTGCGCGTACCCCGCCACTGCGAAAATGCACAGAAAGTGGCCGAATGGCTGGAAGCAAACCCGAAAGTAAAATGGGTGAACTATTGCGGACTGAAAAGCAGCCAATACTACGACCTGGCACAGAAATATATGCCCAACGGTTCCTGCGGCGTCATCGCTTTCGGCTTGAACGGCACGCGCGAGGAAGCCATCGAATTTATGGACAAACTGAAATTTATCTGCATCGTGACCCACGTTGCCGATGCCCGCACCTGTGTGTTGCACCCAGCAAGCCATACTCACCGCCAACTCAGCGACGAGCAGTTGCGTGAAGCAGGTGTTGCTCCGGATTTGATCCGCCTGTCCGTAGGTATTGAAAATGTGAACGATATCATTGCAGACATCGAACAAGCCTTGCAATAAGCATGAAAAGAATAATTATCATTGGCGCCACTTCCGGTATCGGACTGGAAGTGGCACGATGTTATCTGAAAGCCGGTTGGCAAGTAGGAGCAGCAGGACGCCGAGAAGAAGAACTGGAAAAGTTGCGCCAATCCGCCCCCCGGCAAGTATTCACCCAAAAGATAGATGTCACCCGCGAAGACGCCCCTTTGTTATTGAAGCAACTGATTGACCAAATGGGTGGCATGGACATCTTTCTCCTTAGCTCCGGCATAGGAAAGCAAAATCTTTCCCTGCAACCTGATATAGAATTACAAACCGCCGCCACCAACGTAGCAGGGTTTATGCGAATGGTGAACGCTGCTTACCATTATTTTGAGCAGAAAGGCGAAGGGCATATAGCTGTAATCAGCTCTATTGCAGGGACAAAAGGCTTAGGTTCCGCCCCAGCCTACTCCGCCACGAAGCGTTTTCAGAACACGTACATAGATGCGTTGGACCAACTGGCGAGGATGAACAAACTAAACATATCCTTTACCGACATCCGTCCCGGATTCGTAGCCACTCCTTTATTGAAAGACGATAAATACCCTCTGCTGATGCGTGCCCCCCAAGTGGCATTGCAGATTGTAAAAGCCATCAACCGAAAAAAAAGAGTACTCACCATAGACTGGCGCTACCGAATTATCGTATTCTTTTGGAGACTCATTCCCAGATGGTTATGGGTGCGGTTGCCTATCAAAAACTAAATTTGGTTAAGTCTATTTCCCTTGCTTATTCCACTTTATCAAACCTCCAAAATCCTTTCGCAATACAGAGTTATTCATAATAATAGCATATTTAAATCCCAAGTATTCGCTCTTTATATCCAATAATTCTTTAATGACACCATAGTATTCTTCCTTACAGCCATCTAGATATTTATTTACTGCACCTTGAAATACATTAAATGCACGAATAAATTCATCATAAAAGCGCTGTTCTCTCAGAGTTCTAAATGCAAGTTTTCCATTAAACAACAACGACAGAAGTTGAATTGTCTGAAGTACCTCTGACGAATCTTTATCACTTTCAAAGTAAACTTTCTTTTGCATAAAATCAACATGATGAAGAATAATTTCCTCTATGTTGCACTTGTCAGGATGCAAAACCGAGTCATAACGATCAGACTTTTTATTATTACAATATTCACAAGCTGCATACAAATTTCCCCATTCATTCACAAGCTCCGGGTCTGTATTATTCTGTGAAGACAGATGCTCCACCTGATAGTTTGTATGCAAATGCCTTTCGCACAAATAGCATTTTTCATCTTGGTCAGCAAGCAGCTGTCGGCAAACTTCATCTGTATTATAACCTTTCTGCAAAGTAGAAGGGATACTCTCACATTTTCTTACCCTAATCATTATCTCCCACTCTTTATATTCCACATTCGGTTCAATTCATAATATCTGGCCTTTACATTTGGTGCCACCATTTCCGGCATTTTCTCAAAATCAGCCAAATACATTCCTAGTTCCTTCTGCTCCGAAAGGGATAAAGAGGATGACTTTATCAATTCTTCCATTCTGTTCAACCTCATTTCTATCTCACTGGATTCTGTTTTAACGCCAAAATATCCTTCCGCCAAAGCTTCATAAGAATACTCTGTCAAGTCTGCTATCGGCTCGCGATGTTCCAAATCAAAAGCAACTATATCTGATAATGAATTGAGGATAAATGGAGAATGGGTAGTCACTATAAATTGTATATTAGGAAATAATCTTGTCAAGATAGGCAAAATAAGCCGCTGCAATTCCAAATGCAGATGGGTTTCTATTTCATCAATCAATACAATACCTTCTTTCTCATAAGCACGTATGATTTGATTTTGTTCCTGCATCTTCAATATCAAATCGGTCGCAATATCCAAAACAGCAGAATATCCCGCTGACACCTCCGTAAATTTAAAAGACTTTCCTCCACTTTGTATGTGAAACGAATAATCCTTATAATTAAATACAAGTTCCAACGCCGCATCCCCAAAGATTTCTCTAAGAATATCTTGAAAGCCATCGAACCAACCACGAATATAATCAGCATCTTCCAGCTTTCCTTCATTGCGTGCCAAAGCCTCTTGTATTTTACAATCTACTATAAAATTCAAAAGCTGGTCCACCTTGCTTTGCTTCAAGTCAAAACTCATTTCTAGATTAGGCTTAACGGGATTCTTAGGTTCAGAGAAACGGGATTTACGCTCATCGGAATAATAAGCGATGATAAATTTTCTATCCGCCAAGTCTTTCGCCAAAGAATAATCATCCGCGAGAAACAGTTCCACTTTTCCAAAAAGATCTTGTATCCGCTTGCTATAATGATCTATATTACTTTGTATAGAAATGCATTTAGCCTTGTCTTCGTTTTTTTGAGCTTTTTCCAATTCGCCTTGGCAATACTCCAAATTCCCCCTAAGGCTTTTATAATTCAGGCTTTCATCATAACCTATTTTATTCAAATACTCAATGATTGCATTCAACAAAATCGTTTTCCCACTACCGTTTTTACCGGTAATAATCAAATGCTTCTTTTTATCTTCACTTATTGGAATCACAAAATCCTGTAAGTGAAAGATATGATTTACCTTTATACTAGTAATATAGTTACTCATAATTCTTCTTTTTTTGAGATATCAAGAGAATCAATCTCCATATATTGAGAGGTAAAGATATAAAAAAACATTGGTTATAGAAAAGAAAATCACTTTTCTAACAAAAAAGAATATTATCTTTGTAACAACTTTCCCCCCACCCCCGTCTACCTAATTGAAAGCGCCTTTCAAAACAACTTATAGTATGAACCAAAAACAAAATAAAGCAATGAAAAAGTACATATTCACCCTACTCCTGTTACTGGTCTGCCACCTGGGTTACGCACAGAGCATCAACAGCCTCTTTAACGAATTTGGCAGTGAAAAGAACGCCGACTGCGTCAAAGTCTCCTCCTTTATGATGTCCATCGGTAAAATGTTTGCCGGACACGATAAGGATGCCGAAATCATAGGAAAGATAAAATCAATAAGAGTCCTGGATCTGGACGACTGCCCAACAAACGTAAAAGAACGCTTCAACAAGAAAGCAAACAAGCTGAGCTTGGACGGATACGAAGAACTAATGCGTGTTAACGACGACGGCGACAAAGTACGCATACTGATGAAAACCAAAAAAGAAGTCATCCGCGAACTGCTATTGGTATGCACCGGCAACGACGACTGCACACTGGTACAAATAAACGGAAAATTCACCAAAGACGACATTGACCAATTAGTAAATCAGGAAACCGGAAAGAAACATGGACGCCGCTAACTTTAAACAACAATTTCTCCCCTGCCACCCCAAGCTCTACCGGGCAGCTTTCCGACTGATGGGCAACGCCCAAGACGCGGAAGACATGGTGCAGGAAGCGTATCTGAAATTGTGGAACAAGCGCGACGAACTGACCAACGTACTGAACATCGAAGCCTATTGCGTCACCCTCATCAAGAACCTGTGTTACGATGCCCTGCGCCGCAGCCAACTGGACGAGGACGGACGCCCGCCCGAGGAACTCCCCCTCCCCACGGACACCAACATAGCCCGCGAAGTGGAGCAACGGGACGAAGTGAACCACGTGAGAAAGCTCATCAGCCAACTGCCCGAACAACAACGAAAGGTGATCGTGCTGAGGGATATAAACGACTGTTCCTTTGAAGAAATAGAACAAACCACGGGACTGAACGCCATCAACATACGAGTATTGTTGAGCCGCGCCCGCAAAAAGATACGTGAACAATATAATGAAATAATGAACTATGAAAGTAAATGATATAGAAAAACTATTAGCCCGATACTACGATGGTGAAACCAGCGAAGCAGAAGACAGGAAACTGAAACGGTTCTTCACCGAAGAAGATGTTCCGGCTCATTTACTTGCCGAGAAAGAAATCTTCATGCAACTGAATGCTGCCGCCCATTCTTCGGATTCCGGCATAGCCACAAGGACAGAAGAAAGCGAAGCCCCCCAAATTCCCGAAGGACTGGAAAGCAGACTGAGTGGCATGATAGACGAATGGGACACGCGCGAAAGACGGGTACTAAAAGTAAAAAAGCATACACGCACCCTGCGCCTGCAATGGATAGGAAGCATAGCCGCCAGCCTGCTCATCCTGTTCTCCGTGGGAATGTATCTGTACAAACCATACACCCCGCCCACTCCGCAAGATACCTGTACCACTCCCGAAGAAGCCTATGCACAGGCACAGAAAGCACTTATCATGCTATCCACCGGGCTGAACAAAGGACTGGAGACGGTAGAGACAGTGCAGGAAACCACTACCAAAATTCAAGAGAACGTAAACGAACAATTAAACCGAATAAACAACATAAAGCAATGAAACGTACATACATTATTACTTTATTATTATCCTTGTGCTCCCTATTCACTTATGCACAGGACTCTTATTTTGACAAGTTTGCCGATATGGAAGGTGTCAGCTCCGTCTATATCTCGAAGGCAATGCTCAGTCTGATGCCCAATATGCAGGCGGACGGCATCAACATAGGCGAAGTAGCTTCAAAGTTGGATAACATCCAGATTCTGAGCAGCGAAAAGCCCGACATCATAGCCAAACTAAGGAAAGAAACCGCATTTATCAACCCGAAGAATGGTTACGAGGAACTGATGCGTATCAATGATGACGGAGAAAAGACCATCATTTATCTGAAACGTAATAAAAGCGGGAAAAAGGAATTCGTACTACTGAATAATGAGAAGGAGGAGTTTACCATCATCGTCATCACAGGAAACTTGACGTTGCAGGAGATACAGGGAATTATTAATAAGAACTAACTTAGTTCCCTCCCGCCCTTAAAACGACTCTTTCTACACATCTAGTTGACATTTACCGTAGGGGCGGATTGAATCCGCCCGAACCCAGCGGTCACGACCTTGGGAGTAATACACAAAGCAAACCGTCATCGGGCAGATTCAATCTGCCCCTACAGTAGACGAAAGCGTTACTGAAAATGTGAACGAGATGTGTAGAAAGAGTAGCTCTCAAGAGGAAAAGAAGACACTCCGACTACAGAGATATCAATTACAGTTCCCTTACAGTTATAGGAATATATTTCCTCCTTATAGCAAACAACTTAAACTTACTTCTTCACCCTCTTTTGCGTAGGCAAAGAAAACTCATGCACCTCTGTCACCGCCCCATTGCTCTCCGTGGCATAAACCCGGAAATCCGCTTGCCCGTCTTTCAACTTCTTTCCGCCACGGATGGTTGCCGTATATCGAATCTGATTCCCCACCGGCATATAACTCACCTGCACCGACGGCGAAATCAGCAAATTCTTCATCCCGCTGGTCTCCTCAACCACCGGAGTAATATTATAGGCCGGCACATCCCCATTATTCACCATATCAAACACCAGCTTACTATCTTCCTCCGCATCAATCACATGATTCCGGTTATCATCAATAAAGCGCAGGTTTATAATCTGCAAACCCGAAGCAGGCGGAGCATCCTCATAGTAAGTATTATTCTCATAACGAGAAGAAGAATTCTCATAACGGGACGAGCTCTCATAACGGGGAGTAGACGGACGAGTTTTTATATAATACTCATCCACCACATACTCATCTTCCTTGGGCGTAGTCACCGCATTCCCCACCGCAGCTCCCGCCACCGTGCCTATCAGCGCACCAAATTGTGAACCATTATATCCTCCTGCCCTATCGCCCACAATAGCCCCCAACACACCGCCAATAGCCGCACCTGCTTGCACGGCAGCCGGATTGCCCTGCATCCCATAAGGCGAGCAGGCAGAAAAAATACCGGCGGTCAATAACACTATAAATATTGCTTTTCTCATATTCTCTAACTATTTATCATCCTTTTATACAGACAAATATACTTTTTCCGGCGGACAATACCCTCTTTTACAGTGTTAAAGTTTCATTCTCGTCCTTTCAAGTTTGGCTCCCCACAGTTATGGAGAGCGCTCCTCATAGCCGTGGAGAGCGCTCCCCATAACCGTGAGCAGCGCTCCCCATAGCCGTGGGGAGCCAAACTTGAAGGCACGAAAAAGAGTTTTGATAAGGCTAAATAACAAAAGAGATGCCGGAAGAAGGAATCTTTTTCCCTATCTTTGCCGCAAACAACAAATAGGCAATGGAATTAAAAGCAAAATATCAGCAACGCATTGACCAGGCGGACCGGGAACTGAAACAAGTAAAAAACAAGATTCTGCGCATCAGCAGCCTGAGGGTACTATTGTTCCTGGCGGGAATCTTTGGCGTGATTTACTTCTATAGCGCGGGAGCAGCCACGGTATGCCTCGTCATAGCCTGTACTTTCGTACCCTTCCTGGTGCTGGTGAAGTATCATAACCGGTTATTCTTCCGCAAAGATTGGCTGGAAACGTGCATACAGATCAATCAGGATGAACTTGCCGCGCTGGATGATAACTATGAAGCCTTTGACGGCGGAGAGGAATTTATCAACCCTGCCCACCGATATTCTTATGACTTGGATCTATTCGGAAAGCATTCCTTGTTTCAAGCCTTGAACCGCACGTGCACTTCGTTTGGAAAGAACAAGTTGGCAGAATGGTTGCAACAACATTTAGAGAAGAAAGAGGAGATAGAAAAGCGGCAGGAAGCAGTGAAGGAACTTGCTACTTTCTTTGATTTCCGCGAGACGTTCCGCATCACCGGATTGCTGTACAAAGGAGCGACAAGCGACCGCGAGGAAATTAAAGAATGGACCGAAGCCCCCGCTTATTTCAGCCGGATGTGGTGGAGCCGCCCTGCTGTGTGGCTGGTGCCGTCCGTCAATATCCTGCTTGCCGCTTTGGGGTTGGCAGGCATTATCTCGATGAATTGGTTCGGATTCGTATTCGGCGCATTTGTGGTGGCGAGCTTTGGATTAATCAAGCACGTCAGCAACCTGCAAAGGGTGTACGATAAGAAGTTGCGCATCCTGTCCATCTATGCGGAACTCATCAGCCTGATAGAAAAACAAGAAATGCAGGCTCCCCTGCTGAAAGAACTAAAAGCAGAATTCGGCATAGACGGCAAACTGACTACGAATATTCTGAAAGAACTCTCGCGCGAACTGGAGAGGCTGGATTTACGCAATAATCAGATACTTTATGTGTTATTGGAAGGCTCCCTGTTCTGGCAGCTCCGCCAAGTGATGCGCATCGAGCAATGGCGGCAAAAGTATGGAATGCATCTTCTACACTGGCTGGATACGCTGGGACAGATGGATGCCCTTTGTTCCATGGCAAACTTTGCATACAATCATCCGGCATACACGTATCCCGTGATAGCGGAGAAGCCCTTTGTCTTCCTTGCCCAAGAGATGGGACATCCGCTGATGCCCGCCCGGCAATGTGTGACCAACGAGGCGGAAATCCCCGCACGCCCGTTTTTCGTCATCATCACCGGGGCGAATATGGCTGGCAAAAGTACCTATCTGCGCACCATCGGCGTGAATTATGTGCTGGCGTGCATCGGCAGCCCTGCTTGTTGCTCATCACTGGAGATATATCCCGCCAAATTGGTGACCAGCCTGCGCACATCGGACTCGCTGACCGATAATGAATCTTATTTCTTTGCCGAACTGAAACGTCTGAAACAGATCATAGACCGATTGAACAACGGAGAAGAACTGTTTATCATCCTGGATGAAATCCTGAAAGGGACCAACTCCATGGACAAGCAAAAGGGTTCATTCGCCCTGGTACGCCAGTTGATGGAACTGAAAGCAAACGGCATCATCGCCACGCACGATTTGTTGCTGGGACAGTTGATAGAACATTTCCCCACGGAAATACGCAATTACTGTTTTGAGGCGGATATAACGAATGACGAGTTGACGTTCTCGTACAAGCTGCGCAAAGGCATTGCACAGAATATGAATGCATGCTTCCTAATGAAAAAGATGGGGCTGATCATCAACGACTAGCCCCACCCAACAATTTATCACATTAACGTCTTAAGCAAATAAAGCCGACCTTCACAGGCCTTGCTTTATTCTTTCATAACATAAAGAGTCATAGAAAATTAAAATTCATTTGTACTTAGACAATCCATAAATGCGCTTGCATCCTTGCCTGTATAGTAGAATACAGAAGATGCAGGCTCATAGGTATAGGGAATAAAACGGAATAACTGAACGGCCACAAATTTCTTATCATGAGAAACCATGTAGTCCATTCTCACATTTCCGTTTGATTTTACTTTCACGTCGTTCTTTGCCTCGAATGTTTTCTTTTCCAAAGTATCGGTCAGAGCTTGCAAGTCGCATACGTCAAAGAAGCATGAACCCTCTTTCGCCACGCTGCCGGTAGGGGTATATACCCACTCTTTGCTTCTCCAAAAAAGACGGAACACAGCCAGCAGGAACAAAATTGTACCTCCTGCCATAAACAGCATACTGATGGTGGAGGAGGAATCGCCCATCTTGAGGGAAGTGACAAAAGCACCTGCACCCACCACACATAAGATGGCAGAGATGATAACAGAGGAAATACTGGTACGCTTTACAATATCGGGATGTGCTGTTGAAAACAAAGTTGCTTCAGCAGAAATAGTATGATTCATAATGATTTTGATTTTATACTTTACTAATAAAAATACAATAACTCACGCATGGTTACACCTCGCCCATAGCAAGACAGAACCACTTGATTAATAAGCAGTAAAGAGTAAAATCCTAAATAAGAATACGTCTCATGCCAAAGATATAATGCTCGCAAGCATTATCCCAGCTAAGACTGCGGGAGGTATCATACACACGGGTATGACAGTTTGCCAGATTGGCCATACGGGTAGCCATTCTGCGCAACAGGTTCTTTATAAATTGGGTGGTTTCAATCAACGAGAAGCGATACATACGCTCGGCAGACGTGCTGACGCGATGTGCCAAGCTGTGGGCATCTCCTATTTCTTCCATATCTGCTACGCCCTTATCTCTGGCAATAGGCACAATAGCATCGGTGTTTACAGTATGGTGAGAGGCATCATTCGCCGCATTGTGCACAGCGCATATTCCTATCGAACGGGCTGTAGTAGCTGCATCGATATGTGTTGCCTTAGCACACACTATGGCAAGCAGAAAAAATAATATGACTGTTACGAATCCTTTCATTCCTCTCTCTTTTTCTGGTTACAAAGATAGCATAAATAACGTTTTCATTTCCACTTCATACAATAATTAACAAACAACAATGGTTTTTTGTTCAAGAGCGGATGAAGGATTATGAAGGATTTGCCTTCATACAAAGCGGTTGATACACAGGATTTTACGGCATCTTGAAGGATTTGAAGGATTTTTGAAGCTTTTATTATTCGGGGTGTCAGGCAGGATTATTCCTTATCCATCAGCAAAAGAAATAGGCATATGTCCTAGGCATTCACCTCTCCCCCATTACGGTCTACTCCTCCTACACACCTCCATTAACATTACCAGTAATGCCGTTATCCACCGTAGGGGCGGATTGAATCCGCCCGATAACACTCCGAAAGGTGTATTTGTGGATGTATCCAGGCGGAAGCATTCCGCCCCTACAGTGGATGGAAACCTTAGCTTGACGGCTATGGGGCAAACCTCGCCACCACGGGTAAATGTATAGAAGTATAATACGAGATACATAAAAAAAGCCATAGCTTTTTCGAAGCTATGGCTTTTATTATATATAGTGTAATACAGATTACTCAGCTTTAGGGGCTTCCTCTGTAGTTTCAGCTACCGGTGCTGCAGGAGCTTCTGTAGCAGTTGCACCCTTCTTAGAACGACGAGTACGAGTTGCTTTCTTAGCAGTTGCAGTCTTAGCCATGTTTTCATCATAGTCTACCAACTCGATGAAGCACATTTCAGCGTTGTCACCCAGACGGTTACCAGTCTTGATGATACGAGTATAACCACCCGGACGATCTGCTACTTTTACAGAGATTTCTTTGAACAACTCCGTTACAGCAATTTTATCTTGCAAGTTGCTAAATACAACACGACGTGAGTTTGTAGTGTCATCTTTAGACTTTGTGATTAAAGGCTCAACGAATTTCTTCAAAGCTTTAGCCTTTGCAACAGTCGTAGTGATTCTTTTGTGCTTGATCAAAGAGCAAGCCATGTTAGATAACATAGCACTTCTATGAGAAGCAGTACGACCTAAATGATTGAATTTCTTATTGTGTCTCATTTTTTATTCTTTATCTAATTTATACTTAGAAATATCTGTTCCAAACGACAGATTCAGACTCTCGAGCAAATCATCAAGCTCCGTGAGCGATTTCTTTCCGAAGTTTCTGAACTTCAACAGGTCGGTCTTATTAAACTGTACCAAGTCACCCAATGTTTCTACATCGGCAGCCTTCAAACAGTTCAAAGCACGAACTGAGAGATCCATATCAACAAGCTTAGTCTTAAGCAACTGGCGCATGTGCAATACTTCTTCATCAAATTCTTCATTGCCGTCCACATCTGATGTTTCAAGAGTGATCTTTTCATCAGAGAACAACATAAAGTGATAAATCAATATCTTAGCAGCTTCTTTCAGAGCTTCCTTCGGATGAATGGAACCATCGGTAGTAATTTCCAATACCAGTTTTTCGTAGTCAGTCTTCTGCTCAACGCGGAAGTTTTCTACCTGATACTTTACATTACGTATCGGTGTGTAAATAGAGTCGATGGGAATTACATTGACATCAGTACAGTATTCACGGTTTTCGTCAGCCGGAACATAACCTCTACCCTTGTTAATTGTAATATCCATCTGCATTGTTGCTTTTGAATCTAAATGGCAAATAACCAATTCAGGATTTAACACTTCAAATCCAGTCAAATACTTACTTATATCACCTGCCTTAAATTCACTAGAATTCTCAACGGTAATGCTTACCTTTTCGTTTTCAAATTCTTCTACTACTTGCTTAAATCTGACTTGTTTCAGATTTAAGATAATGTTGGTTACGTCTTCTTTCACACCGGGTACAGATGCGAACTCATGTTCTACACCTTCGATCTTAATCGTGTTGATTGCGAATCCTTCCAATGAAGAAAGAAGAATACGGCGTAAAGCATTACCTACGGTAATACCGAAACCGGGTTCGAGTGGGCGGAACTCAAATTTTCCAAATCTGGAGTCCGCTTCCAACATTAATACTTTATCAGGTTTTTGAAATGCTAATATCGCCATGAAATTAATTATTATTTAGAGTACAATTCAACGATCAAGTGTTCTTTAATGTTTTCAGGAATGTCTGCTCTTTCAGGTATATGTAACAATTTACCTACCTTAGAAGTTTCATCCCATTCCAACCAAGGATATTTGCTATGGTTGAATCCTGCAAGTGAATTAGCAATTACTTCCAATGATTTAGATCTTTCGCGTACACCTACGATCTGACCGGGCTTTACAGAGAATGAAGGAATATTAACTACCTTTCCATCTACTGTAATGTGCTTGTGGCCTACCAACTGACGGGCAGCGGCACGAGTAGGAGCAATACCCAAACGGAACACCACGTTGTCAAGGCGAGCCTCTAAGCTCTGCAACAAGATCTCACCGGTAATACCGTTAGCGCTTGCAGCCTTTTCAAACAGGTTACGGAATTGTTTTTCCAATACACCGTAAGTATATTTAGCTTTTTGTTTTTCTGCCAACATGATACCGTATTCAGAAGTCTTTCTTCTTCTGTTGTTACCATGCTGTCCGGGAGGATAGTTCTTCTTAGATAAAACTTTATCTGCTCCAAAGATTCCTTCACCGAATTTACGGGCAATTCTTGATTTTGGTCCAGTATATCTAGCCATTTCTTTTTCTAATTTAATTGTTACTAATGAACTTAATTTGTTGCAGCCGCGATTACAGAAAGGAAGTGCAATCCATTATTAACAAAATCAAGTTACATATAAAAATAGGTTATCTATTAAACTCTTCTTCTCTTCGGAGGACGACAACCATTGTGTGGAAGCGGAGTTACATCGATGATTTCAGTAACTTCGATACCAGCTCCATGTATAGTTCTGATAGCAGACTCACGTCCGTTTCCAGGACCCTTAACATAAGCTTTCACCTTTCTCAGGCCAAGATCAAACGCAATTTTAGCGCAATCTTGTGCAGCCATCTGTGCTGCATAAGGAGTGTTCTTTTTAGAACCTCTAAATCCCATCTTACCTGCAGAAGACCATGAAATAATCTGACCTTCACTGTTTGCCAGAGATACAATGATGTTGTTGAATGAAGAATGAACATGCAACTGTCCATTAGCGTCAACCTTCACATTTCTCTTCTTAGCTGCGACTGTTTTTTTTGCCATATCAACAATTATTATTTAGTAGCTTTTTTCTTATTTGCAACTGTTTTCTTTCTTCCCTTACGTGTACGAGCATTGTTCTTTGTGCTCTGACCACGAACCGGCAGACCAATACGGTGACGCACACCACGGTAGCAACCAATATCCATTAATCGCTTAATGTTCAATTGTACTTCTGAACGAAGATCACCTTCCACTTTGTATTCAGCACCAATGATTTCACGGATTTTAGCTGCCTGGTCATCTGTCCAGTCCTTTACTTTCAAATCTCTGTCAACACCAGCCTTATCCAAGATTTTTGCTGAACTGCTGCGTCCAATACCATATACGTAGGTTAACGCAATCTCGCCTCTCTTATTCTGAGGCAAATCTACACCAACTATTCTTATAGCCATATACTAAATTATTTTTTTTGCAAAAATAATAAATTATCCTTGACGTTGTTTATACTTAGGATTTTTCTTGTTAATAACATACAAACGGCCATTACGTCTAACGATCTTACATTCTGGCGTGCGTTTCTTTAATGATGCTCTTACTTTCATATCTTAATTTTATTTATATCTAAACACAATTCTTCCTTTCGATAAGTCGTAAGGAGACATTTCGACTCTCACTTTATCTCCCGGCAAGATCTTGATGTAATGCATACGCATCTTACCTGAAATATGTGCAGTAATCTCATGTCCGTTTTCTAATTCAACACGAAACATTGCATTAGACAATGCTTCAACTATAACTCCATCTTGTTCTATTGCGGATTGCTTTGCCATATTAAATTGCTTTATCTCCTAATACTTGTTCGACATATTCAAATGAGGACAAAATATCTGCCTTCCCAACTCCTATTGCAACTGTATGCTCAAAGTGAGCGGCACATTTTCTATCTCGTGTACGTACTGTCCAGCCATCTCTCTCCATTACTATCTGTCGAGCTCCCAATGTGATCATCGGCTCGATGGCTATACACATACCTTTCTTCAATAGAGTGCCATATCCTCTTTTCCCGTAATTGGGCACTTGCGGGTCTTCGTGCATATCTTTACCGATACCGTGTCCCACAAATTCTCTCACCACTCCATAAGTATTTGCTTCGCAATGTTGCTGAACAGCAAAACCTATATCACCCAAACGCTTTCCATGAATGGCATTCTCTATTCCTAAATACAAAGCCTCTTTTGTTGTTTTCAAGAGTTTCAATACTTCGGGAGCAACTTCTCCTACACAGAAAGTGTAAGCTGAGTCTCCACAGAAACCATTCATATAAGTACCACAATCCACAGAAACAATATCACCTTCTTCCAAAGGGGTATCATTGGGAATACCGTGTACAACCTGATCATTCACCGAAGTACATAACGTACTGGGAAACGGATCACCGTATTGATTAGGAAAACCTTTGAAAGTAGGGACAGCGCCATTATCTCTAATGAACTCTTCGGCCACCTTGTCCAGTTCTTTGGTTGTAACACCAGGTTTTATCAATTTAGCGACTTCAGCCAGAGTCTTACCTACAAGTAGGTTACTCTGACGAAGCAGCTCTATCTCATCATCTGTCTTAAGAAATATCATCTCAGACTAATTAATATGCAGCAACATTACCGGCACGCCCCTTAATTCTTCCGGAATTCAACAGACCGTCATAATGGCGCATCAACAAATGGCTTTCAACTTGCTGGAGTGTATCCAATACAACACCTACAAGAATCAACAATGATGTACCACCAAAGAATTGAGCGAACTCAGCTTTTACTCCAAATATACCTGCAAATGCAGGGAAAATAGCAATAATAGCCAAGAAAACAGAACCCGGCAGAGTAATACGAGACATAATTGCATCTATATACTCAGCTGTATTCTTACCTGGTTTTATTCCCGGAATAAAACCATTGTTTCTCTTCATATCTTCTGCCATCTGGTTCGGGTTTATTGTAATTGCAGTATAGAAGTATGTAAATACAATAATCAATATTGCAAAAACAAAGTTATACCAGAAGCTAGTATGATCTACAAATGCACGTACAATACCACTTGCTGTAGCAGCGTTTGAAAAACCAACCAATGTAATAGGAATAAACATGATTGCCTGAGCAAAAATGATAGGCATTACATTAGCAGCATTTACCTTCAAGGGAATATATTGTCTGGCACCACCATATTGCTTATTGCCTACGATGCGTTTTGCATACTGTACGGGGATCTTACGAACACCCTGAACCAAAAGAATGGCACCTGCAATAACGAACAATAAGAATACAATTTCCAATAAGAACATGATAATACCACCTGCACCCGGAGAGGCCAGACGTGAAACGAATTCCTGGAATAAAGACTGCGGCAGACGGGCAATGATACCAATCAAGATGATGAATGATATACCATTACCGATACCTTTATCTGTTATTCTTTCTCCAAGCCACAAAATAAACATACTTCCTGCTGCCAAAATGATGGTAGAAGTAATAATAAAGAATGTCCAATCTAATGAAGCATTAAGTGACGGGCCTGCTTGCATCTTAAGGTTAAGCAAGTATGAGGGAGCTTGGAAAACCAAAATTGCAATTGTCAATATACGAGTATATTGATTGATTTTTCTTCTACCACTTTCACCTTCACGTTGGATTTTCTGAAAGTAGGGAACAGCAATCGCCAAAAGCTGAATTACAATTGATGCCGAGATATATGGCATGATTCCCAATGCGAAAATAGACGCATTAGAAAACGCTCCTCCAGAGAACATGTTTAACAAGGCTAACAAACCTTCACTTGTTTGTTTATGCAACTGAGTTAACATAGCCGGGTTAATACCTGGAAGAACCACGTAAGAACCAAACCTGTAAATTGCAACAAATAATATAGTAATGAGGATCCTTTGTCTCAGATCCTCAATTTTCCATATATTCTTTAATGTTTCAATAGATTTTCTCATTGAATCAGAGTTTTACTGCATTACCACCAACAGCTTCGATTGCAGCTACTGCACTTTTAGAGAAAGCGTTAGCTTCCACATCAAGCTTCGTAGTCAAACTACCGTTACCTAGTACTTTTACCAATTGATTAGAAGAGATGTAACCAGCTTCAATAAAGTCACTCATTCCTACCTTAGTCAGATTCTTAGCTTCAGCCAATTTCTGAATAGTTTCAAGATTGATTGCTTTATATTCTACACGGTTAATATTCTTAAAACCAAACTTCGGAACACGACGTTGAAGAGGCATCTGTCCACCTTCAAAACCGATCTTCTTTGAATAACCTGATCTTGATTTAGCACCTTTATGACCTCTTGTAGAAGTACCACCTAAACCAGAACCAGCGCCACGGCCGACTCTCTTTCTAGTCTTTGTTGATCCTTCTGCAGGTTTTAAATTACTTAAATTCATATCGTAATTAGTTTTTTTATTAACAATGAATTACTTAACGATGGCAACCAGGTGCTTAACCTTATTAACCATTCCCAAAATTGAAGGAGTTTCTTCGTGCTCAACCACACGATTCATTTTGCGAAGTCCCAGTGCATCGAGTACTCTTTTCTGATCAGCAGGAGCACCAATTCTACTTTTTACTTGTTTAATCTTAATAGTTGACATATTTCCTCCTTATCCTCTAAATACTTTTTCCATACTTACACCTCTGTTCTGAGCAACCATGCGAGCATCTCTCATTTCACCCAAAGCCAGAATTGTAGCTTTTACCAAATTGTGCGGGTTAGAAGAACCTTTTGACTTAGCCAAAACGTCTGTAATACCTACACTTTCCAATACGGCACGCATTGCACCACCTGCTACCACACCTGTACCGGTAGAAGCCGGTTTGATGAATACTTCAGCACCGCCGAATTTAGCTGTCTGTTCGTGAGGAACTGTACCTTTCAATACGGGGACACGAGTCAGGTTCTTCTTAGCTGCTTCTACACCTTTAGCAATAGCAGCTGTAACTTCACCTGCTTTACCAAGGCCCCAACCAATAATACCGTCTTCGTTTCCAACAACGACAATTGCAGAGAAGCTGAATGTTCTACCACCCTTTGTTACTTTAGTAACACGGTTGATAGCAACCAATCTGTCTTTTAACTCTATATCGTTAGTTATCTTAACTCTATTATTAACTGCCATAATTGATTAAAATTTAAGTCCACTGTTACGAGCAGCGTCAGCTACTTCTTTGATTCTCCCATGATACAAGTAACCATTACGGTCGAATACGACAGTCGTAATACCAGCTTCCTGAGCTTTTTTAGCGATCAGTTCACCAACTTTAGCAGCCTGTTCTTTCTTAGGCATAGCTTCCAATCCCAAAGATGAAGCTGCTGCCAAAGTCTTACCAGACAAGTCATCGATAACTTGAACGTAAATCTGCTTGTTACTTCTAAACACACTCATACGCGGACGTTCAGTTGTACCTGAAATCTTATTGCGTACTCTATATTTGATCTTGATTCGTCTTTCTAATTTTGTTGTCATGATAATACAATTTTATGTAAATTATTTAGCACCGGCTGACTTACCAGACTTTCTACGAATTTCTTCGCCAACAAACTTAATACCTTTACCTTTATAAGGTTCCGGCTTACGGAAAGAACGTATTTTTGAACAAACCTGACCAAGCAGCTGTTTGTCACAAGATTCCAATATAATAAGAGGGTTCTTATTTCTTTCTGACTTAGTTTCTACCTTGATTTCAGGAGGCAACTGCATAAAGATATTATGAGTATAACCTAATGCGAAATCAATAATATTACCATTGTTTGAAGCACGGTAACCTACACCGACAAGTTCCAGTTCTTTTTTATAACCTTCAGAAACGCCAACAACCATGTTGTTTACCAATGAACGGTACAAACCATGAAAAGCATGTCTTTGCTTTGTGTTATCCAACATTGCGTTTTCGTTTTCTGTCAACACCACATGTCCATCTTCAATTGCAACATTGATAGAGGGATCAACAAATTGGCTAAGTTCGCCTTTAGGACCTTTTACAGTAACTACATTATCCTTCAGAGTAACTGTTACTCCAGCAGGGATACTAATGGGTAATTTTCCTATTCTTGACATTGCTTATCCTCCTATTAATATACGTAGCAAAGAACTTCACCACCGATTTTCAGGTCAGCTGCTTCTTTGTTAGTCATTACACCTTTGGAAGTAGATATTATAGCAATACCTAAACCATTAATAACTCTCGGCATGTCTTTGTAACCAGTATACTGACGCAAACCCGGAGAAGAAACTCTGATAAGCTTCTTGATAGCGTTTACTTTGTTTACTGAGTCGTACTTCAAAGCCACTTTGATAGTTCCCTGAGGACCATCTTCTACAAACTTGTAGTTCAGAATGTAGCCTTTGTCGAAAAGGATCTTAGTGATTTCCTTTTTCAAATTTGAGGCAGGCACTTCTACTACTCTGTGCTTTGCACTAATTGCATTTCTCAATCTGGTGAGATAATCTGCGATTGGATCTGTCATATAATAATTAATTAAATTAATCAGGACTACCCTGACAATATTTAAAAATAAAAAGAATTACCAGCTTGCTTTTTTAACGCCCGGGATCAAACCGTTAGAAGCCATTTCGCGGAACTGAATTCTTGAAATTCCGAACTGACGAATATAACCTTTAGGACGACCGGTCAATTTACAACGGTTATGCATACGAATCGGATTGGAATTCTTAGGAAGTCCCTGTAATTTCTGAGCAGCTTCAAAAGCTTCAGCAGGATCACCAGAGTTAACAATCTTCTTCAACGCAGCACGTCTTTCAGCATATTTGGCTACAAGTTTGGCTCTCTTTACTTCACGAGCCTTCATTGATTCTTTTGCCATAATATATTAATCTTTTTTTGAGTTTTTAAACGGTAAACCAAATTCCTTTAACAAAGCAAAACCTTCTTCATCTGTCGGAGCAGAAGTTACAAAGGTAATATTCATTCCGAGAATTTTAGTAATACTATCGATATTTATTTCAGGGAAAATGATTTGTTCCTGAATACCCAATGTATAGTTACCTCTTCCATCGAACTTACTTTCGATACCCTTGAAGTCACGGATACGCGGCAAAGCAACGCGAACAAGTTTTTCCAGGAACTCATACATTCTTTCACGACGCAAAGTTACCATTACACCAATCGGCATTTTCTTACGCAACTTAAAGTTAGCGATATCTTTGCGTGAAACTGTTGCAACAGCTTTCTGACCAGTAATTGCTGTTAACTCATTAATAGCAACTTCAATAATCTTCTTGTCAGCAACGGCCATACCCAAACCTTGATTGATAACAATCTTCTTAAGTACGGGGATCTGCATTGTTGAAGAATACTGGAACTGATTCTTCAATGCAGGCGCAATGCGCTCTGCATATTCTTTCTTAAGGCTAGCAGTATTACTCATTATTTAATCTCCTCTCCCGATTTTTTAGCATAACGAACAAATGTTCTTCCATCAGAACTTTCTCTTCTTCCCACACGTGTCGGTTTGCCTGTCTTAGGATCAACCACATTCAAGTTAGAGATATGTATAGCAGCTTCCTGCTTTACGATACCACCCTGAGGATTCTTTGCATTAGGTTTGGTACTCTTAGATACCATATTGATACCTTCTACAAGTGCGCGTCCTTCTTTAACAAGAACTTTCAGCACGCGGCCAGTTTTACCCTTATCTTCTCCAGAGTTTACGTAAACTGTATCGCCTTTTTTAATATGTAATTTACTCATTACTTAAATCTTTTACAAAATTAAAGTACTTCAGGTGCAAGTGATACCACTTTCATGTTTGCAGCACGCAACTCTCTTGCAACAGGGCCAAAAATACGACTTCCTCTAATTTCACCTGCATTGTTCAACAATACGCAAGCGTTATCATCAAAACGAATATAAGAACCATCAGCACGACGGATTTCTTTCTTTGTACGTACAATTAAAGCCTTTGATACTGCACCTTTTTTAACATCACTAGAGGGGATCACACTCTTGATAGAAACTACAATGACATCCCCTACAGAGGCGTAACGTCTCCTTGTTCCGCCCAAAACGCGGATACAAAGAGCTTCTTTAGCGCCACTGTTGTCACACACTGTAAGTCTGGATTCTACTTGTATCATAATTACTTAGCTCTTTCAATTATTTCAACTAATCTCCATCTCTTAGTTTTGCTCAAAGGACGAGTTTCCATGATGTGTACTGTATCACCTACATTACATTCATTCTTTTCATCATGAGCATGGTATTTCTTTGTCTTAGACACGAATTTACCATAAATAGGGTGTTTTTCTTTAAACTTAGCAGCAACAGTAATGGTCTTATCCATTTTATTGCTTACTACAACACCCGTTCTTTCTTTTCTTAAATTTCTAGCTTCCATGAGGACCATTATTATTTATTAAGTTCTCTCTGACGCAACTCTGCTTTCATGCGCGCAATTGTTCTGCGCAATTGCTTAACCTGTGCAGGATTATCCAGCGGAGAGATAGAATGATTTAACACCATCTGATTGTAATTGGCTACTTCAGCTTCAATTCTTTCTGCCAATTCATTGGTAGCTATTTCTCTAATTTCTGCAATCTTCATAATAAATTAAGCATTTTGATTTTGAGCATCGTAATCACGTCTAACTATAAACTTGGTAGTAACAGGAAGTTTCTGTGCAGCAAGGCGCAGAGCTTCTTTAGCTACTTCAAAAGGAACACCTTCTGCCTCGATAATAATACGACCCGGAGTAACCGGAGCCACGAAGCCTTCTGGAGCACCCTTACCTTTACCCATACGCACATCAGCAGGCTTACGAGTGATAGGTTTATCCGGGAAAATACGGATCCAAATCTGTCCTTGACGTTGCATATATCTTGTTACCGCAATACGTGCAGCTTCAATTTGTCTACCTGTAATCCATTTAGTCTCTAAAGATTTGATACCAAATGAGCCGAAAGCCAATTGGTTTCCTCTTTGAGCATTTCCTTTCTGACTGCCTTTCTGCTGTCTTCTGAATTTTGTCTTTTTCGGTTGTAACATAATTCCTAAAATTCAAATCCGTTAGCGATTGTTTTTCTTTCTTTTGAAGTTCTTACCACCGTTGTTGTTGCCATTTCCACCACGACCGCTTTCTTTAGTCTGAGTAAAGTTAGGGGCCAATTCTTTCTTGCCATATATTTCACCACGACAAATCCAAACTTTGATACCCAGCAAACCAACCTTTGTCAATGCTTCTGCATGACAGTAGTCAATGTCTGCACGGAAAGTATGCAACGGAGTTCTTCCTTCTTTATACATCTCAGAACGAGCCATTTCTGCGCCATTCAAACGTCCTGAAATCAACACTTTGATACCTTCAGCACCCATACGCATTGTATTAGCGATAGCCATTTTAATGGCACGGCGATAGGCAATTTTACCTTCTACCTGACGAGCGATGTTGTTAGCTACGATAACAGCATCTAACTCAGGTCTTTTCACTTCAAAGATATTGATCTGAATATCTTTGTCTGTGATCTTCTTCAACTCTTCTTTCAGCTTGTCAACTTCCTGACCGCCTTTACCAATGATAATACCCGGACGGGCTGTACAAACTGTGATTGTCACCAATTTCAGTGTACGTTCAATAACAATTCTTGAAACGCTGGCTTTTGCAAGTCTGGCATTCAAATATTTACGGATTTTGCTGTCTTCCAACAAAGCATCACCATAATCGTTGCCACCGTACCAGTTAGAATCCCATCCTCTGATAATTCCTAAACGGTTGCTTATCGGATTAACTTTCTGTCCCATCTAGTCTTAATTTTGATTATCATTAGTACTCATAGAATCAACGAACAAAGTCACATGATTTGAACGTTTACGAATTCTGTAACCTCTTCCCTGCGGAGCCGGACGCATTCTTTTCAGCGTTGCACCACCATCAACATAAATCTTTGTTACAAATAATTCGCCACTTTCTGCCTTACGTTCGTTTTTCTGTTCCCAGTTAGCAATAGCAGAGCGCAACAGTTTTTCCACTCTTGCAGAAGCCTCTTTAGAAGAAAACTTCAAGACACCTAGTGCACGGTTCACTTCCATACCACGAATCATGTCAGCCACGAGACGCATTTTACGTGGAGAAGTAGGAACATTTTGCAATTTTGCAAAATACATGGTCTTAAGGGCTTCTTTTCTTTTTTCAGCCGATATTTTTTTTCTTGCTCCCATTATTTATTACTTTATTATTTCTTCAGATGATCCTGCTTATTTTTTCTTGTTACCAGCATGGCCACGGAATGTACGTGTAGGTGCAAATTCACCCAACTTATGTCCTACCATATTTTCTGTAACGTAAACAGGAATAAATTTATTTCCGTTATGAACTGCAATTGTATGCCCTACGAAATCAGGCGAAATCATTGAAGCTCTAGCCCAAGTCTTAACGACATTCTTCTTGCCGCTTTCATTCATAGCAAGCACTTTGCTTTCCAGTTTTACGTTAATATATGGACCTTTTTTTAATGAACGACTCATAATTTACTCAATTAATCAGTTATTACTTTCTTCTCTCAATAATATACTTAGAAGACTGTTTCTTCGGAGCTCTTGTCTTCAAGCCCTTAGCATACAAGCCTGTACGTGATCTTGGGTGACCTCCTGAAGCGCGTCCTTCACCACCACCCATCGGGTGATCAACAGGGTTCATAACAACACCACGGTTGCGAGGACGACGGCCTTGCCAACGAGAGCGACCTGCCTTACCAGAGCTTTCCAATCCATGATCTGAGTTACCAACGCTACCGATAGTAGCCTTACAAGCACTAAGTATCTGTCTCACCTCACCTGAAGGCAATTTGATTACACAATACTTACCTTCTCTTGAAGTTAACTGAGCAAAATTACCAGCTGATCTTACAAAAGCTGCACCTTGACCCGGACGTAATTCAATATTGTGAATTACAGTACCCACGGGGATGTTTTCAAGCGGAAGTGCGTTACCAATCTCAGGCGCTGCATTCGCTCCAGACATCAATGTGCTACCAACTTGCAATCCATTAGGAGCAATAATATATCGTTTTTCACCATCAGCATAAAACAACAAAGCGATACGAGCCGAACGATTCGGATCGTATTCGATAGTTTTAACCACTGCGGGAACACCGTCTTTATTTCTCTTGAAATCGATAAGTCTGTATTTTCTCTTGTGACCACCGCCCATGTAGCGCATTGTCATTTTACCAACGTTGTTGCGACCACCTGATGAACGCTTTCCAAATACAAGAGACTTTTCTGGTACCGATGCAGTAATCTCTTCAAAAGTACCAATAATTTTATGTCTTTGCCCCGGTGTTGTGGGCTTAAATTTACGTACTGCCATCTTTTTTAAATATTGCTATAAAAATCAATAGTATCGCCTTCTTTCAATGTAACGACAGCTTTCTTATAAGCATTCGTACGACCATTGATAATGCCAGACTTTGTGTAGCGGCTCTTATTCTTTCCAGAATATCTTACCGTATTCACATCAACTACTGTAACATTATACAAAGCTTCAATCTCTCTCTTAATTTCCAATTTGTTAGCCTCAGGACGTACAACGAAACCGAAACGGTTTAATTTTTCGGTAATTGCAGTCATTTTCTCAGTAACCAACGGTTTAATAATAATTCCCATTATCTAAGCCTCCTTTTTAAATTAAGATAAGATATTCTCGATAGCCTTGAGCGAGCTTTCTGTAACAACAAGAGTTTCAGCATCCAATACTTTGTAAGTATTTAATGCAGAAGCAATTGCTACATTAGCGCGTTCTATGTTACGAGCTGACAAATATACGTTTTTATTAGCTTCCGGCAAAACCAGCAGCAACTTTTTGTCAGCAATTTTAAGGTTATTTACCATAGCAACGAAATCTTTTGTCTTCGGAGCTTCAAAAGTGAAGTCTTCAACAATAACGATTGCGTTTCCTTGAGCTTTATAAGACAAAGCTGACTTACGAGCCAATGTCTTAACTTTTTTATTCAACTTAAACCAGTAGTCACGAGGTTTGGGACCAAACACGCGAGCACCACCCACCAATACCGGAGAGTTGATATCACCACGACGAGCACCGCCACCACCTTTTTGACGACCTAATTTACGAGTAGAACCGCTGATTTCGCTTCTTTCTTTAGATTTATGAGTTCCCTGACGTTGGTTAGCCATAAACTGTTTAACGTCCAGATAGATAGCGTGGTCATTGGGTTCAATTCCGAAGATAGATTCGTTTAACGTAACCTTTCTTCCGGTGTCTTCACCTTTAATATTTAATACGTTAACTTCCATTATTTCTCAATTATTACGATTGAACCTTTGCAACCCGGTACCGAACCTTTAATCAAAAGAAGATTGTGTTCCGGAATCACTTTTAATACCTGTAAGTTATGTGTAGTAACGCGGTCACCACCCATCTGACCACCCATGCGCATTCCTTTGAATACTTTTGCAGGGTAAGAACATGCACCAATAGAACCCGGTTTACGAGCGCGGTTGTGCTGACCGTGAGTAGTTTGACCTACACCACCAAATCCATGTCTTTTAACTACACCTTGGAAGCCTTTACCTTTAGAAGTACCAACCACATCAACATAAGTTGAATCATTGAATAATTCTACTGTAATAGTGTCTCCCAAATTCAATTCTGTTTCAAAATCCTTGAACTCGGCCAAGTGTCTCTTTGGAGTTACACCAGCTTTCTTAAAGTGTCCCATCAAAGGCTTGGTAGTATGTTTTTCCTTCTTGTCTTGGAAACCTACCTGAACGGCTGCATAACCGTCTTTTTCAACACTCTTAATCTGAGTAACTACACAAGGACCAGCTTCGATAACAGTGCATGGTACATTTTTACCATCAGCACTGAAAACGGATGTCATTCCGATTTTCTTTCCTAATAATCCTGGCATTTCAGTTAATTTTTAAATTTCTTAAACTTTAATTTCTACTTCAACTCCACTTGGCAACTCTAACTTCATCAGAGCATCTACTGTCTTAGCTGTTGAGCTATAGATGTCGATCAATCTCTTATAAGAAGAGAGTTCAAACTGTTCACGTGACTTCTTATTCACGAAAGTTGAACGGTTCACTGTAAAAATACGCTTGTGTGTAGGCAATGGAATAGGACCACTAACAATAGCGCCTGTAGCCTTCACTGTTTTAACGATCTTTTCAGCAGACTTGTCTACCAAGTTGTGATCGTAAGATTTCAGTTTAATTCTAATCTTTTGACTCATTGTCTTTTTATTAAAAAATGATTAAATATAAAGAAGGGGATCGGATTAAGAGTCATTCGCTAACCCGTAGCCCCTGCTTTTTTCTTATTATACTAAGTCTACACGACCTTTCACTTCTTCAAGTACAGACTTAGCGATAGAGCTAGATACCTGAGAGTGGTGATCGTATGTCATAGATGAAGTTGCACGACCTGAAGTGATAGTACGCAAAGCGGTTACATAACCGAACATTTCTGCCAACGGTACCATTGCTTTAACGATACGAGCGCCTGAACGGCTGGACTCCATACCTTCTACCTGACCACGGCGTTTGTTCAAGTCACCAATAACATCACCCATGTTTTCTTCCGGAGTTACAACTTCCAGCTTCATAATCGGCTCCATCAATACAGGACCTGCCTTAGCGCAAGCATTCTTGTAAGCCTGAATTGCACAGATTTCAAATGATAACTGGTCAGAGTCAACCGGGTGGAATGAACCATCCTTCAAAACTACTTTCAGTGAATCAAGCGGATAACCTGCCAATACACCATTCTTCATTGCAGTAGTGAAACCTTTCTGAACCGAAGGAATAAATTCTTTAGGAATATTACCACCCTTCACTTCATCAACAAACTGCAAACCACCTTGCTTGAAGTCTTCATCAACCGGACCGATTGCTACGATGATATCAGCAAACTTACCACGACCACCAGACTGTTTCTTGTAAACTTCACGAAGCTCAACTGTCTTAGTGATAGCTTCTTTATAAGCAACCTGAGGACGACCTTGATTACATTCTACCTTGAACTCGCGTTTCAGACGGTCAATAATGATATCCAAGTGAAGCTCACCCATACCTTCGATAACTGTCTGACCAGACTGTTCGTCTGTATGAACACGGAATGTAGGGTCTTCTTCAGCCAATTTAGCCAAACCGTTAGACAGCTTATCCAAGTCTTTCTGAGTTTTAGGCTCAACTGCAATACCGATAACCGGATCAGGGAATTCCATAGATTCCAGTACGATAGGAGCAGTTTCATCGCACAAAGTATCACCAGTACGAATATCTTTGAAACCTACACCAGCACCAATATCACCAGCACCAATCAGTTCAACAGGATTCTGCTTGTTTGAATGCATCTGGAACAAACGTGACACACGTTCCTTCTTTCCAGAACGGCTATTATAGATATAAGAACCAGCTTCAACCTTACCAGAGTAAACGCGGAAGAAAGTCAAACGACCTACATACGGGTCAGTTGCGATCTTAAACGCCAAAGCTGATGTCTTTTCATCATCATCCGGTTTACGATCTTCTTCTGCACCAGTATTGGGGTTTGTACCTACAATATTCGGAGTATCCATAGGAGAAGGCAAGAATGCACAAACATAGTCAAGCAATGTTTGAACACCTTTGTTCTTGAATGAGGATCCACAGAACATAGGAACAACTTCCATCTTCAAAGTTCCTGCACGCAAAGCACGCAAGATTTCTTCTTCGGTGATAGTAGAAGGATCATCAAAGAATTTTTCCATTAAAGCATCGTCGAATTCAGCAACTTTTTCGAGCATTTTTTCTCTCCATTCGTTAGCTTCATCCACCAAGTTTGCAGGTATTTCTTCTACATCATAGTCAGCGCCCATAGTTTCATCATGCCACAAGATAGCTTTCATCTTGATCAAGTCAACAACACCTTTGAAACTTTCTTCAGCACCGATAGGGATTACTACAGGGCAAGCATTTGCACCTAACACATCCTTCATCTGACGCACTACTTCAAAGAAGTCAGCACCTGAACGGTCCATTTTATTAACATAACCGATACGAGGTACATTATATTTATCAGCCTGACGCCATACTGTTTCTGACTGGGGTTCTACACCACCGACAGCACAATAAGCAGCAACAGCTCCATCCAAAACACGCAATGAACGTTCTACTTCAGCAGTAAAGTCAACGTGTCCCGGAGTGTCAATCAAGTTAATCTTATAAGTATCGCCTGCATATTTCCAACGAGTAGTTGTTGCAGCAGATGTAATAGTGATACCACGTTCCTGCTCCTGCTCCATCCAGTCCATTGTAGCTGCACCATCGTGAACTTCACCAATTTTGTGAGTCAATCCAGTGTAGAACAAGATACGTTCAGAAGTAGTTGTCTTACCGGCATCGATGTGAGCCATGATACCGATGTTACGGGTCAAATGCAAATCATTTTTAGCCATTTTTCGTCCTTTACTTATTTAATTATTACTTGATTAGAATCTGAAGTGAGCGAATGCACGGTTAGCTTCAGCCATACGATGCATATCTTCTTTACGTTTGTAAGCACCACCTTGTTCGTTGAATGCGTCGATAATTTCAGCAGCCAATTTATCAGCCATTGATTTACCACCACGCTTACGAGCGAAAAGGATCAAATTCTTCATAGAGATTGACTCTTTACGATCAGGACGAATTTCAGTAGGAACTTGGAAAGTTGCACCACCTACACGGCGAGACTTCACTTCAATCTGCGGAGTTACATTATCCAAAGCTTTCTTCCAGATTTCCAAAGATGATTTTTCTTCGTTAGGAAGTTTTGTTTTCACTGTTTCCAGTGCTGCGTAGAAGATTTCATAAGATGTATTCTTCTTACCATCATACATCAAGTGGTTTACAAACTTAGAAACCTTTTGATCATTAAATACCGGATCCGGAAGGATCACGCGTTTTTTTGGTTTTGCTTTTCTCATTTTTTCTCAAAATAATGTTTTTGTTTGGGGCTGCACTTTTTCCGTCTACTTCAACGCTTCCTCCGAAGCATTTACTCAACCTTATAGCTTATTCCAACAAACCAAAACTTAAATTTAAAATACTTTTTTTCTTTTCTAAAGAAGGAATTCAGCTAATTACTTCTTACCTTTTGCTGCGGGAGCTTGTCCTGGCTTCGGACGCTTAGCGCCGTATTTAGAACGTCTTTGTGTACGACCAGCCACACCAGCTGTATCCAATGTACCACGAACAATGTGATAACGTACACCCGGAAGGTCTTTCACACGACCGCCACGAACCAATACGATTGAGTGTTCCTGCAAGTTGTGTCCTTCTCCCGGAATGTAAGAGTTCACTTCCTTAGAGTTTGTCAGACGCACACGAGCAACTTTACGCATTGCTGAATTCGGTTTCTTCGGAGTTGTAGTATACACACGAACACAAACACCACGTCTCTGAGGACATGAATCCAGTGCCGGAGATTTACTTTTCTCAACCAAAACCTCTCTTCCTTTTCTTACTAATTGTTGAATAGTAGGCATTTTGTTTGATTTTTAATTATTATATATTGTTTATTAATTTGCTATACTAACTCCAAAACTATACATTTTGGGCTGCAAAGTTACGAATAACATTTTAATAAACAACACTTTTGACCAATAAAAATAGTCTATCCTCCAAAAAAATGTTTTTGAAAGACAGACTACTATGTTATTTCTACTACAAAAAGGTCTTATGCCTCTCCTTTGAATCCACTCATAGGGGGAATGAAGGTTTTCCCATCCGGTCCGCTGTTGCCACCATTTATTTCTTCGGGCATACGGATAGGACCGAAATTCCTTTCGTATTTCGCTACATTTTCCTGCAAAGCATACATCAAGCGCTTGGCATGCTCCGGTGTAAGCACGATGCGGGATTGTACCCCAGCTTTAGGCAACCCCGGCATTACACGCACAAAATCGACAATAAATTCCGAACTGGAATGTGTAATGATAGCAAGATTTGCATAAGTACCTTGAGCCACTTCTTCTTTCAGCTCTATCTGAAGCTGATTATTATTCTTTTCGTTTTCCATGATTTTATTCTTTATTATTATAATAGGTAAATATCTCCATTTTTATGTTCTACCCACACCCTTTTCACTGGTGGAGCACAAATATAGAAATTTATTTTCAATCACACCACAACCATCTCAATCTTTTCAGTAATCCTTGCATGGCTCTACACAAAGAACAAAGTTTATCTAAAAAAGACGCCCTGTTTGTTTGGAATAAGTAAAATGAAAACTTACCTTTGTGTCATAGAATGTACTGTTTCTATATAGTAAAATAAAAGAGCTAAAGATAGTAGAACGAATTGAAAGTACATTGTAGGATGTACTATCTAGTTATTCCCATTAAAAAATTAGCAGGGTAGGTTTGACACTTGGTTCATCGACATATATTAATTCACGACTGCTAATCCATACAACTAAAAATGGGAGTAAAATACACATTCAAGGAAGTAATAGACAATTTAAATTCGGAAAAAGACAAAGTCAAAGGACATTATCCCCGTATTATTTCCCAAGGCAGCATCAGTACACAAGATATGATAGAAGAATTATCGCACAATTCTGTGGAACGAGCTACTGAACTACAAAAATCAATCACCCTCATAGAAGATTTTATTGTACGAAAATTAAAGGAAGGCTACAACGTTTGCCTGACAAACTTTGGTACTTTCTCTCTTTCAGCCGAGAGTAAACTGGTGCAAATAACAGATGATACGCGGGCAGAATCCATCCAGGTAAAAGGAATGAATTTCCGTACTTCACCTAAAATTAATCGTAAACTTAAAGACACTACCTTAGAAAAGAAGTAATTCAAGATGCAACAAGAATTAAAACAAATAGTACTCAACGTGCAACATGGGGAGTACCTAAATAATGCGTTCGTATACCAAAGAAGGATCAATATATTACTCCAACACTCTATTCATTTACCGTAAAAGCAACAATAGATCAAGCCATTAATTATTTCAATAAGCTCAACTAATAAGCAACAAATATATTTTTAAAAATAATATTTTTATGAAAAAACAATTTATCATAGGACTACTTATGTTTCTTCCAGTCCTATTCACTTCTTGTGCAAAGTATTTCGCAGAAGAAGAGGAAGAAGCCGATCCTAAAACAGTTTCTACACTTCGCGTAATCCCACGTAGTGATGATGAAACCAAACTGGAATATCCGATCAATATCTATGCATTCAATTCAAAAGGGGGTTGTGTTAGTCAACAAACTATAGAGTCTTCAGAAGATTCTCCCTCTATCTCCCTTGCATTACCTAAAGGAAAATACCGTATTGTAGCTGTATCAGGGATTACCAAAGAAGAATATGACTTTCCAGAACAACCTTCACTAACCGACGTCATTAAAATGAAACAAGGCAATACAACAAAAGTACCATTAATGATGGGAAATGCTGATGTTGACTTGAAAGATGGGGCAACTAAAACCAACACTACGAACATTATTTTGAATTATATGGTAGCTCAATTAAAAGTTACCCTATCTGATATACCAAAGGATTTCTCAAATGTCGAAGTAGAAATAGCAGCTTCTTATTCTCAGTTATCTTTTAGTGGGGAATATACAGATGGTAAGAATAGTGTTGTAGCATCATCTCGATCAGGAACTGACGAGAAATGGGACACAGATACCTTCTACACTTTTGCAGGAAGTGAAAAGAAAACAATTATTTCTATCCATATGACTAAAGGTGGAAATACAGAAACATATGGATACACCTATAATTATAGCATTCAAGCCAAGCAACCCTACGTTTTAGCAGGTAGCTATGCAAAATCAATAATAGTAGGAGGGAATATTATAGCTGGAGGATGGGAAGCTCCCATTACAGTAGGCTTTAACTTTGGAAAGGATAGCGAGGAAGATAAGCCTAGCAGCGACAATGATGGTGACGACAATCAAAATTCAAATGATGTATTCACAGTTAATGAGATTCCCCAACAGGAAACGATTTGGAATAATTGTTTTGTACTAGAAGTAACTCCCAATGAGCAAGGAAATGAAGCGGAAGTATTGCTGATGGGAATAAAGAATGCAACTAATGCTAAAGGTGGGGAAGAAATATTTACAACAGAAGTCGAGACCGTTCTAAAGAAATATAATATAGACGAGATATATAATTGGAGGATACCCACTGAAGAAGAAGCACTATTACTCAAGAGTAAATACAATAATGAAAAGTTATCTAATATCAATAAAATTCTATCAAGTGTTAGAGGGACAGGATTAGTTTTAGAAAAGCCGCGCTATCTCTGCAGTAACGCAACACAATCATTTAATTTAAAAAGCAATCAAATTAGCAATGTAGGAAACAGTACGCGTTACTACCTACGCCCTGTCAAAACCATTCATATGGTTAAACAATAACAATTGATTAGAAAACAAACGAGGCTGACTCCCGCAAAGGAATCAGCCTCATTCTTATGTATCATATTAGAATTATTCTACTTCACTATAGTCAAGTACATTCTTACGATTAGCAAGAATACGATCATACTCTTCTTTCGATCCGACGATAATCTTTTCAAATTCACGTTGACCGGTACCGGCAGGAATCAAGTGACCACAGATCACATTTTCCTTCATACCTTCCAACTTGTCAATCTTACCGTTGATAGCAGCTTCATTCAAGACTTTAGTTGTTTCCTGGAATGATGCAGCCGACATGAAGCTTGAAGTACCCAAAGCAGCACGAGTGATACCTTGCAGAATCTGAGTAGATGTAGCAGGAATAGCATCACGTACCTCAACCGGTTTCAAGTCACGGCGTTTCAGCATACTGTTCTCATCACGCAACTTACGGGCAGTTACAATCTGACCCGGTTGCAAGTTCTGAGAGTCTCCAGCTTCAACAACGACTTTCTTACCCCAAATACGGTCATTTTCCTCCATGAACTCTTGCTTGTCAACAACCTGTTGTTCCAAGAAGCGGGTATCACCCGGTTCATCGATTTCAACTTTACGCATCATTTGGCGAACAATAATCTCAAAGTGCTTATCATTAATCTTCACACCCTGCAGACGGTAAACGTCTTGTACCTCATTTACGATATATTCCTGTACAGCCGTAGGACCTTTAATGGCAAGGATATCAGCAGGAGTAATCGCACCGTCAGACAACGGAGTTCCGGCACGTACATAGTCGTTTTCCTGAACCAAGATTTGCTTAGACAAGTTTACTAAGTACTTCTTCACTTCACCAGTCTTAGAGGTTACAATGATTTCACGGTTACCACGTTTGATCTTACCCATTGTAATCTCACCGTCAATTTCTGAAACAACGGCAGGATTAGACGGGTTACGAGCCTCAAACAACTCAGTAACACGAGGAAGACCACCGGTGATATCACCAGCCTTACCTACAGCACGAGGAATCTTCACGATAATGTCACCTGCTTTCACTGACTGACCGTTTTCAACCACCACGTGACCACCCACAGGCAAGTTATAAGTACGGATCAAGTTTCCATCTTCTGTTACGATGTGAGCCGATGGAACTTTGGTCTTATCTTTAGATTCGATAATGATGATTTCACGCAAACCAGTAGCTTCATCTGATTCTACCTTATAGGTTACGTTTTCAACCACACTTTCAAATTCAATCTTACCGGTAGCTTCCGTGATAATAACAGCATTGAACGGATCCCACTTAGCAATCAGTTTACCCTTTTCAACAACTTCACCATCAGCAGCATACAGTTTAGAACCATAAGGTACGTTATGAGTTGACAGGATGATTCCGGTGTTTACATCGATAAAGCGTACTTCAGCCAAACGACCTACTACTACTTTCACAGCTTCACCTGTTTCATCAACAGTGTCAACCGTACGAAGTTCTTCAAATTCCAAACGTGCATTATTCTTAGCAACAATACTTGCATTAGCAGCCATGTTACCCGCAATACCACCGGCATGGAATGTACGCAATGTCAACTGAGTACCCGGTTCACCGATAGACTGGGCAGCGATAACACCGACAGCTTCACCTCTCTGAACCATGCGGCTTGATGCCAAGTTACGTCCATAACATTTAGCACATACACCCTTCTTAGATTCACAAGTCAATACTGAACGGATTTCAACGCTTTCAATCGGAGAATCTTCTATTTCCTGTGCAACGTCTTCTGTAATTTCCTCGCCGCCGGCAACAATCAGCTTACCCGTAGTAGGATGAACAATATCATGTACAGAAACACGTCCGAGGATACGTTCATACAGAGTTGCGATAACTTCATCGTTATTCTTCAATGCTGTACAAACCAGACCACGAAGTGTTCCACAGTCTTCTTCATTAATAATCACATCATGCGATACGTCCACAAGACGACGAGTCAAGTATCCGGCATCGGCAGTCTTCAATGCGGTATCCGCCAAACCCTTACGAGCACCGTGGGTAGAGATAAAGTACTCCAATACTGACAAACCTTCTTTAAAGTTTGAAAGAATCGGGTTTTCAATAATCTGTGCACCCTCAGCACCGGCTTTCTGCGGTTTCGCCATCAAACCACGCATACCAGACAACTGACGAATCTGTTCCTTAGAACCACGGGCACCGGAATCAAGCATCATAAATACTGAGTTGAAACCTTGATCATCGTTCTTAATAGTCTTATAAAGAATATCAGACAAGTCGCTGTTTACGTGAGTCCATGTATCAATAACCTGGTTGTAACGTTCATTGTCGGTAATGAAACCCATGTTATAGTTCATCATGATCTGTTCCACTTCCTCATTACCGCGTTTTACCAGTTCCTCTTTTTCCTTCGGAATAATAATATCACCCAAATTGAATGACAAACCACCCTTAAACGCCATGTAGTAACCTAAGTTCTTGATACCGTCCAAGAATTCACAAGCACGAGCCACACCCACAGCCTTGATAACATCACTAATGATATCACGCAATGACTTCTTAGAGATAATGGTATTCAGGTAACCTACTTCTGCCGGAACGATTTCGTTTACAATCACACGGCCTACAGAGGTTTCCTTCATCATTACATCTACAATGTTACCATCCTTGTCCAAGTCTTTCACTACTACGCTAATGATCGCATGGATATCTACTTTACCTTCATTGTAAGCAATTAATGCTTCTTCCGGTCCGTAGAATGTCAAACCTTCACCCTTAGCGCCTTTTCTCAGTTTAGTAATATAGTACAAACCAAGTACCATATCCTGTGCAGGCACAGTGATAGGAGCACCATTGGCAGGGTTCAAAATATTATGTGCTTGAAGCATCAACATTTGTGCTTCCAAAACAGCTTCATTACTCAAAGGCAAGTGAACAGCCATCTGGTCACCATCGAAGTCGGCGTTGAACGCAGTACATGCCAATGGGTGTAACTGAATAGCTTTACCTTCAATCATGTGCGGCTGGAATGCTTGGATACCCAAACGGTGCAGAGTCGGCGCACGGTTCAACAATACCGGGTGCCCCTTCATTACATGTTCCAGAATATCCCAAATAACAGCTTCCTTGCGATCTACAATCTTCTTAGCAGATTTCACTGTCTTTACAATACCGCGTTCAATCAACTTACGGATAATAAACGGTTTGTAAAGTTCAGCAGCCATCAATTTAGGAATACCGCATTCACCCATCTTCAATTCAGGACCAACGACGATTACCGAACGGGCTGAGTAGTCAACACGCTTACCCAACAAGTTCTGACGGAAACGTCCTTGCTTACCTTTCAAACTGTCAGACAGTGATTTCAACGGACGGTTAGCATCCGTCTTCACTGCACTTGACTTACGTGAATTATCGAACAATGAATCGACAGCTTCCTGTAACATACGTTTTTCATTACGCAAGATTACTTCGGGAGCCTTGATTTCAATCAGTCTTTTCAGACGGTTGTTACGGATAATCACACGACGATACAAATCATTCAAGTCGGAAGTAGCAAAACGGCCACCATCCAACGGAACCAACGGACGAAGTTCAGGCGGGATAACCGGTACGATACGTACAATCATCCATTCAGGTTTGTTACGTCCACGTGATGCACGGAACGATTCAACAACCTGCAAACGCTTCAAAGCCTCATTCTTACGTTGCTGTGAAGAGTCATTGCTTGCCTTGTGACGCAATTCGTATGACAAAGCATCCAAATCCAGTGTTGAAAGCAAATCATAAATAGCTTCAGCACCCATCTTGGCAATAAACTTATTCGGGTCTGTATCTTCCAGATATTGATTGTCTTTCGGAAGGGTTTCCAGAATATCCAAATATTCTTCTTCTGAAAGCAAATCAAATTTGCTGATGCCGTCTTCAGCCTTCACACCCGGCTGAACAACCACATAGCGTTCATAATATACAATAGCATCCAGTTTCTTTGTAGGCAAGCCCAACAAATAACCGATTTTGTTCGGCAATGAACGGAAATACCAGATATGTGCAACAGGCACTACCAACTGGATATGTCCCATACGTTCACGACGAACCTTCTTTTCTGTAACTTCAACACCGCATCGGTCGCACACGATACCTTTATAACGGATACGTTTGTACTTACCGCAATGACATTCGTAGTCTTTTACCGGACCGAAGATACGTTCACAGAACAAACCATCGCGCTCCGGTTTATAAGTACGGTAGTTGATAGTTTCAGGCTTCAACACCTCACCGCTCGAATTCTCAAGGATTTCTTCGGGTGAAGCCAAGCCAATTGAGATTTTCGAGAAATTACTCTTTATCTTAGTTTCTTTTCTAAAAGCCATACTTTCTTGTTTATAATGTAAAGAGTTATATTTTATTATTCAAGGTTGATACTCAAGCCGAGACCTCTCAATTCATGTAACAATACATTCAGAGATTCGGGAATACCCGGAGTCGGCATAGGTTCACCTTTCACAATAGCTTCGTAAGCCTTAGAACGTCCAACAACGTCATCAGACTTAATAGTCAGGATTTCCTGCAGGATGTGTGCTGCGCCGAATGCTTCGAGCGCCCAAACTTCCATTTCTCCGAAACGCTGACCACCGAACTGTGCCTTACCACCAAGCGGCTGCTGAGTAATAAGTGAGTACGGACCGATAGAACGGGCATGCATCTTGTCTTCAACCATGTGACCCAGTTTCAACATATAAGTCACACCCACTGTTGCAGGCTGGTCAAATCTCTCACCTGTACCACCATCACAAAGATAAGTCTTACAGTAACGAGGCAATCCGGCTTTATCTGTCCATGTATTCAAATCATCCATAGAAGCACCATCAAAGATAGGAGTAGCAAACTTCACACCCAGTTCTTTTCCGGCACGACCTAGTACGGCTTCAAAAATCTGACCGATGTTCATACGAGAAGGCACACCCAACGGATTCAATACGATATCTACCGGAGTACCATCTGCCAAGAACGGCATATCTTCCTGACGAACCACACGAGAAACAATACCCTTGTTACCGTGACGACCTGCCATCTTATCACCAACACCAATCTTACGCTTCTTAGCAATATAAACCTTAGCCATCTGAATGATACCAGCAGGAAGTTCATCACCGATAGTGATAGCAAACTTCTTACGTTTCAATTCAGCATCCAGTTCTTTATATTTCTTCAGGTAATTCATTACCAAGTCACGAATCATATCGTTCTTGTGTGCATCAGCAGTCCACTTGCTCAACTGGATAATGGTATAATCCAATGATTCCAGATCGCGTTTTGTAAACTTAGCACCCTTAGCGATAACTTCTGTACCCAAGTAATCTTTCACACCCTGAGATACCTTGCCATTCGTCAATACCAACAACTTATCAATCAGAACATCTTTCAGTCTAGCTGCCTTTTCTTCGAATTCGTCATTCAGTTTCGGCAAGATAGCCTTGTCGGCATTCTTTTCACTTCTGCTCTTGATAACGCGAGAGAATAACTTCTTGTCAATAACAACACCACGCAGAGACGGAGAAGCTTTCAATGAAGCATCCTTCACATCGCCGGCCTTGTCACCAAAGATAGCGCGAAGCAGTTTTTCTTCAGGAGAAGGATCAGATTCACCTTTCGGAGTAATCTTACCAATCAGGATATCACCCGGTTCGATGCGAGCACCAACACGTACAATACCATTTTCATCCAAATCCTTAGTAGCTTCTTCACTTACGTTAGGAATATCAGAAGTCAATTCTTCCATACCGCGTTTTGTTTCGCGGACTTCCAAAATATATTCATCTACGTGTACAGAGGTCAACAAGTCTTCACGTACCACGCGTTCATTCAATACGATAGCATCCTCGTAGTTATAACCCTTCCAAGGCATATAAGCTACCAACAAGTTCTTACCCAGCGCCAACTCTCCACCGGCAGTTGAGTAACCTTCAGTCAGGATATCGCCTTTCTTCACACGCTGACCCTTATCACAAGTCGGACGAAGGTCAATAGTCATGCTCTGGTTAGTCTTGCGGAACTTCGGAATTCTGTATTCCTTCAAAGCAGGTTCGAAGCTTACAAATTCTTCATCGTCAGTTCTGTCATACAGGATGCGGATTGTAGTTGCATCTACATATTCTACCACGCCATCACCCTCTGCCGCAATCTGAGTACGAGAGTCTTCAACCAACTGCTTTTCAATGCCGGTACCCACGATAGGAGCCTCTGTACGCAACAAAGGAACTGCCTGGCGCATCATGTTTGATCCCATCAATGCACGGTTAGCATCGTCATGTTCCAAGAACGGAATCAAAGAAGCAGCGATAGAAGCAATCTGCTGAGGAGATACATCCATCAACTCAATCTGGTCAGGAGTAACTACCGGATAATCAGCATCACGACGGGCCTTTACTTTTTCGCGGACGAATTTACCTTCGTCATCCAACGGAGCATTACCCTGTGCAATAATCTTATCTTCTTCTTCTTCAGCAGTTAAGTATTCGATACCTTCAGGAGAGATATCTACTTTAGCATCAGCTACCTTACGATAAGGAGTCGCAATAAAACCAAGCTCATTAATCTTAGCATATACACATAAAGAAGAAATCAAACCGATGTTCGGACCTTCAGGAGTTTCAATCGGACACAAACGACCATAGTGAGTATAGTGTACGTCACGAACCTCAAAACCAGCACGTTCACGAGACAGACCACCAGGACCTAACGCTGACAAACGGCGCTTGTGAGTGATCTCGGCCAACGGGTTCGTCTGGTCCATGAACTGTGACAAAGCGTTAGTACCGAAGAATGAGTTGATAACAGAAGAAATAGTCTTCGCATTAATCAAATCAATCGGAGTAAACACTTCATTATCACGAACATTCATACGTTCACGGATAGTACGAGACATACGTGCCAAACCAATTGCAAACTGATTAGACAACTGCTCACCTACCGTACGTACACGACGGTTACTCAAGTGGTCAATATCATCGACATCTGCTTTAGAGTTAATCAACTCAATCAGATATTTGATGATTTCAATAATATCTTGTTTTGTCAATACCTTAACATCCATATCCGTAGTCAGACCCAATTTCTTGTTGATTCTGTAACGGCCTACTTCACCAAGGTCATATCTTTTTTCAGAGAAGAACAGGTTATTAATAACCTCACGAGCACTTGCATCATCAGCCGGATCAGCATTACGCAACTGGCGATAGATGTAAAGAACAGCTTCTTTTTCAGAGTTACTCGGGTCTTTCTGAAGGGTATTAAATATAATAGAGTAATCAGATGAATTAGATTCTTCCTTATGAACAAGGATATTCTGAACGCCTGAGTCTATAATTTCATCAATATGATCTGCTTCAATCACAGTTTCACGATCGATGATAACCTCATTACGTTCAATAGAAACAACTTCACCGGTGTCTTCATCTACGAAATCTTCTGTCCATGTCTTCAACACACGTGCAGCGAGTTTTCTGCCAACGACTTTCTTCAAGTTAGTCTTATTAACTTTAACGTCTTCAGCCAAATTAAAGATTTCGAGAATATCTTTATCATTTTCAAAGCCTACTGCTCTCAACAGAGTAGTAACAGGCAATTTCTTTTTACGGTCGATATACGCATACATCACATTGTTGATGTCTGTTGCGAATTCGATCCATGAACCCTTGAACGGAATGATACGGGCAGAGTATAACTTAGTACCGTTAGCATGCACGCTCTGTCCGAAGAATACACCCGGAGAACGGTGCAACTGAGATACTACAACACGCTCAGCACCATTGATAACAAAAGTTCCTTTCGGAGTCATATAGGGGATAGGACCCAAATATACATCCTGAATTACAGTATCGAAATCTTCGTGATCAGGATCTGTACAGTACAGCTTTAATTTAGCCTTCAAAGGCACGCTGTATGTGAGGCCACGTTCCAGACACTCGTCTATTGAATAGTGAGGCGGATCAATGTAATAGTCCAAGAACTCAAGGACGAAGTTATTACGAGTGTCAGCGATAGGGAAGTTTTCAGCAAATACCTTGTACAACCCGTCATTCTTACGTTTTTCGGGCGGGGTATCTAACTGTAAAAAGTCTTGGAATGACTTCAATTGCACTTCCAAGAAATCCGGATACTTCATCGGATTCTTGATGGAAGCAAAATTAACTCTTTGATTTTCAGTATTTGAAGACATCTGTTAATATTTTGTAGAACTTAATAATAATATAGACACAAAAAGGTTAAGAATCCTCTTCCCGAGGATTCCTAACCATATTACCTGATACTCAGGTTAATATTATTTAAGCTCAACTTCAGCTCCAGCTTCTTCCAAAGTTTTCTTCAGTGATTCAGCTTCGTCTTTAGCCAAGCCTTCTTTTACTGTGCTAGGAGCACCGTCTACCATGTCTTTTGCTTCTTTCAAGCCAAGACCACATGCTTCTTTAACGGCTTTAACAACCTGCAATTTAGCAGCACCAGCGCTCTTCAAAACTACATCGAAAGATGTTTTTTCTTCAGCAGCAGCTGCACCACCTGCAGCAGGACCAGCAGCAACAGCTACAGCTGCAGCAGCAGGTTCAATACCGTATTCTTCTTTAAGGATAGTTGCAAGTTCATTAACTTCTTTTACTGTCAAGTTAACTAATTGTTCTGCAAAAGCTTTCAAATCTGCCATTTTTGTATGATTTTAATTGTTTGTTACTAATTGATTATAAAATTGATTATTCGGCACGTTCGCCCAGAGTTTTAAGAACTCCATGAATGGTGTTACCACCTGATTGAAGAGCAGAAATAACATTCTTCGCCGGTGATTGCAGCAATGCAATGATATCAGCAATAACTTCATTCTTACTCTTGATGTTGTAAAGAGCATCCAGTTGATCAGCACCTACATAGAAACTTTCTTCTGCATAAGCAGCTTTCAGTGTAGGAACTCCATCTTTGTATTCTTTCAGCAACTTAGCAGGAACGTTAGCTACTTCGCTAAACATTACTGAAGTTGTACCCTTCAAAGAATCAAACAACGGAGAGAAATCAACATCTTCTATGCTCATCAGAGCCTTGTGAAGCAAAGTATTCTTCACAACTACCAGCTTAACACCAGCCTTGAAACATTTTCTTCTCAGGTCACTTGTAGCAGCTGCGTCCATAGCAGTTGTATCAACCAAGTAGAAATGTCCATATTGCTTTACGGTTTCAGCTAACTGACCAATAATAACGCCTTTATCTTCCTTTCTCATGATTCCTCCTTTATTAGTTTTCTTCTACAGTTTTGGGATCAATCTTGACACCCTTACTCATAGTACTTGAAAGATAAATACTCTTTATATAGGTACCTTTAGCTGCAGTAGGTTTCAATTTGATGATAGTAGCGATAAATTCTTTCGCGTTATCACGGATCTGATCAGCAGTGAAAGAAACCTTGCCGATTGAAGTATGAACGATACCGCTCTTGTCAACCTTAAAGTCAATCTTACCTTGCTTAACTTCCTTAACAGCCTTAGCTACATCCATAGTTACAGTACCGCTCTTAGGGTTCGGCATCAATCCACGAGGACCAAGTACACGACCGAGAGCACCGATCTTACCCATGATAGATGGCATTGTGATGATCACATCAATATCAGTCCATCCACCTTTGATCTTTTCAATATATTCATCAAGACCAACATAGTCAGCACCAGCTTCTTTTGCAGCAGCTTCAGCATCAGGTGTACACAGTACCAAAACACGTACCTGCTTACCTGTTCCGTGAGGCAGTGAAACCACGCCACGAACCATTTGGTTAGCTTTACGAGGGTCTACACCTAAACGTACGTCAATATCTAATGAAGCATCAAACTTAGTAAAAGTGATTTCCTTTACCAACTGTGCAGCTTCTTTCAGTGAGTATGCTTTCCCTGCTTCAATTTTTTCTGCAGCCAACTTTTGATTTTTTGTCAGTTTACCCATTATAATTGAAGTTTATTAGTTATTACCCGGGAATTCCCCTTTTACAGCGATACCCATACTTCTAGCTGTACCTGCTACCATAGTCATAGCAGACTCGATAGTAAAGCAGTTCAAGTCAACCATCTTGTCTTGAGCAATCGTACGAACTTGTTCCCAAGTAATTTCGGCAACCTTCTTACGGTTAGGCTCAGCAGAACCACTCTTAATCTTAGCCAATTCAAGCAATTGAATAGCTACGGGAGGAGTCTTGATAACAAAATCAAAAGACTTATCTGCGTAGTAGGTAATGATTACAGGTAAAATTTTACCTGCTTTGTCCTGGGTTCTGGCATTGAATTGCTTGCAAAACTCCATGATGTTAATACCCTTAGAACCCAAAGCAGGTCCAACGGGAGGTGATGGATTTGCAGCGCCTCCTTTAATCTGTAATTTGATTAGTCCAGCAACTTCTTTAGCCATTTTGTTTCTAATTTTTATATATTAATTATAGCGAAAGACAATGCACGTAACAAATGCACTATTCTTTCTCGACATCCATAAAGCCAAGCTCCAGCGGGGTTTTACGCCCGAAGATCTTAACCATAACCTTCAGTTTCCGTTTTTCACTGTTCACTTCTTCAATGAGACCACTGAATCCGCTGAACGGTCCTTCGGTAACTTTCACTGTTTCTCCTACAGTATAAGGAACTTCAAGTTCCTGACCACCTTCCTGGAGTTCATCCACCGTACCAAGTATGCGACTCACTTCCGATTGTCTCAGAGGAACCGGATTTTCGGAACCTCCCAAGAAGCCAATCACATTCGGCGTGTTTCTCAAATGATGAGCAACTTCACCGACCAGAGCAGCTTCAACCAAAACGTATCCAGGAAGATAACTTCTTTCCTTCACAATCTTTTTACCATTGCGAACCTGATACACTTTTTCGGTAGGAATCAATACCTGAGATACATACTCGCTAAGGTCACTGTTCTTGATGTCAGCATCAAGATATTCCTTAACCTTGCTTTCTTTTCCACTGACGGCACGTAGTACGTACCACTTCTTTTCAATCTCAGACATTTTACTCATTTAATTAGTGCGGATAGATAATATCCTCCATTACAAACTGGAAGACTGAATCCATAAGAAAAACGACTAGCGCAATGAGTAGGGAAGCATATAAAACAACCACTGCGCTATTAGAAAGTTCTTTACGAGTCGGCCATGATACTTTATGGACTAATTCGTCATAAGATTCTTTACAATAATTTGCTACTTTCTGAAACATATTCTTTCAAGTTTAGCACGGGAGGAGAGGCTCGAACTCCCGACACCCGGTTTTGGAGACCGGTGCTCTACCAACTGAGCTACTCCCGTAAAAATCAGTTCCCGGCTTTTGACCGAGAACTGATCATATTATTTTATTCTAGTGTATTAGTCAAGAAGTTCTGTAATCTGACCAGCACCTACTGTACGTCCACCTTCGCGGATAGCGAAACGCAAACCTACGTTCAATGCAACCGGGTAGATCAACTCAACTGTGATAGTTACGTTATCACCAGGCATTACCATTTCAGTTCCTTCCGGCAAAGTGATTTCACCTGTACAGTCCATAGTACGCAAGTAGAACTGAGGACGGTATTTGTTGTGGAACGGAGTGTGACGACCACCTTCTTCTTTCTTCAAGATATAAACCTCAGCTTTGAACTTAGAGTGAGCTTTAACCTGACCCGGCTTACAAAGGATCATACCACGTTTGATTTCGTTCTTGTCGATACCACGCAGCAACAAACCTACGTTATCACCAGCTTCACCTTGATCCAACAGTTTGCGGAACATTTCAACACCAGTTACAACTGATTTCTTGTCTTCACCCAAACCAAGGATTTCGATTTCATCACCTACATGGATGATACCAGATTCGATACGACCTGTAGCTACAGTACCACGACCAGTGATAGAGAACACGTCTTCAACAGGCATCAAGAAAGGTTTATCGATATCACGCGGAGGCAATGGAATCCAAGTATCAACTGCATCCATCAATTCCATAACTTTATCTTCCCATTCAGCAACACCGTTCAAAGCACCCAGTGCAGAACCGCGGATGATAGGAGTATTATCGCCATCGAAATCATAGAATGAAAGCAATTCACGCATTTCCATTTCTACCAATTCCAACATTTCTTCATCGTCAACCATATCGCACTTGTTCAAGAAAACGACCAACTTAGGAACGTTTACCTGACGAGCCAACAGGATGTGTTCACGAGTCTGAGGCATCGGACCGTCAGTTGCAGCACAAACGATGATAGCACCATCCATCTGAGCAGCACCAGTAACCATGTTCTTTACATAGTCGGCGTGACCCGGACAGTCAACGTGAGCATAGTGACGATTAGCTGTTTGATATTCTACGTGAGAAGTATTGATAGTAATACCTCTTTCTTTTTCTTCAGGAGCGTTGTCGATTGAATCGAAAGAACGCAATTCTGAAAGACCTTTTTTAGCCAACACAGTAGTGATAGCAGCAGTCAAAGTGGTTTTACCGTGGTCAACGTGACCGATGGTACCAATGTTAACGTGCGGTTTCGAACGTTCAAATTTCTCTTTAGCCATAGCTTTACTTGTTATTTATTTGATTAATAATCAGCATTTACATCTTTATGAGCTGTTACCGGGACTTGAACCCGGGACCTCTTCCTTACCAAGGAAGTGCTCTACCGCTGAGCTATAACAGCAAGAAAAAAAAGAGCGGAAGACGGGGCTCAAACCCGCGACCCTCAGCTTGGAAGGCTAATGCTCTATCAACTGAGCTACTTCCGCAAAAACTAAAGACCATTCAAGTCTCAAAGTGTGGGCAAAGATGGATTCGAACCACCGAAGTCGAAAGACAGCAGATTTACAGTCTGCCCCATTTGGCCACTCTGGTATTTGCCCAACATATTTTCAAAGAACAATAGCTTTTCAGCATTCTTTTCTTGAGCCTCTTGTCGGATTCGAACCAACGACCCCGAGATTACAAATCACGTGCTCTGGCCAACTGAGCTAAAGAGGCTTGTTATTTCTAACTTTGCAACCCTTCCGCCTCGGAGGGTTAAGCGGCTGCAAAGTTAGATATTTATTTTAAATCTCAAAAACTTTCAGCGACTTTTTTTATTTACCGCGCAGTTTTTCTTTATATTTTGCCAATTGTTTAGATAGTGCATCAACGCATACATCAATTGACTCCTCAAACGTATCACTCACCTTCTCTGCAAAGAACTCGCCATTCGGCACCAACACCTTCATACTAGCCTCCTTATTCATCGCAGTTTCCGGCTTTACTACTTTTAATGACACCTCCACTTTATTTATATCGTCACAATACTTTTCTAACTTAGCAGCTTTCTTCTGGATAAAATCCTGAAGTTTTTCTGTTGCATCGAAATGAATGGCTTGAATTCTAACTTCCATAAATACCTCCTTTTTTACGCTCTTGGATGAGCTTGTTCATAAACTTTTTTAAGTTCTTCAAAAGTCGTATGCGTATAGACTTCCGTTGTCGTAAGACTACTATGCCCCAGCAGTTCTTTCACTGCGCCCAACTCTGCCTGATTATTCAGCATCGAAGTAGCAAAAGTATGCCTCAACACATGCGGACTTCTTTTCTTTAACGATACAACCTTCGAAAGGTTTCGTTTCACTAAATGATATACCTTTGTAGCATACAGCCTTTTTCCATTCTGAAGAACAAAAAAAGCCTCCACTCTTTCAGGCACTGCTTCGTTTCTCATTTTAAGATAAGCAAGCATTGCTTGCCGCAACTCCTCCCCAAAAGGGATCAGCCGTTGCTTATTCCTCTTTCCCGTTACTTTAATCAAGGAAGCTGAAAAATCGACATCCACATCATTCAGTCCGATCAATTCCGAAAGTCGCATACCCGTGGCATAAAACATTTCGAGTATCATCTTATCCCGACATCCGGTAAAGTCCTCTTTAAAAGGTACTTCATCCAGCAATCGGTTTATTTCACTTTCTTTCAAGAACATAGGCAAAGGCTTTTTATTCTTAGGCCCGACGACTTTCAGCATCGGATCAGCCTGCACTATACCTTTCTTTAAAAGGAAACGATAAAATGACCGTAAAGAACTCAGTTTCCGATTCACAGAAGTAGAAGTATAACCTTGCTCCATCAGGCTCATCACCCATGCACGAACAAGATCCGCATCTACCGTTGTAAAATCGACATTCTCATCCACCCCTTTAAAGTATTCTTCAAACTTTGCAAGATCTATTCCATAGCTAACTATCGTTCTCTCAGAATAGTTTCTCTCATGCCGAAGGTAATCCAAAAAAGAGTCTGTTATCATAAGATACGTCGCTTATCAATTCAGCAACGAATATATGAAAAAGAATTCAATAATTCAAAGAATGTGGAAGAATTTAATTATTCTTCTACTTGCTGAAGTTTCTGTACATAGACAGCACGTTCTCTCTTCAGTCTGTTGATAACAGACGGTTTGTCGAACTGTTGTCTAGCTCTTAATTCTTTTACAACACCTGTTTTTTCAAATTTTCTCTTGAATTTTTTCAGCGCTTTTTCAATGTTTTCGCCTTCTTTTACTGGTACTACAATCATTGTTTTTACTTATTAAATATGTTGTTATTAAATTTTTCAATAGTCAAATTGCGGCGCAAAATTACACATACTTTCTTTATTTACAAAACTTTCCGCGAATATTTATCTAAAATAATCTAGAAATTGTATCTTTGCTATTCAGTATAAACCATTATAAACCAATTTAAAATGAAATCGGAAATTATAAATAGGATAGCCGCCTTGCGTAATTTCATGCGCAAACACGGGCTATCCGCTTTCATCATTCCCAGCACCGATCCGCATTCGGGCGAGTATGTTCCCCAGCATTGGGAAACACGCAAATGGATATCAGGCTTCACCGGTTCGGCAGGAACGGCTGTGGTAACACTACATGAAGCCGGGCTATGGACAGATTCCCGTTATTTTTTGCAAGCAGCAGAACAACTGGAGGATACAGGCATCGCTTTATTCAAGGACAGGCTACCGGAAACTCCTTCCATCGTAGACTGGCTGGGCACTGTGCTGCACGAGGATGAAAACGTAGGAATAGACGGTTGGGTAAACAGCTTCCAGGAAGCCGATGAGTTGCAAAAGAATCTGGAAAAGAAGCACTTGCATCTGGTACTTGCCCCCGATCCGTTCAAAGAATTATGGACAGACAGACCTGCGTTGCCCCGAGACGAAGTATTTATCCATGAACAGCAATACGCAGGTTTAGGCTGCAAAAATAAGATAGCACAAATACAAGAGGCAACCACCGGGAACGGATGCACCGGCATACTGATCTCGGCATTGGACGAAGTGGCGTGGACTCTGAACCTGCGCGGAAGCGATGTACATTGCAACCCTGTTTTCGTCAGTTATCTGCTTATCACCAACGAAGGCTCCACCTTATTTATTATAGAAGACAAATTATCAGCCGAAGCAAAGAATTACCTGATAGAAAACGGAATAACCATCAAGCCTTATCAACAGATAGAAGAAGACTTGAGAGCTTACAACGGAAAACTCCGGTTATCGCCCAATGTTAATGCAGCCATCTATGCAGCCGCACAGGGCAACGCCAAGGTAGAAATCCTCCCCTCGCCTGTACTCTTACTGAAGGCAGTGAAAAACAAAACCGAGATTGAAGGTTTCCACCACGCCATGGAACGCGACGGAGTAGCTATGGTGAAGTTCCTCCGCTGGCTGAAAGCTGCGGTTCCCGCAGGAAATGAAACCGAAATCAGTGTGGATGAAAAGTTGTACGAGCTACGTGCCGAACAAGAACATTTTAAAGGTATCAGCTTCGACACCATTGCCGGATATAAAGCACATGGAGCCATTGTGCACTACGAAGCAAGCCCCGAAACCGATATTCCCTTGAAACCCGAAGGACTGTTACTGCTAGACAGCGGCGCACAATACCTGGACGGCACCACGGACATTACACGCACCATCGTGCTGGGAGCACTTACCGAAGAAGAAAAAACAGACTACACCCTTGTATTGAAAGGGTTCATCCAACTCTCTATGGCGCAATTCCCCCATGGAACCTGCGGCACCCAACTGGATGTCCTTGCCCGCCTCCCCATGTGGAAAGCCGGAATAAATTACCTGCACGGCACAGGACACGGAGTAGGCTGCTTCCTCAATGTACACGAGGGACCTCACCAGTTCCGTATGAACCATATGCCGGCTGTCCTTGTTCCGGGAATGACCGTAACCAATGAACCGGGCATCTACAAAGCCGGCCGCCACGGCATCCGCACGGAAAACACCATGTTGATAGTCCCGGCACAAGAAACGGAGTTTGGCACTTATTATAAATTCGAGCCTCTCACCCTCTGCCCCATTGACAAAGAAGCAATCCGCACAGAGATGCTGAGCGACGAAGAAATAAACTGGTTCAATGAATACCACGAAATGGTGTACAAGCGCCTAAGCCCCAGATTGAACAAAGAAGAATGTGATTGGTTAAAAGAAGCAACTTCACCCTTAAAACGATAGATATTAATTTTATGGCACTTATAAAATCCGTAAGAGGCTTTACGCCCGAAATAGGAGAAAATTGTTATTTGGCAGATAATGCCACCATCATAGGCGATGTAGTGATTGGAAAAGATTGCAGCATTTGGTTCAATGCAGTGCTGCGTGGCGATGTAAACTCCATCCGCATAGGCGACCGCGTGAATATTCAGGACGGTAGCGTATTGCACACTTTGTATCAGAAATCAGTTGTAGAGATAGGCAATGACGTTTCAGTAGGGCACAACGTAACCATACATGGAGCAACCATCAAGGACGGCGCCCTCATTGGTATGGGATCTACGGTCTTAGACCATGCGGTAGTAGGCGAAGGAGCTATTGTAGCTGCCGGAGCCTTGGTGTTGAGCAATACCATCATAGAACCGGGCAGCCTGTGGGCAGGAGTCCCCGCCAAGTTCATCAAAAAGATTCCCGAAGCGCAAAGCAAGGAACTCAATCAAAAGATTGCCAATGGTTATCTGATGTATGCTTCCTGGTTTAAAGACGAGGAAGAATAACAAGCCCCTATTTTATCACGTCAAATAAAAAACAAAAATTTGGGAGGAGTATATATTAAGTATATATCCTCCCCCAAAATATCAATAAATAGAACATAGAATAAAACACCGAGGAAATAAATTATCGCAGTGTGTAATGAGAGATTTCACGGTATGTTATTTGCCTCCTGCTCCGTTTCAAAAGCCTTTTTCTCCAAGAGTATAAACCCATCAAAACAATATAATCATGAAAAATGATATCATTCATCCTATCCGCCCACTCACCAAGGAAGAATATCCACAAGCTATCCAACTATCCCTTGATGTCTTCACTGCCACCGGCAAAGATGATTTCACCGAAGAAGGACTGGACGTTTTCAAAAGCGCCATTTATGATGAAAAGTGGGTAGATACCCTTACCATTTATGGATGTTTTGATGAAAAGGCACTGATTGGCATCATAGCCCTGAAAAATAAAGGAGAACACATTTCCTTGTTTTTCATCCGCCCGGAATATCACAGGAAAGGGATAGGACAAGCACTCTTTCAGTATGCAACCAACGACTGTCCATCAGAAATAATGACGGTAAATTCTTCCACCTACGCCATACCCGTATATGAAAAGTTGGGGTTTGCGGTAATTGGAGAGAAACAAAATTATCATGGGCTTTGCAGCATCCCTATGAGGCGTTACAACGCCATTGTCGTACAAAAAGCCAAGTACACCTTGCGTACCTGGCAACCGGAAGATGCCTCGTCATTAGCCGAGCAACTGGACAATAAAAAAATATGGGATAATTGCCGTGACGGGTTACCCTATCCTTACAAACTGGAACATGCAGAAACTTTTATCGACATCATCCGGAAAAAGGAAGGCATTCATGACTTTTGCATTGAAGTGAATGGAAAAACCGTCGGCAACATTGGTTTTACGCCCGGAACAGATGTAGAGCGTTTCAATTCCGAAGTAGGATACGTGCTTGGCGAAGAATATTGGAACCGGGGTATTGTAACTGATGCCCTACAAGAAGCCATCCGCTACTATTTCGCTCATACGGATAAAGTCCGCGTATTTGCACTCGTCTTTGAGCACAATCTTCCCTCTATGCGAGTACTAGAGAAAGCAGGGTTCACCAAAGTGGGAGTCATGAAGAAATCCATATTCAAGAATGAGCATTTCATTGATGCACACGTTTATGAATTTCTAAAAGCATCTGATTGACAAGAAGATAAGATAGTTATAAACGGGGAAGGAAAAGAGAATCAGTCCTTATCGACCAAGCACACACCTATCCCCTTCACTATCTTTATCTGCACCCGTTCATCATCGGCTACAGCAACATCCTATCAAGACGATTATTTTGATATAAACTGATAATTTCTTCATTTATTCTCTTCTATTTGTTTTCCTGCAAAGTGAAACACCGGAACATCTACTTATCCTCATCAAAACAGGGATTTTCCTGATTGTTCAAAGAAAGGTACAAGCCGTTCTGACCAATGAACCAAAATCGCCTCTCCTTCTTCCCCTTTAGAAACTCCTTCAAAAGTTTCAGCCTTTCCACAAGCCTTTTGCAGAAAGGCATTCCGGCTGAAAGATCACACCCGAAAAACATTTCAGTCCAAAGAAGAATCCTTCAGCATCACCAACCGATACACATTACAATACTCGGTATGTACCCGCTTCACCCCAGGGAAGCTAGCATGCCATAGCCGTCAAGCTAAGTTTCATCGTGTTAAAACATCGCGCAGCTTCCCCCTTTTAAAGGGGGCAAGGGGGATGTTCTCTATGGGATGATGATGTACCCTACCACAAAAAGCAACCGTACAAAGGAGAACATCCCCCTTAAATCCCCCTTTAAAAGGGGGAGGCTGCGCAATGAATTAACAATGTTTTCCTTAGCTTGACGGCTATGAGCCAGCATGCGCCCCAAACGGATAGGAGCCCCCGCGCATGGCAGCCGGATATCGTTTCTGCAAATAATTGAAGATATCCGTAGCTGTATAGGGCACCGACTTCTTAGGTTTATCTTCTGATTTACAAGTAGTTATTTCCTCATTTTGCACTTCTACAGGCTGTTCATTACTTTTTTTCACTGATTTACACCATTTCATGAGTTCTTCAATCATTTTTTCTATCATGTTCAATTTCTTTTTAGTTCTTCATTGCTACAAGGTTAATACCTAATTATCGGTTTTACAACAGTTTGAGAGGCATTGGGGAGGAAAAGTGATTAAGCTAAAATAACAGGGAAAATATTCTTTTTTATCCGTTCTTTTTTATATTTTTGCACCGTCAAGTTTATCGTTTCACTATAGTGATGATATTTCATCACTTAGGCAATGAGAACTCATCACTAAGGTGATCCGTCCTCATCAATCTAGTGAAATGATAAACTCGAAAGGAGAAAAACCGAAGATAGTCCGGAAGAAAAAGGATAGTAGTAACTGAGGAAAAGAAAAGCCATGGCTATACAATTTGAATTTTACCAATCGCCCAACACGATAGGGACGAACAGGAAAAGGTATCACGCCCGCGTAGTCAATTTTCAGCGTGTCAGCACCGACCAGTTGGCACACGAAATACATGCCGGATCCAGCCTGACCATAGCGGACATCAAAGCGACGCTCATCTCGCTGAGCGAGAAACTGGTGAGGCATCTGGAAGAAGGGGAACGGGTACACATTGAGGGCATCGGATACTTCCACGTATCACTGACCTGCCCCGAAACCCGCACGCCAAAATCGACACGCGCCAACAATGTGAAGTTCAAAGCAGTTACATTCCGCGCAGACAGCTATCTGAAAAAGAATTTGAAACACGTCAAGACATCGCGTTCAAAGTATAAACGCCACTCAGCCGAAGTGACGGGCAACGACATAGACGAAATACTGACGGAGTTTTTCAAGACCAATCCCGTACTGACCCGCTACAGCTTTGAACAGGCGTGCGGACTGACCCGCGCCACAGCCGGACGCTATATATCCCGATTGGTAAAGGAAGGGAAATTGAAAAACATCTCGACTTATCACAACCCCATCTATGTCCCCGTGCCGGGACAGTATGGAACGGAAGTTCCTGCGGAAGAAGGGGAATAAGTATATAAAAAAGAAAACTTCTACAAATGTAGCTCGAATTATAAAGAGCTGAAACTTCTACAAACGGCTGACGGGTCTCCGGGAGGAAATCCGTCAGCCAAAATTATGTATAGGCGGGCGTTTGCCGAGGGGCTGAAAGAATTGAAAGAATATTCCAAGGGATCTCGTCTGCCAATAATCAATGTACTGATGCATAATATGGACTCATGGAGATTGTAAAGCAATCATAATAGATAAACAAAAGGTAAGGCGAAAAAATCATTCCATTCATTTGTTCATACAACGAGTTTTCTATGACAAAATGACAAGCTAATTTAGTTTTAACACAGTCTCTCCCAAAAACGTCAATAAATAGACTTCACGGTGTATTATTTACCTCCTCAGCCTCTATCGTCCAAGCACAACCCTACCCCCTTCACTGTCTTTATCTGCACCCGTTCATCATCGGCAAAGAATTTCCGAAGCCGGGTAACGAATACATCCAAGCTGCGCGATGCAAAGAAATCATCATCCGTATCCCATAGTTTGGAAAGGATTGCTTCGCGCCTCACCACGTCATTTTTCTTTTCACAAAGCATTTGGAGAAGTTTTGCTTCACGCTCCGTCAATGTTTTCTGCACGCCCGATGTATGTTTCAGTACGGCATGAGCGGCGTCAAACACATAATTCTCTCCTATTTTATACACTTCACTTTCATTCTTTGCCCCTATGCCTTGTTTCATTTTCAGTAAAGCACCGATATGGGCATCCAACTCCTCAGCCAAGAAAGGTTTCTTAATATAATTATTTACACCCAATTCATATCCTTTCACCACATCTTTGGGCGAAACACGACCGGAGGTAAAAACAATAGGCGTATTTCCGTCTGTCTCACGAATGCGGCGTACCATTTCATAACCATCCATGACGGGCATCTCAATATCCGAAACGATGACATCGGGGCATTCTTCTTTCCATATTTTCAGTCCTTCTTCACCATTAGAGGCTGTAATAACTTCGTAACCGCCTATCATATCCTCCAATCCACCACGAATGATGTAACAAAGATTGGCATCATCTTCCACCAGCAATAGCTTTATCATATCTATTTCTCCTTTTCTTTTCCCGGCAAACAAAGGGAAAATTCACTGTATTCTCCTTCAATGCTCTCCACGCTTACCTCACCACCATGCGCCTCGGCTACCCTGAACACATAGTTCAAACCTAATCCGAAGCCCGATACGCCGGTCTTACGACTATGGTCTGCCGCCGAAGCGCGTTCATATTTCTCAAAGATACGGCTTTGATCCTTCAAAGGGATGCCGAAGCCATTATCCTTTACCTTTATAATATAGGTCCCATCCGCCCTCTGCATAGACGAAATATGGATTTCCACGGAGTCACCGGAATATTTTATAGAATTATCAATCAAGTTACTGATCGCCTCTTTCAAGAATTCCTCATCGGCATATACCGTTTCCCGGTCCAGTTGGAGCAAGAAACGCACCGGTTTACTGACCTTTGCACTATATTTCTCTATTAAATCATCCAGCATAGGGCGAAGTTCCACTTCTTCCTGTGCCAGTTTCAGTTGGTGGTTTTCCAACTTGGAGAGAGTCAGCACCTTATTTGTCAATGCCAGCAGGTGTTCGGCTTCATCTTTCAGAATCTGGAAATATTTCTCACGTTTCTCCGGCAAGGCATCCAGTCTTCCGCTTTTCAGGATTTGGACTCCCATCAGGATACTGGTGAGGGGCGTCTTCATATCATGAATCATGGCATAAGAAAAGTCCTCGCGAAGCCGCGCTATCTTGTTTTGACGGGCAATGATACGAATCTGAAAAACAATGCAGTAGGCTACAAACATCATCATCAAAGCCGTTGCAACGAGCAGCATGGTCATGCGCTGGAAGATAATGGCATAGGGGTTGACAATCACGGCTTGCAGACACTTTCCGGTGGTGTAGCCCACGGGGCTTAAAGAGGTTTTAATAGTAGAAAGGCCGGAAATATCAATATCGCGGGAACTCTCCAAAACATTTCCTAAAGAGTCCGTGAGGTAACAAACCACTTCGGCATAAATATTTTCATCGTGCAACAGATTTACATAAGTCGTGTCCAAGCCGATAGCAGTAGGAAGGGCACCATAGTTAGTAAACAGTGACTCTTGAAAAGTACGGCCGATGGAAGAGCGCATGATATTAGTCAACGTTTGGGTACTATCGGCCTCCAATTTAACGGTTTCATTGACGGTACTGGTGGTATCCGTAGATTCCCCTTTCGCAATCTTTTCCATCTGCACCCATGCTTCGGATATCACTGCATCCTTGAAAACATTCTCACTCGTGTCCCTTACCTGCTTGTCGATGAGTGCATAGGTACTGACCAGCCATACCCCCTGCAAGGTTACTATGGCTATCAGTCCCAGTATCGTCATGATCCTTATATGCTTGTTGTTCATGGTTTTATTTTCTAGAAGGAGAACGTTAACCTAATGTTAACCTACCCTTAACCACGTAAGGAAAAAAGTTCCCCTACTTTTGTTTCGTCAAAGTTAAAGAAAATATTAAAAACAAATAGGTATGAAAAAGCAAATTTTAAACATCACATTGCTATTTTTATTTCTAGTGATAAGAACAGCCACAGCACAAACTATTACCGGACAAGTGACAGACACCCATTCACAACCTATTGATGGAGCGACCGTGGTATTGCAGACTCCGGATTCTACATTTGTAGATGCCGCAATAACAAATGTTGCGGGAGAATTTCGGTTCAATCAACAACTGACAGCATATCGGCTGATCTTTCAGCATATTTTGTATGAGACACGGCAGATGGAGGTCGGGGGAACTGATGCTTCCAGGCAGACACATGGGTCTGCCCCTACGGTGGTTGTGCTACAAAGTAAGGACTACGAGTTGGGCGAAGTAGTGATTAAAGGAGAACGTCCCATTGTGAAAGTAGAGGAAGGAAAACTTTCTTATGATCTGACACAGTTGACTGAAAACAAAGTGGTGAGCAATGCTTACGAGAGTCTTCAGCAACTACCGGGGGTACAAGAAATCAATGGAAATCTTTCACTGGCAGGGGCACACGGGCTTAGCATCATTCTGAATGGGAAACCAACGACGATGAGTTATGAACAGTTGGTAAATTTACTGAAGAATACCCCGGCATCACGGGTAGAGAAAGCGGAAGTAATGTATAGTGCGCCACCCCAATATCACGTAAGGGGGGCGGCTATCAATCTGATTCTGAAAGGATACCATGCCGGAGAAGGAGGATTGCAAGGAGAAATCAATGCCGGATACCTGCGTAATTACAAGAATGGTGCACAAGGGGGAATCAGCTTGCTTTATACAACTCCGAAATGGAATGTGGATTTTCTGTATAATGCCGAATACAGGCAATTCAGACAAACAATTGATACTCATTCCCGTCATACACTGGATGATAAGGTCTATGATATTTACCAACAAGGAATTATAGACAGGCAGAGGTTGACTCATAACGTCCGGGTAGGAGCAGAATATAAGATAGATGATGTAAGTAATATCAACGTGGCTTATACAGGGGCTTTCAATCCCAATAACAAGAATCACTCCTCATCCAACGGGAACTTTGCAACCTCCGATAATTCTACAAAAGGGAATAATCAGATGCACAATCTGGCATTGGATTATATGTCGGGCTTCGGAATGAAGGCAGGTGTAAACTATACCTCTTACCAATCAGACAGCAACCAAGAATTTGCAAATAAAGATAGTGAAGACCGGACAAGCCGGTTTCAAACAACCAGTGGTCAGAGCATAGACCGTTGGAAAGTATATTTAGACCAGTCACACGATCTGGCAAAGGACTGGGCACTGAATTATGGCACTTCCTTTGCTTATGCCGGTGACCACAATACCCAGTTTTATCACACCAACGATGGCAGCGATATGAGCGCACTGAACACAGACAGCCGGTATAATGAATACACTTATGATTTGTACGCCGGGATCAGCAAAAGTATCGGTGAACGATTGTCGTTCAGTGCTTCCGTAACCGGAGAGTATTATAAGATGGCAACCTATCATTCCTGGTCGGTTTATCCGGCAGCCGAACTGACTTATGTGGCAAGTCCGGCACATATCCTGCAACTCTCTTTTACTTCGGATAAAACTTATCCCGGGTATTGGGATTTAAGTGAAAGCACCGGCTATATAAGTGGTTACGAGGAGGTACAAGGAAACCCGATGCTGAAACCATCGACTGACTATTCTGCTAATCTGAATTATATTTTGAAGAATAAATACATCTTCAGCCTGTCTTATGATTATGAACCTAACCTGTTCCAGCAATTGGCTTATCAGAGTACAGACCGGTTGACTATGATTTATAAAACATTGAATTGGGATTATCAGCAGAGCTTTTCGGCTACGGCTATCGTTCCGTTCAAGGTAGGTAATTGGTTGGATAGCCGGGCTACCGTGCAGGCGGAGTATCGTCAGGCAAAATGTGATCATTTCTTTGATATTTCTTTTGATCATAGCAAGTGGATTGGTTTGGGAATGTTACAGAATAATATAACGCTTTCCAGCAAACCGGATATTCGGATGGAAGTGACGGGGCTTTATTTGAGCCCGTCTATTCAGGGAAGTTATACATTAAGTAATGTGTGGGCTATTCATGTGGGACTTCGTTGGAATTTGGGGAATCAAAAAGCTTATATCCAACTAAAGGCACATGATATTTTTAATTCGATGGAAGGGGATGTGGATGTAAAATTACGAAATAGAGGGCAGTATATGGATATGCATACTAATAGTTATTCGCGGAATATTATGTTGTCCTTTGTTTATAAATTTGGTGGGTATAAGGAGAAGCAACACAAACAGGTGGATACATCACGATTCAAGTAAAAAAGGAAAGCTGTTACTGTAGGGGCAGGGTTTGCCTGCCCGAAGACACAAAGCAAATTGTTTTCGGGCGGGCAAACCCCGCCCCTACGGTATAATCCTCTGCTGAAAGAGCTTAGAAAGAAATATGCTTCATAATCTTCTCTAATGCCCCAGCATTATCACTCACATAATCCCCGGCAGCCTTTCCGGCTTGTTGCAGATATGCCTTATCAGTCAAGAACTTATCCATCAACTGCTTGAATTCTTCATCATTGGTGATCTCAAAGCCGCCTTTCTTTTCCAATAAGTGTTGCGCTTCCCTGAATTTCTTATTGTTAGGTCCGAATATCACAGGAATGCCATACACAGCTGCTTCCAGCACATTATGAATTCCTACTCCGAAGCCACCGCCAATGTATGAAATCTCCCCATAGCGATAGATGGACGACAGCAATCCGTAACAATCTATAACCAAGCAATCAGCTTTCGATACATTCTCCTCCGTTGCCTCGGTATAGCGAACACACGGACGTTTCACCTTCTCCAGAATTTCCTTTAAATGACTGTCACTCACCACATGCGGCGCAATAACGAGTTTCATTTCAGGACGTTCATTGAAGTATTTAATGAAAATATCCTCATCCGGTCCCCACGAACTACCCGCAACGAAAGTCAACGAATCACCTTTGAATTTCTCCAGTAAAGGAAGCTGTTTGGCTTGGTGGCAGATATCCAACACCCGGTCAAAACGAGTATCGCCCACAATCGTCACATCGGTTACACCGATCTTGGCAAGCAATCCTCTCGACACCTCATTTTGTACAAACAGGTGTGCAAAAGTCTTCAAGACCTCACGATATTTCTTCCCATAGCAACGGAAGAAAATCTGATTCGGACGGAAAATGGAAGAAACACTATAAGTCGGTATTCTTTTCTTATAAAGCTCATTCAGATAATTCTGCCAGAATTCATACTTAATAAAAAACACCATACTAGGGTTTGCCAATTCCACAAACCGACGCACATTGCGCGGCGTGTCAAAAGGCAGATAGCAGACAATGTCCGCCCCCTGGTAGTTCTTCCTCACCTCGTAACCCGAGGGGGAAAAGAAAGTCTGCAATATTTTATATTCGGGATGTTCCTTGCGGATGCGTTCTATCAACGGACGCCCCTGTTCAAATTCACCCAATGAAGCTGCATGAAACCAAATGTAGCGGGCATTCCGGTCTATCTTGGTACGCAGAATATCAAAAACCTCCCGATGGCCTTTCACCATCTTGGCAGGTTTGGCGCTGAACAATGCAGCAACTTTTACCCCGAATAGATAAATATAGATGACTACGTTATAAATCATAATTACCGGTATTACTTGAGTACTTCCACTGCCCGGCGAATGCGTCTCAATGTTTCTTCTTTGCCCAAAACGGCTGAAATATCAAACATATGCGGGCCTTTGCCCTCGCCTACCAAGGTTAAACGGAAAGCATTCATAATATTACCCAAGTGATAACCTTTATCTTCTATCCATTTCATGACCACGGCTTCCTGGTTTTCCAGTGAGAAATCGTCCAATGCTTCCAGTACGTCCGCCAGTTCCAGCATACGTTCCGGAGAATCTTCTTTCCAACGTTTCTTACGGGTCTTTTCATCATACTCCGTGGGAGCAACGAAGAAGAATTTGCAGGTATCCCACAATTCCTTGATGAAGCTGACGCGGTCTTTCATCAGACCTACCACAGTCACCACCTTATCCATAGGAGCCTCAACACCTTGTTCTTTCAAAACAGGCATGAACAATGCCGCTACTTCCTCATTACTTTTCTTCAAGATATATTCATGGTTGAACCATTTTCCCTTTTCAAAGTCGAACTTGGCTCCGGCTTTGCTGCAACGATGCAGGTCGAACAGTTTCACCAATTCGTCCAATGACATAATTTCCTGGTCGTTACCCGGATTCCATCCCAGCAGGGCAAGGAAGTTGATAACCGCTTCGGGCAAATAACCTGATTCACGGTAACCTGATGACACTTCACCTGTTTTGGGATCATGCCATTCCAGTGGGAACACAGGGAAACCGAGACGGTCACCATCACGCTTGCTCAATTTTCCGTTTCCATCGGGTTTCAACAGCAATGGAAGATGTGCAAACTCGGGCATTGTATCTGCCCAGCCGAAAGCACGGTACAGCAACACATGCAACGGTGCCGAAGGCAACCATTCCTCACCACGGATTACATGGGAAACTTCCATCAAATGGTCGTCCACAATGTTTGCCAAGTGATAAGTAGGCAATTCATCTGCCGATTTATACAAAACCTTATCATCCAGGATAGATGAGTTTATCACCACTTCACCACGGATAATATCATGCACGTGTACATCTTCATTCGGTTCTATTTTGAAACGTACCACATATTGTTTTCCATCGGCAATCAGTGCATCCACTTCTTCCTGTGACAGCGTCAAAGAGTTGCGCATAGACATACGGGTAGAAGCATCATACTGGAAATTAGAAACTTCCTGACGCTTGGCTTCCAGCTCTTCCGGCGTATCAAAAGCAATGTATGCTTTGCCGCCATCCAGCAACACCTGCACATATTTCTTGTAAATATCGCGACGCTCCGACTGACGATACGGGCCATGGTTGCCACCAAAGCTCACACCTTCATCGAATTGAAGTCCCAACCATTTGAACGACTCAATGATATATTCTTCCGCACCCGGAACAAAGCGATTTGAGTCGGTATCTTCTATACGGAAAATAAAATCTCCACCATGCTGACGAGCAAACAGATAGTTATACAAGGCCGTGCGCACACCGCCGATATGCAACGCTCCCGTGGGGCTCGGAGCAAAACGTACTCTTACTTTTCTTTCTGACATTGTTGTTTTATATAAAATACGCCGCAAAATTAATCTAAATTTCCCGATTTTTTCGTATTTTGCGCGCAAAATTATACGATTATGAGAAGTTTCAAGGCCAGTAAGCGGTTTTCATATAAAGATTTGATCTATAAAAGCCTTATTTTTATTGCTACTGTATCAGTTATAGTCTACTTTTTACCGAATGAGGGAAAGTTCAACTATCAATTTGATATTAACAAACCGTGGAAGTATGGATTGCTACAAGCGTCCTTCGACTTTCCGATTTACAAGAATGACGTACAGGTACAGAAGGAGCAAGATAGCATTATGGCAGACTATCAGCCTTATTTCCAAATTGATAAGGAGATAGAGAAGAACATCCTTGCCAGATTAAGGGAAGATTATAACAAAACACTGCGTCATTCGCTACCCGGCACGGATTATATCCGTTACATTGAGCGCACCTTGAAATCAATGTACGAAAACGGCATCATGGCCGGGAATGACCTGGCACGTATGGAGGAAGACAGCATTATAGCTATACGCTTGGTAGATAAGAATGTGGCAACCAGCCGATTTGTCGATCAGCTCTATTCGGTAAAGGAAGCGTATGAGTATTTGCTTAACTCGGATACCGCCCATTATAAAAAGAACATATTGCAGCAATGCAACTTGAATAATTACATTACGCCTAATCTTATCTATGATGAAGAAAAATCGGAAGTGGCACAGAAAGATTTGCTCTCGAATATTTCGTGGGCAAACGGATTTGTCCTGAACGGGCAAAAGATTATTGACCGGGGGGAGATTGTAAACGAACAGACCTATAATATATTGGAATCCTTGCAAAAGGAATGGGAGAAGCGAAGTGATTCGGTACAGGAAAAGAGGTTGACACTGGCAGGACAATTATTGTATGTAGGTATTTTCCTGTTCTGCTTTATGGCATATCTGGAGCTTTTCCGTGGAGATTATTATGAAAGGAAAGGTACATTGACGTTGCTATTTGCGCTAATTGTATTCTTCCCCGTCATTTCCTCTGTCATAGTAGAGCAGAATTTGTCCAGCATTTATGTGGTTCCGTTTGCCATGATACCCATTATTATCCGCGTATTCCTTGATTCGCGAACAGCATTTATGGCGCATGTCACCATTATTCTGCTCTGTTCCATTACTTTGCGGTTTCCGCATGAGTTTATCCTGTTGCAGGTAGTGGCGGGCATGGTGGCAATTTTCAGTTTAAGGGAGTTGTCCCAACGCTCACAGTTGCTGCGCACGGCGCTAGTGGTCTTTGCCAGTTATGCGTTATTGTATTTTGCTTTCGAGTTGATTCATGAGAATGACTTAACGAAATTGAATACACGCATGTACATCTATTTTATGGTAAATGGCATTCTGCTGTTGTTTGCCTATCCGTTGCTGTTCCTTTTAGAGAAGACCTTCGGTTTTACTTCGGATGTTACCTTGGTAGAATTGTCCAATATCAATAACAGTTTGTTGCGGGAGATGTCTGAGGTTGCTCCGGGGACTTTCCAGCATTCTTTGCAGATGGCCAACTTAGCGGCGGCAGCGGCAAATAAAATTGGAGGGAAAAGCCAGTTGGTGCGTACCGGTGCGTTGTATCACGATATAGGAAAGATGGTTAATCCGGCTTTCTTTACCGAGAATCAGTCGGGAGTTAATCCGCACAAGAGTCTGAGTCATGAACAGAGTGCACAGGTCATTATCAGTCATGTGACGGATGGACTGAAGTTGGCTGAAAAGCATAATCTGCCCAAAGTGATTAAAGACTTTATCACGACTCATCATGGACGGGGATTGACGAAATACTTCTATATATCTTATAAGAATGAGCATCCGGATGAAGAAGTAGATGCTGAAAAGTTCCGTTATCCCGGTCCCAATCCGTTTACAAAGGAGCAGGCTATTCTGATGATGGCGGATTCTGTGGAAGCTGCTTCGCGCAGTTTGCCGGAATATACGGAGGAAAGTATCAGTTCGCTGGTGGATAAGATTATTGATTCACAGGTTACAGAGGGTTTCTTCAAGGAGTGTCCCATCACTTTCAAGGATATATCCATGGTGAAAGCGTTGTTTAAAGAAAAGTTGAAGACGATGTATCACACTCGTATCAGTTATCCGGAGTTGAAGAAATAAGATGGGGATGTGTCCAACAAAAAATAGCTATCATTTTGCCGTAGGGGCAGATTGAATCTGCCCGATAATAATTTGCTTTATGCATTTGGGCGGATTCAATCCGCCCCTACGGTGAACAATTTGATAGTTGTTTTAGGGCTTTGCCACATCTCCATCGGAATAAAACAAAGGCCTGTGTTTAAGAGAGAAATCGTACTTCTTCCAGTAATCCCGCACAGGCATCTTCCAATATATCCAGTACATTTTCAAAACCTTGTGCCCCGCCATAATAAGGATCGGGTACATAGTCTACCATCTTTACCCGGCAATAGTCCGTCATGCGATGGATTTTCTTTTCTGTTTCCAGATCGGGAGCACGTTCTATCAAGTCTTGGATGTTACGGTCGTCCATGCCGATAATCAGATCGAAGTTATAAAAGTCCTCGGTACGAACGGGACGGGAACGATGTGTCAGGTTATACCCCCGACGGGAAGCGTGCATACGCATCCGGCTATCCGGCAGTTCTCCCTGATGATAACTCAGGATTCCGGCAGAATCCACCTCTATTTCTTTTTCCAATCCTTCTTTCTTTAGTAAAGTACGCATCACTTCTTCGGCTGAAGAGGAGCGACAGATATTGCCGAGGCAGACAAAAAGTATTCTTCTTTTCATAATTTCGTTTATATTCCACTGTAGGGGCAGGGTTTGCCTGCCCGAAGGCACAAAGCAAACTGTTTTCGGGCGGGCAAACCCCGCCCCTACAGGTTGAGGTATTCTTTAAATGATTTCACATCACGGTTCATTATCAGGTCTTCGGGGAACTCGGTAAGCTGCAACAACTCATACAAGTAATCATAGCGGGCTATATCAAAAGATATATGCGCGTCACTTCCCAAGATAACCGGCACCTCATATTTCTTACACAAACGCAAGATAGTAAGATTATTCTCACGGGCATCCGGCTTGTTACGGGTCGGTTTCAGGGAACTGTTGTTTATTTCCAATAGGGTATGGTGTTCCTTTGCCGCCAACACCATCGGCTCAAAATTCAGTGCTGCCGTACCATCACCGGGATGGCTGATAACATGAATCATCGGGTTACTGATAGCCTGCACCATGCCATGCGTATTCTCCTCTATTGTACCTGATGTATAGCATAAAGAATGAATACCGGCAATGCGTATATCAAGGTAATTCATCATCTTTTCATCCATATCAAGATTTCCCTCGCCATCCAGAATATTGATCTCGGCACCAAGCAACAGCTCAATGCCATACATCTGGCGGGGAACTACATGCAGGTTCCTGAAATAAATGGGATTGCATGTGCCGGGAATGCCGGGAGAATGTTCCGTGATTCCCAATACTTTCAAACCTTTGTCGGCAGCCGCTTGCGCCATTTCCTGTAAAGTACTGAATGCATGCCCGCTGGCAATAGTGTGGGTATGTACGTCTAACTCTATTTTCATCTTTTTCTCTTTTATATTCCTAAACTGAATAGAGACTTCCGCCCAGCGCATGGGCTGGCTATTGTGGGTCTACATCATAATATACTAATAAGGAACGGAAACGCTCGTCTTCCAGCATGGCACGCTGCACGGCAAGCAAATATTCGCGCACCTTTGCCATGGAAGCATTCTGTTCCACCTTCACTATAATCTTTTTGATAAACAAGGTTTGAATACGGGCTACCGGTGGTTTATCCGGACCTAACACCCTGTCTCCCAAACCGGAACGAAGTTGGGCTCCCATCGCATCGGCAGCCAAGTCCAGCACATCTTCCTTGCGATGTTTCAAGTATACATAAATCAAGCGATAGTAAGGCGGATACCTAAACATCTGCCGTTCTGCCAGTTGATCGTAGTATAACTGTTCGTAGTCATTATTCATTACCTGATGAATAACAGGCAGGTCGGGCGACTTAGTTTGCAGAATAACCAATCCTTGCTTGTTCTTGCGTCCGGCACGTCCCGCCACCTGCGCCATCAACTGGAAGGCGCGTTCATAGCTTCGGAAATCAGGGAAGTTGAGCATCGTATCGGCATTCAAGATGCCTACCACGCTGACATGATCAAAATCCAAGCCTTTAGAAACCATCTGCGTACCGATTAATATATCCGTCTTTCCCTGCTCAAAGTCTGCAATAATCTTTTCATAAGCAGTGCGGGTGCGGGTGGTATCCAAGTCCATACGCGCTACCTTTGCTTCGGAAAAAATCAGTTTTATATCGTCTTCTATGCGCTCCGTGCCAAAACCGCGGTGCATCAGTTCTGTTCCTCCACACGCCGGGCAGGAACGGGGAACCTGATAGGTATAACCGCAATAATGGCAGGTGAGTTGGTTCAAACCTTTATGATAGGTAAGGCTCACGTCACAATTCTTGCATTTGGGCACCCATCCGCAGGTGTGGCACTCTATCATCGGAGCAAAGCCACGGCGGTTCTGAAACAAGATAACTTGCTCTTTCCGTTCCAAAGCCTCTTTTATCTGCTTTACCAATGTAGGTGAAAAAGGTCCTTGCATCCGTTTTTGGTGTACCAGTTCCTTTATATCAACCAGTTCTATCCGGGGAAGCTGAATCTCCTTATAGCGTTCTGTTAATTCCACCAACCCGTATTTTCCGGAAGTGGCATTAAAATAAGTTTCCACACTGGGGGTAGCCGTTCCCAGCAACACCTTCGCCTTGAACATAGACGCCAACACAATGGCAGAGCTACGAGCATGATAACGTGGAGCAGGATCTTGTTGTTTATAAGTGTTTTCGTGTTCTTCATCCACAATCACCAGCCCCAAATTACGGAAAGGCAGAAAGATAGAAGAACGGACTCCCAAAATGACATCATAGCTTTCTTCACCCAGCTGCTTCTGCCAGATCTCCACCCGTTCAGCGTCCGGAAATTTAGAGTGATATATGCCCAACCGTCTGCCGAATACCCGCTTTAACCGTTCAGTGATCTGAGTAGTCAGCGCTATTTCGGGCAGCAGATATAGCACTTGCTTTCCTGCTTTCAGCGCTTCTTGTATAAGGTGTATATATACCTCCGTCTTGCCGCTGGAAGTAACTCCATGCAGCAGGCAGACATTTTTCTCTTTAAAACTTTGAAGAATACCTTCATAGGCCTGTTGCTGGGCAGCATTCAATGGGTTTATATCACCGGTATCCAAATGGCTTTTATCCAGCCTCCCTATTTCCTGATGATAGAGTTCAAAGATTCCTTTCTCCACCAATCCGTTGAATACGGCGGCAGAGCTACCCGATTTCTCCAATAAATCTTTCTTTGTTACTTCCCTCAGCGCACTTCCTTGAGCTACCCAGCCGGATAACTCCACATATTTCATCAGCACCGCCAATTGCTTGGGGGCACGGGCCAGCTCATCGAATATTTTTTGCAGACGAGCCTCATCCACCTCCCCGGCATTTGCCAGTTTCACCCGTGCTTCTGTGCGTGGTTTATAGTTACGTTTCAGTTCTTCTTTGACAAAGATGGCTTCTTTATCCAGCAAGGATTTAATGATGGGAAGAATATGTTTCAGCCCACTGACTTTCTCCAGTTGAGTAACGCATTGCTCCGTGTCGGCACTTAGCAGATCCAGTATTTTCTGTTCCCGTTCCGGCAGGGGAGCAGATGCCTCGAAGTCCGGATTATACTCTACTAAAGTCTCGCTTTCCAGTTTCATACCCGAAGGGATAGCCGCCTTATATACATCTCCCAATGTACAAAGGTAGTACTCAGCCAGCCATTGCCAAAATTCAAACTGCCGTGGCAATAAGACAGGCGAAGAATCCAGAACTTCTGAAATATCTTTCGTTTCATATCCTTCCGGAGCCGCATAATGCACATTCGTCACTATCGCCGTATAAAACTTCTTTCTTCCAAACGGCACTACTACCCGGCAACCAATCTGCACCATTTCTTCCATTTCAGCAGGAAGTGAATAAGTGTACTGGTTGGCAATGGGCAACGGGACTATGACATCTACGAACTTTTTCATGGTGCAAAATTACAAAAAAGGAGGCACTCTGTGAAGAATGCCTCCTTTTTATCTTTTATTAAATTAGTTTGCTTAGAATAGATAGGCAATAGATGCTTGCCAGGTGTTATTCTTGATCTTAATATCCTGAGTAAGTGGTTTACCGTCAAGGATTATATTAGAATCGGCATAAAGGGTTGCAGTATGCCCCAATGCAAAATTATAATTCACACCAACCTGTAAGTGGCGAATTAGCTTAAGACCAGCTCCCACATTAAAAGTCGTATTATTCTTCTTCAAATCATAATTCATAAAACCCTTCTTGTTGCCTATATTGAATCCGAACTGAGGTCCGGCGGCAATATAAGCTCCCAGCATACTACCAAATCCGAAAGACCATTTCAAATTAACAGGAATTTCAATAGTCTTCAACTTTGCATCCACATTATATCCTTTTGCAGCCAAATCCGTCTGTGAATAAAGCGCAGCTATATCTGCACCAACACCTACAATAGGTATAGTAAACTCAGCCATCGGACCTACAAAGAAACCTGTTTTATTATCTCCTTTCAAATCTGATTTCGAAAAACTAACCTTTGACAAGTTCAAACCACCCTTTACACCAAGGTGAAATTGCGCCTGAGCAGGAGCAGCCATCATCAAACAAACAGCTACCATTAATACACTAATAATCTTTTTCATGTTACGTCTATTTTTAGTTTACGCCACAAAGATAAACACTTTTTTCACTCAATATGTTCTATTCCATCAAAAAGTTACATCTACCTTGGCTACAAAGGTCCTGGGAGCAGCTACTGCCATGGGGCGATAACTATATTCTTTATTCAACAAATTATTGACCATAAACTGAAAACCGACTTCTTTAGTCACCTTCACGCCCAGGCGCATATCCATCGTGAAATAATCCGTATTATGTTTCCGCCAATAGCTGTTCAGCGTCTCACCGTCAATGTTGCCAAACAAGACATCGCGCACATAGTCCATCAACTCGGGCGCACGCTTCTCACGGTCGTCCACCATCAGATAGTCCACTGCCAGCATCTTGCTTTTCCACGACAGGTTTGTCCCCACATTGATGCGTTTCCATTGAAAATCCAAAGTAGCTTTAAAGGAATGCTTTTGCCTGTACTTCAAGTACTTTCCTTCATTGCTTTTTTCTTTCATTTGCAACGGATCGGTATAACCTGCCTCCAAGGCATTACGTTCTTTATAATCGGCATCGCGCGGTTCGGTATATACATATCCTATATTATAGAACAACTTTGTATTCTTATTAAAATCATATACGCCATTGGTACTTATCTCCATGCCATAAATCCGCGCTTTTGATACATTGTGGAACTGTGCGCCAATGCCCAGGCCGGCCCCCTCTACCCCATTAATCATTTGTATAAGCGTCATACCGGCATCTATCAGACTATTGATAGGTTTCCCGCTGGCATTATTGAACAAGCCGAACTGAAATTCCACCATGTTATTATACTGGGTATAGAAACCGGCAATATCAAACATTCCTTTCAGGTTCCCCCATTTATATCCCTGCTTGAAACCAAGTTCCGCATTAAATCCCTTTTCGGGAAGCAGTTCCTCATTGGGATAAACGCCTACACCGCCAATATCCTTGCGGGCATATTTCTCCGTAATGCTGGGATAACGGTATCCTTGTCCAAAACTGGCACGAAGGAAACTATAATCTGCCAACTGATAATTTAAACCGGCACGGAACACCGGACGGAATGGAATTGTAGTACCGAGTACCTTTGTCGCTCCTTCCCTATAATGACGGTCGACCCGGTAATACTCGGCACGCACACCTGCCGAAACACTCAAACGATCCCAAAAACGCTGGTCGTATTGAAAGAAAGCAGCCACATTATCGCTTTTGTGCGTACCCGTCACATGAGATTCATTCAACATATGCTCATAAGTAAGACCGGTCGTTATTTGCGCTCCACCCTCCCAACGCTTGTTAAACTGATAATCGACAAAGAAATCATAATTTTGATCGGACTGATCGGGCAACTGTTTCTTAAAGTCGCCATTCATCCATGCGCCCAGATCATTTGTGCTGGGCGGCAAACCATTATTCATCACCCAGTTAATCAAGTCGCAATAATCAGAAGTAGTCGCCGCAGGAAAGAACTGATTCAGAATGCCTACCGCGCCATTCACCGCACCATTCAAATCACCGGTCAGTGCAGGGGTTATGATGGGGTAAAACATACTGTAATCGCCATTCTTTATTTGGTTCACTGTTCCCATTATGGCTCCCAAGTCTGTTCCCATATGGTTGATTATATCACCGAAAGAGGATCCTTCTGCCGGATTGGTAATCTTATCATCCGTGTAATAGAAACGCCCTTTGATGCGGTGCGAAGTCCCGTTATCCGGATTTATATAATTAAAGAAAGGATCTATATGGAATGAATTTCCTTCACGCCCCATATTGGTGAAAGGAGATGGGCGATAGGCTTCCTTAGGCGAGCGCCAGATGAAGAAATCACCATACTCATTACTTAAGAAATTGACATTGAAACCATAATTCATCAGCTTCGTTCCCATATCGGGCTGGTGGTAAGTCAAGTTGCCGCCAATGCGGAACCGCTTGTTGTATCCTTGTTCCCGATAACCTTCATCCGTAAACAGGTTAAGTCCGCCACTTACATCAAAATTACCGATACGGCGGCTGTGCGAAATATCAAAACCTTCATAAATAGGATTATGCGCACCGCTGAACAGGGTACTTCTCAACAAAGGTTCCACCGTATATTTACCGCTTTTCCAAAAGCTTTTGTCACTCCACTGATAACTGTCATTGGAAGGGTCACCATAAAAACCGACATAGGCGCTGACATGTGTCTGGGGTACCAATCCCGGACGGGCAGTACGCACATTGATCACTCCATTCAGTGCTGACGAGCCATAGAGCACACTGGATGCTCCCTTTATAATTTCCACCTGCTCCACATTCTCCAATGGAATGGTATTCCAGTTGATATCTCCGGTTTTAGGGCTGAGGGCAGTCATTCCGTCAATCAAGATCTGGCTGCGCGAACCCACACTGTATGTCCATCCGCCACCTCCACGGATGCTGGGTTGCTTGTCCACAATATCCACTCCGGGAAGTGTCTGCAAGGTAGAAGTCAAATCGGTAGGAGCCTGACGACGAATATCATTCTCACGAATCAAGTCCATAGATACGGTAACGTCACTCAACTTCTGCTCAAAACGCCCGGCGGTAACAACTACATCTTCCATCAGGTTGGTACTTTCTTTCATATAGATATTTTTCGTCATCACTTCGGCAGGACCGATAACGATAGGCACCAACTGATCCTCATAACCCACATAACTAAAGATCAAATCTACTCCGCCTTCGGGAAGTTTTATCTCATATGCCCCGTTGAAATCAGAGATCGTTCCTTGTTTTCCTTTTAAGTTATAGGTAACGGATGCCCCTACCAACGGCTCATTGGTCTTGGCATCCCGAATGGTTCCCCTCAATGTCTGGGCAAGCATCATAACCGGAAAAAAGACCAATATAAATAATAAGGTATATATCTTTTTCATATCGCATAGTTTTTGAGGTTATTTAGAAAGATAAAGACCGATATGGAACGGCATTGCATCCAAGTCCGTATAGACCTGGTCTATCAACTGGGACACCGTCATATCTTTCAAGAAAAGGCTCAACATGCCTTGGAACTGTTCGGGGACAATTCCACTCAGCCAATCCACCGCCTTGGCATTCAAGGTTTCTTCGGGCAATAAGTCGCCCAAGATCTTTATAATTTCAAAAAGAGCGCGTACTTCATCCTTATTCAGCACTACCAACGAGTCACCGGAAGCATTGGCGTTCTCTCTGATCACCAGTTTGATGCCTGTCGTAGCCCATGAATTAAGTTTGGTATAGACCTGTATAATAGAAAGAATAGGCAGAGAAGCAGCACGCCCATTCCCAGACTGCACCTGACGGATGATTCCATCCACATTAGGATAGATGTAAAGTAAGGTATCACTCTTGACACAATAAGTAGCCATACTTTTAGGAGAATTCTTCCATTCATCTTCCGGACGGGGTTGTACTTTGCCACTTATCAAATCGGCAAAACCCACTCCTTCCGGCAAGCCGGCATAATGAGCTATAATATTCCCATCCTGTTCAAAAATAATCTGATCGACCGTGGTATTTATCACGGTTTGCAGTGCCGGATATGCTATGACAGACAGTATCATTCCTGTCAGAGAGGACATATCTTTATATGCGTCCAATGTAGTAGGAATCCACATTCCCTGATTACTTAAAGAGTTGGCGGGTATCTTCACATTATTCAGTGCCAATGCCAGTTTCCCTTTTTCCACACTTCCTTCATATTGAAAGGTCGCGCCTGTACTGCCTGTTGCCGACCCCGAAAAAGAATACTTGTTATCGGCAGCAGTCAACGCAATACCTGCAATATTCGTTTCCGCCTCTCCGGGAATCACACGTGCCATACTGAGCATCCCCGTATGGGCATCCGCCATTTTAAAATAGACGTTTTTACCAATCATATCCGCACCGTCATAGGTGAGTGCCAGCGTCGGGTTATCACCGTTAGCCAGCAGATTGGAATAAGTTGTATTCACCTCATAAGGTGCGGGTCCCTCATAATCGTCATCATTACAAGCTGTAAGTACTGTAGCCAGGCATATCACCAGCCATAGTTTTTCAATCGGTTTGGTTTTCATGTCACACTAGTGATTTTAAGATAATTTTTCGGGAACAAAGATACTTGGTATCAAGCTATCCATCAAGCGCTAAGTTTCTGTTTTTGTGGGTGAATTTTCTTATTTTGTGGTCAGCAATATACCTTATAAACACCAAATAAACAAAGGATATGTCAAAACGAAATTAGCTTATCATTTTCGACATACCCTCCCAATAGTCAAACAAAAAACGGACAGAATCAAAGATTCTACCCGTTATGCGTTTGTTTCAATATTCCTCTTCGTTAAAAAAGAAATCCTCTTTGCTCGGATAATCCGGCCAAATGTCTTCTATACTTTCATAGATTTCGCCTTCATCTTCCATTTCCTGCAAGTTCTCAATTACTTCCAACGGAGCACCTGAGCGCATTGCATAGTCAATCAATTCATCCTTTGTAGCAGGCCAGGGAGCATCCTCTAACTTCGAGGCCAATTCTAATGTCCAGTACATAGCTTTCCTATTTTTAAAGTAAATACTTTTCTGTCATTCTCTAATTTAGCCGCAAAAGTATAATAAATTATTTCATTTGCAACTTTTATCCCAAAAAATTTCATCAGTATTCGTTAATTGATTTAACTTTCGAGCCAAAATGAACAGATAATCAGATAATCGGTTGACAAATGCAGTCACACGAGGCTCTATTTCGCACTCCTCCGCCAGTACCAAAATACGTCGTTCCGCACGTCGGCAAACGGTGCGGCAAATATGGCAGACTGCCGCCCCACGATCTCCGCCGGGAAGGATAAAAGAATTTAATGGGGGAAGCTCATTGTCTATCGCATCAATGGCATGTTCCAGTAATTCCAAGTCCTCATCTTCTATACGGCTCTCCATGCGCAATTCCGTCTTTGACTGATCCGTAGCCAAATAGGAACCGACAGAAAACAGTTTGTTCTGCACACGGTAAACGAGCTTTTTGTCTGCCTCATCCGTCAAATAGGTTTGCAACAGTCCCAAATGGGAGTTCAGTTCATCTACTGTGCCATACGCTTCCAGGCGTACGTGAGTTTTCGGCACCCGGGCTCCCCCTACCAGCGAGGTAGTCCCCTTATCGCCCGTCTTGGTGTATATCATGCTTTTCTTCATGGCTCTGATTATAAGAAGTTTACAATATAATGCTGTTTATACCTTGTTTTATCGAAAAATACCAGACCGATATCATATAAATCAAAAGTAATGCCGGTATGTTCGCTGGCAACTATATCTTTCCACCACTTTCTTTTCTCTTTCGATTCATGAATGCCTCCAATAATGAAACAACTCTGCTGTCCCGCATAAGGAAGCGCCTGCTCAAAGACCTCTTTATAAAAAGGTGTATGGCCAATATGCAGACAATCCAATGTTTGCATGGCCGACAGATTTTCTTTCAATTGCTGCGAAGTCTTTTCCCAATTCCGCCCTTTTATGGTAGCCGAGTCCATTGTGCGGCAAGCCGCCCGCATATAACTGATAGAAGCTCCGTTGCCAATGCCTACTTCGATCAATGATTCCGGTCTGAAATAATTAACCAACCGAAAGAGCAAACGGTTCACTTTTCTTCTATAATGCGGCAAGTAACTGCAAAATCCTCTTTCTTTCAATGCCCGATAAGCATAATAATGATGCCTTTCATAAATAACGGAAGTGACCAGAAAGAAATCGGATGGAGAGTGTACCCCGTAACCACAACGGTGACGGAAGCGCCTGCACCAAATCCATAATCGATGAAGAAAGAACATATTTTTCAGCTTTTTTAAGTTACAACAAAGATAAAAGAATAACCGACAATATCGAAATAAAACGCTATTTTTGTTGCCAATTAGTTTATTAAACCATTTATAAAGCGATGAAGAACACACATCCCCTTTTCTTATGGGCAATACTGGCACTCTTATTGCCCCTGCAGCTGGTTCAAGCTGCAAATCTGCCTACCGAGTTACAACAGAAACTGCAAGGCCTTCCCGGCATCAGTGACATAAAAGCAATGGAAAGTGATGCATATCCCGAAAAATATGTATTCTTTATCAACCAATTACTAGACCCGCATCACCCGGAAGCAGGCAACTTCAAGCAACGGGTGATTCTTTCCCATGTGGGATTTGACCGCCCCACCGTATTGGTTACCGAAGGTTATGCAGCCCATTATGCCACAAGCCCCCGCTATCAGGAAGAACTGGCAAGAATATTCAATGCCAACCTGGTATTTGTAGAATACCGTTATTTTGGAGAATCCATGCCGGAACCTTGTAACTGGGACTACCTGACCGTAGAGAATTCACTCTATGACCTCCACAACATTACCACTACCCTCAAACAATTATATGCACAGAAATGGATATCAACAGGTATCAGCAAAGGCGGACAGACCACCATGTTTTATCGCGCCTATTTCCCCGATGATGTCGATATTTCCATTCCTTATGTAGCGCCGCTCAACAAGTCATTGGAAGATGGCAGGCACGAGCCTTTCATTGCCGGGAAAGTATCAACCGCCGAGAATCGCAAACGGGTACAGGATTTTCAGTTGGAAGTACTGAAACGCAAGGATAAGCTGATGCCTATGTTTGAAAAGTATTGCACGGACAAAGGATATACTTTCCGCATCCCTGTAGCCGAAGTCTATGATTTCAACATATTAGAATATTCCTTTGCCCTGTGGCAATGGGGAACGCCCGTCAGCAACATTCCGTCAACAAGTGCTGATGACAAAAGCATATTCAACCATTTTATTACCATTTGCGAACCCGATTATTTCTCTGAGCAATCCCCTTATCCTTCATTCAACGTACAGGCTGCCAAAGAATTGGGATATTACGGATACGACATCAAACCTTTTAAAAAGTACCTGACGATAAAAACCAGCAAGGATTATCTTCGCAGAGTAATGCTTCCGGCCGAATTGTCCGGCATCAAGTTTGATGCTACCCTATATAAAAAGGTGGTGAAGTTTCTGAAAGAGAATGATCCCGAAATGATTTATATTTATGGGGGAGATGACCCTTGGACGGCTTCTGGCGTTACTTGGTTGAAGGATAAGAAAAACATAAAAGTATATGTATTACCCGGTGGCAGCCATCGCACTCGTATCGGCAGTTTTGATACGAAGACACAGGAAGAAATAAAAGCACAGATTAAGGCGTGGCTGGATAAATAAGAGGTGGTATCAAAATGAATTATTACCGTAGAGCGGATTTTTTCCTTAGCCGTCAAGCTATGAAAAAAATTATTAACTCATAGCGCCAGCCTCCCCCTTTTGAAGGGGGAGGCTGCGCGATGTCTTAACAATATAAAACTTAGCTTGACGGCTATGGGATTCAATCCGCCCCTACAGTAAAATGATAGCGCTATTTAGTTTTCACACCCTTGTGAATAACAAGGAATTGCTTCCCCAAAGAACTATAACCGTGTATCCAAAAACTGCTTCAACGCTCTGGCATGATTACGTTCCGTTTCCCTGGACGCATATAGCAACGTCACCTTGGGATAAGCCCTTATCTTATCAATAAACGCTTTGGCCGCATCCGAACTTTCCAACTCCTTTTGATACATATCGGCAAAAGCATCCCACCTCTTTTCCACATCGGCATGAAACCATTTTCTTAAATCATTGGATGGTGTTACTTCTTTAGCCCAATAATCATACTTTAAACCTTCCCGTTTCATTCCCCGGGGCCATAAACGATCTACCAAGATGCGATAACCATCCCGGTCTGAGGGTTCTTCGTACACCCTCTTTATTTCCACTTGAGTCATTGTTAGTTATTTTAGGTACAGCCCCTATAACTGCATAAACCCTAAAAAGTTCATTCCACCGATAAAATCAAGGAAGCAACAGCAACTCGTAATCCATCACATCCAGCCAACGCCCAAACTTCAGCCCCACCTTCTCAAAATGGGAAACCTGCTTAAAGCCCAGTCCCAAATGTAATGCATTGCTAGCCTCATTCGCCTCAGTAATGCAAGCTACCAAAGCATGATAACCATCCCTCCGGCATTCTTCAATCAACCTTTTCATCAATAACTTTCCAATGCCGCGTCCCACCTGTCCGGGCGATAAATAGACCGTTGTTTCCAACGTATGGGCATAAGCCGCCTTTTCTTTCCAAGGATGAGCATAGCAATAACCCACTATTTCACCTTCTTCTTCATAAACAAAATAAGGGAAACGGGCGGCAATGGCGGCTATGCGCGAACGCATCTCCTCCTCGTGCAAAGGTTCCGTATCAAATGTTGCCACGCTATGTATCACATATTCATTATAAATTGCCGTAATGGCTTTGGCATCCTCCAGTTCTACTCTTCTAAGCATAATGACAGTTCTATTATTAAAACGTAAGCAAGATATGAAAAAATAATCATTTATTCAGAGAATAATCAGTATATTTACGCCCAATCCTAATTTCGGCTATAAAAATGACAGAGATAATAGAAATAAAAGACTTTACACCGACCTATATGGAACCGGTACAAAGGCTGCTGGACCAACTGACTACCCATCCGGTAGCACTGACGGAAACTCTCCTTCGGGAAATCATATCCCAAGAGAACACCCACCTATTCTTTTTGCTGAAAGACAAGGAGATAGCAGGGATGATAACCGTAGGCATCTATTACAGCCCCACAGGCGGTAAAGCCTGGATTGAAGATGTGGTCATCGATAGCAACTTTCGCGGGCAAGGACTCAGCAAATTGCTGGTGACACACGCCATCCGGTTTGTAAAGTCCCGCCACATTCCTCTCCTGATGCTCACCTCCAACCCTTCGCGGGTGGCAGCCAACAAACTCTATCAAACTATGGGCTTTGAGCAAAAGCAGACCAATGTATATCGGATGAAATTAGAATAACCATTGACATCCGTAGCTATCCACAGATGAAAGAAACAAACGAATCAAAATGACAAGAATATGACAATCAGAATTTCGCAACCCCAGGACTTGGACGCATTAATGGACATATACAGTTATGCCCGCCGGTTTATGCAGGCACATGGCAACCCCACCCAATGGGTGAACGGTTATCCCTCTGCCCAACTGATTCTGCAGGAAATAACCAACCGGCACAGCTATGTTTGCGAAGACGAAAAAGGAGAAATAGTGGGAACATTCTGCTTTATTCCGGGAGAAGACCCCACCTATGCCCGCATTGACGATGGCGAATGGCTGAACGACGCTCCTTACTATGTCATTCACCGCATGGCAACCAGCGGCAAACAGAAAGGAGTGGCAGCCGCCTGCCTGAAATGGTGTTTTGAACAGTGCGGCAACATACGGGTAGATACCCACCATGATAACATAGTGATGCAGAACATACTGAACAAATACGGTTTCCGGCGTTGCGGCATAATTTATACACACAACGGCACACCCCGCATCGCTTTTCAGAAGACTTTAGCAGAAAATGAGCTATCTTTGCAAGCCGATAAAACAGAATAACAAGCATGAAAATTCTTTGGATAGACCTGAATAGCTCTTATGCCCACTCCTCACTGGCACTGCCTGCGCTGCATGCACAGATAGCGGCAGACCGTTCTATAGAATGGGAAATTGTATCTGCCACCATCAATGAAAACCCCGGAATGATTGTCGATGAAATTTATCGGCGCCGTCCGGACATACTGGCAGCAACCACCTGGCTATTCAACCACGAACAATTATTGCACATCACCGCCAGACTGAAAGCCCTCCTCCCCCATGCCTGCCTGATACTGGGCGGACCGGAGTTTTTGGGAGACAATGAAGAATTCCTGCGCAAGAATACTTTCGTGGACTGTGTATTCAGAGGTGAAGGGGAGGAAGCGTTTCCACAATGGCTGGCACGCTGGAACCATCCGGAACAATGGAACGACATTCCGGGACTTTGCTATCTCACTTCTACAAAAGAATATAAGGACAACGGTATAGCCCGGGTATTGAAATTCGCAGAGCTCACCGCCCCCGAAGAAAGCCGCTTCTTCAACTGGAGCAAACCGTTCGTACAACTGGAAACGACACGCGGCTGTTTCAACACTTGTGCATTCTGCGTCAGCGGAGGGGAAAAACCTGTGCGCACCCTTTCCATTGAAAGCATTCGCGAAAGGCTTCAAACCATCCATGCCCACGGCATCAAAAATGTACGCGTACTGGATCGCACCTTTAACTATAACCCACGAAGGGCTAAAGAACTGCTCCGCCTTTTTCTGGAATTTCATCCCGACATCCGTTTCCACCTGGAAATACATCCGGCTTTGCTATCGGAAGAATTGAAAGAAGAACTAAAACAACTCCCCAAAGGATTGCTTCACTTGGAAGCCGGCATCCAAAGCCTGCGCAAACCTGTGCTTGAGCAAAGCCGAAGGATGGGAAAACTATCCGACGCATTGCACGGTTTGGAGTTCCTGTGCTCACTCCCCAACATGGAAACCCATGCCGACCTCATTGCGGGACTTCCCCTCTACCATCTTCCCCAGATATTTGAGGATGTACGCACCCTGGCAGGATATAATGCAGGAGAGGTTCAACTGGAATCCCTCAAACTGCTTCCCGGCACCGAGATGCGCCGAAGGGCGGAGGAATTGGGAATCAGATACTCCCCTCTGCCTCCCTACGAAGTGTTGCAGACGAATGAAATCAGCGTGAGCGAACTGCAAACCGCCCGTCTGCTTTCCCGCCTGCTGGATGGTTTCTATAATACCCCGGCATGGCAAGGCCTGACGCGTGAACTGATCTTGAATGACGAACAATTCCTATATCACTTCCTAGAATATCTGACAAAAGCCAATCTGATAGACCAGCCCATGAGCTTGGAAAAACGTGGATTGATACTTTATGAGTATTGCAAGTTAAAGCATCCGGAGTATCTCACCCAGGCAACCATCGCCTGGATAGAAGCCGGCATGTCACTGAAGAAACTTCCTGCCGAAAAGGTACGCACCAAACGGCAAGTGCCACCTGCCACTTGGGAGGTGATTTATGGAGAATACAAGGAAACCCTCCGCCTATGCTTCCTGCCTGTTGATGAAACGGGGGAACAGGGCTATTGGTTTGGTTTTGAATCGGAGATACAGAAGGTGGAACCTGTCTTTAAGGCAAAGAGTATATAGCTCTACTAAGAGAAAAAAAACATATTTTTGTTCAGTCCTTCAGGAATTTCATGCAAACAGCTGTGAATAAGAGGAATAGCAAACGCCGAACGGGTAAATTTCCTTCAGGTTTCCTTCATTTTCCTTCATAAAAGGCTTCATTCTGCCTTAGGAAGCCTCCATTCCACCTAGTCAGCAGATGCCGCCCAATAGTCAGTTTCGCTAAATTTCCCTAGGCGAAACTGGAGTATCGCCTAGGGAAAACTACAGTATCACCCTGTGAGTACTCCAGTATCACTACGTAGGTATTGCAGTACCATGCCGTGAGTACTCCAGTACCCGCCCATGAATACTGATAAATGAAACGATTAAAGCCTTTTTTTCATACAGTCACGCTCTGTCTTCCTGCCTGTATTTCCATGAGTTTATCAAAAGATTTCCTATCAGGATAAGGCATAAACTGAAGTTTATCAAAGATATTCCATCGTAACCCAACGCATTATAAATAAAACTATTATATTTGCATCGGACAAGCATCAAAATAAAACATATATGACTTTTCGTTCATTCTTTTTCTACACGATGAGGCTTAGATTGTACTTGTTAGTTACTTTATATCTACTAGCCATAAACCCTGTCTCGGCCCATAGAGAGACAATGGATACCAAAGACTATATTCTGGTTGTTAACTCCTATACAGAAGCATTCCCGTGGAGTAACCGTGCACTTTCCGCAACAACGAAATACGTGCTGGATAATTCCACACTGGCACTCTACGTGGAACACATGAATATGTTGATGATGGACAACGATACCATTGTGGACGAATTCAAGAAAAATTGCATCGAAAAATACAGCGACCATACCCCTCGCATGGTTCTGCTGCTGGGCAATTCAGCCATGATTCTGCGCGATGACTTCAGAAGAATGTGGGAAGATGTGCCCATTGTGCTGTGTGCCGAAGAAAACTATATAGGCCCCAATGAATACTATCTGAAGAAACAACCCATACCGGTTGAAAAACGCGTTCCCCTGAGCGAACTGGTGAAGCCCTATAACATGGTGTTCCTGCACGCTAATATGTACATTGAAGAAAATATCGAACTGATATGCCAAATGATTCCCCGGATGGAAAGATTCATCTTTGTGGCCGACCAGCGGTTTGTCAACGTAACCAATGACTTTGAGATACAAAAGATACTGGACAAAAAGCACCCCAACATCAAGTACGACCTCTTTTCTCCCCAAAAGTTCACCTTAGACGGACTGCTTGATTCACTGAATGTCGCAGAGCCCGGAACAACCGGCATCCTGTTCTCGTCATGGATTTACAAACGCACATTTGCGGGCAATACCTCGCTTGTCCCCAATGCCTATAAAATGATCTCAATGATCTCCCCTCCCTTGTTTTCTATGGGCATAGTAGATATTATAGACGAAGAAGGAGGTATGTTGGGCGGATATATCTACAATCAAAAGCATTACAATCAAGAGCTTACACGGATTATTGACCTGATAATTTCCGGCGAACAGGCACGGAATATCCCCAATTATGAACCTTCAGACGGTACACCTGTCATCAATTACCAAGTGCTGCTACGAAAGGGGATTTCCCCTAAGTTGGTTCCGGCAAATACGGCATTCTTTAACAAGCCTCTCACATTTTGGGAGAAATACCGTTACTTTATCACAGGAGCCTCTGTGCTTTTCATTCTGTTCGGGCTGTTCTTCATGAACCGCATCCGCACCTTGAAGAAGTTGAGGAACATGCAACAGAAAGAAATAGACACAATGACCAAGTATAAGAACTTGATCAACAACATGCCCATCATCTATATACAGGAAGAACTGGTGACGGATGAAAATGACGTCCCGATTGACCTGATATGCAGAAATGTCAACACTAACTTTGAGAATCACTGGCATAGCAAGGAGTCTGTGATAGGACGGAAAGCCAGCGAAATATTCCCGGATTCCATGAATGACTTCCTGCACTTCATCCACTTGGCTATAAAAGAACATAAAGCGATTGTCTTCCCGTATTATTTCAAGTCGGTAGACACCTTCTATGATGTGGTTCTGAAATGTACCAGTCATGATAAAATAGTTGACATATTCTGTTTAGATAGCACCGAACTGCACAAGGCGCAACAAAGGCTAAGCGCCACCAACAGCAAACTGGCAATGGCCCTGAACATAGCCAACATTGTTCCCTGGAAATGGGATTTGCAGACCAAGACTATCCTTTGCGACATCAACCGCCCCATAGAGCTCAGTGTGGGAGAGAACTGCGTGAACGAAGAACAACTGGCCGTGCCCGACTCGCAATATTTCTCAAAAATATATAAGGAAGACCGCAAGCGGGTGGAACAGGCTTATCGTGACCTGGTGGAAGGACGAATCAGCAAAGTGAAAGAAGAATATCGGGTTATCAGTCTGCAAAACCATATATACAGGGTGGAATGGGTGGAAGCCCAAGCCGCCGTGGAGACACGGGATGCCAATGGCAAGCCTCTCACGCTGGTAGGTTCCTCACTGGTGATTACCGGCCGGAAAAAAATAGAACAGGAACTAACCACCGCCAAAGACCGTGCCGAAGAATCCAACCGGTTGAAGTCCGCTTTCCTTGCCAACATGAGTCACGAAATCAGAACTCCACTCAATGCGATAGTGGGTTTCTCGGGCATATTGGCATCGGCAGAAGAAGAACAAGAGAAACAAGAATACGTGAGCATCATTGAAAACAACAACACGCTGTTATTGCAATTGATCAGTGATATTCTGGATTTGTCCAAGATAGAAGCGGGAACACTGGAATTTAATTATTCCAACTTTGACTTGAACGCCTTGATGCTGGAACTGGAAAACAGTTTGCGCCTCAAAGTGAAATCGGCGGAGGTACGGTTGGAATATGCTCCTTCTTCGGATGCCTGCCTCATCTATTCCGAAAGGAACAGGATATCCCAACTGATTATCAACTTGGTAACCAATGCTATAAAATTCACGACCCAAGGATGCATACGTTTCGGATATGAAGAAAGAGGAAAAGAACTGTACTTTTTCGTTTCAGACACAGGATGCGGTATTCCCGAAGAAAAACGGAAGGCAATATTCGAAAGGTTTGTGAAGCTGAACGCTTTTGCACAAGGAACAGGGCTGGGGCTTTCCATTTGCCAAATGCTGGTTAAGCACATGGGCGGTGAAATAGGAGTGGAATCGGAAGAAGGAAAAGGCTCTACCTTCTGGTTCACCATACCTTACGAAAAAGCGACAACTGCCGAGGTCGTAGTAAAGAAGAAATACCAGCCCATTGTGGTGGAGAAAGACGAACTGGCTATCCTGATAGCAGAGGACAATGATAGTAATTACAAGCTTTTTGAATCGATTCTAAAGCATGATTATCATCTGATCCATGCCTGGGATGGACGCGAAGCGGTTGAAATGTACAAGAAATATTCACCTCAGATTATCCTGATGGATATAAATATGCCTGTCATGGACGGTTACGAAGCGGCAAAGGAGATCAGAAAGTATTCATCGAAAGTACCGATTATTGCCATTACTGCTTTTGCCTATGCCTCCGATGAACAACGGGTGATGGAGAGTGGCTTTGACGGATATATGCCCAAGCCGATCAATGCACGTCTGTTGCAGGAGCAGTTGAAGGAGGTGATGCAGAAACGGATTATTCTGTTATAAATAAGTCCCGGTGAACCTTTGGAAGTGGGGAAGTAAAGAGATGATGCATCAGAAGCATTTTGCTGTAGGGGCAGATTGAATCTTATAGCTGTCCGACCAAAGAAAACATTTCCGTTAATATTTACCGTAGGGGCGGGGTTTGCCCGCCCGAAAACAGTTCGCTTTATGTATTCGGGCAGGCAAACCCCGCCCCTACGGTGGATGAAAGCGTTACAGCAAATGTTAACGAGATATGTAGAAAGCGCAGCTTCCCCTATAAAGGGAGAAGCTGCGCGACATATTAACAAGATTATACCACTTCCTTAATGCCTAAATCTTCCTTCCAATGTAAAATACATAGCCATAGAATTCCTTATACTTGCTATATAATTCTACTTCATAATGCTGAAACTCAATCAGTTCTTCCACTGTTTTATTTCGTGCATGTTGCTGAAGGAATATCTCGCGGGCTTTAACCAACGGAGCAAAGTAATGCTCCGTCCAGCAAGTTTCCGGCAATATGAAAGTGGCAACGGGAACGTAACCCGCTTTCTGCATTTGGGCTACTTTATTGGGAATTGTATCCACCTCCGAATAAGCCTCCATCCAGAAATCATGAATCTCCGCCGGACGCTCCTCCGTAAACCACGAGCATTCAGTAACAGCAATATAACCTCCGGTTTTCAGATAGTTACGCCACTCGTTCAGCCCCCGTTCAAAGCCGATATTATAAATCGCCCCTTCAGACCAAATCAAATCCAACTCCTCATGCTGAAAAGGAAGATTGTCCATAGAGCCAACAATGCCTTTCACCCTGTCCTGAAGATTCAGTTTCCGAGCATTAGCATTAAAGCGGTCAACGAATCCCGGAAAGAAGTCTAGTCCCGTGATATGTCCCGGTGCGTGCCGGGCCAACACCATGGTCTGCCCTCCTGTCCCGCAACCAAGGTCGGCAATACGGGAGTCCTCGGTCAGATTGTCTATAAAACTTAAAGCTTCAAGGGTTACCTCGGGACTTCCGGGGCCTTGCCGTTCCGTATTTAGAAAGAATTCACAAATTAAATTAACGTCGATTCCAAGAATTGTTTGATTATCGTTATTCATTGTTTTAATGTATATAGCATACGCAGGAAAGCATAACCATACTTTCGCATATATGCTGGTTAAAAACTAAAAATATAAATGTACAAGAATACACTCCCGGAAGAATATCCGAGAGTAAACGAAAGGACAATCTGTATAAGAACTACAGATTGTTTACTACACCAAATCCGATCTTAAAGTCTTTGTCATGCGGCAAAGATAGTAAAAAATATCCGGCTATAACGAAAAACTCCTCATTCTTTTTTTGTTTGATGCAGTCTTTACCGCAATAGTTTATCATAACTGATAGATAATCCAAAGCAAAAAAAGATGCAAGAACGACACATTGACCGCAAACGCTATTTTGAGGAACAAGCACAAACCTGCAGAAAATATTATATCCCCTATATAAAGAATCACATAGGGCATCTCCCTCATAAAGTACTGGAAGTAGGATGTGGCGAAGGAGGTAACCTGCTGCCTTTTGCCGAATCAGGATGTGAAGTGGTGGGGGTAGATATTGCCAGATCACGAATAGAGCAGGCACAGAGTTGCTTTATCGACAGAAATCAAAAAGGAACTTTTATCGCTTCTGACATTTTTCAGTTAAGCAGCTTAGAAAAGAGTTTCCCTCTTATACTGATTCATGACACGGTGGAACACATCGAACATAAGGCTCAGTTCCTGTCTGGCATAAAGAAGTATTTATCCTCCGGGGGAGCGATATTCGTAGCCTTTCCGGCTTGGCAAATGCCCTTTGGAGGACATCAGCAGATTGCCAGAGGGAAAGTGATCTCACACCTGCCTTTTATACATTTGCTTCCCCGTTTTCTATATAGATGGGTGCTAAAAGCGTGTGGCGAAAAAGAAGACACCATAAAAGAACTGCTAAGTATCAAACAAACAAGATGCTCCATTGAAATGTTTAGAAACATTGCAGGGCAAGTCGGCTACCGGATTACGGATGAACGACTGTACTTTTTAAATCCTCATTATGAAGTCAAGTTCGGTCTCTCTCCACGAAAACTGAACCAAGGCATTGCTATGATTCCATATATAAGGAACTTTTTTAGTACAAGTTGCTTTTATATGTTGAGGCAGAATGGCAGTTAGAAATAAGGCAACTTAGCTGCCAGAGAGTTATTTTGCTAAGACACAAGAAAAAGTGCAGTTTCCTGTTTATAGAGAACTGCACTTTTTTGTACTTTTGCGGTGCAAAATCAAAGATCAGCTTTGAACACAAGTAGAAGAAGTTAACATAATAAACATGCAAAAAATGAAATTAAGAGTAGCAATTATATTTGGTGGCAAATCTGCCGAACACGAAGTTTCGCTGAAATCCGCAACCAATGTTTCCAATTCAATAGATAGAACTCTATTTACTCCTATCCTATTGGGAATAGACAAATCGGGCGAATGGTTTTATAATAGCAGTTATGCAACAGATGATATAAATTTGGCAGACAATGATTATTTTATTGAAGCTACAAACGTATATCTGTCAGCAGCGGAGAATGGCATTCATGTTATCAGCAAAGAGGAAAACCGGAATTTAGCAAGTTTCGATGTCGCTTTTCCCATTGTTCATGGCACATTTGGCGAGGATGGAACATTGCAAGGCATATTAAAGTCTATGAATGCGCCTTTCGTGGGTCCGGATGTTTTAGGTTCAGCCATTGCTATGGACAAGGACGTTGCCAAACGTCTTTTAAAAGCAGCCGATATACCTGTTGCCGCTTCTTATACGCTATATAAAAATGATCCTTCAGAATACTCGTTTGAAGAAGTAGTTTCCGAATTAGGACTTCCGCTATTCGTTAAACCTGCCAATGCAGGTTCTTCAGTGGGAGTAAGCAAGGTCACAAATGAAAAGGAATATCATGCTGCATTATCGACAGCGTTTCAGTTTGATAATAAAATACTGATGGAGGAAGCTGTCATAGGAAAGGAACTTGAATGTGGCGTATTGGGAAATGAGAATGCACAAGCCTCTGTAGTAGGTGAGATTGTTACCAAGGATTTTTATTCCTATGATGCAAAATATGTAAGTTCCACCGAAGCATCCCTACAAATTCCGGCTGAAATAGAAAACAGCATGTCCGAGACTATCAGAGGACTTGCAGTAAAGGCGTGCAAAGTGATTGGTTGCGAAGGCATGGCACGAGTTGATTTTCTGCTTTCCAATGATAATAAGCTAGTACTGAATGAGATCAATACATTACCCGGATTTACGGAAATCAGTATGTACCCTAAAGTTTGGAAGTATACAGGCCTTTCTGAAACGGACTTAATCACCAGATTGATAACATTGGCTATACAAAGACATAAGCGCGACACAAATTTATCTGTAGATATTAAATAATCTTCTTTTGAGTGTTCGATAAGGATAGTCACAAAAATAAGTTTAGCGTATTCCTTGGGCTGTATATCCCAAACGAGCTAAACCTATTTTTTCCACGGACAGCAAGGTAAATGCTAGCGAAAAGAGAAATATTTTTTCCTTTTCGCTAGTTTCATTTTTGTGATTGAAGACCTCTGTTGCCCATTAAGCGAATTCCTTCGTTTATTTTGCTACTATTTCTATACCTGCAATAAGCAATGTTTTTTTGTATTACGAAAGGCAGAGGTGCAGCAATTCAGCCCCTACTACTCTACCTATATTTGTCACAATATGACGTTATACAAGTAACCTAATATAACGATGAATAACGTTATCAAGCCGAAGAAAATTCCTATTAACTTCCAAGTCATTACTTTCTTCAACAACGTAGCTTCGGGCAATGATAAGCCCACAACCGCCATCATGAAAGCAATAGCCGTCCCGATAGGAATACCTTTTGCCACAAATACCTCAATAATGGGAACTATTCCGGCAGCATTAGCATACATTGGTACAGCTAAAATAACGGAAAGAGGAACGGCAAACCAATTATCCTTAGACATATATTGCTCAAAAAATCCTTCCGGTACATAACCATGCATGAATGCCCCCATACCGATACCTATAATGATATACAAAAGTACCCCTTTGACAATGCCCCATGCTTCCCGAATGATTGTCGGCAAACGCTTAATGAAGGGAGTGTTCTCTTTTATCCACGCATCCGAATCGGATGACGAATGCTGCTGTATCTGCTTCACCCAGTCACTCAGATAAGGCTCTAACTTCATTTTGCCTAAAATAAATCCACCTATCATGCCCAACAAAATACCACTAATCACATATATGACTGTGATACGTACCCCGAAAGTCCCTATAAACATCGCAACAGCAACTTCATTCACCAAAGGAGAAGTTATTAAATAAGCAAAAGTAACTCCCAAAGGAATGCCACCTTTCACAAACCCGATAAACAAAGGTATGGATGAGCAGGAACAAAATGGAGTAATAGCTCCGAACAGGGCGGCAAAGAAATATTGCAACCCGTATAACTTGCGGGAAGTTAAGTAATTACGCAAACGTTCTATCGGGAAATAAGCGTTTATAATCCCCATTATTATACTGATAAAGAATAGTAATATCAAAATCTTTATCGTATCATAGAAGAAGAAATTTATAGCTTCCCCTAAAGCTGTGGACGCATCCAAACCAAAGATGTCATATACCAGCCAGTCTGCAAATCTTTGTATCATACTATACCAAAATTAAGAAATCCATAATAAACACCTGTTAAAAGAAACAGTATCGCTACAATACGATTAAACCACTTCTGAAAGATCTGCACCCTATTGTAAAACTTACCTATCCCTGCAACACTGTAAGCCAAAACCCAAGCGACAAGCATAACCGGAAGCCCCGTTGCTAAAGCAAAAACCACAGGAAGCCAATATCCTTCACTTTCAAGAGCAGACATAGGAATGAGCATACCGAAATAGAATAATCCACTGGTAGGGCAAAATGCCATAGCAAACAGTATTCCCAGTAACAAACTGCCCCATGCACCTTTTAGCTTCTCTGTTTTTTCGGTAGCAGAGAAACCAAACTTCGGAAGATGCAGCCTATCTCCGAACAGCATAAACAAGCCTATCAAAATTAAGGCAGGAGAAAGCAATAATTCTCCCCACCGGCTAATTCCTCTTTGGATAAAAAACATATCCGCCCCTTTTCGGAGTATCATTATCAGCATTGCCCCCAAAACAGAATAGGCCAGCACACGCCCTAATGTATATAAAATGCCATTCTTAAAGATTTGCTTACGATTGTCTATGTCTTTACTGATAAATCCGACGGCCGTAATATTAGTAGCCAGCGGACAAGGGCTTAAAGCGGTCAGCAAACCCAGCAGAAACGCCGTAATAACAGGAATTTCGCTGTTATCCAACAAGGTTTGTAGATATTCCATAGAACATAGTTATTTCAACAATCCATTTATTTTCTCTTTCACCTCTTTCTTAAACAGGTCTGTTTTGTTTCGTGCATTCTGAAAACCGAATTGTGTCATATCATTGCGTTCTTCCTTGCCATTTTTCCACCCATTTACATAAAGAGAAGACCAGCTCACACGATACTTATTTGCCAGCTTTTCACCTTCGGGAGTTGAAATATCCACTTCCTTAAAATGTACTTTTCCACTCCTTACCAATTCTGCAAAATCCGTATAAACGACCTCTTTAGTGTACTTTTCAATAGCTTTACAAGTTACACAACGCTGTTTGCCATGAAAATAAAGAACTTCCACGTACTTATCGGTTTGAGTTTGCGCTATCCCTAAAACAGAAAACAAACAAATTAGGGGAAAGAATAAAAACCGTTTCATCGTAATATCTTTTATTTGATTAGTATCGCCTTTATTTCTTGTGCTGATATTTTTCCTTTTGCTACTACTTTTCCATCCACAACAAGAGCAGGAAGCGTCATTACATTGTATTCCATTATCTTCATCAGATCTTCTTCCTTGATGATTTCAGCAGTCAAACCTAATTCTTTAACTGTTTGCTCTACTGTCTGATACAATGCTTTACAACTTGCACAACCTGTGCCTAAAACTTTAATTTCCATAATTCTATTATTTTATTTAGTTAAACGTAATTCGCAAAACAACGAACATTAATTTCAAAAAAAGGGGCTGTTACTCACAGCATTCCCCTGATTTACATATACTCTGACCAAAGAACTCCTTAAAGAGTTCACGAGCCAGCTTCCAGTTTTCACGATTGATACAATACTTTACTTTGGGCGTTTCTACTTCACCTTGTATAAGTCCTGCATCTTTTAGTTCTTTCAGATGTTGAGATACCGTCGCTTTGGCAATGGGAAGTTCCTCATGAATATCACCAAAATAACAAGTTTCTTGCTTTGCCAAAAAGTGCATAATGGCAATTCGAGCAGGATGCCCCAACGCTTTTGCAAAGCGTGCCAACTGTTCCTGTATAACTGTATAGTCTTTCTTTTCTTCCATATCTTGAATATTGTTCGCAAATATACGAACAATCAAATATAATACAAAAGAATTAAGAGTTTTTTTCTATAAGCTGAATTTCTAAAACATGAAATTAAAGTCTTTCTTATGAGAAGCATTGAATTTCTCAACCACCTCATTATTTTGTGATTGCTGACTGTAGTCAATACATCATCTGAGAACGGAACGCATGTACGCCACAACAAGAAATATGCATAAGCCAGTGAAGTTGGCGGCGCGTAAAGCAGAAAAATGAAATGAACCATTCATGAAGGAATCACATTTTTTTGTTCATGATAGCGCGCTGATAAACAAGATATTACAAGCAAATGAAGCTTTTGAAGGAATTTAGCGTGTATTGTGCAATTTAAAACAAGAAATTAAATTGCTTCCTATCCATTTCAGTAAGAGTAAAGCCTTCAATAGCCGTGGAATGGGTAATTAAAGAATAGAGGTACTACTTTTCATAGTCTACCGATTGACTGATACCTTGGCTACCCTTTGACTACCCATAAAAACAAAAATAGCTGTTAATCATATGATTAACAGCTATTATCTGTACCCCTAAGCGTTCTTTTCTCGAACCAATTCTTACATGATTTGGACTTAATTTGGGAACTACGAGAGTTCATACCGTTATAAAAGCAAAACTTCAATATTGGATTTACATTACTTCAATTTTCCTTTTTACACCGACAAAGTGTAGAATATTTAATGACTATAAGCAAGTACAGTAAATAATATATTAGATTCAAAGTGAGTTCGTTTTTACTTCTTATCCAGTTGGCAGGTAGGGGATAACACCGTAACTTGGCTCTCTGAATATCCGTTTTTAGTAGGTATGATTGATTAGAACAAACGGGTCTGTGAATGAAATTTTCTGGTCCAGATATTTTTTTTGCGAAATCAGCTTACCACTCTTTACTTTCTAACTAAATTAACTAATTATATATAAACAATAATTTGAAATATGGATAACAACCACAAAAGACAGTATCGCCAACTGGATGATACCACCAAACAAAAAATCAGTCAGTCCCTAAGAGGGAGAACTAAAAGTGCAACACATGCACAATCAATATCAACTGGACTTAAGAACTACTGGAAGCAAGTACCAGATAAACCTCAAAATAATGAAACTAAAAACGAAGAAAATGAATAAAATATACGGATTAAATATCGACGCTCTAAGATTGTGTTACGAAATTACAGACCCACATAATATTGATATTGTTAGAACATCAGATATAGGAGAAGAAGTCGACTTTATGTACTTTTACTTAAGACGGATAGAAGGTAAACATTTCAAGTTTGTTTATGAAATCCGTTACAATGATGCAGGCATTGATAAATTGTTCGGAGAATTGAGGCTGGGTATCAACGACGACAAAGAAGAAAACAATCGGCACTCCAATGGGCTTAGTAAAGCGTGGATAAGTATTGATAATCGTGTACTATATAGCGATGAAATATATTATCTAGAGTTTATTGAGAATAACTTAGGACTGGAACTACACAACATTACTACTCTTGACTTGTGTCTAGACCTTTCTAACGACATTGCTCGGATGATACGAAAATTAATTCGTAACAACAAAATCACGACCTTTCTCAATGGAAAAGAAGTCTTAGACCGCAGCCAAGACCGCCCAGAAATTACATATATCAGCAGCGGGAACATGGATAGAGACAAGTATCTGACAGTCTGTGTTAAACAAAAAAAGGCTATGAAAGACAAGAGTAGAGGTAGTACTTTAACTGCATATAACAAGAAAGCAGAAATAGCCAATAGTTCTTCAAAAAAGTACATCGAAGAGTTTTATGGCAATCCAGATAAACTATATCGTCTGGAAGTGCATTTGAATAATGATGAAGTGAAAGAGTATTTGAACCGCACAAGACAAGAACTATCATTCTACTCTCTGGTAGACGTTAAATTCTTGCTGAGGCTATTTGACCAAACTCTCAACAGCCTCATCAGATTTGAACATGAAGGTAAAAAGTTAGACTGGGATGACTTACTTTTGGGGGTTATAACAACCACCCCTGGAAATAACTTTGTTCCAAAGTTAATTCATTCAAAAAGAGCGAGAAAAGTGATTTAAAAGCGTAGCCAAAAATATTAAGTGTATTAAAACAAAAAGTGTATCAATTTAATCTTATAAAAGACTGATTGATACACTTATTTTTGTGTCAGTTTAATCTAAAAGATTATTTCAGTACATTCAATTTATTCCACGATTACCTTATATGGAATAACCAAAGTTCCAGTAAGCACGACCTTATCTATGGACACATCATCATCATCAGTAGAATCATAAGTAAGATTCTCAAACGATAAAGTGAGAATGTGTTTTGTCTTATCATGTTCGCTAACCTTAACGTTGCCAGATAAATAATCAATATCGCCAATAACATACCCGTCTCCTTGTTTGTAATTTAGCAATAATCCTAACCTTTGAGTTATATCTTCACCTACATTTATGGTTAAAGTTTGATTTTTTATATCATTATCAGTCTTACTTATATACGCTTGAATATATACCCCATCATTTTTTATAATAACGCCTGCATCATTCACCCAAAAGGCAAACTTATCACGACTATCCCATTCACCATCAACATTACTATAGATTTTTATTGGAGTACCATTCATCTGTAGAGTTGAAACAGCACCTGAATTGTCATCGTCATCTTTAGAACATGAAACAAAAATACAACTTGGCAATACAATTATAAACAACAGAAATAATATCTTTCTCATCTCAATCAAAATTTATAAGCAATACCTAAACCGAACACAGCTTGATTGAAGTCGCTGATTAACTGATATTTTGCTTCAAAGTTGACTGACAACTTAGAATTAATAGCATACTCTGCACCAGCACCTAAATTAACACCAAATTTACCAGTGCTTGAATTATCAACCGAAATTTCATCTCCATATTCGCCTAATTCCTCATCATCAAAACCGTAGCTAATTTCAAAGCCATCCATTTTCCAGTTGGTATATGTCAGTCCCACAAGTGGATAAATCTTAAACTTATCAGCTACTGGAAAAAGGTAGTGGGCATTTACATTAATATCCCACATACTCACAAAATCCTTCTTCAAGAAATAATCAAAAGAAGCCTCAGCACGAATTGCATCGGTTATACCATATTGGAATTTAGCACCGATACCCAGATTACTTATCTCAGTCCCATAACCGAGATTTACACCTACTACCTTATCTCCTTTTTGAGCAAAAGTAGTTCCCATTGTAAGAGCAATAAAGCTCACTAACACAATTAGTTTCTTCATTTTAATAAAAATATTAGTTATAACTTAACGGTTGTCATATATGATAACCAAGTCGCAAAGATATGGGCTTTTCTTTGTTATCACAAATGATAACTAAAGAAAAAATGAACGAACAGCAACTTTTTATCAAAATTGGTGATAAAATCAAGGAAATGAGGCAATCCAAAGGTATAAGTCAGCAAGATTTAGCAGCGAAATGCAACTTTGAGAAAGCCAATATGTCACGGATTGAAGCTGGACGCACCAATCTAACTATCAAAAATGCTTACAAAATATGTACTGCTCTAGGAGTTAAACTAAGAGACTTGCTAGATGTAGAATAGCATTATCACTTTTTAGGTACAGTCACTAATACCCCTTTTCTTATAGTACATTTACTATTTTGATACGGTTTATCACCTGCTACCCTGTAATTTCGTAATGTTCCTAGTGCAACGCCCAGTTGCTCTTTGGTGAAACGTGTATAAATGGCAGTCAGAGAACCAAAGTAGAAATGTTGCCCAGCTATCTCTACATGAACAACTGTCCGTTCTTGTTTATTGTCCATCTTATCTATTTTTAATCCACAAAGAAATGATAAATATTTAGTATTCATCATATTTCTAGCATCATTTAACTCAATAAATGGCTTATATTTAATATAAGTCATTAACTTTGCAGTATAAATAAATAACCAATATGAAAAAGGTAGTAATATTTGCAAGAGTATCAAGTACTAATGGTACACAAGACTATGAACGTCAAATTAACGATTTACAGGCTTTGGCTGCAACAAATAACTGGACGGTTGAGGCTACCTTTGCAGAAAAAGTTTCGGGAGCAAAAAAGAACGCAGAACGCATAGAGTTAATGAATATGATAGACTACATTAACTCACACAAAATCAACAAAGTATTGGTTAGTGAGTTATCACGACTTGGCAGAGATACACTTCAAGTTTTACAAGCCATTGAAATTTTGAACCAAAATAGAGTTTCCGTATATATCCAAAATTATAATATTGAAACATTGACTCCCGAAGGTAGCATTAATCCAATGAGCCAATTTTTGATTACTATTTTAGCTGAGGTCGCAAGAATGGAGCGTAAAACTATCCGTGAACGTGTTGCCAGTGGCTACCAGAACTTCCGTAACAGTGGGGGAAAAGTCGGTCGAAAAACTGGATATACCAAAAGCAATGAAGCTATGAAAGAAGAATATGTAGAAGAAATAAGATTACTTAAAAGAGGGTATTCACTCCGAAACACATCAAAACTAACTGGTACCAGCATAAATACACTTAGGAAATTAACCATTTTAACTTAATTTTATTATTACAGGTGGCAAAAACGATTTTTAAGTCGTATATTTGCTTTAAAGAAAGGCATATCCGCCACGAAAAGCACTTCAAATTCTATTCTATTGAAACAAGTTAAGAGCAGGAAGCACGTTCATGTACATACACTTCCCTGTTCTGCGGATATTGTATGAACGTGTAACAATAAGTTGCCTATGTGCAACACAATAATGTGACATCACCAAATGATTACATTAGAAAAATGCAAAGAAATACTCAACAAAGGAAAAAGAAAGTACGATAATGAAGAAATAAAATTAATAAGAGAGTACCTATACCTATTGGCAGAGTTGCAAATGGAAAATGAAAAAATGTTGAACTAATAAATAGATAAAACAATGAATGTTATACTATATTGTAGAGTAAGTTCGGATGAACAATCCGAAAACACAAGTCTGGATTTTCAAGAAAAAGTATTAAGAGCATACTGTAGTAGTAAACAGTACAATGTAATTATGTGTAAGCAAGAAGATTTTTCTGCAAAACATCATGATTTACGCCGCCCAAAAATGAAAGAAATATTCAATTACTGCCAAAAGCATAAAAAAGAGATAGACTTAATGCTTTTCCTCCGCTGGGATAGATTTTCAAGAAGCGCAGAGTTCGCATTTACATACAAAAGAAAATTCATGGATGAGATGGGTATAGGATTAAATTCTGTTGAGAACCCTATTGACTTTGAAAGTCCAGACTGGGCAACCTTGCTAGGTGTCTATTGCGGTAGTGCGCAATCTGAAAATAACAAAATAAGCAAACGTACTAAAGATGGAATACGAGAGACATTAATTAAAGGTAGATGCGCTAATAAAGCTCCCAGAGGCTACAAGAATGTAAGAACAGATAAACATTCTACGCATATAGAGATAGACGGTAAAAAAACTGCTATAATACAGAATATCTTTAATGAAGTTGCCAAAGGTGTAGAAACCCCGTGTTACATACGCAGGAAATTCCAAAGACAAGGGTTTAACATACCAGAAACCTCCTTCTTTGAAATGCTACGCAACAAATTTTATATCGGCAAAATACGTGTGCCAGCATATAAAGGTGAACCCGAATATTATGTAAATGGAGAACATGAAGCAATTATAGATGAAGAAACATTCTATAAAGTGCAAGACATATTAGATGGTAAAAGAAAGAAAACGCCTAAACTATCCAAAGCCATAAATCCCGATTTGTATCTGCGAAAGTTTTTAATTTGTCCAGTATGCGGTTGCGCCTTAACTGGTGCAACAAGTTCGGGCAATGGTGGCAAATACACCTATTATTTTTGCTGTAACGACCAAAAACATATCAGAATGAGAGCAGAGAGTGCGAACGAACAATTTGCCCAATATACAGCCAAATTAAAGCCAAATAAGACCGTATTGGATTTATATAGTGAAATCCTAAAAGATTTGCAATGTGAACGAAAGGGAGAATCAAAAAAAGAAGTCACATCACTACAAAGTGACTTTTCAGCGATTCAAAAACGTATCAACAGTATTGAAGACAAATATATGGACGGAGATTTAACCAAAGAGCAATACAACAGAATGTTGGAAAGGTACACCAAAGAAGCCTCAGCGATTCAACAACAGATTGAAATACGTGCGAACCCTAACCGTGGTAATATCGAACCAAAGTTAAACTACTCTATCAACCTGATAAACAATATAGATAGCTATATGAGAGATGCACCAGTAGGAGTAAAAATAAAGCTGATAAGTTCGATGTTTCCCGAAAAAATCGAATTTGACGGAAAAACATATCGAACCAATTCTTATAATAAAGTACTTGATTTAATCTATCAGCAAACCAATGAGTTACGAGGGGTAGAAAAGAAAAACGGAGAGAGTTTTTCAACTTTCTCCGCTTCAGTACCCAGACCCGGGGTCGAACCGGGATGGAAGTGAATCCACTGGTGTTTGAGACCAGCGCGTCTACCGATTCCGCCATCTGGGCATCTCTTGAAACATGGTTTGTTTCTCGATTGCGGATGCAAAGGTACAGCTTTTTTTTATACCTGCAAACTTTTCGGCATTTTTTTTCTAAAAAAGATAAAAGTACCATGATTTATGGGATAAGGAACAATGGAATTCTAAAAATAAGCCCTATATTAGCAGAAACTTTAAAACGATTTTATATCATGACAAACAGCAATAATTATTGTGTCATCATGGGGGGAGGTATAGGTAGCCGATTCTGGCCATACAGCCGCAAGAACTTCCCCAAACAATTCCTCGATTTCTTTGGAACCGGTCGTTCTTTGATACAACAAACTTTTGACCGTTACAAAAAGATTGTTCCGGTAGAAAATATCTTTGTGACAACGAATGTAATGTACAAGGAATTGGTTCAAGAACAGCTTCCGGAACTGGACGAATCGCAAATCTTACTGGAACCTACCCGCAGAAGTACTGCTCCATGTATAGCCTGGGCATCTTACCACATCAAGAATATTAATCCGAATGCCAATATCATAGTTGCGCCTTCCGATCACCTGATTATAAAAGAAGATGAATTCAGAGAAGCGATTCTGAAAGGATTGGAGTTTGTTTCAAATTCTCCCCAACTGCTTACATTGGGCATCAAGCCCAACCGGCCGGAAACCGGCTATGGATACATCCAGATAGATGAAGAAAAACGAGGGGATTTCTATAAAGTAAAGACTTTCATTGAAAAGCCTGAACTGGAATTTGCCAAGATATTTGTGGAAAGCGAGGAGTTTTATTGGAATTCGGGAATTTTCCTTTGGAACCTCAACACCATACTTGAGGCATTCAACGAAATTATGCCGGAAGTCTGCTCTAAGCTTGCTGACGGAGAAGAAGATTTTGCTTCCTGCCCCAATATTTCCATCGATTACGGAATTATGGAAAAGGCAAACAATGTTTTCGTGCAGCTATGTGATTTCGGTTGGGCAGATCTAGGTACATGGGGGTCACTGTATGACGTTGCACCGAAGGACGAAAATGGAAACGTATCCGTAAATGGCAACTCATTAGTATATGATTGCCACGATAATGTAATCGTTGTACCCGAGGGCAAACTAGCCGTAATAAAAGACCTGGAAGGTTATTTGGTCGCTGCCCGGGACAATGTATTGCTAATTTGCAAGAAAGACGATGAAAGCGCCATACGCAAGTTTGTCAATGACGTGCAAATAAAATTGGGAGACCAGTTTGTATAGATCAGCAACAGCCCTTGATTACAAAATAAGAAAAGCGGGATGTAGACGAACTCTACATCCCGCTTTTTATATATTTAAAAAGAAGAAGATTACTTGTTACCACCTTCCCAGGCTTGATTGATTGCTTTAGCTATTTCCACAAATTCTTCATTTGCAAGTTTTAATTTCGGATTAGAGAAAATCATATCCGATTCTTTTTGAATAGGAATCAAATGAATATGAGCATGAGGCACTTCAAGGCCGATCACAGCCTCACCTACCTTCCGGCACGGAAAAGCTTTCTGAATAGCCAGCGCCACACTCTTTGCAAATACATGCATAGCTGCCAGTTCATCGTCTTCCAAATCAAAGATATAGTCTACTTCGCGCTTCGGAACAACCAACGTATGACCTTTAGCCAACGGATTAATGTCCAGGAAAGCATAGAACTTGTCATTCTCAGCCACCTTGTAGCTGGGAATCTCACCTGCAATAATTCTACTAAATATTGTTGCCATATCTATAAGTATTAAATAAGGCAGACCCGCATAACGGACCTGCCTTTATATTAAAATGAAATATTCACAACTTCCAAGCTGATTTTACCCTGCGGGATAGTGATTTCAGCTACATCGCCAACCTTCTTGCCCAATAATCCCTGTGCAATCGGGGTAGTTACCGAGATTTTGCCTTGTTTCAGGTTTGCCTCGCTTTCCGCCACAATGGTATAAGCCATCTTCATGCCGGTCTTAGCGTTCTTCAACTCTACTTTAGTCAATATCTGCACTGTATCTGCTTTCATCTTTGAAGTATCAATAATTTTAGCATCACCAATCGTCGATTTCAGTTGATTGATCTTCATTTCCAGTAAGCCCTGTGCCTCCTTTGCTGCATCGTATTCCGCATTTTCGGATAAGTCGCCTTTATCACGTGCTTCAGCAATAGCTGCTACAATCTTGGGACGTTCTACCGACTCCAGGTGTTTCAATTCCTCAAGCAGTTGGTTGTAACCCTCTTCTGACATATAAGCCATAATTTTTTCCTCCTTTTTAATTATTATAATTATTCATTATTCTAGTCCTGCCTATAAAAACAAAAAGAATTCCGACATGCAGATGTCGGAACCCTCTTTTGTATTTAAGTCTTGCAAAGATAGCTTTTTATCTTATACGAGTCAAGTTTATTAAGATGCTCTGTAACATGTTTAAACAAATTCAACTCATAATTAGCTTTTTACAAGAGTTTTTTAATCGCTTCATCCAAATCTTTAATATTCTCACCACGGGCACTCAATTCATTAGCGCGGTTCACCAGGAACACTGCCGGCAAGTTCGTTACACTATACAATGAGAGGTATGAGGAGTAAGCACCATTAGCATCGCGCACACAAACCCAAGGCAGGTTATCTGCCGATGTTTTCCAAAAATGTTCGTCTCCATCCAATGAAATCTGATAAATTTCAAAGCCCTGTGCAGCATACTTATTATAAAGTTCACGCAAAGCCAGATTGTGAGCTGCCGACATAGCGTTATTATAAACGGTAAAGTCAATCAATACCACTTTACCCTTCAGGTCCGTCAAGCTACGGGTATTACCTTTCAAATCCTTCAACTGAATATCAATAATACTGGCCTCTTTTATCTTATCAGCAGGAATATCCATCGTCTGCTGGCGCGGAGTACGGGTATTTTTCATTCCTTTGATAACCATATTATAGAGGTTACGCGAACGGTCGGCATGCGGATAAGCATTGTTCAAACTGGTAGCCACAGCAGCAAAACACTTCACATCATCCTTATTAGTCAACGGATCGAAAATCATATATCCATTCAATGACTGGAACAAGGCAAAGTATGCATAAGGCATATTTGGAGCAGCAAAGATATATTCGCGTTTTACTTTATTCTTATAGTTATTGACCATAGACAACAAGCTATCCTGTGCTATTCCCGCAGGGATATTGCGATTTCTTGCCAACTGATCCACGTGCTTCTGCAAATCGGCCTGCAACAATACCAATTCTTTTATCTTCGTATTATTCTCGGAACCTTCGATGCTGTACCCGGTTGCAAAATCATTTGCACCGGCCTTGACGGTAACCGTTTCTGTGGAATCTACTGCAAAATTGATAACCTTGTTATCCAAACGCAAGCGATAGAACTCCGGAGATTCCGGGCGCTTCTGCGCAAAACTAAAACTTCCACTGCCACCCAATTTTGTTGAATCGAGCGCTACAATACCATCCAGCCCCGAGGCTTCCAGATACAGAGTTTTATCTTCACCGCCGTTCACCTCACCCTGAACTTTAAATTTCGGTTCCTTATCGCAGGCGCTCAGCCCTATCAACAGAAGTGCGAGCAAAAAATAGACATTCTTTTTCATCGCTAAAATTAATATAAATGTGTGTTCTCTTAATAATTTCCGATGCAAAGATACGTCTTTTCGTGGTTTGTCAAAGCATTTATCCAGCTTCTTGCACATTAAAATGAAAAAAAACAGTAACCCAGGTAACTTTTTATCTCATTTTCACCAATTTAGAAGAATAAATGCCTATCTTTGCACGAATTTTAGACGAAAATTATATTAAAACATTTTTTATGATCAATCCAATTGTTAAGACGATCGAGCTTCCTGATGGTAGAACCATCACACTCGAAACGGGAAAGCTGGCAAAACAGGCAGACGGCTCTGTAATGCTCCGCATGGGTAACACCATGTTGCTAGCTACTGTTTGTGCAGCAAAAGATGCAGTTCCCGGTACAGATTTTATGCCCCTTCAGGTAGAGTACAAAGAAAAATATGCAGCATTCGGACGTTTTCCCGGTGGCTTTACCAAAAGAGAAGGCAAAGCTTCGGATTACGAAATCCTGACTTGCCGATTGGTAGACCGCGCATTGCGTCCTTTATTCCCCGATAATTTCCACGCAGAGGTTTACGTAAACATTGTTCTTTTCTCAGCTGACGGAGTAGATATGCCTGATGCATTGGCAGGATTGGCTGCTTCAGCTGCATTGGCTGTGTCTGATATTCCTTTCGGCGGACCGATCTCTGAAGTACGTGTAGCACGTATCGACGGTCAATTCGTAATCGATCCTACTTTTGAGCAGCTGGAAAAAGCTGATATGGACCTGATGGTTGCCGCTACTTACGACAACATTATGATGGTGGAAGGCGAAATGCACGAAGTAAGCGAACAAGACTTGCTGGCTGCCATGAAAGCTGCCCACGAAGCCATCAAAGTTCATTGCAAAGCACAGATGGAACTGATGGAAGAAGTTGGTTCTACTGTAAAACGCGAATATTGCCACGAAGAAAATGATGAAGACTTGCGTAAGGCAGTCCGTGAAGCTTGCTATGACAAGGCTTATGCTATCGCAGCTTCAGGTAACAGAAACAAGCACGAACGCCAAGAGGCTTTCGATGCTGTACGCGACGAATTCAAGACTCAATATACAGAAGAAGAACTGGAAGAAAAAGGTGCATTGATCGACCGCTACTACCACGATGTGGAAAAAGAAGCAATGCGTCGTTGCATCCTTGACGAAGGCAAGCGTCTTGACGGACGTAAGACTACCGAAATCCGCCCCATCTGGTGCGAAGTCGGTTACCTGCCCGGCCCTCACGGTTCTGCTATCTTTACCCGTGGTGAAACTCAGTCTTTGACTTCTGTAACCCTGGGTACCAAGTTGGATGAGAAGATTGTAGACGATGTACTGGATCAGCACAGAGAACGCTTCTTATTACACTATAATTTCCCTCCTTATTCTACAGGTGAAGCTAAAGCACAACGTGGTGTAGGCCGTCGTGAAATCGGTCATGGTCACTTGGCTTGGCGTGCTTTGAAAGGACAGATTCCGGCAGGTTATCCGTACACTGTACGTGTAGTATCTGACATCATGGAATCAAACGGTTCTTCTTCAATGGCTACTGTTTGTGCAGGAACTCTTGCATTGATGGATGCCGGTGTAGCAATGAAGAATCCTGTTTCAGGTATCGCAATGGGCTTGATTAAGAATGCAGGTGAAGAAAAATATGCTGTATTGTCTGATATTCTTGGTGACGAAGACCACTTGGGCGATATGGACTTCAAGGTAACCGGTACTAAGAATGGTATTACTGCTACACAGATGGATATCAAGGTAGACGGTCTGTCATTCGAGATTCTGGAAAAGGCTTTATTGCAAGCTAAAGAAGGTCGTGAACACATCCTTAACAAGCTGACTGAATGCATTGCCGAACCTCGTGTTGAACTGAAGCCTCACGCTCCCCGCATCGAAACCATGACTATTCCTAAAGAATTCATCGGTGCCGTAATCGGCCCGGGCGGAAAGATCATCCAAGGTATGCAGGAAGAAACCGGTGCAACAATCACTATTGAAGAAGTTGACGGTGTAGGCCGCATTGAAGTTGCCGGAACAAACAAAAAATGCATTGATGATGCTATGCGTATCATTAAGGGTATTGTTGCTGTTCCCGAAGTTGGTGAAGTTTATGTAGGTAAGATCCGTTCTGTTATGCCTTATGGTGCATTCGTAGAATTCCTGCCGGGCAAGGATGGTTTGTTGCATATTTCAGAAATCGACTGGAAGCGTCTTGAGACTATCGAAGAAGCCGGATTAAAGGAAGGTGATGAAATTGAAGTTAAGTTGCTGGATATCGATCCTAAGACAGGTAAATTCAAACTTTCTCACAAGGTTCTGTTGCCTCGTCCCGAAAGACAAGAAAAGAAATAAGAACATAACTTATTCTTATCATATAAAGCGCAATCTGACGTTCAGGTTGCGCTTTTCTTTTTCAGATCATACCAATAAAAAAGCGCAACTAATAATTAGCTGCGCTATCTGTTATATCCACACGGAAAAATCCGTTTATACGATATTTCTTTTTTAATGAATCGGATTAGTCTTCCTGTACTTCGAAGTCATCTTTACCTACTCCGCAAAGAGGGCAAACCCAATCATCAGGAATATCTTCAAAAGCTGTTCCCGGAGCAATTCCGCCTTCCGGATCTCCTTCAGCAGGATCATAAACCCAACCACATACTGTGCAAACGTACTTTTTCATAATTGTCTCTGTTTTTAAGTTTTAAATGTTCATTAAATACTTAACAAATATACGAGGAATTTGTTTACTTGCAAATTATCCTACCAATATTTTTTTCAGTTCTTCCATCCCTTCTGACGCACCTTTCTGAATAACATGCACTTTACGCCCCGATGCAATAGGCACCTGTTTAGGGTCTATCAGATAAACCGGAACATGAGAAGGAACATAATTCAATAATCCGGCGGCCGGATAAACATTCAGTGAAGTCCCGATAATCAAGAATATATCTGCTTTTTCGGCATAATCAATAGCTGTCTCAATCATAGGAACCGACTCGCCAAACCAAACAATAAACGGACGCAACTGAGAACCGTCAGCTGCCAAGTCACCTATATGGACATCATATTCCTCAGGCTTCAATTCCTTAATATATTTAGGATTGTTCGGTTGCCAACTGGAAGTCACCTTAGTCAACTCACCATGCAAATGGACAATATGTTTGCTACCGGCACGCTCATGCAAATTATCGATATTCTGAGTGATAACCGTTACATTAAAGAACTTCTCCATCTCTGCCACCAGTTCATGACCGCGATTAGGCTTTACAGTGAGTAATTGTTTACGGCGCTCATTATAAAAGTCAATCACCAACTTAGGATTTGCCGCATACCCTTCGGGGGTGGCAACTTGCTCCACCGGATATTGATCCCATAAACCTCCCGCATCACGAAAGGTACTGATTCCACTTTCGGCACTCATTCCGGCACCTGTCAAAACTACCAATTTATTCATTTTTAGTCCTCCTTCTTTAACTAAACATACAAAAATAAGAAAAATTAAATTGTTAAAAACAGATTCATTCAAATAAAACACCTACCTTTGTACGTTTTGTATAAAACATCTTATTAAATAAACAGTTATGGATAAATTTAGTTACGCCATTGGCTTAGGTATAGGCCAGAATTTGTTGAGCATGGGTGCTCAAAGTATTAACGTTGAAGACTTTGCTCAGGCGATTAAAGACGTATTAGATAGAAAAGAAACAGCTATCAGCCACAATGAAGCTCGCGAAATAGTTAATAAATATTTTGAAGAGCTGGAAACTAAAATGAATGCCGAGAACATTGAAAAGGGCAAATCATTCTTAGAAGAAAATGCAAAAAACCCCGGAATAGTGACATTGCCCAGCGGTTTGCAATACGAAATCATCAAAGAAGGCAATGGCAAAAAGCCGAGTGCTACCGACCGTGTGAAATGCCATTATGAAGGTACACTGATTGACGGAACTTTATTCGATAGTTCTGTAAAACGCGGCGAACCGGCTATATTTGGTGTTAACCAAGTAATCAAAGGATGGGTGGAAGCTCTCCAACTGATGACCGAAGGCTCTAAATGGAGACTGTTCATCCCTTCAGAACTGGCATACGGCGCACAGCAGGCAGGTGAAATGATTCCTCCCCACAGCACTTTGATCTTTGAAGTAGAATTAATTGAAGTTTTATAAATATTAAAGCATTTAGGCAAATGAAAAAAATTAGTTTTTTTGTAGCGATTGCTGCTGCAGCTAGCTTGGCTTCTTGTACAGCTCAAGCACCAAAAGCAAACATGAAGAATGATGTAGACTCACTGTCTTACATGATGGGTATTACTAACACACAAGGTCTGGACATGTATATGACTCAGCAGTTGGGTGTTGACACAGCATATATGGCTGACTTCATCAAAGGTGTTCAGGAAGGTACCAGCAAAACAAGCAAGAAAGACGTAGCATACATGGCAGGTCTTCAGATTGGCCAGCAGCTTGGCGGACGTATGTTTGAAATGATGAACCAACGCGTTTTTGGTAATGATTCAACTCAATCTTTAAACAAAGACAACTTCTTGGCCGGTTTCATGGCTGCTTTGAAGAAAAAAGGCATGAATGTTACTATGGAAGAAGCTAACACTTACGTTCAGACTAAAGCTGAAGCTATCAAAGCAAAAGCTACTGAAGCTCAGTATGCAGAAAACAAAGCAGCAGGTGAAAAATTCTTGGCTGAAAACGCTTCTAAAGAAGGTGTTAAGACTACAGAAAGCGGCTTGCAGTATAAAATAATCAAAGAAGGTAAAGGCGCTATTCCTACCGATTCTTCTAAAGTAAAAGTAAACTACAAGGGTACTTTGATTGACGGAACTCAGTTCGACAGCTCATACGACCGTAAAGAGCCGACTACATTCCGCGCTAACCAGGTAATCAAAGGTTGGACAGAAGCATTGACTATGATGCCTGTAGGTTCAAAATGGGAACTTTACATCCCGCAAGATTTGGCTTACGGTGCACGTGAAGCCGGTCAGATCAAACCTTTCTCTACTTTGATTTTCGAAGTTGAATTGGTTGATATTGAGAAGTAATCATTTAAAATTGATTCATAAAAAAAGCGTGAGACAGCAATGTCCCACGCTTTTTTATTCTGCCTATCGTCCGGCTTATGCTTTCTTTTCTTTCATTTCCGTACGCGCCTCAACCACATTGACTACATAGTCTCCCAGTTTCTCGCATTCTCCGATGATGTCCATATAGTGTACCCCCATCTGGTAATCATATTCTTTATTGTTCACATCCAGTACATTCTGATTCTTCAACTGGCTGCGATAGTTATTTATTTCATTTTCTATATTGAATGATTTATTGGGATCTACTAAATGATGCTCGTCTTCTTCCAACAACACCATGTGTTCTAATGCAGCATCAGTCAGTTCAAGCATTTGATGGATATGATCGTACTGTTTCTCCGTAAAGTCTTCATTTCCACGGAATTTATGATTGATAGTGCGAGCTAGATGATAACAGCTATCGCCAATGCTTTCCAGTTCAGTAACCTCACGCAGCATGGCACGAATTTGCAGCTTACTCTCAGAACTTAATCGCCCTTCCGACACTTCATTCAGGTAATTGGCAATCTCCAGTTCCATATTATCACTGATATTCTCATATTTCTCTATTCGGCTGAAAAGCTTGTTAAAGTCATTTTCATTGGTAGTATGAAGCAAGTCACGCACCATTCCAAACATACGGCGGCTACGCACGGCAAACAAATTAATTTCTTTACGTGCCTGCACTATGGATAGCTCGGCTGTAGACAATAATCCGCCGGTAATGAAACGCAAACGAAATTCTTCCTCATCTTCTTTAGGCTTGATAACCCAGCAAACGACTCTCTCTATAGGGCCTATAAACCAAATCAGAATCAAGACATTACATATATTAAAAGCAGTATGGAAGGCTGACAATTTATAAGTGATAGCCACTTCCGGTGAAACACCGGTAAACAAATGGTCCACTACCCCACTCACCATATCTACAAACGGATGGAAAATACACAATATCCAAACCACACCAAACATATTAAAGATGAAATGAGCCAATGCCGCACGCCTTGCCTGTGCATTCGCCGTCAGAGCCGCTATATTCGAGGTAACCGTAGTACCGATATTCTCACCCATCACCAATGCAATACCCAGATACAAATCGAGTACGCCACTGGAACAAAGGATCAATGTGATAGCCATCACAGCCGCAGACGATTGGGCACACATCGTGATGATGCCACCTATCAGCAGGAACAATAAAATGGACAAGAAACCCCACTCCTTGCATGACGTAATGAAACTGATAATGGCAGCATTATGTTCCAAATCCATGTGCATGGCATTCTCGCGCAGAGTAGTCAGTCCAAGGAACATAAAGGCAAAGCCAAAGATGAACTCTCCAAAAGACTTCTTCTGGCTCTTATTAGAAAAGATAAGAGGGACAGCCAGGGCGAAAAGAGGGAAAATCAGATTGTTCATGTCTATCTGGAAGCCGAAAACAGACATGATCCATGCCGTTACCGTAGTACCGATATTCGCTCCCATAATCACAGAAATGGCTTGTGCCAGTGTTAACAGTCCCGCATTTACGAAACTGACGGTCATCACCGTAGTAGCAGTGGAAGACTGTACGGAGGCGGTTACAAATGCGCCTGTCAACAGTCCGGTGAAGCGGTTGGTAGTCATTGCTCCCAAGAAATGGCGGAGCTGACCACCGGTCAATTTTTGCAGGGCTTCGCTCATGGTTTTCATACCATACATCAACAGTGCCAGCGACCCTATTAGTTTCAAAAAAACAAATATAGACATTTATCTCATCTTTATTTATACTCTATCTTTATTTCGGCTACCTTGTATTTAGTATGAAAATGTGCCTAAAAGTTGGTCTACCAAACTTTTAGGCACATTCTCATTTATCTCAGGATTTCTTCTCTTTCACATTACTACTGGCTTCAACCACATTCACCACATAGTCGCCCAGCTTTTCGCATTCCCCAATGATATCCATATAGTGAACGCCCATCTGGTAATCATACTCCTTATTGTTCACGTCAAGTACGTTCTGGTTCTTCAACTGATTGCGATAGTTGTTTATCTCATTTTCTATATTGAATGACTTGTTTACATCCACTATATGATGCTCATCCTCTACCAAGGTAACCATCTGTGACAAAGCCTCATCCGTCAAGTGGAACATCTGATGAATATGTTCATACTGCTTCGGAGTAAAATCCATATCGCTACGATGCTTCCGATTGATGGTACGTGCCAAATTATAACAACTGTCACCGATACTTTCTATCTCTGTCACCTCACGAAGCATGGCGCGTATCTGCAATTTACTTTCGGAACTCAATCGTCCTTCTGATACCTGATTCAGATAATTGGCAATCTCCACCTCCATATTATCACTGATATTCTCATACTTCTCTATACGGCTGAACAACTTATTGAAATCGTTTTCATTGGTCGTATGAAGCAAGTCGCGCACCATCCCGAACATACGGTGGGTACGTTCTGCAAAAAGGTTGATCTCCTTACGTGCTTGCAGGATGGAAAGCTCTGCTGTAGAAAGCATACCGCCGGTAATAAAGCGCAAGCGATATTCTTCGTCCTGCTCCCTCTGAGGGATAATCTTGCAAACAGTCTTCTCTATCAGTTTGACAAACCAGATAAGAATCAACACGTTACAGATATTAAAGGTAGTATGGAAAGCAGATAGTTTAAACGAGACAGCAACAGCCGGGTCCGCTGTTTTCATAATATCTTCCACAAACCAAGATACACCCATCGTAACCGGTTTAAAAAGGCATAACACCCAAATAACACCGAATATATTGAAGACCAAGTGTGCCAGCGCAGCCCTCCTCGCCTGCGTATTTGCAGTCAATGCCGCCAAGTTTGCCGTAATGGTAGTACCGATATTTTCACCCAGTACCAGCGCAGCTCCCAATTCAAAACTAATCCAGCCATTAGCACACATAATCAAAGTAATAGCCATTGTAGCTGCCGATGCCTGTACAATCATAGTTAAGATTGTACCGATCAGAACGAATAGTATGACAGAGCCAAAGCCCATATCGGTATAATTCTGGACAAAAGAGAGCATCTCGGGGTTCTGGCTTAAATCCGGCGAATTAGCTTTCAATAATGAAAGACCCATAAACAAAAAAGAGAAACCGAATATAAATTCCCCAATGGACTTACGGTTACTCTTTCCTGAAAATAATAATGGTACGCCAATAGCCAGCAACGGAAGTGCCATGGCAGCAATATCGACTTTAAAACCCAATGCGGATATAATCCATGCAGTTACGGTAGTACCGATATTCGCCCCCATGATTACCCCAATGGATTGGGAGAGCGTTAAAAGCCCGGCATTTACGAAACTCACTACCATGACGGTAGTTGCAGAAGAAGATTGGATTAACGCGGTGATAAGTACACCGGTTAGAACTCCGGTTACCCGGTTGGTGGTCATCGCTGTGAGGATTTTGCGCAACCTGTCGCCCGCAAATTTTTGCAGACCCTCACTCATGATTTTCATTCCGTAGAGGAATAGCGCCAGTGAGCCTAGCAGCTTTAAGAAATCATAAAAAGAATACTCCATCTTTAATTAATTTGGTAGGAATTGGCGAAAGTCCCTTTTATTCGGTAAATTACAGCCGATTTCACTACGTTAGTAATAACTATTACGATTATGTTACAAATATGTTGCAAAAATAACAATATTTCAAAGAACTTCCCAATCGGAAGCTCACTTTTGGATATTTATAATGGTTTTAATCTAAATATACCCTATGGACCGGTCAGCGCCAAGGTCAATAATAAGGTTGAAGGACTCAATTACAGGGCTTATAATAATAAAGATGTAGAGTTCCTGGACGTATTAAACCCGTCCGGGATGCGCACCTATGTCCGTTCCCTCTGCTTCATCCTTTGCAAAGCGGTAGAGGAACTATACCCCGATGGCAAAATCATGCTGGAACACCCTGTATCCAAAGGCTACTACTGCGACCTGCAAATAGGGCGTGAAATAGGACTTGATGATGTGCTACGCATCAAGCAACGGATGAAAGAGATCATTGAAGCCAATATTCCTTTTCACCGTTTTGAATGCCACACCACCGAGGTAGTGGAACGGTTCCGCCAAAAAGGGATGATGGATAAAGTGAAGTTGCTTGAGACTTCCGGCGAACTTTATTCGTACTACTACACCTTGGGCGATACCATCGACTATTATTATGGCAGTTTATTGCCCAGTACCGGATATATCCGCCTGTTCGACATCGTGAAATACTATGACGGACTACTTTTACGTGTCCCCAATCGCCAAAATCCGGAAGTACTGGAGGAAGTAGTAAAGCAAGAAAAGATGCTGGAAGTATTCAAAGAACATCGCCGCTGGAACCAAATCTTGGGAGTAGGCACTGTAGGCGATTTCAATGTGGCTTGCAATGAAGGATATGCCACCGACTTAATCAATGTATCCGAAGCCCTGCAAGAAAAGAAGATTTCCAATATTGCCGATGAAATATACAACAGAGGGAAAAATGGCCAGAGAGTGAAGCTCATACTGATCTCCGGTCCGTCCTCCTCTGGAAAGACCACATTCAGTAAACGACTCAGCATCCAGTTAATGGCAAATGGCTTAAAACCTTACCCTATCTCATTGGATAATTATTTCGTAGACCGTGAAGATACGCCGAGAGACGAAACCGGAAATTATGACTATGAATCCTTGTATGCATTGGATCTGGACTTCTTTAACCAACAGTTGCAGGAATTACTCCAAGGAAAAGAAGTGGAATTGCCGCGTTTTAACTTCACTACGGGCAAACGGGAATTTAAAGGTGACAAACTGAAGATAAATGAGAACATGATATTGATATTGGAAGGTATCCATGCATTAAATCCGGATTTGACGCCGCATATTCCTGCCGAAAACAAATACAAGATATATGTATCGGCGCTGACCACAATCTTGCTGGATAACCATAACTATATTCCGACAACGGATAACCGATTGCTGCGACGCATTATCCGCGACTATAAATATCGCGGTTACTCGGCAGAAGAAACAATCAGCCGTTGGCCCAGTGTACGTGCCGGAGAGGATAAATGGATCTTCCCTTATCAAGAGAATGCCGATGCAATGTTCAATTCCGCTTTACTTTTTGAGCTGGCGGTAATGAAAGACTATGCTATCCCTATTCTTCGGAATGTACCTAATAATAAACCGGAATATTCGGAAGCCTATCGCTTGCGCAAGTTTCTGGAATATTTTGTCCCCGTACAGGACAAGGAGTTGCCACCCACTTCTTTATTACGCGAGTTCCTGGGCGGAAGCAGTTTTGAGTATTAACCTGCTATATAACAGATAGTAACAGCTTGTTTATGTGATGAACAAGCTGTAAATTCGCCCATTATTCAAGAACATAGAAACAAATGCATCCCAAAGGCTATAGAAAGCTATTTAACTGCTTGATGTTCTATTGCTAAGAACACTTCCCCGTCCTTCAATATATTCAAAATGAAGGAGAGAAGGTAACTTCATCCCCTCTTGAGAGGGGGTAGGGGGTGTGTTAGAATACATTCACAAATATATAGACTTGTGTTTTTTACACACCCCTACCCCTCTCAAGAGGGGATGAAAATAGCTTTGACTATCTATTACCTTTCCCTATATCTTTATTCTCTTTTTTAGTAACAACCCTTATTTCAATCCCCCATATGGAAACAACAGTCACCGGCATTACCGACCGCATCCAGCGCCTACGCCAACAATCATTTGACGCACAACCCTCTTTATCCATAGAGCGCGCCTTAATAGAAACCGAATTCTACAAAGAAAACGAAGGAAAACATCCTATCCCCATCCTTCGCGCCCTGAACTTTCTTGAAATCTGCAAACGCAAAACCATATATATAGGTAAAGACGAACTAATCGTAGGAGAACGTGGTCCCCGCCCCAAAGCCGTCTCCACTTTTCCCGAACTGACTTGCCACAGCGTAGAAGACCTTCATGTGCTGAACACCCGTGAACTGCAACGCTACACCATCAGCCAGGAGGACATCGACACCTATGCACGCGAAGTAATTCCCTACTGGAAGGGCCGTACCCAGCGTGAACGCATCTTCAACCATGTCCCCACCGAATGGAAAGAAGCCTACGAAGCCGGTATGTTTACCGAATTTATGGAACAACGCGCCCCCGGACATACCTCACTGGATGGCAAAGTCTACAAATACGGAATGCTGGACCTCAAAGAACGCATCGCCCATGAACTGGCAAACCTGGATTTCATGAACGACCCGGAGGCAACCGACAAACAAGAAGAACTAACCGCCATGTCCATCTCTTGCGACGCCGCCATCCTCTTTGCCCGGCGACATGCCGAACTGGCAGAGAAAATAGCCGAAGAAGAAACAAACCCGAAACGCAAAGCCGAACTAAGAAAGATAGCAGAAGTATGCCACCACGTACCTGCGCACGCCCCCCGCACCTACTGGGAAGCCATACAGATGTACTGGTTTGTGCACCTCGGCACCATTACAGAACTAAACGGATGGGATGCCATGAACCCGGGACACTTTGACCAGCATCTGGCTCCCTTCTATGAAAAAGATATACGGGAAGGCATCCTCACCCGCGAAGAAGCTAAAGAACTGATGTCCTGCTTCTTCATCAAAGTAAACAACCAGACAGCGCCTCCCAAAGTAGGCATTACCGCCAAAGAAAGCGGAACCTACAATGATTTCACCAACCTGAATATCGGCGGCATCAAGCGCGATGGCAGCGACGGAGTAAGTGAAGTTTCATACATCATGCTCGAAACCATAGACGATCTCCACCTGCTACAACCCGGAAGCGCCCTGCACATCAGCGTCCGCACCCCGGAACGCTTCCTGCGCGAAGGCTGCAAAGTTATCCGCAAGGGTTACGGATATCCGTCCGTCTTCAATCCGGACACCTATGTAATGGAACTGATGCGACAAGGAAAAACACCGGAAGATGCCCGCGAAGGCGGATGCAGCGGCTGCATAGAAGTAGGCGCTTTTGGCAAAGAAGCCTATGTGCTGACCGGATATCTGAATGTACCGAAAATATTGGAAGTAACCCTGCACAACGGCATAGACCCCGTTTCCGGCAAGAAAGTAGGACTGGAAACAGGTGATCCGCGCCGGTTCCGGAGTTATGATGAACTCTATGCCGCTTTCCGCAAGCAGATACAATACTTTGTAGATATGAAAGTGCGCGTCAGCAACTACATAGACCGTATGTTTGCCAAATATGCACCCGCCACTTTCCTCTCCCTGTTCATTGACGACTGCATTGCCCGGGGCAAAGACTATTACAACTGTGGCCCGCGTTACAACACCACTTATATACAATGTACGGGACTGGGAACCATCACCGACAGCCTTTCCGTCCTGAAAAAGCACGTGTTCGAAGATAAGAAATTCACCATGGAGCAAATCCTCCACGCCACCGACACCAATTTTGAAGGACAGGAAGCCATGCGCCAGTTCATTCTGAACCGCACACCTTTCTTCGGCAACGATAACGATTATGCAGACAGCATAGCCGTCAAAGTCTTTGACGACCTGTATGATGCCATCGAAGGCAAACCGAATACCAAAGGAGAATGTTTCCACCTGAATATGCTTTCCACCACCTGCCATGTCTACTTTGGCAAAGTAATGAATGCCACCCCCAACGGACGCCTGGCAGGGCGAGTCATCAGTGACGGCACTTCCCCCTCACACGGGGCAGATACCCACGGCCCTTCCGCTGTGGTAAAGTCCTTAGGCAAATTAGACCAAGTGAAAAGTGGCGGCACACTGCTGAACCAGCGTTTCCTGCCTTCGCTGCTGAAACGCGATGAAGACATTGCCAAACTGGCAAGCCTTATCCGAAGTTACTTTGCCTTGGGCGGACACCATATCCAGTTCAATATAGTAGACACCGCCACCCTGCACGCCGCACAGAAACACCCCGAAGAATATCGGGACTTGCTGGTACGCGTAGCCGGATACAGCGATTACTTCAATGATATGAATGTTGATTTACAATATGACGTAATAGCCCGCACGGCACAAGAGAGTTTCTGACACAATGAGTCTCATTTTCGACATTAAACGCTATGCTATCAACGACGGGCCGGGCATCCGCATCACTCTTTTTATGAAAGGATGCCCGCTGTCGTGCCTTTGGTGCCACAACCCCGAAGGAATATGCAACGGCAAGGACAAACTCTACACCCGCAAGAAATGCCTGGGTTGCGGAGCCTGTGTCCGTATATGCCCCAACCATGCGCTGCAACTAACCTCCGAAGGAATTACCACCGACAAGCAGAAATGCACACTATGCGGACAATGTGCCGAGGAATGCCCGGCACTTGCCATAGAAGTATCGGGTACGGAATATACTCCCGAATACCTGATGCACGAGATAGAAAAGGAAATTCCTTTTATGGATCAATCGGGCGGCGGAGTAACCTTTTGTGGCGGCGAGCCGTTGTTACATCCCGATTTCTTGCTGGATATGCTGAAGCGTTGCGGAAAGCTGGGCATCCACAGGACAGTAGATACCACCTTGCTGGCGCGAAAAGAAACAATAGACGAAGTGATGCAACATTGCGAGTTGTTACTCATTGATTTAAAGTCGATGGACAGCGCAGTGCATAAGACCTTTTGCGACGTTCCCAACGAACTGATTTTAGAAAATATACGCCGGGTAGCTGCTGCCGGTTTTCCTTATTATATCCGTATTCCGCTTATTAGCGGAGTCAATGCCGATGAGGAAAATATAATCCGGTCGGCCACCTTCCTGAGCAGTCTGCCACGGCATCCCGAAATAATCAATCTGCTTCCTTATCATGACATAGGAAAAGGGAAGCATGAGAAACTGGGTACTGTCTATAACCCGAAAGGATACCGGATGGAAACACCCTCCGAAGAAGTGCAGCAAAGATGCATCCATATCTTCGCCGACTATGGTTTGAAAGCAACTATCGGAGGATAGAATACCTCATCACCATGAAATAATCCTAAGAAAAGGACGATTATTACGATACAAATCGCTATTTTTGTCGCAATAAAAAAAGGAAGTAGAAAAGATTATGGCACAAGGCTCACGTCAAGTACAAACACAAGCCCAGCAACAGATACAAACCCTGTCTCCGCAACAGATACTGGTTGTAAAATTGCTGGAGTTGCCCACTGTGGAGCTGGAGGAACGTATCCATTCTGAAATTCTGGACAATCCGGCCCTGGAGGAAGGGAAAGAAACACCCGAAAGTGAAGACGATAATACAGAATACGCTGACAACGAAGAAGGAAGTACAGACTCAAACGAAGACTTATCCCTGGGCGATTACAGCAATGAAGACGATATTCCCGACTATAAACTTCAGGAACACAACCGTTCCCGGGAAGGAGTAGCCGAAGAAATCCCTTTTTCGGATGCCGTGTCTTTCTATGAGATCTTGAAAGACCAGCTACAGATGCAAGACCTGACGGACGAACAGCGCGAAATAGCCGAATACCTGATCGGTTCGCTGGACGACGACGGACTGCTGCGCAAAAGCATGGAGTCCATTATGGACGAACTTGCCATCTATCGCGGCCTCTATACCACCGAAGACGAACTGAACAGAATACTGGAAGTCATTCAGGACTTCGACCCCGCAGGCATCGGTGCACGCAGCCTGCAAGAATGCCTCTTGTTGCAGATACAACGCAAAGCCGACTCACCATTGAAGCAAGTGGAACTGGACATTATCGGCAAATGTTGTGACGAATTTACCCGCAAGAACAAAGAGCGCATCATTCAGAAACTGGGTATCACCGAAGAACAATACAACGAAGCCGTAACCGAACTGACCAAACTGAATCCCCGTCCGGGCAGTTCGCTAGGCGAAGCAATGGGAAAGAACATGCAACAAATCATCCCCGACTTCATTGTAGAAACCTACGAAGACGGCACTATTACGCTGAACCTGAACAACCGGAATGTACCCGAACTGCGCTTGAGCCGCGAGTTTACCGAACTGCTGGACGAGCATACCCGCAACAAGGACAACCAAAGCAAAGCCTCTAAGGACGCCATGATGTTCCTGAAACAGAAAGTAGATGCGGCACAAGGCTTTATCAACGCCGTGAAGCAACGCCAGCAAACCCTGCTCACCACCATGCAGACCATTATAGACATTCAGCGCCCTTTCTTCCGCGAAGGAGACGAGTCGCTGCTGAAACCCATGATACTGAAAGACGTTGCAGAACGTGCCGGACTGGATATTTCCACCATCTCACGCGTGAGCAACAGCAAATATGTACAAACAAACTATGGCATCTACTCGTTAAAGTTCTTCTTCAGCGACGGTTATACCACCGAGGACGGCGAAGAACTCTCTGTCCGCGAAATAAAGCGCATCCTGAAAGAATGTGTAGACGCCGAAGATAAAGAAAAGCCTTATACCGACGACGAACTGGCCGATATACTGAAAGCCAAAGGCTACCCCATAGCCCGGCGCACCGTAGCCAAGTACAGGCAACAGCTAAACATCCCCGTCGCACGGTTAAGGAGGTAATACTAAATATATATGGAAGCTAACGAAACAACCGAAACAGTAAAGAAGAATAGTCCGCTAGAGATTAGTTCACGCATCATATCGGGAATATTCACCCCTTTTATGGTGCCGTTTGTGGCATTCTTCTTATTGTTCTTTTTCACCTATCTGCGCATCATGCCCATTCAGTACAAGCTGGTGGTGCTGGGCATCGTCTATTGTTTTACCATCCTGATGCCGATGCTTGCCATTTACTTATTTCAAAAGGTAAACGGCTGGGGCATTCATGAGTTGGGACACCGTGAAAAGCGTTTCGTACCCTATGCGCTCACCATTATCAGTTACGTTACCTGCCTCATTACCATGTACAAGATCCATCTGCCCCGCTACATGTCGGGCATCATTGTTGCCGCCCTCATCTGTATGGTGATCTGCACGCTGATCAACTTTAAGTGGAAAATCAGCACCCACGTAGCCAGCAGCGGCATGATGGTAGGCGGACTGTTGTCCTACAGCTTTATATTCAATTTCAATCCGGTATCATGGCTCTGTTTTTTCATTTTGCTATCCGGAATGCTGGGGACTGCCCGAATCATCGTAAAACAGCATACATTATTAGAAGTTTTAGCCGGATTTATTGTCGGATTGTTTTGCGGTGTCATCGGAATTTTGTTTATTTGAAAACTTTTTAGTATTAACCTTATAAATTGAAAACATTATGGAATTTCCAAGCAATGTAAAGTACACCAAAGAACACGAATGGATACGGGTAGAAGGCGATGAAGCATACGTAGGTATCACCGATTACGCACAAGAACAATTGGGTGACATCGTATTTGTAGACATCACTACCGAAGGAGAAACTCTGGAAAAAGACGAAGTATTCGGTACTATCGAAGTAGTAAAGACTATTTCTGATTTGTTCCTTCCGGTTGCAGGAGAAGTATTGGAACAGAATGAAGCATTGGCTGATAATCCCGAACTGGTAAATAAAGACCCGTATGGTGAAGGTTGGCTGATTAAAATTAAACCAAATGACGTTGGCGACGTTAATGATTTGCTGGATGCGGATGCATACAAGGCACTCATTAATGAATAAGATATAAAAAAGTCCTCTTTCATGAGGAGCAGTCAAAAGTAACTTCATCCCCTCTTGAGAGGGGGTAGGGGGTGTGTGAGATGCATCAACAGATGTATTCGTTTATGTATTCTAACACACCCCTTACCCCTCTCAAGAGGGGATGTGAATACTCCCGACTACAGAACTCCCCCCAAAGGATGGACTACAAAGAATATAACATTTATATATAAACCCAAACAATTACAAGAAACAATGAAACCTATCGTAAGTATTATCATGGGTAGCACCTCAGACCTTCCCGTTATGGAAAAGGCTGCCAAGCTGCTGGACGAGATGCACGTACCTTTCGAAATGAACGCCCTCTCGGCCCACCGCACCCCCGAAGCCGTTGAAGACTTTGCCAAGAATGCCGCCGACCGTGGCATCAAAGTAATTATCGCCGCCGCCGGTATGGCCGCCGCACTGCCCGGCGTAATTGCTGCCAACACCACCCTGCCTGTTATCGGCGTACCCGTAAAAGGTTCCGTACTGGATGGCGTTGACGCACTTTACTCCATCATCCAGATGCCTCCCGGAATCCCTGTAGCAACAGTTGCCATCAACGGCGCCATGAATGCTGCCATCCTTGCCGTACAAATGCTGGCATTGAGCGATGCAGAACTTGCCGCCAAGTTTGCCGACTACAAAACAGGCTTGAAGAAGAAAATCGTAAAAGCTAACGAAGAACTGAAAGAAGTTAAGTTCGAATATAAGACAAACTGATTAGTGGTTAGTGATGAATGGTTAGTGATGAATGGGCTGCGCTATGTTTTCTCCATCCATCATTAACCACTAACCACCACCATCACTATTAACCACTAACCACTCATCACTAACCACTAAGAAAATGGACCTATTCAATTACTTCCGTCGCGAATCCTCCGTAGTCCATATCGGCGCTACCCCGCTGGGAGGCGACAATCCCATCCGCATCCAGAGCATGACCAATACCGTCACTATGGATACCGAAGCCTGTGTGGAACAAGCCAAACGAATTATTGATGCAGGCGGTGAATACGTGCGACTCACCACCCAAGGGATACGCGAAGCCGAAAATCTAATGAATATCAATATCGGGCTGCGCTCACAGGGATATGACACCCCATTGGTAGCCGACGTGCATTTCAACCCCAAGGTAGCCGATGTAGCGGCACAATATGCAGAAAAGGTACGCATCAATCCGGGAAACTATGTAGACCCGGGACGCACATTCCAAAAACTGGAGTATACCGACGAAGAGTATGCACAGGAAATAGAGAAGATACGCGCCCGCTTCGTTCCTTTTCTGAATATCTGCAAGGAAAATCACACCGCCATCCGCATCGGAGTAAACCACGGATCACTGTCCGACCGCATCATGTCCCGTTATGGCGACACCCCCGAAGGCATGGTAGAATCGTGCATGGAGTTCCTGCGTATCTGCGTGGCAGAACATTTTATGGATGTGGTCATCTCCATCAAAGCATCAAACACGGTAGTGATGGTAAAAACCGTCCGCCTGCTGGTAGAGCAAATGGAGAAAGAAGGGATGGCATTCCCGCTACACCTCGGCGTAACCGAAGCCGGTGACGGCGAAGACGGAAGAATAAAATCCGCCTTGGGCATCGGCGCATTGCTGTCCGATGGACTGGGCGACACCATCCGCGTTTCATTGAGCGAAGCCCCCGAAGCCGAAATTCCCGTAGCCCGCAAGTTGGTGGATTATATCCTGACACGTGAGGGACACGCTTATATACCGGGCAAAGAGGCTCCCGGATTCAATTACCTCTCTCCCACCCGCCATCGGACAAAAGCTGTCCGCAACATCGGAGGAGACCATCTTCCGGTAGTGATTGCAGAACGCCTGGAAGGTACACTTGAGACCGACCCGCAGTTCAAGCCCGACTATATTTATTGCGGACAAACCATTCCCGAAGTACGGGATAAAGAAACAGGCTACCTGGTAGATGCTGACGCATGGAACCCGGAAGAAAAGGGCGTGTATCCTGCATTCAACTATCAGCAGATGATTGAACTGCACCACACTCAGTGTGAACTGAAATTCCTGTTCCTCCCCTATATGGCTATGAATGAGGAAGTAATTGCCGCCCTCAAACTACACCCCGAAGTCGTAATCATTGCACAAAGCAATCACCCCAACCGCTTGGGCGAGTATCGCGCCATGGCACACGAATTAATGACCGAAGGACTGGAAAACCCCATTGTCTTTTTCCAATTCTATCAGGAAACGGAAGCTGAGAACCTGCAAATAAAAGCGGCAGCCGATATGGGAGCATTGATTTTTGACGGTCTTTGCGATGGTATCTTCCTGTACAATCAAGGCCCGTTGTCGCATATACTGGTAGATACGACTGCCTTCGGCATCCTGCAAGCAGGACGAATCCGCACCAGCAAGACGGAATATATTTCTTGTCCCGGTTGCGGACGTACCTTGTATGATTTGGAATCGACTATCGCCCGCATCAAAGCCGCCACTTCTCATCTGAAAGGATTGAAGATAGGTATCATGGGCTGCATAGTCAATGGTCCCGGCGAAATGGCTGACGCCGATTATGGCTATGTAGGTGCCGGACGCGGTAAAATCAGTCTGTACAAAAAGAAAGAATGCGTGGAGAAGAACATTCCCGAGGAACAAGCTGTAGAGAAATTGATTGAACTAATCAAGAAGAACGGCGATTACTCAGAGAAATAAAGATTAACCCAAAAAGGCTTCAAATCCTTCATATCCCTGTACTTCACTGTATGTCAGCCCGATAACATGAAGGATTTGAAGCCCATTCATTCATTAATGATTCATTTTTAGTAAGAAGACTACCCAAACATGGACTATCAACAAATCCTTGAGAATATTTACAGGGAAATCCAGCCCTACGCTTCCATAGGGAAGCAAGCCGATTATATTCCCGCACTTGCCAAGATTAATCCTGACCAGTTCGGAATGTGTATCAACACGATACAGGGCGAGACCTTCATGCATGGGCAGGCAACTACCCGTTTTTCTATCCAAAGTATATCGAAAGTTTTTTCCCTTGCCATGTGCCTCAGCATAGAAGGGGATAACCTATGGAAAAGAGTTGGAAAGGAACCATCGGGCACAGCTTTCAACTCGCTTGTCCAACTGGAAGTGGAAAAGGGAATCCCCCGCAACCCGTTCATCAATGCCGGTGCCATTGTGCTGACCGATATACTATTAAACCATTTGGAACATCCCGAAGAAGAATACCTTCGTTTCATCCGCGCCATCACCGGAAACGACTCCATCAATTACAATGAAGAAGTTGCTATTTCCGAGCGCGAAAACGGATACTTGAATGCGGCAATAGCCAATTTACTGAAGTATCACCACAATATAGACAATGATATAGAGCGTGTGCTTCATTTCTATTTCCTTCAATGCTCCATAGAAATGAGTTGCTATGATCTATCCAAAGCTTTCCTGTCCTTTGCCAATCACCGGCAACCGTTTACGTTCGAAGATGTTACGCTCACTTCTTCGCAAGTGAAACGAATAAATGCCATTATGCAAACTTGCGGCTTTTATGATGAAGCCGGAGAGTTTTCTTATCTGGTGGGGCTCCCCGGTAAAAGTGGTGTGGGTGGTGGTATAGCGGCTATTTATCCACTACGCTACTCAGTTGCAGTATGGAGTCCAAGGTTGAATCAGAAAGGAAACTCAGTAATGGGTATTAAGGCGTTGGAGTTGCTGACTACACAGACGCAGGAGTCTATTTTCTAGTACACCACCTATAATCTATTCTTCCTCTATCACCCATTCGCCAATAGTACGCGTGGCACTGTCAAAGTTAACACCCACTTTCACCACCTTCCGATGACCTGCTTCATACGGAATGGCATACTGTTTACTGTTGATTTGTGCCAACGCCTCTTTTGCACTGCCATCTACCTTAAATTCGAACACATAGATAGCGTCGGCCATCTTCACTACTACATCCGCCCTGCCGATGGCACTCTTCACCTCTGCATCTACATACTGTCCCATCAAGCGGAAAAGAAGATAGAACACAGTCTGATAATGCTTCTCCAAATTATTTTCCAGATCATACGGAATGGAGGAGAAGAAAGAACGGGTACGTTCCAAGCAGCCCACCAAATCACCACGCATCAAGTCCTTGATAAAAGATACAACATAAAAAGTTTGCTCACGTGCCGGCCGGTGGACGTATGCCGGAATCAACGATTCCAAGAAACCTTTGCGTACCTCTTTATTGGGATAGGCTAATGTATAAAGCTGGAACATCGGGTCGTACCCCTTGATAGTAAGATAACCGCTTTGATAAAGCACCGGAACGGGATCAGAGATTTGTTCGGTAGGTGCATCAAACTGTTCGGCAGAAGCAGTCACACCATCCAACTCCCGTACATCAAAGTCCGACTCCTGCAACAACTCTATCAGAAAGGTAGGAGTACCGGTGGAAAACCAGAAATTCTCATAACTTCTCTGTGCAAATGCATTGAACAAGCTGAAGGGGTTATAAATATCCGCACATGATTTACTGAAATGATAACCATCATATTGTTGCTTCAAATGCACACACGCCTCTTCATAAGTTTCATGATTAGCCTGTGCCATTATTTCAATGTCAGGCTGCATTTGTGTCAGTAATTCTTCTTCAGTGATACCGCAAATACTGCTGTAATCGTCCGTCATACTGATATTTTGCAGATTATTCAGTTCGCTGAAAATACTCATCTGGCTGAACTTGCTGATACCTGTCAGGAAAAGGAAACGGAGATATTTGCCACTCTTTTTCAATGGACTGAAAAAGTCGCGCATAATGCCACGGATTTCTTTTTGCAGTTCCGGCGAACTGTTAGTGTCCAGCAGGGGAGAATCATATTCGTCAATCAGCACTACGACTTGCTGTCCTGTCTGCTCGTATGCCCGGCGGATAATCCCCTCAAACCTAGTACTAAAGGTATCTTCTTCTTCCCCACGCCCATATATTTCTTCCCATAGTGCCAGCTGCCTGTTGATAGTTGAGCACAATGCCTTAGCATTCAGATATTTACTCCCGCTGAAATCAAGATGCAATACCGGATATACCGACCAATCCTGTTCCAACCGTTCTATGGCAAGCCCCCGAAACAAATCTTTCTTACCAAGGAAATAGGCTTCCAGCGTAGATATAAGCAGACTCTTGCCGAAACGCCGGGGGCGGTTCAGAAAGTAAACTGTATATGTATTGGCAATCCGGTAAATTAAATCGGTCTTATCAATATAGATACAATTGTTATTTCGCAATTGTTCAAAATCCTGTATCCCGATGGAGTAGCGTCTGAATATCTTCTCCATGTCCATCCTTATTAAAGTAAATATGATTATTGCAAAGCTACAAAAAAGAAGCGGAATCTTCCTGTTTTTCATTCACTAATATTCCATCCTCCTACAACCTATCTTTCAGCAACTCGTTAAATAAAGTTCGATAATTAAAGTCATTCTTCAAACGTATATCAAAATTCGCCGGATTCCGGTTATAAATCTCTAACGCAGCACCTCAAGTGGTTCCGGCAAGTGAAATCTTTCACATAACGATTGCCATCGTACTTGTCTACAAATCTTCAGAATTTATTATTGTTCAAGAATCCTACTAACTGAGCGAAAACGTATTTATCTTGATTCATTTGAGACCGTCTTAATCGACCCAAAGACATGATTTCAAATCGTCGCGCTTAGAAAATTGTGCCTGATAGACTTCTGTCCGAGCCACAACATTCTTCCACTTGTTGGCGAAATATATGTTGTTTGAAGAAGAACTCCATTATGCTCTGCCACAGACGAAATCTCATGTTGGGTTATATTGTCACTGCCCAATTCCATCAATAAGTTTAGGGTAAACAAATGAGTCAAAAAGGATGTGTCATCAAGAAACCCAACAATAGCCAATTGGCCATTAGGAGATAATAAGTCCGCACAAATTTCGATTAGAATTTTGGCATCTTCTCTTTTCTCCTCATGCAATATTTGGCTTAAGATTATTAAATCAAACTTTTCATTTGGTTCAATATGGTCTTTTAAATCTCGCCAATCGGCACTTATTACTTTAAATTGTTTGCTATATGTGAAAGTATTTACTTGATCTTGTAGTAGTTGTGCAACTCCTGGCAGCTCCAATACAGTAATTTCAGCACTTGGTCGTTTTTCGCTAATAATATTTGTCATAGCTCCCAATCCTGCTCCAATATCAAGGCACCTCTGAATATCCGTAATCTCAATTCGGCTTAATATTTCGTTTGCAAACTCACGTGTCATAGCATCCATGCTTCTTGCAAATACCTCTGCTGCCGAAATGTCGTTTCCAAAAGCGTCCCTAGTTTGTGTACACATTGTTTTGTCCGGCACATCTTCTGCCATCAAAGTTTCTAAATGCTCATCAAAAGCTTTTGCCAGAGTATTGGCTCGCATTATGAAATCGCCAATGTAATTTCTACTTGTTTTAACCAGCCATTTGCGTGATATAGGCGTTAACCTCAGCATCTGTTCATACTGTACAATCAACCCTAAATCAATAAAAATATCTACAATGCGAACAAAAGGTCGTTCTTTCCAGGAATATTTAGCCAGAACGTCAATAATACGCACTTCTCCCCCTTGCTCAGCAATATGATCCCACAAACCATGCTCTATAGACATAGCCACCACCTTAAGGGGACTTACTATCCAAATATTATTCAATAATTCTCTTAAAGTATTCATTCTCTTTTCCTATCTTTTTTACTTTTTCCAATAGCAACTATGATTCCAGCAAAATAACCCAATATTGGTACTATACTTTCAAAAAGAACTTTTCCATCAGATTCTAAGTTTTTAAACAACAAACTAGGAATAACTATAATCAAAGCAATGACAACCATAAACCCTAAAATGATACACACTTTTTTTTGTGCTTCCTTTGGGTATTTATATAGCCCCAATCCCATAAATAAGCATACCATGAAAGAAATAATCATTATACCTATAAATTTAATAGTATCTGCAACATTGGGAACTCCAAAAATAAGATAAGTGTTTGCTTCTTGATGTTGAGATGATATTATATATACCCTCTCGTTCTCATCTCTTTTTTTCCAGTCATCATCAGGTTCTGTTTTCAAAACAGGGTAGTTTCTATTACCCTTGAATACTATCTTGTTCGCAAAAACAATTTCTGTACTATCGTTATGTGTTAAAGACAAGAACTTATGTAATCCGTCACTATAATTAGTACAGATATTCAATTTATACGAATGATTTACATTGTCACTATTCCTCATCATGTTTGGCAATATTATCTGCATTTTCAAATCAGTCTTTCCTGCTTGTAGAATATTACCAATCCACAATTGCGTCTTACTATTATTCTGGTCTATATACCAACAACCATTAAACTTTTGCGAAATACCATTAGGAACAGGCAAGCAGGGAGTCAATTCCATTGGTAGGGTGAGTAATATTAATCTATTATAGTTGGTCTGTTTTAGATTCGTGATATTCACAATGATGTTCCCGCTTTTTTCTATAGATGGAGTTATCTCAATTTCCACATACGGCCCGATCTGTGCCATTGCAAATGACCTCCAAAACAAAAAAAGGACAATCAATTTAATCTTTTGCTTCATTGTTATTATATAACTGATTATTTATTATCATTTTAACTGTATTCGTAAAACCTTTCGGCTTTTGCGCAGGTGGTCTTAGAATGTACCTTCCCCAATATGCAAATGGTGTATCTATTAAAGCAATAATACACTTAATAAGCCACTGTGCAATTATCATATTGATAACACTGTCATATATACCGATAAATGATATTGATATAAATAAAGTTGAGTCTATGAATTGACTGGTAATTGTGGATACATTATTTCGAATCCACAAATGTTGCGGTTTCCCATATTCCGTATCTTCCGCTTTTAACCAATGGAATACCCTGACATCCCAATTTTGGCTTACAATAAATGAGATCCAGCCAGCCATTGTTATTCGAAAAGACAAATTGACTACAGATACAAATGCCTCCTGATTAGTCCAATAAGGAGCAGCCTCCCATTTAGCCATCAATAGCGAATACAACGAAAATATCATCATTGAAGCAAAACCAAGAAATACTGCTGTCATTGCCTCTTTTTTCCCATATACTTCTGATATTAAGTCGGTAATTAAAAAAGAAGCAGCATACACAATCACTCCTGCCGGAACAAACATTCCATCAGGGAACAACCAATCTGATAATAATGGAATTTCAAATCTGATTATTTTAGTCGCGGCTATTACAGATGCAACGACTAATGCACTATACAATGTCGTGAGAGCAATTAATGTTGCATGTTTCGTGCTTTTTTCGCGTAACTTTGCTAACCATATTATGAATATCACAATTAATAATGAAACAACGATCCACACTAAATGAAACGGGCTATTAAAAAGAATATTGCTTATTTTTTCCATCTATTTAATCTTTTGGACGGTTTGTTAAAATATACCTTCCCCAATAAGCAAATGGTGTATCCAAAACAGCGATAATCACTTTCACTAAATATTGAGCCAGTATCATTTGCCAAATATTGTCGTAAATGCCATAAAATGCTATGGAAATAAATATTGTAGAATCAAGCAACTGACTTGTGATAGTAGAACCACAATTACGCACCCATAATCTTTTATTTATCCATTTCTTGCTAGATTCTTTAAGCCAATGGAATAACATTACATCCCAAGATTGGCTTATCATAAATGAAATCCAGCCAGCCATCGTTATCCGAAATGACAATCCTACTACCGATTCAAAAGCCACTTGATTAGTCCAGTAGGGTGCAGCCTCCCAATGTACCATCAAGAGAGAATATCCGGCAAATACAAGCATAGCTCCAAAACCATAATACACGGTCCTAATAGCCGCTTTCTTTCCATATACTTCAGATATTAAGTCTGTAATGAGAAATGATGCAGCGTAAATAATTACACCTCCAGGCACGTAAAGGCCAAACATTGAAACCATCTTGGTAGCTGCGATAGCCGATGAAACAGCCATTGTACAATAAAGCGCGGTTAAAGTTACATATCCTTGTTTCCGGGTAAGGAGACTAACAAGAATTACTAAAAATAATGTGGTAAGTATCCACGTAATGCTAATGATACCGTTCATAATGTTTGATTTTTCCTCTTTGATTTTCTAATCATAATGACTAATTATAATTGGACATAGATTTGATAAAATAAAGTGAGGAGAGAACAACCCTAATAATAGGGCTAATCCTCTCCTCACCTGGAAGAATTATTGATACCTTTTAGTTATCAATCACGAGATTGAATGATTACTGAACAGGGTATGCTTTTACTGTAACTGTAAATGATGCATATACAGTTGATGTAGAGGTGTCTGCATTAGTAACAGTCAACTTAACAGGAACTACAACCGGAGTATCTACAGTGATTCTCTTGGTAGCTGTAACTTTGATGTTATTAGTACCATCTTTTTCTACATTAATTAAGTCAGAAGTAAATACTACTGCATCGTCTGCATCACCAATAAATGAGTCAATAGTTACATTACTAGCTACTACAAACTTGCCTGTTGCATTCTTCACATTGTAGAAATTAGGCTTTCCTGTGGCTGCTTTTTCAGCATAGTATATCATATCACTGTTTTTATCAGTATCATCACCCGAAACAAGTGAGAAGTTTGCTTTTGCCATATCAGTAGTATAAGCTTTAGAATCTACAAACTTAACTTTGAATGCAGGCATATCGAATGAACGACCACCCAAATATGTAACCTTCAAGCCTTCAACATCATAAGCAGTACCAACCTTAGCATCAGATGTCATTTCAAGTGTAGTACCACTAACTGTCAATGCCTCATCTGCTTCCAAGTCTGCATAGTCAATAGCAGCACCTGCCTTAGCAGTAATCATAGTACTCAAATCAATAGAAGGTGCATCAAGTACAGTTAAAACACCATTTGCATAGAATGCAGGATCGAATGTATACTGACTAGCAATTTCAGCAGCAGTCGGGTTAGCGATAGTGAACGGAATAACAATAGTTTGTGTTTCCTTTGTACTAGTTTCACCATTGATGTCTACTGTAACCTTAACAGTATAAATACCATTACCCAACATGAAGTTAGCATAATTAGAAACAAAGTTGATTCCTAATTTTGCAATATCTGCATTCTTAGTAGCTACAGTTTTACCATCCTTCTGAAGTTTAGTAATGTTGGAAATCAAACCACTCATACCTTCTTCTTTCACTTCTTTACCAGTTGCTTCATCTGTATAAACAAAATCAACGTCCGTATTATAAAGATTTATATTAGCATCCGCATTCCAAAGAATACGATCAGCTTCAGACATCTTATCGAAATAAGCTGCAAGATCAACTATCAATTTCTGATTTTCAACTTTAACTGTTGCTGTATGAGCTTGTTGTGCCAATGTAACGGTTGACTCTGATGCTTCTTCACTGAATTGAACATATATACGTTTGGTAATATTCACATTACCTGCAACATCCAAAGTATGCACTACAAACGGAATAGAATATTTCGCATTAGCGTTACAAGAAATAGTCAAACCATCAGTCTTAATACCATATTTAATAGAGTCAGCTTTAGCATTGACAGATGCCTCCGTGTCAACAGTCAAGAAAGCATCCCACAACTGATCTGCATTATTCAATGCCTTCAATGTACCAGTCTTACCCGGTTCAATACGATTATTTATAGAATTATTCTTCCTATTGATATAGAAGGTGCTAAAATTAACTTTATCTTCTGCTTTTGTAATAGCCAATGACGTTTCATAAGTAGAACGTACCTTATCACTTGCAACCAATGCCAAGGCAGGACGTTTTCCCCATTCATTAGGATATGCTTTCACAATCTCATCAGTAATTGTTTCAATAGAGAAAGGAATCTGATATAAACCATTTACAGAAGCGGCAGCTCTAGTATATAAGTCATTATATGCAACTGCACTACCCAAAGTTACAGGAGCTTCTTCGTTCTTAGAGTTAACCAATTTCAATGCAGTCTTAGACAGGTCATAGTTATTAGGAGCAACCTGAACCATCAAAGAATCATCAGAATAAGTTATCATATAATCACCTTTAGCAGGAGCGCCTTTAGGACCTTCCCATGCTTGAAGGGCCTTATTAGCAGTAGCGATAGAATAGTAAATAGTCAAATCTTTATTACCCAACATAGCAATTTGAGCTAAACCTTCAGTCATCGGCAAGCGGATAGTCTTCTCATTCTTTCCGTTTGCATCATAGATGTGCATAATTACATAGTTAGGATCAGTTGCATCTTCCTGATAGAAAGGAACACCAGCAGCTGCAGGAGCGTCTACAGTTACTTTCTCAAATGCTGTACCATTCCACAGATACCAACCATCTTCTCTCTTTTCAACTTCTTTCTGACCGTCTTTACCGTCAACAGCCTCAGCCTTTACAGTAGTCTTTTCACCATTGCAAGCCCAGTAGCCATCAATGATAGTCCATTCGGCGCCGTCTTTACCATTTTCACCCTTATCACCTTTGATACCGGTTATAGTGGTAGAAGTACCGTCGCTCATCATTACGGTAAAACCATCGGCAGTGGAAGTGATTGTTTTAACAAAAGCACCATCGCCAATCTTCTTTTGAAGGTCTGCAATAGTTGCTTCAACACCGTCCAGCTTCTTGTTAATCTGATCGATGTCATCATCGTAGTCTTTACAAGACACAAATGTTCCTGTCGAAGTAACCATTAAGGCTCCGAACAGGATTGCACTTAAAAATTTTTTGTTCATAATAGAAAAACTTTAAATTTATAAATTTAAAAACTAAAATTGGTTATACATATTTCGTTGATTATAAATAGTTTATCATAGTCTTCGTCTATGAATTCCATTTCCTCCGTTCCTGTTGTTGATAATGCAAAGGCGTTTCTCCCACCAGTTTACTGAACGCCGCATAGAATGCACTTTTCGAAGCGAATCCACAACGTCCGGGCATTTCTTCCAATGTACATCGGTCGGCACGGAGCAGTTCCTTAGCATATTCCACCCGATAAGTATTCACCAGCTCCTTCAGGTTGCAACCGAAATACCGGTTCACTACGTTCGAAAGGTAAGTCTGATTCGTATCAATCAATTCACTCAATCCTTTCAAGGAAATCCGGGAATCAAGGAATACTTGGCGGATTTCCAGTTGGTAAAGAAGATTCTGGTATATATGGCAATCAACCTTCCGCCCACCACTTTCCCCATCGGCAAACCGTTCCTTCCATTGCCGTTCAGCAACTTTAAAAAGCAGTGTCTTCTGCCTTTTCGAAGTAGCGGTGGTGGTTTTGCGCCTCAGAAATAGATATTCCATATACGTTCTTATTTTATCCTTTGCTATAATTTTTGACCTGCTCCTTATACTTTAATTATATAGAGGAATCGGCTCAGTTTTGTAGATCTCTTAGTAAGAGATCTATTTTATGTATACAACATTCTTATTATTAGTATATTAGAGTTGATTTTGCAAGGCGAGAAATAACGAAGTGAAACAATAGAAAAGAGCTTTTTAAAAGAAAAACTAATTTTTTTCAAGGAAAAATGTCCTAGTTCTCAAAACTTTGCTTATTTTTGCACAAAAATAGTATATCTCTTACTAAGAGATACACCGACAAGTAGGTTTCGCTTTCAATGTAAACCACTAATAAACAGCAATTTAGTTTTGCAAATTATCTTTTTACTACTTCCTTTCTTAAATCTGCATCTTTTATTATAATGTAAACAAAGCTTAAACGACGATTTCAACGCACTTGCTTTTTACACAAGTATGGATATATATTCGATCATCTTCTTAGCTCACCTGATAATTATTGAGAGTAGCTCGATCCTGTCCATTTCATAGATAGCCGCGGAGGCTTCCATTTCCGACAAACCGCCAGCCTTAGCGTAAACAAAAGGAAGAGTAAGCCCTTTCTTGCCGTCAACCAAGGTCTTTTAACAGGCAAATTACTATAGCCGCCAGCAGTGGGCTGTATAGCCGCCTATAGTAGACTGTACAGCCTGCTATAATAGGTTATACAGCCGCCTATAGGCGGCTATAGTAGTTTGCCTATTAAAAGGCCTTAACCTAAAGGAAGAAAACACTTAGCCTAACTGATAAAATGGTTTAGAGAAACTGTAAGGAGAATGAGGATGGTATATCCGTCAAGCTAGGGGGATGGTATGAGCATATGGAAAAGAAACTGAGAATCTTAGAGTTTGTTTCCCTTTTGCATATAAAAAAGGCTGTCTCAAAATAGAAACATCTACCGGTTTCTATCTTGAGACAGCCTCTATATAATCAATATTCTATATGCTATTTACTTAGCTACCGCCAACACCTTATCATATTCCGCCTTATTATTCAATGTTTCGATAGCCTTATTCAAATCCGGATCATCCTTCAAGCGTTGCAGCACCGTGCCGCGCTGGAAGTAGTAACGCTGAACTACCTCTTGTGCAATCGCATCCTTTATTTCTTTCGAGAAACGATTCAGTTCATGGTCCAAGTTATGCGTCAGTTTCTTCTCCAATGCGGCAAATTCATCCTTCGCACCCTCCATATAACCTTCAAACTCAGCTATTTCTTTCAGGTTCTTTAGTGACTTCTCGCTCTGACGGTCATAGGTGAACTTGCGCTTCTTCAACATCTGCTTGAATTCTGCATAATCGGCATCAGTGATCACAAAGTCTTTCACTTCGCCAATCTGTGGATGCTTGATGCAGTACTGTGTAGCATAATCAAAGATCATGTCATCGTTCAACAGATAGAACATGATGTTCGGGAACTTCTCAGCCTTTACTTCTATATCCGGACGGATACCGCCACCATCACGCACTTCACGTCCGGCAGCCGTATGAAATACATTGGTCAGGCTGTCCGGTGTACGGGCTACTGAGCCGTCGGCATTACGTTTGGCATAGTCTATGGCCTGGATGCAACGTCCGCTGGGAATGTAATATTTAGAGGTGGTTACCTTCATGCTGCTGTTATAAGGTAGTTCGCGAAGTACCTGCACCAGCCCTTTTCCGTAAGTACGGGTGCCTACAACGACTGCACGGTCCAGATCCTGCAAAGAGCCGGATACAATCTCGGATGCCGAAGCAGTGGCGCCATCTACCAATACGGCCAATGGAATATCGAGGTCTATCGGTTCGTTCATGGTCTTGTAGGTGCTGGCAGCCTGTTTGGTTTTTCCTTTGGTTACCACGATTTCTTTGCCTTTCGGCACAAAGAAGTTAACCACATTAACAGCCTCGCCCAACAAGCCGCCGCCATTTCCGCGCAAATCAAGCACAATGGATTTAGCTCCCTGTTGTTTCAGCTCAATCAATGCTTTCTTTATATCTTTTGAGCAATTCTCGATGGCAAAAGTGCTGATGGCGATGTAGCCCACATTGTCTTTCACCATTCCATAGTAAGGAACGGGATTGGTGTGGATGGTGGCACGGGTAATCTTGAACTCCATCGGGACGTATGTGCTGTCCGATGTGGGGCGGTCTACTTTCAGGATGCAGGTAGTGCCCGGTTCGCCACGCAAATTCTCTTTCACGTAGTCGCTCAGTTCATTGGGTGTTCTGCTTCCCTGCACCATATCCTTGCCGTTCACTTCCATGATCACATCACCCGCCTTCAAACCTATTTCGGCAGCAGGGCTACCCTCGGTGGGCTCAATAATGGCTACACGCTTGCGGGGAGTATAGTAACGGATCACCGAACCGATGCCGCCAAACTTTCCGGTAGTCATATCTTTCAGTGTATTGTCATCTTCGGGATAATATTCCGTATAGGGGTCGGTCTGTACCAACATGGCATCAATACCGTATTTTATTACCTTTTCGGGGTCGATGGTGTCTACATAGAACATATCCAGTTCCTTGAACACGGCATTAAAGACGTCCAGATTCTTCGCTATCTGGAAGTTACGGTCGTCACCCTTGGTAAAACTAAACAATGCGCCACCTGCCAAGGCAACGCCAATCACTAGCAATATTTTCTTACTATTCCACTTCATCACTTTATGTATTTGTGAACCGCAAATTAATACATTATTCTTATCAAGGCTGTAGAAGTGCCTCTATATTTAACTTTATTTCGTCCCATTTTTTCTTTGATAAGGTTGTGCCCACCACTTGTATCACGGCAGAAGCCAAGATGGAACCGATAATGGAGCACTTTTCCAAGGAATAGCCACAGGTCAATCCATACAGGAATCCGGCAGCATAATAGTCTCCGGCACCCGTAGTATCCATCACTTTCTTTACCGGAGGAACTTCCAGTTTGATAGTTTCCGTACCTTTCTTTATACACGATCCTTGGGCGCCGAGCTTGACTACTACGATGCTGCATTTGGAAGCGATTTCATTGATGGCCTCCCAAGGTTCTTTGCCGGTATAGGCTTTTGCCTCTTCTTCGTTGGCAAAGACAATATCCACATATTTGGTAATGAGGGAATCAAAGAAGTCCAAGTCCTCTGCCACAATATTGTAGCTTGCCAAGTCCAGGCAAATTTGCGCCCCTGCCTCTTTGCCCAGTTGCATGGCGCGAAGAATCAGTTCATGATCTTGTACCAAATATCCTTCTATATATAGGTAGGCATAACCTTTAAACATATCCAGAGTCAGATTCTCGGCCTTCATCGTTGCCGCCGCCCCCAGGTAAGTACCGAAAGTACGTTCCCCACCCGGAGAAATGAAAGTGGAAGCGACCCCTGTAGGCAGTTCACCGGAAAGTAATTTCATGTCGATGCCATGCTTCACCCCATTTTTTTTAAAATATTGCCCGAAATCATCTTTCCCTGTCTTCCCTATGAATCCCGGTTGCGTTCCCAGGTTGGCAAGTGCCAAAATCGTGTTCCCGGCAGAGCCTCCTGTCGCCTTATGAGTCTTCATCGTAGAGAATTTAGATCTGATTTTCAAGAATTTATCTTCATCTATAAGCTGCATGCTACCTTTGGGCAAGTTCATCTCCTCCAGCAGTGAATCGTCTTGCAAAGTAGCAAGAACGTCAACCAATGCGTTGCCCATTCCTATTATTTTATCCATCTATCTAAAATTTTTCTGCAAAGATATTGCATATTTCCAAAAAACCTATTATCTTTGCACCGCATTTAAGGAAAAACATTCTTCGTTAGCTCAGTCGGTTAGAGCATCTGACTGTTAATCAGAGGGTCCTTGGTTCAAGTCCAAGACGAAGAGCAAAAATAATTAAATGCAAACATTCTTCGTTAGCTCAGTCGGTTAGAGCATCTGACTGTTAATCAGAGGGTCCTTGGTTCAAGTCCAAGACGAAGAGCAGAAAGGTTCGCAACTTGCGAACCTTTTTTGTTTCTCCTCCATGCACCAATCTTGAAAAAACGAAGCCGGAAACAGACTTCTGAAGCAGCTTATCAACCAAACGCTAACCGCACCGCAACAAAAGCCATATCCCCGGCTTCAAACCCACATATCTAAATTTGCTATTGCATGAACAGCCTGAACTTAGTAGAATTAATAAGGAATAAAATCTGCCAGAATATGCTGGGAATACCAAGGATCATCAATTAACTTTAATTGCTTTCCCATCTCCCTGCAAAGTGCTTTCACCACCTCCTGATGATCTTCCAATGCTAAATTATTCAACTGATAAGGATCTTTCTTATCATCATATAGCAGGCTATGCTCCAACTTCTTATCCTTATTTATATAGAGAGCGAGAGTATAACGATCTGTTTTTATCCCCCTGGATTTGGGGAAATAATTCATTACCAACCCATTCTCATCCTTATCTCCATCCAAATTCTGAATATAGAGTGCTCCCGCAGGACGAGGTACTTCCGCCGCTTCATAAAATAAGGAAGCATAATTGTTGCCCTGCACCGTGACAGGAATATCCTTATCCAAATGAGACAGGCCCAGCAAGGTAGGCATAATATCCGGAGAGGACAATAGCAAACTGTCTACCCTGGGACGAATATGCCCGGGATACCTGACCATAAACGGAACATTCATAGACTCGGCGTAAGGAGAGTTTTTAGGATCATCTGTATACTGGCTGCACATGGTTTCGCCGTGATCTGAGGTAAATATGACAATCGTGTTCTTGTCCAGCCCCAGTTCCTTCAAACATTCCAGTATCTGTCCGAAAGCACGGTCTACACCTGTCACCGAAGCAAAATAATAGCGGGCAGACTCTGCCTTCCTACGTTTTCTATCGGCATTAGGACGGACCAACAAACTATCCAGCGGCATATCTTTATACAAATTGAAGTCTTCCTGCATACAATCATCCAAAGAGCGATAGGGACTGTGGGGAGGATTCATACCTACCATTATGAAGAATGGCTTCCCGGCATCACGTTGCCGGTTTTCATTGCGCAAATAGTCCATTACCTGTCCTGCTTCATGCAAAGGCGACCATTCTTTCGGCTCGTGCCGCATACCTTCCGTATCCCAATAATGCGGATTCTTGTGTTCATCAAATGTTCCGTAAGAATACCAGTAGTTAAAACCATGCCGACGTTCACGAGGCGTATAGGCATCCCACACAGGACGCTGCACTTCTACATATTCACCGGGATGCTGGGGGTCATTAGGAGTTGGAAAGTCTGCATGCAGTTTGCCAAAGTAAGCGCAATCATACCCATTCTTGCTAAAGACATCGCCGATACACTCCACATCTGTACGCAGTGAACTGATGGGGCGAGTAGAGTTACAATTCAAAGGGATACCGCTTTTATTGGGATACATTCCGGTCAGCAAGCTGCCTCGATGAGGGCTGCTCAAAGGACAGTTACTCATGGCCGAAGAAAGTACCAACGATTCCCCGGCAAACTTATTAAGATTCGGAGTAAATACGGGATCGGCTTTGAAATTTACGTGTTCATTAAACCCTTCTTCATCCCAAAACCCCAGAGCCATATTGCGGAACTGATCCGGAAATACATAAATAATATTGGGGCGGTCCGGCATAGCATCGGCTTGCCTGTGAGCACAGCTACAAGCCAGCAGACCGGCTCCGCCCAATAATGGAAAAATGAAATGTTTCATTGTATTCTATTTTTCAAAAGAAAAAGGTTCGTTGTTCTCCAAATTCCGCTTGCGTATCAAGGCTTCCTGATAATAATAGTCAGCATAGTTCAACGGAACATCTATCTCTGCCCCATGGGGAATGCTGCCAACGGAATGCATCAAAATAAAGTTGCCGTTTGTGCCTTGTTCCGCTTTATAAGCAGGGGTAGAAAGGCTGTACACTATTTTATCGGCAAGCTCTTTATATCCCTTACCGGGACCATATCCTTCCATTTCATAAAGTGCCGAAGCCGTACAGGCAGCCGCCGAAGCATCTCTGGGAGCAGCAGGAATATCCGGAGCATCGAAGTCCCAATACGGAACCAGGTCTTGAGGCATATTCTTGTTGTTCAGGATAAAGTTCAAAGTCTTTTCCGCCTGTTGCAGGTAAGCGGGTTCATGGGTATAACGATAGCAAACGGTATAACCATAAATAGCCCAAGCCTGTCCGCGTGCCCAAGAAGATTCGTCGGCATAACCTTGTGCAGTCTGACGGCTACGCACTTTGCCGTCCTTCAATGTATAATCTACTACATGATAGCAACTGTTATCTGCACGAAAATGATTTTTCATAGTTACATCGGCATGAGAGGTAGCGATGTGATAGAAAGTCGAATCTCCCGACAAACGAGTCGCTTCGAACAAAAGCTCCAGATTCATCATATTATCAATAATAACCGGGCACTCCCAACCACGTTTGGACTGCCAACCACGATCAGTATTCCATGACTGAATCACCCCCGCCCCCGGACGGAAGCGAGTGGAAAGTGATTTTGCCGCCTCAACAATGACTTCCTTATAAGCGGGCTGGTGGCAAAGACGATAACCGGTGAGATAACTGCACCCTATCATGAACCCCACGTCATGATGCCATTTCAGTAGTTTTACCGAGTCAAGACTTTCGGTGTACTTTTCAGCCAAAAGTTTCCACTTTTCATTGCCCGTCAACTCATAGTCCAGCCACATGCTGCCGGGGAAAAAGCCGCTGGTCCAGTCGTCAATAGGGACATATACTATTTTTCCTTCCTTGTCGATAGTACGCGGATTGATAAAAGAGCCATTAGCTTCAATCAGATCTGTTTGCAACGTATGTTGAACTTCTATATTAGCAATTTCTTCTGCCAGGAAGGTGTCAGTTGTTTTAGCTGTCTGGCAACCGGTGAGTGCCAATGCCAACAGCCCAAGCGCTTTCACGAGGTTTTTCTTTTTCATTATAGATCAAATGGTTTTTAATTGTTGTTTTATTGCTGCAAAGGTAAGTTGCTTCGGCACCCTTCATAGAGGCATTTTGTTCATAAAAAGGGTGCTAATTGTCTATTTCCTCCTAATCAAGATAAATTCCTGAGGTTGACCGTCCCGACAGGTCACCGAAACCTCGGTGCCGGCCTCAACTGCACGTACCGATATGGAATGGGAAGATCCCTGTTCTACATCCCAACTGCCCGGCAACACAATCCGCTTTACCTTCGGGCGACTGGGGGCACTGGTTGTAAAAGTCTTCTCTGCAATATTCAGATCCGGTGAGCAGACACTGATACGGACAGTTCCTTGCTCCTGTCTATACATTACTAAAGTTTCCGCGTCAGCATATTTGATAAGGAAATCTTCATTCCCTGTAAATTCATCGAAGAAAGCGCAAGCCACAGTTCCCGATGGTACATCATAAATGATATGGGCTTTATTGTCATGCTGCAAGATACGATAAGTATGCAATGCCTCTGCCTGTTCCTTCGGTGTAGGTTTTATCAGTACCAGATATTCATAAGACGCATTGCAGGGAGCTATTCCATGATCCAGCCATGCCGTAACAAATCTGCCCGAAGTAGGTTGGCGTGTTTTGTTATGAAAAGAATGCTGTATTCCTTCGGTATAGCGGATATTTCCTTTACGTATATAATAATAGGTATGGAAAGGATCACAAAGAACTGAATCACCCTCCTGATAAGCAGGAATATAAGAACTGTCACCAATAGCACATTGAAAAAGAGTGGTTTCCGTAGGATGATTCCGGTTGCTATTATGAATGCCGCTTCCCAAACAAATAAGGCGGTTATCAAAACAACTCACTGACTTACGCGCTACAAAATCGGCTGTAAAATTCTTTAGCCCGCGTTCCATCAGTTTCATGGCAAACAACCCACAGACTCCCTTGTTAAAAGAGGTACTTCCTGAAAAGTTTTCTTTGGAATGCGCCATTGTAGTTCCTTTTAAAGGGCTATCCAGCAAGTCAAAAGGCAAATGAATGGTAGTAGTTCCGGGCAAACGGTTCCAATCCCAGCCATCTTCCGAGAAACCGCTTCCTTGTCGGGATACAGGATTTCCGTCACCTTGAATCAAGACAGAACCATAGCTTTGATAACGGCCATATCGGTTATCTTTGGTATATATCTCGGCTCCCCACACATCTGTGGTATATCCTTTTAGAGTAACCATCCAGTTCTTTTGGCGATACACACCTGCCGAACCATAATTATAGACAAAGAAACCTTGAGGAGCAGCCGCAGGAAGTATACCTTGCGATTGGAATTTCCGCTTTAAAGGTGTGTCTTCAAGTTGCAATCGGAGGTAATCGGCAGCAAGTTCCCTGTCAATGCCTTCACCCTTCCCTGATAAATCTCCTGCCAGGGCAAGAGCAGCAAATGCTTCAATATCATCTTCCTTCATTCCTCCACCAAAAGGATGCCTTCCCCCCAAAGAGGAGCTCCATTCATGCAAATTAGTATAATTCCTCATACTTTGCAGCGCATGTTTAAACACTTCCCTGCTCGATTGCTCAAGCCCATAAGATGTATCCAGTGTCAATCGGATGAAATTTCCGATCATTCCCAATGCCCCTGTAGTATAAGCAGGATAAAAGCCTCCATGATGGAAAGTAGTACCATCCACTTTTATTCCACCTATTGTTCCAGGAGTATAGACCAAGGAAGTAGATAGCCAGACAGATAACGAAAGAAGGGCACGGTCTTTTTCTTTATCATCTTGAAACAACAAAGCCGAAATCAACTTAGGCATCAGCAAAGTGTGCCATGAGTCGAGTAACTCATCTCTTCCTTTTTGGCAAGGGAGGCGGGTTTCCTGCAGAGCCGACCAAAAGCGAAGCATATCCAGTATAGCTTCTTTATGAGCGTATTGATAAATATCATTCCTCATCAGCCATGCAGAAAGATAAATTTGCCGTGTCTGGTAGCCATAATGATGATTGGTTCCCATACCGCTGCCATAAGCAAAACCTTGGTCTATGGCATAATCAAACACCTTAAAGTAATTCATCTTTGCTTCCTTATTTTGATGGAAGATATATGCATAGGCAAAACCACTTAGCATTATTTCTACATCCTGCCAGGTTATTTCATTCTTTTTCCTGTCAAGTTCATCAGGAGCTACGATAGGAGCGCCTGTATAACCTTTGCCGGAACGCTTTATGTTGCATTTTTCATAAAGGGCAAATGCTTTTTGTACATGGGACTTGTTTAGAGATTGGCGACAATAATCCGTCAACCGCCGTTCTATGGTGAGCAGGTTATTTATATCCTCTGCCGGTAACTTTCCTTTTAACGGTAGCGCATATCTATATTGTTCCCACTGCCATACACGGCACCAGTGCCACAGATCACGATTGGCGAGAGAGTTATTATAGGGAATCTGCTCATCGGGAGTGGTGCGGTCATTCATCTTCTCCTGAGGCAAGATAAGCCGATCCATGAAAATTCGTCCTTTGCGGGAGGGAGCGATAATACGGCATTGCTTCAACTCGCGGTCTTGTTTTTTACCTTTCATATAGTGGAAACCAATCCAACAAGCTCTCCACCCGGTAGCCTGCAACTGATAACTGAAATGGTATTGGACTTCACCTTTAGCATCCAAAAACTGGAAGACAAGCGAATCCGATTGCGAAACTTCATTGTATATCCACAAAGTTATGCCATATTTCTGCTCTTGTTGTTCATTCATGGACACTTCGCGGCCAATAGTCAAAGAGGAATGGGGAGCATATTTCCATTCCAAACTGGTATCCCCTTCTTTATAATAAGTGGAACTGAGAGTTATCCGGCTACCGGCAGAGGGTACAATCTCTTGTGGGATCTTTCTCTCAAAGTTATATTTCTGCGCATGGGCAGCAGAAAAACAAAATAGCGTTGCATAGATGCATAGTAAAGGGATCAAGTGTTTCTTCATACGATTAGCTGTTATTGAATACAACGCAAAAAAAGCCTATTTATGGCAAATAACCTGTGCAATATTGTTCAAATCGTGTGCCAATATTGTTTCATGGAGAAAAAAACGCGATAAAGTTTTGCCCGAGTTTATAAAAAGGTATATACTTGCAGATAGATTGATTTTTATACCTTAAAGATGAAAAACACACTTTTGCTATTTGGGCTTCTTGTCTTGGCTTGTATAGCCCCAACGGACAGTGCTGCACAAAACATAACTTTCAAGCATCTATCCACAGATGATGGACTGTCACAAATATCCGTAAACAGTATTTATGTGGACGAGCAAGGCTTGGTGTGGATAGCCACCCGTGACGGGCTGAACTGCTATAACGGCAGCAGCATCCAAACTTATAAACTAGAAAAAGATAATCCCCACAGCCTGTTTTCAAATTCCGTATTGCGCATAACAGGGGACGGAAATGGACATTTATATTTATTATGTATGGACGGAGTTGCGCGCTTTGATATGGACTCCCAACATTTCACAACCCTGCTGCATGGCAAAGTGGGCTGTATGTATCTGCATAAACAATTATATATAGCCTGTAACAATGAAATCTTTGTCTACAATGAAAATACAGGTAATTTTGATAGTTACTACCGAATGACAGGCACTACGGGAAGCCTGTCATGCCTGTTCAGAGATTCCAAAGGCATTTTTTGGTTGGGAACGGAAAGTGACGGGCTCTATTCGCTGTCTCCGGGCGGTGCACTAAAACATATGGTGGAAAGGACACATATTTCCCGTATCTATGAAGATTCGGAAAATAATATATGGATAGGCACGTGGGATAACGGACTATTCAAATATGACAAGAATGGATACAAGGTAAATATGAAGCATGATCCTGCCAATCCCCATTCGCTTTCTTCCGACTTTGTCCGTTGTTTTTGTGAAGACAATCAGGGAAACTTATGGATAGGCACCATGAACGGACTCAACCAATATGACAAAAAGACCCATCGTTTTGTCAATTTCAAGCATGACAATTCTCCCCATAGCCTTTCGCATTCCTCAGTATGGTGTATTCAAAAAGACTCGCAAGGAACTCTTTGGCTGGGGACTTATTTCGGTGGAGTAAATTACTTCAATCCGGAATATGAGATCTATACGGTTTATCATCAAAGCGATAAAGAAAAAGAGGGTCTGAGCAGTCCCATTGTAGGAAATATGCTGGAAGACAAAGAAGGGAAACTCTGGATTTGCACAGAAGGGGGCGGAGTGAACGTCTTTGACCCGAAAACTGAACAATTCAAATGGTACACCCATTCAGCGGACGCAAACAGCATTTCACATAACAATATAAAAGCCATCTATTATGATGCCGGGCACGACATTATGTGGCTGGGTACTCATTTGGGAGGTTTGAATAGGCTGGATATAAGAAGCGGTCGCTTTACACATTATAAAAAGGAAGAAGGAGACCCCGGAACACTGCCTTCGGACATTGTCCGCGATATATTACCTTATAAAGACAGCCTGATTATTGCCACACAAAACGGTGTATGTTTGTTTTCTCCCGAAAGCGGAAAGTGCCGGCAACTATTTAAGAACGATAAACTAAGCGGACTGATAAGAATGGTGGCAGATTTGGAATTCGACAGCCAAGGCGTATTATGGCTGGCAGTGAGTGGTGAAGGCGTATTTTCCTATGACTTTACCGAAAAGAAATTGCACCAATACAAATATAAAGAAGGACATCCGGACGGTATCAGCAATAATAATATCAATAGCATTATGTCCGATTGTCACGGTAAACTTTGGTTTTGCACTTCGGGCAGCGGGCTGGATTGCTACGACCCGATAAAGCAACAATTTACCAATTATGATATTGATAATTGCGGTTTAGCAAGCAACTGCATTTATAAAGCCTGTGAAACAGAAGGACATGAGCTGTTGCTTATCACCAACCAAGGATTCTCACGCTTTAACCACGAAACAGGAAAGATTCAGAATTACAATGCAGAAAACGGTTTTCCCCTGACAGCAGTCAACGAAAATGCACTTTACATTGCCAAAAACAAGACTGTATTTCTAGGTGGTGTTCGTGGAATGATCACTTTTTCATTAGACAAACTAAGTGTGGATGCCAAACCTTATAATATTTATTGGACTAAACTATTGGTGAATGGTACGGCAATCAAGATAAACGATGAGACAGGTATCCTGTCTCAATCCCTGCGCACGACTCCCCAAATTACATTGAACGCCAATCAAAGCATGTTCAGCCTCTATTTCTCTACTTCCAATTATGTACCGGAGAACAAGGAGGAACTGGAATACTTCCTGGAGGGCTTCTCCAAGAAATGGACCGGCACACAGGGACAACCGGTTATCACTTATACCAATTTAAATCCGGGAACCTATACTTTGCGGCTACGTTCATCAAACAAGAACAGCCTCAGCCACGAAATAGCTATGAAAATAGAGGTGCTTCCTCCTTTTTACAGAACGGTATGGGCCTATCTGTTTTATACTTTATTGCTGGCAATGGTCATTTATTATCTGATGCACACCTACCGCACCCGCGTTAAACTTCAAGAATCACTGAAATATGAGAAACGTCACTTGCAAGACATAGAAAAACTTAATCAGTCCAAGTTGCGTTTCTTCACCAGCATTTCTCATGAGTTCCGTACTCCTTTGACCTTAATCGTAGGGCAATTGGAAGGAGTATTGCAATTACCACAAGTTCCTCCTGCTATCTACACTAAAATATTGACTGCTTATAAAAACAGTATACAATTAAAGAATCTGATCAGTGAATTGCTGGACTTCCGCAAACAAGAACAAGGCATGATGAAACTGAGGGTACAGGAAAGCAATATTGTCCATTTCCTGAATGAAACTTATTTGTTGTTTGTAACTTACGCTAATACTAAACAGATACATCTGGAGTTCCGCAAATCCGGTGAAGAAATCAAGTTGTGGTTTGACGCCAAGCAATTGCAAAAAGTCATCAACAACTTGCTGTCCAATGCCATTAAACACTGCAAAGCAGAGAGTCGCATTATTCTTTCTGTTTATCAGGAACACGAATTTATCTATTTCTCAGTAGAAGACAATGGTGTGGGCATTCCGGCCAAAGAAATAGACAAGATATTCGACCGGTTCTATCAAGGAAGCACCGAAACAGAGGTTAATGCAGGTACAGGCATTGGCCTGGCATTGACAAAAGGGATTGTAGAACTGCATCATGGCACTATCCATGTGGAAAGCATAGAAGGAGAAAGTACCAAGTTCACAGTAAAACTACCGGTAAGCAATACACTATACACGCAAGAAGAAATTGTGAACAGTTCTGTAGAACAACAAGTAATAAACCTGCCTACCTCCAAAAGTAATACTTTGATAGAAGAAAATACAGAGATAAAAATACCCCCTACAAATGCTGAAGACGGCTCTCGCCCATCTATCCTTATTGTAGAAGATAATGAGGCTATCCGCGGAATGTTAGCCGAATTGTTTGAACCGATGTATGATGTAGAAACAGCAGCCGACGGTATGGAAGCTCTTGAAAAGATAGAAACCCAAGTGCCACAAATCGTATTAAGCGATGTCTTGATGCCACGCATGTCCGGCATTGAGTTGACCAAACAGATAAAAAGCAATCTGGACACCTGCCATGTACCGGTGGTACTGCTGACAGCCCGTACCGAAGTGGAACATAACCTGGAAGGACTACTGACAGGAGCAGATGACTATATCACCAAACCTTTTGATTCAAGAATATTAATCTCACGCTGCAACAACCTGATAAATTCACGTATCCAGCTGCAGGAGTATTTCAGCAAACAGCCTGCTGCACAGACACCGGTACTCGCTACCAATCCGCTAGACAAAGAATTTCTGGATGAAGTAATGGGTATATTCGAAAAACACATGGATGATTCCGAGTTTACCATTGATGGGCTGGCACAGGAAATGTTTATTTCGCGTACCCGTATCTATGCCAAAATAAAAGCCATTACGGGACAAACTCCCAATGATTTCTTTATCACCCTACGACTAAAGAAGGCTGCCCATTTGTTGAAGAATCATCCGGAGCTGAATATCACTTCCGTCTCAGACCAAACAGGATTCAGTTCTCCACGCTATTTCAGCAAGCTGTTTAAAAAAGCCTATCAAGTGACGCCAATGGAATATCGCAAGAAAGAAGATACAAAAGAAGCAACCGAGTGATAAAGATGTAAAAATCAACCGTTTCAACCGTTCAGTGTACAAAAGTGTATCTTATCTGAATAAAAAGCGCACATTCACCACACATGAAACTCCTAGTTTTGTGCCGCAAGTTATACCCATAGCTTGCGTTACTTTAGTTCTAATTATAAATTTAATATTATGAAATTCAGTTCAATGTTTTTTGCAGTACTATTCAGTCTGCTTTGCACTGCGTTGAATGCCCAGACTAGTGGAATGGTAACCGGCACAGTTATCGATGTTTCGGGCGAGGCGCTTCCGGGAGTTAGTGTTATAGTAAAAGGTACAACTGCAGGTACGATTACCGGCATCGATGGAGAATTCTCCATAGCCGCTTCCCCTCAGGCGATGCTACAATTTTCATTTGTCGGTTACAAGAGCCAAGAGGTAAAAGTCGGCAATCAGAAAATAATAAAGATCGTATTGGAAGAAGAAAGCCAAAATCTGGACGAAGTTGTGGTAGTAGCCGTGGGTTATGGTGATGTAAAACGCCGCGACTTGACGGGAGCCATCAGTAAAGCCAACATGGAGGATTTAAATCGCACTCCGGTAAACAACATTGCCGAAGCTTTGGGTGGTCGCATAGCCGGTGTCAACGTATCCTCTACAGACGGCGGACTAGGTGACAACTTCAATTTCGTGATCCGTGGAGCCGGTTCACTTACACAAAGCACTGCTCCCCTTTTTGTTATTGACGGATTCCCTCAAGAGTCTTCTACCATGTCGGCTTTCAACTCCAATGATATTGAATCTATGGAATTCCTGAAAGATGCTTCGGCTACTGCTATTTACGGTTCGCGTGGTGCCAATGGGGTAGTTATCATCACTACTAAAAAAGGAAAAGCCGGTAAGCCAACCGTTACTTATAATGGCAGTATGTCAGTAGGTACCATTCGCAATAAAATGGAGATGATGAATGGCTATCAGTTTGCTTGTCTGCAAAAAGAAATAATGGATGAAGAAACTTACAATAAATATTATGGAATAGATGGTACGACATTGGAAGATTATAAGCACATGAAGTCTTATGATTGGCAAGACCATATCTATCGTACTGCCATCAGCCACCAGCATCATGTTTCACTGACAGGAAAAAGTGGCGATACCAACTATGCCACTTCCCTCTCTTATAACGACAACCAAGGTATCGTAATTCGCTCAGGTTTGAAACGCTACCAAGGACGTTTCAATTTAACGCAGAAAATCAACAATAAACTAAAGGCCACCGCAGCCCTGAATTATGCCAGCACTATACAAGACGGACCCACCGTTTCAAACAATACAACTTCCATGTCTACCGCCTATATGTATAGCGTCTGGTCATATCGCCCCGTATCACCTACAGGATCAGACTTATTAAACGAAATGTATGACGAAAGTATAAATATGGCCGAAGACTATCGCTTCAATCCGGTTATGTCTGCCCAAAATGAATATCGCCATAAGACCACTAATAACCTGCAAGCCAATGCCAGTTTGGAATACGAAATAATTAAAGGACTGAAATTTAAAATCTTTGGCGGATACACAGCTAATGATTATAAGAATGAAGAGTTCAACAATTCGAAAACACGTACCGGTAATTCCAACCCCAAGAATACACAAAGTAAAGGTATCAATGCCAAACTCTACCAGTCGGAGTCCCGCAACTACTTGAACGAAAATACATTGAGCTATCAGTATAACAAGAACAAGCATAATTTGACTGCCTTGGCCGGTATCACTTATCAAAAAGGTACATCGTATATCCATTCTGTTACTACAGAACAAATCACCAGCGAATCATTCGGCATGGCAGGCCTGGATAAGGGTGCCACTCCTATCATCTACTCTTCAAAAGGAGAAAACAAATTGATGTCCTATTTGGGACGCTTGACTTACAACTATAACTCATTGTACTATGTGACTGCTTCTTTCCGTGCAGACGGTTCCAGTAAATTCGCACCCGGTAACCGTTGGGGGTATTTCCCTTCAGGGTCATTGGCATGGGCATTCGGCCGTGAAGAATTTATGAAAGAAAGCACTCCTTGGTTGAGTAATGGTAAACTGCGTGTCAGCTATGGTATGACCGGTAACAACCGTGTAGGAAACTACGACTATATGGCACATCTGGTAACAGATGATGATCTTTATAAATATCCTTGGGACAGCCACTTTAATGCCGGCTATGTATTGAATGCCATGGCCAATGAAGCACTGAAATGGGAAACAACAGAACAATTAGACTTAGGATTGGATCTAGGCTTCCTGAATGACAGAATAAATCTTACTTTAGATTATTATATCAAGACAACAAAAGACCTGTTACTTTCTGCCGATGTATCAGCCAGTTCAGGTTTCAGAAAAGCAACATTGAATGTGGGTAAGTTGAGAAATACCGGTTTGGAATTGACATTGGAAAGCACTAATATCAAAACAAAGAACTTTACCTGGAACTCTAGCTTCAACATCGCTTTCAATACCAACAAGATTCTGGCATTGAACTCAGGGCAAACCGAGATGAAAACAACTGTTTCATGGGATAACAAGTATTCTACCATGCCTGCCTATATCAGTAAAGTAGGAGAATCAGCCGGCAAAATGTATGGCTATGTGTACGAAGGAACTTATAAAGTAGAAGATTTTAATGTAACAACCGATGATAACGGAAAAACGGTTTATACCCTGAAAGAAGGCATCCCCTATCTTTCTAAGGATTGTCAACCGGGTGACCCGCGTTACAAAAACATGAATCCGGAAGATGGCGACTTGATTAACGATAAGGACAAGGTAGCTATCGGTAACGGTCAGCCCAAACATACCGGCGGTTTCACCAATAATTTCACTTATAAGAACTTTGACCTGAGCATTTTCTTGCAATGGAGTTACGGAAATGACATTTTGAATGCCAACCGTATGGTCTTCGAGAACCCGGCTTCCAAGCAGAATGCCAATATGTTTGCCAGCTATACCGATCGTTGGACTATCGATAACCCCGGCAGCAATATGCCCAGAGCAAAAGCAATCGGTTCCAACGAATATAGTTCTCTTTATGTAGAAGATGGATCATTCCTGAAATTGAAGAATATTTCATTGGGATACAACCTACCGGAAAGCGTTTTGAAGAAAATCAAAATAGGCAGCGCACGCATCTATGTATCTGCGGACAACATTGCTACACTGACCGGCTATTCGGGAGCAGACCCGGAAGTTTCTACCCGTAATTCTGTCCTGACTCCGGGATTTGACTGGTCGGCTTATCCGCGTGCTTTCACTGCATCATTTGGCCTTAACGTTACATTTTAATACTAATCAGAAAAAGACAATATGAAAACATTAAATAAAATAGCTCTATATGCAGGACTAGGAATCAGTTTCCTGATACAACCCGGTTGCAACCTTGACACAGAACCTTATGACTTTGCCGCTCCCGAAACTTTCTATAGCAACGAAACCGAATGTACAATGGCATTGGCAGGAGTCTATTATACTTTAGCAGAAGAATCTACCTACGGTAATTTCTACTCATGCATGCTATCTAATATTGATGATTTAAGTTTCTATGCACGTGCAGCAGGCACACAAACCACACAGGTATTTGTCAATGACCATAATACCAGCAATAAAAATATCTACGATGCTTGGTCATCTTTCTATAAAGGAATAAACAATGCCAATATGCTGTTGGAGCAGGTTGACAATGCCGCTATGGATGATAAGGTAAAGACACGCATCAAAGGGGAAGCCAAATTCCTGCGTGCCTACTATCATTTCCTGTTGGTACAGGGCTGGTATGAAGTTCCTGTCCGCACCGAATCTCTGAAAGATATCAACCTTTCCTCCATGCCCGCCACATCACATGCCGAAGCATTGGACTGGATTATCCAGGAAATGGAAGACTGTATAGATATGGTGGACAATGAAACTTATGATAAATCTCCCGGCCATGTAAAAAAGACTGTGGTTGAAGGTATCCTGGCACGTGTATGTTTGTGGCGCGCCGGTAATCCATCCAATGGTGGCAAGCCTTATTATGAGAAAGCAGCTCACTGGGCAAATGAAGTGAAGAAAGCAGGAAAGCATCAACTGAATCCTGATATCTATGCTATTTGGAAAAACATGGCTTGCGATAAATACGACAAAGCCTTTAATGAATCAATGTGGGAAGCTGAATTTGTCGGTACCCGCGACGATGGAAACTATACGGCAGGGCGCATAGGAAATGTGATAGGAAATATACAAGCCAATGGTGTAAACACAGGAAAAGGATATAGCTATGGCTTTTATTCGGGCAGTTTGATTCTTTGGGATCTTTTTGAAGAAAAAGATAGCCGCCGTGACCTATCAATGGCTCCTTACCAATTGAATAACAAAGATGAAGTCAAAGACTGGAGCCAAAAACAAATCGTAGAACGCCGTTGTGGCAAGTTCCGCCGTGAATGGGAATCAAGTTCTCCGAAGCATAAAAACTACACACAAGAGAACTTCCCTATTCTTCGGTATGCTGATGTGTTATTGATGCTGGCAGAAGCCGAGAACGAAGTCAACGGAGCACCTACGGATTTGGCATACCAATGTGTTAATGAGATTAGAACCCGTGCCGGTGCCAGTGAAGTGAAAGGGTTAGATTATGAAAAATTCAAGAAATTGATTCAAGATGAAAGAGCGCGTGAATTATGTTTTGAAGGACTGAGAAAATACGATTTGGTTCGTTGGGGCATTTACGTAGAAGCAATTCACGACAAGCTAGGTGCAGCAACTCGGGATGCACGTTGGTCAAAAGCCTCTTATTTTTCAGGAGCTGCCGGATATGCTAACCGTACAGAGAATAAACATCAGTTTCTGCCTATTCCAAGTCTGGAACTGTCTGTCAATCTGGAACTGGAACAAAATAAATATTGGAAATAAGCTGTGATTTATAACTATGAAAAGAGTACCTGAATTTTTAAAGGTATGGTTCTGCCTGATGTCATTGTCGTTCGCGACCTTGGCATCAGGTCAGGTGCCATTAATAGAGCACAAAAGAATCATCTCGTTTGAAGAACCATCCGTGCCTGCCTGCTGGCAAGGATCTTCTCTTGCAATGACCACCGCCCATTATAAAGATGGCAATCAGTCTTTAGAATGGAACTTTCAACCGGGAGAAGCCCTGACATTGAAAAGAGACTTGTTATTTGAGAAGAAAGATCCTACAGGTAAAGATTTGTATTTGTCCACTTTCATCGGCTGGTTCTACAACTCCCAACCAATAAATGACAGTCTGAAAGTCAGTTTCTATAAACAAGGTAAAGAATGCTGCCATTTCTCCATGAATTTACAATTCACCGGATGGCGTGCGGCGTGGGTCTGCTATGAGCGCGATATGCAAGGAATGCCCGAAGAAGGAATGGATGAGATTCGTTTCACAGCTCCCAATCAATCAGGAAAACTATGTATTGACCTGCTGATTCCTTCTGTAAAAACAGACCACCGCCACCAAACAGCGGACTGCCAATTACCCTTTGTCAATAAAGACAATCATAACCATTGGTTACAGGTGTATCGTTATTCTTTATTAAGTTCGGATCTTGATCTTCATTCATTAACCTCCGAAGAGATAAAGAATATACAAACATTGGAAGAACGGTTCAAATCCCTTATTTATTCTCCTGGAAAGTTGACAGAAAAAAGCCTGAACAATATCCGCAAAAGCTACCAATTCTACCATATCCGGTATGATTCATTGGGACAAATAAGCGGCACTCCCATCTTCTTCAGCCGTGCTGCCGAAGCCTATGAACGTCTATTGCCCCATTGGACCAAGACTATGATAGACAAACAAGGTAACGAACTAAAAGCATACTTCGACCTGATGAACCGTATAGCTACAGCCTATCATCAGGCAGAACAGGAAGCGACGAAAACGGAACTGGCAGATATGTTCCTGAAAATGTATACCCATGCTACCGATCAAGGCATTGCTACCGGAAGTTGCCTGGGAAACTTCACGCATTATGGATATAGTTTCCGTGGATTCTATACTTCTTATTTCTTAATGAAAGACGTGCTTCGTTCTGCAGGTAAACTAAATGAAGCCGAACAAGCCATGTTATGGTATGCCATTACCAATGAAATCTATCAGAAACCTGTAACCAACGGTATTGATATGGATTCCTTCAATACGCAAACTACCGGAAGAATTGCAAGTATCCTTATGATGGAAGATTCTCCTGAGAAAGTCCGCTACCTGCGTTCTTTCCAGCGCTGGATAGACTGGGGATGCAGACCGGCGGACGGACTGATGGGGTCTTTCAAAATAGATGGCGGTGCTTTTCATCATTGTAACAATTATCCGGCTTATGCAGTCGGGGGACTGGATGGAGCTACCAACATGATCTATTTATTAAGTAACACACAGTTTGCAGTTTCCCCCTTGGCACACACTACGGTTAAAAATGCTTTATTAGCCATGCGTTTTTACTGCAACACTACCTATTTCCCCTTGTCCATGTCCGGACGCCATCCCGATGGAAAAGGAAGACTGATCCCTATGCATTATGCCCGAATGGCACTTGCCGGATCAGCAGATGGCAAACAAAAAATTGACAAAGAAATGGCAAGTGCCTATTTGCGCCTTGTTTCAGTCCCGGTTCACACAAAGGCTGAGGAATATATGCCAAACATCCCTACAGCTAGGGAAAAGCAAATGAAACAACAATTGGAAAAAGCGGGATTTATGCCTGAATCTGATCCGCAAGGTAATCTGGCATTAGGATATGGTTGTGTGTCTGTCCAACGCCGCGAGAACTGGAGCGCAGTAGTACGAGGGCATTCCCGCTATCTATGGGCAGCCGAGCATTATCTAGGCTGTAACCTTTTCGGTCGTTACCTGGCACATGGCAGTATGCAAATCATGACCGCACCCCAAGGTTATCCCGTTTCTCCCCAAAGCAGCGGATGGCAGGAAGCCGGTTTTGACTGGGGGCGCATACCCGGTACAACAACCATCCATCTACCCATAGATAAACTAAAAGCAGATATCAAAAATGTAGATGCCTTTTCGGGAGTAGAAGAAATGCTTTATTCAGATGAAGCATTTGCCGGCGGTTTGTCTCAAGAACATAAGAATGGAAATTTCGGTATGAAACTGCACGAGCATGATAAGTACAATGGAAGCATGCGTGCTTTGAAGTCCTTCCATTTCCTGAATGATAAAATTATCTGCCTGGGATCAAACATCGAAAACAAGAATCAGGAATACCCTACTGAAACTACGTTATTCCAACTTTGGATGAAAGATGAAGCAGCCAAGAACCATTGGGCGTCCATACCCAAAGATAAAAGGATTTGGCTGGACAACTTCCATACAGGATATTATGTCCCTTCTTCATTACTGCAGAAACTGGAATTTGAAAAGCATTTTCCACAGCATTCATTAAATGAAGAAACTGCCCTGCCCACACAAGGCGACTGGGTATCTTTGACATTAAACCACGGCAAAGCTCCACAGAATGAGACTTATGAATATGCTGTGTTACCACATACTAATGTTGCAAGGTTAGCCCAATTTACCAGACAACCCGAATATAGAGTTTTGCAATGTGACCACAAAGCACATATCGTAAAAGACAACAAGGAGCCTGTTACCTCCTATGTCTTATTCGAAAAAAGCGATACTCTGCCAAAAGGGTTGCTGGTAAAGGCTGATACTTCCTGTCTGGTAATGATTAAAGAAAAAAGTAAAGGAATCGTTTTATCTGTATGCCAACCCGACTTGGCTCTATACCGGGGAGATAGTGACGAATTATTGGACGAAAACGGCAAACGGATAGAACGCAGCATCTATTCCCGCCCTTGGAAAGGAAACGCCAGCCAGCCCATCACGGTACGTCTAACAATAAAAGGCAAATGGCACACCGTATCTCCTCAAAGCAACTGCAAGGTTCTTTCTGCTAACTCCAAAGTTACGGTACTTGAATTTATTTGTAAAGATGGTATTACCATTGATACTTATCTAAAATAAAGATGATTATGAAAACGAATAAACCCATTCTGTTCCTATCTGCCCTTTCCACACTGGCAATGATAACAGGATGCAAACAAGCTAAAGAGCATCCGGACATCAATTTAAAGCGTCCGAACGTTATTTTCATCTATGCAGATGACTTAGGTATTGGTGATTTAAGCTGTTATGGGGCCACTAAAATATCAACTCCTAATATTGATCGTCTTGCAGGACAAGGTGTGCAGTTCACTAATGCTTATGCAACTTCGGCTACAAGCACCCCTTCACGATACGGATTGCTAACAGGATGCTATCCCTGGCGAAAAGAAAATACTGGTATTGCTCCCGGTAATTCTGAGTTGATTATAGATACTACTTGTATAACTATGGCAGATATGTTCCATGAAGCCGGTTATGTAACCGCCGCCATAGGCAAATGGCACTTGGGACTAGGACCAAAAGGAGGTACAGACTTTAATAAACGAATCAAACCTAATGCCCAAAGCATCGGTTTTGACTATGAGTTTATCATTCCCGCTACAGTAGACCGCGTACCCTGCGTCTTTGTAGAGAACGGACGTGTAGTCAATCTGGACTCCACCGATCCAATCACAGTCAGCTATGATAAAAAAGTAGGTAACTGGCCTACCGGTGAAGAAAATCCCGAACTGGTTAAGTTAAAACCAAGTCAAGGACATAACAATACCATTATCAATGGTATTCCTCGTATTGGGTGGATGACCGGAGGTAAATCTGCTTTATGGAAAGATGAAGAAATAGCCGATATTATTACTTCAAAAGCAAAAGATTTTATCATTCGGTCTGCCAATGAACCTTTCTTTTTATATATGGGCACACAGGATGTTCATGTTCCTCGCATACCTCATCCTCGTTTTGCTGGTAAAAGCGGGCTTGGGACACGCGGTGACGTTATTTTGCAACTAGACTGGACAATAGGAGAAATTATTCATACCCTAGATAGTCTGAGTATTGCGGATAATACACTTTTTATCTTCACTAGCGACAATGGACCGGTTATAGACGATGGTTATCAGGACGGGGCACTCGCTATGTTAAACGGACATACCCCAATGGGGAATTACCGTGGGGGAAAATACAGTCTTTATGAAGCAGGGACCCGTGTTCCATTCATTGTACGCTGGCCGGCTGCCATTGCCCCCTGCAAACAACAAGGTCTTTTTTCACAAATAGATGTCTATGCTTCTCTAGCTGAAATATTGGAACAACCTTTAGTTGCAGGAAGTGCTCCTGACAGCCATCCACGTTCTTTATCATTGTTGGGGCATGACCAGACAAACCGAGAATACATCATACAGCAGAATTTGAACAATACACTAGCGATAATACAAGGTGACTGGAAATATCTGGAGCCTAGCGATAAACCAGCGATTGAATACTGGACTCGTATGGAATTAGGCAATGCACCTGAGGTGCAACTTTATAATCTTCATACAGACCCATATGAAAAAAAGAATGTAGCCGGTTCTTATCCGGAAAAGGTGAAAGAATTATCCGGCTTGTTGCAGAATGCTGTGAAACATATCACTCTAAAGGGAGATAGTGAAGGAAAAGGTGTATCAAAACTAAAATAATCTATTACCTTGTCTAAGAGGACGTTAGTGAAGGATCTAAAATACATATACTTTATGTTTATAGATTCTTCACTTTATCCAAAACAGTAAACTATACGATAAGATTCCCTGAGTTTTAGTACATTCCTCATCTCAAAAAAACACTTATTTTATAATTCTTCCTTATTCCGGCTTCACCTTCTTCAGATAATCAGAAGGTGCCATTCCAAACTCTTCTTTAAAGCATTGACGGAAATAAACAGCACTATTGATGCCGACTCTAAATGCGACTTCCGAAATATTATATTTTCCTTCGAGCAACAAGCGTTCTGCATATTGCATTTTTATCTTACGGATATACTCATTAGTCGAAAGCCCGGTTAATGCTTTCATCTTCCGATAGAGCGTAGAATTACTCATACACATATTATCAGCCAGATAGCCAATATCTATCTTTTCAGAAGAAAGACGTTCCTCTATCAGCATATTTATCTTTTCGAGGAACTCGTTATCTAATTTATTCATAGACTCGGCAATCATCGCACGCTTATCACTTATGCCGGAATTAGAATTGAAACGTTCTGCCAGCAATCTGCGGGATTCCAAGAGGTTATTGATACGGCTATGCAGCAGGGTTGCACTGAAAGGTTTCGTCAAGTATGAATCTGCACCTACCTGATAACCTTCTTCTTTGTCTTGCAAAGAATCTTTGGCAGTCAACATGATCACAGGGATATGGCTGGTACGTACATCCTCCTTCAGCTTCTGGCACATCACAATGCCATTCATTACCGGCATCATGATGTCACTCACTATAATATCGGGAATACAACTGAATGCCTGCTCCAAACCTTGTTCACCATTGCCTGCTGTCTTTACTTCAAATTCTTCCGAGAAAGACTCAACGATGTAATCACAAATATCCTGATTATCTTCTACTATCAGCAAAATGCGTTTTCCACTATGGACAGGCTCTGCATTTTCTTCTTTTTCGTCCTTTTCATCGATCATTTTCTCCGGTGAATCGGCATGCAGCACATGCGGATAAGTATTATCGGTCAATAAGCTGAAATAAAACGTGCTTCCTACATTCAAAGTACTTTCCACCCTGATTTCCCCCTCATGCAAGGTTACCAGGTTTTTCACCAATGCCAAACCAATTCCCGTTCCGGAAGCCTGATGCTCACTTCCTTCCTGATAGTAACGATCAAAAATATGAGGTAAAGCTTCAGAGGTTATGCCAAAGCCGGTATCGCTTACGCTAATTTCGGTCTGGTTTATATGGTTCCGGGCTATACTATGCAAACCTAGTGTAATCGTTCCTTTCTCTGTATATTTAATGGCATTGGAAATCAAATTATCCAAAATGATAGTTACCACTTCCTTATCAAAATACAGAGGCATTTCGTCTTTCTCTATTTCAAGATGAAACTTTATATCCGGTTTACGGTTCAACTCCTTATACTTTAACCCTATTTCGTGCACAAGAGTGGCTATATTATCACGGCTCACGCAAAGTTTCTTATTCTGGGTTTCCGTCTTTCTAAATTCCAGGATCTGATTGATAAGGTTCAGTAACCGGATGGCACTTTGGTGAATAACAGAAATCTTTTGTGCATCTTTATTCGCCAATGAATTACTCTTTTGCATATCTTCCAACGGTCCCAGAATCAACGTCAAGGGCGTACGAAGTTCATGGGTAATATTAGTATAGAAGCGTAAACGTTCATTATTCAGTTCCTGTTCTTGTTCGTGATTCTTTTTTTCCACTTCATACAGAGCCTCCACATCTATCTTCTTCTTATAAGCCTGAAGGATGAAATACAAAATTGCCACTCCTGTCAGAATATAGAATAACTTTGCCCACCAAGTTAACCACATGGGTGGATCTATATGAATATCCAGTGAAGCGATTTCGTCCGACCATTCCTGGTTTCTGATTCTGGTCTTTACCTGGAAGCAGTAATTACCCGGAGGAATATTACGAAAAGTTACATTATTGGGGTCAGTCACTGTGTACCAGGCATTTTCCAGACCTTTCAACATATAAGCATACTCTACTTGATTGGCCAATGCATAGTTCTGGGTATTAAAAGTAATGCTGAAATTATTCTGCATATAACTCAACTTCACGGACGTTTTTCTATTAAGAGGCAATACTTCCTCATCGTTTTCCCTGTCACTCAAAGGCGCAAATATTCTTATATCCGTCATAATGGCCAAAGGAGACTTTCGTTTAGCAAGCACAACATTTGGATTAAAACGACAAAGCCCGTCAAGAGAACCCATATAAATATTTCCTTCCAGATCTTTGGCTACACTGTTACTCATGAAACCTTCAATAGGAACATTATCCCAACGGCCATAATTATAAAAGGAATCTTTTTCGGCTGCATAGCAACTAATTCCTTTATTTGTGCTCAACCAAATATTGCCGGAGTCATCTTCCGCTATAGCCCGTATATATGTATTTTCCAAGCCTTCTCCATGCCCATAAACTTTATAGTGCCATTCTTCAGAAGAAGGGAAACAGACTAATCCCTCACCCGTAGCTACCCAAATGCGTTTCTTACGATCCATATAAATGGCACTAACTGTATTAGAAGGGAACTGTTCCTGTGTATAGAAATGTTTTTTCAACTTAAAATCAGAAGAGTAAACCAATACGCCTCCCCCAAATGTACCAATCCAAAACGCACCCTGCTCATCTCTTAAAATGCTACGCACCTGTTCATATTCTATGCAAGGCTTTGCAGATACCCTACCGGACAGATCAGCTTTATATACGCCTGCATGAGTTCCGATCCAAATCACATGATCCTTATCTTCATAAAAAGCACGACCATCAATAATGGTTTCATCCTGTGGAAAGAGTTGCCGGAATTTCCTGGTACTTTTATTGTAGTGATATACTCCACCATTAAATAATCCAAACCACAGATTTCCTTCCGAGTCACACAAAGATGCCTGAACGGGACTTCCATTCAAGTCACCGCCTTCTTTCCCGAATACAGTTTGCCGTTTTCCTTTTTCGAACACATTAATATCCCCTTTATCCGTACCTACCCATAGTTTTCCCGTTTGATCCACACAAACAGTACTGATCATTTTATCAGTAAGGTTTCTATCAGAAGACAATATAGGCGAATAACTGTAAACATTGAATAGAAAAGAGCCACGGCTTAGGAAATTAAGTCCCCCGCCCCATGTACCGGCCCATACATTTCTAAAAGAATCCTGAAAAAGGCAACGCACAGTGGAACCAGACAAACCATATTCGTCACTACCTTCCTTTATATAATCAAAACGTACCTGATCGGGTGATTGGAACAAACGTTGGGTCAAATCCAATATGGCAATCCCTCCGAATTCCATGGCAATCCACAGCTTGTTATCATCCATCTGTTTTATATCAAACACTGTATACTGAACAGTCTCTCCTTTTCCTCTAAAATGAATGAAGTTTTCTTCTTCCGGATTGTATAATGCAAGGCCATTAGAAGTACCCACCCAAATATTACCATTGTTATCCTTAAATACACAGCCCACTCCATCGGAGGGCAAGCTATGAGGATCATTGGGGTCATGCCTAAAGTTCTTCGCCCTTTTATCTTTCACAGACAAGATGCTGAACCCATCGAAAACATGTCCGATATACAATTTCCCATCTCCACCGTCAACCATTGACCAGATGTTATTACTTCCTAATCCCGGTGCCGTATCAACATTATAATGTGTAAATTGCCCGTTTTCTTTATTGAAATAATCAATACCACCCCAATAGGTACTAATCCATAAATTGCCATCTGCCGCCGGTTGTATATTAGTCACATCATTCGTAGCCAGACTATTCGGATTATTCCGGTCGTTTTCATAGACTGTAAATGTATCGGCGGCATAATTATAAGCATTCAATCCGGCTCGTTGCGTAGCAATCCACAATATGGAATCTACAGGATCATCCAATAAATGATTCAATTCATTGCCGGTTATACTCAATTTATCCGACATACCTTTATAATAGGTAACGAAACGTGTTCCATCAAATTTATTCAAACCCTCTTCGGTCGCAATCCACAAAAAGCCTTGTTTGTCTTGAGCAATACTCAAAACACCATTATTAGACAAGCCTTCCATCGCACCCAGTTTTTTCACAGAATAGGGTTGCGCCCACACCAATTCAGGCAAGCATAGCAGCAAGAACAAAAGTATATTCTTCATAGTATCAGACTTTTATTAACCGATTCAAAAATACAAAGAAAATCTGTATTTAGGGTATCCAAATCGTGCATTGCATGATTTACCATCCATCTTTGCAAGATTCTGATTGGTTCATTAGCTTTCGTTCACTTACATTTGCATTCGGAAAACAATAAAAAATCATGTTTAATCTTTAAATCCTAATTTTATGAGGCATTTAAAATTCTTATGCACCTGTGCCATTCTGCTACTTTCGTCAGCAGGAATATTCGCACAAACGCAAATTACAGGCCATGTAGCTGATACGAAAGGAGAGGCTATCATCGGTGCCAATGTCACTGTCAAAGGAACCACGAATGGAACGATCACCGACTTTGACGGTCATTTTATGCTTAGCGTGGATGACCGGAATGGAACATTGGCAGTTTCATTTATTGGTTATAAAACCAAAGATGTGAAAATAGGCGAAAAGACAAATTTTCAGATCGTTCTTGAAGAAGACACCGAAACTTTGGATGAAGTAGTAGTGGTAGGTTATGGTACGCAAACAAAGAAAAGCCTGACCGGAGCAGTGAGCGATGTTAAATCCGATGCATTGACGCGTTCGGTATCCACAACTACCGCCGGAGCGTTGTCCGGTAAAATGGCTGGTATATCGACACGCGCCGTCGATGCCCGCCCGGGTAGAGGCATCAACCTTGAAGTTCGTAATATGGGTAGTCCCTTGTTTGTTATCGATGGTATTCCGTATGGAGGCAATAACAGCCGTGACTGGTTACAAGCTTCGGAAATTTCCGGCAATGATGCCTTTAATGCATTGAATATTGAAGACATTGAAAGCATCACCATACTAAAAGATGCTTCCGCTGCGATTTATGGTCTGCGTGCAGCTAATGGCGTAGTCCTGGTAACTACAAAGAAAGGTAGAAAAAACGAAAAGATAAGTATCAACGTTAATGGTTACTATGGTTGGCAGAATTTGACCCGCTTCCCCAAATTGGCGAATGCCGGACAATATGTAAGAGGCCTGGCAGAAGCTGCACAAAACAGAGGCGAAGATCCGAGTAAACTTTATACTCCCGAAGAGCTTGCCAAATGGGAAGCCGGTACGGAACCGGGCTATCAGAGCTATGATTATTATGATATGGTATTGAGAAAGAATGTACCGCAATATCACATCAATGCCAATGTTACAGGTGGTTCCGACAAAACCAATTATTACCTGTCTGTAGCCCACACCAGCCAGGAAGCCATGATGCGGGATTTCAACTACCAACGTACCAATTTCCAGTTAAACCTTGATACTAAGGTCACAGACCGCTTTACCATAGGAGCACAAATTAGCGGCAAGTATGAAAAGACCGAAGATGTGGGTCTGCCCGGCGGCGATGGCTATTATTCATCTATTTTGGGCATGTTCAAGATGCAGCCAATCGAGAGTCCGTATGCCAACGATAATCCGGAGTATATTAATAATGTACACGAGAACGGTTATAATCCGGCGGCTTTCCGTCGCGACATTGCCGGTTACAAGGACAATCTGACCCGCAACGCCAATATCAATGCATACGCACAATATGAGTTTGGTTTCGGCCTGACAGCAAAGGCTACTTTCTCTTACAACTATACCAATACCCGTTTTGACGGTTACCAGTATGCTTATCAAATCTATAAATACGACAAAGAAAACGATACTTACAATGGAACCGCCGCCGCAGGGCGCTGGAGAAGCCAAACCGACCGTAGCGTTCCTGCACGCTATATGCAGTTGCAACTGAACTATACCAAGCAGCTTGGCAAACACAATATAGCAGCCGTATTGGGTTACGAAGCTTCTGATTATGACTGGAGTAAAAAGTCCTACAGCACAGAACCCTCTACAGATTACCTGCCGTTATTGCAATTCGATGAATTGAACGGTTTTGGTGATGAATGGAGCTACGAGGCACGTGCCGGCTGGATCGGACGTATCAATTACGACTTTGCCCATAAATATCTGATCGAAGTATTGGCACGTTACGACGGTTCTTACCTTTATGCACCAAGCAAACGCTGGGGCTTCTTCCCGGGTGTATCTGTAGGTTGGAGAATTTCGGAAGAAAAATTCTTTGAAAAGCTAAGGCCAATTGTGGATGACTTGAAGATACGCGCCTCTATCGGCCAGACAGGAACGGAAAAGGATGTAAAACTGTTCGACTATATGAGTGGTTACAACTGGAATAAAGGGAATGCTGTGCTAGACGGTGAATTGGTAACCGGATTGAATCAAAGGGGCTTACCGGTAACAAACCTGTCATGGACCAAGAATACGACATCGAATATCGGTATTGACCTGACCATGCTCAACAGTCGTTTAAAGATTACAGCCGATGCCTTCCGCAAGGATATTACCGGTGTACCGGCAGCCCGTTATGATGTGTTGCTACCCAATGAGGTGGGTTATAAACTACCCAACGAGAACTTGAACAAACAGGCCTACATCGGCGCAGAAGCAATGGTTACTTGGACCGACCATATCGGTGACTTAAACTATACCGTAAGCGGTAACTTTACTTTCTCGCGCTACAAAAGTATTGAAACCTACAAGCCCCGTTTCAATAATTCATGGGATGAATACCGCAATTCTGCAGAAGGCCGTTGGGGAGGCATCTACTGGGGATATCAAGTAGTCGGCCAGTTCCAATCGGAAGAAGAAATCCGCAACTATCCGGTGAATCTAGACGGACAGGGAAACCGCACTTTGCTCCCGGGTGACTTTATCTACAAGGATGTGAATGGCGACGGCATTATCAATGGTATGGACGAGCGTCCTATCGGTTATCCGGAAAACTGGGCACCTATCATGTCTTTCGGTGGCAATATCGGTCTGGAATGGAAAGGCATTGACCTCAACATTGACTTCTCCGGCGGCGCTATGCAGGGATGGAGACAGAACTATGAATTGGCAAACGCATATCATGGCAATGGTAACTCACCTGTTTATTTGCTGGAAGACCGTTGGCATCGTGCCGACCTGTATGATCCGAATAGCGAATGGATACCCGGACGTTATCCTGCCATCCGCAAAGGTGAATTCAGCTATAATAATAAGAATAGCGACTTCTGGTTGCACAACGTACGCTACCTGCGCATCAGAAACCTGGAAATAGGCTACAGCCTGCCCATACAAATACTGAAACCTATCCATGCCCAGAAAGTACGTGTTTATGCCAATGTTTCAAACTTATGCTCATTCGACAATGTACACCAGTTTGGAGTTGACCCGGAAATTACTGCCGCAGCAGCAGTTGTATATCCGCAACAGCGGACATTCCTTCTTGGATTTAATGTAACATACTAAAAAATGAAGTCTATTATGAAAAGTAATTATATAAAAATATTTCTGATGGGAGCTGCAATTACTTCCATGTTGTCTGGTTGCGGCGATGGTTGGTTTGAGAGAGATCCTAAGAACATCCTTACCAACGAGCAGATATGGAATGACCCGGCCATGATTAAATCACAACTTGCCAATCTCTATGACCGTATTCCTCAGCTACATGGCAACTTCAATACCGGCGGCATGTGCGAAACAGATGATGCCATGTATTGCGGCACACTGGACCAGAACTATCGTAACGAACTGCGTTACGGTAATGACTACGGACGCTGGTGGGATTATGAATTCATACGCGACATCAATATGTCCATCGAGAACATTGACAAGTATGGAACAGAAATCGCTGAAGAAAACAAGACCCAATTCAAAGCCGAATTCCGCTTCATCCGCGCTTATGTATATTTTGAACTGGTAAGACGCATGGGTGGTATACCATTGATTACAACGACTCTGGAATATGACTTTAACGGTGATCCTTCTTACTTGCGTAATCCCCGCGCCAAGGAGCATGAAATCTATGACTTTATTTATAGTGAATGCGAAGAAATCAAATCCCAGCTAGGCAATACAGGCAGCCAAACCCGTGCCAACTATTATACAGCATTGGCACTGGAAAGCCGTGCCATGCTATATGCCGGTTCCATAGCCAAATACAATGCACTGAAGACTCCTAACATTGTGACTGCCGGTGGTGAAGTCGGTATCCCCGCCGATATGGCAAACGGTTATTACCAGAAATCACTGGCAGCTTCAAAGGAAATCATCGAAAAAGGTGGATATGAACTATACAACAAGGAAGCGGACAAGGGTGTAAACTTCTACAAGATGCTCATGGACAAGACAGGAAACAAAGAAGCCATCTGGGTGAAAGATTATCAAAACCCATTGAAGGTGCATAGTTTCGGATATGACAATGTAGTCCATCACCTGAGAGAAGACAACGATAATTCTTCCTGCATAGGCCCTTCACTGGGACTGGTGGAAGCATTCGACTACTTGGATGGAACTCCGGGGGCATTACGTTATAAGAATGGTAATGACTATATAGTATATGATACTCCGAGCGATATCTTCGCCAACAAAGACGCCCGCCTGTATGGTACAATTATCTATCCGGGTACCAAGTTCAGAGGCCAAGATGTAGATATCCAGGCCGGAGTAGCCGCATGGAACGATGCAACCGGCTCATACGATTTGCTTACAGATCCTAAATTGGGAAGTTTCTATACTGATAACAAGACCTTCGTAGGTCAGGATGGTCCTCAGACCAACAGCCCTAACGTAAGCAATACCGGATTTTACATCCGCAAATTCATAAGCGAGGCATCCGGCTACACACTTCGTAATTATGCAGAAAATTGGTGGCCTTGGTTCCGCTTGGGTGAAATTTACCTGAATGCCACTGAATCGGCTTTCGAATTGAATGATGAAGCCGCCGCTTTGGGATACCTCAACAAGTTGCGTGAACGCGCCGGTTTCCCCGCCAATAGCCTGACAACCCTGACACTGGAAAAAATCCAAAATGAACGCCGTGTGGAACTGGCATTTGAAGACCACCGCTACTTTGACATGAAGCGTTGGAGAATAGCCGATACCACCTGGAATGGAAACGAAGACAACGACAAAGCCGTTGTTTACGGATTATATCCTTATCGCATTGCCAAAGCAAAACCGGGTACTCAAGACCAAGATAAATACATCTTTGTCAAGACCAGATCCGAACGCTTCAAGGTGGCAAGAACCTTCCAGCAGTCTAACTATTATGCATTTATTGCAGATGATGTAATTAATAACAATCCGACTATTGTCAAGAATCCATTCCAATAAAAAAGAAGAGATTATGAAAAGAATTATACCTTTCTTTATAATGATTTGCTGCCTGGTGGCGGTAAGCAGTTGCGGTTACGACAACTTTGATGAACCTAAGTCCATGCTGACCGGAAAAGTCGTTTATAACGGCGAGCCGGTAGGAGTTAGAAGTGGTAGTTCCGAGTTCGCTCTGTTTCAGGATGGCTATGCTCTGCATGGCTCTATTCCGGTATATATTGCTCAAGACGGAAGCTATTCTGTTAATCTGTTCAATGGCGAATACAAGTTGGTACGCATGGGTAATGCACCTTGGGAAAAACCGTCCAATGATACTATCCGGATTACAGTGAAAGGAAATACCGTGCAAGATATTCCCGTGACACCGTATTTCTTTATCAAGAATGCTGCTTTCACAAAAAATGGCAATAAAATCACAGCTAAGTTTACCATCAATAAGGTAGTAACCAATGCCAATATGGAAGATGTCAGCCTTTATTTGGGAAAAGGAATCCTGACAGATAATAATCACAAGGAAGCTGCATTGAGTTTAGGAAATGCAGTTCCATCTGAGCAGGAAACCAATGCTGAAATTGAGATTCCAAACAGCCTGGCAGGTGAATCATATATTTTTGCCCGCATAGGAGTCAAGTCGGACAAATCATCGGAATATTGCTACAGTCAATCTGTAAAAGTGATATTAAAATAAAAAAGTATTGAGATAAAGGGGCTGTGTCAAAACTCCGAAGCAACTATCAAATAGTTCACCGTAGGGGCGGATTGAATCCGCCCGTATGTACAAAGCAAACTATTATCGGGCAGATTGAATCTGCCCCTACAGCAAAATGATAGCCATTTTTTGTTTTGACACAGCCTTTTTTATCAAATAGTTATAAGTTTACACCTATAATTTATTATCTGATGAAATCAATCTTTCTCACTTTCTTCCTTGCAGGCATATGCAATGTATCACTAGGACAGTCCCAACCTGCCACTCATTACGAAATAGAAACCAACCATTCCCTCCAAACAATGGACTATTTCAGTGCTTCGGACTGTTGGAGCATGCAATTCATCGGCCTATGGCCTCAAGAAAAACAAAACCAGGTAGCCGACTGGCTATTCAGTACCGAAAATGATATGAACGGACAGCCCAAAGGCATAGGTCTCTCCCTATGGCGTTTCAACGTGGGTGCCGGAAGCGCCGAACAGGGTGAAGCCAGCCAAATAGGCTCACCATGGACACGCACCGAGTGTTTTCTGCAAGCAGACGGAACATACAACTGGAACAAACAACAAGGTCAACGGAACTTCCTGCATCTTGCCAAAGAACGTGGAGTAACCAAATTCCTCGCTTTCCTCAATTCACCTCCCGTACATTTCACCCAAAACGGACTAGCCACCAATACCGGACGTGGCGGAACGCTGAATTTAAAAGAAGAACACTATGAAGACTTCGCCCGTTTTCTGGCTCAGGTAGTAAAAGGAGTGGAAAAGCATGACGGCGTCAAGTTCAACTACCTTTGCCCGTTCAATGAACCGGATGGTCATTGGAATTGGCTGGGCCCCAAACAAGAAGGAACTCCCGCTACCAATCGCGAAATAGCCCGTACTGTGCGCCTCATCAGCAAAGAATTTACAGATAATGGCATAGACACGCAGATACTTGTCAGTGAATCTTCGGACTACCGCTGCATGTTTGATACCCACATGGCTAATTGGGAACGGGGATATGAGATCCAATCTTTCTTTGATCCGGATAGTGTAGCTACTTACTTAGGCGATACTCCTAATGTTCCCCGGCTTATTTTGGGACATAGCTACTGGACGAACACTCCCCTTAGTGACCTGCATGATATTCGTTGCCAATTGCGAGATACTTTAAATAAGTATAAGGTGGACTTTTGGCAGACAGAGACATGTATCATGGGAAACGATGAAGAAATAGGTGGCGGCGGAGGTTATGATTTCACCATGAAAACAGCGTTGTATGTAGCTCGAATTATTCATCATGACATCGTATATGCCGGTGCCCGCAGTTGGCAATGGTGGCGTGCCATTGGAGGTGATTATAAAGATGGATTAATCCGTGAATACAGTGACGAAACACTCCTGAATGGTGAAGTAAAAGACTCCAAACTGATGTGGTCGCTTGGTAATTACAGCCGGTTTATCCGTCCGGGAGCTGTTCGGAAAGCAATCATAGCTAAAGATGATAAAGGGAAGATTATTCCTGAAGGGGATACGGATGTAACAGGGCTGATGTGTTCCGCTTATCAAAATACAGATGACAAGGATGTGTTTGTCGTAATCAATTATGCAACAGAAGATAAAGGATTTACTTTTAGTCTGAATGATGGGAGCAGTAAGGAATGGAATATCTATCGTACATCAGATAAAGAAGGAGAAAACCTGTCGCCTGTAGGCCGAGTAAAGAATAATGCTGTGGTAGAGATTCCGGCACGGTCTATTATTACTTTGGTGAGTGAGTAGGATGGTTTCTTCTGTTCATATTAAAATAAATGTATAGATTGGTCAGAAGTAACTTCATCCCCTCTTGAGAGCTACTCTTTCTACACATCTCCGTTAACATTTTCAGTAACGCTTTCATCCACCGTAGGGGCAGATTGAATCTGCCCGAAAACGATTTACTTTATGCATTACTCCCAAGGTCGTGACCGTTGGTTCGGGCGGATTCAATCCGCCCCTACGGTAAATGTCAACGAGATGTGTAGAAAGAGTAGCTTGAGAGGGGATAAAATTACATTCGACTATGAATCTTAACGCGAAAAGACTTAGCTTGCAGGCTATGAGTTTGAATCCTTATCAAACCTCCCCCCGCATTCTATCCTCAAAAGCAGCCAGCGCAGTCTTTGCCCCTTCGCCCATCGCTATGACAATCTGTTTATAAGAAACATCCGTCACATCTCCGGCAGCATAGATACCTTTCACAGAAGTACGTCCGTTCTTATCAGTCAGAATCTCACCAATACGGTTTGTCTCCACCCATTCCTTGAACAGGCCGCTATTTGCTGTCAAGCCAATTTGGACAAAGATGCCATCCAAAGCCAAGGTTTCCTCTTTTCCCGATGAACGATCCTTTTTAACAAGTCCCACTACCTTGTTGCCATCACCCAATACTTCCACAGTCTGGGTATTGGTAAAGATATCCACATTGGGTAGGCTTCTTGCTTTTTCCTGCAACACAGTATCCGCTTTCAATGTCTCCATAAACTCGAACACCGTTACTTTTGAACAAATACCTGCCAAGTCAATAGCCGCCTCCACACCGGAATTTCCACCGCCAATTACAGCAACCTCCTTACCTTTATAGAAAGGGCCATCGCAATGCGGACAGAATGCGACTCCATGACCGATGTATTTTTCCTCACCGGGAACATTCAGCTTTCGCCAGTTAGCACCTGTAGCAATAATCAGCACAGGAGCCTTATAGCTCTCCCCTCCTTTCACTGACAGGATTTTCATCCCATCCGCCACGTCCACCTTTTCTATCCGGCGATTCTCCAATACATCAATATTATATTCCGCCAGATGTTTCTTCAAGTCTTGCGCCAACTGTTTTCCGGTGGTCTGAGGCACAGAGATCAGATTCTCAATACCCACCGTCTCATTTACCTGACCGCCAATGCGCTCGGCTACCACCGCCACCTTCAAACCTTTACGGGCTGAGTAGATAGCAGCCGTGGTTCCGGCAGGTCCTCCACCGGCTACCAATACATCATACTCCTTGGTTTCGGCAGCTTCCAGTTCCACCGAACCATAACGCGCTTCCAACTTTTCCAGCAACTCACCAATACCGCCACGCCCCACATGGATCTGTTCACCATCGGCAAACACGGTGGGTACCGCCTGCACCTTCATCTTATCGACTTCATCCTCATTTATGGCTCCGTCTACGGCTTCATGGCGTATCTGATGATTCAGCACCACCATTACATTCAATGCCTGAACCACATCAGGGCAGTTGGTACAGGTCAGGGACAGATAGGTAGTCAGATTAATCGGTCCGCGTAGTGCCTTGATACGCTTGGTTATAAACTCATCGGGGAAGTTCTTTCCTTTGCCGTCGGCATTCAGAACCGCCAGCAGCAATGAGGTAAACTCATGTCCGCCGGGCACGGCACGAAAACTGATACCCGTATCCTCTCCATTCTTTAAAAGAATCATTTTCAACCCTTCACTATCCTGTATGCGACAGGACAGTTTTTCGGAACAGGAAGCCACTTCTTCCAACAAGTCCACCAACTCAGCACGGCTTTCGTGCTGAGGGTGGACAAAGATGTCGAAAGTATAGTGCGCTTCCAGTTGGGCAAAAAGATCCTTTAACTGATCTTTTATCGCACTATCTAACATTGTTTCTATTTTTTAGATTTTACCTACCAGGTCAATGCTCGGTTTTAAGGTAGAAGCACCTTTCTTCCATTTAGCCGGACAAACTTCACCATCGTGGCTGGCAACAAACTGGGCAGCTTCCACCTTGCGGAGCAATTCATCCGCATTACGGCCAATGCTGTTATCCTGAATTTCGGCCAGCTTGATCTTACCTTCGGGGTTCACCACAAAAGTACCGCGGTAAGCCATACCGTCTTCTTCTATCATCACGCCGAAAGCACGGGACAGGACACCTGTGGGATCTGCCAACATGGGATAAGTAATCTTGCGAATACTTTCGGAAGCATCATGCCATGCTTTGTGCACAAACTGTGAATCGGTACTTACCGAATACACTTCCACACCCATTGCCTTGAACTGGTCATACTTTTCTGCCATATCCACCAATTCGGTAGGACATACGAATGTAAAGTCGGCAGGATAGAAAAAGAAGATAGCCCATTTACCTTCAATATCTTTGTTGGTTACTGTTTTAAATTCTCCATTGTGATAGGCCTGAACCTTAAATTCAGGAACTTGTGAGTTAATAATTGGTTCCATAATCATCGTTATTTTAAAATTAATACTTATTTTTGATTTGTAATTATTACATCTGCAAAGGTAGCTGCCTTTAAAGCACCCCGCAATACCTAATTATTAGGATTATGTAGAACAAGAATCACTATAAATAGGTATTGGACAAACAGAATATTTAAGCGAATTTTGCACGTGGCAAGAAAGCCCCTACATATTTTAACGACAACTAGTTATAAGTCCTTTCCCACTATCATCTGTTTTTTTTATTACATTCCTATGAAGTTCTTAAAAAAAGCATAAAAGCCTCTCTCCTCCCACCCTTTCCTTGAAAGTTTTGTGTACTTTTGCAGCGCTTTAAATAAAAATGACTAAGAAATGGACGATTCAAACCCACGAACGTGCAATAGTATTAACTAATCTTTCGGAGCCACTGCAGCGTGCATGCCTCCGGACGGATATAAACAAACGAAAGGAGGCAATAAGATGAGAAAGTATCTTTATTGTGAAAATGGCTTTGTGGAAAAACCACAATGGCTGCCCAACTGCTGGGTAAATGTAGAATGCCCCGACCAAAGTGATTTCGATTTTCTGATCAAAGAGCTAAAAGTCCCCGAAGCATTTTTGGACGATATTGCCGATATTGATGAACGCCCTCGTACCGATACGGAAGATAACTGGTTGCTTACCATTATCCGTATTCCCATGCAGCAACAAGGTAGCATTCCCTATACCACGGTTCCTATCGGCATCATTACAAACAATGAAATCATTGTCACCGTGTGCTATCACTCTACTGAAATGGTACCCGACTTTATAGAACACACTCGCCGTAAAGGGTTAATAGTGCCCAATAAGTTTGAGTTGATTTTGCGTCTGCTCTATTCTTCGGCTGTGTGGTTCCTGAAATATCTGAAACAGATAAACAACGATGTGAGTGCCGCCGAAAAAGCATTGGAACGAAGTATCCGCAACGAAGACTTGTTACGGCTAATGAAGCTACAGAAGACATTGGTTTATTTCAATACCTCAATTCGTGGAAACGAAGTGATGGTAGGAAAGCTGCAAAGCATTTTCCAGGAGAAAGATTACCAAAACCGTGATTTGGTGGAAGATGTGGTAATTGAGCTGAAGCAGGCATATAATACAGTGAATATTTACAGCGATATTCTGACGGGAACCATGGATGCTTTCGCCTCCATTATCTCTAATAATGTGAATACCATCATGAAACGCATGACCAGTATCTCCATTATTCTGATGGTGCCCACACTGATAGCCAGTTTCTATGGAATGAATGTGGATGTGCATGTGGATGCGTTGCCGCATGCGTTTAGCTTTATTGTGCTGGTATCTATCTTGCTGTCTGCATTGGCATTCATTATTTTCAGAAAGATAAAATGGTTCTAAACCATAAAGCGCCATCATCCTGCAGAATGGAAGGATGATGGCGCTTTGTGATATAGAAGTACCATTGATAGAGAGTCTTATAATGAAATAACCACCTTATACTCAGGAATAACTTCCACCTGTTTCACTTGGCAATTAGCATTTCGTTGCGTGAAATCGGGAATGGCCGCATTCGGCAGATCTATCAGGAAAGGGGACTCCTTGCGCAAAGGGCGAAAATAGAAATTCATATCATGTTCTTTCAGCTCATGCCGAAAACGCCTCAGTCCAATAGTCCAAGGGGCACCATAATAGAAATGGTCCAGTACCATCGAACCATTGATAAATGCCATGGCTACATCTCCTACATAATGAATACGCAGGAAATACTCATTCACTTGCGGCACTGCCGGAGAGTCTATATGCACAGTCATTCTGCGTGTCCCCACTTTCTTCCAATCAGCAGTGGCAGATACAGCTTCCGTTTGGGCAAACTGTTGCTTCCAACCGGCACGCGAAGGGTAAAGAATATATTCAATGCGATTCTCGCCTAAACTCAACAAAGTACATTTATCCTTTTCCGGCAATACGGTGGCGCGGGTAATCAAAATACGATTGTTTACTTTCACTGCATTCAATGCCTGTTCATGGGTTAATGTAGTGATTAGTATTTTCTTACCTGCTTTTGTTGTGATGGAGAATGTACTTCCCGTTCCCTCCTCAGGAGTATAGAAAGCCTTACCCGATTTCAGAGTATGCTTATCAAAACTATATTCGGGCACAAACCCTTCGGGAGCAAAGAAAAGATAATGCTCATTTCCATTATCCTCTATCTTTGTCAATAGCTGAGCCGTAGCATATTTCAAAACGGCATCCTGCATATGCAGATGGAAGGGTAAAATAGCACTCACATCCTTTTTCAAAGTAAATGTTCCTTTGGCAGGAATCATTAGAGTCTCATTCTGCAAGTTTAACTTTATTTGCAAGCCTGCTTGATCTATACGTGCAGTGTCATGGTCTTGGAAATTAGTCATAAAGACAAAACCCGAATCATCTTTCATACGGGCAGCATATCGCAATGTTTCCCTGTTATCGGGGGTGATCCGTTCATTTCCTTCAGGCAATACGGTTTCCATAGGAGCCAATATCGCCCCAAACTCTTTCAAAAACGTGTGCAGAATACGTAGATGCTGATAGGAATCACGCACCAATCCGAACTCGCCAATGGGAGCCTGGAAATCATAAGAGATCTTGGGTACTGCCATCACTTCGTCACTAAAGAAGCCAATGCCATCACTTCGTTTCGGCGTAGAACCGCCATGATACATATAGTAACCAATGCCATTCGCCCCGCTGCCTAAAGAACGCACCATCAAAGCTTCAGCAGCCTCAGCCTTTACGATAGGACGGCGAGAATAAATCATCTGAATGCCTACCCCCATTTCAGCACAGAAAGAAGGGTATTTCTCTGTATCATAACGCACCGGCGCGTAGTCGGGATTACGCTGTATGTCCTTAAACAGACAGAAAGGAGACATAAACGGCTTCGCCCAAAACGGATAAGTATAGGCAGCCGTCACAGGCAGTGCTTCATCACCTATCACAGCAGCATTCCCCCATCCGGTGGCAGTGTACAGGGGAGTGATCATTCCTGCTTTTACAGCCATCTCCTTCAGCGTGCGCATATGCAGTTCACCCAGTTCCGCCCTGGTGATCTTTTGATTCTGCACACTGACGCCAACCATTGTAATGGATGTATCATAAGTGGCAGATGTCATATCCTTTCCCTCACCAGGGTAGCAAATGGCCCAAGGAGCAGCCGAATGCTGGTGTTCATTCTCTATCTGGATGCCGATAATGGGACCACCGTCTTTATAATACAATCCTTTTAATTGAGCAGCTATTTCCTGATACAGACGTTCAACGTATTTCAAATAGTTCGCATCATTGGAACGTACCTCCACAGGGTGGGCAAACAGCCAATCCGGCAGACCTCCGTTCCTGATTTCACCATGGCAGAACGGGCCGATGCGTACGATGGTAGCCATATCATGTTTACGGCACAGTTCTATAAACCGGCGCAGATTCTTATTTCCCGTCCAGTCAAACACACCTTCTTTTTCCTCATGTATATTCCAAAATACATAAGTAGGAATCACAGTCAAGCCTCCTGCCTTCATTTTCAAAATAGCTTCTTCCCATTGTTCTGCCGGGAAACGGCTGTAATGAAACTCCCCCATCACGGGTACTACAGGCTGCCCGTCTTCCGACATATAGAAACTGTTTACTTCAATACTTCCGCCCGATGGAGAAGTTCCTCCAAGTTTTAAATGCCCGGTATAGATCTTCTTTGGGGAAGCAGGAGCTGAAAGCTCATATATATGCTGGGCACATATAGGCAAAGCCGACCACAAAGAGAGTGCCGAGACTAAAAAAACGCTGATAAATCGTTGCCGCATACTTATTTATTTATCAAGTTGTAAAAAGCTTGGATTCCTTGGTGGTTCACATCCTGTAGCCTCACTTCATTCAGCAGTTTCATAGATTTCTCCGATTGATTCAGCCCCCAATAGCCCAGCGCCATCATGTATTTGCAATGTACCACATTACGCACATTCAAATCCTCGTCCCAAATGAGCAGATCGGGCAATGATACGGCAAAATAATCCATTCGTATATTATCAAACAAATGCTTCTCGCCATAAGAGGTCAACTTATGGAAACGCCCATTAGCCTCATCAATGTGCCCCAGCTTTAACAGTGCCAACCCTTGATAAAATATTTTATCAGGCTTTGCATCATTATAATAGAGAGCAGCTGCCGGTTCTGTAGGTCCCAGTGTGGCCTGTTGCCAATATTCTTCCGCTTTCTGCCTATTGCCCAGTCCCTCACAGGCGCATCCCAGGAAATAATAGAAATCATTTTCTTGTGCGCCATACAGCTTGCCTTCTCCCAGATGATGCGGATATACCAAGCACTCTTCCAGCCACATAATCGCTTTTTTATAATCACCTGCTGCTAATGCCTGCTTTGCCAACTCTACACGGGCAAACTGATATTGCCCCGAGACCTTGCCTTCACCACCCTCCCAAGGATGGAAAACATGAGCATCAAGCAACTGTTTAGCTTCTTCATACGCCCCTGTCTGGTTCAACAAAGTGATTTCCTCCAACACCAAGTCATCACGCTGTGCAATAAGTTGCGGATAACGCCGTAAGAAATCGAGACGCTCCTTGTGCGGACGGTGAAGTCGTTTATAAAGCTGATCCAATTCCATCAATATGCGGGCATCGGTAGTATCCAGACCAAAAGCACGCTCCATATATTCCACCGCCTTTGCTTCCTCATTCTTCTTGTTAAAGAAGGCTAGTGCCAAATTACGCCATACCATAGGAAAACCGGCATCCAGTCTCGCAGAAGTTTCCCATGCTTCTACAGCCAAGTCGTACTGACGTTTGTCATAATACAAATTGCCCAAATAGTAAGGCGCTTTCGCATCTCCCGGATTTTGAGCCATGGCACACTGCAAAGCAAGAATAGCTTCCAAACGATTGGGGAAACAATAATCAGGACAAGCAGCAGCCGCACTTTCAAATGCTTCCTTTGGACCGGGCAATGCCCCCTGCACCAAGCACCAACCCAAGTAATAATAAGTCATAGGGGTTACAGCCCCTTCGGCAATGGCTACGTTCCACAAGGAAACAGCTTCCTCCCAACATCCGGCAGCAACATAGTCAAGCGCTATCTCATCATAGTTATGTGCTTCGGCACGCATCATTTCTTTAAATATGGCAAGGTCGTCTGTTGCCTTACTGATGAGATATGCCTCGTAACGGCAACCGAAGTTAAACAGATCGATTGCCAATGAGTCATCAATCAGCTTCAAAGCTTCATCACAATGTCCCATGCGGCGAAGTATCGTAACCTTCAGCGCACGAGCTTTATGATGATGCCAGTTGCGTATCAATGAACGGTCTATTTCATCCAAAGCATCCTCCAACCGCCCTTGCAGCAGGGAAATTCGGGCACAAGCAAAGTATCCGGCATCTTGCCAGGCTGCATTCCAGCAAGATTTATAGAAACAATCATAGGCTTCACTGTAACGCCCCTGATAGGCAAGGGCCAAGCCCAAATTATAAATCGGTTCGCCATCATACGGATTCGGATTACGCTTCTGAAGGGTTTTCACCGCTACACGCAAGTATTGTTCTGCTCTGCAAAAACGTCCTTTACGGATATACCACAAACCTAAGGCATTGTTATTGCGCACATCAATCGGATCGCGGCGCAATGCCTCCTCATAATAATCTACAGGATTATAGGTAGCATGCCGGTATTGCTCCAAGTGCAGCCCCGTCAGGTAAAGCTGTTCGGTTGTTTTTATTTCTTCGGGCAACAAAGCGGCCTCTGCTGCATCGGGAATGGGTTTTACTTCTTCCGGCTCAGCATGCCAGTAAAGCAGTTCCCTGCCTTTGGCAGTAATTTTCAAACTCAGATTATTGAAGTTCTCTCCTTCTGTGTTTACTGTTTCATCCAATAAATCTTCGGGAGTAAGGGTTACTTCCTTATTATAATATACTTTGCCGTTTCTGCCTTCCAATGTCACATGAACCGTCTGCTTTGAAGTGGCAAATACTTTAAAACATACACCGTTTCCTCCATCGGGTTCAATATTCATCAGCAGGTCTTTACTGGCATTCTTTACTACACCCAGTTCGCGATAAGGCAGGAAGTATTGCACAAAACTCTTTTCTTCATAGGGCTGTAGCCAGGTAAAATCCGGTTGGTTCTCCGTATATACCCCTGCCATCAGTTCTATATAAGGACCGTCTTCATCGGTCAGGTTACGATCCCATGCACGGCCAAAGTCACCATTTCCCCATGTCCACTGCTTCTTGCCCGGAGAAATATGATGATTAGCCACATGCAGCATACCGGCATGGGTATCATTCTCATAACCACCTTCAAAGTTAAACCGCGAGTTGACTGCCATATAGGAGGTAGGCACTTTAATGTTTTTGTAATTGGAAATATCCACTCCGGCAGAATAGTCCATTTTATAATAGGTACCCGTAGCAATAGGGAAACTGGACACGGCACGCTTTCCATGGTCAAACACCGCGTTAATGTCAGGCGGAAATACGCTTTGATAGTAATCATTCACAGCAACAGCCGGATTGGCCCACCACAAGAAGGTTTGCGGCACTTCCGTACGGTTATACAGCACTCCCTTGATTTCCAGAAATGCATGCCCCGGCCGAAGGGTAAAACCCGCCATGCCTTTTTGATGAAACATGCGCTCCATTTCATTCACCCATACCGTTACGCTACCATCGGGATTTTCTTCAATGGTTGCATCTATCGGCATATAAGTGCTGGGACGATGATGCTGCGGCCAGTTGAATTCAATGCCTCCCGAAATCCACGGGCCTGCCAGCCCCACCAGCGCAGGCTTAATGACATGGTTGTAATAGATGAAATGACGCTGCTTTATTTTATCATAAGCCATCTGCACACGTCCACCCAACTCCGGCAGAATCATGACTTTGATATATTCATTTTCAATAAAGATAGCATTGTACGTCTTATCCGACTTATGATTCGAAATAGATTCTATGACAGGATATGGATAAACCACACCACTGCTACCCTGATATACTCGTTTTTCTAAAAATATAGGATTCTTTTCGGGCTTTCCCACTTCATAAGTAGGGATCACCACCTGTTCTTTCCAAGCTTTTACCATAGTCTTATTGTATTTTTAATTCTGATCTACCAATTCTTTCTCCAGTGTTTCCAATGATTTTCCTTTCGTTTCGGGCAGTTTGGAAAGGAAGAAAATAAAGCCCAGTCCACAGATGACAGCATAAATCCAGAAGGTGCCGCTACTACCCAATGCACTGTTCAAAAGCGGAAAAGTATATGTCAGCGTAAAACACCCGGTCCAAAGGGCAAAGGTGCAAACAGCCATCGCAATGCCACGCACGCGGTTGGGGAAAATCTCAGAAAGAAGCACCCATGTAACCGGTCCCAGGGACATGGCATAGCAAGCAATAGCCGCCACCACCAATACAACCATGAAGAAACCACTTACCTGAAAGAAATAGCAAGTCCCCAAAATAAGATAAATGCCCGCCAGCCCTCCGGCACCAAACAGCATCAGGGCACGGCGTCCCCAACGGTCTACAGTGAAAATGGCAACAAAAGTAAATATCACATTGGCAATGCCTGTCACCACAATATTGAATAGGACATCTCCCAGCGAGTAACCTGCCGATTGGAAAATTTCCTGTGCATAATTAAAGATAACATTGGTTCCGCACCATTGCTGAAACACAGCCACAATAATGCCCAGTATCAATACCTTCCGATAAGGACGGCCAAAAAGGGTTTTCAATCCGCCACCCTCTTGTGGAATCGGATGATTACTCATCACCTCCAGTTCTTGCTGTGCGTACTCATTTCCACCTATTTTAGAAAGTATCATCCGTGCTTTCTCCACCTGTTCCTTCATGACAAGCCAACGGGGACTCTCAGGAATAAAAGCGACCAGCAGCAAGAAAGCTGCCGCAGGAAATGCCTCTCCCCAAAACATCCATCGCCACCCCATCTGTCCATTCCATGACATACAGATTTCAGCAGGGGTAGAATCAGCAGGAATAGGATCGGCTATCAGCCAATTAGTGATCTGGGCTCCAAGGATTCCAAGCACAATCGTCATTTGGTTTAATGAAACCAGCTTTCCACGAACCGAAGCAGGAGATACCTCAGCTATATACATGGGCGAAAGCCCGGATGCAATGCCGATACCTATACCACCTAGAAAACGGGCGACAAGAAACCAGTTGAAATCGTCTACCGCACCTGTGCCATAAGCGGAGATAAGAAAAACACAAGCAGACACAAGTAAAAGTATCTTGCGCCCGTAGCGGTCCGCCATCATGCCCGCCACCATTGCTCCAAGCAGACAGCCCAGCAAGGCAACACTCATTGCCAGTCCTTGCAGGACCGGAGCATCCGCTATACCGAAATAGAGTTCATAAAAAGGTTTGGCACCTCCTATTACCACCCAGTCATATCCAAAAAGGAGCCCCCCTAAAGCAGACACCAGACAGATAAAATAGACAAATCTTTTATTGTAACTTTCCATAGCATTAGATATTTGATTCATTGATATTGCAAAGATAGAGGAGGTTAAGCAAAAGAGAAATAGAATATTCCTGCAAAAACATGGACAATCTTATTTTTCCATTTCTTTTTGATATGTCTTGTTTATACTATATATTTGTGCCCAATGTGTGAAAAGAAATAACGCCATGATAAAGCTAAAAGATGGATTCAACGGTGAACGGGCCATTATTCTTCCCCCCATGATTGTCAACATGATGGAGGAAGATCCGCTCCTTTCCGCCCTTCATATCACCGACATAGGGTATTATCCCAAAGCAGCACACCACTTCCGTGAGCGAAAAGAGCCGGTAAATCAATACGTATTTATCTATTGCATAGACGGGGCAGGATGGTATCGCATCGGCGGGCAGGAGTATCAAGTTTCTGCCAATCAATATTTTATTCTTCCGGCAGGCATCCCCCATACTTACGCTGCCAACGAAGCCACTCCATGGACTATTTACTGGATACACTTCAAAGGAACACTGGCCTCCCTTTATGCCCGCAATGCCATGCAGCCTATGGACATCAAGCCCGAAGCACATTCGCGTATCAGCCACCGCATCAACCTCTTTGAAGAAATATTCAATACACTGAAAAGCGGCTATACCAATGAGAATCTGCACTATGTGTCTTCCTCATTCCACTACTACCTGGGCTCATTGCGTTATATCCGGCAATATCGCAATGCAGGCAGCAACGGCATAAACGACGACAATGTGGTGGAAGCAGCCATACATTATATGAAAGAGAATATGGAGAAGCGCATCACATTACAAGATATAGCTGATCATATAGGATATTCACCCTCCCATTTCTCCATGCTATTTAAAAAGAAAATCGGGCATGCTCCCCTTACTTATTTCAACTTGTTGAAAATACAGCAGGCGTGTTTCATGCTCGATTCTACAGATATGAAAATTAATCAAATATGCTATAAGATAGGTATAGAGGATACTTATTATTTCTCACGGCTGTTCAGTAAAATTATGGGAATATCACCGCGTGAGTATCGTAAATCAAAGAAAGGATAAAGATACTCAGGCTCTTTCCATAGCGGAACAATTACTTTTCCGCTTCTTCCTCCATGAACGCTTTATCCATAGATAATAGCCTGTCAATGGAAGGCTGGCTCCTATCAAAGCGGCAATAAATGTCAGGATACGGGTAAACATTCCACCCCAACTGCCCACATGAACGGAAAAGATCCATCCACGAATCTTGCTGGCATTTCCGGCATCCTTATACAAAGTAACTTCAGTAATCTCGCCCGTGCGGGGATTGAACTTATAGGAATCGGAAGCACGCTGATTACCCAAGGCATTGAAAGAAACATGAGCAGAACCCTTTGATAAGGAGATCTGTTTGTAACCGGGATTCTGTTCGGCCAGTTGTTCATATACTTGCTGCCAATGGGCATAAGGTGAGAAAGCAGGTTTTCCGTCACGTTGCCTACCCTCTTTTCTGCCATTCTCTCTGCCACCCTCCTTGCCGGTTTGCGGAGCAGCTCCATGACCACTGCCTCCCTGTTGCATTTCTACCCCAAAGACTTTATAGAACCCGGTGCGATACCAACTGAAAGACCAGGTAAGTCCGGTAACCGCCATTGCCAACAAAAAGAGAAATGCATACATTCCTGCCGCCACATGCGAGTCATACCAAAATCTGCGCCAACCTTTATCGACAGTTATCTTCAGGCCGTTCTTTAGCGCTTTCTTGGTGCGAGGCCACCAAATAACAAGACCCGATAACAGAACGAATACAAATAATAAGGTGCTGACACCTACAATCATCTTTCCCCATGAGATGCTTCCGTCTTGCTTTACACTATCCAGCAGCCAGCGATGCAGGCGAAACATGGTCATAAAAAAAGGGGAGCGTTCATACCGACCTTTCACTTCACCTGTGTATGGGTCTATATACATAGAGGCGCGACGGGGTTTGGAAAGATTTACCTGATAGGCACGTTCCGGATCGGATGAGATGTTGACACCTGTCACTAAGATGCTATCGGGCAATGTGGCAGCTACTTGTTCCAGTAATTGTTCTATAGGTAGCGGGGCTGCTTCTACTTTCTTCACGTAATAAAGGTCGTGGCGAGTGAGTTCCATCACTTCATTTTCAAAAACCAGCATAGCGCCCGAGAAGCAAATAAGGGTGATAATCAATCCAAAGGGAACGGATAGCCAGAGATGTATTTTGCGAAATATTTTCTTCATGTTTTCTTTAATTGGGTTAAAGGGAGTTAGAGGAATTATTCACCGTAGGGGCGGATTGAATCCGCCCGATAACACTCCGAAAGGTGTATTTGTGGATGCATTCGGGCGGAAGCATTCCGCCCCTACAGTGAATGGACTAATTCAGTGGCTTCAATCTACCTACCCCACTAATCTGTGTCGCCTCTATAGCAACCCCTTTCGTTGCCACAGCATTACTCGGATCAATTTTATAAATAGCCGGATGACCATCATTGGTAGTTACAGCCATATAAGCATATCCATTTTCCGTGTACGGTGTATTGCCGAAACCGGTTATCAAATCAGTAGAAGGCAAACCGTTGACATAAGTCAGTTTTCCGGTCTCTCCTTTATAAACAGCCAACTGATTTGCAGTAAACCCTTCTTGAGTCAAAGGACGGTCATACATCAACAACAAGAAATAATCTCCCGTAATGTGCCAGCAACGAATAAATGATTTTCCACCTGTCTGAGTCTCAATACTATAATAATAGTTCGGATCAAATTCTTCTGTTCCCGCCTTGATGCGAACTACCCCGGCATCCAGCGTAGTCTGCTGGCGAGGATCACTCATTGTCTTGGCATAGCTGGGTGAGAAAACATACACATCCCCATTATCGGCAGCCCAAATAGTTTGATAATACTGGGACTTCATACGTCCGCAAGCATAACTGATTTTATCGGTTTCAATAATCTTTTTAGTCGTCAATGTTTCATCGTCAAAGATAGCCACCCAGCATTTATTAGGATATTGCGTCCATTGCAACTCACCTTTCTTATAAGAGCTACTGTTTGAACCACCGTCCTCAGTCTTCACCAAATCCTCATTGCCCGGCAAAATCCATTTACCGCCATCGGCTTTTGAACCATACTGGCTCAGTCCCATAGGGACGGCAGCGCTATAAATCTTATGATTATGTTCCAAGATACCCGCCAAGGTTACGAACTCACCATTACCCAGAAAGTTCTCGGACATATACGCCTTTTCGCGAGTATCATTCGTAGTAAATGTTTCTGCCGCTACATCCAGATAAGAGAACAGGAACATCTTGGGCAGATACCCATTCTCATCGGCATACTCCGTAGGACCGTCTCCTGTAGATGAGGTCATGATGTATTTATCATAAATGCCATAAGTGGTAAATCTCTTTACCGCAAATTCTCCGGAACGCGCCTGTACTTCATTGTTCGAGTTCATTATATAGGAACGAGTAGTACCGGCATTTCCCTGATTATAAGTCAGCGCATACAGGTATTGATCCTTATAAAACACCCACTGTGTAGCGCCATCGTTTACCAATCCGTTGTTCACTGTGGAAACAGTACCTTTATCCAACGTTTCGGAAGTTAGCAATACATTGGTGGTGTTTCCCGATGCGGTAACCGAAGAAGCAACCACATACTCACCTTTCGCCTCAGTGCCTTTACCATAATCGGGTTCATCATCCGTACAAGCCGTAAACACCATTGCTGACATCGCAGTCACAAAAAGTCCATCCAAAAAGAAATTTTTCTTCATCTTATTCTTATTATTTAATTTAAAACTTATTCTTTAATTGCCGAAGTACACTCGCACCTTTCCATAAAATGCACGTCCGGCTTTCTGAAGGCTAAAGTTATCATACAACTTCTCGTCCGTAAAGTTGCGGCACTCAAACGATACATTATAGCGGCCGTTCTTCAAGCCGTAAGAGAGCGACAAGTTGTGCGAGAATTGGTTGGGAACCACATAATCACCTTTATTCGCACCGATTCTGGAAGAATAATAAGTAAAACTATGCAGGTATTGGTTATCATAAGATACCACCAGCGTATTGCCTTTCTTCCACAGATTGCGCCAGTAGAAGGTCACATCCGAATCGGCAAACATATAAGGCAGGTTCGGCATACGCTCCTTGTAAGCAAGGTTTTCAGCACTGCTGGAGATGGAAGTCTTCATATTATCGCGCACATCCATCTTGGTGAAGTTACCGCCTATACTGAGCCAGTTGCCAAAACCATAACGGGCAGAAAGGTTGTACCCTTTGGTCAATACCTTACCGTAGTTGATATAGGTAGCTGCATATTTACCACCACTCAGGTCGGCAATGTTGCGCTGGATGTAGTCCTTTGTATTACGGTAAATCAGTCCTCCTTCCACATATACGGAGTGTTTGCCGAAAGCCTTAGTATAACTCAGGTTAAAGTTCAGATTATCGCTACTTTCCGGTTTGATGCTGATGTCGCCCATTTCCAGGTCTTCGTCACCAAACATTTCCTCGATGGTGGGCAGGCGGTAGGCTTTCTCATAAGATAGCTTTGCCTGCAAACCGGGCAGGACAAAATAAGTTCCTGCTGCTCCGTAACCCATCGAGTTAAGGCTGCGGGTGGTGCGTATATATTCGCTCTGGTTGCTGGTAGTTGCCACGGGACCGGCTACATAGAGATCGTAATTCTTGGCAAATACCGAGAGGTTCCAATGTTCGGAAGGCATCAGGCGATAGGATAGTCCGGCAATGTTCTTTCGGGTTTCCTTGGCAATGGCATCTTGTGTCGCTTCCTTTGCCAGCAAAGAGGTATTGGAACGGTGGAAAGCATTCAACACGTTGTTGAAAGTAAACATATGTGCTTTGCCTAGGCGATAGTTCAGGGTGAAAGTGCCGTTCCAGTTATCATTATCCGCCCGCGAATGCTGGTAGGACTGTTCTCCCGGTGAATTCAATAATTTCCTCTCGCCATACCAGTTGTATTTGTAGGAGGCGGTATCTATATTGGTTGTCTCATTCTTATTATAATTGGCAGTCAAAACCACATCCAGCCCCTTGGTCAGCAAATCCCGTTTGCCATACTCCAACGATGGCATCAGCGAATGTCCTTTGCGGTGTTTCTCACCATACACTATTTCCTGACGCACGCCTGTTTGTATCTCCTTGTACATATGCGAATAAGTGAAACCCAACAGCAAGCGATCCGCCCACTTCTTATCAACAAGACCGATTTTTCCTACAATGGCTTCGTTATGATAAGTGTCATTGAAGCGTTTCACGCGCACCTTTTTATCTTTATCAATTCTACCTGTTTCAAAATCTTCTACCGGGGCATTGACGTGATAGTCATTGTCCGAGTAGTTTTGGAAGGCATTTATTTCATAAGTAAATCCGTTCTTCAAGGTCTGTCCGAAGTTCACATAAGACTTATGCGTATTGAATGAGCCATAAGAATAGGATGCATCCAGAAACCAATTACGTTTCTTTTTATTGGTTACTATGTTGATAACGCCGCCAATGGCATCTGTGCCGAAGCCCACCGGAACGACTCCTTTATAGACCTCAATGCGGTCGGCAAAGTTTACGGGAATATTATTCAGTCCGAAGGAGCTACCCACTCCTTCCTGGGGTACACCGTCAATAAACACTTTCACGTGTTTTCCGCTGAAACCATCCAGCATCAGTTGCATATCCGAACCTACGCCGCCCGATTCGCGAAGCTTCATGCCCGGCGCCTTGGTCAGTGCATCGCTCAGGTTTTTCGTGGTATTTTGCAGTTCTTTCGTATCTACGGCTATTGCATTGAATGCGGAACGCTTTATGCGCGATACTCCGTTGGACACTACAACCACTTCATCCAGTTCCGTTACCGAGGGAGTAATCACCACGTTCATTTTCATTCTCTCCCCACGGACAAGCGTTACCGGTTTCTCTACCGATTCATATCCCACAGCCGAAACTACCAGTGTGTACTTTCCTGCCGGAGCCTGGAGATGGTAAATACCTTGTTCATTCGTGGTACAACCGTAAGTTGTTCCTTTTAAATATACGGTTGCAAAGTCCACAATCTCTTGTTTCTCTTTGGATATCACTTTGCCGGATACCATTGTCCCGTGTTGTGCAAAAACGGATATCACTCCTATTAATAAAAGGAGGCATACCACACTCATTCTTTGTAATTGTTTTCTCACTTTTCGTATTCTATAAATTCGTTTACTTTTGAGAATGCAAAGTTCCGTAAAAGAAAAAGAGGAAACAATCACCTGTTATAGGTAATCTTACTTCTCATTTATACGTAATATACATATCATGCAATAGCTCTTTATAGGTATTTTAAACTTTTCCGTGAATTCAAAATAAGATTAATCATAGTCGAAAGTAACTTCATCCCCTCTTGAGAGGGGTAGGGGTGTGTGAAATGTGTCAACTTATGGATTAGTGGATGTTATCTAACACACTCCCTACCCCCTCTCAAGAGGGGATGAAGTTACTTTTGATTATCGTTCCATTTATATCCCCCCCAACTAACTAGTTAAAATTTACAAGAAAAAGATCAAATATTCCGCCTCTTCAACCCAAGGAATCGCTTATTTTGCTTCCAACAAAGTTTAAATCAAAACATCAAGAACAATGGAAAACACATTAAAAAAGATTTTGGGCGGCTTCATTCTGGCGATGGTAACAACCACCGGATTTGCACAGCAACAAATCAATCAAAAAGACTATGAGTACACCCCCAGAGAATGGAAACGAATAGTAAAGGATAGCCCGAATTCCTTCTTCCGAACCGACGAGGCGAAAAAGATTGCCGATAACGTATTGGCATTTCAACGCATAACAGGCGGTTGGCCCAAGAATGTACCGGTTCACCGTCCCCTTGGCGAAGAACTGGACATCGTACTGGGCGACAGGAATAAGCGTAACGATTCCACCACGGACAATGACGCTACCATTCTGGAAATGACTTATTTAGCCCGTTTATATCGTCAGTCACCGGAAGAAAAATACAAGGAAGCATTCTTGCGAGGCATAGAATTCATGTTGAGCGGACAATATGAGAATGGCGGCTGGCCTCAGTTCTGGCCCGAAAGCCGGGGATACCAGGTACACATTACTTATAATGATGATGCAATGGTGCAAACCATGCTCATTATCCGTGACCTGCGCGACGGTGTAGCCCCATTCGACTTGCTGGTGGACGATGCCATGAAAGCCCGCCTGAAAAAAGCATTCGACAAGGGCATTGAATGCATCCTCAACACGCAGATCATAGTAAACGGCGAACCGACCGTATGGTGCCAGCAGCACGATCATGTGACTTTGAAACCTGCCCCCGCCCGTACATTCGAATTGGCTTCTTATTGCTCGGCAGAGAGTGTTCCCATAGTATCCCTGCTCATGGAACTTCCCAACCCCGACAACCGGGTAAAAGCTGCCATCAACGGAGCCATGAAATGGTTCGAAGTACATAAACTGACCGGTATTAAAGTGGAACGTTATACAGATAAGGACGGTCAACGTGAAACCCGCGTGGCGAAAGACAACAATACCGAACCTATTTGGGCACGTTTCTACGACCTGGAAGAAGCAAAACCATTCTTTTGCGACCGCGATGGCGTGCCCCGCCGCACTTTGGCCGAAATAGGACATGAACGACGCAACGGATACAGTTGGTACAACAAAGCACCGGCAACCCTTTATAAGCCCTATGAACAGTGGAAAAAGAAATATATGTAAAGCTCGTCTTCCCACCTCAAAAGAGTTAAAATGAAAACATTGGTTTATTACTGTATGCTGTGTTGCACTCTGCTGGTTTGCAACACAGCATATGCACAGCACTATCATGCGGTCGTTTCCAACGGCGAGAGCATACAGGCGGCTATCGAGGCTGCTCCCCAACATCCGGCAGAGCCTTATATCATCCTGATTAAGAATGGAACATACAACGAAAAAGTAATCATTGACCGACCGAATATCGTACTTTTGGGAGAAAACCGGGAGAAGACCCGACTGGTTTATGCTGAACTCGCCAGCAAACGTTCTATAAAAGAATACAAAGGACAGTCGGTAGGAAATGGAGTAATTGTCTTGCAGGAGGGTGCTGACGATTGTATCATCAGTGGCATGACTGTTTATAACAATTATGGTAGCACCGTCGAGGAAACAACCGCACACCAGATGGCAATTTACGGACGTGCCACTCGTACTATTGTCATCAACTGCAACGTTTGGGCAGACGGAAATGATGCACTGTCACTATGGGCTCCCGATAGCAATGGCATGTATTATCATGCCGATTTAGACCTGAGATGTCCGGGAGTGGATTTCCTTTGCCCCCGTGGTTGGTGTTATGCCACCCGCTGCACCTTCTATGGTGACGGACGAGCCATGATTTGGCATGACGGGCGTGGCGATTATGACAAAAAACTGGTCATTACCCATTCGCACTTCGACTCAAAAAGTCCTGTCACACTGGGACGTTACCATCATGATTCACAGTTCTTCCTGCTGGATTGTACCATGACCGACAAGATTATCGATCATCCCATAGGATATGCCTATTCGGACAAAGTACTTGATCCATGCCCATGGGGACAGCGACTCTATATGTATAATGTGAAACGCGACGGCGGAAACTTTAAATGGCTGGAGAATAACCTTGAAGAAGCAAAAGGATCACCCAAACCGGAAGATATCAATGCCCTTTGGACTTTTGGGGGCAAATGGGATCCGGAGGCTGGAATAAAAAGGTTGTGGGATGTTCTTGCTTACTAAAAGCAGTTTGAAGTTAGAAAAGAATTACCGACACCAATTGCATAATCCAATTTAGAAACTCTTAAATAAAACTCTGCCGAAGCAATAAACCAACATTCGCTTCGGCAGAGGGAAGAGTGAAATCAACGTCTGTCACGACGTTATTAAGTTAAACCACAAACTATTTTACAAAAAGATTATTCATTACTCCGTCCAGTCGTCCACCACAGCAGACGGATCCGGATTCAAAATAATAGCTTGATTGGTAATCGATTCAAATTTACTAAAGAACAAATTGAACCAAGGTGCACAATAGCCTTCCAAAGAATTCATACGATAACCCACCGGACAGTTAGTACCCGGATAACCGCGTGTAACGGATAACTCCAGACGTTTATAATCCCAATAAATAATACCTTCTCCCCAGAACTCTATTCTCTTCTGTAATATCAATTCCTTACGGAAGTCTTCCATAGTAGATGCTGTACACTTATAAGAATCATAACGATACGTCTTCATAAAGTTCTCCAAAGCAGAAACCCCGGCACTTACCCCTTGACTGGCGGCTATAGCCTCAGCTTCAATAAAATACATTTCTTCGACACGCATCAAAAGATTATCTATCGGCGCACCCACATTCGAGTCAATCATATTTCCTTCTTTCGGTTTGAACTTCAAATGAACATAGGCAGGTAATTTCATAAAGTTTGCATCCGAAAGCAAAGTATGATATTTGGTTCTGGGAGCTTTCCCAGCATCTTCAGGAGCAATCCAAGTTACTTTGCGCCAATCATCATCAGGGATTTGATCAAACAAAGCCTTACTAATCGTCCTATGTGCTCCATAAGAAATACCTCCTACACCAAAAGTCTGCTCTGTACACAAGTGCCCAGCCAAATTTAGCCATACACTGTGAATATTCTCCTTATTCATAATTCCTCCCCACATCCATGCACTTGTCTGAATGGAATTGAAAGCAGTAAAATAATCTTTTCCGCCATACCATTCCAACTCGCTCAATGGAGTAGCGCCGCTTTTTGCAATTGCCTGTTTTGCACAATCGGCAGCTTTGATATAGCAGTCTTTATCCGAAGTTATACCCAAATCCACATTCTGATTCAGTGTAGTCAAGTCATTAGGATACTTTTCGAACCGAGTACCCAATTCCAACCAAAAACGGGCTTTTAGAGCAGAGATAATAGTTAAATCCGGCATATTCTTGGTGGGACGTGAATAATCTGCCAACAACGTTTCTGCATTTTCCAAATCATCCAAAATATACCGATAGATGGTATAGAATGGGACACGCGGGTTATTACGCGCATCTGCTTCTGTAATATTCTCATCAATAATAGGAACGGTAAGTCCATAGACATTATTAGACGCAGCCTCGTCATCCAGTTTTGCTATTCCTGTCTTCTTATATTCAAATAAACGGGCCATATCCATATAAATCATTGCACGATAGACTTTGGCAATACCAACATACTGCCGGTTTGTTTCCGTAGTATTTTCAAGATCAACAATGCGGATTAGATTATTGACATTGTTCAAGAACTTATAGTAATAATAATAAATTGAGTTGACTTCTGCATTATCTGCCAAGCTACGGCACAATCCAAAAGAGTTATAATAGTCATATCCGGACTTATATATATAAAAATCCTCACACATCACCTCTCTTATGATACCATATGATGTATAACCCAAATCCCATGTATAGCCCTGTCCGTAGGTATTATATGCGTTGACAAAACCTACTACGGCATTTAGCATAGCATTCATGGCTGCCGGTGATTCTGCAATCTGCTCGGCCGTAGCTGTAGAGTTCTTTGGAAAAGTCTGTTCAATACAACTGCTCATATTCATACCTATGGCAGAAAGCAAACAGGCAACTGCTGCCCTTTTGATTATATTTCTCTTTTTCATCGTCTTAAAGTTTTTGCTTATAAATAATTAGAATTGCAAACTGATACCTCCGGAATAAGTACGGAACGGGGCAATCTTGCCCGATGCGCCTACACCAGAAATAGAACGACGGGGATCTAACCCTTTTCTCTTAGACCAATAGTACACATTGTCACAAACAAAATACAAACGCAAGTTCTTGATTCCAAGAGACGAAGTCCAGTTATTAGGCAATGTATAACCTACCTGGATATTCTGCAAGTTCAGGTAACTGCCGTCAATCAAGAAACGGTCTGACGAGCCGGTTGTATTCAAATCATTAAAATACCAACGTGGTATAGTTGACGAAGGATTCTCCGGCGACCATGCTTTTAATACATCTTTATGCCAACGGTTGCCTACAGATGTTGCAGTAGGATTACCCATCATGCCCGCATAAGCATAATCATAAGTCAAACCTCCAACTGAATAAGAGAATTGGGTGGAGAAATCAAAGCCATGAAAACTTATTGAGGTTCCAAAGCCACCATACAAATCGGGATTAGGATCTCCACATAAATAGAAATCACCTGTAGAGTAAGTAGTTGTGGTCTTTTCTTCACCCGTCTGAGTATCTGTATAATACCACATTGAAAGTCCTTCTTCAGACAGACCGGCAAAACGTTTCATATACCATGTATTAATAGGTAAATCTTCACCATAATACCTGCTACCATTCATATATCCTCCATGACCATCCATCGTCACAGTTTTCTTTTCATCCGGCAAATAAGTGATCTTATTCTTATAATGGGTAAGATTCATATTAATTTTCCAGATAAAGTCCTTTTTATTTATTGGGGTATAATTCAACTCCAACTCAATACCTTTATTGGCCATATCACCTATATTATCATAGTATCCTGCATAACCTAAGGAAAGGGGAACAGTAAACCAGTTTAACATATCGGTAGTTTTACGATAGAATACTTCAATGCCACCATTCAGCTTTCCTTTGAACAATTCAAACTCTACGCCCAGGTTCATATTTGTATTGGTCTCCCAAGTTATATCCTTCTTTCCTTTTCCATTAAAATTCAAAGACAATTCATCGTTACTATTTACGATACTGTATCTATCCGTATAATTATATGAACCTATATTATCATTTCCTTGTTGCCCGATAGAAAACTTAACCTTAAATAAATCAATCCATTTCACATCAAACCAATCTTCTTTAGACATAAGGTAAGCTCCACCTACAGAATAGAAGTTGCCCCACCAATGATCCGGATGAAAACGCGACGAAGCATCACGGCGATAAGAAGCCGAGAAGAAATATTTAGTGTCATAGTCATACAAAGCACGGAAGAAATATCCCTCTGTGTTATAATCCGTTGAATAAGAACCAGCAGAAGAACTATCTATGACAGCTCCATTCAATTCATGGTTACCCCAGTAAGAGAACATATTCTTTTTAGCAGCAGACAACTCCGCATAATTGTATTTATAACTCTCATGTCCCAACATGGCAGATACATTGTGTTTACCAAAGGTGTGGCTATAATTCAATATCTGCTGCAAGTTCAATGTAGTGGTGCGATAATGATACATTGACACTGTACCATTCTGCTCCGCCCCGAAACCATAATATGGATTTGACGTAGTGTAATATCGTCTTTCATTAACAGTAGTACCGACATTAAACGTAAACTTGAAATCCTTCAAAAAAGTTATATCTACAAAACCATTTCCATTAAATGTATTTCCACTTACATTTTGCTGGTTAAGCATAGATGACTGGATGGAAGAATTAGGATGATTGGGACGAGCTAATCCCGGTTCTGCCGTTACTGTTCCATAGTCGTATACCTTTCCATTTAAGTCTGTCATAATATTGCCATTGGCATCTCTTACATATACAGGATAAATAGGAGCCATCCCTTCAGTAAAACTTGATAGATCAGTATCATAAGACTCGGACAGGGACGCTGTATTAGAGTGGGTATAACTGACATTTGCACCATATTTCATCCAACTCTTTGCCTGATATGTACCTTTAAAACGGGTAGAATAACGTTCATAATTAGAGTTTGGAACAATTCCATCATCTTTTAAATAACCAAAAGAAGCATATAATTGCATCTTATCGGTTCCTCCGGAAACATTTACATTATATTCTTGGCGTAATGCAGAACTAAAGGCTTCGTCAACCCAGTTATCAGGATAAAGTGTATATTCATTAACCACTCTGCCAAGGGTAGCATTCGGGTTCAGTTTTCCATTCTTGCCGATAAGATATTCATTTTCCGGATAACTGTACACATTATAGACCAATCCACCATTTTCCTTCGTGTTTCCCACCATGTTCACATTAGCTTGGGCATAAGCGTCTTCTTCTGAAAGTCCCTTTACATATCTTAATTGATTATACAGAGCTTTATAATGTGCCTCATAATATTCACCCGGATCTTTGATATAATCATAATCAATTGTACCACGCGTATTCACACCCCATTTCGCACTAGCTGTTACAACTGCCTCACCGGCTTTTGCCTGCTTGGTAGTAATAATAATAACACCATTAGCACCACGTGCACCATATAGCGCATTTGATGCAGCGTCCTTCAAAACAGAGACCGATTCTACATCAGACGGATTAATATTGTTCCATCCTCCTTCATAAGGCATACCATCGACAATGATAAGCGGATCATTCTCTGCATTAATAGAACCAATACCACGAATAATCAATGTAGGGGCAGATCCCCCTGGCTGTCCCGATCCACTCGTCATCTGCAAACCTGCTACTTGCCCTGCAAGAGCCTGCACAACATTTGTTGTCTGCCTTTTAGTTAACTTATCTGCATTGACAACCGAAGCCGATCCAGTAAATGCAGATCTTTTGGCTGTACCATATGCCACTACCATGACTTCATCCATCAATTCGGATTCTGTAACCAATTCAACTTTGACAAATGGTTTAATGTCAACAGCCTGTGTCTTCATTCCAATAAATGAAACTACTATCTTCTTATCTGCCGGTTTAATATTATCCAAAATAAATTTTCCATCCACATCTGTTATTGTACCACGGGTAGTTCCCTGTATCAATACAGAGGCTCCTACTACCGGTGATCCATCTTCCCTAGAAAGAACAATCCCCGACATTTTAGTTACTTGAGCCGACAAATGGCCTATTACAACTAATAAGCACATTAGAAATAGAGCAATTCGTTTTCCCATACCGTTTAGATTTTTTTTATAGGTTTAAATATAACGGAAGCAAATATATTAAATACTATCAATAAATAAAAACTTTATTCACCTTTTTCTGCATATTTTTTTAAATAACATCTTCATAATGCAAAAATCACATAATAAACAGCTTGAAATTTAAACTTTATGATATATCCAAATTGTCCCTATAGACAAAACAATCAGTATCCATGGCTAGACTTAGTAATGGTGCCAAAGCAAAGACAATACAAAAATGGTATAACCATGTTGCACCGTTGATTTGCAGCACAATAATGTACTACATTATCATATAGCTGCATTCAAACCCGATTAATCTGTACAAGACGGCCAGTAAAGGTTCTATGAAAGAATACAAGGGACAGCGGTAGAGAGGGAATTATGCAATTTAAAATATTTCAGTAGTGAGAAAGGCTGACCAATCTTCATAAAAAAGGGACTGATTATCTCTAATCAGTCCCTTTTTTATAAAGTATTATTCATTCACCTCTCACGTAGTATTCTGACAGGAATCCACAAAAAAACGTTACTCACCTCTGGATATTTTACCTGATATTTATCAGTCAAGTCCTTAACAATCCTTGGACCACTATCTTGTACAGATGCATATTCAGCCAGTACGATTCCATCTTGTCGAGAATAAACTTTCCACTTAAAATAAGGAATACCTGTACCCCCAGTTCCGGCTACAGGCCTAGGTGACGGACCATCCAGAAGAACCTTGCCTTCAGCGTCATAAACCACAGTACGGTAAATTTCAGTTGGAGCCGCAAACCTGCTTTTCATTACGAAGCGACAATCGTTATTTTTCACAAATACATCGGTCACAATAGCAGCAGAGTCAGCAGGAGAAGCCCCACGGACAAAACACTCCTTCTGCCCGAACTCTTCATCGTATTCATAGATAAAAACATTCCCCCAAAGGTCTTCCGCATTCTTCACTATCACAGCAAAGCTGGATGAATTTCCTTTCGAATCCGTCACAGTAATGATTGTATTCCCTATCGCATTGCCTGTTACCAATACCATATGGCTACCTCCATCATTAGACTCTGTTACAGTAGCCACTTCTGTATTAGCAGATTTTGCCGTACAATCGCCTTTCCCACCTTGAATATTAACGCTACCGGACATTCCCGTATACACCACCAATGTATTATCCACTAGCCGCACTTGCTTTCCTGTCATAATATCACCTTCTACAATTTCATCTTGTGTAAAGTAAATGCCATCATCGCTGCAAGCTACCGCACCGAATGTAAAAAGGAGTAACCATAGACCCCATAATGCCTTTGTTTTCATACTGTTATAAGTTTTGTGTTCAATATTGTAAATGTAGAATCCGGAGAAAGACTGCGTGGATAATGAGATAATAATCAGATATGTCAGTCTGTTCAACGGAAAGCTGCAAATGGCATTTTTCACAACAGAGTTTTCGTTTCCTACTGCCACTACTACCACTATTTGCCTCATAACGCCGATCAGTAAAGGGGGTAAGCATGTGGTGGTAGTAGAATTTTAAAGAGCTAAAAAGGGATACTACCACCACCTTTTCTTCATTTTTTATCCATAGAATTGCAATTACATAATAAAATTCGTATATTTGTTCTTTCTTTGATGAAGAGCAACATATACTTCGGGAACTTGCACTATATAGGCGTGATGCTATGATCATACGGTTAAATGAGTTCAAAGATAAGGAACTTCAATCAGTTTCAAATAGTCGGAAATAGAGTTTCAACCTGTCGGAACTACAGTTGCGTCCTATTGAAACTACAGTTCCATACGGTTGGAACTAAAGTTTCAACCTTTTAAAACTCCTTGAAACTCCTTATCTGCGTGGCTAGCTTTCTGCTTGCGTGTCCGCACATATAGGTATGAATGTGCTCCGTTCACTAATAAATATAGATAATGAATATGGAAGATATAATAAATGCACGTTGCGGCTGGGCCGGAACAGATGAACTGTACATAAAATATCATGACGAAGAATGGGGCAAACCGGTTACCGATGACAAAACCCTGTTTGAGTTTTTGGTACTAGAGAGTGCCCAAGCAGGACTGACTTGGATTACTATCCTCCGCAAACGTGAAGGATACCGGGAAGCTTTCCATCATTTTGATGTGGAGAAAGTAGCGCAAATGACGCCGGAAGACGTTGAGCGATTGATGCAATTTGATGGAATCGTCAAGAACCGGCTAAAAATCAATAGCACAATCAGTAATGCAAGGCTGTTTATGGCTATTCAGAAAGAGTTCGGCAGTTTCTACAATTATACCTTGTCCTTTTTCCCCGACCGGCAACCTATCGTAAACCATTTCAAGACCTTGAGCCAGAGTCCCGCTACCTCTTCCGAGTCGGATGCAATGAGCAAGGACATGAAAAAGCGAGGCTTCAAGTTCTTCGGTTCAACCATCTGCTATGCCTTTTTGCAGGCAGCCGGCTTTGTGAATGATCATTTAGAAGACTGTTTCTGCAAAAAAACTCATTAAAAGTAGTGGTAGTACACTGTTTTTGAGCTCTAAAAAAGCTACCACCACCACATGGTCAAACCCTTCGCTGATCGGCGTTATGAGGCAAATAGTGGTAGTAGTGGCAGTAGGAAACGAAAACTCTGTTGTAGAAAAGTTTCCCTGAGTTCAAGCTTGAGCTGCATTTTTATTTACCGGGCTTCTTTTTATGAGTTATTTTCTTTATGTCTTCATCCAACTCTTTGATGCTGTTCAAATGTTCCACTTTCTTTTGGATTTCTTTATATTGAGTATATTCTTGACTTACTTTCTTCACCGCAAGCTCATGAGATATGCTACCAGCGCATTCCAATATTGTTTTTTCATTCATTGTAAGTACAAGCCTCAACTTTTCAATCCAATCTCTCATATACATAGGTTTATGTTGCAAGGCTTGCGATTCTGCGTAGGCAAGATATTGTTCTACTATCAGCTTCAGCACTCCTATTTCCTCTTCATTCAAGTAGTTTTTCCCAATAAGCACATCAGCCTTAGTTACTTTTCCCGGCTTTGAAGTGGAAGTAAGTCCCATCATAGGCAATGTAGCATTAGAACGATAGTATATGAGTTCCGCTGCTGTCTTTCCGCTTACGGCCCAAAGAAGTTTGTTTTGTACCTCTTTGTAAAATGCCAATGTCATTTCATCGGACGGATCGTAATCTATACTTGTGGCATAAATATCTTTCACCTGCTGATAAAAGACTCTCTCTGAAAGCCTTATTTGCCGGATTCTATCAAGAAGTTCCTTGAAATAATTCATAGAAGAACCAGTCGTAAACCTCTCATCGTTTAATGTAAATCCTTTGATGATATACTCCCTTAACCTTTGTGTCGCCCAAATACGAAATTGAGTGCCCTGATAGGATTTGACACGATAGCCAACAGATATGATAACATCTAAGTTGTAGTAGTTGGTTGGTTTAGTAGAAAAATCGGGATTTCCGATTTTCTTCATGCTGTCAGTTTCGAAAAGTTCACCTTCCTTATATACATTCAAAATATGTTCATTAATTGTAGAACGTGATTTCCCAAATAATTCGCTCATTTGGTCTATGGTCAACCATACGGTTTCCCCTTCAAATAGCACATCTACCTTAATGTTACCATCTTCTGACTTATATATTACTATTTCACTATTTCCCATGTCCATCCGGCTTTAATATTAATATTCTTTTCACAACACAACTACAATACTTCTTTATTTTTCAGTCTCATGCCATACTAGATTATAGTACAAACATAATCAATTATAACCTATTGCGTCAATGGACACAAGTTAAAGATCATGTCATACACCATCCTTTCTACCATGTTTCCTATAAGAAAAAGCAAAATGCCTGTAAGCAATTGAACTTACAGGCATTCCGTTATAACATCTTGTACTCGAAGCGGGACTTGAACCCGCACAGCCGCAATGGCCAAGGGATTTTAAGTCCCTCGTGTCTACCGATTCCACCATTCGAGCATCCTCGGAGTGAGAGAGCGGAAAACGAGACTCGAACTCGCGACCCTAACCTTGGCAAGGTTATGCTCTACCAACTGAGCTATTTCCGCGTTTTGTTTAACGGGTGCAAAGATAAGACGTTTTATAATATCCACCAAATTTTGCACCCATTTTTTTATTTACATTCGCAAGATTCCTTCTATTTCAGCCAATTCTTCATTCGTAAAGTCGGAATGATCTAATGCATGAAGGTTATCGGCAAGCTGTTTCACTGAACTGGCACCGATGATAACCGAAGTCATTCGCTCATCCTTCAGCACCCATGCCAATGCCATTTCTGCCAATGTCTGTCCACGGCGGGCGGCAATTTCATTCAAGCGACGGGCTTTTTCCACCTTTTCCTCTGTTACCTGATCCAGTTGCAGGAAGCCGGTGGAACGGGCAGCACGTGAATGTTCGGGGATGCCATTCAGATAGCGGTCGGTCAACAACCCTTGCGCCAATGGCGAGAAGGCGATGAAACCGGAACCATATTCGGCAGCAAGGGGAAGTGATTCCGCCTCTACTGCACGGTCGAACATGCTGTAACGGTACTGGCTGATAAGACAAGGGACACCGGCGGATTTCAGCATTTCATACGCCACCTTTGCCTGTGCAGGGGGATATTTGGAAATTCCCACATAGAGAGCCTTTCCTTGCTTTACAATATCAATCAAAGCCTGCATGGTTTCCTCCACAGGGGTCGTTTCATCATAACGGTGGCTATAGAATATGTCAAAATAGTCCAGACCCGTGCGACGAAGGCTTTGGTTGATGCTCGCCATCAGGTTTTTGCGCGAACTGTTACCTCCATAGGGACCTGCCCACATTTCATGTCCGGCTTTGGACGAAATAATCATCTCGTCACGGTATCCTCCGAAATTCTCTTTCAGGATTTTGCCGAAGTTTGTTTCAGCACTTCCGGGAATGGGACCATAGTTGTTTGCCAAGTCGAAATGGGTCACACCATTGTCGAAAGCATACTTTATCATATCGGTTGCTACACCAAAATCGTCCACACTACCGAAGTTGTGCCACAATCCCAAAGAGATGCGGGGCAAAAGTAACCCACTGTTTCCGCAGTATTTATACTGCATCTTGTCATAGCGATCTGCTGAAGGTTGATATCCCATAATATTGCGTTTAAAATTGTTTTATCTATCCAAAAGGGCTTTCTCTGCCTGTTCCATTACGGAGAAGTTGAAACCGTCCACCACTTGTTGCATCAGTATTTCAATCTTATCATTACACAGGTTGCCTATACTGCCTTCGTGCGTATGGTTCACCTGCTTGTTGTGCGTAAACTTGCCTGCTTCGATGTCCAGGCCTACTTTCTTGTAGGCATCGCGGAACGGCATTCCTTCGGATGCCAGGCGGTTCACTTCTTCCACACTGAAGATATAAAGATAACGGTCATCATCCAGGATATGTTCGTTGATTTTGATCTTATCCATAATATAGGTAGCCATCTGCAAGCAATCTTTTAATTCTTGGAAAGCAGGCAGGAATACCTCTTTGATAATCTGCAAATCGCGGAAATATCCCGAAGGCAGATTATTCATTATCATCATGATTTGCTGGGGCAATGCCTGTATCTTGTTGCATTTTGCACGGGTCAACTCAAATACGTCGGGGTTCTTTTTATGCGGCATGATGCTGGAACCGGTAGTACATTCATCCGGCAGCTTCACAAAACCGAAGTTCTGGCTACTGAACATACAAGCGTCAAATGCCATCTTGGAAACCGTTCCGGCAATGGAAGCGAGGGCGAAAGCTACGTTGCGTTCCATCTTGCCGCGTCCCATCTGCGCATACACCACATTGTAGTTCATGGAATCGAATCCCAACAGGCGGGTAGTCATTTCGCGATCCAGCGGGAAGGAGGAACCATAACCGGCAGCAGAACCCAGCGGATTGCGGTTGCACATCTTAAAGGCGGCCTGCAAGAACATCATATCATCCACCAAGCTCTCGGCGTACGCGCCAAACCATAGTCCGAATGAAGAAGGCATGGCTATTTGCAAGTGAGTATATCCCGGCATCAACACGTCTTTATATTTGTTGCTTTGGGAAATCAGTACATGGAAAAGTTGCTCCACCGCTTCTGCCACTTCTTTCAGTTCCGTACGGGTAAAGAGCTTCAAGTCCACCAATACCTGGTCGTTGCGCGAGCGTCCGCTATGGATTTTCTTTCCCACATCCCCCAGTTTGCGAGTCAACATCAACTCCACTTGGGAATGCACGTCTTCAATGCCGTCTTCTATTACAAATTCACCTTTCCGGGCAGAGGCGTAGATATTCTTCAACTCTGCCAGCAATACTTCAAGTTCATCGGCCGTGAGCAGACCGATACTTTGCAACATGGTGATATGGGCCATGGAGCCCAACACATCGTGTTTTGCCAGATAAAGATCCATTTCACGGTCACGTCCCACGGTAAAACGATCAATTTCTTCATTTACCCGAACGCTTTTTTCCCAAAGTTTCTGTGCCATATCTTTCTTTATTATTAATAAGGAATCACTGATAACATTTCGGCCAATTTATCCACGCCGTCTTGCAACGGTTTGGAAACCATGGCCTTCATAAACATATTCACTTCTGCACGAATCGTTACTTTCAGCTTTGCCTGTTCTGCATCTACCGGCAGAATCTGTATCCACAGGTTCATGGGCACGGGAGATTTCTCGCTTTCAAACTTGATGCATTTATAAGGTTCACGCTCTATAATGCGCAACGTGATGCTCACTCCCTGTACGGTAAAGCTCATTGTATCGCTATCAAATGCCAAACCCTGCACCTTATCGGCCAGTTTATCGCGAACTGATTCCAGGTTACTTAAATCCGATAATTTGTTAAACACCCGTTCCTGGCTATAAGGAACAAACTTCACACTACTCTCAAATTGTGCCATAATACTTCTCTCTTATAAAACACAAAAAGAACAATTCGGGAATCTGACGAAACCCCCGAATAGTTCTCTCCATAATGTATTTATCTTAAAATAATTACTTATTTTCCTGCTTCCCAATGGGCTGGATCTTTTCTCCAGCTATCCAAAACGGGCACATCTTCTTCGCTGATGTATCCTGTTTTCAAAGCTGCTTCCAGTACGGCTTCATAATTAGTCAGAGTAACCAGATTCACTTTTGCTTCCTTGAACGACTCAATAGCCACCGGGAAACCATAAGTAAATGCTGCAACCATTCCGATTACTTCACATCCGTCGCGACGGATAGCTTCAACAGCCTTCAAGCTGCTGCCGCCAGTTGAGATCAGGTCTTCAATAACTACGACTTTCATACCAGGACGAAGCTCACCTTCAATCAGGTTTTCCAAGCCATGGTCTTTCGGAGTAGAACGAACATACACAAACGGAAGGTTCAATTCTTCTGCCACCAAAGCTCCTTGAGGGATAGCACCCGTTGCCACACCGGCAATAGCATCTACCTGGCCGAATTTCTCCAAAACGATGCGGCTAATCTCAAGTTTCACAAAATTACGAAGAGAAGGATACGAAAGAGTCTTGCGGTTATCACAATAGAAAGGCGATTTCCAACCGGAAGCCCAAGTAAAAGGATTAGCCGGCTGCAACTTGATAGCCTTAATCTTCAGTAATTTCTCTGCGAATAATTTCTCTAAAGTCTTCATAACTTAAACTATATCTGATAAATGTTTTGCAAAAATATAGAAATGAATTGAGATAACGAAAAATCGAACAAGGTATTTTCAGAAAAAAATTGTTATTGTTATCAAGAATCCCCTGCCAGAGCCAGTGTAAGCACGCTGATACGGAGTCCGGGGACAGCACGTAGTGCATCGGCGCAAGATACGATGGTGACACCCGTAGTCAATACATCATCTACCAGCAAAACATGTTTATTCTCTAGCTGCTCCGGAAAAGAACAGACAAATAGATCTTGTACATTCTCCCATCTTTCATACTGCCCTTTACGGGTTTGAGTCTCTGTATATCTGCTCCTTACCATAATGCCGGGATGTACGGGAATACCTGTCACCGCTGAGATTCCTTGTGCCAGGCATCCGCTTTGGTTATATCCGCGCTGGCGTTCCCGGCGCCTATGAAGGGGGACCGGAATAATCAGATCAATTCCTTCAAAGAAACGGGAAGGCATTAACTCGGCAGCCATCGTACGTCCCATTATTTCTCCCACCTCTTTATTATTATGGTATTTCAGTTCGTACAGCAATTGCCTTACATCACCTCCTTTTGCATAATATAAATAAGAAGTGGCCCGCTCTACCGGAAATTTCCCCCAGAAATTACATTCCACTGGATTATCTTTCTGCAAATGAAATCCGGTACGGGGAAGTCCTGACAGGCAATTAAGGCAAAGCATTCTTTCTCCGTGTGATAACCGGTTTCCACAAATCAGGCAGCAACGCGGGAAAAAGAGCTCCCAAAGATCAGTCCGGATAGACATCATCACAATCAACCTGTTTCACACACCGAAGGATAGCCTCCATTTCAAAGCCCCTTCCCACAGCAAAGCGAATCAGTTTTCCGTTCCGTTCATATTCGGTACGCGTCTTTATACTTTTCTTTTTCTGTTCAATCAATTTGGATAGGATTTCCATATATTCCTGTTCGTCTATTTCTTCCATCCCTATATTGATAAGGTCTGCCGGAATCTTTTTCAACCGCAATGCCTGATTGATCTTGATCTTTCCCCATTGGTTGAAACGGTATTTATCACGGATAAATGCGATACAGAAGCGTTGTTGGTCAATATATCTTTCATTGACCAAGTGACTGATTACTTTTTCTGTTATGTCCGGGGTTGCCCCCCACTGTTCCAGTTTGGCTTCCACATCCGCTATGCAACGCTCGGTCGAAGAACAATAGGCTTCAGCCTTGTACTTCGCTTCGTTTTCACTACATTCTCCTTTCATCTCTCCGCTTTTACCATTCTATCGTTTTGTGAAATATCTTTTCTCAATTCTATTTCCCGGTATCCCAGTTCCACGAGCATATCCACGGTCTGTTTTCCATAAGCCCTGTTTATCTCGAAGTAAAGTTTCCCATTCGGAGCCAGCATTTCCATTCCCAGTTCAGCAATCTTGCGATAGAACAAAAGGGGGCTGTCATCCGGAACAAAAAGTGCCACATCGGGTTCCCAATCCAAGACATTGGCTTCCATCTCCGCTTTTTCCTTTTCGGTAATATAAGGAGGATTACTTACGATCACATCAAACTGTTCACCCGAAGGCTCAAATCTCAGCACATCTTTTTGTTCCAATTTCACCCCCACACCATTCCGCAGGCAATTACGGGCGGCTACCTGCAAAGCGTCTTCCGAAACGTCCCATGCAGTCACCTCGGCTTTCTCCATATGCTTTGCCAGGGAGATGGCGATGCAACCGCTCCCGGTACCAACATCCAATATACGCGTCTGGCGATCCTTATATTCTTGTATGATCCAATTTACCAGTTCTCCCGTTTCGGGACGGGGAATCAACACATGCCGGTTCACCTCGAAGGGTAAGCCGAAAAATTCTTCTTCACCTATTATATATTGAATAGGCTCATATTTTTGCAAACGAAGAAGAATATCCTCTAATTGCTTCTGTTCATTCGATGAAAAACAATTATCTTTGCCTGCATATAATTCGATAACAGACATGCCAAAGACTTGTGTCAGCAGCAGTTTAGCCATGGATAGAATCTCGGAATCGGGATAATATCCATGCAAAGTTTGCTTTATATAATATACAATAGGGTTCATACTGTCATTAAATTGTATGCAAAAGTAGAAATTAAAACAAGACCGTTATGACAAAAGACGAAAAATATATTTCCCGCTGCCTGCAACTGGCACGCAACGGACTTTGCAATACAGCACCCAATCCGATGGTGGGTGCCGTCATCGTTCATCACGATACCATTATAGGAGAAGGATACCACATCCGATGCGGGGAAGCACATGCAGAGGTCAATGCCATACGCTCCGTCAAGGATGAAAGCTTGCTGAAAGAATCCACTGTTTATGTGAGCCTGGAACCCTGTTCACACCATGGGAAGACGCCTCCCTGTGCCGATTTAATTATAGAAAAAGGCATTCCCAGAGTAGTGGTAGGCTGCATGGATCCCTTTTCATTGGTAGCCGGGAGAGGTATTGAAAAGCTGCGCAAAGCAGGCATAGAGGTTACCGTGGGAGTATTGGAGGAAGAATGCCGCCACCTGATCCGCCGCTTCATTACTTTCAATACCCACCAACGCCCATATATCACCTTGAAATGGGCGGAATCAGCAGACGGATTCATAGATACAAAACGCACGGGAGGCAATCCGGTCATTCTATCCAGTCCACTGACCGCCATGCTGGCACACAAAAAACGCGCCGAGCATGATGCGATATTGGTAGGCCGCCGCACAGCGTTATTGGACAATCCGTCCTTATCCACCCGGAACTGGTATGGTAAAAATCCCATCCGCCTGGTGATAGACAAAGACTTAACTCTGCCCAAGGACCTCCATGTATTTGATGGAAAGATAAGAACACTGGTATTTACCCGAAAAGCCGCTTCACAGCCCAATCCACTGACCGAATACATTCTGTTGGACTTTGACCGGGATATATTACCACAAATATTCGAAGTACTGTATCAAAACAAAATCCAGTCACTTCTGGTAGAAGGCGGAAGTATTTTGTTACAAGCCTTTATCGATTCCGGGCTTTGGGACGAGATCTACATTGAAAGAACCCCACTCCTTCTGAATGATGGAGTCCAAGCCCCATCTGTTCCGCGAAAATGCTTTAAATTAAATGAAATACACTTTGAAAGAGAAATATCGCATATATCCCATGCTACGGATTCATAGACAAAATGCGCCTGAATAACAGAAAAAAAGGGAAAGTTTATCTATAAATTAATATAAAACTTGTCCCAAAACTTCTGTATAGCAAAAAATCTTCCTACTTTTGCGACTTGTAACAAAAGACTCATTTGCAAATGAAAATAAAGTTTTTGACTGTCATCACAAGTCTGCTTGCAGCAGCTTTTATGATTACATCTTGCTTGGACAACGACAATGAAGAGATTGAATACAGTCCCAATTCAAGCATTACCGCTTTTTCTATTAATAATATTGAAACTAAGTATCTCTCTGAAGTTAATGGAAAAGACACCACTCTAACCGCCACTGTTGTCGGCAAGAACTATCCTTTCGCCATTGACCAGCTACAGAGGACTATATGGAATGTAGACTCCCTGCCGGTGGGCACGGACATCAGCAAAGTAGTGGTTGAGATTACAGCAGACACCCCGTGGCTCGTTATTGCAGCCGAAGACAAAGATACAGTGTGGACTTCCACCGACTCTTTGAACTTTGAAAACCCCGTCAAATTCAAGGTTGTGGCATACAACGGAACATACGGTCCTGCCTATACCGCCAAAATCAACGTGCATCAACAAGTGCCCGATTCTTTGCAATGGTCACACATAGGCAACGGCTTTAACACCAGTATAGAAGCCCAAAAGGCTGTTACTCTGGATGACAAGATCTATGTATTTACCCAACAAGGATCAAAAGTAGCCCTGACTACTACCGACATTAACAGCGGAAAGAGTTGGACAGAACTTCAGACATTAAATCTCCCTGATCATGCAGACTATTCTTCGGTTATGGTATGGGGAAGTAATCTCTATATTCTTGCCGGAGAAGAATTATACCGCTCAACAAACGGAACAGAATGGAGCAAGGTAAATACGGATGCGAAGTTCAGCCGATTGATAGCTAATGTACATTCCGACAAAAATAAAAAGCTATACGCCATTAATGCGGAAAACCATTTTATGGAAAGTGGAGACGGCATTACATGGAAAGTAAATGAAGAAGTACCTGCTAATTTCCCCCAGTCTCATCTGTCTTATGCCGCTTATCCATTGATGACCAATACATCTATAGACTATCTGGCAGTAATGGGCGATAACAGTATTCCTACGGACACAGCCACTATAGTATGGGCAAAACTGACCACCGAGAACACATGGGGAGATTATCCCATCATGGAAAACGAAAGCAAATATTGCCCCAAACTGGCTAATATATCTATGATTTATTACAATGAACTGCTATATGCTTTCGGAGGACCGGGAAAGAGTTATGGCAAAGATATTCCGGCATTCAGCAAGTTCTATGTATCCAAGGATCAAGGCGTAAGCTGGACTCCGGTATCACAATATCTGTTCTTCCCCGAAGAATTTACCGATTTATATAATCAAGCCAAAGGCAATTACTCCTTCGTTGTGGATAAAAACAATTTCCTGTGGATTATATGGAGTAAAAGCGGACAAGTATGGAGAGGACGGATCAACAAGATGGGATTCCTCAAAAAAGATTAGAGACAAAGAGTCATAAAAAATAATGCGACATGCTATATAGAGAGCAAATAGATAAGAGCCGTATTCCCGCCCATATAGCCATTATAATGGATGGCAATGGAAGATGGGCCAAGCAACGTGGACAGGCTCGGAGCTTCGGACATCAAGCCGGAGCCGAGATAGTACATGTCATTGCGGAGGAAGCGGCCCGATTAGGCGTCAAATACTTGACGCTATATACTTTTTCTACGGAAAACTGGAGTCGGCCGGTAGATGAAGTAGCTGCTCTGATGAGTCTGCTGATGGACTCTATTGAAGAAGAAACTTTCATGAAGAACAATATCAGTTTCCGTATCATCGGTGATACGCAGAAACTGCCGGCAGAAGTATTGGACAGACTGAACCAATGCATAGAACATACATCTGCCAACACAGGCATGTGCCTGGTTCTTGCCTTGAGTTACTCATCCAAATGGGAGATAACGGAGGCAACGAAGCAAATAGCCACAAAGGTCAAAAATGGTGAATTGGCTATTGAAGACATTGATGACAACTTAATAAGTGCACATCTAAGCACAAACCATATGCCCGACCCGGATCTGCTGATACGAACCGGAGGAGAAATACGCCTGAGCAATTATCTGCTTTGGCAATGCGCTTATTCAGAATTATACTTTTGCGAAACTTTCTGGCCGGATTTCCGTGAAGAAGAGTTTTGCAAAGCCATTTATGATTATCAGAAGAGAGAACGCCGTTTCGGCAAAACCAGTGAACAAATATAAAGTTAGATAAAATGCTATATCGTATTTCACTTATACTGTTAACACTTACGTGCCTGTTTTGTTTTTCAACCGGCAGTTATGCCCAGGAGGCAAATGTAGAAGAAAACGACACCCCTGTGATACTTTACTCCGGAACGCCTAAAAAATATGAAATAGGCGGCATAAAAGTAGAAGGTGTAAAAAACTATGAAGACTATGTATTGATCGGGCTTTCGGGGCTTTCCGTAGGACAGACCATTACTGTTCCCGGCGATGACATTACCACCGCCGTGAAACGTTATTGGCGTCACGGATTATTCTCGGATGTGCAAATCATAGCCGAGAAGATCGTTGATAACAAGATATATCTGAAAATTATTCTGGCACAGCGTCCCCGTATTGCTGATATACGCTATCATGGAGTAAAGAAAAGTGAGCGCGAAGATTTGGAAGCCAAACTGGGACTTGTAAAGGGCAGCCAAATCACTCCGAACCTGATAGACCGCGCCAAGATCCTGATCAAGAAGCACTTTGACGAAAAAGGATTCAAGAATGCCGAAGTTACCATCGTGGAACGCGACCTTGCCGATAACAAAGAGCAGGTGGATGTAGATGTGATGATTGACAAGAAAGAAAAGGTAAAAGTACACCAGATTACGATTGACGGCAACAGCGTATTGAGCGATAAGAAGCTGAAACGCGTCATGAAGAAGACAAACGAGAAGAACAAACTCGCCAATATCTTCCGTACCAAGAAATTCATTGAAGAAAAATACGAAGAAGACAAACAGCATATCATTGACAAGTATAACGAACTGGGTTATCGTGACGCACAGATCGTAGTGGACAGTATCAGCCCATACGACGACCGTACCGTCGATGTATATATGAAAATTGAAGAAGGTGATAAGTACTACTTGCGTAACGTAACATGGGTAGGTAACACGATCTATGCTTCCGACTGGCTGAATGAACAACTCCGCATGAAGAAAGGAGACGTTTACAATCAGAAATTAATGACTGAACGTTTGACCGGAGATGAAGACGCCATCGGTAACTTCTATTATAATAAAGGTTATGTATTCTATAATCTGGATCCGGTAGAAGTCAACATTGACGGTGACTCCATTGATTTGGAAATGCGTATCATGGAAGGACCGCAGGCAAGTATCAACAAGGTTCGTATCAATGGTAACGACCGTTTGTATGAAAACGTAGTACGCCGTGAGTTGAGAACCAAACCGGGCGACTTGTTCAGTAAGGAAGCTCTGGAACGTTCTTACCGTGAAATAGCCCAGATGGGACACTTCAACCCTGAAAACATTCAGCCGGATGTACAGCCGGATCCCACTAACGGTACGGTAGACATTAACTGGAATCTGGAATCCAAAGCCAATGACCAGGTGGAATTCTCGGCAGGTTGGGGACAGACAGGTGTCATCGGAAAATTAAGTTTGAAGTTTACGAACTTCTCTATGGCCAATTTGTTCCACAAGAGTGATAACTATCGCGGTTTCTTGCCGCAAGGTGACGGACAGACATTGACCGTGAGCGGACAGACCAACGGTAGTTACTACCAATCATATAGCGTATCGTTCTTTGACCCTTGGTTTGGTGGCAAACGCCCGAATTCATTCTCTGTATCGGCATTCTATTCTATACAGACAGACATCAGCAGTAACTATTATAACTCTGCTTATATGAATAATTACTATAATTATTACAGCGGATATGGTAACTACTACGGTGGATATAACAACAATTATGAGTCTTATTACGACCCTGATAAGTCAATCCAGATGTTTGGTGCATCTATCGGTTGGGGTAAGCGTTTGAGATGGCCGGATGACTACTTCACATTGTCAGCCGAACTTTCTTACCAGCGCTTTATCCTGAAAGATTGGAGTTACCTGTATATTAAGTTGAACAACGGAGAATATATGTCAACAGGTAACTGTAACAATCTTAGCTTGAACCTGACTTTGGCGCGTAACTCTACGGACAATCCGATTTTCCCGCGCCGTGGTTCTGAGTTCTCTGCTTCTGTACAGTTGACTCCGCCGTATTCATTGTTCAGCAAAAAAGACTATTCCGTATACGGAAAAGACGATTATGATGAAGCAGCCAGCATGTTCAACTGGATTGAATACCATAAGTGGAAGTTCAAAGCCAAAACTTATACGGCTCTTACCGGTGGTCAGAAATGTCCGGTTATCATGACCCGTGCAGAGTTTGGTTTGTTGGGACACTATAATAAGTATAAGAAGTCACCGTTTGAAACCTTCTATATGGGTGGTGACGGTATGACCGGATATAGCACCAGCTATGCTTCTGAAACCATTGCATTGCGTGGTTATGAAAACGGTTCATTGACTCCTTATGGTAGTGAAGGTTATGCTTACATGCGCTTAGGAGCAGAATTGAGATACCCGCTTATGCTGGAAAACTCAACCAGTATTTACGCTTTAAGTTTCGTAGAAGCTGGTAACGCATGGACAGAAGTAGGTAAGTTTAATCCGTTCCAGTTGAAACGTTCAGCCGGTGTGGGTGTCCGTATCTTCCTGCCGATGATTGGTATGATGGGTATTGACTGGGCTTACGGTTTCGATAAGATAAACGGTTCCAGCCAGTATAGTGGAAGCCAGTTCCACTTTATCCTGGGACAAGAATTCTAACAACAACTAAAAACAAAGTGATTATGAAAAAGGCTATTCTATTATCTCTATTGTTTGTGGCTTGTGCATTCACAGCCAGCGCTCAAAAGTTTGCCTTAATTGATATGGAGTATATTTTAAAGAATATTCCTGCATATGAACAGGCAAATAACCAACTGAATCAGGCTTCACAGCAATACCAAAGTGAAGTGGAAGCGAAAGCTAAAGAAGCGGAAGCACTTTATAAAGAATATCAGAAAGCCTCAGCTTCTCTATCTGCTACACAGAAAACGCAGAGAGAAGATGCCATTGTTGCAAAAGAAAAAGAGGCAGCCGAACTAAGAAAGAAATACTTCGGCCCTGAAGGAGAAATGGCAAAGATACAAGAAGAATTGGTCGCTCCTATTCAAGACAAGATTTATGAAGCAGTGAAGCAGATTGCAGAGCAAAAAGGATATGCAGTGGTAGTGGACAGAGGTTCTGCCCAAAGTATTATTTTCGCATCTCCAAGCATTGATATAAGCAATGAAGTGCTCTCAAGATTAGGATATTCAAATTAATTTCCTACATTTGCAACCGATAATCCAATTTTGCAATAACTAATAAAAAATAGAACTATGTTGAAGAAAATTGCTTTAGTACTTTTACTTATCGTTCCGATGAGTGTATTCGCCCAGAAATTCGGGCATCTTAAATCTGCGGATGTACTTACTGTTATGCCGGAATTCACAAAGGCACAAACAGACATCCAGGCTATGCAGAAACAGTATGAGGATGAAATGAAACGCGCTACTGATGAATTAACAAAAAAATATACGGAATACCAGCAGGAACAAGCCAATCTTCCTAAAAACATTCAGGAAAGACGCCAGAAAGAACTGCAAGAATTACAGGAAAAAGGAATGCAGTTCCAGCAGGATGCTCAACAGCAATTGCAAAAGTCATACGCTGACATGATGGAACCGATTTACAAAAAGATTGAAGATGCTATCAAGGCAGTAGGCCAGGAAGGTGGCTATACTTATATCTTCGACTTGAACAGAACAGAAATTCCTTACATCAACGAAGCACAGTCTACAGATGTAACTGCTGCCGTAAAGTCTAAAGTAGGAATTAAATAATAAAACAAAAGACCTTTTAAGGCACGGATTACACAGATTTCACGGAATGCATGCCGTGATCATCCGTGTAATCCGTGCCTTTTTTATTATACATCTACCATTATGAACCCATCCACTTCCCTTTCAACCGGTGCTATCGGCGTATTCGATTCCGGATATGGCGGTCTGACGATCTTGGAAAAGATACGCGAAGCCATGCCCGAATACGATTATATCTATTTGGGAGATAATGCCCGCACTCCATACGGGACTCGATCTTTTGAGGTAGTCTACGAATTTACCTTGCAGGCTGTAGACAAATTGTTTGAAATGGGTTGCCCTATGGTCATACTGGCATGTAACACAGCATCAGCAAAAGCACTGCGTACCATTCAGCAGATCAATCTGCCCGTAATAGATCCCACTCGCAGGGTGCTTGGCGTGATACGCCCTACAGCCGAGTGTATAGGTAATATTACCCAAAGCAGGCATGTAGGCATACTGGCTACTGCGGGAACTATCAAATCTGAATCTTATCCACTGGAGATACATAAATTATCCCCCGATATTATTGTCACGGGAGAAGCCTGTCCGCTATGGGTTCCTTTGGTAGAAAACAATGAATTCGGATCCGAAGGTGCAGATTATTTTGTGAAGCAGCACATCAATCGCCTGCTGGAAAAAGATCCCGAAATAGATACCATTATCTTGGGATGTACTCATTATCCATTATTAATGGATAAAATAAGGCAATTCACTCCCGACCATATACGTATCGTTGCACAAGGAGAATATGTAGCCCAAAGCCTGCGGAATTATTTAAGCCGCCATCCGGAGATGGATGCACGCTGCACCCAAGGAGGAAACTGCCGCTTCCTGACTACCGAAAGCAAAAGCAAGTTTGAGGAGTCAGCCTCTATCTTTCTGCGCCAAGAAGAAATGCAGGTGGAAAGTATTGCATTGGAATAACATTTCCTCCGCTTATCTGTTATATACGCTATGTATTATAACCCTTAACTCACGAAGATATGTACACAAATAAAGTAAAGAAAATAGCTGCGATACACGATTTATCGGGTGCAGGACGGGTATCGCTCACTGTGGTGATTCCCATTCTCTCATCTATGGGATTTCAGGTCTGCCCCTTGCCTACTGCCGTATTGTCCAGCCACACCCAGTATCCGCATTTCTCTTTCCTCGATCTGACGGATGAAATGCCCAAGATCATTGCCGAATGGAAGCAACTTGGAGTACAATTCGATGCCATCTATACCGGATACCTCGGTTCTCCCCGCCAGATACAGATTGTATCAAAGTTCATTGATGATTTCCGACAGCCGGACAGCCTTGTCGTAATAGACCCCGTATTGGGGGATAACGGCAAACTATATACTAATTTTGACGAGCAAATGATCCTTGAGATGCGGCATCTTATCCGAAAGGCGGATGTCATTACTCCGAATATGACTGAATTATTCTATCTGCTGGATAAGCCCTATAAAGCGGAAAACACGGACGAGGAACTAAAAGCATATTTGCACGAGATGTCTGAGCAAGGCCCCGGAACCGTTATCATAACCAGTGTCCCTGTGCAGGGAGATCCGCACAAAACCTCTGTATATGCTTACAACAGACAGGGAAAGCGTTACTGGAAAGTCACCTGCCCTTATCTGCCCGCACACTATCCGGGAACAGGAGATACATTTACCAGTGTCATCACCGGTTCATTGATGCAAGGGGATAGTCTTCCTATCGCTCTAGACCGTGCTACACAATTTATCCTGCAAGGTATCCGTGCCACTTTTGGTTATGAATATGATAATCGGGAAGGCATTTTGCTGGAAAAGGTATTGCATAATCTGGATATGCCTATTCAGATAAGTAGTTACGAACTGATTTAGATAATCATAGAAGGCTGTTAAAACAAAAATTGGCTATCATTTTGCTGTAGGGGCAGATTGAATCTGCCCGATAGTAGTTTGCTTTGTGCTTTAGGGCGGATTCAATCCGCCCCTACGGTGAACAATTTGATAGCTGTTTTAGAGTTTTGACACATTCCGTATTGTCCTTTTATATCAAGCTCTTTTCGTTTTTATAAAATCTATTTTGAAAGTAACCTGCGGCTCAGATAACGCACCGGATACCACACTGAAAGAAAGCCTACCACCAGTACCGTGATAAAGACTAAAACAATATCCCATGCATGAACGCTGACCGGATAAGCATCTACCACAAAATTACCACCGGAAGCGCCGCCTAAAGAAAGCAAACCAAATTCCTGCTGGATGAAACACAACGCCAACCCCAGCACTACCCCTATCACCGCACCAATCAGTGAAATCATGCGTCCTTCAAATAAGAAGATACGCGTTATCAGCTTATCATCCGCCCCTAAATTGCGTAACGTAACCACATCCGCTCTCTTATCAATGATCAACATAGAGAGTGAACCTATGACATTGAAACAGGCAATCATCAGGATAAAGGTAAGGAAGATGTAAGAAATCAGCTTCTCTATTTCCATAATGCGGAATGTATCCGCCTGTTGTTCATACCGATCCTGCACACGGAAGCCATCACCTAGCATCTTCTGTATCTTCGCCTTAACAGCACTGACATCCGCATCCGGCTTCAATTTCAGCTCTACCGAACTGACCTCGGTATCATACTGAAACAACCGGCGGGCAAATTGCAGAGAGGTGAGAATGTAAGAAGAATCATATTTCTGCTGGTTCACGGCAAAGACCAATCCGGTGGAATGGAGATTGGCAAAAGTAAAACTGGAAGCAGGATTAGCCATGTTCACTTTAGCTCCGCGTTTAGGTGCATAAATCTGTAACGGGTCAAGGAACTTAATTCCGGTCCCAAGAATAGAAACCAATTCTATCCCCGGAATGGCATAATCTGCCACTTCATCGTGTAGCACGAACTGTCCTCTGCCGAAAAGGATACTATCAATAGCCGTTAAGTCCTCAAAATTATCTTCTATCCCCTTGATTACAGCCATGGTCTGCCGATCCTTGTACTGCACCATCGCATTTTCTTCCAAAGATTCAGAGAAGACAGCCACTTCCGGAAGTTGGCGCAAAGCCTCTATACGCTCATCCTGACCATCGAAGACCTTGCCTGTGGTGGCAGTAATCTTCAATTCCGGATCAAAAGCCGTAAAGAAAGTTGCCACCAAGTCCTGAAAGCCATTGAATACAGACAAAGTGCATACCAATGCCAACGTAGCCAAAGCTACTCCGCAAACGGAGATGGCCGAAATAACATTGATGGCATTGTGCGACTTCTTAGAGAAAAGGTAGCGCTTTGCTATATAAAAGGGGAAGTTCACCGTTGGTTATTTTTTCAACAGTTCGTCTATACGTTCAGCATAATCCAACGAATCGTCCACAAAGAACTTCAGTTCGGGAATGATGCGTAACTGATGGCGTACACGCGTTCCCAGTTCATAGCGGATAGACTTCATGTTATCATTGATATTCTTCACAATCTCCTGGCTCTTTTCAGAAGGGAATACACTGAGGTACACACGGGCTATACTCATATCCGGACTGATGCGGACTGCACTTACCGATACCAATATGCCCTTCATTTCTTTTGTCTGGAGCAGAAAAATCTCACTTAATTCTTTCTGAATCAAACGAGAGATCTTATTTTGTCTGGTCGTTTCCATAATTACTTTTTTTATTTCTTTCTTATTATCGTCAGCCCGTCACGCAAGGGAAGAATTACTTTTTCCACACGCTCGTCGGCTGCCACTAAATCATTAAATTTCTTTATACCGATGGTTTGGAGATCCGTGTGATGCGGTTCTTCCAGCACATGTCCGTCCCATAAAGTATTATCAGCAATGATATATCCACCGGGGGACAACATGCCCAACACCATCTCATAATATTCTATATACTTCCGCTTGTCACCGTCTACAAACGCCAAATCAAAAGTAATGTTCATCCCGGGAAGCAACTTCAACGCATCACCTATATAGAATCTGATCTTATCTGCATAAGGCGAACCCTCCAGCCATGGACGTGTAAAATCTTCCTGCTCATCATTTATCTCAAACGTATGCAGCATGCCTCCTTCTTCCAGCCCTTCGGCAAGGCAAAGTGCAGAGTAACCGCTATATGTCCCGATTTCCAATATCTGCCGGGGGCGTATCATCTGCACAAACATTTTAAGCATACGCCCCTGCAAATGCCCGGAAGCCATGCGGGGACGTAACAGTTTGACGTGCGTATCGCGATAAAGAGCCTTCAGATAGTCGCTTTCCGCATCAATATGCTGAAGGATATATTCGTCAATAGCATCCGTTTCTTTCATTCCTTATTGATTATAAGTAACGGTTACGGTTGGGCAACACATAGTCCATGGCATACTTCAGCACATCTCCTACTACGTTGATTTCGAGGAATGAAGTCTGTGTTCCCTGCTTGCCACTACTCAGGTAAGCTACCATATCGCTTTCGCACAACACGCCGTCATCCAGCAGTTTGCGCAATGCTGCGAAATAGTAAGCCTGTCCATTCGCCTTTTCGGGCATGTAGATAGCTTCTACACCGTATGACAATGCCAGGTGGCGCATGGTCTTTTCCTTATAACAAATAGCCAATACCGGATATTTGCCACGGAAAGCGGCAATATTCCGTGCCGTGCGTCCGCTGAAGCTATCCGTAATGATAGCACGGATATCCAGTTTGCTGGTAGATTTCACAGCCTGCTTAGCCAAGAATGCAGTCACATCGTTTGAATGATCGTCCAAAGGAATGCGGATGTCATTCTCGGACATTTTATCTTTTTCGGCCTGTGCAGCGATTTTGGTCATGGTCTTCACTGCTTCCACCGGATACTTGCCATAAGCGGTTTCGCCACTCAACATCAATGCATCGGTACGATAGTAAATGGCATTTGCAATATCGGTAACTTCCGCACGGGTAGGACGAGGATTGTTAATCATGGTGTGCAGCATTTGGGTAGCCACGATCACCGGCTTCTTAGCCAGGATACACTTACGGATCAACATACGCTGAATGCCCGGAATACGTTCCTGCGGCACTTCGATGCCCAAGTCGCCACGAGCAACCATTACGCCGTCTGCCACTTCCAGAATTTCATCAATATTATCAACGCCTTCCTGATTCTCAATCTTAGCAACAATTCTGATGTCACTGCCATAAGCATCTAAGATCTGGCGGATATCCAATACATCCTGCTTGCTTCTTACGAAAGAGTGGGCAATGTAATCGATATCTTTTTCGATAGCATATAATATGTTGTTACGGTCTTTCTCGGTCAACGAAGGAAGATTGATACGCACACCGGGTACATTCACACTCTTACGGTTGCCCAGAGTAGCTTCGTTCTGCACTTCGCACAGCAGGTAATCATCGGTTTTCTCCACCACTCGCAGTTCCAGGTCACCATCATCAATCAAAATGTCACCATCTACCTGAAGATCGTGCACAAAACCGGGATAAGATACAGCAATGCATTCACGAGTCGTTTCCTGATCCGGATTACCTACAATCTTTACACGGTCTCCAATCTTAAAAGGAATAGGTTCGCCATTGGCTAGTGAAGTAGTACGCACTTCGGGGCCTTTGGTATCCATCAATATGGCAATGCGGTTAGATACTTCCCGCACATTGGTTATCAACTTTTCAAATCCCTCACGAGAAGCATGGGCCGTGTTCATACGAACCACATTCATTCCTGCCTTGAAAAGATCTCTAATGAACTCTACCTCGCAACGTTGGTCCGAGATAGATGCTACTATTTTTGTTTGTTTCAACATCATAATCTTATCACCTTATTATTATACCTAAAACTTTTTTATTTTCTCATTAATAAAGCCTCAATCGCCAATCGGTAGGAATGAAGCCCGAATCCGCAAATGACTCCCACGCAAGCACAGGAAATCATGGATTTGTGACGAAACTCTTCACGAGTATGCACATTGGAAATATGTACCTCTATCACCGGAGCAGTCACCGCCCGGATTGCATCCTGCAAAGCAATGGAAGTATGTGTATATGCCCCGGCATTCAGGACAATGCCGTCATAATCAAACCCCACCTCGTGTATCTTGTTGATCATCTCTCCTTCTACATTCGACTGATAATATTCAATCTCGATGTCCGGATAAGCGTGGCGCAATTCCACCAGATAGTCTTCAAATGAAACAGCACCATAAATGGAAGGTTCACGTTTACCTAATAAATTGATATTAGGTCCATTAATAATTTGTATTTTCATATCTATAACTATATCTGAACTTTTTCTACCTTTGCAAGGAATTTGGGTACAAAGGTAGAAAAAAGAAATGAAAAGAACGGAAAAAACGGACAAGATATTGGTGAAATACAAGCAATATTTAAAGTTGGAGAAGTCGCTATCTGACAATACGGTAGATGCTTACCTCACCGACCTGGATAAGTTGCTGGCTTATCTCACTTTAGAAAATATCAACATATTGGATGTCACTCTGGAAAATTTGGAAGAATTCTCCGCCGGATTGCATGATATTGGTATCCATCCACGGTCGCAGGCACGCATTTTGTCAGGCATCCGTTCTTTCTACCGCTTCCTCATTATGGAAGATTATCTGGAGGCCGATCCTACCGAACTGCTGGAATCTCCGCAGATAGGTTTCAAGCTGCCCGAGGTGATGACCGTAGAAGAAATAGACCGCCTCATAGGAAGCATAGACAGAGGAACAAAGGAAGGACAGCGCAACAGGGCCATCTTGGAAACACTGTATAGTTGCGGTTTGCGAGTTTCCGAACTTTGCAATTTGAAATTATCCGAACTTTATTTCGACGAAGGTTTCATCAAAGTAGAGGGTAAAGGCAACAAGCAACGCCTGGTGCCCATATCGCCACGTGCCATCAAAGAAATAAATCTCTACTTCACCGACCGTAACCAGATGAGAATCAAGTCGGACTTCGAAGATTTTGTCTTTATCAGCAACTTCGGGAAAAACATTTCACGCATCATGGTTTTCCATATCATTAAGGAGTTAGCAGAGCGTATCGGCTTAAAGAAAAAGATCAGTCCCCATACTTTCCGCCATTCCTTTGCCACCCACCTTTTGGAAGGAGGAGCCAACCTGCGTGCCATACAATGCATGCTGGGACACGAGAGCATAGGCACTACTGAAATTTATACACACATAGACCGCAGTATGCTGCGCAGTGAAATCATAGAGCACCATCCCCGCAACATCAAATTCAGAGAAGAACATAAATAAAGGTTCTCAATTCTAGTTTATTTTAAGATAAATTGAAAAAAAAGCGAGATAAGAAGCTGGCAGATACTAGAGTTTTTCCTATCTTTGTCCCCAAAGAGACGCACAGAAACGTACTATAGCGAAATTTACATTACAAACGTTAAATTAATAAGTAACTATGATTAAAAAGTTGTATTTGCCCTTAGTGGCTTTATTGGTCCTTGCCCTGTCATCATGCGGCAAGATGGGAGAATTGTCTTCTGACTATTTCACAACTAACCCTGAAGTGCTTGAAGCAGTCGGTGGTAAAGTGCCTGTGACAATCAATGGTAAGTTCCCCGAAAAGTATTTCAAGAAGAACGCAACTGTTGAGGTAACCCCAGTTCTGAGATGGAAAGGTGGCGAAGCTAAAGGTCAACCGGCCGTATTCCAAGGAGAAAAAGTACAAGGAAACAATCAGACTATCGCCTACAAAGCAGGTGGTAACTACACTATGAAAGCTTCTTTCGACTATGTTCCCGAAATGGCTAATTCTGAATTGTACCTTGATTTCAAGATCACAAAAGGAAGCAAGACATACACTATCCCTTCAGTGAAAATCGCTGATGGTGTAATCGCTACTTCTGAGTTGCCTACTGCTGCCAGCTCTAATGCATCTTATGCTAACGATGCTTTCCAACGCATCATTAAAGATGCTCAGACTGCTAACATTATGTTCTTGATCCAGCAAGCTAACCTGCGTAACAGCGAGTTGACTTCTGCTGATATGAAAGAATTCCACAAGAAAGTAGCTGAAGTAAACGCTGACACTAAGAACTACAAGTTGAACAACATCGAAATCTCTGCTTATGCTTCTCCTGATGGTGGTGTTAAACTGAACACAGGTTTGGCTGAAAACCGTGAAGGTAACACAGAAAAATACTTGAACCGCGAGTTGAAGAAAGGCAAAATCGATGCTAACGTAGACGCTAAATATACTGCACAAGACTGGGAAGGTTTCCAGGAATTGGTTTCTAAATCAAACTTGCAGGACAAAGATTTGATCTTGCGCGTTCTTTCTATGTACAATGATCCTGAACAAAGAGAAGCTGAAATCAAGAATATCTCTTCAGTTTACAAGACTTTGGCTGACGAAATCCTGCCTCAGTTGCGTCGTGCTCGTTTGACTGCTAACTATGACATTATCGGTCGTAGCGATGACGAAATCAACGAAGCATTCAACTCAGATCCTAAAGTATTGAGCGTAGAAGAATTGCTGTATGCTGCTACTTTGACTAACGACAATGCTCGCAAAGAAGCTATCTTCACTAAGACTACTCAGCTTTATCCTAGCGATTTCCGCGCTTACAACAACTTGGGTGAATTGGCATTCGCTGCCGGTAATGCTGCTAAAGCAGAATCTTACTTCAAGCAGGCTGCTTCTAAGAATGCTAACGCTCCTGAAGTAAACGCTAACCTTGGTTTGTGCGAATTGGTTAAAGGCAACGTTTCTGCTGCTGAAACTTACTTAGGTAAGGCTACAGGTGCAAACGCAGCTAATGAAGCTTTGGGTAACCTGTACATCAAACAAGGTCAGTATGACAGAGCTGTAAATTCATTTGGTGATGCTAAGACTAACAGTGCTGCTCAGGCTCAGATCCTTGCTAAGGATTACAATAAAGCTAAAGCTACTCTGTCTGGCATTAAGAACCCGGATGCAATGACTGACTACTTGATGGCTATCGTTGGTGCTCGCACTAACAATGCTTCATTGGTAAGCAGCAGCATTAAGAGCGCTATCGCAAAAGATCCGTCAATGGCTGCAAAAGCTGCTAACGATCGCGAGTTCGCTAAGTATGCTGATTCTATCAAATAAGAGATAAATAATCTTTCATATAAAAAGAGGATACCGGTTGATTCGGCATCCTCTTTTTTTATCCTTATTACTAAAGTCGATTTATATCATACGGCAGTTATTCTTTCCCAACCTCTATTCTGTTTCCATCTGCCTGCACAGCATAGACTACAACATCTACAGTTGGCATTCCGGCAGGAAGCTCAAACCTAAATCGATTAGAGAAATAAACAAGTTTACCATTTCTATAAATTTCAAAAGCTACAGCTTCATCCCCATTCTTTATCGTTACATTCCGGCCGCTAAGTGTACAAGTTATTTGCTTGGTTATCTTCTGATTGTCTTTGAACTGCATATAATAACCTACATCACCCGGCTCCACATCCAGACCCACATCACCTGCCTTGCGGTCTTCCAGATACTGGAAAGCATGTTTGGCCTTAGGGAACTGAGACATATACTTCTTGGCATCAGCAATCATCTGCTCGGTTACATTATAGTTCCATATTCCGTATTGCGAATATGCCACATTATCTACGGGAACAAAGAGGCCCCACATTTCGAAGAAGTCTGTCAAATCCTCATTAGCTGCCTTACAAGCCATCTTGGCAAATAGTAATTGCCCTGCTCCCGGATCAGACTCTACAATACGGTTCTCACGCAACAGTTTGAATAATTGTTGCCAGAAATCCGGTTTATATCCACACCGATGATAATAGTTCCAAAGTTGCCAGTTCATACGCATATGAATCTCCGTTGATTCATTCTGGTGAGTAGGATCACCCATATTATACCATCCTTGTTGATTAACGAAACGTGCTGTTGCCAACTCACTTAAAGCAGAGCCACGCGAACAATACTTTCCTAATTTATAGAGGATATAATTAGAGAACAAGTTGTTTGACGACTCTGTGCTACTAGGCCAGTTGATCGCTTTTTGATGGATATGGCCAATCTCATGTGCAGGTCCCCATGCATTATCCTTTGCAGCCATTACATTATCCTTCAGAAGTATGTTGTCCAAATAGGTATATACAAATGCAACGCGGTAGTCCGATGCCCACATATAACTTCCTTCCGGCGAAATGGCAAACAGGTGGTTATTCACTTGTGAAGGGCGTACATCATCTATCCCCATTAACTCTTGTTGCCAGCCTACAATATTATCCCACAACTCAATGGCCGAGAGAATATCATAAGGAACCGCCTTTTTCATCTGTACCCGATGGAAATAAAATATAATATTTTCCCCACGCACACAGAAATACTTATAAGCCGATTTATCTATCAGTTCTTTGTATTTCTCATTTGTCTTGTGGCGCTTCAAGTCAAAGTAACCTCCCACCTTTCCGCTGCCCATCGGAATATGAATCTTAATAGGTTTGGCAGTAGGTGATGTCAGGTCAGTCGTATAAATAACAAATAGCATACCGGTATAATTAATACCTATCTTATTCACACCCTCTTCCAAAAAATAAGATTCACCGTTGGCGGCAGTTTGTTTATAAGTAGCCTCTTCGCCAAATCCGGTTTCTTCGTCGCCAATATTCTGCAAACTAACCCTTTGCCCGTAAGTATCGCCTACCAGAATAATAAGTGAGTCACCTTTTTCCACATAGATACCGGTAGGATTATCCAGGAAGCTATAATTTTTAGTCATTAATTTCTCAGACCACACCTCCGGAATACTGTAGGGAGCATAATTCTGAATACGGAATTCCTTTTCATATTCGTCATACGTATTATCCCTGATAGCAGTAGCAAGCTGGCCGAAGTAAGCAGGTAGCCGGTTGATATCTTCATCGGTAACTCCTTCTTTCAGTTCCGTACAAGTTATATCTTTAAAAACACCCAATAACTGAGTATCCAATGTCTTCTCCCTATTCTTGCCATAGAATTCCATTTCGGCACAACTGACGAATCCGCCCAAGCCACTCTTGACAACAAACTTCACTTTATTCACAGCCTTTTGAGTTTGGTTGAAGTCTATTCTGCTAGTAGCACCTTGTTCGTTGAAATCATACGAACCGTATAATTTATAATCAGGGCTACCTTCTGTAGCAAGATATAAATCGAACTTACCAAAGTTTCCATTGCCGTTACGGGTATAATAAAGGATGTAATCCATATCTTCTTTATTGCCCTCAAAGAAGAATTCAAGCGTTACAGGCAACTTGGTATCATACCAATCAGAGTGATAATGGGTAGCCGGATCTGTTTTTCCATCAAAAGCAAGATCAATGCCACTTCCCGGCTGTGCTTCACTGGCTTTGCCACCTGTAGGGACTATCTTAATATCTCCTTCTACAATAACATCCGACGGTTTACCTTCTTTACCCTTTTGAGTTAAAGTCAATACCACCGGTTCGGCAAGTTTTTCTGCCGTACGGCTATCAGAGAAGGTAATTTTAGCTTGCCTTTCTGAAAAGCCGCCATTGGCAGCCGCCTCATAATGGTGGTTATAGTCCACAAGGGCTCTACCACCCTTCCCGGCACTTTCCTTCAACCAATCTGTTTTTTGCAATTCCGCCTTATAAGCCACATTAGCAGTCACTACAATATCCACTTCCCCGCCTGCAGCATCAATAGATTGTGGATAGGTCTTCAGTAATATAGCCGGTCCATATCCTAACTGGCTGATCTTAATGGTATAATTTTTGAGCGTAGATTTCACATCTATGGTTGTATTGCGCACTTCCGGTTCCTCACTGGCTGCTACGGAGAGAGTAACCCCTTTCCCATTCACACTTTTGGCAACCAAGCACCAGTCTGCATGAGATTCCACCGTCCATGCATCACCTGGCAAGTCAGTCTGTACAGGTATTGTAAGTGTTGACTTCCCTTTTTCAAAGTTATGTACCAGATCCTCCTCTGCCATTTCAAATGTAACTGCTTGAGGAGGTGCATCATCCTCTTTACCGCTGCACGATGAACATGCTGCCATAAGAACATACAGCAATCCTAAAAAAAAGAATAAATGAATTTTTCTCATAATAAATCAAGGTATTAAAACATTAAAGAAGAAAAGGCCGCCACCACATTCTTGAAAGACAAGAACGTCATGGCAGCCTTCTTATGCATATCTTAATGAACAACTATTCAATTATTCACCATAAATTTTCATTTCACCACAGTTCCAGTACGACCCGTTAGTGACATTACCCGCATTACTTTCTGTTACAGAGAAACGCAAATATTTAAAAGTTTCTTCTGACTTGAATACACTTGAATTATATTCTTCATTTCCACTGGTCAAGCTCATGTTGATATTTACCCACTTAGTCCATGTAGCGCCATCATTACTAGTATAAAGAGTTACAGTGGCAGGAGCCCCATTTGCATTTTCATAACGTGTCCAGAAATCAAAAGCAAAATACTGGATAGCGTTGGGCAGTGCAAAGTCAATGTAATGACCATATACGGGATCTATCACTGATCCTGAATAATTAGAATGCCAATGTTTAGCGCCTCCCAAGCCATCAAACAAACCGGCCAAACCTGTTCCATCACCCTCTACTGTCGCATTAGATGACAACATATCAAGTTTCAATGGAATTTCACCCGGCACATAAATGACACTGAACAAGCAAGTACTCTTTTCTTTGTCAATCTGGAAATAAGGTTGCGTACAGTTTGCAAGCCTTAGCGGCAACACATACTCGCCCATATCCAGTTGGGTCTTGTCCAAAGTGATATTACTCTTTGTTACAGTAGTCCCCATTTCGAATTTAAAATCCTTGTTCAAGGTATAGGCTGCCGCCGGTAACAACTGGTAATCAGTGCCATGTTCTGCATTATAAGTATCCAGCAACGCCTGGTCCACTTCAATCGTACAATTGAAGTCCCATTTGTTAGCCATCGGAATAATAACCGGTAAATCCAGTTCCACCTGATCAGGACCGTTTTTGCTTAACGACGTGGCACTGAATCCCGATTTTTCAAAATAGATAGTGGGAACAATAGCATTAGGCTTCACGAAAAGGACATTTTTATTTTCATTGACCGTTTTGCTAGAGCTCAAGACGAAAGGAACCACATAATTGGCAGTTGGCAAATTATGCACGGCTTCAGGATCAAAGACCACATCAAAAGCTTGATAGGAATCACCGGAAGCAAAGCTCATGTTCAACTCACCATTCAATGTGTAACAATTGGAAGGCAATACACTATAATTGGTCACATTGTCCTCATTATATATCTGCAACTGGGCAGCCTCCATTAAGCTGACAGATGCATCCGACACAGCCCCTAGGTCGCTTCCGGCTTTCACAACGGATACAGTATAAGCGGTAGTTTCACCGGTAACATAGCAATCCTGTTCCTGAAGATCGCTATTTCTGAAATACATACGAGTATCATAATCGCTCAAATACTCGTCTCTGTTGTCTTCACAAGAAGTGCCGAGTACAAGCAATCCGATAAGTGATGCGAATATTATTCTTTTTTTCATAGATCATTTCTTTTTTTTAAATGTTACCAACCGTAATTTTGTGTCAAGAGCTTATTTCTATCCAATTCACGTTGAGCAAAAGGATACAGATAATGGTTCTTCTTGAATACTCGTGTTTCAAACACAGTTCTTTTCCAGAATCCGTCAGGAGTTTCCGTCGGCTTCATTCCGGCTTCCAACAGGCAAGATGTGTCCATACCATACATCAGGCCTCCATCGGTCTGGGTTGCGATCATCCATGTACGGGTATCAAAGAAGCGGTGTCTTTCAAATGCCAGTTCTATGCGGCGTTCTATACGATACAGCTCTATTAACTTGTCAATATTGGCACCCGGATATATGTCTGTAATAGGAGCCATACCGGAACGGTCACGCAGTTCCGCCCATTTTTCCATGGCTTCTTCTTCATAACCTGCCGGTAAAGACACTCCTCTTTTCTTACATTCCAATACAGATTCTATAAAATTCAAATAAATTTCACCCAAACGGAACTCGGGGAAAGTTATATTACCCCAGTTACTATTTCTGGAATTCACCCTGTGATCATAGAAACGATTGCAGAGATAACCACTCTTCGGATAGTCATGTGAAGTATTTCCATTGCCGCCTTTAGCAAACGAAGTCATAGTAGAACCATCTCCATGCAACCAATAATTATCTCCAAAGAAAACAGTAACATAGAAACGCGGTTCCCTGTCCTTGTACATATTGGGAGATGTTACATTATAATCACCGAATGCGCTCCACCCATGTGCCGGATAAGTCCATGTAGACTTACTAAACTCATCGCCGGAATAACCGGATTCCGCATCAATAATGGGATTACCGGCTGTGTCATATCCAGTGATAGGATAACGTCCGTTACTCATGGCATAAACGTCCACCTGCTGCTGGGTAGGCCCTACCGCTCCATAACCGCCTATTGAAGTAGGAGCCGTATTGACACCCAGATAGAAGCGGCCTTGATAACGGTCTGTATAAATCAATTCACTGTTCCATGTCGTATTCAGGATTCCGGCATAGTTTTCATACGGATCATTACTTGCCGCACGATACAGTTTATAGGTATTTTCCTCAAAAACCTTATGGGCTGCTTTTGCTGCTTCCAGCCATTTATTAGCATCATACGTTTGAGGAAATAAAGTTTGACCGGACAAATCAGGGAAGTCTTCCGTTACCGGATTCTTAATGTTATGGTATAAAGTATTTCCATTAAACAAATCACGTGCCGAGTACAATTTCAGACGTGAAATTATCGCATAGCAAACGCCTCTGGTAGCAAATCCATACTCGTCTTTTGCCAGCGCAGTCTGAGTCTGCATGGCAGGATCTTCGGCACAGGCAGTCATCTCGCTTACTACATAATCCACACATTGCTCCCACGTGTTACGGGGACGATATAATGTTTCTGTAGAGGCAGAAAAGTCCAAAAGCTCATCGCCCAGCAAGAATACAGGACCAAAATCACGCATCAACAGGAAATAATAATAAGCACGCGCCCAGCGAGCCTGTATTTTCCATTTTGCCAGTTCGCCCGGTGTGGCCAGAGGGTCACTGCAACGGTCTATGTTCTGCATAAAGATATTACATTCGCGAATACCTCTATAATAATAATCGAATTTATAATAAGGTATAGCCGAAGCATTCCATGAACCAAAGTTCATCCAGCGATACGCACGGTCATAAGCAATGGTACATTCATCCGACGCACCCAGATAGGCCTCTCCGTCACCAAGATAAGTGCCATTGAATGCCGGCAGGAACGACATGGCATTCAGCCAATACTGTCTGGAAGTGTCACGCGACAACCAGATCTTGTCAAAAGTCAATTTTTCATCTTCTTGCCTGTCCAGGAAATCCTCACAAGAAGAAAGGAGTGATGAAGCACCGATAAGCAGGCATGCTACCCACAACGATTTTATCTTAAGTTTCATAATGTTCATATATTGATGGTAATTTAAAAATTAGCATTAAATCCGAGTGTCACTACTCTGTTCAGAGGATAGCCGGAACCTTGTCCACCGCCCTTTTCAGGATCCCACAACTTGAAACTGCTGAAAGTGAGCAGGTTGTTGCCCGAAACATAGAAACGGAGTGATTTGATAAACGTCTTCGTTACCAAGCTCTTGGGCAAAGAATAGCCCACTTCAAAGTTCTTCAAACGCATGAAGCTTCCGTCGTGCAGCCACCAAGTAGAAGTCTTGGAGTTATTAGCTGATCCCGGACCTCCGGAACGGCTTAAACGCGGATAAATGGCAGATGCATTTTGCGCTTCCGTATTCGTGCTCATCCAAACACTTCCATATACATCTTCATTGATGGCGGCGCGTTCCGCATTACCGCTACTAAACGGGCTACTGATAGAAGAACCGCCTACAAAGAATGAATTGCGGGCCACTCCCTGAAAGAACACATTGAAATCCCAGTTCTTCCATTGTGCACCCAGTCCGAAACCGTATGTAATTTCAGGCAGATTGGTATAGCCAATAGCTACCATATCCAGGTCATCCACCCTGCCGTCACCATTGGTATCCTGATATTTAATATCACCTACGCGATATTCACCATAGGTCTGCTCCGGGCTGTTATTAATCTCCTCCTGGCTTTGGAATAAGCCTAATGCGACCAAACCAAAGGGCTGAAGAGCGCCGTCGGAGCCGAATGGCTTGCCAGTGCGGTTCTGATACTTATATTGCCAGTCAGGTTCATCATTGTTCACCAACTTGTTACGGTTGTAGGTAAAGTTGCCGCGTGCGGTGAGCATCACCTTTCCCACTTGCTGCATGTATTCTATATTGGCATCTATACCTTGGTTCAGGGTCTCACCTACATTTACATACGGTATCGTAGTGATACCTACGATGGCAGGCAGCCCGGCACGTTGCAAGAAGATACCGGTACGCTCTTCACGGAAGTAATCGGCCTGTACTTTCAGCTTGCTGAACAAAGAGAATTCAATACCGACATTCAGTTTCAGAGCCTCTTCCCAAGAAGCTGACAGGTTCTCAATATCACCAATACGGATACCGCCACCACCTTTATTGCCGGCTTCACCATAATTCCAGCTGTCACTGCCTACGATGCTTGACTCATATACCCAGCGTCTCTCTCCGCCGATGTCATCATTACCTACTTTACCATAAGAAGCCTTCAGTTTCAACAAGTCCACTGTATTGGAGATCGGTTCAAACCATTTTTCATTGGACATCATCCAGCCGATGGCCGCTGCCGGGAAAAGACCGAAACGGTGACCACGTGCAAAGTTCTCGGAACCGTTATAACCCACATTGACTTCTGCAAAATAAGTATCCTTGTATGCATAGGTAACACGTCCTGCCAAACCTTGGTTCTTATAGGGGAGTGAAGAATTTGCATCTCCGGCTTGGGTCTTGGTATGTATCTTCTGGTTGTAAAGCATCAACGCTCCTACTCGGTGCTTTTCGGCAAACAAACGGTTATAGTTCAATGAGGCCTCCATATAAGTAGTCATCGTACCGTCACGACCAATGCCGTATGACAATTCATTGGTACCGGTATGCACAGGGTCCCATACGCCATCGTCATTATTATCGTCATATCTCAGGCTGCCGTCTGCATTGCGTCCGCGGGCATGATAGAAAGAAGGTATCTTGGCACGTCGTTGCGATGTAGTATTCCAAGCATCCCACGAGAACTTGAAGTTGGCTGTCAAACCTTCCAGCGGCTTCCACAGTTTACCTATGTCCTGGGTAATGCCGATCAATGACTGCGAAGAGTTCCAGAACTGCTCGCGATAACCGGAGTGGGACAGCATGTTCCAAGGGTTATTTCCCGAGTCGGTGGAAGGTCCTGAAAGCATACCGTCAGAATATTGCAACGGGAAAGCATTGGGTGAAGTCCAGAAAATATAATTCCAGATTTCCTTGTCATCATCACCAAATCCCGGGCCGAATTTCTTTTCATAAATATTAGCCAGGTTGAGGTTCAATGTTGTACTTGGAGTAACCTTGACATCCAGGTTCGCACGGAAATTAAACTTGTTATAGCGGATGGATGAATCATATCCATAAACATTCCCGGCAGTCTTATAAATAGAATTTTCATGATAGAACGAACCTGAAACGTAATAATTCACGATGTCACCACCACCGGTAACACTCAAATTTACACGTTCATTCTGTGCCAAATCATTAAACATGGAGTCAAACCAGTCTACATTCGGATACAGATCGGGATCACTTCCGTCACGATACTTCTGGATATCACTATCTGAATAATATTTGGTTTCATAAGCCTCATTATAAAGCTCTGCCCATTCTGCCGAACCCAGCATCTTTGGTTTCCTGGTGGGGCTGGTAAGTCCGAATTCCGTACGGATATTGATAGCAGGTTTACCTTCTTTACCCTTTTTCGTGGTAATCAAAATTACACCATTCGCACCGCGCACACCATATACGGCAGATGCGGAAGCATCCTTCAGGATAGAGAATGTAGCAATATCATCGGTATCCACCAAGTCTAGATCGCGCTCAATACCATCGACCAGCACCAACGGAGTGGAAGTACCCTTGAAGGAAGATACGCCTCGGATATAGAAGTCGGCAGAACTGCTCTTTCCCGGTTCGCCGGAGCGTGTCATTGAAACGACACCTGCCAGCTGACCTGCCAACGCCGTAGAAATGGAAGCGCCCGGAACCATCAGCTTGTTTACATCCAATGTAGAAATAGCGCCCACCACACTCTCTTTCTTTTGGCTACCATAACCTACTACGACTACTTCGTCCAATGTTTCAGTATCCGGAAGCAATGTAATGTTAATCTCTTTTTGGTCATTGATGGCAATCTCCTGATTCTTCATACCAATATAGGAAAAAGTCAATACACCACCTACACCTTCAATAGTAATAGAGTATTTACCATCTACATCGGTAATAGCACCTACAGAACTATTCTTCAGCCAAACATTCGCTCCGATAATGGGCTCTTTTGTATCACCGTCAATAACGGTACCCTTTATCACCCTTTTCTTGGCTTGCTGAGGTGCTGCTTCTGCTTTAGAAGAAGTAAAAATCACCTCTTTGCCTTTCACCACATACTTTACGTTTGTACCTTTAAGTACTTCTTCCAGCACAGTTTCTATCGTACCGTTACAATCAAAACTATGCTTCTTAACATTGTCCACATCACCTGCCTTATAAAAGAAGGTGTAACCACTATTAGCCTCTATTTGCGTCAAGGCCTCCTTCACTGTAATTGCGTTGCCTTTTACCTCCACTCTTCCCTGAGCTGCACTAAGTGTGGCAGGAAAAAGCGTCATACAGATAAGGCCAATGGCAAAACGCCAGTCCCTCAATTTTAAAACTCTCATTTTTAGATAAATTTGATTTAATAATAAGTTAACAAAAGCATCCCTTAACGATTGGATTTATATCCCATCACTTCTCCTGCAAGAGGAGATAAATTAAAAATTGTTTTTCATAATGTGTCTTCCATAGCTTTATTCATTTTAGTTTTAAAATATTACTCCATTATTGTATTCTAACCTCAATATGTCAATATAGCTCTATAACATTCTCATCTTTCATCTTCTTCTCCAGACTCATGCTCATACAAATTTTGTCTAGAATGTCCGTCAGGCTTTCCTCCTCCCTCACGGTTCCTGTAAATAGCACATCTCCATTCACCGTATTTCTTAATAGAATATGAACATTATAGTTGCGATTAATAAAATCAATCAATTTTTTCAGCGGCTTATCCACAAACTTATATCCCCCGGTACGCCAATCGTATTCCTCCACATCCACATCTTCCAATTCAACGGCCTTAGTCTGTTCATTATAGGTAATCCGTTCATTCGGTTTCATCAAGAAAGTCTTATTCAATGTCGAGATTGAAAATTCAACAGCACCTGTAAACAAAGTAACGGTAGCTGTTGTGGACGTTTTCTCCACATTAAATTCTGTACCTTTAACTTCTACAGCAGCATCACCCACCCGGACCACAAAAGGTTTTCCATCCATCTTTGCCACATCGAAAAATCCTTCGCCAACCAACTCCACCTCTCTGTGCTTCAAAAATTCCTTTCTATACCTGATACTTGCAGCAGCATTCAACCAAATTTTAGAACTATCAGGCAAAACAACCGTCATTTTCGCATCAAGCGGAGCTTTCACATCAATATAAGAAGGGTGGGAACCTATCAGCCATACTGCAATGAGCAACACGGCACTAATAGCCACCCAGCCGGCAGCCTTCACAAAGAACCGTCTACCATTCAAGGCATATATCCTCTTCTCTCCCCAGCACCTTCTAGTAATATTACTCCATATTTCTTGTGAATCTACACGATCTATCTTGTGCCATTCTTTTTCCTCATCCCATTGTTCTTTTAATAAAGAAGCAAAAGGTTCCTCCTCCGACAGCAATCTTCTATCACCGACGGAAAGCCTGTCAGACAGTAACTGGTCTATAATCTTTTTCAGTCTTTCAAAAGTCATCATCTTCATCTATAGGTTTAATATAAATAACGCTAAGAAACAAAACCCCCTACCCCCCTCTAAACTTTTTTTTCAAGAAAAGATAGGAAAAGTTGTTTTTAATATGCATTTCACGTATCTTTGTTTTAATAGCGCATAAAAGAATATGAACGAAAGGGATATAATTATATTACTAAAAAATGGAGATCATGAGACTTTCTCCCTCATATATAATATGCATTGGTCTAAAGTCTACAACTTCACCCGACTCTATATGATTTCCAATGAAGACGCAAAAGAAACTGTACAAAGTGTATTCGTCAGGCTTTGGGAAATACGAGCTTCTCTGGATGAAAACAAGAGTTTGGAAGGACTACTATTCATCATGACACGTAATTTTATCTTCAACCAAAATAAAAAACGCCTCAACGAAGAATTCTATAAAGCCTCAGTATTACAAGCATACAATGAAGACTACATAAAAAGCCATTGCGACATAGAAGAACAGATAGCCACCAAACAGTTAAGCCAATACATAGATCAACTAATAGATTCTCTGCCCGAGAGACAAAAAATAGCTTTCAATCTAAGTCGAAAACAACATCTCAGTTATAATAAAATAGCACAAATAATGGGGATCAGCGAAAAAGGAGTTGAAAAACTAATCACAAAAGCATTGAAATATCTAAAGCAGAATTATACGCTATTGCTCATCTTTTGCTATATACAATGAATAGCTTTTCCCATATCGTAATATTGCTTTTTTAACACAAAATAGCAACCGGTTTATACCCACCAATATCTATAAAATGCGTACTTTCGCAAAAAATATCTTGAAATGAGAAAATTACTATTCTTTCTTTCCATCTTAACTGTTCTGATGACCGGCTGTGGCAAGAAGAACGCATTTACTTTGAAAGGAAGTATCGAAGGGCTTTCTTCGGATACTATATTGGCATTCTATCAATTACCCGACTATAAACTGGACACCATCATTGCCGCAAAAGGCAAATTCACTTATACGATTACTCCGGATACTTTTACCATCTTCTCGCTATTGCTGGGAGAAGGACAAACCTTACCGGTATTTGCCGATAAAGGCGAGAATGTCACCCTGAATGGCTCTGTCGGAAATATACAGATAAAAGGAAAAGGCGAGAACGAAAAAATGGCGCAAATCCTTCAGTACATCAATAATATAGGAAATGACAAAGACAGCATAATAACCGCCGTAGACTCGATTATCAGGACTAACCCTCATTCTTATACCAATATTTACCTGATTGATAAATACTATGTGCAGGACAGTCTGCCCAATTATGAACAAATAAGCCAAATTGTAAAAGGATTAAGTGGTATCATCAAGGATACACCTTATATTATAGACCTTCAAAACAAACTGGATGAGAATGCAACCCAAACAGAACATCGCCTTGTATCCAGCATCTCGTGCACAGACAAAAACGGAAAAATCATTAACTGGAATAATGTAAAAGATAAATATGTCCTTCTGGACTTTTGGGCAAGTTGGAATAAAGAAAGTGTCACCGCACAAGACTCCCTGGTATCTGTACAGAAGGCATTGAAGAAAGAGAAATTCGCCATCGTCAGCCTTTCCCTGGATCTGGACAGGAAAGAATGGCTGGCTGCCAGTGAAAGAGACACCACACAGTGGAAACAAGTTTGCGACTTTAAAGGATGGGACAACACCATCGTAAAGCAACAAGGTATTACCAAGCTCCCATCCAATATACTCATAGGTCCCGACAAACGGGTCATAACCCAAGACATACGCGGTAAAGAGTTGATAGATAAGGTAAAAGAGCTTATCAAACAAGATAAAGAAAAAGAGAAAGCGGCCAAAGAAGCCGAGAAAGCTCGTAAGAGACAAAACAGAAAATAAGAACATGCTGGTAAAAGTTTATGGTGCAGCCGTACAAGGTATCGATGCAACCATTGTAACTATTGAAGTCAATAGTTCACGCGGTATAAAATTCTTCCTTGTCGGACTGCCGGACTCGGCTGTGAAGGAAAGTCACGAACGTATCATTTCAGCCCTGCAAGTAAATGGATATAAGTTTCCCACTTGCCAGATTGTTGTCAATATGGCTCCTGCCGATATTCGGAAAGAAGGTTCTTCCTATGATCTCCCCTTGGCAATCGGGATATTAGCCTCAACAAAAATAGTTTCGGAAGAAAAGCTGTCGCGCTATCTCATTATAGGAGAACTGAGTCTGGATGGTAGCCTGCAACCCGTCAAAGGTGCACTATCCATTGCCATCAGCGCCCGTGCACAAGGATTCGAAGGATTTATCCTCCCCAAACAGAATGCCCGCGAAGCCGCCGTAGTCAACAACCTGAACGTTTATGGAGTAGAGAACATAAAAGAAGTGATTGAATTCTTCAACAATGAACGCACCTTGGAGCCTACCATCGTAAACACGCGGGAAGAATTTTATGAGAGCCAAAGCAACTTTCCTTATGACTTTGCAGACGTAAAAGGACAAGAAAGCGTAAAGCGCGCATTGGAAGTAGCCGCGGCGGGAAGCCACAATTTAATTATGATCGGTTCTCCCGGCAGCGGCAAGTCCATGATGGCCAAATGCCTACCCGGCATCCTCCCTCCCCTTTCATTGGGCGAGAGTCTGGAAACCACCAAGATACATTCCGTAGCAGGCAAACTGGGAAAAGACAGTTCACTGATAGCCATCCGGCCTTTCCGCAGTCCACACCACACCATCTCGCAAGTAGCAATGGTAGGTGGTGGAGCTAACCCTCAACCCGGAGAGATAAGCCTTGCCCACAATGGAGTTTTGTTTCTGGACGAACTGCCGGAATTTAATAGAAGCGTACTCGAAGTTCTTCGCCAACCCCTGGAAGACAGGAACATATCCATCTCCCGAGCCAAATACAGCCTGCAATATCCTGCCAGTTTTATGCTCGTAGCGAGCATGAACCCTTGCCCATGCGGATATTACAACCATCCCACACGTGCCTGCGTATGCAATCCCGGACAAGTGCAACGCTATCTGAACCGCATCTCCGGACCTTTACTGGACCGCATCGACTTGCAAATAGAAATAGTCCCCGTCCCCTTTGAAAAGATGGCTGAACAAAGACAAGCCGAAAGCAGCGCCACCATACGCGAAAGAGTAATCAATGCCCGAAAGATACAGGCACAACGCTTTGCCAATCATCCGGGCATTTACTGCAATGCACAGATGGAAGCCAAGTTATTGCACCTCTATGCACAACCCGATGAGCAGGGTCTAAAGTTATTACGTGCCGCCATGACGCGCCTCAACCTGTCCGCACGCGCCTACGACCGTATTCTAAAAGTAGCCCGCACCATTGCCGATCTGGATAGTAGCGAGTACATCACTTCCACGCACTTGGCAGAAGCTATAAGTTACAGGAACCTTGACAGAGAAGGCTGGGCAGGTTAATTACCCGACTCAGCCTCTTTGCCCGTATGATAAATGACTTGCATCAACGACTCCAATTCAATGTAGTTTGAAATCACGTCGTCGTCTTTATCAGCCATTTCCAATTCTTTGTCCTCTTTCTTCTTCGAAAAGAGGGCATTTAAAATAAACTTGTACCATGTATCCATGATTCTTTCAACTTAAGGTTTTTATAGAAAACAGACAATATCAGATTAAGTTCTTTATTTTTCCGGCTTTTTCTCTTTTTTCGAGAGTTTTATCGGGGCTTTTGTAGAAAACTCAAACTTTCCTATGTACCAGTGGTCTCTCTCTTCCAGTTGTTTCTTCTCCATCTTTTCCAATGCTATGGAATCCGATTTAAAGCTTCCGCCATTCTCCTCTCCGTCTATATCATTGAAATAGACTTTCTGATATCCTATCGACCCGGTTCCTAATTCATCCGTCTTAAATTCTCCTTTCTCATCTGTATACACCGTATCAGCCGACATAGGATTATTATCCCATTTTTTTCTCACTACCACCTGAATTCCTTTCAGCGGCTCATCCGTATCAGATGTTACTGTTCCTTTTACTTGAAACTTAGCATAAGGAGAACCATATTCATACCTAATTTCTTCTTCATTCTCATTACTGCAAGAAGCAAAGCCCAGTAAGACCAATGCACCCGACAATAATCGCCGCACCGTCATTCTTTTTTTCGTGTTCATAGTCTACAATATTTAAAATCAGTTTTTATGTTGTTGTTCTTCTTTATTATGGTGTTTGTAATCTCTTTAAATGGCAGAACAATAAATTACCGTTTTCATCGCGCAGATGCATGCCGTTCCCTTTACAGAAACGGAAGTATTTGCAATCCGCACACTCCCCTTTCTTCATCCATTCACGATTACGATATGGCTGGAACTTGCTATTCCATACTTCCATAAAGTCATCTTCATAAATATTCCCCTGGTGATAATCGGCACGAATGCTGGGACAGGCAGAAATTGCTCCATCAATCAGAACCGATCCCACCGATGTACCTGCCCGGCAGGCAAAGAAAGTATCGCGCACTTCCGCTTCATAATTGCCCAAAAATCCTTCACAACCATAACTCACATTAATCCGCCCTTCTTTGCGGGTTTTCCTGATAAACTCCATCACTCCCCTGAATTCCTCATTGGATAATTGAAGTTCGGGATCCTTGGCGGCACGTCCTACTGGGAAAACTGTAAAGAGCCTCCAACCTTTTACTCCCAGGCTTATCAAGAATTCCTTCATCTCTTCCAGCCGGATATAGCTGTGTTTATTGACGCAAGTCACTACATCAAAAATAAAATCCGGTTCTTGCGCCATTATCTTGATTGCCTCAACAGCCCGTTCAAAGCTCTGAGGATTTCCACGCATCCAATTATGATCTGCAGCAAAGCCATCCAGGCTGACAGTTGCCGTATGTAATCCGGCATCCAGCAAGCCATTGAAGCGTTCAGGTGTCATATAGAGCCCGTTAGTCACCATTCCCCAAGGAAAACCACGCTCATAAATGGCACGCCCGCACTCTTCCAGATCATCACGCATCAAAGGCTCTCCGCCGGTGACTATGACAAATACCTTATGCGGATCGTTCTGCGCCGCCACACTATCCAGCACCCGGAGAAAATCTTCCTTCGGCATATCGGGATGTCCGGCAATCTTCTTGCAATCGCTGCCACAATGGCGGCAATGCAAGTTGCAACGGAGGGTACATTCCCAAAAGAGTTGCTTCAGTGGGTGTTCTTCCGTACGGTCATTTTCCAGTTTACGGAATATTTCAAGACCTAAACGGCGGCGGATAGATAAAGGTGCATTCGCATTCATGTTTTTCCTTTTTTATATTAAATGTGAATAGATACAAAAGACTGCATGCAGGACTCATCTTTTTTCACACTCTCCACACAATATATAGCATATGGTGGTTCACCCCCTTCACCCTCACTGCAAAACCTTTGCTCATGGGCTTTTGCGGGTGAAGGGCACTTAAAAATCAACTATTCACCCCCTTCACTCGTAGCATCCTGTTTTTTTACAGGCTTTCTAAGTCATTTTATCAGCTAACCTAAACGCTTTCTTCCTTTAGATTAAGCCCTTTTAATAGGCAAATTACTATAGCCTCCTATAGTCGGTTATACAGCCCATTATAATAGGCTATACAGCCGACTGTAGTAGGCTGTATAGCCCACTGTTGGCGGCTGTACTACTCTACCTATTAAAAAGACTTAGTCTGCTGTAAAAAAGACCTTACTCTCCCCCCTGTTTAGGGTAAGGTAAAGGTAGCAGTCTATTAGAAACAGAAAACCAAACACTCCAGAAACAATCAAAAGATCTTTTGAAGTATTCATCCTCTTTATTTTCGAGACAGGCACATTTTTGAACGGGGTGAATAGCTGATTCTCGAGCACCCTTCACCCGTAAAAGCTCATGGACAAAGGTTTTGCAGAGAGGGTGAAAGAGGTGAACCACCACAATGTGCATATTATGTGGAAAGATAAAAAGAAACCACTCTAATCATCGGCTAAAATCAGTCCGGAGTATAGTCTTAGTTATTTTTAACGCCCAAAATATAAAGAGGCGGGTAGGGTATTTGCATTCTTAATTCTATTTATAATAGGAAACAACTTATTTTCTGATGAATATAAAGACCAAACATAGAAACAAAATACCAGCCATTACAAACTCGATTATACCCATATTCGAGATATTAGCATGCATATTCCTATTCGGTTTGGCTGGATGCAACCTTAGAGGAGACGACCAAAGGACAAAAAACATCCTTACGGCAGCCGAGGCGTGCATGGAAACGCAGCCCGACAGTGCCTTGATTCTGTTGCAAAGTATTAAGAATCCCTCTTCCCTGCGTGGAAGAACACAGGCGGACTATGCCCTGCTCTATACACAGGCCTGGGATAAAAACAGTCTGCTCCACACCAGTGATTCGCTGATACAAATAGCTGTGGAATACTATGGCAAAAAGAGCAAAGATATAAAAGCCACCAAAAGCTACTTTTATCTGGGATCTGTATATCGGGATACCAATCAGGATGCAAAGGCCATCAATGCCTTTTTAAAAGCCATGGAGAAAATGCCTTCCCACATGCCTAACAAACTGCAAATGCAGATTTATTTTAATTTGGGAGAATGTTATTATAACCAAGATCTTTATGATGATGCCATGAATATGTATCGGAATTGCCTCAAGGCTACCCAAATGTTGAATGACCCTTCACTTCTGTTTTTTCCTTACCGGGGTATAGCAGCAGCATTTCTTTCTAAAGAAGAAAACGATAGTGCATTGGCATATCATCAAAAAGCATTGGATATTAGCAGATTGGCTCAAAATAGTTATTGGGAAGCACTTACACTAAGCAACATGAGCCTTGTTTATTTATATAAAGGAGATACAATCAAAGCAGAACAACTCATCACCACTTCAAACAAGATAGACAGGGAAGGAAGCAACTTATACTTAAAAGGCAAACTACTTTATCTAAGGAATGAAGCCGATTCAGCCAGACAATACTTACTCGAAGCCTGCCAATCAGACAATATATATACTAAAACGAGCAGTTACGAACTTCTTTATGAAATAGAGAAAAAAATACAAAACCACTCTATGGCATATACCTATAATGATTCTTTTAAGATTTATCGGGATTCCATTGAAACTCTGCACCAATATCAAGAAATACAAACGTTGAGTACAGAGTATGCTTTAAAATTACAGAAAAAAGAAATGAAGGATAAGGAAGAAGAAAGATACTGGGTTATTGGATTCATCATCACGATCTTTCTTTCAGGAGGTTTCAGCTTCTATCAATATCTAAGAAATAAGCACAAAGAAGAGCTTCTGAGACTGGAACAATTAAATTTTAATGATCATACCCAAATCATAAACTACTATCTGGAGGAAAAACTGGGAGAAGAAATCTCAATCAGAGATACAGTACGCACGTTTAGAAAAGAAAAACTGCAAGCGGGAATCCGTTCATTCAGCACTTCGCCATGGAAAGAGAAACTAGAGGAAGCCGAAAAACGAATTACTCCCGGAAACTATATAAAGCCAGCCGATCAGGAACTGCTATATCAGGCATTAGACACTCACTTTGAGGAATTTATTACCAACCTCACCACCGTATATCCGGAAATGAGTAAAGACGATATTTATTATTGCATCTTATCCTGTTTAAAACACCGGAGCCGCACACTGGTATATTGCATGAGGACACCGGCAGGAACACTCCGTACCCGCAAAAGCAGATTGAAGAAAAACATGGCGGAAGAAACGTTCCAACTTATATTCAACATGTAAAAAACGCCCATTTCATCGAAGAACAGAAATTGCAACCAAGTAAAATGTAACGGTTTTCACGAATATTGTAACGGTTTTAAAGCAACAACCAAACACATTTCACACTAGCTTTGTAGAAACTAAAAGCACAATCAATATGAAAAACACTTTACTACTAATCTTTTGTTGCTGCTTCAGCCTTATGTGTATGGCTGAAAAAAAGTATCAAATATTTAAATGACCACGCATTTATCTCAAGACATAGGAATGTCTAAATACAATATTAGTGGACTGCTCACACATTTTTTATCGAATTTAATTATGTTGTTATGAGAAAAATATTATTCTTTTTACTCACGGTATTAATAACAGGATGCAGTTATAATGGTAATAAACCATTAAATAGTTTCTTCTTCGACATTTCAGATGAAACTTCTATACTGTCTTTGTCAGTAGAAAATGGTACAAACATCAAGGTAGAAGAGCCATTACCTCTTGTAAATGCATCGGATATAATAGAGGAATATAGGTACATACCACTAGAAACAAAAGTTGAGTCTCTAATGGGTATGATCCAGAAAATCGTTTTCTACGGTAACAATATATATATACATGACGTGGAAACGAGCATGGTATATATATATAATAAATCAGGAAAATTTCTATCTAAAATAGGACAAAAAGGTGGCGGTCCAGGTGAATTTACAACTCTACTATATGGATTCACGATTGATCCATACAAGAATCGTATATTAGTGTATGACCAAGGCAAAAGAAAAATGAATTATTTCTCTTTAGATGGAACACTTTTATTTAATAGAGATGTACCTATGATTCTTGACGGCTACTTCAGTGTCATATCACCAAACAGGATTCTGGTTTCCAATCACAAAAACATAGGGAATGAGCATCTTGGAAAATGGGATTCATATAGAATCATTCAGCTAGACTCTCTTCTGCAAATAGCCGGAGGCGGATATGAATATGACGACAATGTATATTCCAACTGTTTATCTCCTGTATTTCCTGCTTCTGCTGCAAATATATTATATAATCCCATGTTTATGAATGATTTCTATTCCATTTCTTCTTCAACGATCAGTTTAAAATACCATTTGGATTATAGTCGTTTTGAGAACGTTATTGACACCTGCAAAATAAACGAATTGCATGATTCTAAGGACATAGTCAGATATATGCTTTCTTCCACTTATGTATTACCTGAATCGGTAGAAACCAAAGATTTTTTTTGGTTTAAAACTCATGTTCCTGATGTAACAAATGAGTTTTATGCTTATTATGATAAAAATACCAACCGTAGCATATCTTTCCGAGGGATAGCTTCCGATGTGGATTTCATTTATGATTATGTATTATCCTGCCATGGCGATTATATTATAGGAATAGTAGATGTTCCTACATTACGAGCACTATATGATGCCTGCAAACAAGGATTAGTGAAAGGGAAAAAGGAAAATATGGAAATGATAGAAAAGCTGAATGATGATGACAACAGTGTATTGGTGCTTTTCAAACTAAAACCTTTAAAACAATATGAGTAAAGAACGCAGTCAGAAAATTTATCTGGTGAAAGTGGCTGTTACAGCTATATCACTCACTTTTCTAGTGATCCAGTATCCTCTACTCTCCGAAAGCTACCGATTACGGAAAAGCAACCTTTTTCAGAGAATTAAATAAATAAAAACAGGGAAAGGATAGGATCTTCCATTTCTCAGGAGTATTTATAGAAGATAATAATAAACTCACCATAAAAACTAGAATAAAATGAGAAAAAGTAAAGACATTATTGCATGCTGCCTCTTTATACTGTGTAGCGTATGTTTCTGTGAAAATGCATTTTCGCAGACAGTTGTAAGTAAAAGTATCGTGTCTGTATCAGACTATGACGCTGAAATTAAGTCCACGGAACTGGACAAGGTATGGAAGTCCGGGTATAAACACATTCTCGCTGTGCCCGACAGTGCAAGGCTGGCAACTTACCTGAACTTGCAGAAACTGCTCGCCGATTCCCAATACACCAAGAAGAATACAATTATCTTCTGCTCTGAAAAAACTTACGAAATGACAACAGACGCATGTGATGGCAAATTCACCGTCTCGAAGTCATTGGGAAGTTTATTGTCACCTAAAGGCACAAAAACAAAAGAGTACTCGGTTGAAAAGCCTTTGAGCAAAAAGTATGATTATAAATTCGTGCTTGTGGCGGAACATTAAAGAAATGAACAATGCACTGCCACTAAAGTGAAATAACAGATGTGCAGGGGGAACCAATATATTTTAGGTACAAAATGAATATAAAAAGAATAGTTTATATAGCCGGATTGATCATTCTAACCGGATGTAATTCCCAAAAGAATAACGATATTGATGCAAGACTAAAAGTGTCAGATTTGCGTGACACTATTAGTTTTGCAATGAATGCAGAGAATGCCGTAACGATAACTGTACCTCCCCCTACCGAAGGAATGAAAGTTTCCGATATATTTGAAGATTTCAAATATATTCCTTTAGAAAGCTCCGAGAATTCTCTGATGGGACAATACCAAAATGCCAGCATCTATGAAGACCGGATCTTTATCCACGACGTGGAAACAAATATGATCTACATTTTTGACATGCAAGGAAAGTTCATCCATAAAGTGGGGAAAAGAGGAAACGGACCGGGAGAGTTTTTTCAACCGGAATCAATGACTATTGATCCATTCAGGAAACAACTACTTGTTTATGACACATTTATAAAGAAAATATTCTATTTCACACTAGATGGGGAGTTTTTGCGCACAGAGCAAATGGCAATCAGAAGTTATCAGAATTTCAAAGTGATAAATCCCAATTTAATAGCTTTTGGAGTGAACCGAACATGTGAGAATCCTCAATTAGAAGAAATAAACAATTACAATATCATCTATACGGATTCCGCACTGAATGTACGGGGAGGAGTATATAAAGAAGGTGAAAATTATATCCCCCACTTTTCACTTCCAAGCTTTAGCACGAATGGCAAGCAAGTATATTACACACCTCCCTACACATCTGATGTTTATAAATTTGCAGGAGACACCCTGGTACATCAATTCCATCTGGATTATTCAAAATGGGAGAACCACTTTGACTTGGATAAATTAAAAGCATTAAAAGCGAACCACAAAGGAGGGTACTATTATAACTCCATACATGTAAGTCCTCCTGTCCTATCCAGCAACCGCTTTCTCCTGTTTAAAACCATAACAGAGGAAGCCAATGATGACTTTTATAGTTACTACGACAAAGTGACAAGAGAAATCTTATCCTTTAACATTTATACGATGAAAGCAGAGAATGATTTGTTATTTACCACCGTACTAGGCAGTTATGGAGATTACTTTATTGGTTACGCATCAGCCTCCTCCTTGTCTTACCTGAAAGAGAATCGCGAGAAGGCAGGAGTTAAGATGAAGCCGGAAATCAGCAATATGATTGATAGTTTGTACACGGACGACAATGATGTTCTTGTCTTATTTAAAATGAAACCTATCCAAAAGATTCCCCAATGACTGGCGCGGAGTATGGACAACGAAAGAGAATTAAATAAAAAGTAAATGAGTAGGGTATCTAAATTCCAAAGAGTATTTAAATAAGAGATTGTTTATTTCGGACTAAGTATCAAAGAAAATATTATTATGAAAATATTATTCTATATCACATTATTATCGCTTACACTTTCAAGTTGCAATTTTTCGACTACAACAAAGTGTGCTTATGAAATGAATGATAACTTTATAATAGTGATTCCCGTCACTATTAACGGCAAAACATTTCAATTTGCGTATGATACAGGTGCAGACAAAACTGTAATGAGTTATAGAGCCACCAAACGACTAAACATAAGCAATATAGAACGAAGACCATGCACCCCCATGAGGCATGACACTGCCGCCCCTGCGGATTCGGCCTGTTTTACCAATCTGGATTTATATATCCAAGGAACAAAAATATCCGATTGCGAAGTATGTTTGGATAAATACGGCATGATAGCTCCGAGCATTCTTGACTACAAAGGCTACGACGGGGTCTTGGGGAATCAAGATATAAGAAAAAAGAATTGGCTATTTGATTTTGAGAATAAATGCCTCATGCTAGCTGATACGACAGAGAATCTCCTGCCTTTCGCCAAAGGATATGACCAGATACTTGATTTAAAGATCAACAATAATCATTCAAATCTATATATAGATATGTGTCTGGACGATTCGACCAGCCAAACTTTCTTATTTGATACGGGACGGAGCAAATGCATTGAATTAAATTATGAGGGAGATAATTATATATATTATTCTGCCTTTGCTTTTAAAGACTCTTTCATACCTTATCTTACAGATCGTATCTATTTCCGCAATCAAGGTGTATTGCTGCAAGCACTTAAAATAAATGACATAGTCATCAAAGGGGTGGCGGCCGATCTAAATTTGAGTAACACTGTCAAAGAGAATATTATATCCGCCCCTTTCTTGCGAAGATTTGAATATATGTTATACGACTCAAAAAAAGAAAGAATATGCCTGTTCTATTCCGAAAAAGGATATGGGTATAAAGGTTATGAAGAAAAAGAATCAATAGGTAGGATTGTTAAGGACCTTACCGACAAAGGTGAAATTGAGAGCACTAAAAAATAAGAAAAAGTAAAAACATTATCGCATGCTGCCTCTTTATACTATGTAACATTTGTTTCTGTGAAAATTCATTTTTCGCAGACAGTTATAAGTGAAAGTATCGTGTCTGTATCAGACCACGATCTCAAAAAATGATTTATCCCTTATAAACAGCAATACCCTGTTGTGGAAAAGAAATATTCCCCATTATTCCCAATTACTCCCTAAAAATCACTACCTTTGCACGTTACATTCAGAAAATTCAAAAAACACAATATACATGGAAAAGAAATTCAAAAGAACCACCGTCACCTCGGCGCTGCCATACGCCAACGGACCGGTGCACATAGGACACTTAGCAGGTGTATATGTTCCTGCTGACATTTATGTACGTTATCTACGTCTGAAAAAAGAAGATGTTCTTTTTATAGGAGGCTCTGACGAACACGGAGTGCCCATCACGATCCGTGCAAAGAAAGAAGGAATTACTCCGCAGGATGTGGTAGACCGCTATCATACACTGATTAAAGAATCATTCAAGGAATTTGGCGTTTCCTTTGATGTTTACTCGCGTACCACATCAAAGACGCACCACGAACTGGCTTCGGAGTTCTTCAAAACCCTGTATGACAAAGGTGAGTTCATTGAAAAGACTTCCATGCAATATTATGACGAGGAAGTTCATCAGTTCCTTGCCGACCGCTACATTACCGGCGAATGCCCTCACTGCCATGCAGAAGGCGCATACGGCGACCAGTGCGAAAAGTGCGGAACATCACTTTCTCCCACCGATCTGATTAATCCGAAAAGTGCCATCAGCGGAAGCCAACCGGTGATGCGCGAAACCAAACACTGGTATCTGCCGCTGGATAAACACGAAGGATGGTTGCGCCAATGGATCTTGGAAGACCATAAGGAATGGCGTCCCAATGTGTACGGACAGTGCAAGAGTTGGCTGGATATGGGTCTGCAACCCCGCGCCGTGAGCCGCGACCTGGACTGGGGTATCCCCGTTCCCGTAGAAGGTGCGGAAGGAAAAGTGCTTTATGTATGGTTTGATGCCCCTATCGGATACATCTCGAATACCAAAGAACTGCTTCCCGACAGTTGGGAAACTTGGTGGAAAGATCCCGAAACCCGCTTGGTTCATTTTATCGGAAAAGATAATATCGTATTCCATTGCATCGTATTCCCTGCCATGCTGAAAGCAGAAGGCAGCTATATCTTGCCGGACAACGTACCGAGCAACGAGTTCCTGAACCTGGAAGGCGATAAGATTTCAACATCACGCAACTGGGCGGTGTGGTTGCACGAATATTTGCAGGATTTCCCCGGTAAACAGGATGTGCTGCGCTATGTATTGACAGCCAATGCACCCGAAACAAAAGATAATGACTTTACCTGGAAAGACTTCCAGGCACGCAATAATAATGAGTTGGTAGCCGTTTATGGAAACTTTGTAAACCGCGCTTTAGTGCTGACTCAGAAGTATTTTGACGGCAAGGTTCCCGCACACGGAAATTTGACCGACTACGACCAGGAAACATTAAAAGAATTTGCTGATGTAAAGGCGGAAGTAGAAAAGCTGCTTAATGTCTTCAAATTCCGCGATGCACAGAAAGAAGCCATGAATCTGGCACGCATCGGTAACAAATATCTGGCTGACACAGAACCTTGGAAGCTTGCCAAGACGGATATGGATCGCGTAGCAACGATTCTGAATATCGCATTGCAACTGGTTGCCAATCTGGCTATTGCTTTTGAACCGTTCCTGCCGTTCAGCAGCGAGAAACTTCGCCAAATGCTGAATATGAAAGATTTTGAATGGGATCAGTTGGGACGTACCGACCTGCTTCCCGAAGGTCACCAGTTGGGCAAAGCCGAATTGTTGTTTGAAAAGATAGAGGATGAAACTATCCAGGCACAGGTAGACAAGCTGTTGGCTACCAAGAAAGCCAATGAAGCTGCCAGCTACAAAGCTAATCCTATCAAACCGACTATCTCTTTCGATGAATTTGAGAAATTGGATATTCGCGTAGGAACGGTACTGGAATGTGAAGTAGTGCCCAAGATGAAGAAATTGCTGAAATTCAAGATCGCTGACGGACTGGAGAACCGTACCATTGTAAGTGGTATCGCCCAGCATTATCAGCCGGAAGAATTGGTAGGCAAGCAAGTACTTTTCATTGCCAACTTGGCTCCGCGCCAGTTCAAGAACGGATTGGTAAGTGAAGGTATGATTCTGAGTGCCGAGAACTTTGACGGTTCACTGGCGGTGACTTCTTTATTGAGAGAGGTGAAGCCGGGTAGTGAAGTGAAATAATACTGATCTAACCAAGAGGGTGTGTCAAAACTCTAAAATAACTATCAAATTGTTTACCGTAGGGGCGGATTGAATCCGCCCGAATGCACAAAACAAATTATTATCGGGCAGATTCAATCTGCCCCTACAGCAAAATGATAGCTATTTTTTGTTTTGACACAGCTTTTTGAAATAAATAAGAACTATGGCAGAACAATCCCTAAAAGAAAAGACAGCAAAAGGCCTCTTTTGGGGCGGACTGAGCAATGGTGTGCAGCAATTGCTGAATCTTTTTTTCGGGATCTTCCTCTCCCGCATTCTTACTCCCGATGATTATGGTATGGTGGGAATGCTTTCTATTTTCTCACTGATAGCCGGATCACTACAAGAAAGCGGATTCATTGCCGCACTGGCGAATAAACGCGAAATTTCCCACAAAGACTATAACGCCGTGTTCTGGTTCAGCACCGGATTGAGCGCCTGCCTTTATCTTATTCTATTCTTTTGCGCCCCACTGATTGCCCAATTCTATAACACGCCCCAACTGACCGCTTTGGCACGATACTCTTTTCTGGGATTCTTTATTGCCAGCCTGGGGATTGCCCACAGTGCCTACCTGTTCCGTAACCTGATGGTGAAGCAAAAGGCAATAGCCGTAACCATCGGACTGATTGCCTCCGGCACTATCGGCGTAACAATGGCGTTTCTAGGTTTTGCTTACTGGGGTATTGCCACACAGAGCATCGTCTATGTAGGAACTGTCAATATCTGCTATTGGCGTTTCTCCCCCTGGCGTCCTACCCTTTCTTTCGATTTCAGACCGCTGAAAGGAATGTTGTCATTTAGCAGCAAACTATTGGCTACCAACATTTTCAATCATATAAACAACAATATTCTCACTGTTATCTTAGGCAAGTTCTACTCCGGACAAGAAGTTGGTTACTTCACGCAAGCCAATAAATGGAATTCTATGGGATATTCGGTGGTTTCGGGCACAGTGAACAGTGTGGCGCAACCCGTTCTTTCCACCCTGTCTGATGACAGGGAACGCCAACAAAGAGCATTCCGCAAGATGCTACGCTTCACTGCTTTCATATCCTTTCCCGCTATGCTGGGGCTATCATTGATAGCTCCTGAACTGATTATTCTCTCCATTACAGACAAATGGTTGCCCAGTGCTTCCATCCTGCAACTGCTATGCATTGGCGGCGCCTTTATCCCGGTGACCAACCTTTATTCCAATTTGATTATCAGCAAAGGAAAATCGAATATATATATGTGGAATACCATCTGCCTGGGAATCATCCAGTTAGTCACCATGCTTTTGCTCTATCCTTATGGCATCCGGACTATGATTTCCATTTATGTAGCGATTAATATCTGCTGGCTGCTGGTGTGGCATTACTTTGTATGGCGGGAAATCCGGTTAAGCCTGTTTATGGCTTTGAAAGATGTTCTTCCCTTTGCCGTTATTGCTGCAGGGGTCATGGCCGCCGCATATTATATTACTATCGGTATTACTAATCTCTATCTCCTGATAATAAGTAAAATCCTCATTGCCGCCCTGCTCTATACAGCAATCATGTGGCTGAGCCGTTCCGTGACCTTCCGGGAAAGTCTGCATTACATAATAAAAAAATAATAGCGATTCAAGTTATTAAGTCTATTCCTATTTAAAATTTGAGGCAAATATAAATAACATCGCTTATAATTATTACTTTTGCATAGTCTCCCAATAAACAAAAGAAATGAGAAGAAACATCGCAATTATATTGGCAGGAGGTATAGGCAGTCGTTTAGGGTTGTCTACCCCAAAACAGTTTTTCAAGGTAGCAGGTAAAATGGTAGTTGAGCATACCATAGATACATTTGAAAGTAATCCGCATATTGATGAAATTGCCATTGTCTCCAATCCTTTTTATATCTCAGATTTCGAGTCTATCATTATCAAAAACGGATGGAAGAAAGTAAAAAAGATACTGAAAGGAGGACAGGAAAGGTATCACTCCAGCCTCTCCGCCATCAAGGCGTATGAGGGCAGTGACGTCAACTTGATTTTTCATGATGCTGTACGTCCGTTAGTAAGCCAGCGCATCTTGAATGATGTCATTACGGCACTGCAAACGTATGCTGCCATTGATGTGGCCATGCCCGCTACCGATACCATTATAGAAGTAAATGGAGACTTCATTCACCAAATTCCCGACCGTTCCAGATTGAAACGCGGGCAAACACCACAGGCATTCCATCTGGAAACCATCAGTCGCGCCTATGAAGTGGCACTAGAGGACGAGAATTTCAGAGTAACCGACGATTGTGGGGTGGTTGTGAAATATCTTCCTGAGGTACCTGTATATGTAGTTATGGGAGAAGAAAGTAACATGAAACTAACGTATAAAGAAGATACTTATCTGCTGGACAAATTCTTCCAACTGCGCAAAAGCGAACTAAATGAAGTTCTTATAGAAGAAAACCAACTAAAGGACAAAGTTGCCGTCATTTTCGGAGGAAGCTATGGAATAGGCGAACATATTGCCAGCTTGTTGCAAGAAAAAAAAGCCAAGGTATTCTGCTTCTCACGCAGCATGAACGGAGTTGATGTAGGAAATAAAGAGCAAGTAGCAGAGGCCTTGAGAAGCGTATTCGCGCAGACCCATAAAATAGATTATATAATCAATACCGCCGGTGTTCTAAACAAAGAACCGCTGATGAGTACCGATTACCAAACCATCTGCAATGCCGTGAATACCAACTACATGGGTACAATCAACGTAGCCATGGAAGCCTATCAATATCTGAAAGAGAGCAAAGGGAAACTGATCTTTTTCACCTCCAGTTCTTATACCCGTGGCAGAGCCTTCTATAGCATCTATTCGTCTACGAAAGCAGCTATTGTAAACTTTGTACAAGCTATTGCGCAAGAATGGGAGCCCTTCGGAATCAGCGTCAACTGTATCAATCCCGAGCGTACCAAGACCCCTATGCGCGTAAAGAACTTCGGAACAGAACCCGAAGATTCCTTGTTATCTGCAGAGAAAGTAGCAGTAGCCACTATCCAGTCACTCATTTCCGAATTTACAGGACAAGTGATTGACGTAAAAAGAAATGAAGTATGAAAAATGAATTCCTATCTTCCTATGTAGCCGGTAACCTGAGAGCATGCCAGTTAAAGCAACTCTCTATATTGGAAGAAATAGACCGCATCTGTCAGAAACATCAGATTACTTACTGGCTGGATGGCGGTACGCTGTTGGGCGCTATACGGCACAATGGTTTTATTCCTTGGGATGATGATATAGATATAGGTATGCCACTGGCAGATATGCAAAAATTCATAAAGGTAGCTCCTGCCGAGTTATCCAAAGGCTTATTCCTGCAAACTCCAGAAAGCGATCCTTCCAGCAAGGAACCGATTATAAAGGTACGCGATTTGAACTCCATGTATGTGGAATTTGGCGATAACTTCAATGCCGACTATCAAAAGGGATTGTTCGTCGATATCTTTCCTTTTATTGACTATCCCAGTGTGCCCAAGTCATGGGTGAAAAAACTGACTAAAGGAATTGCCAAAAGTTATTCCATCCTGCATACACAGCACTATTATTCGTTACGTTCCTTTGCCGAATTTTTCTATTTTGGAGCCAAGTACTGGATATTCAGACTTATCTGGAGTATCCTTTGTATGATTTACAAAAAAGATATTTATCTGTCCAACGTACTAATAAATAACGGATACGGCATTATGCACCGCAAAGATTCCGTATTCCCGATATCAGAAATTACTTTTGAAGGAAAACGGTTCAAGGCACCTGCCAATCCGGATGCCTACCTGAAAGACTTGTATAAAAATTATATGGATATTCCTCCCAAAGAGAAACAGAAAATTCATGCTATTTATATTCACCCTGAATTGATTCAGAAACCATGAAACCAGCCCTTGTAGATGTCCCCGTACTCATTCTGTTCTTCAACCGCCCGCAACAACTGTCGCAGGTGTTTGAACAAGTCAGAAACGCCCGCCCCTCCAAGCTGTTCCTGTATCAGGACGGACCGCGTGGTGAACGCGACCTGCCCGGCATAAAGGCCTGCCGCGAAGTGGTGAAACAGATAGACTGGGAATGCGAAGTGCACCGCCTGTATCAGGAAAAGAATTACGGTTGCGACCCCTCTGAATACATCTCGCAGAAATGGGCGTTTTCGATGGTCGATAAATGTATCGTGCTGGAAGATGACGATGTGCCGTCCGTATCATTTTTCGCATTCTGCAAGGAAATGCTGGATAAATACGAAAACGATACCCGCATCACCATGATTGCCGGTTTCAACAACGAAGAAATCACCCCGGATGTACCTTATGATTACTTCTTTGCCACTACCTTCTCCATCTGGGGATGGGCAAGCTGGAAAAGAGTAATTGACCAATGGGACGAACATTATACTTTTCTGGAAGACAAGTTCAACATGCAGCAATTAGAGCAGCTTATAAAAGAACGGAAATTCCGTAAAGACTTTATTTACATGTGCCAACGCCACAAAGAGAATAATAAGGCTTATTACGAAACCATCTTCCACGCTTCCATGCTTTTCAATTCGGGACTGGCTATTGTTCCTACCCGCAATATGATTAATAACCTGGGAGCTACGGCAGACTCTACGCACTTTGCCGGTTCTGTTCATACACTGCCCAAAGGCTACCGCCGCATCTTCACCATGAAACGGCATGAAGTGGAATTCCCCCTCAAACATCCCCGTTATGTCATTGAAAACGTGGAATATAAAAAATCCGTCTACCGCATTATGGGCTGGGGACATCCCTGGATCAAGGTAGGACGTTCTTTTGAAGAACTGTTCCTGAACCTGAGATACGGCAACTTTTCAATTATTACCCAAGCTATAAAAAACAGAATAAACAAATGGCTGAAAAGAAACCAACACCGGTAAACCCGCTTACCATCTATTTTTATCATACCCGCCTCACCCGGGAAAGCTATGAGGAATGGAAAGAATATAAGTTTCCGGGGCACATCCTGTATGGACTTCCTTTATTGGAGAAATACGGGATTCGGTCAGTAATGCATAAACATAAATATATCGCCGAACGCTGGAAATTAATGCTTTATGTAACCAAAGAAATCCTATGCTGTAAAGAATCATACGACGTATTATACGGCACTTCTTTCCGCGGACTGGAATTCATCATCCTGCTCAGAGCCTTGGGAATCTACCGTAAACCCATCGTCATTTGGCATCACACGGCGTTAAGAGTTTCAACCCATAAGATAAGGGAACGTATCTCCCGCTTCTTTTATAAAGGAATAGACCATATGTTCCTGTTCAGCAAGAAACTGATTAAAGACTCACTGGCAACCGGAAAAGTGCCCGAAAAGAAACTTCAACTCATCCATTGGGGACCGGACCTGGCTTTCTACGATCATCTCCTGCAAGAAATGCCGGACCGTAAACCCGAAGGTTTTATCTCTACCGGAAAAGAGAATAGAGATGTAACCACCTTGCTACAAGCATTTTGTGCCACAGAAGAAGAATTGGACTTATATATCGCCCCCACCAACGGCGGCATAAACTACAAGCAAATCATTGACAGCTTCTGCCTCCCCCCATCCGTGCAGATCCATTACACGGAGGGAGTCATTCCCTACCTGCTGGCGCAGAAAGTGGCACGCAAAAGTTGTATCGTCATCTGCTGCATGGACTTTCCTTACACCGTGGGGCTTACCACATTGGTGGAAGCCTTTGCATTGGGCATCCCCGTCATCTGTTCCCGCAATCCGAGCTTTGAAATGGATATTGACAAGGAGGAAATAGGCATCACCGTAGAATACAATGATGTGGAAGGATGGATCAACGCCATCCGCCGCATAGCCGACCACCCCGAAGAAGCACGGAGAATGGGCGCCAATGCCCGAAAGTTGGCAGAAGAACGTTTCAATCTGGAAATCTTTTCCGGTGAAATAGCAGAAAGCTTGCTGAATGTATCCCGAATATCCGCCAAAAAACGTACATTTGCATAAACTTTTATGCACATGAGAGTACTTATCATCAATACGTCTGAGCGAATAGGAGGGGCCGCGATTGCTGCCAACCGCCTTATGGAGGCTTTAAAAAACAACGGAATAAAGGCGAAAATGCTTGTGCGAGACAAGCAGACCGACCAGATTAGTGTCGTTGAACTAAAGAAATCATGGTGGAAAGTGTGGCAATTCATTTGGGAACGCATTGTAATCTGGCAGGCAAACCACTTTAAAAAACATAACCTGTTTGCCGTGGATATAGCCAATACAGGAACAAACATCACTGCATTGCCTGAGTTTACCCAAGCCGATGTCATTCACTTGCACTGGATCAATCAGGGGATGCTTTCCCTGACGGACATTCGCCGCATTATCCAGTCCGGCAAACCCATCGTATGGACAATGCACGATATGTGGCCATTTACGGGCATTTGCCATTATGCCGGAGATTGTGATAAGTACAGCACCCAGTGCTATAACTGCCCCCAACTTTATAAAGGAGGTAAAAAAGACCTTTCCTATCGTACTTTCCAAAAGAAGAAGGATTTGTTTGAAGGGGCACAAATCACCTTTGTGGCTTGCAGCCGCTGGCTGGAATCACTGGCAAAAAAGAGTGACCTGATAAAAGGGCAAACCATCACCAACATACCCAACGCCATCAACACCAATTTATTCAAGCCTCGCAACAAGCAACAGGCAAGAGAAAAATGCCATCTTCCACTAGATAAAAAGTTATTGCTGTTCGGATCAGTGAAGATCACCGACAAAAGAAAAGGCATTGACTACCTGGTATCAGCATGTAAGCAAATAGCTTCTTTATATCCTGATTTTAGCAAAGAGTTGGGAGTGGTGGTCTTTGGAAGCCAGGCAGAGCAATACGCTTCCCTGTTCCCTTTCCCTATCTATCCCATGAACTATGTGAGCAATGAAAAGGAACTGGTAGATATATACAATGCGGTAGATTTGTACGTCACCCCCTCCCTGCAAGACAACCTGCCCAATACCATTGTAGAAGCCATGGCATGCGGCATTCCCTGTGTAGGTTTTAATGTAGGCGGCATACCGCAAATGATTGACCACCTGCACAATGGATATGTAGCCGAGTACAAGTCCGCCAAAGATTTGGCAAACGGCATTCACTGGGCATTGACCGAGGAAGGAGAATATGAAAGCCTTAGCGAGGAGGCTTGCCGTAAAGCAGTATCCAGCTATTCGGAAAGCATCATTGCCAAGAAATACATTGATATCTATAACAAGATTACAGGAAATCATGCATAACACCCACCTCCATCCCAAATTCTCTATTATCACCGTTACCTACAATGCCGCAAAGGTACTGGAAGATACCATACAAAGCATTGTCACACAGACCTATAAAAATACGGAATACATTATTGTGGACGGAGGATCGACAGATGGCACGCTGGACATTATCCAGAAATATAAAGAGCATATCCATACAGTCGTCAGCGAACCCGATAAAGGTTTGTATGATGCCATGAACAAGGGCATAAAACTGGCAACAGGCGATTATATCTGTTTCCTAAATGCCGGAGACGGACTGCACGAGGATGATACCCTGCAACAGATGGTGCATTCCATCACCGGAACGGAACTCCCCGATGTGCTTTACGGAGAAACGGAAATAGTGGACAGCGAGGGACACTTCCTGCATATGCGCCGCCTTTCCGCGCCCGAAAAGCTCACATGGAAAAGTTTCAAGAAAGGAATGCTGGTATGCCACCAAGCCTTCTTTGCCCGCCGCGACCGGGTGGAACCTTATGATTTGCAATATCGCTTCTCCGCCGATTTTGATTGGTGCATACGCATAATGAAGAAAGCAAAGGTATTACACAATACCCACCTCACCATCATAGATTACTTAAATGAGGGCATGACCACCCAAAATCAAAAAGCCTCTCTGAAAGAGCGATTCCGCATCATGGCAAAACATTATGGTATGACCAGCACCATCATGCACCATGCTTGGTTTGTATTGCGCCTTCTCTATAAATAATCAACAATATTTGCTGCAAGGCATGGTGAAAACAAACTTAGCGCCACCGGTATAGGTAGTATCCAGCCATATCTTGCCTTTTACTCTATCAGTAATCAGCCTGCACAAGTACAGTCCCAAGCCGGTTCCCGAAGAATAAGGATCTATCTTTGTAAATCGTTCAAAGATCCATTCACGTTTATTTTCAGGTATTCCTTTTCCACTGTCTGCAATGCTGAATTCAAAGTAATCATCCAGCACCTTGCAGCAAATGGTGACAGTTCCCTGTTCGGTAAATTTATGGGCATTGCTCACTAAGGCATACAGCATCATCGTAAAGTAGCGCTTATGAAGATTGATTAAACAATGATCATCATCCGGCAAGTCAAAATGATAAGTCACCTCCGGTTTTGGTTCACGTTCACTGATACGTTTTATTTCCATCCGGCATATATCACTGATATTGGCAGGTTCCATTTCTTCCTCTCCACGTGACAAACCGCTATCCAACTCAGAAACCTCCAGCATATAGTCCACCAGGGAATTGAGATGCAGGGTATTTGATTTTACAATCGGGGCCAATTCTGCTTTGCAGGCAGCATCCAGATTCTCATCCAAAATCAATTCGGTAGCACTGTTGATGGCGCTCAACGGAGTGCGCAGTTCCCGCACCACAGACTGGATAAATGAAGCCTTCATCTGCTCGCCTGCCAAAGCCTTTTCCTCGGCAGCCAATACATCCTTTTGAAGTTCCATTTCTTTTCGCAGCATATGTTTTTCTTTTCTGGAGTTTCTGAGCCAATATATAAAAATCAAGAATACCAATGCCAACACAACTGTGCCCCATATAGTACCGGTCTGATGGCTTTTGAGTTTCATCTCCGCATTTTCGGCTTTAACGCGCTCCATGCCGTAGCTGGCTTCTATTTCATCCAAACGTTTCTGTGATGTAACAGTGAAAATAGAATCATAAGTTTCCACATATTGCTCATATACATCCAGCGACTCGTCCAGTTTCCCATATTGCCGCAAAGTCTGTGCTTTCCAAAGCAACCTTTCCGGCAACTGGTTAAATAAATGGTTCTCCCTTGCACTGACGATAGAGGAATCCACACATTCAATAGCACGTTTGTAATCTCCTATCCGCTGATAGAAATAAGCGGATGTTACAAAATACGAATCTTTAAAGCCATACAATTCGACTTCATCATCGGACATTTTATGGATGGCTTGGGTATATAAGTCCATATAATGCTTTGCCTGCTCCTGTCCTATGATTTGCGGCAAGGTTATCAGCAAAATATAGCATGACAAACGCGCATTCGTAAATTTCAGAAAAGGATAGTCTTTCCATAACTGTTCATACTTATCAATATTCTCGAGCCGTTTAAACAGTAGCTTGGCAGCCTCGTTTCCATATTCATCGGCCTCATTGGACATATACATATTTGCCAAATTACCCATGGCATATCCCATATAAGAATATGCATTTTCGAATGGCAATCCCTCCCCTATCTCCAAAGCCCTTTTATAATATTTGATGCACTTCTTCTGTATATTATAGGTGGCACCTTTGGTTATCAATATATCTCCAATCAGGATATTCCATTCCATCCGTTCATAGGGAGACATTGCCCCTTCCCGATTCATTAATTGATTCTCTACAGAATCGGCCGTTACGGCTTCCTGTTCCAGCCTTTTATCTATTTCATTGTAGGCTCTCGCTTGCAAGCGGTAATAATGGTAACGGGAAAGAGCTCTTTCACCTTTCAGCTTATTCTTGGTGACATCCAGATAATAAGCGACGGAATCAGAGTTTTGAGGGATATAATAATCAATCAAATAACCTAAAGCATACTCTAAGCCCACCTGATCATCGGCTTTTAAAGCACATTCATAAAGAGGCAGGACATACTTATTGAGCGAGCGCCCATGAATATCATTTACCATGCAAAGGTGCGTCAATAACTCAGACCTCCTTTGCAAATCATTTTCCGGAGTTTTATGGAGTAGATTCGATAAACTATCCGTAATATGTTTCACATCCTGTTGCGCATAAACAGAGCCCAAACAGGACAAAAAGATGAGTAGAAAAAATCCCCTTAGCTTCATAATAAACTGATTATACCGCAAATATAAAGCTTATTTGCTGTTTACGAAAGCTAAAAGGATTTTTTCTTTGAACTATTTTTTATATTTCTTGACTTGCAGGAAAATGAATAATAATAAGACAAGTGCCAATACGCCCAAAGCAATAAATGCTACCGTTTCAGTAACATGCAACGACTTGGGATCGAACTTAAACTCAACAACGTGCTTCCCTGCCGGCACATTCATGGCACGAAGAATATAATCGGCCCTTCCATGCGGAGCTTCCACTCCGTCAATGTACGCCTGCCAACCGGGATAATAGATTTCAGAGAACACCACCGTTCCGCCTGTTTTAGAATCTACTTCATATTTCAGGTCATTGGGTTCATAGGCAGTCAGTGTGATAGTGCTCAGTGAATCGGGGGTAGCAGCCTGCTTCACCTGTTCACTGAATTTCTTATCTACCACTGCTGTCTGTGCCGGGTTTATAGTGTGCAATGCATCTATCTCCTCATTAGCATTGTTCACATACTGCACTTCATTCACAAACCAAGCATTGCCCAGTGTGTACGGGTTTTGCATCGGCACGGTTTGTCCGCCTTGCAGCGGGAAAATGAAATAACGGGTATTCAGCATATTCAGCACAGGGAATGCGGTGGGGTCTACTTTCTGCATATCGCCACCGGCTTCCGAAACCGCTTTAAACACGGCATTCATTTCGGGACTGATATGTTCCTCTATCATTTCCTGATAGCGGCGCAACTTGGCGGCATGGTATCCGCCAATGCTTTTATGCCAGTAAGAAGTATTATTCTCATTAAAAGTATTACCAGCCAGGTTCAATACACGGAAATCCAAAGTCTTATCCGCCAAGATCGCCTTATCGGTTTCCGTAGGTTTAAAGCTATTCTCCTGTTGGGTCTTCTCTACAAACTGCTCGTCATACAAGTAGCGTTTGTTGACGCTCCACATATCCACAATGCACAACACAATCAGTGCGCCGATCACCACTTTAGCTTTCAGTTTACCCATTCCATACATCCACAGAAGAGCTGCACCTATGATAATAATAAAGAAACTGCGCCATGCATCCGAAGTAAATATGCTCTTTCGCACCTCCTCCAAATTAGCAAGCAACGGTGCCAACTGGTCGCCCGGAATACCCTGCAAAGCCTGCATTTCCATGCTGGAAACATAAGACGGGAAAAAGAATCCGGGAGCCACCGCAAACAATAATGCAACGCCACCCGTCAGCCCCAGACTGATATAGAATGCCTTTGCCTGTTCTTTTATTAACTGCGGACGGGCAATCACTTCCTTCAATGCAAGCAGGGCAAGCAGGGGGATGGTAAACTCGGCAATCACCAAGATAGAAGAAACCGCACGGAATTTATCATACATCGGAATATAATCCAGAAAAAAGTCTGTAAAGCCCATAAAGTTCTTTCCCCAAGACAAGAGGACAGACAAAAGGGTAGCACCCAAAAGCGCCCATTTCATCGGACCTTTTACTATAAACAGCCCCAATATAAACAGGAACATCACAAATGCACCCACATAAACCGGACCGGACGTACCGGGCTGCTCTCCCCAATATTGCCCTATCTGGCTATAAATGCTATTGTACATCGGATTCGCCTTTTCCATTGCCTTCTCATTGGCAGCCAACGGCACAGACGCGCCCCCTTTCACATTGGGGACAAGCAATGAGAATGTTTCACCGATGCCGTAACTCCACTGGGTGATATAGTCGCGTTCCAATCCGCTTTTGGTCTGGTTATGGCTATCCGGTTTTACCAACTCGCTCTTTCCACGCATGGTTTCCTTGCTATACTCATACGTGTGATACAGATTGGAAAGATTGATGCAAACTCCCAAAATACCGGCAAGCGCCAATACTCCCGTAGCTTTCAGGAACTTCGGCATCTCCTTCTTCTGATAAGCCATGACTCCAAAAGCCACTGCCATAAACAGCATTACGAACAGGAAGTAATAACTCATCTGCACGTGGTTTGATACAATCTGCAAAGCCACGAAAACAGCAGTCAGCAAACCTCCCAAAAGGTATTTCCCTCTATATGTCAATACCATACCCGCTATGGTTGGCGGAATATAAGCCAGAGTAACAAACTTCCAGATATGCCCGGCAGCAATAATAATGAAGAAATAGGAAGAAAATGCCCACACGATAGCTCCCAAAGCAGACAGCCAGACTGAAAAGTCAAAAGCGCGAAGCAATATATAGAATCCCAGCAACATGACAAATACATACCACACATAAGTAGGAAGATAAAGATGATACAGATTTTCCACCCCTTTCAATGTATCTGTGGAATGATAACTGGGCGCCATCTGATAAGTAGGCATACCGCCGAAAATAGAATTGGTCCAGCGTGTACGTTCTCCGGTGCGTTCCAAATACTCTTTCGCCTCCTCACCGGCGCCGATACCAGCCACCGAGTCATGTTGCGAAAGGATACGTCCCTCTGTCACTGCCGGGAAAAAGTAAACGAATGAAATGACAGCAAAGAGGATAACTACTACTATATCAGGTAGTATTCTTTTAAATAAGTTCATAAGTATATCTGTTTATTAACGCTGCAAAGATACGATATACTCTGATAAAATGCGTACATTTGCATCCATAAATAAAGTTGAATTATGAAAATAGGAATTATAACGGCTATGGGTTCCGAGCAGAAACAGGTAGCACAACTGCTTGAGGACAAGAAAGAGTACACGGAAGGTCCTTTCCAATATACGGAAGGCACCATCAGGAACAATACTATTATTTTGATGAAATGCGGTATAGGCAAAGTGAATGCTGCTGCCGGTGCCGTAGAGTTGATCCGCAACTTCCAGCCCCACTGTGTAATCAGTACCGGAGTGGCAGGCGGCATAGACACCTGCCTGAAAGTTATGGATGTAGTAGTAAGCCAACAGATTGCATATCACGATGTATGGTGTGGCGAAGGCAACGTGTACGGACAAATACAGGGACTACCCGCCCGCTTTGAGGGAAACAAGACTTTGTTTGATTGCGCCATGTCACTGGATACCCCTACCGCCATCCACGGAGGACTGATCTGTAGTGGCGACAAGTTTATCACAGACCGTTCCGAGTTGAATGAGATCAAGGAAAAATTCCATGAAGGACTGGCAGTAGATATGGAATCGGGAGCTATTGCCCAGATTTGCCATATATATAAGGTGCCGTTCATCAGTTTCCGCATCATCAGCGACACCCCGGGAGCAGATAACCATTGGGAACAGTACACTAATTTCTGGGAAACGATAGCCGACCGTTCTTTTGAGGTTACCCACACCTTCCTATCCTCATTACCCGCTAATTTATAAAAGAAGAAATATATGAAAACAATCCCTAGTTTTACCATTGACCACATCCGTTTGCTGCGTGGCATTTATGTATCCAGAAAAGATGAAGTGGGCGGCGAAGTAGTCACCACATTCGACATCCGCATGAAAGAACCCAACCGTGAACCGGCGCTGGGTCAAGGCGCATTGCATACCATTGAACACCTGGCAGCGACTTATCTGCGCAATCACCCCGTGTGGGCTGATAAGATAGTCTATTGGGGCCCGATGGGATGCCTCACCGGCAATTACCTGTTGATGAAAGGCGACCTGGAATCCAAAGACATCGTAGAACTGATGCAAGAAACCTTCCGCTTTGTAGCCGAGTATGAAGGAGAAGTGCCCGGAACAGCGCCTAAAGACTGTGGCAATTACTTGCTTCATGATCTGCCTATGGCTAAATGGGAATCAGCAAAATACCTGCATGAAGTACTAGAAAACATGACAGAGGCAAACTTGCACTATCCCACTAAGGAATAGTAACTTCATAAAAAAAGCCGCCTCCCCAAAAGGAAAGCGGCTTTTTAAGTCCTCTACAATAGCTTGATTACTTACGTAATCCAAGTGCTTTAACGATAGCACGATATCTTTCGATATCACGATCCTTCAAGTAGTTCAGCAATGCACGACGCTTACCTACCAAAGTTGTCAAAGCTCTTTCAGTACTATAATCTTTTCTGTTGAGCTTCAGGTGCTCAGTCAGGTGAGAAATACGGTATGAAAACAATGCTATCTGCGCTTCAGGTGAGCCAGTATCAGTGTTAGACTTTCCGTACTTTTCAAAGATCTCTTGTTTCTTAACTGGATCTAAATACATAATTCTTAGATTTTTTTGATATATAAAATTTTCACTTAGCGGGTGCAAAGATATGCATTATCTTTTATACCACAATGAGTTAGAGCGATTTATTTTGAAAATAATATTCTATCTCTCCCACCGCTACATCCTTGAGCAACACTTTTTTATCCTTATCCAAAAGATAAAGGGTTGGCATTGCTTTCAGGTCATACAGCTCCTTGGTAAGCACGGTCAAATCCTTATCATAGCTATTGATCCATGCGGCAGGAATCACTTCCTGATGCTGCGCCCACACTTCCCGGTCTTCATCGGGATAGAAAGCAAGTATCTTCACCTGCTGCATGATGCGGGGATCATTCAGCACAGGCGATGCCTTCATTGCCGCCAATGTTTCGGCACAACCATGACAATCGGGATTATAGAATAATAATAAGGTATACGGGCTGCGAATATCATGCATCCGTTTCTGTGCTCCCGAAGGAAGAGTATAGACAAAGTCGGCAGCAACAGTCCCCACCCTGTTCATGCTTATCAGTTTCAAATCGTGCTGCGCACGGCTACGGGCAGCCTCATCTGCCAAGGAGGAAGTGGCAAGGAACCGTCCTATAGGTTCATACAGCAACTCATTGCGGATAGGAGAATTGGGATCAAACAAGTATCTGCGGAGGGTTTCTACAAAATAGCTGAACATCTTTTCTTCTTGTGAAGCCGTCTGCATTGTCTGCACCAGGCAAGTATCTGAAAGGGTGATCGGCACGCGTACCAATAAGTCCAGATAATCTACTATAGCCTGCTCCGTTACGTCCGGCAGGTGAATATAGGCAGTATCTTTAAAATCGAAATTATCCCAGTAATGCTGCACCACAAAGTTCATCCGGTCTTCGGGCGATTGCAGCATGACGGGGACTTCCGGCAACGTAAATGTTGGCGTTTTCTTTTCATCGGCAGTGGCGGCAGTATCTTGCTTCTTCCCACCACAGGCAGAGAGTAAAAGCAATAATGCAGCCAGAATGGTAAATCTATGTTTCATGTTCTATATCTTATTGATTATCAAAATACAAAATTAGAAAAACTTCTCGATTTATCATTCTACGCTGCATCCTATTTTACTCCTTTATTTCTGCCAGCCACTCATGAAATCCATTATGCGGAGTATAGCGCAATACATATTCTTTGCTGCTATAGCTGATGACAAATTCGGTAGGGACTTGTTTGATGTCTACTTCTGCTCTGGCAAGCCATAGGGTACTATCCATGACAAAACGCCCTATAGATACCCCTTGCACCATCTGACTCAGATAGAATGCAGACTGCTCATAGGCATACCACTTCCCGTCGTTTTCCCGATAGATGTATATCAGGCCGGTATTATCCAGTTCCCTTTCCAATATGGTCACTACCTCACACATAAACAGATCAGTTTATTAATCGTTTTTAATCAGCATCATTTCATCGTCCGCGCACAAGGCAACGAACCAGTTCATGGAGAGTAGACGTTCCAAGTCCACTTCTACTTTCTCCAGCATTGCACCATAGAAGGTGCATACTTCTTTCAGTTTCAATGCCGCCTCGCTGAATTTCTTCAACGCCTTGGCGGAACGATGGTAGGCGTACCAATGTCCTTGTTCTTCATACAGGTAAACTTCGGATTTACTGCATGATTCGCGGTCCATGATTTCTAGTAAATTGCTCATAATATGTATTCCTTTTTAGTTTCCTTTTTTTATTGTCATTGAAACTCTAATGTCACATTACCACTACTCACAACACTCATCAATTTAGCAACCGAAATAGAAGCAACTTTCCCTGTTGAGGATTTAAAATATAATGTGGTTACTGTTTCCGGAAATTTTAAAGTCAATTTATCATTCATTCGATTATAGCCTGACCATCCTCCATTATACCATACAAAAGAACATGTCGGATTATTATCGACTGTTGTAGTACAATTGCTATCAATATAAACCTTTACACCGCTATACTCGTTATTAGCCCTCAAATTATTTCTAGGTATGGTTATAGTAGTCGTACGTACATTAGCAAAGCCCGCTTCTCCCAAATTAAAATATTTGTTATACACATATACGTTAGAAGCACTTTCCTCTTTATTGGTCAAGAAATGACATACAATTTCTTTATTTCCACCTTGAGTGGGAATCTCCTTATAATCATCATAAGTCAATTCTTTTTCAAATCCGAAAGACGAAGCGCCATTCTTTGACGGAACAATGGACGCACCAACCTTTACCGGCATATAGTCCTGCCCAGCATCGGGATAAAAGCTCAAAGCCTCCGCTTCTATCAAAAAAGTCAAAGGGAAAAGAGTTTCAGACAATCCGTTGGGTATTTTAATAGATACATCAACAGGCATCCCCACTATATCGCTAACACTTGTCGGAGAGCAAGACACCTCCATTCTCTGTTCCATACGAAGAGTAAAAGTCACATCACGACTCAAACTGCCGCCTATCAAAGTAACTGTTTGTGTCCGAGTCAAGTCACTAGGCTCGTTAGGAGTAATTTCAATAGAACGATATCCCTGAGAATCCTCTCCTGTCAGTTTATTTACATCACCTATCACCTCACCCTGTTTTACCAGATCCAAATCAACTGCATCATTATCGGTATTGGTACTATTAATATTCGGTATATACTTATACTTCAATGTTATTTTATCTGTATTAACCAAAGTCGTATCTGTAAAACTGACCAGCAGACGTTCATATCCATCTGATATATTCAACAAACTTTTTGTGAGAACGGAACCGGAGAAGTTATTATTTGCCGGTTGCGCCGCTGCCTCTTCAATGGTGCTATATCCATCTCCTATTACACTATTTATAGTAACTGTATACTGGAAGTTACGCAGCAGGTTATAATAAGTCAATACACCATCAGCGTTCTTATATACCATATCCAGTTTATAATAAGTAGATGCTCCATTCCTATAGCTTCCTTTCAGCAATATATAGGTTGTGGTGTTATCACCCGGATGCTTGCGCTCGTACATATAATAAGGTGTAGTTTGGAAAGCACCCTCGGCAGGAAGTTCACTGTTTATGGTTGCATCACCAGGCACAAGCCCTGTATAACCTTGTGACGTTATAGCATCATAAGAAAGGCAAGCTCCACCATCTGATATGAAATTTGCAAAACCTCCTCCATTGGTATTATAAGGAGCAACCGTACCTTTACTTAATGTATTGACCACTGCAAAACCCTGTAATGTGAAATTTGACAGATTTGCGCTGGCTGTTATCTTTGCAAAGTTACGCAGCAAAGGGACACGCTTCATTTTCCTTGTTGTTACCTCATCATTTGCAATACCCGATTCAAGTTCTACTCGTTGCCAATAAGCGTCTTGATTACCCGAAACGGTCATCCTACCTACTATCTCGCTTTCAGAGCCATAAGCAAGATCTCCTATCTCATAATTGGCAATGAAATGGATGATGCGCTTATTGGGAGTCTGATGCAATGTCACTTTAAAAGAGGTTTCACCATCCTTTGTTTGAAAATCTGTTGCTTGTGCAGATTCTACCAAATAACCTTGCTTGTTGAAAGCTATCAGATATAGAGAGGTTATAGTTGCCGTCTCGCCAAAGCTACGGGCAGATGAAACTTCCGGAACATTAACACTCATTGTCAGTTCCACTGTATCCCCTTCCTCTGATTGAGGAAACTCTACTATCTCTTCATTACTGCAAGCAGACAGCAACAAAACAAATATTCCGAATAATATCTTTTTCATATCGTATCTCTGTTTACAAGTTTTTATCTTTGTCTGTCTCCCCAAGTAAAGGTACCTTTATCTACGGTGTCAGTCCAATACCATTCATCGTAGACACAACGGACATAAGAATCGTTTGTATCTGTAGATTCAGATACAGTTCCATTAGTATAATATCGGCATCTTCCCGTTGCAGTCCAATAATATCCCTCATTAGAAAACAGATGAGGAATTTTTTTCTCACTAGATAATTGAGCAATGTATTTTAACTCAGCAGTTGTTGGTATTCGCCAACGCCCCGCAGGATAACCATCTTCTTGATATGCAGCACATCTTTTTTTCGCATCTGACAAAGAAATTGCACTACCACATTTTCCATAAGAAGATGCTATTCTAAATTTAGGAGCAATAATATTTTTAGCATTATTACCTTCTGTATTCGTGGGGTAATAATATTGCAATGTTTTTCTATTATAAGAGTTAGATAATCCTAAACTACTGCCCGTTACAGCTGTTTCACTACGTGCATCTCCTATTATATAACTACTTCCCGAATCAAAAGCGGAAGTATTGATTATGTACATATTAGGGTTTTTATTACTACTGCTACCACCATCGTAACAGCCACGAACAACCTGCCAATCACCACCAGAATATAATTGATTCCCATATACATATACATAACCCTTATCATCGGGGTCAGTATTCCTATCATTTACAATATTTCCACCATTATTCTTATCTGCTATTACATACAATGCTGGATATTGCATAATCGTAATATCTTCCTTTATATTGAGCATATCCTTATGTTTTATAGTAAAAGTAATGGTATATGGAACATAATCCTCACGATTTGTATTTACCAGCTTTTTATAATAATATATCTCACCATCTCTAATCTCACAAGTATATCCTGATGTTATTAGCATATCGGCAGCATTCTCAGGATTCAATACAGGCCGTGTAACCTTTACATTCACTATCTCTGCCTCATGGCTAGTCAAGAAAGGTATACTAACCTCATTTACATTATCCATCACCACATAATTCTTATCCACCACCAGATAACGATATTCCTTGATATCAGCCGTCACTTCCCCACTTCCCCAATCCACAATAATATAACTGGGATTTAGTTCAACCGAAGTATCAGGCTCAAAATCACCCAAGATGCCTACAGACAGCTTTATCTTATAATAATTATTGCGTTCAAACTTCTTGTTCGTCACATTAATGGGAACTTGATAATAACAAGACTTGAATTCGCTTTCCCCACTCTTCTTCCAAGGCACTACCAGCGTGAGATAGGCTTCATGTTCTTCGTCATTGTTCCAGTCCGAAGAATAAGAATAGAAAGGAGCATGTTTATAATATTCTGTATTACCATTCTCAACAGGTACCGCTGTAAACCCTCTGGTCTCTCCACTCAATGAAAAATTGAAATAGTCCTCTGGTTGTACCGTATAGGCACATCCGTTTGCACTGACATCTACATGCGCTTTCTTCACTCCGTTATGAAAGAACACCTTCATATTATCCGGTTGAGAAGTCCACTCATTTCCGGCTTCATCGGTTATGGTCTTTTCAACTTTGGTAATAAACAAAGAAATCTTGGAAGCCGCACGATACAGATCAATATTTCCGCTCACCGTTTTCCGGTCTGACGACAAACTTATCTCCTGCTCTCCGTCCATCACAAACGATTCTTGTGCAGTGACCAAACTGCCCTGTGTGGCAAATCCTTCGGCTTCAATAATCGTTTTCTTTAGTCCGGGTATGGAAGTATCCGTTCCCAAAGCAGATGCCGCAGGCCTGTTAACGACAGCATACGCTTTGCAAGTGCTCCCTGTTCCAAACAATGCTTCTATTTTATCATTCGGTATCTTAATGGAAACAGTTGCCTGGCCTATAGCAGTACCAACAACAAGCCCGGTAGCAGAAAAAACAGCCGCTTCATTGGTCTTTCCATTAGGATAGAAAAAGCAGTCCACACTTTTTATTACATTTTCATTCCAAGCATCTTCACCGGCCTCGGTACCAATTACAGCACGGGTTGCCAATGTTTTACTGGAAAGCTGTAATGTCAACACGCTTTGATCATCTTGAACAATGAAATTTGTGGTCTCATCAGTACAAGCAGCCAAGATGGTTGTCAACAGCCAGATGCTTATCAAATATGATATATATTTCTTCATACCCTTATCTTTTTATTTAGATTGAACTAATGTATATCTGCTTTTAGTGCTAGACTCTCCCAATAGATTGTTGACTACAATGGTACGGCCATCAATTGTCCTAACCACAATCTGGAGCTCCGCCATGCTATTCTCGGTCACATCATCTTGCGTGGTCCTTATTCTCAGTGTCGCCGGTTTTCCCACTTCGCCCGATGCTTCGCCTTCGAAAGCAAAAGCATCATAACTGCCGCTGACCGGGATCAAAGATGCATACCACGTACTACCCACGGGAGTGTCTATAGTAAATGTGCACTCTGCAATTGTTGCATATATCATATATACTTCTGCTTCATTCCTTATATTACAACTACCATCAGTCCATTTTATGGTTCCTTCTTCTTTTACGGTTACAGTCTCTGTGTAATCCCAAATTTCTTCATTACTGTTCCATGGAGAAACGGTATAAGTCAATTCTAATACTCCTCCGTTTTCCACCTTATTAATAATATACCTGTAATGACGGTTGCGAACTACATCAAATACCTGATCCGTTTCATAGCTTTTGAAATAAAGATAAGGCTCGCTAAGCTGAACCTGATTACCTCCTTTATCCGTTAAAGCCACAGTCATACATGCGGAATTATCTGTGTTCTTATATTCCGGCAAATACAGGATATAATCATTTATACCGTCAGACTTAAAGGTCAAAGTGCTATTCTGTGGAGCAGAGTAGCCATTGAACAAGCCTTCGTCACCTGCTGCATTCTGCCATGCCATATCTGTTTTCGTAACACTGGCAGCATTCACTGGCAAGCAATATCCTTTCTCATTATATTTATTCAGGCTGACACCTGTCAAATTAAATTCGGCTGCTGCCTCATCAGACAAAGTCACTTCGACTTTCGCCATAGCACGTAGTAAGTAAATGATACCCAAATCGGTATTAGTACCCGGAGCCAAACGCAGATTAGTGTATGAGGCGACTCCCCACATCGGGATATTCACACTTTCATTCTTAAAGCTATCAGCATTATAATCGAAAGTAAGACTCGTCGGATTGGTTGTTGTTGTCACTTCACTACTATTGGCAAAAACCATCACCTTGCATGAAGCCAACGTATAATCCACAGCATCTTCAATGTCCAAATTACCCATGAACTGATAAATGTTATCTGATTCTGTGCGAAATACTACTATGTTATCCACTTTACCCAGACAGGCACTTGTTTCAGAATCATAGAACAACACTTGAAGTCCGTCAGGATTAATCCGGTTTTCATAGCTGTTACCCGTTTCATCTGTAATGACGGCACGTGAACCCGGAGCATTCATCGCCAAGGTAAAGATGACGCTGATCTTGTCCGTAGCAGTCGATGGAGTATCCCCATCGAGGTAATTGCTACAGGAAGCTGCAAGCACACCCAGCACACCTATATATATAATATGTAATAACCATTTTTTCATAAGGCTTTGCTTTTTAAAGGATGATTAAAGGTCTACGTTATCGAGCACCACTTTCCATGAGTTGATGATGATGGAAGAACTTGCCCATTGATCGTTTTCGTCCAAGAAGAAAGTCATGTTGTACTCATCCTGGCGGTCCAGATATTCCTGATCGGTCATCTCACGGTTATAGTAACCTTTCACTAGCAGTGCGTAGTCTATCAGGGGGATGGAAAGCACCTTTTCACCTTCTTTATTGGTAATGGTCAGTATAGGTTTGTTTTCCATTACCAAACGCCCTACGGTCAGTTCGGCTACGGCAACACTTACCGAAGTGGTAGTGCGTGCACCGCTTTCATCCATTTCGGCCGTACCGGAATCTGTATGCCATGCGTAGTAAGTCAGCGGTTCATCGTCAAGCAACTTATTGTCATAGTTCATAAAGCCGTTTTCATCTTCAATGGTGAAAGTGAAGTTGTCCACGTCTACCGCTTCGCCGGAAAGATGCTGCAACACGATGCGGATATTGTTCGTGTTCTTTGTCAGCCTGACGGTGGCAACCTGTGTGGTAGCGGCACGGCTGAAAGATTGTCTCTGCACCTGACCGTGGAATAACGGACGCAAATCACTGTGCACCTCGGCTGTTCCATCGGCGGCACGGCTATAGATGCGGTCCATCTTGCAGTTCAGTTCTTCGATGGTAGAAACCCCCTCCGTCAATATTGGAATAGAGAAAGTCTCATCGCCTTTTCCTTTGGCCCATGCCACCAGGTCATAATCACCGGGTTGCACTTCCACCAACATATTATAATCATCGGCAGCCAGCACGTCTCCTTCTTCGGTGCGTTGGTAGACGAACTTTCCATCTTCATCAAATGCATAAAGCACTACCGATGTTACTTCATTGGCGAAAGCATCGGCAAACTTCATATTGTTGTCATACTTGAAATCCACACGGTACTCTATAGAGCAATCCACGTCCTCTTCGTCCAAGATGGCGTCGCAAGAGGTCATTGAGATACTGATGGTAGCCAGCATCAATGTCCACATCTTCATTTTTCCGATATAAGCCAGTACTTTCATATTATTATTGTTTTTATTTTTTATTCTTCTTACTTTATATATGGTGTCCGCAAGGGTTTTATGCTTGCAGGGAATATTCTGTTTTGGTGGGAAACTTATTCATACGTTGTGTTTCCGGATCCGTACCTCTCTTTACACCGGTATGGGGAGTGCTTGTTTGTTTTGAAAGAGAAAGAGGGAAGAAGTGGGAAGCCCGAAGGCTTCCACACTTAAATATTATCATTTTTTAATTAGTTCAAATCAACACTTTGAGAAACAACCTTATAGCTCAAGATTTCAACTTTAGCAGCAATATAAGATTCTTCATCATCTGTCGGTTTCTCAGGAATAATCTCTTTATCAGGATTAGGAACCGGAGTACCCAGACCAGTGATAGAACTGATTGTCAAGTTATAAAGGTGGTTGCGCACGATACCGCAAAGGTCACCATTATGTTCGATATCAGTAAAGAAATAAGTCTTACCACCATTCCACATCTTGAATGTTGCGATATTCGCAAAAGAAGCATTTACTGTTTCTTTACTTACTGGTGTTGCAACCTTTTCACCACCTACCGTAGCAATAGTATAAATTTGAGAAGTTTTGTCATTTACTTTCACAATAGCTTGCCAGTCTTTGTCTGTAACATTTGGATTATCATTGGTATTGTAAGCGAATTCCAAATTATCTTTTGTTAAAGAAACATAGATTTTGTCTACGCCTGCACCAGCATCCTCATTTGTGCAGATGAAATATTTGGTAACATCAGACAAATTAGCTATCTGAGTTTTGAAGCCATCTTCAGTGTACAGGTTGTTACGCCATTGAATCAAAGTAGTAGCTGTACCATTAATTTGCAGTTCAGCGGCAACAACCATCTTAGTATGGTTCGCTGAAGTGTTTTCCAGACAGTACTTAGCATTCAAATCCATATCGTTGTAAGAAGCGTGTTCCAAAGTTCCGGCAGCAGAAGTTGCCCAATAAGAACGTTTGTTAGTTAAATCATTCCAGTTCCAGGTATAAGTGTAAGATTCAATATTCTTAATCAGGTAAGAAGTAGGATTGGTATTGTCAAGCCACCAACCTTTAACTGCTACTGTAATAGTCGTAGCATTGCTACCGGTAATAGTTTGATCTGGATTTGATCCTATTACGTTTTCACCAGCAACCATATCAACTTTAGCGACAACTCTTTCTACAGGTATTCTCACTGGATTAGGATCAGCCTTTGCTGCTTCCTTTGATTCTTTAATATTGCTAGCTGAAACAGGAGCACCTACAACCGCTTTCCCATTAGCATCCATATATACAGAGTTAGACATCACAAAATTCCCTTCTGTAAGGATTCTGTAGTCAGCCGCCAAAGTCGTACCCTGCAAGTCAGATAGTGAATACCATGTTGTTGTATTCTTTATAATTGAGGTTGGATTCAAAATAGCCACAATAGAAGCAGGAGTTGCTGTCGGATTCTCCATTACAATTACCGGAGCAGAAGTTTCATTAATGTTATCTCCATTTGTTCCTTCAACCCAAGGTGTTAATAAATTCCCTTCAATAGTAAAAGGATCAGCACAACTATTACCATCAGCTCCTAAGAAAAAGAATGTAGCTGATGTCACCTCAACTTCAGCAGGATCTGCATTTGTGAAACCATCCAAACTTGCAGCTCTGCCAGTACCGTTACCAGCCATAGCAAATTCTACAGCTATATAACCATTACCTTTTAACTCTGGTACATTGCCGTTTTCATCCACAATGTCATCATTTGTACATGCCACCAATGCAGCGCATGCCATCATCCCTAGTAATAAACCCTTAATCTTCATAATCTCAAGTTTTTTAGTTTGTAAATTCTTTATTTTTCGTAATTTCTATTCTTGTTCGTCGACATTGCAAAGATAAAGGTCTTTTAAGGTAAGTCTTAATTGGTGTTTTCGGCAAAATAGATCGGCGTTTTCGGAAAAATGCTTTTTGAGTGCTTTTAAACGGGTATTTCATTCAAGAATGAAGAATTACCCTATGCTTTGCATGAATTACCACTCACACTTTTCTTCAAAAAAAGAAAGAAAAAAATTGCTCCCTGATGCCCCGTCTTTGATAGTCGTTAAAATATTCAAGATCTGTTTCAGTCTATTAAGTAGCCTAGATCCGCTCTTCTTGCGCCTTTTTGTGCTATCTCAAAGCATCTCAAGGGTGTATTTCATTCAACTTGGCACGTAGTTGTTACTAGTTTGTTACCTATAGGGAATGAACCTAAATTTGTGTTGAACGAAAAATATTCGGTGGGAATATGAAAAAAGCAGTGGCAGGTAAAGGAACCGATCAGGCTTCGGGCCAAGAGTTTTTTTAATGATACATACCTATTATACAACTTAAGATTGTACAACTTAAAAGTTTTATATATCTTTGTGACAAACGATATGTATTATGACTTTTGATGATATAACGGAAGATGGCAGACTTTGGGCGGTAAGATATGATGGAGAAGCAGACAATGTTCTCTACACTTTGTTTGATCAGTGGAACGATGTTGTATGGTTACGTTCATTCTTCCAGGCAAATTTAACTGATTTACAATCTTACTTTAAGATAACAGACGTAAATAAGGCTATCTATGATACGATTGAAGAAAGCGAAAGGATGCAATGCTTGATTATGGATATATCTCCTGAGGCAAACCTTGATTCTTTGTTTCGTCCGTTGGAGAATAGCAGAACGGTTGATCTGTTGCTGGGCAAAGAAAAGGCAAGATTAAAGGAAGGCATACAAAAACATTCATCATGGTTGAGAATTTATGCTTTAAAACTATTATCAGGAATATACATCATAACAGGAGGAGCGATTAAACTAACTGCAACGATGCAGGAACGTGAACATACGTTAGCCGAACTCCAAAAAATGGAAAAGGTGAGAAATTTCTTACTCAATGAACATATTATTGATGATGAGAGTTTTATTGATTATCTGAAAGAACTATAAACGAAAAGGAGGGGCTTATGAACTCAACGACTGAAAAACTGAAATCACATGCATCGCCCACGCCATCACGTTGGCGCGATGAAGCTAAATTCCGCCGGGAAAACAGATCATGGCTGCGTTATTCCCAAATGATAGCCATGAAAATGCTCGATAAGATGGAAGTGTTAGGAATGACACAAAAATCTCTTGCTGATAAAATGGGATGCAGTCAACAATATATTTCAAAAATATTGCGTGGCAAAGAAAATCTTTCATTGGAAACGCTTTGTAAAATAGAAGATGCACTGGAACTTCATTTGATATATGAAGTCGAACCCGTATGATTCCTGATCACTTCTTGTGAATCTTTTGTTATTACCTGCGAAAAGAATTAGCGTATATTTGTGATAAACGATTAAATTTCTAGCAGGAATATGAAAAAACAACTGAAAGCAAAGGAACCGATCAGGCTTCGGGCCAAGAGAATTTCAAATGGAAACCAGTCACTATACTTGGACTTTTATGCCGGCGGACGCAGAGAGTATGAGTTTCTGCGGCTATACATCGTGCCGGAACAGACCCGGGAAGATAAGGAAAAGAACAGGCAATGCCTGCAACTGGCAAATGCCATCAAGGCCAAGAGAATTGTAGAATTGCAAAACGATGAGTATGGTTTCAGAATTTCCACCATCAAGGCAAAGGAGAATTTTTTGGAATACATCGACCACTTTGCCGAAAGCAGGAAACCGGCTTACCGCAGGCTGACGCAAAGCCTGAAGAACCATATAATAAGGTATAAAGGAAACAAGATACCATTTTGCAACATCGACAAGCATTTCCTGAATGGATTTGCCCAATACCTGAACTCGGTTGAAGCATCAGGTAACATCTCCAAAAAGGAAACCCGCAAACTGTCCCAAGGCACGAAATGGAATTACTTCAATATATTGTCTTTACTGCTCAACAAAGCCCACCGCGAGGGAATCATCGCCACCAACCCGATGAAAGAGCTGGAACCCGAAATGCGTCCGCAACGTGCCGAGCCACGGAGAACTTTTCTCACCATTGACGAGGTGAGGAAACTGGCTGAAACGTCCATCAACCGTAATGATGTAAAACGCGCTTTCCTGTTCTCCTGCCTGTGCGGACTGCGTTTCTCGGACATCAAGCAGTTGGCATGGAGAAATCTGCAAAAAGACAGCAAGGGGAATATGATTGCAGAGATCGTGCAACAAAAAACAGGAAATCTGCTCTATCTGCCCATCAGCAACGAGGCAGTGAAGCAGTTGCCGAACACGGAGAATAGGACAGGAACCGTATTTGCCACACTGCCGGATGCTTCTTACACTACAAAGATTCTGAAAAGTTGGGCGTGCCGGGCGGGAATCAACAAGAATGTGACATTCCACGTCGCCCGCCACACTTTCGCCACGCTGGGGCTGACGTATGGGGCGGAGCTTTATACCATCAGCAAATTGCTGGGGCATTCTGATATCAGGATGACTCAGATCTATGCGGATATTATAAATGAAAAAAAGCTGGAGGCGGTGAATGCTATTCCCAGTATTACGGGGTGAAAGGGGAATAATCTACCGCTGCCTTTTTACTAAGCCCTTTTCCTTTAAAGAATAAGGGTTTTTGTACCGTTATGTTCTATATCCCAAGCTTTGGGATTTAAATCCCAAGTGCTTGGATTTAAATCCTAAGCCTATGGAGTTAACTCCCAAGTGTTGGGATATAGAACATAAAAGGTCGAAAACCTTTACCTATAAGGTATGAAAGGCTAATCATTATATATATAATTCTTTTTATGATGGATTACTCGTGGGGCTTATTGGGGAATGGCCGGGAATAAAACGTACCGTAGCGGATAATGAGCTGAGGAAACACGAAAAAAGTGGTGGTAGTAGGCTTTTTTTGTGGTAGTAGAAATGTACTACCACCACGCACTTAATCCGTTTGCTTATCGGGGTTTCGTGATAGGGAGTGGTAGTAGTGGCAGTAGAAATGAAAAACTCTGTTGTAGCAAAATTTGCAGGTCAAAGGATTTACGCTAAATGATAACAACACCGAATATGTTACTGTTTTGTTACTTGAAAATAAAATATGGCGTATATCGTGTTGATAATCAACAATGTTATGGGGAAGTAATACAATTAAGGGTTTATTACTAGGAATGCTTGTATGCGCTGGGCTAGTAGCATGTACAAATGATGACATTGTGGAAAACAATGGTAATCAACAGCCTATTGAAAAGGCTAATGCGAACTTGACACTGTCAATTTCTGCATCTACTAATTCGGCACGCGATGCTAAAGATGATGAAGTTGGTGATGGTGTACATGGTGGAACTGCTAATGAAGGAACGATTAAGGATGCGGTAATCATTATTGCTCCCAATGAAAGTCAAAGTGAGGGAGTTGCAGAGTATGTACAGAATGTAACATTAACTGGGGGCTTATATGAACCTCAGTACCAATTAAATGAAACTGGAAAGTACAAAGTGCTAGTTGTTTTGAATCCTTGTGGTGATATTGTTACTAAACTAAACACTAAACCTACTCCGGCAGATGCCTATAGCTATATTATAAATTACCAGACTTCTACTGCTGCATCAAATGCTGATGCCGTTAAGGTTGTCACAGGTGATAATAGAGATCATTTTATGATGGCTAATAGAGATGAGGTCATTGTAGATGTTAAATCTACCAGTTCTACTACTCCTACAGAACAGGCTATAGATGTAGAGCGCGTTGTTTCTAAAATTACTTTTAGACCCAAGGATGGTAATAAGTATGGAGTAGAAACGAATGTCACTACATATAATGTTGTAACAGAAGATGGTTGGTTACTGAATGATGATGGTACTTACACTTATATTACTCTGTTGAATAAAGCAGTGGACGCAAATGGTCAGACTATTTGGGTATATAAAAAAGGAGCTGTGACAGAAACATATACACAAACAACTGAAGAGCATGCGGGAAAACTGGCCGACGGTAGCTTAAAGACAGCCAAGCTTTATACACCTATTACTCCTACTGTAACAAATTTCACTTATGTACATGATGGAAGCCCTGTAACCACGACAGAAGATTGGTCAGTTCAGCTGGATAAATATGCTTTGGTAAATCTATCAAATACAGTTTATGCCGTAAGACATAAAATAGCTAATGGAAGTGATTGGGGGAAAGCAACTCCTTTTGGAGTGTTGACAAGTAATGATTACCTGGTTGATCCTAACTCAGCAGCTAAAAATGCCGTGGCGTTGACGGATGGTTTGTGGACAGATAACGGAGCAAGCGCTTATTTCTATAATACTGCGAACGACTTGCAAGCCTCAAAAGATATTTATAAGGATACCTATTTCAGCGATCTTCCTAAAAAGGGCGACGAAACAATTTTGGGAGAAGGCAATGCGCTCTTATCTTATTGCTTGGAAAACTCAGTTGTAGCTGATCAGCAGAAGAAAGGTATGGTAACAGCAATTATATTTAGAGGACTAATTTTGGATGCCGAAGGCAATTCTGTTGGTACAATCTATAAATATGATGGTCAATATTACCGTTCACTGGATGCATTGAAAGCCACAGTTCCTAGCTATGATGCAGCTAAGCTGATTACTTATACAGATGGTTATTGCTACTACTACGCTCCGATAGAACACTTTGCAGACGGTTTGATGAAAAATGCCATCATGCGTAATAATATTTACTCTTTAGCTATTGAAAGCTTTACAGGCATAGGTAGCTCAACAATTATACCGAAAGACGGTGATAAAGAAGACGGTGCAAGTGTATTCTTGAAGTTGAAGGGTACCCTTCTTCCTTGGAAAGTTCGTTTAAACAACGTTAAATTCTAATCATAAAAATTCTAAGTTGGAGAGGAGAGTTCCTCTCCAACTTTCATTCAAATTTCGAACATTTTAAAACTAAAAAAGCATGAAAACAGTAAAAACATTCGCCCGACAATTCTCTTTCAGCCTATTGGTGGCTATGTCATTGGGAAGTGCCGTTGTGTCGTGCGACAGCATACTCGATGAAGAGAATGTAGACTGCTCTGTAGAATATAGGGTAAAATTCAAGTACGACTACAATATGAAGTATGCTGATGCTTTCTCACGCGAGGTGGGGGCAGTTGCGCTTTATGCTTTTGATGACAACGGCAATTTGGTATATCAGAAAACAGAAGCGGGTGATGAACTGAAAGAAGACGGATATTCCATGAGTGTGGATATGGAACCGGGTGACTATCACCTCATTACTTGGGCAGGACTCAATGATGAAGCTTCATTTTCTGTTCCCTTGATCAGTGTAGGAGAATCTATGGAAGACCTGCAATGCAGAATGGAGCGAATGTATAGTCGCGCAGAAGATGGTACCGCCATCGTAAACAGCAAATTGTCCTCACTGTGGCACGGTGAAGTGACAAAACAATCTTTCTCACGAGCTGCAACTACGCAGGTAGTGACTGTGCCATTGGTAAAGAACACCAATACCATCCGCCTCATCCTCCAGCAAATGGATGGAGTAACAGTGGATGTTAATAACTTTGAATTTACAATTACGGACGACAACGGTTTGATGAACTATGACAACAAGCTGCTGGAAGATGAAACTTTAACATATTATCCTTATTACCGCGCACAGGGCAGCACGGAGATGGGTAGCAAGGCTGCCCGGGCTATAGGCCGTGAAGTGGAAGATGACAATATCAGTGTAGCCATTGCCCAGGTTACGGTGGGACGCTTGGTCGTTGAAAACAATCCGCGCCTTACCATTACCAACAAGGAAACCAACGAAACAGTTCTTTCCATACCGTTGGTAAAATACCTGCTACTCACCGAAGCCGAAGGCCATGAGATGACCCAGCAGGAATATCTGGACCGACAGGACGAATACAACATGACTTTCTTTTTGGATGAGAATATGAAATGGATCAATACCCGCATCATTATCAATGACTGGGTGGTACGTTTCAATGATATAAGTGGATTATAATAATAAAAGGATACGATGATGAAAAAGTGGTTACCATATATATTAATATCTCTTGGCTGCATGTGGCTCTCCTCGTGTGAAAACAACGTGGAAATGCCCGATGCAAGCGATGGGCAAGTGTCGGTGCACTTGAAGATAGCTTTCTCGGGGAGTGGTGGAATGAGTGCGCGTGTTGCCGATGGTGATTTAGATTATACCACTGATGAACAGAATGTCATAGATAAGGATGATTTGTTTATGCTGGTATTTAGTGGTGATAGATTGTTAGACCAGGTAGAGATAACAGACGTTGTCAAGAATAACAACACTACCGGAAGTGCAACAACTTATACCATGGACGGTAACTTTATGAGACCGGAAGGAGTATCAAGTGTTGAGATAGTAATTTTGGCCAACTTGGTACAGAATAACATAACCAACTTGGGTTCAAAGCAGGCAATAACTGCATATATTAACAGTCTGAAAGGACAGGGTGATGCTAAAACTGTTCTTTACAATGATCTGGTATATAAATATGGTGATCCATCATCTCCTTGGAATATTTCTAATAGAAGAATCCCCATGTGGGGGGCTACCGACGTCACTCTTACAACTAGTATAAGTGCGGATTGCAAGATACACCGTGCAGTAGCCAAAGTAGGTATTTTAATAAATGAAGGCAAGGGTATTGAAGGCTTTAAGGTTACCGGCATCAGTGTAAAGGGTGCGATGAATCAAGGTTTTTGCGTTTCACATGAGATTCCTGGTAATGATGGTTATTATACCACTCCTTCAGTCCCGAAGGATGCGAAAGCTATAAATATTGAATATAAGAACTTGAGTGTTGATAAGTCTTATGAAAATGGGATTTATTTGCCGGAACAAGACAATGGATATGATGACCTTTATATGATTGTGAGTTATACCTATCAAGGACAGCAGAAAACCGGAGAGATCCGTTTTATAGAGTCCACTACGCAGAACAAAATGGATGTGATTAGAAACCATTCTTATCTATTCAATATTCAGAAAGTTGCAGAGCAGAAGCTTTATTATACAGTAGAAGATTTTGCAGAGCGCACTGTGAATATTCCTAGTTTCGAATAAATATAAAGAATTTGAGATATGAACGCACATTATTTATATATGAAGTTTAAATACATGCTATTGGCAATGCTGATAGTGGGCAGTGTATCATGTAGCGATGAAGAATGGGCCGGTTCTTTAGGTGAAGTCGAGTCTGGAATTCCGGTGAATGTCAAGTTGAACTTTTCTGCACCGAAACAGGATAAGGTAGTTACTTCTAGGGTGGCCGATTATGCTGTAAACAATCTCTATGTCATTGTATGCAATGCGAATGGGTCGGTGGCATTTTCCAAATATTACAAGAGTGGTGATTTGAATAATGGCACTACAGGTTCTCAGTCTGACCCCTCCGGTGAGAATAATTGGGTAATGGCAACTATACCTACAGGGCAGGTTGGAATATATGCTTTTGCCAATGTAGAAGATGATGCCTATCCCGGATTAAAAAACAAACTGGATGGGATAGCCACAACTACTACTGCCGGTGCAGAGGATTTAATTAAGAGTTTGAAAATAGAGCTGAATCAGGGAAACAAGCCGTTGGACCGTCCGGGACAGACCTGGGTAATGTCGGGCGCTTGCTCTTACACTGTAACCCAGGAAACAACTGAAATAAAGATCATTAAATTGCGTCGTTTAGATTCCATCATTACCTTTAATATAACCAGTGGCGGTAAGTGTACAGCATTCAAAGCCCGCAGATGGTACATCATGAATGCTCCCGCCAGTACATATGTGGTGGAACACGATGCAGACCGGAGCAGTAGCTATGGTGACTGGGATGCCTCGAATGATGCTGGCGGTTTCTATCATTCTTTTAAGAAAAACGAGCAGGATTTGACTGCAATATCTGCAAATACCTTTACTTTCTATATGCCCGAAAACAGAAAGGTTAAGGTTGCTAGTGCAAGTGATTATCAAGATCGCGAAAAGCAGGTGAAGGATAAACCTGCCGGTGAGTTTATTAACGGAGTTTATGTAGATGGTGATCAAGTAAAGGATCGTAGCTTTACATGTGCTCCAGAGTATGGCACCTATGTGGTGATTACAGGTACTTATGAAGGAACGGCTGATTCAAAAAATTATGGACAGGATGAAACAGTAACGGCAAATGTAGTCTATAAGATACATTTGGGATATGTAGGTAATAAGGCTAATGATTTCTTCAGTGAAAGAAATACCAAATACACTTATAATGTAACGGTGACGGGAGTAGATAATATTGTGCTTGAAGTAGAAACGGATGAAGAGAAAAATCCCGGAGCTACGGGTGAAGTCTTATTTACCGAAGGAGATAATATCTATACGCTGGATGCGCATTATGAAAATGTATTGTTGACATTCTCTGAATCTGAATTAGAGGCGCGTAGCGGCAGGGAGGCTTTCAGATGCATAGCGAAAACTCCTTTCACCTCTTTAGATATGAGCGATGGCAGCAGCACTGAGGTTCGAGATGTGGACTGGGTACATGTAATGAGAAATAAGAAGGCAAGTACTGATTTACAAGAATATCCGGGCGATGGTAGTACTGAGCTTCAAAGTGTAGACGATATGTTGGATGATCTCTATTATGCAACTCATTCGGATGCTTTAAAGGCAGATTATACTGATAAGGGTAAGACTTATCCAAGGGATATCTCTAATCTTTTCACAAACGGTAAGGTTACCTATACCTGCTATGTGGATGAATTTTATTATGATAAAAAACCGGCGGGAGTAAAATCTCTGCCTGAAGAAGACAACGCACTATGGAAGCATTTTGTGAATCAGCCTAACCGTTTAATGTATATTGTTTGTAATACCACCTTTAGCAGTGATCATGAGAGCAGCATTGTAAGTGCAAAATATATATTGTCGCAACGCTCCATTCAAACTATCTATACAACGGACACTAATAATGGACTGATCACAGCTTATGGAATAGAAACTGTAAATGAATCCGGGCAATTACCTTCAGGGGGGTCTACTACTCCTACTGATCAGGATTATGGATGGAAGAATACATGGAAAATGGTGGATGGCAATAAGTGGAGTATAATCAATCATTCACAGAACGGATATACCAGTATAGATGCGAATAAAAAAGCAGAAGTAGATGGTATGAATGACTCCTATAAGCGGGCGTACATTGCTTGTATGCAGCGAAATAGAAAGACCAAGGCTGGTAATTATAGTATCGAGAAGGGAGAACTGAAATGGTACCTTCCTGCATTGCATCAGTATCAGGCTATATATGTGGGCGAATCCGGTATTAATGAAGAGGCTTGGCTGTATAATTTTAAATATACAAACAACTATCCGGTCACTTTTGATAAGACTAAAAGTGCAGGAAACGGGGGGTATAAACATTATCAAAGTAGTACTTATAAAGATGGTAGTGCTGAGATAATATGGTCGGAAGAAAGTACATCTAATAGTACGCTTGCCGAAAGATCCGGGTGGGGTATTAATCAAACAAACTTGCACATTCGTTGTGCAAGGAATTTGGGTACAGTAACAGGGGATTATCAAGATTTTAAAAAGCTTGAAGGAAATGTTATCGGTGTACCTTATTTAAACAGTAACGCTACTGACGCTCGAAGAGGAACTGTGAGCGAAGAATTGGGAGAACATTATAATGATCCGAATTATGTTGACGGACAAAATAATCCGAGTAATAATAAATTGTCTGAAACCGGGTATTTCGAGATATATACGGGCAATGCGCCTGCGTCTAATCTGGGAAATGCAACGGGAGGTGAGGTGGACTATAAGGTAACCTATGATTATGAGTATAAGCAGCGTGGAAGCTGGATACCGGTGAAGGGTGAGTCAACACATCCGAAAGATAAAGGTATTATTACTTATAGAAATTTGAAAGAGCATAAAACCCGAACATATCTGGGATGTGAATCAATTGAAGTCAGAAACGGTGAGAGAAAATGGAGAACTCCTAATCTGCGTGAGTTTACATTGATGGGTAACTTGGGCAAGCTACAGAATGGCGATGTTTGTAGAACAAAATATTATTACGATCATCGTGCGGGATGGTTCTTTACAGCTGGTATTCGTATAACAATGGGAGAAGGCTTTAATTACAACCAAGGTAACCAAATCCGCTGTGTACGCGACTGCGACAAACCTTCGAATTAAAAGGAGAACAAACCTAAGGTAGATTTTTTATGATTTAAATAAAAAGATACTATGATCAACTTATTAGAAATTATGGATAAAGAGTCATGCAGTAAGTCAGAGGTTTACTTGTATGAAGAGGAAGGGCATTGGTACGCCTACCATCGTTCTGCCAAGTTATTGAAGAAACTCAGTGAAGCGGCATTGAAACTGAAAGACGTATGTACCTTCTATGGCGCAATGCTGGAAAAAGTAGAAGTGGACTTGGAACGCCTACTCTCCATGAACTGGTTCGTAGCCTTGTGTGCAGACGATGAAATGATGTTGATTAAAAACGATTAATAAACTGGTCTGTTTATGTGTGAGGTAGTGACATTATTGGAAAGGGAACTGGATAATACCGGCTTGATATTCATCTATCGGGAAGATGATGGCAAGTGGTATGCCTATGAGCAGTCTGCATTTCATCTAAGCCAGATGGTGCAAGGGCTGGCATTAGGACGCTATGTTATGGATAGCACTTTGTGGCTGGCCAGGGCAGAAGTGGATATCAAACAAATCCCTACCGAATTTGTCATCAGCTATAGCAGCAAAGAATATGTATTGCGCTATACTCCGCATAATGGATTTCATGAGTGGCTGGCAGAAATAAAGGAATAAAAGGCCTCATCAGAGAGAAAAGAAAAAGTGGTTGTATTCTATAGAAAACAAATTAGATATAATTTTGTATTTTATAGAATACAATTTATCTTTGTAGGAAATTAAATTCCGCATAACTTATGAGGCAGCTTTTTGAAACCTTCTATCAGCTTATAGAACGTACATCCACCGATTTCATCCGTTACCTATATCATGAAATTCGTTGGGAAAGTCGGCTTGTTGCCATAACAGGTGCACGGGGAACGGGCAAAACAACCTTGCTGCTGCAATATATCAAGAATAACTGTGCAACCTATAGCGGCGAAGTGCTCTACGTTTCTTTGGACAATATTTGGTTCACTACACACTCCTTGCTTGATTTAGCCGACGATTTTCATAAAATGGGTGGTAAAGCTCTGTTTTTGGACGAAGTGCATAAATACCCTACTTGGTCTGTCGAAATTAAAAACATCTACGACAGCTATCCCGACTTAAAAGTAGTCTTCACCGGTTCTTCCATGCTGGAAATCCATAAAGGAGAAGCTGACTTATCAAGGCGAGCTGCCGTTTTCCACTTGCCCGGCCTTTCTTTCCGTGAGTTCCTTGAACTGGAGTATAACTATCGGACGGATTGCTTGTCATTGGCGGATGTAATAAACCGTCATGTAGAGGCAGCAAGGGATATAAGCAGGGCGCTGAAACCTTTGCCGGCTTTCAAAGACTATCTTTCGTTTGGTTATTTCCCCTTTTATCGTGAAGACAAACCTCTCTATCATGAAAAGTTGCTGGCTACGCTGAATACTATTCTGGATGTGGACTTGCCTGCTACCGAAAGAATTGATTATTATTCCATTGGCAGGATTAAGAAACTATTCGTCATACTTTCTCAACTGGTACCTTGCATCCCTAATATTTCGGCATTGAGCAAGGAACTGGAAACTACCCGGGTCAGTCTGCTGAATTACCTTTTCTATTTGAAAAAGGCGCAAGCGCTACTTTTGCTTGATAAAGAAGCATCCGGCATCAAACAGCTTGCCAAGCCCGAAAAGATTTACTTGGGAAACACCAATTATGCCTATGCGCTAGGAGGTGACAAAACGGATATCGGCAATATTCGGGAAACGTTCTTCTTTAGCCAAATGCGAGTTAAACATGTGGTTACGTATTCTTCGGAGGTAGATTTTCTGGTAGACGGCATGTATAGCTTTGAAATAGGCGGCAAGAATAAAACTCAGAAACAACTGGAGGGGACAGAAAACGGATTTCTGGCTTTAGATAATATCGAGGCGGGATTCCGAAATGAGATTCCACTATGGCTGTTCGGAATGACATATTGAAAAGAGAGAGCAGGCATTAAAATTCAAAATCCGGGTGTAGTCGCTACTACCCCGGATTTCACCTTGCGCTTTTCACAAAGAACAAGTTTCTTCTAACATCTTTTTATTGTACTGTTTTGTCTATAAAAAATTATTTTCCAAATATTGCTTCATCTTTACGCTTATTGGCAACCTCTTCCAAGTTGGCGCCAGCCTCGGCAGAACCAAGGCTCTGCGCCTGCTTGAAATAGGTTTCAGCTTCATCGAGGCCCCCCTGCAACAGTTTCAGCACACCTCTGTTATTCAGTGTTGCACTCGCTTGCGCATCCGCCTTTTCCAGATAGCGGGCTGCCTGTTGCAAGTCCCCTCGTTGGAGTTCGATAGCGGCAGCGTTTATATTCGCTGTTGGGTCATCAGGGAACATGCGCACTGCCACATCGAACACTTCGTTAAATTCGTTACTGCCCTTCTCGTAAGTCTGAGCCACCAGGTACATTTCCTGCAAGCTCAACTGCTGGGGACGGGTCTTTATAATCTGTTTCGCTTCTTCTACATTAAATCCTCGCACCACATAACGCACGGTGTAGTCAGAGTGACGCAAAGCCGGATAGCAATCCTGCAACAATGTGGCATATGCCTTTCCGCCATCCAAGGCTTTGATGCGCCCCTCTTTTACATCAAAATCATTTTCATCTTTATCTATTATGGACAAAATTTCCTGTTTCAACGGCAAATTACTTTTCGCTACATAGTCTCGCAAGCCTGCCCAATCCTCGGGTACGGAATTGACCTTAAACAAATCATTCTTGAACCCATACTCATCCATTACATATTTCTTCAATGCCTCGGCACGTCCCTGAGCCAAGCGACCATTGGCAGCATATTTGCCTTCGGGTGAAGCATAGCCGGTAATGTCTATTTCGGTGATCTGCGTATTGGCATCGTTCTTCACGATGTCTACCGTGCCTTTAATTTTGGCAAGTTCAGAAGGATTGCGACGATAGTCGGGATAAATCTTAGTCTGATTGACAGGGAAGTCCAGAAAAGCGCGTCCTTCCTCGGCACGGTTCTTTATCGCCTCAACAGCCGGAGATACGAAAGCCACAACCGGTTTCACCGTGTAGCGTTCCAAATTGGCGCGAGTTACGAAAGCACTGCTTTCTTCTTTCTGGCAATTGGCACAACCGCGAACATCAGTCATCAATTCCAATTCGGCACCATTCATCCACTTTTCATAAGGAAGACGGGTTGAATAATTCACCACTTGTTCTGTTCCGTTTTTACGGCGAAGGATGGTATATGCGTCAGCCGGAACACTATGTTCACGCTGTTGCACAATGGAACGGGTGCGACCATATACCCAAATGGCAGGCAACACCTTATTATATGTATTATCTTTTGTTTTCAGAATCGGGGTAAGCGTAGCCACACGATTGGACGAGAGCTGCACGTCAGCAGGCAAGGTAATATCCATGCCCACCATTACTTGCCCATTATCACCGATCACGATGGACTGGTTGTTGATGCGCACCTGGCCACCCGCCAAAGTCTGCGCGCCTGCCGGAATGACCGGCATCAACAAAACTAAAAGGATATAGCGTATGAGTTTCATAATTCGTAATTTTTAAAATAGATAAATCAGATTGAGCGCAGCCTTGGTAGGACCGAAATAGTTTTTATGCGATTTCTCCAACATACCGCCACACTCTTCACATTCATACTTCTTATAACGTACATAGGCATAACCTATGCCGACAGTAGCTCCCAGGTTCCAATGGCGTCCCAATATAAACTGATAACCATAGCTGATACCCCCGCCATAGAAATGTCCCTTGTAACGGAAATCCTTTAAATCATCAAAAGGCGAGAAGGGTAGATCAATGCCTGTCGTGTTATATGCACCACCCATTAGATGGAAACCAAAGAAATGACCGTTAAACTTATCACAAAGCCAATAACGGATTTCGGGCTGGACCATCACTAGTTTCAGCATTTTAGTATCACTATATTTCCACGGGTTATAGTAAACAGGAACATCCAGAGTAAGCTTCTTGCTCAGTCCCACTTCTACACCCAAATTTGGTATGGCAACCGCATCCATCGCCACATTTGTCTTAACTGCTACCTGCCCATATATATATAAGGAGGAAAACAGTAGACACATCAATGAAAATAAAAATCTTCTTATTACCATATTCGTTGCAAACTAAGTTGTTTTTATACTGTGGTAAAGGTACGGTCTATTCTTTAAACAGGAGATTGGCAGATTAATCTTTTTTAAGAGGTAGTTTCGGCAAAATGCAAAAGAGGCAAAAAAACGATTTACCCCTAATGCCAAATCTTCCATTGGAAAATCAATCACAGGAAGAATATTCAAAGGCAAGAAATCAACCAGTGGTAATTATCTCAAATATAGGTTGTATTTCTTTCACCGTGACTAATTCACCTTTTTTGTGCGAAAAACACCCCTGTTTTCATCATTAATGGGTATTTCTTTCAAAAAAGAGGGTATTTTCTTCAAAAAAGTTCGAAAATAATTTGTTTATATGAGAAGAATACCTACTTTTGTAGCGAATGATAATGGGTCAATCATTCAAAAGTAAATAATCACATAAATAATTAGTTCTATGAAGGCAATTTATTCAATGATTGCTATGCTCATCATGATGAGTTTGGCATCCTGCACAGCAGAAGGAAATGACCCCGTTGAAAACTCAAGTTCAACGTATTTTTTGGAAAACACGTATGGCGCAAGAAGCGTTGCATACGAGGAAAACAATTCTGATAATTTAAATCTAAATGAATTACCCGCTATCAGTCTGTCTGAAGCTGATGGAATTTTGTCTAGTCTCCGCAAGCATACCAATGCTAAGGAAGAGCTTGATATCCAAGCCGCAACTAGAGGTGAACAAACTTTGCTGAAAATATCAATGGTACAGACCATTAACAGCAAATACACTTTTACTATTCAATTGAACATGAACAGCTACAGTGACGGTAGTTTATACTATAGCGGTTACACAGCAACCTGCTCTTCTTCATTGATGAAGTGGTACCTGAAAGGATTTAGTTTGTCTAGCGACAATACAACCGGAAACTATAAATTTGAATCTCAAAGTTATATCTATATGAAGGTGGTAAGCGACGGAATCAAATACATACAAATTCCGGTCAGCATAAAAGGAACCTACAACCCTTCTAACCATAACGCTGCATTTACTTACAGTTTATAACCGTAAGGTAACACTTTAAGAATACCAATCTTCCCTCTTGTTATCATTCAAGTTTAGAATAGAAGAACAATTATGAAGACTTCGATAATGAAATATATCGCAACCTTGACGATTGCAATAGCAATCTTAACACTAACTTCTTGTATGGCAGGAAGTGAAGAAGTTCCGAGTGTCACAGCAAACCAAAACGAGACTCCCACCGTAACCAGGAGCACTTTCTCTTTGAAAGTGGCATTAGTTGATAGCGAAGGCAAGGATATTACCACAAAGAATGTAGTACAAGAGATTGCACTATTCGTTTTTGATCAAAACGAAAAATTCTATAACCGCATAAACATTGATTCACAGAGCATTATAGAAAGACGTGAGGTAAAAATAACATGTCCGGGATCAGAGCGAATCACCGTAATAGCATGGGGTGGATTGACCGAGGATTCTGAAACGATTGCCAATTTAAGTCAAGGCAACAGTTCTATCAGTGATTTCACTCTTTCCCTAAATCACGAAGAGGGCATTGCAAACCCTACAGGAGATATTTTTTATGGTCAACATTTAATAAGGACTTCCGTTAATCCAAAATCAGCAAATACATCTAATGAATTAGTCATGGAACGTAAAGTTGCATCTGTTTCTTTGGGCACTTCCGGCATAACCGCGTCTCCAAACGACATTTTCTCATATAAAATCAAAAATACGAAAAGTGCGTTCAACTACAATGGAGAATTAACAGGAGAAGCGATTGAGTACATTATTCCGGCTTCTTTTGACAAAAAAGGGAATCTAACAACGAGTACTATCTCTATTTTTCCATCTTCGGAAATCACTATAGAACTTTATAAGAACGACGAACTCATTTTTTCTGCTGAAAAAGACGAAAACTCAAAAAACTTAGCTGCAAACTCCGGGAAGCTTTTAGATGTATTTTTCGACTATAGTTCAACTCTTTCTGTACAAACAACAATAGTACCCTGGGGAGTCGTGATTCAAAATATAGTAATTGGCTAATAGAAGTAAAATCAATATAATGAAGAACTTAGGTTTACAAGCAAGAAAAAGAATGATTAAAATACCATCTATATTGAAAGATTTACCTACTATATATTTGTTCTATTATTTTTAATAAAAAGGCTGTCAGCAAGATTTATTCAATAGGTTAAAGAGATAAAGAAACAAAAAAGAAAGCGGATAAAAAATCCAAGCGTAGTCACCACTACACCTGGATTTTCTCCTACACTTTTCACAAAGGGCAAGGTTCATCTAACATCTTTTTTACTGTACTGTTTTTATTCTATAATTATAAGGGGATTTGTACCAGCAATCTTCTCCCAAGAAAAGAAAACCATACTCCACCGAGGCCCCCTCGTAACAGACTGAATCACCTTTCCTGATAAAGCACTACACTCGCCAGCGTACCTGCTTTGCTCCCGAATGGTGACCTGCTGTTACAAGTCCCCCCGTTGGAATTCGACGATAACAATCACATTCATTATTGGGTCATTATGAATATATTGCCATATCGAACAGTTCGTTCAAATTCACTATAATCCAGTTCTATCTCGGAATCTCTTTATTCTTGATGCAAAGATACTACCTATTTACATGAGTGAAAGTTGGCGAATTAATCTTTATTAAGAGGTGATTTCAACAAAATATCAAAAGATACATGGGATATGAAAAAAACTTTTTCCTTTAATTTCACTCATAAAACTCAAAATGACAATTTAGTATATGGGGTATTTCATTCATAGCTAAAACACTATGAATCAGTATATAAAAACAAAAATGAATGAAACACCCACCAGCCATCTAGTCCGCCGTTTCAAAAGGGCAAAAATGGCACAAAATAATAATAAAATCCATTTGCAGCTATATTAGAAAAATTGTATATTTGTAGCAATTCATAAAATAAATATAAGAAATAAAATTGAGAACGCAAGCTTTTAAGCGGGGAAATAATGCGAAACATTTATCAAATAACTATGAGATTACTACTTTTTATTCTATTTTTAGGAGTTTACAGCATTAGTACGGATGCACAAAGCTATTTCCGCCAATGGGGCATACAACTACTCACCAGCGAGAATGGGCTGAATAATAACACCCTAACGGCAATCCACCAGGATAAAGATGGATTTTTATGGCTGGGAACGGATGTAGGCTTAAGCCGCTATGACGGAATACATTTCCATAACTACAATTTAGTAGATACAGAGCCACATTCTATAGGTTCCATCTATGAAACTTCCAACCAATTATTATGGTCGCAAATAGCAGATCATAATGGAATAACTTGCTTTGACAAGATAAATGGACGCTATATGCCATTGGCTACCACTCCCACAGAGCTAATGCAGGAAATACAGGACATATATGTATCACAAGACAACCTTTATGCAATTACTTCAAAGGAGCTACTGGAGTTAAAGATAGAACCAAGCAACAATGGGATAAAACTCAGTGCACAAATATTACCTAATATAAAAGGTAATCTGCTCAAACTATACGGTCAAGACAACACATTATGCATACTAACACAAGACAACCAGATTATATGGTATGATATAATCAACAAAAAGGCCGACTACATAGACTGTTCAAGTTTGGGAATAACAGATTTCAACTCTATCAGCAATATACATCTATATAATAATGAATTATGGATATGTAATCAATATGCCGAAATCATCTATTATGATATCAGCTCAAAAACCTCACGAAAAATAACTTGGAGAGACGAGCAGAATAAGCAGGACACTTTCTTTCATGATATGGTGCGCATAGATGACACTACATTTATTATTGCAACAGGAACCTCCTTGCTCTTGATCCGATTCAACAGCAATGATTTCCTCCAAGCCACTACCCAGATTGATAATCTGACTAAACATGAGCCTTATTATGAATCAATCTTTAAAAACCGGATTACCCAAATATTCTTTGACCATTCCAATAAGGTTCTTTGGGTAGGTACATTTGGCAGAGGACTGCTGAAGCTTAACATAAAAGAAGAAAGTGTGAACCATATCCAATGGAACAATGGAACAAAAATTATAAACGGAATAGTACAGGATGCCAGCGGAACCATATGGTTGGCGAACGCCAATAATGGAATCTATAGCAGCACCGAGAAAGAACTTTCTCCAAATATGCATTTCACCCCTTGGGAAAAAGCAAATAGCAATAGCGACTACTGCCTATATAAAGATAGAAACGGAAGTTTATGGTTTGGTGACGAAAAAGGGAATATTCTTTTGAATAATCCGATGACTAACACAACAATCAGTTTTCAGCCGCAACCGAATGATACACCGGAAAATATTTCGGCTATTTTAAAGTTATACCTCAATTCACGCAACGATTTATGGATTGCCACAGAAAAAGGAATAATAGTTTATAACTATCAGACTAATGAGTGTATGGCTTATCTGGCATATCCCAAAGAAATAAAAAGAGTAACAGCCATCTGCGAAGATGGGGATGGCACTATGTGGCTGGGAACAGAAAAGGGGTTGAGTTGCGCCAAACGGGAGGGAAAAGAAATTAAACTGACTACAGGATATGAAAAGAAAGCAGGATTAACTGCAGGAAAAGTCCTCGCACTCTACCTGAACAATTATAATCAATTATTCGCATCTTATACCGACAAGATCATCCAGATAGATGGAAGGGAAAAGATCATTGCATCAACCATGATTCTTCAGAAAGATTTGCCCAACGGACATATAAGTTGCATGATAGATGATAAAAACGGCAATACCTGGCTGGGGACAAATTCAGGTATTATTACCGTAAATAATAAAAGTAATATTTCTTATTCCTATGCATTCCCTGAGAACTTTTATGATGTATGCAGGCTGAATGACGGCAGATTATTATGGGCAAACTCCACGGGATTACTCTATTTTGACCCGCGCAGTATGAAAGAAAGCTCATGTAAGCGCCGGTATTATATATCGGACATTGATGTGAACTATAAGAAAGTGGAAATCGGCGAGAAAGTAAACGGACAGATTATACTGGACAAGCCGGCATACCAAATAAAACAATTGACATTAAACCACAACAATAATAACTTGGTTATTTATCTAAGTGATTTGACATACGGCGCTTCCGTAAATAAAGTAGAGTTCCGCTTACTTCCTATAGACGAGAAGTGGCGTGATGGATACGACAATCAGATAAAATTAAGCAATATAGAGGCCGGAGAATATATCCTTGAAATCAAGCCTGTATATCCGATGGAAGGAAACGAACAAATTACCCGCCTGCCTATTTGTGTAAAACAGTACTGGGCAACCAGTGGATGGGCCATTGCAATCTATATATTTATTATCTTCTGCATCAGTCTGCTGATATGGATCTATATCAACCACAAAATATTAAAACGACGACTATATCAAGCAAAAGAAGTAAAACTGAAAGAAAAACTGGAAGAAGAAACAGAAAACAGAAAAGAAGCAGAGAAGGTTCACCAGATGCGTGACCAACTGAGATACATGCTAGCACAAGAACTGCGTACTCCGTTATCACTGGTCACAGCGCCGCTGAAAGAGATGATTGATAATTCAGCCTTTCCAGAATCATTTCTACAAAAAGCAAAAGTAGCCTATAGAAATTCCATCAGTATGCAAGATGTATGCAATCAGCTACTCAGCATCCATCAGGAGGAAACTTATGGAGCACAATTCAAAGTATCCCACTACTCTGCCAGCAGCATAGCCGATGATGTAGTTCGTACTTCCTATGAGTTGCTCAATGTCAGCCCTATCAATCTATATTATGATAAAGATAATAGGATAAATACGGAAATATGGATAGATCGCAAAAAAATAAATTTTATACTCAGGAATATCCTTTCTAATGCTTATCGTCATATTTCATACTCAGGCAACATACGTTTCGGCGTAAGCATCAGCAATATCAACGGAAAGGACTTTTGTCTTTTCACAATAGAAGATGATGGAAAAGAAATGGTAGAAGAATCATCTGTCACGTTCTTGGGGGGAGATAATTATGCAGTCCCGAGTAATACCCTACATCCGGAACTGGGCATTGAGATAATGAAAGACACGGCATTAAGCCACAATGGAGAAATCAAAATAGAAAAGAAAAAGAATAAAGGTACCAGCGTCACTTTATATCTGCCTCTGGATAAAAAACATTGGGAAGGAAAAGACAATGTGGTTTTCATTGATCCCGAAAAGGTCGTCGTTGAAGATACGGAGGCCGAGATCATCACAATCGAAGACAAAGAAATTCAGGCTGTAAAAGAGAGTATTATAGCCAGCCCGATAGACAGTCCTGAGACTAAGTATAAGCTCTTAGTGATTGAGGATCATGCCGACATTCGCCTTTACCTGAAAGTATTATTTTCATCGATTTATAACATCGTTATGGCAGAAAATGGCGAAGAGGGAGTAAGAACCGCGCGTAAGGAAATGCCCGATCTGATTATAACCGATGTAATGATGCCTATCATGAATGGATTTGAATGCTGCCGCATCTTGAAAGAAGATTTGAAGACTTGCCATATTCCTATTATCTTGCTGACAGCATTGACAGGCGATGAAGATGTGGTGAAAGGAATAGAACTGGGAGCAGATGACTATATCCTGAAGCCATTCAACCCAGAGATACTGCGTACAAAAGTAAAACGGTTGATAAAGAGCAGAATAGAGCTAAAACAGATCTATACCAAGTTGTTAATGCCTTCAATACCAGGTAATGAGCTACCGGAAGAGAGTACTGAAACAGCCTCTATAGAAGACCCATTCATTTCACAGATATTAGGTATAGTGAACGAGAATCTGCAGAACACAGAGTTCAATGTGAAGAAACTGGCGGAAATGTTGAATATGAGCCAGCCTACTCTCTACCGAAAAGTAAAACAACTCACTAATTTTACCATTATAGAATTGATAAGAGGGGTGCGTCTAAAGCGTTCGGCAGAATTATTGAGAACTCGCCAATATAGTGTACAGGAAGTAGCTGAAATGGTGGGATACAACGATATTCCGACTTTCAGAAAGCATTTTGTTGATTTTTATGGCACCACTCCTTCCACCTTTAACAATAAAGAAGAGGCGGAAGATAAAAAATAAACGTTAACAGCCAAATATTTTCTGAATTAAAAATCGTACCTTTGCAGCCAAATATTAAGGTATAGTATGCAAGACATTAGAAACATTGCCATCATTGCCCACGTAGACCACGGTAAAACCACTCTGGTGGACAAGATGATGTTGGCGGGAAATTTATTCCGCAATGACCAGCTCAACGGTGAACTGGTACTGGATAACAATGACTTGGAACGTGAAAGAGGAATAACGATTCTTTCTAAGAACGTTTCAATTAACTACAAAGGAACAAAGATCAATATTATTGATACTCCGGGACACGCCGACTTCGGTGGTGAAGTGGAACGTGTGCTTAATATGGCTGATGGATGTATCCTGTTGGTGGACGCATTCGAAGGTCCGATGCCCCAGACACGTTTTGTGTTGCAAAAGGCATTGCAAATTGGCTTGAAACCCTTGGTTGTTGTCAACAAGGTAGACAAGCCCAACTGTCGTCCGGACGAAGTATACGAAATGGTGTTCGACTTGATGTTCAGCCTCAACGCTACCGAAGACCAGTTGGACTTCCCCGTTATCTATGGTTCTGCCAAGAATAACTGGATGAGCACTGACTGGAACGCTCCGACAGACAATCTGATTCCGCTGCTGGATGCCATCATTGAGTACATTCCGGCACCGAAACAAATAGAAGGTACTCCACAGCTGTTGATTACATCTTTGGATTATTCTGCTTACACCGGCCGTATTGCCGTAGGACGCGTACACCGCGGAACCTTGAAAGAAGGCATGAACGTTACACTGGCAAAGCGTGACGGTTCCATGGTAAAATCAAAAATCAAGGAAGTACATACTTTCGAAGGATTGGGACGCAAGAAAGTAGAATCGGTTTCATCAGGCGATATCTGTGCCGTGGTTGGTGTAGAAGGCTTTGAAATTGGCGATACCATCTGCGACTATGAAAATCCGGAACCATTGCCACCTATCGCTATCGACGAACCTACCATGAGCATGTTGTTCACCATCAACGATTCTCCTTTCTTCGGCAGAGAAGGCAAGTTTGTGACTTCACGCCATATTCATGACCGACTGATGAAGGAGCTGGACAAAAACCTGGCTTTGCGCGTGCGCAAAAGCGAACAGGCAGATGGTAAGTGGATCGTTTCGGGACGTGGCGTACTTCACCTCTCCGTATTGATTGAAACCATGCGCCGCGAAGGCTATGAGCTTCAGGTAGGTCAACCGCAGGTTATCTTTAAAGAGATAGACGGCGTGAAATGGGAACCGATTGAAGAACTGACCATCAGTGTACCCGAAGAATATTCAAGCAAGATGATTGATATGGTAACCCGCCGCAAAGGTGAAATGATTTCTATGGAAACTCAAGGAGACCGTGTTAATATTGAGTTCGATATGCCTTCACGCGGTATCATCGGTCTGCGTACCAATGTACTGACCGCCTCTGCCGGAGAAGCTATCATGGCTCACCGCTTCAAAGAATACCAGCCGTATAAAGGCGAAATAGAACGCCGCACAAACGGTTCAATGATTGCCATGGAGGCCGGAACAGCCTTTGCTTACGCCATCGACAAATTGCAGGATCGCGGTAAGTTCTTTATCTATCCGCAAGACGAAGTATACGCAGGACAGGTAGTGGGCGAACATGTTCACGAAAACGACTTGGTTATCAACGTTACCAAATCAAAGAAACTGACCAATACACGTGCATCCGGTACAGACGACAAGGCCCGTATTATTCCTCCGGTTATTTTCTCATTGGAAGAAGCATTGGAATATATTAAGGAAGATGAGTACGTGGAAGTAACTCCGAAGAGTATGCGTATGCGTAAGGTGATTCTGAACGAGTTGGAACGCAAGAGATCAAACAGAGAGTAATCAAGTTCACCTCTTATTATATATAAAAAAATCCCGAAGGTCAGCCTTCGGGATTTTTTCATTTGTATCAATCCACAAATTTCACTTTCGAAGTATCGCGTGGCTTCGCAGCCGGAGTTTCATCCGGATAACCAAACGCAATGGCGTAAAGCAGCTCATATCCTTCGCTAAAGCCTAATTGCTTCATATATCCGGCAGCAGCAGGCGAATTCATGAAACGCACAGGACCACCCAAACAGCAAGAACCGATACCCATAGACCAAGCCGACAACATCATATTCTCACCCAGCAGGCCACAATCTACCCGAGATAGATCATATTTAGGATCATTGGCTATAAACACTACTGTAGGAGCATTATTAAACATATTTTTGAATCCTGGACGCTCACCTGCCTTCGGATTCTCTTTCTTAAAGATCTCGGTCAATCCATTGATAAATTCCGGATTATCCACTACTCTCACCTCCCACGACTGTTTATTCATACCGTTGGGGGCATTAATTCCGCATTCCACAATGGTTTGCATCTTTTCGCGTTCCACAGCCTCGGGCTTATACTTTCGTATGCTGCGACGGCTCATAATGTTTTCTACTACAGGATTTCCCTGATTCACGGCAACGCTATCCATAGCGGTGTCCTTTTGCTGGCCTCCCTGCGGAGTGCAGCTACACAATGCCAGTATACCGGCACCTAACAAGATCATTCTCAATGACTTCATTTGCATTTATTATTTGGTTCGCAACAAATCTAATCATTTTCAGGCATAAAAAAAAGCGGCTCCCGTATAGGAACCGCTTTTATATGTTAAATCTGTAAAATTCAGATTACAACTTCGGACCAGCAGCAACCAGCTTCTTACCAGCTTCGTTACCAGTGAACTTAGCGAAGTTCTTGATGAAACGGCCAGCCAAGTCTTTAGCTTTTTCGTCCCACTGAGCAGCGTCAGCATAAGTATCACGAGGATCAAGGATCTTAGGATCAACACCCGGCAATTCTGTAGGAACAACAAAGTCGAAGTAAGGCATAGTCTTAGTAGGAGCTTTGTCGATAGAACCGTCAAGGATAGCGTCGATGATACCACGAGTATCGCGGATAGAAATACGCTTGCCTGTACCGTTCCAACCAGTGTTAACCAAGTATGCTTTAGCACCGGTCTTTTCCATCTTCTTAACCAATTCTTCAGCATATTTTGTAGGATGCAAGCTCAAGAAAGCAGCACCGAAACAAGCTGAGAATGTAGGAGTCGGTTCAGTGATACCACGTTCTGTACCAGCCAATTTAGCTGTAAATCCAGACAGGAAGTAGTACTGAGTCTGTTCCGGGTTCAGGATAGATACCGGAGGCAATACACCGAATGCGTCAGCTGACAAGAAGATAACTTGTTTAGCGTGAGGACCTTTAGACACCGGTTTAACGATGTTTTCGATGTGATAGATAGGATAAGAAACACGAGTGTTTTCAGTAGTGCTCTTATCAGCGAAATCAATCTTACCGTCAGCAGCAACAGTAACGTTTTCCAGCAAAGCATCACGTTTGATAGCAGCATAGATATCGGGTTCGCTTTCTTTGTCCAGGTTGATAACCTTAGCGTAGCAACCACCTTCGTAGTTGAATACACCTTCGTCATCCCATCCGTGTTCGTCATCACCGATCAACTTACGTTTCGGGTCAGTAGACAAAGTAGTCTTACCTGTACCAGACAAACCGAAGAAGATAGCAGAGCTAGTTCCTTCCATGTTTGTGTTAGCAGAGCAGTGCATAGAAGCGATACCACGAAGCGGGTTCATGTAGTTCATGATAGAGAACATACCCTTCTTCATTTCACCACCGTACCAAGTATTCAGGATAACTTGTTCTTTAGTCTTCAAGTTGAAAACAGTAGCAGTTTCAGAGTTCAAGCCCAGTTCTTTGTAGTTGTCAACTTTTGCTTTAGAAGCGTTGAAACATACGAAATCAGGTTCTCCGTAAGCAGCCAGTTCTTCAGCAGTAGGGCGGATGAACATGTTAGTTACGAAGTGTGCCTGCCAAGCTACTTCCATGATGAAACGTACTTTCATGCGAGTTGCAGCGTTAGCGCCACAGAAAGTATCAACAACAAACAAACGCTTGCCGCTCAATTCTTTAACAGCTTTAGACTTCAGGTCAGCCCAAGCTTCTTCAGTACAAGGTTTGTTATCGTTTTTGTATTCGTCAGAAGTCCACCATACTGAGTTTTCAGAAGCTTCATTCTTAACGAAGAATTTATCTTTAGGAGAACGACCTGTGTAAACACCAGTCATTACGTTTACAGCACCCAGTTCAGTTACCTGTCCTTTTTCAAAACCTTCCAATTCAGGTTTTGTTTCTTCAGCGAACAGTACATCATAAGAAGGATTGTGTAGAATTTCCTTCACGTCGGTAATACCGTACTTGCTTAAATCTAAATTTGCCATTTTTAAATGATTTAATTTGGTTATTGTATAATGTTGTTTTTACTCTCTATTCCGAAAGAAGATGTTGTTCAACATCCCCTTGTCTAAGGCGCTACAAAATTAGTGCTTTATTTTAAAAAAAAGAAGTTATTAGAGAAAAATTTCCGTAATAACCTAATATTTATATTTGTGTAACAAAAATGCAATTCGTACTTTACAAATCTAGAAATTATTCTTTTCTTTGCAGGTGAAAGTCAACAATATAACAAAAACATAGATATGAAAATCGTCAATCTCAGTGAAGGCAATTCGCTTCTGAACAAGTATGTGGCAGAATTGCGTGATGTAGATGTGCAAAACGACCGTATGCGCTTCCGCCGCAACATCGAAAGGATAGGAGAAATCATGGCATACGAAATGAGTAAAGAACTGACCTATTCCACCAAACAGGTACAAACACCGCTGGGCATTGCCACCGCCAGCACACACGATGACAAGATAGTGATTGCCACCGTTTTCCGCGCAGGATTGCCGTTGCACACGGGGTTTCTCAATATGTTCGATCATGCCGACAATGCCTTTGTTTCCGCTTTCCGGTTCTATAAAGACGATGAACATCGCATTGTAGATGTGCACATTGAATACATAGCCGCCCCGTCACTGAATGACAAGACTTTACTGCTGGTAGACCCGATGCTTGCCACAGGCGAAAGTATGGAACTTGCCTGGAAGGCTTTCCTTACAAAAGGCAGGCCGGCCAAACTGCAAATGGCTTGCGTCATTGCCAGCCAGGAAGGGGTGAACCACATGGCAGAACTTTTCCCCGAAGATGATGTGACTTTGTGGTGCGCCGCTATTGATCCTATCCTGAATGAACATAAGTATATCGTTCCGGGACTGGGAGATGCAGGAGATTTATCGTTTGGAGAGAAACTGTAGGCATTCCATCCACCGTAGGGGCGGATGGAATCCGCCCGAACCAGCGCCAGCGGTCACGACCTTGGGAGTAATACATCCACAGAATACCATTCAAAGCGTTATCGGGCAGATTCAATCTGCCCCTACGGTAGGTGGCTTTCCAACTTAATAATAAAAGAAATGGTCAGCAACCAGCAGCTATTCACCACTAATCACTAACCATTCACCACTAATTAAATCTTTCTTATTTCACTTCCCAAATATCATTAGTCATCAGCAACTCCTGGAAATTATGATATTTCTTCTTTGCTGCTACTTCTTCTATCTGTTCATGAACAGCGTCGTCATAAGTAGGCGCTTCCACATCGCGAATCACACCCAGTGCAATGGGGAAATCAGGACCTTCCATCAATGCCAGCTTCAACTGCAAGGTATTATCCATGCAATGAGCATCATGAACCAGGATATCTTTTTCCGTTACCCCATTCTCGCCCAGTTTCACCACCTTCAGGCCGAAACCTTCCTGCATCAATCCAAATTCCTTGTCCATGCCAAACAACATCGGTTTGCCGTGTTCCAGATAAATCGCATTCTTGGCGCGTCCTTCCTTGGTAGACACAGACTCATGTGTTCCGTCATTGAAAATCACACAATTCTGAAGCACCTCGCACACCGCAGCACCTTTATGGTTGGCAGCAGCCTTCAGAATCTCTACCGTACCCGGAGCATCCGTAGCTACGGAACGGGCAAAGAAACGTCCGCGTGCGCCAAAGCACAATTCTGCCGGATGGAACGGATCTTCCACAGTGCCATAAGGAGATGATTTGCTGACAAATCCACGGGGAGAAGTCGGAGAATACTGTCCTTTGGTCAAACCATAGATACGGTTATTCAGCAGAATCATATTCAGGTCTATGTTACGGCGCACTGCATGTATAAAGTGGTTACCACCGATAGCCAAGCCATCGCCGTCGCCCGAAACCTGCCAAACGGTAATCTTCGGATTAGCCACCTTGCAGCCTGTAGAGATAGCTGCCGCACGGCCGTGTACGGTCTGCATGGCATATGTATTCATATAATAAGGTAGACGGCTGGAGCATCCGATACCCGAAATAACGGCAGTATCATGTGGAGCTATTCCCAACTCGGCCATCGCTTTGTGCAGCGAAGCCAAGAAAAAGTGGTCACCGCAACCCGGACACCAACGAGGTTGTCCTTTTTTAAAATCTTTTGCTGTATATTCGCTCATAGTTCTTACTTTCTTTACGGTTATTACTTATTTAAAATATCGTTGAAAGCATCAACTAACTCGCTGACTACAAACGGCTGACCCTTCACTTCATTGAACTGATAAGGTACAAATCCGTCCACTTTCATACGCAGGTATCCGGCAAACTGGCCAAGGCTCTGCTCGGCCACTACCACCTTCTTATATTTCTTCAGTACTTCCGCCGTATTCTGTGGCAGCGGATTCAAATGAACGAAATGTGCCAAAGCAACCTTCTTGCCTGCCTGGTTCATTTCTTCCATAGCTGAATATAAATGACCGTAAGTTCCACCAAAGCCTACTATCAGCAAGTCGGCATCATCTGCACATCCTTGCACCTTTACATCGGGCACAGGGATCTTTGCAACCTTTTCGGCACGCAGGTGGCACATCAAATTATGATTTTCGGGATCGGTAGAGATAGCACCCGTATTGGTGTCTTTTTCCAGACCGCCCAAGATATGCATATAGCCTTCCTGTCCCGGCAATGCCCAGTAACGGACGCCTGTTTCAGGATTACGCTTATACGGAGTATAGTTGTCTTTCATCTCCGGAGTGACATAGGGCGGATTGATGGCGGGATAGCTTGCCAAATCGGGCAACTTCCATGCGCCGGAACCGTTGGCAACGAATCCGTCGGTCAACAGAACCACCGGAGTCATGTGCTCCAAAGCAATTTTACAAGCATCGTATGCCGCATCAAAACAATGAGTGGGCGAAGCGGCAGCAATCACCGGCATGGGCGATTCACCGTTACGGCCAAACAAAGCCTGCAACAAGTCAGTCTGTTCCGACTTGGTGGGCAGACCGGTTGACGGACCGCCACGCTGCACATTCACCACCACCAGAGGCAATTCGGTGATAACAGCCAGGTTCATTGCTTCCGATTTCAGGCAAACACCGGGACCGGAAGTAGAAGTAGCGGCAAGGGCGCCTGCAAAAGAAGCACCGATGGCAGTGGCACAGCCCGAAATTTCATCTTCGCACTGCACCGTGGTTACGCCCAGTGACTTGTGTTTAGAGAGTTCGTGCAGAATATCGGTAGCCGGAGTAATAGGATAAGAGCCCAGGAACAGGCGCATACCTGCCTTTTCGGCAGCAGCTATCAAGCCATAAGCCGTAGCCTTGTTTCCACTGATATCCATATATTTTCCGGGAACTTTTGTTTTTGTTTCCACCTTATAGGTATGATCTACAGAAGCATGCGTATTGTGTCCGTAGTCATATCCGGCGTGAATCACCTTGATATTTGCTTCGGCAATAGCCGGCTTCTTTGCAAATTTCTCGCGCAGGAAGTTTTCAGCTATCGACAGGTCGCGGTTGAACAACCAGCACACCAATCCCAGAGCAAACATATTACGACATTTCAACATCGATTTGTTGTCCATGCCCGTATCAGCCAGACAGTCTTTCACCATCTGCGAGATAGGAGCGGCAATCACATCGTTCTTGATGCCCATTTCTTCAATCGGGTTGTCTGTCTTGAAAGCCGCCTTGTCCAAATCAGACTTTTGGAAACAGTCCGTATCAATAATGATACAAGCTGTGGGCTTAGCAAATTTGTATTGTGTTTTCAATGCAGCGGCATTCATTGCGACCAGCACGTCGCATTTGTCGCCCGGGGTAAATACCTTCCCCGCACCAATATGCACCTGGAAACCTGAGACACCGGTCAACGAGCCTTGCGGGGCGCGTATATCCGCCGGGTAATCGGGGAATGTACTGATATCATTTCCCACTGTAGCCGAAATATTAGAAAAGATATTTCCGGCCAACTGCATACCATCGCCTGAGTCGCCTGAGAAACGAACCACCACCTGGTCCAATTCCTTGACTATCATTTCATCTGCCATAACTTATTATTTAGGGTTACAAAATTTCACTGCTTGCAAAGGTCGGAAAGTTCTGTGAAAGGACAAAATATTCCGCCCTTAATCTCTGTATGAATAACAAAGTGCACAAAATTAAGTGAATATTAGTTCTTAGACTAAGAAAAGGGGGCAATAAATACCTGTTTAAGAGCATATATTTCTAGCAATCTGTCACAGGCCGGGAGAATAGAATATTAACAGTTTATTATTTTTATCCATGTTTTATGAACAACATGAAAGTTTTAGGAGGAAATTCAGTAATTCTTGCTCATTTATGAATGGTTCTTTTCTACATATCGTTCATACCCTTCCCCTCTTTGCCCGTAGAGGCGGATTGAATCCTCCCGAACAGTAATACCAATAAGACAAGAATATTCCCCCATTTCTCAGATTTTTCATTCTTACAACTTGCTGTTTTAACAAAAAGGACTACCTTTGCACTCGAAATGGCCTTGTAGTTCAACGGATAGAATAGAAGTTTCCTAAACTTTAGATAGGGGTTCGATTCCCCTCGAGGCTACTTATACAAATGAATAAAAGGGGACAGAAGCATAATAATGAGACTAAGTTTATGCCTTCTGCCCCCTCTTTTAGGGAAAAATATAGAGTTTATTTAATCACTCCCAGCTCTTTGCCCACCTTTATAAAGGCAGCAATCGCTTTATCCAAATGTGCTTTTTCGTGTCCGGCAGAAAGCTGTACGCGGATACGCGCCTGATCTTTAGGCACAACCGGATAATAGAAACCGGTAACATAAATGCCTTCGTCCTGCATGCGGGCAGCAAAATCCTGAGATAACTTGGCATCATACAGCATCACGGCGCAAATGGCACTCTGAGTGGGCTTGATGTCAAAACCGGCAGCCAACATCTTGTCACGGAAGTAAGTAACATTGTCCATCAGTTTGGTATGCAGTGCATCACTTTCCTTCAGCATCTTGAACATCTCCAGGCTGGCACCGATAATAGCAGGAGCCACCGAGTTAGAGAACAGATAAGGACGGGAACGCTGGCGCAACATATCAATAATTTCTTTCTTTCCGGTAGTAAATCCACCCATAGCACCACCAAATGCCTTACCCAGCGTACCGGTAAAGATGTCTACACGGCCATAAGCATTGAATTGCTCTGCCACACCGTGACCCGTAGGACCTACCACTCCGGCAGAGTGAGATTCATCTACCATTACCAATGCATCATATTTCTCTGCCAGTTCGCAAATCTTATCCAGCGGAGCCACATTGCCATCCATAGAGAAAACACCATCCGTAGCAATAATGCGGTGGCGCTGTGCCTGAGCTTCCTGCAGGCAACGTTCCAAATCCGCCATATCCGCATTGGCATAGCGATAACGTTTTGCCTTGCACAAACGCACACCGTCAATAATAGAAGCATGGTTCAATGCATCAGAGATGATAGCATCCTGTTCTGTGAACAAAGGCTCGAACAGACCGCCATTGGCATCAAAGCAAGCAGCATATAATATGGTATCTTCAGTCTGAAAATAATCGGAGATGGCAGCTTCCAGTTGCTTGTGCAAATCTTGTGTTCCACAGATGAAACGCACGGAAGACATACCGAAGCCATGTGTGTCCATTGCCTCTTTAGCCCCTTTTATCAGGCGCTCATTATTAGACAGTCCCAAGTAGTTGTTGGCACAGAAGTTCAATACTTCATCACCACCGTTCACCTTAATATCCGCTTTTTGAGGGGTAGTAATAATACGTTCATTCTTATACAACCCGGCTGCTTTGATATCAGCCAATTCCTGCGCAAGGAAATCTTTCATTTTACCGTACATAGCTTTGTTCTTTTTTATTAAGTATATAATTTAAGTTTAAAATTCGGTCACACTTGACAAAGTTCTTATTTTTTTTTGATAATCGATAAAATAATAGGGAAAAATTTGATAAAATATGAACCTTTCTATCTATCTTTGTTTCCAAAAGTAAACTTTAAAGCAAATTATAGACTATGAAAAATGTATTGATCATCGGTTCTACCGGTCAAATCGGTTCCGAACTAACAATGAAGTTGAGGGGTATTTACAATGGTAACATTGTAGCCGGTTATATTCCCGGTGCAGAACCTAAAGGGGAATTGAAAGAATCAGGTCCCTGTGCTATCGTAGATATTACCAACGAGCAACAGATTGCCGAAACAGTATCAAAGTACAACATTGATACCATCTACAATCTTGCCGCTTTGCTCTCGGCTGTAGCCGAAGCAAAACCCCAGCTTGCCTGGAAAATCGGTATGGGCGGGCTTTTCAATGTGTTGGAAGTGGCACGCGAAATGAAATGCGCCGTTTTCACTCCTAGTTCTATCGGCGTATTCGGCAATAACACTCCTAAAGACAAGACTCCGCAGGACACTATCCGCAACCCGCGCACCATGTATGGCGTGACCAAGGTTTCCGGCGAATTGCTGAGTGACTATTACAACATCCGTTTCGGAGTAGATACCCGTTCGGTACGTTTCCCGGGATTGATTTCGTATGTAACTCCTCCGGGTGGAGGAACTACCGACTATGCTGTAGACATTTACTACTCGGCCGTAAAAGGGGAAAAGTTTGAATGCCCCATCGCCGCCAATACATTTATGGATATGATGTATATGCCCGATGGTCTGCGTGCCGCTATTGAAATTATGGAAGCCAATCCGGACAAACTGGTTCACCGCAACTCATTCAATATTGCTTCTATGAGTTTTGATCCCGAAATCATCTTTAATAATATAAAGAAGTATATGCCCGAGTTCCAGATGGAATACAATGTAGACCCTCTGCGCCAGGCTATTGCCGAATCATGGCCTAACTCACTGGATGATACTTGTGCCCGCGAAGAATGGGGATGGAAGCCGGAATATGATCTGGATACCATGACGCAGGATATGCTGAGTAAGCTGAAAGTACGATTCGGTAAATAAAGATACTTTTCTCTCTACTGTAGGGGCGGATTGAATCCGCCCGAATACTTTCCGAATGGTATATTCGTGGATGTATCCGGGCGGAAGCATTCCGCCCCTACGGTGTATAGAACTTTGTGTGCGGGGGCTATTTTTATGTTAATCTTGCATTTATATGGAATTTTGGTCGTATATTCGTTGTTGTTTAATATATGAATCAAAAGACGAGTTATGAACGCAAAACCAATTGCAACGAAGAAGAAAGTCGTCACCTTCGGAGAGGTGATGCTGAGACTTACCGCCCCTAATTTCCGCCGTTTCTCTCAAACCAATGAATTTATCGCCACTTATGGCGGCAGCGAGGCAAATGTAGCCGTGTCGCTGGCAAACTTTGGCATCCCTACGGAATTTGTCACCCGCCTGCCGGATAATGCTATGGCACAAGCCTGTGTAGATACGCTCCGTGCCAACGGGCTGGGTACAGAAGGCATCGTCTATGGCGGGAAACGCATGGGACTTTATTTTCTGGAAAGCGGTGCGGCATTCCGTAACTCTAATGTGGTATATGACCGCGAGGGTTCTTCTTTTGCCACCCTCCGCCCCGGCATGATAGACTGGGAAAAGATATTTGCCGATGCCAGTTGGTTTCATTGGTCGGGTATAGCTGCTTCCTTATCACAGGAAGGGGCGGATGCTTGTATGGAAGCCCTGCAGATAGCAGACCGCATGGGGCTGACCATCTCTTGTGATTTAAATTTCCGCAAGAAATTATGGAATTATGGGCGCACAGCTTCTGAAGTGATGTTGCCACTGGTGCAATATAGTGATGTAATCTTTGGTGCAGAACCTGAATACAAAGAGATTTTCGGAATTTCGCCGGTAGGGTTCAAAGCGATGGACACTTCGTATCCTCTGGATTTACCCGGCTTTGAGTCATTCGGGCAGAAAGTTTCGGAATTGGTACCGCGTTGCCGAAAAGTATTTCTGGAATTGCGCAATACAATTACCTCCAACCACAATCTGCTGGCAGCCATCCTCTATACAGATGGAACATTAAAGCACACGGGAATCTATGATATAGTTCATGAAGTGGACCGCGTAGGCGCAGGCGACGCCTTTGTGGGCGGCATGATTTATGGTCTGCTGACCTATCCCGATGATGACCAGAAAACGCTGGAGTATGCTCTTGCCGCTTCCGCTCTGAAAAACACAGTCTATGGTGATTTCAATCAAGTGACCGTAGAGGAAGTGGAAAGTCTGATGCAGGGAAATACGTCGGGGAGGGTTGCCAGGTAGAAGTATTACTTTCGGCTTCTACTTTCCGGGAATTATTTATAGCCCCCAAAAAGAATAAGGAAGGTTTCCGATGCGGAACCTTCCTTATTCTTTTATACTATATAAACTTTTCAGTTCTTGTTATGCCTTAGCTTCTTCCGGCATCTTATTACCCATAGTCAAATAAGCAATAGGAGCAGCAATGAAGATAGAAGTCAATGTACCGATAACAACACCCAGAATCATTGCGAAGGCAAAGCTACGGATACTGTCACCACCCAGTACGAAGATACACAGCAATACGATCAATGTACTTAATGAAGTATTGATGGTACGTGCCAAAGTGGTATTCAGTGAGTCATTGAACAAATGCATACGATTACGTTTAGGATACAAACCGAAGAACTCACGGATACGGTCGAAGATTACCACCTTATCATTGATAGAGTAACCGATAGCGGTCAAAATAGCACCAATGAATGTCTGGTCTATTTCCAGTGAGAACGGAACCCAACCATAGCACAAAGAGTAAGCACCGATAATCAAAACGGTATCCACAGCCAATGCAACAGTTGCACCCACACTATATGCCACATTGCGGAAACGCAACAGGATATACAAACCGATAGCTATCAACGCGAACAATACAGACCAGATAGCTGAAGTCTTGATATCGTCGGCAATACTAGGACCTACCTTCTGAGAACTGATGATAGAACCACCTGCACGGTTATCGCGGTCGATAAATACATCCAGTGTAGTACCTTCGCCCAGCAAATTACCGTCTTTCAAAGAATGATACAGGAACTCTTCAATTTCAGAGTCAATAGTAGGAGAATCTTCAGTAATACGGTAGTTGGTAGTGATACGGATGGTTTTCTTATCTGTACCCAAGGCGATAGCCTGTACATTATCATCTGTAATCTTCTGTTTCAACAGGTCGCGTACTGTTTCCGGCTCTACCTGCTGTTCAAACTGAACAACAAAGTTACGTCCACCGGTGAAGTCAATGCTCTGTGCCAAACCACGGATGAAGAATGAAATGATGCAGACAACGATCAATGCACCAAATATAGAGAATGAACGCTTCATCATTCCCATGAAGTTGTAGTTCACATTCTGCATCAGGTTCTTTGAGATACCTGTAGTGAAAGTCAGATTCAACCATTTATCTTTATTCATGAAGTGTTCATAAACAATACGTGTCAAGAACACAGCAGAGAAGAATGAACAGAGGATACCGATGATCAAAGTAGTGGCAAAACCACGGATAGGACCTGTACCGAAGTAGAACAGGATGATACCGGTGATAATTGATGTCAAGTTAGAGTCAAAGATTGCAGAGAACGCATTAGAGTAACCGTCTGCCAAAGCAGCTTTTACAGTCTTACCAGCTCTCAGTTCTTCTTTTGTACGCTCATAGATCAATACGTTAGCATCCACCGCCATACCCAGTGACAACACCATACCGGCAATACCCGACATAGTCAATGCAGCCTGGAATGAAGTAAGGATACCCAATGTAAAGAAGAAGTTGACAATCAAAGCACAGTTAGCAACCATACCCGGAATCAATCCGTACATAGCGCACATATAGATCATCAACAAGATCAATGCCACAACGAATGAAATAATACCTTGGTTGATAGACTCCTGACCCAGTGACGGACCAACGATGTCTTCCTGAACGATACGGGCAGGAGCCGGCATCTTACCAGACTTCAATACGTTAGCTAAGTCCTTGGTTACTTCCGGAGTAAAGTTACCGGTAATCTGAGAATGTCCACCGGTGATTTCACCGTTTACATTCGGAGCACTATATACATAGCCATCCAATACGATAGCAATTGCCTTACCTACATTATTCTTAGTCAAAACAGCCCAACGGCGTGAACCGTCTGTGTTCATTGCCATACTTACGCAAGGCTTGCCAAACTGGTCGTATTCGTCTTTAGCATCTGTAATCACGTCACCTTCCAACGGAGCGCGACCGTTACGTTCGCTTGACTTGATAGCATACAATTCAAATACACGTCCTGTCTTATCGAAGTCAGCTGCCTTCACGCCCCATTTCAAACGGAGTTCCTTCGGCAACATTTCCTTCACTTCCTTCATAGCAAGGTATTGGTTTACCTGAGCTGTATCTTTATAGTCAGCATAACCTACTACTGAACCGTAACCATTCGGGTTCAACTGAAGGATAGAAGCCAACGGGTGTTCTTTCTTCATTTGTTCCATAGCAGCAGAGTTGCTTGCAGTTTCACCTTTCAGTGCAGCAGCAAGGCTGTCGGCAGCAGAAACGGTAGAAGCCTGTGCCACGGCAACAGTATCGGTAGCTACAGAATCGGCAGCAGCAGTTCCGTTTGAAACAGCCAGTACGTCACGCAATCTGTTATCTACAGAAGAAAGATAAGGAACGATTTCTTTAGCATCGAAAGTTTCCCAGAATTCCAGGTTAGCAGAACCCTGTAACAGTTTTCTCACACGTTCCGGTTCTTTGATACCCGGCAATTCCACCATGATACGGCCCATCTTGCCTTCCAGTGCCTGGATATTAGGCTGAACCACACCGAAGCGGTCGATACGTGTACGTAATACATTATAAGAGTTATCGATGGCAGCTTTAACTTCTTCGCGCAACACCTTTTCTACTTCTGAGTCAGTACTACGGGTTGTTACTTTGTCTTTCAGCTGCTGAGTTGCGAATAATTCGGCAAGTTTGCCTTCCGGAGCTTGTTTCTTATACTCTTTAACGAATAGAGTGATAAAGTCATCCTGGCTGGTAATGGCTTGTTTTGATGCTTCTGCTACAGCTTTGTTGAAAGCTTCATCGCTTTTATTATCAGCCAATGCCTTCACTACATCCGGTACAGAAACCTCAAGGATTACGTTCATACCACCTTTCAGGTCCAGACCCAGACCAATCTCCATCTCACGACACTGTTTCAGCGTATAACTACCCAGCCATACTTTTTCATTCTGCATAGAATCAAGGTAATGTGCTTCACCCTTCGGGTCTTGTGCCGCCAATCCCATATGATAGCGAGTCACAAAAGAGAAAGAAAGATAAAACACACATACAAGGGTGAGTAATACCGCAAAAACCTTTACAAATCCTTTGTTTTGCATGTTACTTTGAAATTTATTATTTTTACTTTTTGATTAATTCTTAGTTTATACAAGGTTGCAAATATAGTTTTTTTTTCACATACCTACGGTATCAAACACAAATATTTAAACTCCAAAAGATAAAAAAGGCTGCAAAAGCAAATTTTGCAGCCTAAATTGTTCTATTCCACGTCTTCTTTTATTTTAATCCTCTATTTTTAAGCAGTGGTTCCAGACTGGGGTCAGCCCCTCTGAAAGCCCTGTAGAGGGTCATAGGATCTTCTGTTCCGCCCTTTTCCAGAATGTTCTTACGGAAAGAATCAGCAGTATTTTTATCGAACACTCCATGCTCTTTGAAAGCCTCGAATGCATCTGTATCAAGCACCTCTGCCCACAGGTAGCTATAGTACCCGGCAGCATAGCCGCCAATAATATGGCTGAAATAAGTAGCACGGTAACGGGGAGCGATTTCGGGAATCAAGCCCAGTTTATCCATCGACTCTTTCTCAAATGCCACCACATCCAGATTATCCGTATTGGTGAGGTTATGCAACTCCATATCAAGCAATGCGGCTGCCAGCAACTCCGTAGTCATAAAACCTTGATTGAATGTACCTTGATTCTGGATTTTCGCGATCAGTTCGTCTGAGATCACTTCCCGGGTTTTATAGTGTTTAGCATAAACCTTCAGCACTTCGGGTTCCACAGCCCAATGCTCCATAATCTGTGAGGGTAACTCCACAAAGTCTTGCGCAACACTTGTGCCGGACACACCTTTATAATTGCATTTGGTCAACATGCCATGCAATGCATGACCGAATTCGTGGAACATGGTTTCTACTTCATCCAAAGTCAGCAGGGAAGGCATATCGCCTGCCGGTTTGGTAAAGCTTGCCACATTATAGATCAACGGACGCACATCACCCACCTGTTCGCGGAAATTGCTCATCCATGCACCGCCATTCTTTCCGGCACGGGGGAAGTAATCGGCATAGAACAATCCTAGGTAAGAGCCGTCTGCATCTTTCACTTCATACACTTTCACATCCGGTTCATACACAGGGACATTAGTTACCTCGGTCAAGGTAATGCCATAGAGCTTGTTGGCTACATAATACAATCCGCTGCGTACATCTTCCAGACTGAAATAAGGTTTGATTTCGTCTTCATTCAGGTTATATTTCTGCTGGCGCAACTTCTCTGAATAATACCACCAGTCCCATGCGGCTAGTTTTTCACCCTTTCCTTCCTTATCCATAATGCGTTGCAGTTCGGCAGCTTCTGCCTTTGCATTCTTCAGTGAATAGCCCCACAGGTTATTCAGGAAATCCATTACAGTCTGTGAATTCTTTGCCATATTTTCATCCAGCACGAAGTTTGCATAGCAATCAAAACCCAGCAACTGGGCTTTTTCCAAACGCAAACAGATGATTTTCTTCAGCACTTCCTTATTATCATTGGCATCATCATGGTTGCCACGGGTGATATAAGCCTCGTAGATGTTTTTTCTTAATTCACGATTGTCAGCATATTGCAGGAAAGGCAGGCGGCTGGAGTTTTGCAAAGTAAGCAACCATTTTCCTTCTTTTCCGGCAGCTTTGGCTTCTTCTGCCGCGCCCAGTTTCACCCATTCGGGCAATCCTGCCAAGTCGGTTTCATTCTCTATTACCAACTGATAAGCATTGTTTTCATTCAAAACATGATTATCAAATGCAATGCCCAGTGTGGACAATTCCTTGTTAATTTCTCTCAGGCGAGCCTGCTTTTCGGCATCAAGACCTGCTCCCGACCGGATAAATGCTTTATAGTATTTATCAAGTAAACGATGCTGCTCGGTGGTGAGGGTAATCTTGCCTTCCTGTTCCTGATTATGCACAGCAGCTACACGTTTATATAAATCCTGATTCAAATAGATATTATCTCCATGTTCGGACAGGACGGGAGCTATCTTCTCATTCAGCGCATTCAATGCATCATTGGTATCAGCCTCAGTCAAAGCGCCGAATACGCCATTTACACGAGCCAGGATAGCACCGCTGTTATCAAGCGCCACAATGGTATTCTCGAAAGTGGGAGCTTCCGGATTATCGACTATCGCCTTTATCTCGGCATTTTGTTCTTCTATTCCTGCCAGGAAAGCAGGTTCGTAGTGTTCCATCTTAATTTTATCAAAATCGGGAGCACCATACTCAGTCTGAAATTCCGTAAAGAACGGATTCGTCTCTGTTTTCTGTTCACATGCACACATTACACAACACGTTGCTAACGTAAATACTAGTTTCTTCATTTCGTATTAATTAAAGGTATGTAAAATCACTTTTTCGCTATATAACACCAGATGGGATAATGATCCGAACTGGTTATTGAGTTATCCACCGTACACCGGTATGACTTAAAATTCTTACTCAGCAAAATATGGTCTATCCTGAAATAAAAATAATTCTGATTATAAGAAATACCAAAGCCGTTACCGGACTGTACAAACGCATCATTCAGCTTCTCTCCCGCCACCCTATGGGCATAAGAGATGGGCGAATCATTGAAGTCACCACACACAATCACTCCATCCCCCTTATAGTCGGCAACCAAACGGGCTATCGAGTCGGCTTGCGGAGCACGAATGGCAGATGCTTCCGCCAATTTCTTAATCAATAAACGGGAACCATGTGAAACCTTGTCTTTATCGGGATCTTTCATCATATCCCGATACACTTCCTTGTCCCGGGCGGTCAGTTTATTGGATTCCAAATGGTTATTGACTACCAGCAAAGTATCGCCATTCACATTGATTTCATAAGCAATGGAACCATTGTTGGCACTGGCGTATTCCACCGGATGCGCAGACAAGATGGGAAACCGTGAGTAACAACCCAAGCCATTGAGATTCGATACTTTATAATAATGCTTATAAGGATAAGCCCGCAGGGCATGGTCTATCTCTCCCCTTTTCAGTGCGCCGCCCACAATGTACTCTTGCAAGCAGATAATATCCGCATTACTATTTACCAGATACTCCAATACAGGATTCGGGTTATCTTTGGTGTTGGCGCGGCTATGCTCAAAGCCCATTGTGTTGTAAGACAACACCTTGATAGCTCCTTCCGGCGCATCAGATGCAAACGGATTAACAGGCACATAAGTGCGGATAGCCCCAATAGAACACACCAATCCCAACAACGAGAGCAATGCATACCTACGGTAAATAACCAACCAGAATATAAAGAACAGCAGATTTACGATAAGAAAAGCAGGAAAAGCCAAGCCCGCACACGACACCACCGGATATGCTACCGGATCTACATAAGGACTATAAGCACATATCAGTAACAATACCACCATGCATAAGTTTATGCCGAGCAGTATCCATCCTAAAAAACGACCAATATATTTCATATATTACTTCTTGCTCGCATCAAACAAGCTCTTTTTTTCCTCGGTGGTCAGGCTGTTATAGCCGGATTTCTTTAATTTATCCAGTATCCGGTCTATCTCCTCACTCTGCTGTTTTTTGCGTGCATTATAGTTATAATCCTTTGCCTTGTCTCCATAATGAACCTCCATTTTAGGCTTCTTCGGCTTTCTACGAACCGGAGTACCGCCCGAGAGGCAATCCAGACAACGGTTAATCCATGCCGTAGCATCATGCCCGCGAGACAAGCCCGATGCAAACCACCATCCTGCCAAGGCACCTCCCAAATGGGCAATGTGGCCGCCGGCATTACCCGAAGTCATAAACAGCAAATCGGTAACCACCATGAATAAAGCTACATATTTCAAGCGAATTGTTCCGATGAACATAAAGTTCACCCTATATTCCGGGGCACGCACAGCAGTAGCCACCACAATGGCAAGTACGGAAGCCGAAGCACCCAGCAAATAAGCATAATACAGAGAATCACTGAAATAGGGAAATATATTATAAGCAAGCATATACAGCAAACCGCCGCAAATGCCCCCCAAGAAATACAAACCACGGAAATGCTTCGCCGAGAACAAAGACAAAAACATTTGTCCGAACCAGTAAAGCCATAGCATATTAAACAAAAGATGCAGCACACCTGCGTGCATAAACATATAAGTCAATAACGACCAAGGTTGCTTGATGAACTGCACCGTCCAGGCAGGCAACTCCAGGTATTGAAGAATAAACGCACCGTCACGGTTGAACAACATCCACAGGATTCCCAGCAGGGAAGTTAAAACAAACACCCCTACATTAATATATATAAACTGAATATATATATTTCCTTTGTTGAAGCTATTTTTTAAATCAGTAATAAAACTGCCCATTATTATTCTTTTTTCTCCAATACATTATCAATATAAAGCCGAAAATCATTCCTCCCAAATGCGCAAAGTGAGCAATGCCATCGCCCGAAGCGCCAAAACCAAGGAATATCTCTAAAGCTGCATATCCCATTACAAAGTATTTAGCCTTGATAGGGAACGGAATAGGAAACACAAACATCTGACTGTTAGGGAATAACATACCGAAAGCCAGCAAAATAGCATATATAGCTCCCGAAGCCCCCACCGTAGTCATCAAATTCAAATATTCGGCCATCGGAATCACTGCAATACCCGTATTCACGCTGTCATAATGCGAAAGTTCAGTAACATATTGTATATATTGCACCAATTCCTGTACCAGTCCGGCACCTATACCACACAGTATATAATAGAATAAGAAACGCTTGGGACCCCAAACCTGTTCAAGCGTGCGGCCAAACATCCACAAAGCAAACATGTTAAAGAAAATATGTTGAAACCCACTATGCATGAACATATAAGTAATCAACTGCGCCGGATTAAAATCAGATGCCATAAAGAAGTGTAATCCCAGCAAGTCAGTCAGGTTCACTCCATACTTCATGGCTACCACCCCGCCAAAGAAACACAATACATTTATTATCAATAAATTCTTGGTAACTGTAGGTATACTATTCATAAATTATTCTTCGTCTATAAATCATTGATTGCGTGCAAATTTACGATTTTATTCTGTTATTTAGCAGAAAAAGCCCCTTCTCTTACGATTTTTTGATCTTTCGAGCATCTTTTTTAGGCTATCTGTTTGATTTCTAATTTTGAAAGCATATATTTGTCACTGATTTTGGTAAAACTTTTGTGTTACATTTAATAATTAATCATTTTCGTTATGAATAAGGCAGAACTTATCAGCGCAGTAGCCGCTGAAGCCGGCTTGAGCAAAGTCGACGCAAAGAGAGCAGTTGAAGCTTTTGTTTCAGCTGTAACAGGTGCCCTGAAAGAAGGGGACAAAGTATCACTAGTTGGATTCGGAACTTTCTCAGTTTCTGAAAGAAGCGCAAGAACAGGTATCAATCCATCAACAAAAGCAACAATTACTATTGCTGCAAAGAAGGTAGCCAAGTTTAAAGCTGGCGCTGAATTGGCAGATGCAATCAAATAATTGCTTTTTTTCTAAAATAAAAGGACTTAAGGGGGACGCCAGCAATAGCGTCCTTTCTTTTTCATTTTTCCACTACAATCTATATACCTAATAATGACAACCTTAGTTAAATACCTATTTGGCGCCGCTGTATGCGCATTATCAACACAGATTCTTCACGCAGAAGACTCTAAACTACCCTATTGGCAAGACATTCAAACCGTAGCAGTCAACAAGGAAGCTCCGCGTACAGCATTTATGTCTTATGACAACCGCACCCAAGCCCTGACAGGCAAGTACGAAAACAGCCCTTACTACAAATTACTAAACGGTACATGGAATTTTTATTATGTAGACGCATATAAAGACCTGCCTGCCAACATTGAGCAACCCGGCACAAGCATTGCCTGGAAAGAGATCAAAGTTCCGGGTAACTGGGAAACGCAAGGCTACGGAGTAGCAATCTACACCAACCATGGTTACGAGTTCAAACCGAGAAACCCACAACCGCCGCAACTGCCCGAAGCCAATCCGGTAGGCGTATACCAGCGTGACATTGAAATACCCGCCGACTGGGACGGACGCGACATATTCCTCCACCTGGAAGGAGCAAAATCTGGTGTATATGTATATATCAACGGACAAGAAGTGGGATATAGCGAAGACTCTAAAAACCCTGCTGAATTCTTAATCAACAAATACCTGAAACCGGGAAAGAATTCACTGGTGGTCAAAATATTCCGTTGGAGCACAGGGTCTTACCTGGAATGCCAGGACTTCTGGCGCATAAGCGGCATTGAACGCGATGTATTCCTGTTCTCACAACCCAAGACTCACATCAAAGACTTCAACGTAGTGTCTACATTGGATGATACCTATAAGAACGGTATCTTCAAACTGAATGTAGATGTTGCCAACCATGCCACAACAGGCAAAGACGTAAATGTGTCTTATGAATTGCTGGATGCTGCAAAGAAAGTAGTTGCCGAAGGCAATGCACCTTGCAATGTAACTGCCGACGGACAGCAAAATATCTCTTTTGAAGCCGCATTAAACAATGTAAAGACCTGGACTTCCGAACAGCCCAACCTTTACAAACTGCTTATTTCACTGAAAGATGGAGGAAAAACAACCGAAATCATTCCTTATAATGTAGGCTTCCGCCGTTTCGAAATAAAGCCGACCGACCAGTTGGCAGAAAACGGCAAACCATACGTTTGCCTGTTCATCAACGGACAACCTATCAAACTGAAAGGTGTGAATATCCACGAACATAACCCCGAAACAGGGCATTATGTACCCGAGGAACTGATGCGCAAGGACTTTACCTTGATGAAACAGCATAACATCAACAGTGTGCGCCTCTGCCATTACCCGCAAGACCGCAAGTTCTATGAATTATGCGATGAATACGGCATTTATGTATATGATGAAGCCAACATTGAAAGCCATGGTATGTATTACAACCTGAGCCGCGGCGGAACACTGGGCAACAACCCCGAATGGCTGAAACCGCACATGGACCGCACCATCAATATGTATGAACGCAACAAGAATCATCCTTCAGTAGCCATCTGGTCACTGGGCAACGAAGCCGGAAACGGTTACAACTTCTATCAGACTTATCTGTGGCTGAAAGAACGCGAAACAAAAGGTATGAACCGCCCCGTGAACTACGAACGCGCCCTTTGGGAATGGAACACGGACATGTACGTGCCCCAATACCCCAGTGCAGCCTGGCTGGAACAAATAGGAAAGAAAGGAAGCGACCGTCCTGTAGCGCCATCCGAATACTCACACGCCATGGGTAACTCTAATGGTAACCTGGCAGCACAATGGGAAGCCATCTACAAATATCCTAACCTGCAGGGTGGTTACATCTGGGACTGGATAGACCAAGGATTATTGCAGAAAGATGAAAACGGACGCGAATACTGGGCATACGGAGGCGACTTCGGCGTAAATGCACCCAGTGACGGTAACTTCTTGTGCAACGGAATCATAGCCCCCGACCGCACTCCGCATCCTGCCATGACAGAAGTGAAATATGCACATCAGAACGTAGGCTTTGAGGCCATAGACGCTGCCGCCGGCAAGTTCCTGGTAAAGAACCGTTTCTATTTCACGAATCTGAAGAAATACATGATAAGCTATACAGTGAAAGCCAACGGCAAGACTGTAAAAGGTGGAAAAGTATCACTCGACATTGAGCCGCAAGGTTCCAAAGAATTGAATATCAACGTAGGTGGACTGAAACCTAAAGCCGGAACGGAATATTTCGTAGACTTCGTAGTAACAACTACCGAACCCGAACCTCTGATCCCTGCCGGATTCGATATAGCATCCGAACAATTCCGCCTGCCTATCGAGCCGCTGGCCGTAGCCGAACATAAAGCCGGTGGAAAGACAAACGTCAGCACCGACGGAGACGTAGTAACCGTATCTTCTCCGCGTATGCAGTTTGTATTCAACAAGAAAGAAGGCCTTGTTACCTCTTATAAAGTAAACGGCACGGAATATTTTGCCGAAGGCTTTGGTATCCAGCCCAACTTCTGGCGTGCACCGACTGATAACGACTATGGCAACGGAGAGCCTAAACGTGAACAGATCTGGAAACAATCCAGCAAGAATTTCAATGTAACAGATGTTACCACAGAAACCGATGGAAACAAGACCGTACTGACAGCCAATTACTTACTGGCGGCAGGCAACTTGTATATCGTGAAATATACCATCTATCCCGATGGCGTGGTTCATGCAGACATTACCTTTACTTCCACTGATATGCAAGCCGCAACCACAGAAGTATCCGAAGCTACCCGCATGGCTACCTTCACTCCGGGACAAGACGCCCAGCGCCTTGCTTCCTCCAAGCTGAATGTGCCTCGCATCGGTGTACGTTTCCGTCTGCCTGCCGACATGAATCAGGTAGAATACTTTGGCCGCGGACCGGGAGAAAACTACATTGACCGCAACGCAGGCAGCTTTGTAGACCTTTACCGCACCACCGCCGACCAGATGTACACAAACAACTATGTACGTCCGCAGGAAAACGGCCACCGCACCGACACCCGTTGGGTAGAATTGAGCCGCAAAGGCGGAAAAGGCTTATTGGTACGTGCCGACCAAACAATCGGTTTCAATGCCTTGCGCAATTCGGTAGAAGATTTCGACTCTGAAGAAACCATCAACCGTCCCCGTCAGTGGAACAACTTCACTCCCGAAGAAGTTGCCAACCATAACGAAGAAGCAGCAAAGAACGTATTACGCCGCATGACACATATCAACGACATCACTCCGCGCAACTTTGTGGAAGTATGTGTAGATATGAAGCAACAAGGTGTAGCCGGTTACGACAGCTGGGGCGACCGCCCGTTGCCGGAACATTCATTGCCTGCCAATAAGGAATATCATTGGGGCTTCACGCTGGTGCCGATGAAATAAGATAAAACGATTCTTCTTCATTTTCCCCTATCTGCCGATATTATGCATTGGCAGATAGGGGAATAATTTTAGGGAACTATATATCAGTTTGCACCAATATTGATGTTTTATTAATAGTGTAAAAATACGACTATTCTATTTAATATCAAACTAAATAGGACGTAGTCGTATCTTTATTTTATTCATTCTTTCCCAAACAATGAACCATAAAAGCCCCTAGTATAGGAGTGAATACAATAGAAAATAAAAGCCATGCAACTCTATTCCTATTCAAGTTTTGAGCTGTTTCTGATACTTCAGCGCATAAAGCAAAATATGTGTATACAGAAACAAGTGCAAAAATTAATCCCAAAATAACCATAATGACTTATTTTTATCCTCATGTGACCAATAAAGGAGGTAATACAAAAAGAAGTGGGTCACTGTCCACACTTCGTAAGGTATCGCCAGAAACCTAAGCACACGCAGACAAGCAACCCACTAGATATAGTGAGGGCTTGTGCCTTGTGTGCTGGTTAAAACTGGCGATTTTAACGAAGTAAGGCACTTCCGAATTATTTTGTCCTATAGAACATTGCAAATATAAGAAGAATTACTATATTTGCAATGTAAAAAGTACATGATTATGAAAGAAATAGTAAGTGGTTCTTATATAAGATTAAAGAAAAATCCTATCCAAATCTATAAAGTCTTTAGTATTGATTATGAAGGTCAATCTATAGATGCGATTCAGAAGAATGGACATAGGATTGTATTAGACATTTCTGAAGTAGAACTTGGTTCAGATGATGATATGCTATTATATGAAAATAATACTCCAATAGAGTATTACTGATCACTCAAAACAGCAATATGTTGCCTAAATTCTTCGTTCCAAACAATTTTCCACTTTGGGGCAGGGCGATAAAGTGGTGCTATTAAATTAACGAAGAGTTCATCATCATAACGTCCTCCTTGCCTACACCATTCTTTAACGACTTCTATATCTTCAATAGGTAGTCCTAGTTCATTAGCTACTTCTTGAAGCTCTTTTCGAGTTCTTTTGACTATTTGTTTCGTATTGGTTTTTTGGGGCTTTACATTATATTTAATTGTAAAACTCAAAAAGTCTTCAAATTCTTCTCCTAATGACATATCTTTCTTGCTCATGCTGTTAATTTATTATAAGTTATACGATATTCTACATTGCAAAGTAACAAATTAAATCTGTTAAATTCACTACTCTTACGTGTGTTATAGCGAAAAACAAATTCATTAACATATTGTTGTAGATGTTTGGGGCTCATATAATGGTATATTCCTATATAACCTCTCTTTAATAAAGCCCAAAAGCCTTCTATCGTATTAGTATTAATACGACCAACACCATATTGACCTCCACCATGATTGATGGAATAGTGATAGAACATTTTATCTATGGTATTATAACCTTTCCATTCGTCTGTATACAATACAGCATTCCGTTCTACAAATCTTAAAATATTAGGGGTTAATTCTTTTTGTGATGTGTTTTTAATAACTCTTGCAATAAGATTACCCTTCCTTTCAACCATTCCTAATACAGGAATCTTATCTTTAAAAGAACGCCCTTGAGATCTTTTCACTTTTTTATCACGATGACGATTTTTATTCTTACCTCCAACAAAGGTTTCATCTGCTTCTACCTCATTACTTAATTTACCCTCATTCTTGCAAATTAGGCATGTTCTTATACGCTGCAGAACATACCAAGCTGTTTTCTGAGTAACTTTTACATCTCTTGCTAGTTGCATGGAAGATATGCCTTTCTTATTAGAAAGAATTAGCCAAATAGCCATAAACCATTTTCGTAAAGGAAGCTTAGTGTTCTCAAATATAGTACCAGTCTTTACATTAAAACGTTTGCCTGTATTCTTGCATAGATAATTATTATTACCACAAACGTATACTTTAGAAGTATTATCGAAAGGAGATATTACGCCGGCTTTCCAGCGTAAACTTTCCAAATACTTAATACAAGACTCCTCTGTCGGAAATGCTTCTATAAGTTCAAATAATGAATTGAATGATTTTACATTTATCATAATTACTTCTTTTGATTTTTCTATACCTAAAGATACAAAATATTTAGGAAAAAGACAACTTAAACAGGGTCTAAATCTTTTATGTATCTCTCTTTTTTCTTAACCACCAAACATCAATATTGGTGCAAACTGATATATAGTTCCCTAATTTTATTATAATCCTATCAGAATCCGATTAATTAGCCAATATTTGCTAGCTTTGTACTCCACTAAAAAATAAGACATGGAACAACAAGGAGAAATCATACTATACCAGCCGGATGAAACTGTAAAGATGGAAGTGCGCATTGAAGATGAAACGGTGTGGCTGACCCAAGCGCAGATTGCAGAGTTATTTGAGACCAAACGCCAAGCTATCACTAAGCATCTTAAGAATATATTTCAAAGCGGCGAGTTGGACGAAAATTCAGTATGTTCCATTTTGGAACTAACTGCTTCAGATGGCAAATCATACAAAACCAAAACATATAATTTGGACGCTATCATTTCTGTAGGCTATCGTGTCAACAGCAAAAACGCCACCTTATTCCGTCGTTGGGCAAATCAAGTCTTAAAGGATTATTTATTAAAAGGTTATGCCATAAACCAACGCTTAAACAGCCTTGAACAAAAGGTAGATGCAAAGTTCCTTTCTTATGATATACAACTAACTAAGTTAAACGAGAAAATTGATTTTTTCGTCCGTACCTCTCTCCCACCCATCGAGGGAATCTTCTTTGACGGACAGATTTTTGATGCCTATACTTTCGCCACCAACCTTATAAAATCTGCAAAGAGCTCCCTAATCCTTATAGACAACTATGTGGATGAAAACACACTCCTCATGCTCTCCAAGCGGACCACCGGAGTAAATGCAACCATCTATACGCAACGGATCACACCACAACTCCAGCTAGACCTCACCCAGCACAACAACCAATATCCACCTATAAATATAAGAACCTACCGACAAGCTCATGACCGCTTCCTTATTATAGATAATTCCAACGTATACCACATCGGCGCCTCCCTAAAAGACCTTGGCAAGAAACTATTCGCTTTCTCTAAGATGGAGGTTCCGGCATCTGTCCTTACCAATCTGTTATAGCTATAAAGAAAATGGAACCGAATAACAAAGTTTTGCTTGGAATGAGTGGAGGCACTGACAGCTCCGTAGCCGCCCTGTTACTACAAGATGCAGGATATGAAGTAACCGGCATCACCTTTCGTTTTTATGAAAAGGATGGCGATACAGAATACTTGGATGACGCACGCAGTTTATGTGAGCGTTTGGGCATTACACATATCACTCATGATGTACGCGATACTTTCCGGAAAACCATCATCGACTATTTTATCAATGAATACATGACAGGCCATACTCCTGTGCCTTGCACCCTATGCAACAACTATCTGAAATGGCCTCTCCTAAAGAAAATATCCGATGAAATGGGCATTTTTCACTTCGCAACCGGACACTATGTACGCCGACAACTCATAGACGGCTTCTACCATATCACTGCCGGCACCGACCCGGACAAAGACCAATCCTTCTTTTTATGGGGACTCCCGCAGGACATCTTGCAACGCATGTTACTCCCTATGGGAGAACTGACCAAAACCCGTGTCCGCGAAATAGCTGCAGAGCGTGGTTTCCTAAAAGCGGCCCGAAAGCGTGATAGCCTCGGAGTTTGCTTCTGCCCCATGGACTACCGCACTTTCCTGCGAAAAGAAGTACCCGAAGAAACTATCCATCCGGGCAAATTCTTCGATGAAATGGGCAATTTTATTGCACACAACGAAGGATACCCTTTCTATACCATAGGGCAAAGACGAGGCTTAGGCATTGATCTGAACCGTGCCGTTTTTGTTAAAGATATCTTCCCCAAAGAGAACAAAGTCATACTGAGTGACCTGAAAGCATTGGAAAAGACAGAAATGAAACTGAAGGAGTGGAACATCACCAACCCCGCTTCATTGCTAGGCAAAGACGATGTAATCGTGAAAATACGCTATCGCAAACAAGCCAACCGATGCACCGTAACCCTGTTGCCCGATAATACCCTTCACGTACAATTGCATGAACCGCTCGCTGCCATTGCTCCGGGACAAGCCGCCGCTTTCTATCGGGAGGATGTAGTGTTGGGGGGAGGGATTATAGTATAAGAAAGAAATTCATCACTCTCTCTTAGAAACCTCTTTCAACAACTTTCTCCCCAACCCGATTGTTCATATCATTGGAAAAATGTATCTTTGTCCCATTACCGTTTAAAGACAGCAACATATGAAATACCCCATTGGCATACAGACTTTTAGCCGAATCCGCAAAAACGATTATGTTTATGTAGACAAGACCGCACTAATCTACCACTTGGTAAGTAAAGGCAGTATCTATTTCCTCAGTCGCCCGCGTCGTTTTGGCAAAAGCTTGATGATCAGCACTCTGGAAGCCTACTATGAAGGACGGAAAGAGCTGTTTGAAGGGCTTGCCATAGCCGAATTGGAAAAGGATTGGTTTCAATATCCGGTATTTCATGTGGACTTCAACGGTGACAACTTCGCCAAGGAAGGGGTCCTGGAAGCTACCATTGAGGGCTATTTGGGAAACTGGGAAGAAACGTATGGCAAGAATCCCAATTACACAACTCCGGGAACCCGTTTTATCGAAATTCTGCGCCGCGCCAGCGAAAAGACAGGACGGGGCGCCGTGGTACTCATTGATGAATACGACAAACCCCTCCTCGATGTGCTCGACACCCCCATGGAGGAGCAGAACCGGGATACGCTGAAAGCTTTCTACTCCACCTTCAAGGGGGCGGACAAATACTTGCAGTTCGTTATGCTGACGGGAGTTACCAAGTTCTCGCAAGTAAGCGTGTTTAGCGGTTTCAACCAACCCAAGGACATCAGTATGGACCCGCGCTACGAAGCACTTTGCGGAATCACCCAAGAAGAAATAGAACTTTACTTCAAAAATCCTATTGCCGAACTGGCTGAAAAAGAAGGATACACGTATGAGGAAATGAAAAAATGCCTGAAGGCACAATATGACGGTTATCACTTCAGCGAGAACATGGTGGACATCTACAATCCTTTTAGCATTCTGAATGTTTTCGATTCATTGCAAACCCGTGATTACTGGTTCGCATCCGGCACGCCCACTTATCTGGTCCGCCTGTTGCAACATAGCAACGAGCAAATCAATGAATTGGTAGGAAAATACTATGATGCCTCCCTCTTTGCCGATTACAAGGCCGATGTGGAACGTCCCCTTCCCATGATTTATCAAAGCGGATACCTTACTATTAAAGATTACGACAAATACACACATTCTTATTTATTGGATTTTCCTAATGACGAAGTACGCAGAGGTTTCCTCAGCTTACTGGCAAGTGACTATTTCAGGACACGGGGGACTTCCGTTTCCAGTTGGCTGATAAGTTCTGTCCGTATGATGAACGCAGGTGAAACTACTGCTCTGCGTGACTCTTTCACCGCTTTCCTTTCCAGTATTCCATACGACTCGCATGACAGCACCAAGAATCCGGGACTGACAGAAAAACATTTTCAGTACACATTCTATCTCATTCTCCGCCTGATAGGAGTCTATTGCCTCCACATCGAGCAGACTCAGAGCCAGGGGCGAGTGGACTGTATTCTCGAAACTCCCCAGTATATCTATATTTTTGAATTCAAACTGGATGGCAGTGCAGATGAAGCCTTGCAGCAGATAGAAGAAAAAGGATATGCCAAACCTTATTCAGCTGATTCACGGGAAGTAATTCGTATCGGTGTGGTCTTTTCGTCACAGACACGAACCATTTCGGAATGGAAAGAACACTTGTGCAGAAAGAGTGAATGAATAAGGGGATAGAGATAAAGGTTCCATCCAAAGTACACAGAAAACAACATTGTTCGTGTTTTCCTTCAAATCCTTCATGCGGAGATAGCACATTGGTTATCAAACAGTTACCATGAACAAATAGATCATAAATCCTTCATACAATGAATCATTCGTGATTCTCATTTCTTTGAGATTCATCATTTCATCCCCATGGGGATGGATGTAGGTCATATATGCAGTTCTCCTATTTCTCCACTGTATTCTCCACCATCTCACAATAAACCTTTTCCTCTGTAGGCGTTAACTTAAGGTTTTCGCTGTGCCAACCTCCCCCTTTTGAAGGGGGCAAGGGGGATGTTCCTTTTGGAATGATGGTGTATCTTACTACAGAAAGCAACCATACCAAGGAGAACATCCCCCTTAAATCCCCCTTAAAAAGGGGGAGGCTGCGCGGTGAGAAACTCTAAAGTGAACGCCTATGCACTTATACCCTTTTCTTTTCCACTTTTCTCCCTGTCAAAATCAGTTTTTCTGCCGTTCACGAATATCATTTCACTCTAGTAATGAGTTCTCATCACTAGAGTAATCACTTCTCATTACCTAAGTGATAAAATCTCCTCACTATAGTGAAATGATAATAGCGAATGGCAGAAAGCACAACTTTAACAAGACAAAAAACAACCTTTCTCCGGATATTTGCAGTTAATCATTACACCTCTAGCATACGCCATAAATTCCTGTAAATAGCTATTTTAAATATCACATTCGGTATATCACCACCTTAGAAACACGAAAAAAACATGAATAATAAATTCATAACAAAAGAGATGAATCATTCATGAAGGAATATCCTATAATTCGTTCATGATAATAGATTGATAAACAAGACATTACAAGCAAATGAAGCTTTTGAAGGATTTTTGAATGTAATCCTAATTCCGGGTGCATAGCAGATGGTGTTAGCTTCTTTAAGCCATCCACATCGTCAAGTTTTTCCAGTACCTTTTGCCACTTCGGTTTTTTCTTGATAACTTTGCCACAGTTCACCTGAATCAAACCTTAAATAAACAAATATGAAAACCAGAAATTACGCAGGCATATCCCTGCTTGCCTCACTAGCCGCCTGTAACTATGCCACGGCAAGAACAGTTCACAAAAACAATACACAAGACCCTAAAAAGCCGAATGTAATCGTTATCTTGGCAGACGACCTGGGCTATGGAGACTTGAAATGCTACGGAGCCAAGAATGTAGAAACCCCGAATGTAGACAAACTGGCATCACAAGGCATCCGCTTTACCAACGCCCACGCCGTTGCAGCCACCAGCACCCCCTCACGTTACTCCTTGTTGACCGGAGAATATGCATGGCGCAGACCGGATACGGATATTGCCGCAGGCGACGTAAAGATGATTATCCGCCCGGAACAATACACCATGGCAGATATGTTTAAAAGTGTAGGCTATGCCACAGCCGCCATCGGCAAATGGCATTTGGGACTGGGAGACAAGACAGGCGCACAAGACTGGAACGCCCCTCTGCCCGCTGCCCTCGCCGACATCGGCTTTGACTACCACTACATCATGGCCGCCACCGCCGACCGCGTACCCTGTGTATTCATTGAAAACGGACAAGTAGCCAACTATGATCCTTCTTCCCCCATAGAAGTGAGCTATACAAAGAACTTTGAGGGAGAGCCCACCGGAAGAAACAACCCCGAATTGCTTTATAACCTGCACCCCAGCAACGGACACGATATGTCCATCGTAAACGGCATCAGCCGCATCGGATTCATGAAAGGCGGAGGCAAAGCGCTTTGGAAAGATGAAAACATTGCCGATTCCATTACCGTCCATGCCATCGACTTCATCAAGCAGCATAAGGATGAGCCGTTCTTTATGTATTTTGCCACAAACGATGTTCACGTTCCCCGCTTCCCTCACGACCGTTTCCGTGGAAAGAACCCGATGGGATTGCGTGGAGATGCCATCGCTCAGTTTGACTGGACAGTAGGTCAGATTATGGAAACACTGGATAAACTGGGGTTGGCAGAGAATACCCTGATTATCTTATCCAGCGACAACGGCCCGGTAGTGGATGACGGATACATGGATAAGGCAGAAGAATTACTGAATGGCCATAGTCCTGCCGGCCCATTCAGAGGCAATAAATATAGTGCCTTTGAGGGCGGAACTGCGGTTCCGGTCATTGTACGCTGGCCCAAGAAGATAAAGGAGACAGGAGATTCGGATCTATTGATGTCACAAATAGACTGGCTAGCCTCTCTGGGTGCGTTGGTTGATGCCAAACTGCCCAAAGGCAGTGCGCCGGACAGCTATAACCGTCTGGGCAACTTGATTGGAACAGACAAAACCGATCGTCCTTGGATAGTGGAACAGTCTATGAATCACACCTTATCCGTCCGCACTAAAGACTGGAAGTATATTGAACCGAATGATGATCCGACTACCATTATGAGAGCAGAAAAGATAGAGACAGGAAACCTGAATGTTCCTCAGTTATATGAAATGCAGAAGGTGAACGAACAGGAGAATGTGGCGGAAAAATATCCTAAGAAGGTATTTGAGTTGCAGAAGATTCTGAGACAGGTGCGCAATAGGATATAAAGATGGATTGAACCACTACTGTGTGAAAGCATAAAAAAGAAGCGTATAACTTACTATACGCTTCTCTTTTTCCAATTCTCTACCTGCAAAGGACAATCTGATTACCTGTAAAATAAAAGAGGTAGAACTTATCAAAAACTAAAAATCACAGTTTACTATTCAGTCAATCCGGATTGTTACCACTCTCTTTCAGAAAAGAAAGCGCGGCACAACCCGGATTTCTATATTTTATTATTCCACAGGTTGCGCGCCTGTATCTCCTTCAATCTTCCATCCCGGATTTTGGTAAACCACGGAAGTCGTAAAGTCATTCTTATCAGAAGCAGTCTGACGGAATACAGCCATACCTATCGGGTTCAGATAATGTGCCGGAGTAAAGAGGAAACCATTCTGATCTGCAACCAGATTATTCTTTGTTATCTTCTCATACGGAAGAATGTATTTGCTCAAATCAGGTGAAGACATATTTCCTTCTGCGGGATCTACTTTACACAAATCTTTCAACTGTTCCTCATATTTGCTTCCCCAATACAGCATACCTTCCACGCGATAAGGTTTTGAAATGAACTGGTCACATGCGCGCCAACGTTTCAAATCTTCCCAGCGAAGAGCCTCTGCACAAAGCTCATTACGGCGTTCACGGCGGATGTTATACAAAGTAGCATCAATCAGTTGTCCGTGAGAATAAGCGCCAAAATCACCTTTGGCTTCTTCGGACATTACCGTTGCGGCAATTGTCTTGTTGAAATCTTCGTCTACCTTGGCACGACGGCGCAATGCTTTCCAATATGCGGAAGCCGTTCCGTCAATGTTGCCATTCTTCTCATAGGAAGCCTCCATGTATATCAACATAGCCTCGGCAGCACGGAAAACAATACCTCCCGAAGTTCCTGCACTGTGGTCATTAGCCATGTGGCTGGAATAATGCTTGCCCTTCTTGATTATGAAACCGGTGGTTGCCAAACTTCCTTTATCGCCATATATAAAGCGAATAGTGCAATAACTCGGCACTCCATCATCACCGTAATAGTTCACATCGCCTTCATCTTCAGTATTGGCATCGCCCGGCTTCTTGGTAAAGATGACGATGCGGGAATCACGGTCTTTCAAGGTAGAGTTTACTCCTTCTTTCTCCCATTCAGGATTATATCCCGAACCGGCAGCATAAACAGGCAAACCATTACGCATCAAGAAAGAGTTGACCATTCCACGAGTCCATCCGGAACCTCCGCCGTTACGTTCCAGTTCCATCTGTAAATTACTGGTTACCAAGCCTTCCTTGAATTGCTTCCACATCAGGATTTCATCATAGCCTTCCATATTCTCGTCACAGAACATTGTATAATAAGGATTGAGGGAAACCATCGCAGCATTCATGCCTTCGGGAGTATCGGTATTGTCTGCCAATTTATCCACAATATAATCGCCCACTACTTTAGAAGACTTCATGGCTTCATCCAAGAAATAAGCTATTTCGGTATCGATATTAAATCCGCTTACATCGGCAGCATCACCGGGCCAACCTTTTCCTCCGGGAACAAAAGCCGTCCCTTTATGATATTTTTCCCAAGTTGCTTCGAAAAGGGCAACACGGGCACGGAGCAAATAAGCTACATTCTTACTGATACGATTCTTGCCTCCGGGGGCTTTGTCCGAGAGTAACTCCGTTGCTTTCTGCAAATCATCCAGAATAAAGCGGGCTACTTTATTGCGGGGCTGGCGCTTGCTGGCTTCCGTCAATGTTTCCTCTACGTCGGGCAATGCGGTTGTTACAATAGGCAAGTCTCCCAAAGAAACCAGTTTCTTGTAATAGTTATAGGCACGGATCACATACATTTCTCCGATGTAGTGCTTCACATTATCCTGATTACCGGTTATAACGCCTGCTTCAAACTTAGGCAACGTATTGTCAAAGAAATAGTTACATGCACGTATCTTTGTCCAATCCCATTCTCCTTCTCCTGATGGAACCTTCTTCTGACCGGGAATCCAAAATGCCGGTGAATCTCCACTGGCTTGATTATCCGTATCATTGTCCTTGCCAAAGAAGTTGATACCATAAGCGTCTGTTACGGTTTCAAACGGATAAGCATTAATAGTATATGCAGCCAAATCACTTTCAGATGCAAAATAGTTTTCGGGAATAACCTTGTCTAACGGTTCCCTGTCCAGAAAATCATTGCAACCGGTCAGTCCGCCCAACAGCAATGTTCCTATTGTAAAAAGTCCGATATATTTTTTCATAATTGTCTATCATTTAAAATGTTGCACTTAAACCGAATGATACAGTCTTTGACAACGGATAGGTACATCCGTCCCAGTTACCGACACCGATAGTTTCGGGATCGAAAGTGTCGCACAGACTGGTTATAGTAAATAAGTTTTCAGCCGAAACAAAGAAACGCAGGTTGCTTACACAGAATTTATCGGTCAATGCCTTCGGCAATGTATAACCCAATGTTACATTCTTCAAGCGGCAATAAGCTGCATTCTGCAAATAACGACTCTGCGGAGCACGGTTTCTATCGCTCTCCAAAAGACGCGGATAGTAGGCGCCTAAGTTTGCTCCCAACGGACTGGTAGTGTCTTCGGGGCGGAAGTAGTCCAAATGGGGCTTAAAGATGTTAGTCTGCCAGTAGCCCACAGCACCCCAGAACATAGTAGAGCTGGATGCAGGCATATAGTCGCGCTTCAAAGTTCCCTGGAAGAATAGTTTCAAATCAAAGCCTTTCCACGCAGCGTCCAGATTCAAACCGAAATTATAACGCGGCGTGCTGTTTCCAATCTTCTTTAAGTCGCCATGATCTGACAGGGTCTTGTTTCCTCTACTTATCTGGCCGTCACCATTCAAGTCGGCATACATCACGTCACCTGCTCCCCATCCGGAACCCAGCACATCCTGACCACCATTGGGCAAACTTGCCAGATGATCTTTCATTTGTTGGTCGTTCTGTGCAATGCCAATGGTCTGGAATCCCCAAATGTCACCAACATGGGCACCTGCATAGTAGGTATTGTTATTGTCTTTATCCAGAATCGTATTGGATGGGTTAGGATATTTGTCAATAACCACCTGATTATCTGACAATGACAAAGTGACACCATACTTAAAGTCCTGTATTTGGTCGCGCCAGTTCACTTGTATTTCCCAACCTTTGGAAGTCATATCCAAATTATTGACTTTAGGAACGCCAATACCCAATATATTAGGAAGTTCGGGAGCAGGTCCCACCATGTCTTTTGATTTACGCTGGAAATAGTCGAATGCTACATTCAAACGGTTGTTCAACATAGATAAGTCAAAACCTAAATCCAAAGTTTGAGTCTTTTCCCAAGTCAACAAGGAAGATACCAAAGCTGATTCTTTAGAGATATTAGGCTTCGCACCGTTCACCAACCAGCCTCCCAATGCATAGTTGCCCCATTGGTCTTTGTTTATATCAATAGTGCGGTAGAAGGGGTACCAGTTGTCTGTGTTCTGGTTACCCAGTTCGCCCCATGATCCGCGTATTTTAAGCGTACTGATTAAATCTGTCAGATCCTCAAAGAATGCTTCACGGGCAATGTTCCATCCCAGTGAGAATGAGGGGAACAAGTTCCAACGGTTGTCTCTCAGGAAACGTGAAGTTCCATCATAACGCATATTAACTTCTGCCAGATAGCGTCCCTTATAATCATAATTGATACGTCCGAAGAAACCGGCGGTTGCCCATTCAGAGTAACCACCTCTGTTCTGTGCATTGGTCTGAGTGGTATTCAAAGTAGGAACACCGGACATGATACCATCCTGACTGGCAGTAATATCACGCTGTTTGAAGAGTTCGCTCTGGAAACCCAACATCACTTTAAAGTCGTGCCCGCTTTCCAAGGACTTGGAATATTCGGTGAAAATATTCGGATTAAAGAAATTACTCTTGTATGCATATTCAGTCACACTGGAAGTCTGATTGGCAACGACATAAGGATTCTTATTCACATCATAGCCATAAACGGTCTGATAATCGGTATGGTTAAAATCATAGTTGGAACGATAGTTCAATTCTACATTGATCTTCCAATCCTTAATCGGTTCAATGATGAAAGCAAGTTGGTGAGCCATCACGTCTGCCTGTGACTTATAACGTCCACCCTCTGTCAACTGATAGATCTTAGACTCAACGGTATAGAAGCCATTAGGATCTACCACAGGAATTACCGGCCAGTAACGACATACGTCAAAATAGAACACGTTACTCTTCACATCGCCTCCGGCAAATGAAGGAGCCTCATAGTCAGTACGGTTAAAACGCATACTATAGCTTACTTTCAGCCATTTGGCCAGATCAGCATTAATCTTTGCGGTAAAAGAGTAGCGTTGCTTGTTATCATCGCCATATTTCAACAAACCGCCCTGATCCAAATAGTTGGCAGAAAGGTAATATTGTACTTTATCCGTACCCCCATTTGCACTTAAAGAGTGTTCGTGAGTAAAGCTATTGCCAAACAATGTTTTCAGCCAATCGGTATTGGCGGTAGGCATTACATCCTTACGCTGAGGGTCATCAAATGAGTTCCATCTTCCGGCATCGGTTGCCCACATGTATTGTGTACTTTTCCCTGCCTGAAAGTCCAGAATCTGTTGCAGCTTTGTCTGGCTATACATCGGGGTTTGACCGCCATTAGTCAACTGGTCGTTGATAGCAAGTGCAAAGTTATAAGAATCAGCCATCTCCGGCATATTCAGAGGAGAAACAAAACGGAAGTTATTGTTATAGTTCACCACCGTCTTTCCTGCTTTACCCTTCTTGGTCGTAATCAAAATAACACCACCGGGCGCACGCGAACCATAAATAGAGGAAGCGGCGGCATCCTTCAATACAGAAATGTTCTCAATATCTTGAGGATTGATAGCATTCATATCCCCCTCCATACCGTCAATGAGTACCAATGGTTCTACTTTTGATCCCGCACCAATGGTTCCAACGCCACGAATGTTAAATTTCTTGCTTCCTCCCAAGGAGCCTCCGGCATCACCGGTCGAAATATTCATACCCGGAACCACACCTTGCAGAGCTTCTACAGTAGAGTTAACAGGACGCGCTGAAATTTCTTTCGCACCTACCGTAGACACGGCACCCGTCACATTTACTTTCTTCTGTGTACCGAATGCTACCACAACGACCTCATCCAAGGTTTGTGTATCGTCTTTTAGGGTAATATTCAATGGTTGTCCCGTGAACTTAACTTCCTGAGTTTGATAGCCTACAAAGGAGATTACAATCATATCTCCCACTTTCACGTTGCTCAAAGAGAAATCACCGTCGAGTCCGGTAATTGTTCCATTCGTTGTACCTTTCACTACCACGGATGCACCGATAATGGTTTCACCTGTCGCATCTTTCACTACACCTGTACAAGTACTACTCTGCTGCACTGCGGAAACGTTGAGTGCACTTCCACCAGTCTCTGAATAAACTGTTCCTGTCGACACCGTCAAGAGAAACAACAGCATGCTAACTGACTTTAGTTGTTTAAACATAGCTTTGAATTTAAAGTTTTTTCCTAAATCCTAAAAGGACTTCTTAATAAGTTCTTTGAGAACTAGGACATCTGTTAGAATTTAGATTAATGGTGCAAATATATAATATATTTTAATATCATCTCCCTACTTATAGAATTATTTTCCGATTTAACTCATATTTCTTCCTTATTGCAGCCTTTAAAAGTCTTTTCAAAGCAAATATTTGACATAATTAGATGCTTATCTTTATTTTAATATAGGTATATCCGATAGAAATAGGGTAGAAAATATGGCTTCATATAAAGTTTAGTTCCATCATTTAAACCTCTTAATCAAGGCATTTAAGGGTGGATAAGTTCTCAAAGAACTTACCCATACCTAAATATACTAGTAATCAAACAATCTGTTT